>JAESGN010000057.1_pt1 | contig 394510 bp, 367 predicted proteins | sample 9269731 | NCBI WGS metagenome assembly JAESGN01 (sample SAMN15720683, study PRJNA650826) | algae metagenome | isolation source: Mojavia pulchra JT2-VF2 and co-occurring heterotrophs from desert soil | place: USA: Cadiz Valley, Joshua Tree National Park, CA | collected 1998-06-08 | reverse complement strand
CTGCTCTGCCGGAGCTTTCTCCGGCACCGATTTCTGTCTCATCTGCGCTCCTGAATGGCTGCGATGATCCAGAAATCCTCCCTTCCCGAAAATCCCGAATCTGTCTCAAGGGCGCTGACGGCGGACAAATGAGGTCGAAGATCCGCTGCCCGGATTCCGGTACGGTCTCCTCGCCCTCGAGGATCGTGCCGCAATTGACGTCCATGTCCTCCTCCATGCGCCGGTAGAGAGGAGTGTTGGTGGCGATCTTGATCGACGGCGCCGGCTTGCAGCCAAACACGCTGCCGCGCCCGGTGGTGAAGCACACCACGTTTGCGCCGCCGGCCACCTGACCGGTCGCCGCGACCGGATCGAAGCCCGGCGTGTCCATGAACACGAACCCCTTCGCGGTCACGGCTTCCGCGTATTGGATCACGTCCACGAGGTTGGTGCTGCCGGCCTTGGCCATCGCGCCGAGCGACTTTTCGAGAATCGTCGTCAGCCCCCCGGCCTTGTTGCCAGGAGACGGGTTCGCATTGATCTCCGCCCCGTGCTTGCGGGTGTAGTCCTCCCACCAGGACATGAGGCTCACCAGCTTCTCACCGACCTCCCGGCTGACGGCACGACGGGTGAAGAGATGTTCGGCGCCGTATGTTTCCGTCGTTTCCGACAGGATCACCGTGCCGCCATTGCGCACGACGAGATCGCTTGCGACGCCAAGGGCAGGATTGGCCGAGACGCCGGAGTAACCGTCCGAGCCGCCGCATTGCAGGGCGATCTTGAGCTCGCTTGCGGGAACGGTCTCCCGATGCACATGGTTCGCATCGGCGAGAACCTCCCGCACGAAATCCATGCCAGCCTCCACCGTCTTGCGGCTGCCGCCCATGGCCTGGATATCCATGTTGCGGATGCGGTCGGTCAGATTGTGCTCCTTCAGCATCCCGCTGATCTGATTCACCTCGCAGCCGAGCCCGAGCACCACGATGTGAGAGAAATTGGGGTGGCGCGCATAGCCGGCGAGCGTGCGCCGCAGAAGCTGCAGGGGCTCTCCTTCGGCCATGCCGCAGCCCGTCTTGTGCGTGAGCGCAACGACGCCATCGACATGCGGATAGTCGGCGAGCGGCTCGATCCCGAGAAGGGGATGCCGCTTGAATGCGTCGGCCACGAGCCCTGCGACATGGGCGCTGCAATTCACCGAGGTGAGGATGCCGATGTAGTTGCGGGTCGCGACGCGGCCGTCCGGGCGGCGAATGCCCTCGAAGGTGGCGGGGACTTCGACATAATCCGTGGGCTTTGCGTCTCGGCCGTAGGCATAGTCCTTCGCGAAATCGCCCATTCCCATGTTGTGAACATGGACATGGTCTCCAGGGGCGATAGCGGTGGTCGCAAAGCCGATCACCTGATTGTAGCGGCGAACCGGCTCGCCTTGAGCGATCGGACGCGCAGCGGCCTTGTGTCCTGCAGGAATGCGAACGGAGGTTACGACCCCGTCCGCAATGGGCGTATCAGCCGGCAACGCCGTGCGCGCGATAACGACATTATCGTCGGTGTGAAGGCGTATCACTGGGTGCATCGTCCCGGCTTCCTGTGTGTGAAACCGCGCGTCGACCGTGGCAGGGCGCGCCGTTCTTGCTGGTCGGGCCGTGTCGTTGGGAGCCGGCCCTGGCGCCCTAAGGGCGGCGATTTGGCCTCATCGGTTGCCGAGAAGGTCGAATTGCAGGCGGTAGACTCCCTGCAGGGCTTCCTGAGCGCCCAGATCAGCCAGCACCGCGTGGCTCAGATGAGTGGACAGGACATGCTCGACCGCCTCCTGCGTGGCTCCTTCCACGATCAGGACCCAACGAGGAACCATGTTTGCGGCGCGCCCGCGCTGCTCGGCTGTCTTGACGTTGCTCGCGCTCTCATCGGCCCGGCAGATATGCGCTGCGGAGATCGCGGCTGTTTTCGCCACCTCGGGCAGGATCGCTTCGGAGACCGTCTTGAGAATTTTCGGATCCTGGCCTGGTTCGCAATCGAAGCGGATCGTCCCGATGAAACCACCCGACCCCGCGCCCAGCGAGACCTCGACATCGCACAGCGAGCGAGCGGTATTCCTGAAGTGCTGGACCGAACGTGTGGTCCACTCGGTCGGGCTGTTCAATCGCGCCAGATAGTCCGCTCCGGTGAGCACGGACTTGTCTTCAACCTCGTAGAGCGTGAAATACTCCGGCGTTCCCGACAAGGCGATATAGCGGCGTCCGCGCAGAAAGCCGGGTATGCCGACCCGCTCCGGAATATGCTCGCGGTCGTGCCATTCGTAGAAATTGGCGCGTCCCTCGTCAGTGATATCGTTCCAAATCGCGATGACGCCGGATCCTGACAACGACATGGGTGTTTCCTCTTTCGTCTGTTTCCCGTTCGGCTCGATCGATCTCAGAGGTCGACGAACGCGCTCGGCATCGCGGCGGGTTCGAGCCGCTCGGGGGGAGGGGCCCTACGGGGCATGCTCGACTGTTTGGGGGGCGCCGCCATTGGCTGCGGAACGGTACGCTGCCTCAAGGACAGCCATCGCGTGTTCGGCTTCGCGCAGACCTGCGAAAGGCGGTCGCCCCTCGGCCAGATCGGCCCAGCTGCGCCTCAGGAACACCGGGTAATAAGCGTCGGTGTTGTACTCGACCGTTATGGACTGTCCCGCCGCCTGATCGCGTGCCTTCAGATAAAGTTGGTCGGCATAACCCCGTATGTAGGAGGTGCTGTGCGAGATGGAGAACGCGAAGTCGCGCTGATCCTCTGCCGTCGACGGATACAGGTAGCCCGTCTCGATCACTCCGATCTGGCCTGCCGCATTCTGACAGGTGAGCACAGCCTGCTCGTCGACCGTGACGTCGGGTCGATATGTGCGTGCCTGGGCTGAAACGTGAGTGATCGGGGCGCCCGTCAGAGTCGCGATCAGGTCGATGAAATGGATGCCGACATTCAGCAGTGACCCACCGCCAGCCTGCTGCTTATCCAGCATCCAGCCGCACCCATTTCGCTCATAGCGCTCGACCGGCCCAACGACGAACCGGAACGAGAGGTGCTGAAAGCCCTCCGGCGTAAAGCCTTCGGCGGGCGACAGCCGCGCGGCCCAGTCGCTCACACGATTGATGAAGGGAACGCTGACATAGACGCCGCGCTGCTCCGCCAATTGCCGGATTCGACGAACTTCCTGCAGATCGAGCCCGCAGGGCTTCTCGATCAGAAACGGAATACCACGCTCGATGAGCCGCTCGGCCAGTCCCGCCATCCTGGAATGACGGCTGAACACCAGGGCAAAGTCGAATTCCTCTTCGAGAAGCTCTTCATTGGAGTCGAAGAGCTTGCAGTTCAGTTGTTGCGCGAAACGAGTGCCGGCAAACGCTTCACTATCCGAGATCCCCACGACCTCGATGCCAGGGTCTCCCAGCGGCGAGAGATACAGTGGGAAATGCCAGTGGCTGACGTCAAATATGGCGATCTTCATCGGAAGCTCCGTGACAACCCGGGTGTCGAGGCACTCAATCCATGTAGGAGCCGCCATTGACGCTTAAGGTCTCTCCGAAGACGTAGCTCGCGTCGTCAGACACGAGGAAAGCCGTGGCCCGCGCGATCTCCTCTGGGCGACCAAGGCGGCCGGCGGGAATGCGCGAGATGGTCGTCGCCTTCATCTCACTGCTCATCTCATCGCTGAGCTCCGTGGCAACCAATCCCGGCGCGATGGCATTGACGTTGATGCCAAACGGGGCGGCGTAGAGCGCGAGGGACTTCGTCAGGCCGATAATCCCAGCCTTGGCAGCGGTGTAATGCGCATTGCCGATAAAATCGCCGCGCTTTCCGGCCACGGAACTGATGTTGACGATCTTCCCGTACTTCTGCTCCTTCATGCCGGCGAGCACGGCCTGGCAGCAATTGAACGAGCCTTTCAGATGGATGTTGAGCATCCGGTCCCATTTTTCGGGGGTTATCTCCGGGAAGCTCACAAAATCGCCGATGCCGGCGTTATTGATCAGGATGTCGACCCGGCCGTGATCCCCCCGGATCCTTCGGAAGGCAATCTCGACCTGGTGCGGGTCGGATACGTCAAAAGCGATCGCACTGGCACTCTCGCCTCGAGCCCGCGCGGAGGCGGCTGCCTCTTCGGCCAGTTCGAGCGTGAGATCGTTGACGACCACATGGGCGCCACGGCCGGCGAGAACGTCGGCGATGGCTTTTCCCAATCCGCGGCCGGCGCCGGTGACCACGGCGATCTTTCCCGACAGGTCCTGCTGAATTGACCTCATGGTGGCTCCCAGGCTTCCTTGGCGGGTTATCGGGCCGCGAAGTTTGCGAAAACCAGCGGATCATGCTAATGGAATGTCGTTCCAACAACCTCTTGCTACAGTGGTGCCATGCGGCTTGTCAAATCCCTCGTCGAACGTTGCTTCGACCTCATCACCCTGCTGAGCGAGAATGCCGGCGCGATGCCGCTCGGAGAGATCAGCCGCCGCCTGGATGTGCCGAAAAGTGCGGCGCATCGGCTTGTCACCACCCTGTGCGACCTTGGATGGGCCGAGCAGGACGCCGATAGCGGCTTCTACCGCCTGTCGTTGCGCTTGGCCGTGGTTGGTCAACGCCTTCTGGTCGGGACGCGTATTCCGGACATCTGCCAGCCCATTCTCGATCGATTGGCAAGCACAACGGAAGGTCTTGGCAGGATCGCTATCGTCGATCCTGACGGACTAACTTGGATTGCTCATTCGCAAGGCGCCAGAACAGGATTGATATACCAGCCGGAGCTTGTCGCAAAAGTTCCGCTTCATATGACGGCCAATGGTAAAGCTTGGCTGGCGACGCTCGATCGCGACGAGGCCCTCGCCCGGGCCGTCGCCAGCGGGCTGGGGACATCGGACAAAGGAGGTCCTCGGGTCATCACGACGAAGCAGACTTTCTCGGCTGCCCTGGACGAGACGCAGGAGCGAGGCTGGGCCACTGCGATCGAAGAGGCCGAGCCGGGCGTTGCCGCCGTGGCGGCTGCAATCCGCGTCGGCGAGCAGGTCGTGGGCACCGTAAGTGTTGCCGGCCCGATCCATCGCTTTTCCCCCCTCGTCGTTCCACGAGTGGGGGAGCAGGTAAAGGCCGCTGCGCAGGAGCTTTCTGCCCTCTGGCCGTACCGAATTGCCTCCTCCGTCAGGCAGGCGACCACGGCGTAATCGCCATAAAATATTGATAATATTATATATTTTCTGCTTCGTGCCGCAGAAATGCGCGGCGCGAGAGGTTCGAATTGACATTCAGCATGCTAACGGAATATCGTTCCATTAACAGCCAGATCCTGGCCAACCAAAAAAATGGCCGCTCAGAGGCCGAGGGAGGAAACGAGTGGCTAATGTTGAGCTCAACGCGGTCCGGAAGGCCTACGGCACCGCGGCTGTCATCCACGGCGTAACGGTCGACATTCGCGACGGTGAGTTCGTGACGTTGGTCGGGCCGTCCGGATGCGGAAAGTCGACCTTGCTGCGCATGATCGCCGGCCTCGAGGATATCTCAGGCGGGGAGATCCGGATCGGCGGCAGGACGGTGAACAGCGTTCCACCGAAGGAGCGCGACATCGCGATGGTGTTCCAGAACTACGCGCTGTACCCCCACATGACCGTCGCGGAGAATATGGGCTTCTCGCTGAAGCTCAAAAAGGCTCCGAAGGACGTGCGTGAAGCGGGCGTCAAGCGCGCCGCGGAAATCCTCAGCCTGACCAAGCTGCTTGATCGCTATCCGCGCGAGCTTTCGGGTGGCCAGCGGCAGCGCGTCGCGATGGGCCGCGCCATCGTTAGAAATCCGCAGGTCTTCCTCTTCGACGAACCGCTATCGAACCTCGATGCCAAGCTCCGCGTGCAGATGCGCACCGAGATCAAGGAGCTGCATCAGCGCCTCAAGACCACGACCGTTTACGTAACCCACGATCAGGTCGAGGCCATGACCATGGCTGACAAGATCGTCGTCATGCATGATGGAATTGTCGAGCAGGTCGGCGCTCCGCTTGAGCTCTACAACAACCCCGCCAACATGTTTGTGGCTGGATTCATCGGATCGCCCGCGATGAACTTCCTGAAGGGCCGCTGCGAGCGAGGTCGGTTCCTTCTGGAAGATGGGTCGGTTCTGACCCTGCCGGCCGGCTTGGAGCATCTGTCGTCCGGCGCTGTCTACGGCGTCCGGCCCGAGCATCTCGTCAGGAGCGACGACGGACTGGCTCTCACGGTGGCCGTCGTCGAACCGACGGGGGCTGAGACGCAGGTCATTGCGCGTCACGGGTCCCAGAGCATCGTTTGCATTTTTCGGGATTCAGATCTGCCGCAGCCGGGCGAAATCATTCGGGTCAGGCCGGATGTTTCGCGGGTTCACGTGTTCAGCGAACAGGATGGCCGCCGCCTTTCCTAAGTACCGAAGACTTTGCTCCCTGGCTGCATCGCGAATGCAGCCGTGGTCGAGAGAACTCATACGGAACTGAAATGTCAGCAAGCCACACACAGGCCGCGACCGCCACTTCCGGGGCTGGTCTTCTTGGCGACACGTCGGACACGCAGAGCCGAGCTCGCTTTTCGTGGATCCCCTATCTCTGGTTCGCACCAGCGATCGTCGTCCTGTTTCTGGTTACGCTCTATCCGACGTTCTTCGTTGGTTGGTTGAGCTTCCAGAAAACGCGGTACTACGAGCTCACAGGGTTCGTAGGCCTGGCGAATTTTTACGAGGTCTTCGGCTCGTCGGCGTTCTGGAACACGGTGTTTGTCTCGCTGGCCTACGTCGTCGGATCGCTCGCCGGCGCGGTGGTTCTCGGGATGGCCGCAGCCCTCGTGCTGAACAACGCCGGCGCGACCGGTTCGGTCCTGCGGGTGTTCATTCTGTTCCCCTGGACGCTGTCGATGTCGGTCGTGGGCAGCATATGGCTTTGGCTGCTGAACCCGTCATTCGGACCTATTCCCTATCTGATGCAGGCCGTGGGGATCGAGCCTGGTCTCATGTTGGGTGATCCGGGCCTCGCATTGCCCCTGATTATCATCGTCACCGCATGGTGGTCCTTTCCCTATGTGATGGTCATGGCCACCGCTGCTATGCAGTCAATTCCCAAGGAGCTTTACGAAGCCGTGGAAATTGACGGCGGCGGGGCGCTCGTCAAGTTTCGCTATGTCACTCTGACGCACATCCTCCCGACATTGGGCAGCACTGCACTGACCCTGTCGATCATGTACCTGACCCTCATGACGCTGATTATCGTCATGACTGGCGGCGGTCCATTGGGTTCAACGACGACATTAAGCTTCGAGGCGTTCCGCGGAACCGTTCAGGCCGTCAATATTGGGCCCACGGCTGTCGTCTCCATCGTTGTTCTGTTGATCAACGTTGCGCTCGGTGTGGTCTACACCCGGCTTACTGGCCGCGTCACCGGATAGGATCTGTCATATGAGCGCCGCCATATCCTCCGGTCGCCCGAATGGGCGAATCCCCGCAATCCTCCTGTCCTTCATCTTTGCGGTCATTGTGCTCGGGCCTGTGGCGTGGGCCCTGGCGACTTCGTTCAAGACCGAAGTCGAAGCCGTGGCCGTGCCGCCGACGCTCTGGCCCAGCACTGCGACATTGGAAAACTACCTCAAAGTGTTTCGCGACCAGTCGTTCCTTCGGGATTTCTGGAATTCCGTCGCCTATTCCGTTGGCGCCGTGGCTCTCGCCCTGCTGGTCGGGATCCCCGCGGGCTACGCAGCCGCGCGCTTCTCCTTCAAAGGCAAGCGCACTCTGATGCTGACGATTCTGGCAACCTCGATGGTGCCGGGCGTCGCGCTCTTGGTCCCGACGTTCTACCTGCTCGACTCGATCGGGCTGCTCAACAGCGGGATCGTCGTGACGATCATCCTATCGGCGAGGATCATTCCCCAGACGGTGTGGTTCATTGCGAACTTCGTCGAAGCCGTTCCCGTGGAGATCGAAGACTCCGCCTTCATGGATGGCGCAAACCGCTTTCAGATCATCTGGCACCTCATCCTTCCGCTGATCCGGCCGGGCATCGCCGCAGTCGCAACCATCGGCATCGTCACGACCTGGAACGACTACATCACGGTTGCCGTCTTTGCGCCCGAGGTCGCCAAGCGGACTCTTCAGGTTGCGCTGGTCAACCAGGTCTTCGACGCGGTCGGCATCTCCTGGTCTTACATGATGGCCTTCGTCGTCATCGCATCCATGCCGGTCATTCTCATGTTCGGTCTTGTTCAGAAGTGGTTCATATCCGGCCTTACGGCAGGGGCTGTGAAAGGCTGATCGGCAGGAATTCTTGCCCGCACGTCAGAATTACCAACGAGAGAGAGGGGAAACACTCATGAGTGCTACGTCACGACGCACATTGATCAAGGCCGCCGTCGCATTGACCGTCTGCGCCGGCGTATCCGCTTCCTTCACGGAGCGGGCCGCCGCCCAGGCGACGGAAATCGTCTACTCGACGTTCCTCGACCCCAATAATGCCAATGATCCTCGGTCTGCAGCCCAGACGAAGATGATCCAGGCTTTCGAGAGCAAGCACCCGGACATCAAAATTCGTCTTCTGGTCGATCCCACGGGCCAGACGGTAACGAGGGCGGTCAAATCCCGCAGCGAAACGCCCGATGTTATTCGTGTCGTGAGCTTCGGTCTTCCCGAATACGCGGCCACGGGCAATCTCCTGGCGCTGAACGACCTCGTCAAAAAGGATGGGATTCCGGATGACGACTGGTTGTTGCCGCTCTCGACGGCCCAGATCGACGGCAAGCTCTACGGCCTACCCCAGGACTTCCGCATCCCGATCCTGGTCTACCGCAAGGGCGCCCTCCAGGAAGCGGGCGTGACGCCGCCGACGACGTGGGAGGAGGTCTGCGCGGCTGGACCAAAGTTCAAGCAGCCGAACATCAACGGTTTCGCCGTCCCGCTCGGCGCGACCGGCGGCATTGGTGGTGCCCAAAGCCTCGCGGAGTTCTTTCTCAGCACGATGCTCGTGGGCTCGGACGGGCGTTACTTCGCGCCGGACGGCAAGATCGCGTTCTCGAAAGAGAACTTCATTCGCGCCGGAACGACCATCAAGGACCTGTTCACCAAATGCAAGGTGACGTCGCTGCGCAGCGCGCAGATGGGGATCAACGAGGTCCATGACGGCCTGCGATCCGGCACGATTGCCATGACGAATTTCGGCTTGTACCGCTTCAAGACGGTCCAGACGCAAGGAGCGGGAGACGATCTGGCCTGGGCCCCAGCCCCGTCCTACACGCCGTCGGACAAGCAGACCGTCTACAGCTATTCGATCGCCCTGAACAAGAATTCCAAGAAGCAGGATGCCGCCTGGACCTTCATGAAGTTCGTCATCTCCCCAGAGGCGCAGGCAATCGCGGCCGAGGGCGGCGAGGTGGTTTCCAGGAAGTCGACCTATACCGCGCCCTATCTGCAGAGCGAAGCCGCCGCGAACCAGAAGCGCTGGGCCGAACTGGTCAGTCAGCGCGGCCAGGCGGTCTCTTATTCGCCCATTCTGTCGACCTTCCACACCATCCTTGGCGAAGCTTTCCAGAGGATGGTGCTGAAGGATGAGACGCCCGAAAACGCCTATGCGGAAGTCGTCAAGCGCTACGACGAGGCGCTGACCAAGGCGCAGTGATCGCACCACAAGGCCAGGCGGGTGGGACGGGCATTCCTGCCCACCCGCGGTTCATGGAGAGTCACATATGAAGTTGTTTCGCTACGGACCGGCGGGCGGGGAGCGGCCTGCTCTTCTCGAAAGCGACGGCACGATCCGGGATCTCAGCGGGGTCGTTCAGGACGTCAACGGCGCGTCCGTGACCCCCGATGGACTTCGACGGATTGCAGCGCGCGACCCCAAAACGCTGCCTGTCATTGAGCAGGTCGATCGGATCGGCCCCTGCCTCAGCGGCGTGGGCAAGTTCATCTGCATCGGGCTCAATTACATCGATCACGCGCGAGAGACGGGCAACCAGGCGCCCGTCGAGCCGGTCGTGTTCATGAAGGCGACGAGCGCGATCGTCGGCCCCAACGACAACATCGTCCAGCCCCGCGGGTCCACCAAGCTCGACTGGGAGGTCGAGTTGGGGGTCGTGATCGGAACGAAGGCAAAATACGTGTCGGAGGCGCGTGCCCTCGAACATGTCGCGGGCTACTTCCTCGCCAATGACGTGTCTGAACGGGCGCTGCAGAGCGAGGGCACTGGTCAGTGGACCAAGGGCAAGAGCTGCGACACCTTCGGGCCGATCGGGCCTTGGTTCGTCACCGCTGACGAGGTCCCGAACCCTCAGGCGCTGCGGCTTTGGCTCGATGTCGATGGCGTCCGGCGCCAGGACGGCACGACCGCGAACATGATCTTCAGCGTCGCTCAAATCGTGAGCTATCTCAGCGGGCTCATGACGCTTCACCCCGGCGACGTGATCATCACGGGAACGCCGGCTGGCGTCGCGCAGGGAATGAAGCCTCCCGCCTATCTGCGCCCCGGGCAAGTCATCACGCTCGGCATCGAGGGACTGGGCGAACAGAGGCAGACCGTCATCGCTGACTCAGCCTGATCGCATCTCCGCGGTGAGCGATCCCTCCTGCTGCAGTGTCAGTGCGATCGCTCACCGATCGGAGCACCGCGCGAGCCGTCAATTCTCCGTGTCGTCATCGGCCTGGATAGGCCATAGGCAAAGAGGTCAGAATGGCTCTCGAGCATTCGCGCCCTTCCGAAAGCCAATCTTTCGCAGATGAGCTGGTCCGCGCCCATCTGACTGGAAAGAGGGTTGCTTCCCCCTCGATGCCGGTGCCGCACAGTCCAGTGAGCGCCATGCAGGTACAGGCCTCGGTGCAGGAGCGGCTTGCTCGACCCGTGGGTGGCTGGAAAGTGGCGATAGGGCCGCAGCAACTGCCGGTCGCCGCCCCGCTCTTGTATCTATATCCCGACGCGGCGGAGATTTCCCTATTCCCCGACTGCACCATAGAGGTCGAGCTCGCGGTTCACCTCCGTCAAGATCTTCCAAGGCGTGAGCCCGGGGCTTATCAGCGCTGCGATATTCTCGACGCGATCGAAAACGTCGTGCTTGGAATCGAGGTCATCGGCGGGCGGTTCGACAGTGCGGCCAGCGTGCCATTCCTATCCTTTCTCGCGGATAATCTCGGAAATAGGGGGTATGTCGTTGGCGAAAGCGTCCCGCTCTCCGCCCTCAGCGAGGTCAATGGCCTCGCATGCGACGTGACGCTGAACGGACAGCCTCTCTATGAGGCCCCTGCATCCCATCCCGCGGGAGATCCGTTATTGCCATTGCTGGCTTATGCAAATGCGCAAAGCGACAATCTCGGAGGATTGAAGGCGGGACAGCTCGTGACCACGGGGAGCCTTTGCGGCGTCCTGCCGGTCCGTGTCGCTGGGCTGTTGGACGCTCGTATTTCGCAGCTCGGCCGGATTTCCGTGCGCTTTTCCGAATAGTACCGGATTTTGCTCGCCGCGCGCATTGAGAGTGTACGTTCTTCGCGTCCACTCCGCCGAAGGGGGCGCCAGTCGGCTCCACGCATCAATCAAGCCGGCGTCAAGGCTTTTCGAACCCAGGGTCGCCCGACGGCCAGGTCGAGTAGCAAGGTGTGCCGCTTGTCTGGACTCCACAAGAACCCGCTCGTCGTGCTCGACGGCGGCGAGTTCCTGAAGCGCGACACCCGGCTTCTACCTTCAGCCGGCGCTGTTCACCGAGACCACCAACGCCATGCGCATCTCGCGCGAGGAGGTCTTCGGCCCGGTCGCCAACATCGTTCGCGTCAAGGATTACGAAGAGGCGCTGACTGTGGCCAACGACACCGAGTTCGGCCTCTCCTCGGGCATCTGCACGACGTCGTTGAAAGCGGCACTTGCCGCCCTATGCGCAGAGGCGTGATTTCCGGCACGCGCGCGGGATTGTAGATGGTAGAATTGCGGCGAGGTGCTGGTCGTCTCCAGGACGCTGGTTATCGTCGTCGCAGAAGCGAAGTATCGCTCAACATTGCTGTGCGAGGCGCCCGCGCTGCCGAAGACGGTGAGGCCGTCAGCGACGTCGTATTCCATGCGGAGCAAGCCGCTGTGGTCGTCGACATCGGTGTATTCCCAGGGCTGAGTGACATTGCGGCGGCCATCCGCAGCTTTGGAAACCGGCACTCCCGCGCGCGTGAAGAATGGCCGGGGCGACGCGTTTTTCGCCGCGGTCACAACAGCATTACGTAACTGAATTGTCTTCGACCGAGACGCTCGAGCGCGAAACGGCATGAGAAAGCCCATCCGCCGCAATTCTTGATCTGGACCGCAAAATTCTTTCGAACGAATCGGTTTGAGCGTCCGCTTTCCGACCGTGGCTCAATGACCGCTTCTGGCGCGACCCCGACACGCCGGTGATTTTCCGGCGATCCCGAGAGCGAGCCTAGCCGTCGGATCCACCGGCCAAATACACTCCCAGGCTGCCGCGATCGACATGGGCGATCGGCGCCTTGTAGGTGATCCGGCCGTTCGAGATCACTGCGACCGTGTCGGCAAGCTCGAGCACCTCGTCGAGATCCTCGGAGACGAGGAGGACCGCCGCACCGTTGTTCCGTGCCTCGACGATGCGCGCACGGATGTCCGCGGCCGAGGCGAAGTCGAGGCCGAAGCAGGGATTGGCGACGACGAGCACGGAGATCCGCTCGGAGGAGAGTTCGCGCGCGAGCACCGCTCTCTGCACATTGCCGCCCGACAGCGCTCCGATCGGAGCGTCGGGCGAGGGGCCGGCGACACGGAAGCGCGCCATCAGCTCGCGGCCGGCCGCGCTGATCGCGCGACGATCGAGCCACCAGCCGCGCCGGCTCAGGGGCGGCTTCTCGAAACGCCGAAAGGCGATGTTGTCGGCGATCGACATTCCGAAGACGGCAGCGTTCCGCAGCGGCTCCTCCGGCACGACGAACATGCCGGCTTCGTCGAAGGCGCGCCGCATCGGCACGAAATCGCGCCCGTTCACGAAGATCTGCCCATCCGTCAGCGGCCTCTGTCCGCAGCAGGCCTCGACCAACGCGTTCTGTCCGTTCCCGGAGACCCCGGCCAAGCCCACGATCTCGCCCGCAGCGACTTTAAGGCTCACGCCGCGCAAGGCTGGTCTGCCGTCCCCGTCCTCGGCGAAGAGCCCGGCGAGCTCCAGCGCAGGCTCGTGCGACCGCGGCATCTCGCGCCTGAGCGGCTGCACCGCCTTGCCCTTGTCCGGCCCGGGCGCTTCGCCGACCATCATCGCGGCCATTTCCCGGGTCGTCAGCCCGCGCCCCGAGCCGGCGATCCGCCCATGCCGCAATATCGTGACGGCGTCGGCGAACGCCTTCACCTCGCGAAACTTGTGGGTGATCATCAGCACGGTGATCTCGCCGCGCTCGGCCATCGCCTTGAGATGCCCGAGCATCTCGTCGGCCTCGGCCGGGGTCAGCACCGATGTCGGTTCGTCCAGGATCATGAAGCGCTGGTCGAGGTAGAGCAGCTTCAGGATTTCGAGCTTCTGCCGTTCCCCGGCCGAGAGTGCGCCCACGTTCCGATCGAGCGGCACGCTGAACGGCGTGCGGTCGAGAAAAGCATCGAGCCGTCGCCTCTCCGCTGCCCAGTCGATGACGGCGGGCGCGTTGCGCCGCGCGATGACGAGATTCTCGGCACCCGTCAGCGAGGGCACCAGCGTGAAGTGCTGGTAGACCATGCCGAGGCCGAGCGCCTGCGCCTCGCGCGGATTGCGGATCCGGGCCTCGCGGCCGTCGAGCAGCACCTCCCCTTCATCGGCGCGGTGGAAGCCCATCAGGCATTTGACGAGCGTCGACTTGCCGGCGCCGTTCTCGCCCAAAAGCGCATGGAACTCGCCGGCCGGGACCTTGAGCGAGACGCGGTCGAGCGCTTGGAACGCGCCGAACCGCTTCGAAAGGCCGATGGCTTCGAGGGCTGCGCCCCCGGCGGCTGGAATGGTGAACGCCTCGGGCATCATGCCTCCCTCACCGGGTGATCGAGAGCTCGCCCGGCGCGTGCCGGGCGGTGCGACGGGCACTGCCCGTGCCGGCCATGACGAGGAGGGTCAGGATGTAGGGAGCCGCGTTGAAGAAATAATAGCCCGCGGTGACGCCGATCGACTGGAGCGCCGGTCCGAGCGCGCCGGCCGCGCCGAAGAGAAGCGAGGCGGCGAGGCAGCGTCGCGGCTGCCAGCGGGCGAAGATCACGAGCGCGACCGCCATCAGCCCCTGTCCCGACGACAGCCCCTCGTTCCAGCTTCCGGGATAGAAGAGCGACAGGAAGGCCCCGCCGATGCCGGCACTCACCCCGCCCAGCGCAGTCGCGACGAGGCGCACGCGGTCGACGGCGATGCCGAGCGCGCGCGCCGCGGCCGCGTCGTCCCCCGTGACCCTGACGACGAGGCCGGCGCGGGTGTTGCGAAACGCCCAGTCGAGCAGAAAGGCCAGCGCGATGCCCAGGAGAAAGAGCGGGCTGACGTCGAGCGCGAGAGCGAGCGACGGGATGCCCAGCCAATCGCCAAGCGGGAGTGAGGGAAGCCGGGGCGCAGTCGGCTGGATGTAGGGCTTGCCCAGGAAGACGGCGAGACCGGTGCCGAACGACATCATCGCGATGCCGATTGCGACATCGTTGACGCGCGGCAGGCGGCAGATCGCGCCGTGGAGCGCACCAAGGGCGAAGCCGGCCGCCGCAGCGGCAGCCACGCCCAGCCAGGGATTGCCGCTATGGTAGGAGACGGCGAAGGCGGCCATCGCGCCGAGCACGAGGGTTCCCTCGAGCCCGAGATTCACACGTCCCGACTTCTCGGTGAGGCATTCGCCGAGCGAGACGAAGAGAAAGGGCGTCGACACGCGGATCGCGCCGGCGACCATGGCCACGAGGACCGCGAAAAGGCCGGCGTCGGTCATGGGCGCTGCCTCGCGCCGCGAGGCTGGAAGATCGCAAAGCGCCCATAGAGCGTCTCGCTGGTCAGGAGGGTCACGAAGATCACGCCTTCGAGGAGCGCGACCGTCGCGTCGGGGAGGCCGAGCCGCCGCTGGATCAGGCCTCCTGCGGCGCTGAGCCCGCCGAAGAGGATCGCGACCGGCGGGATTGCGAGCGCGTTGTGGCGGGCGAGGAACGAGACGAGGATGCCGGTGAAGCCGTAGCCCGCCACCAGAGAGACATTGGCGGCACCGTGGACCGTCGCCACGTCGAAGAAGCCGGCAAGGCCGGCGGCCGCCCCCGCGAGCAGGCAGCAGAGCACGAGCAGGCGCCCGACCGGCAGACCCTGGCCGAGCGCGGCGTGCGGATTGCCGCCCGCGATCCGGATGGCGAAGCCGGTTGTCGTCCGGCTGATCAGCACATGGGCCGCCAGGCACGCGATGAGGCCGGCCACCAGACCCCAGTGCACCGAGGTGCCCGGGATCGGACCGAGCATGGTTTCTGCCCCAATCGGATGGGTCGACGGCTTGTTGGGCGAGGCCGGATCGCGCAGCGGACCTTCGACCAGGAAGGAGAGCACGGCGACCGCGATATAGGCGAGGAGCAGGCTCGCGATGGTCTCGTTGACGCCGCGCCGATGGCGGAGCACGCCCACCAGCCCGATCCAGAGCGCACCGGCCGCCGTTCCGGCGATCGCCATCAGCAGGAGGACGAGAGGGGCGGGCGCCCAGCCGAGGAGCGGCAGGGCGGCGGTTGCGGCGGCGAGCCCGCCCATGACGAAAGCTCCCTCCCCACCGATGATCATGAGACCGGCGCGGGCGGGAAGCGCAACGCAGAGCGCGGTCAGGATCAGTGGCGCTGCGCGCTGAAGCGTGTTCTGCCAGGAAAAGGCCGTGCCGAATGCGCCCCGCCAGAGCAGCTGGAAGAAGGCGGCGGGCGACTGTCCCATGGCGAGCAGGATCGCCGAGAAGATCGCGGCCGAGATGGCGAGCGCGAGCGCGGGAACGACGACGAACTCGGCAGCCCGGCGGAGCTCGTCCGCTCCCCGCATCGCGAAGCCCGCCGAGCCATGCGTCGCTTGATCTCCGGAAACCGCAGGTCTTTCCATCTCGCCGCCATAGCTCCAGACGTTGCCTTGCGGAGCCGGGCGGAGGCAGAGCGGGCCGCCTTCCGGTCCGGCTGACCTCAGGTGACCGATCCCTCGATGCCCTCGACGAGATAATTCGCGGTCTCGAGTTCGGGCGCGTAATTGCCCAGCGCGCTGCCCGGGGCGACGATCACGTTGCCCTTGTTGTCCCTGATCGGGCCGGCAAACATCGGCTGCCCCGCCCTCAGGGCCGCGATCGCTTCCGTGGCGGCCCGGCGTGCCTCCTCGCTCGCGCCCGCGCCGAAGGGCGTGCTGGTCACCATGTCCTTGTCGTACCCGCCGATCGCGACGTTCGGCAGCGGTTCGCCTCTGGCGAGCAGCTCCGCGAAGCCCTTGTAGATCGTCTCGTACTTGGTTTCGGCGCCGGTGATGAAGCCCTTGGGTGCGAGGGCAGCCTGCGAGGTGTTGTGGCCGCAGCTCTTCACGCCGCGCCGCTCCAGCGTCTCGACGATGACCTTGGGGCTGTCGACATGGCAGGCGACGACGTCGCAGCCCGCGCTCGCGAGCGCGTTCGCGGCCTCGGCCTCCTGCACCGGCAGGGACCAGTCGCCGGTGAAGATGAGCTTGACGGTTGCGCCAGGGTTTCCCTTGCGCACGCCCAGCATGAAGCTGTTGATGGTCCGCAGGACGAGACTGATGGGCTTCGCCGCCACGTAGCCGATCTTGCCGGTCTTGGAGGACAGCCCGGCGGCGACGCCGTTCACGTAATGCGCCTGGTCCATATAGGCGAAATAGCCGCCGAGATTGGCGGGATGCTTGTCGGCCGACCAGAGCGTCGTGGGATGGCGGAGCTGCACATCCGGGTACTGCCTGGCGATATCGACCATGAACGGATTGAAATAGCCGAATGAGGTGCCGAAGATCAGCTTCGCGCCGTCGAGCTCGATCATCGACTTCATGGTGTTCGCCACGGCGAGCGTCTCGGGCACGTTCTCCTCTTCGACGACGGAAACGCCCGGAACCGTCTTCAGGGCCTCGACCGCCGTGGCGTGCGACTGGTTCCAGCCGAAATCGCCGCGCGTGCCGACATAGATGACGCCGACGACGAGCTTGTCTGCCGCGCCGGCCGCGCCGGGCCATCCGGCCGAGGCGAGCGCCGCAGCGCCCGTCGTGGCCCCCAAGACGAGGCTCCGCCGCGAGATCCCTGCTGCTGTCATGTTCGTCACTCCCCTCTGACCGGAAACCGCCGCCCTCGCTGGCTCTTCGCCTTGCGAGTCATTCTTGCGTTTCGGCATCGCCGGGCCCTCCCCGGAAGCGGCCATGCGCCGCGCGAGCCGTATCCATCAGGCCTCGACGGGGCCGGGCGTCCGCACCGGCGGCGGCGCCTTGTCCCAATCCTCCGCCGTCATCGTGCGGAGGTCGAAATAGTCGCGGGTCCGTACATAGCCGTGCCCACCCATGCGGCCGATCGCGTCGATCGCCGCCTGATCCACGTAATGGTTCTCGGGATCGACGGCGTCCTCGCGGATATGGGCCGCGACCACCTGACCGAGAATGATCTCGCGGGAGCGGCCGAGTTCGAGCGTGACGTAGCGGCGGCATTCCAGGCTTGCCGGCGCTTCGCCGATCCGCGGACATTTGATCTGTGAGCCGGGAACGGCGGTGAGGCCCGCCTGCGCGAGCTCGTCCACCGTCGCGGGAAACGGGACCGCGCAGACGTTCATGCGCTCGACCAGGGCATCAGACACGATGTTGACCGTGAATTCCTCGGTCATCCGGATATTTCGCGCCGTGTCCTTGAACGCCATGTCCGGCTTGTTCTCGACCCCGAGCGCGACGATCGCGGGATCGGCCGAGAGGCAATTGAAGAAGCTGTAGGGCGCGGCGTTCACCCGCCCCTCCTCGTCGACCGTGGTGACGAGCGCGATCGGGCGCGGCACGACGGTGCCGATCAGCAGCTTGTAGCGTTGGCGGGCGGTAAGCGCCGCGAAATCGAAGAGGGTGTGCGAGCTGGTCATTGCCCCTCGATCGGACGGGAAGATGCCCGCGATGTCGCGCACATCTTCCGTTGAATGACGCACATTCTCGTATGCATGATTCTGACATTCAAGAATACAATATGTGCATCGCGTTGCCGAAAATGCACATAAAAGCATCGGTGCCGATTTCGCGTCGATGCACGAAACACGCCGGGAGTGCGACCGGGAGCATCGTCGACCGGATGCGGAAAGGCGTCATGCGCCGCCCGGGCTTCGGTGAGATCAGGAGAGAGGCTTGAAAGGCGGCGAGAAGCCCGGCGACGCGTCATCTCGCCGGCGTCGAGCCAGGGAAGGGCGCCTCACCCGGCCGTGCTGTAGCGCGCCAGAATATCGGAGATCCTGACGTCCTCGGCCTCCTGAGGCCTGGGCAGCGCCCGCGCCTCAACGGCGTGAAGATGCTCGTTCATGATGCTGATGGACGCCGCAGCATCGCGCGCACGCAGGGCTGCGATCACGTTCCTGTGCTCGGCGGTCGCGCATTCGGCGACATGCGGTCGCCCATAGACGGCGAGGATCAGGGAACAGCGCGAGACCACTTCGGCAAGATAGCGCGCAAGCAGCGCATTGCCGGCGAGGCGCGCGAGGACGATATGGAACTCGCCCGCGAGCCGGCTTGCCGAGGCGGTGTCGCCGCGCTGGGCCGCGGCCTCCTCCTCGTTCACATGGGCCTCGAGCGTCTCGCCCATCTCGGGCCGCCAATGGGCGGTCAGGCGCTGGACGATCTGTTGCTCCAGGCAATGCCGGACCTCGAAGATTTCCCGCGCCTCGTCGAGGCTCGGGATGGCGACGGTTGCCGTCCGCTTGCGCTTGATCTCAACCAGCCCCTCCTGGCTGAGCCGCATCAGGGCCGCCCTGACCAGCGTCCGGCTGATCCCGAAATGCGCGCCGATCTCGTCCTCGCGCAGCTTGGTTCCCGGCGCGAGCGCCTGCTCGATGATGGCGCGCCTGAGCGCCTGATAGGCAATGCCGGACCGCGACGAGATTTCCATGGGTCACGGGGATATCGCAAGAGTCGCTCGAGGCGCAAGTATGCGCAGCATCGCCGTCCGCGCGCGTGCAACGAATTCACGATTGCCAATATGATCCTTAATCACGTATACATGAATAGGCCCTCAACGCGAGGCAGGCAGGAGCATCCCGGATGGCAACACGCATTGTCACAATCGCGCTGAACCAGCAGCAGCTCGAACTCGTCGATCGGACCCTGGCCAAAGGCCTCGCGGAGGATCGTGCCGCCCTCATCCGGCATGCGCTGAGGCGCTATGCGGCCCGTCACCTGCCGGAGCAGGGCGCGGCAACTCGCCCGAGCCTGGCCGTCGGTTGAGCAGAGGGCAGCCGATGACGCGAGAGATTCTTCTCGACTTCGTCCTTGAGCCGGGCACGGGCAAGGCGCTCGAGGTCCGCAAGGGCCAGATCCTGCGCCTGGAGCAGATCGACGGCGGCCAATGCCTCGATTTCAACTGCTTCAATCTGCACGACTACAAGGAATATTTCCACGCCGGTCGGACCCGCACGCTGCACGGGCTGCATCCGACGAAGGGCGACTTCCTGTGGTCCGCGCCGCCGCGCGAACGGGCGATGATGTTCATCGCCGCGGACACGGCCGGGGCCAACGACGTGCTCTTCCCGCGCTGCAGCGCCAATCTCTACGAGTCCGTCTACGGGTACTGCACGCACACCAACTGTCAGGATATCCAGGCGGAGTCGCAGCGCGAATACGGCTTGACCCCAGACGACGTCCACGACTCCTTCAACCTCTTCATGGAGACGGGCGTTGACGACGCTGGGCGGCCCTACATCACCCGGCAGACGTCGAAGCCGGGTGACCATGTCGACTTCCTCGCCCTGATGGACGTGCTGGCCGTGCCCAATATTTGCGGGGCCGACGTGATGCGCACCAGCAATTTCTCGCTGAAGCCGGCCAGGATCAGCATCCTTCAGGCGACGGAGGCCGATCTCGACGCGGTCCCCGTCCTGCCCGTCTGGCGCACGCAACGGACCGTCGCGGACTTCAGGCAGCAGAGGATCAAGGCCGATAGGGAATTGCGGCGCGATTCCACCTATGTCGCCGAGTTCGTGAACGCTCCGATCCGGACCACCACCGTCGAAGTGCCGCTCGACGAAGACGAGCAGGCCCTGCTCGACCAGCTCAAGCGCAGCGATCTCTATGACGACGATGGCGCAGCGTTGCGCGACATCCTCTTCAGCTGGTGGGAGGAAGAACAGCTCGCCCGCTGATTTCGAATCTTAATAACCTTCATGATACCAAGTCGAAGAGGGGATGACCGAGATGACATGCGCTGCGAAAGCGCTCCGTGCGCGCCATTATCCGGCCATGCTGCTTGCGGCACTGCTCTCCGCGACGGCCCCCGGCGCGGCGGTCGCGCAGGAGGTCCCGGGATTCATGGACGTCGTGGCCGGCGCTCCCAGCCAGCCACAGGCCGGCGATGTCGGCCGGCTGGACGAGGCTCTGGGTGACGGCATGGTGCGCCGGGAGGCGACGGCCGCCGAAAGGAAGGTCATAGAGCTGAACAACGTCATGTTCGGCATCTACGACAACAATCTCAGGAAGTTCATCCGCAACCTGCGTGAGCAGAGCCCGATCATCATCGGTCTCTTCAACGGCGATGGCGGCTCGATGATCCTGTACCCGCCGGGGAAGGCGCCGATCGTCGCGCCGCCGGTGGCGCCGGTCTACCGGCTGGTCAAGTCGGTCTCGCACAGCTCCATGGCGATCTTCCAGCTCGTCGCGACCGCCGTGCGCGATCCGGCCGGGGACACGTCCTGGCGCGCTCCGGCGACGGCCTATCGGGCCAGCCTGAACGAGGCGCTCGGCAGCCTCGATGCCATCGAGCTCACGCCGGAGCAGCGCACGGTGCTGCGCGAGCTCATCACGCGCAACATCGCCTTCCTCGACGCCTGCCTCTCCAAGGGCAGCTTCACCTATCCGGAGCTGGAAGCCTTCGCGCAGGGGCTGCGCCCGCTGATCGGCAAGACCACCGAGATCGCCGGCCTTGCCCAGGTCCAGCACTGGACCACGGTTCTGAAGGACTGGCGGCGCATGCTGGGGGCCGATTGGGAGCGGACCTATGCCGCCACCAACACTCTCTACGTCACCCGGCGCAACAACATCCTGTTCACGCTGCTCGCCCAGCAGATGGGACGGGAGGCGATCAACACCCGCCTGCTGCTGCTGGAGACCTCCGCCTTCACGACGAAGCCGCAGCAGATGCTGGAGCTGCTCGCCCGCATCGTGGCGGATCGCGCGCTCGGCAAGGTGTTCTTCAACGACTACTACCTGATGGATTCCGAGCTGCTCACCGACGGCACGCGCAAGGCGATGGCCGATCTGGCGGCCCAAGCCGGCGAACAGGTGATGCTGCCGCCTCTCGCGCCGTTCCTGAGCAATGCCTGGCCGTGGCAGACGAGCACCGAGTACGCGCAGGGCCCGAGCCAGATCGACTGGAAGTGACGGGCGCGTTTGCGCCCTCGGCCCAATGACAGGCGCAGATCGGCGGGCGGCGGCGTTAGCGCGGATACGCAGGGCGGGAGGAGAAGAATGGGAGCCGGCATTTCACGCAGAGGGTTCCTGCGGGCTGGAGCGGCGGCGGGCGTCGCGCTCAACGTCTCCTTCCTCGCGCCGCCGGCCGGGGCCCGGCTGATCGAGACGCTGCCGCGGCCCGGCCCGGACTGGCTCACGCCCGCCGGCCGGCCGCGCTATCGCCTCGATGCCATCGCCAAGGTCACCGGAGCCAAGACCTTCGCGCGCGACTATCGCGCCGCGGACCTTCCCGGCTGGCCGCGCGAGCAGTCGCACGCCTTCCTCCTCCACGCGACCCAGGCCGACAGGAGCTTCGAGGGCATCGACCTGACGGTTCTCGGCGAGGCGCTCAAGCCCGACCGGATCGTGCTGCACGAGGATCTCGTCGCGGACGGTATCACAGTGCCCCACCCCGACTTCTTCGGCGACGTCTTCCTGGTGCCGAAGGGCGAGACGCCGCGCCTGCTCGGCCAGCCGGTCGCGCTGCTGATCTATCGCGATTTCGCCCGCTACGACGCCGCCAAGCGCAAGGTCCGCTTCGACGACAGCGTCGTGCGCTACGGCGCGGCGACCCCCTACAACCAGCCGCCGCATTACGGCGCCTCGCGCTATGTGCGCATCGACGGCGGCTCGCCCGAGGCCGAGGACCGCTATTCGCCGTTCAAGGACAGCGTCATCTTCGGCAAGTTCTCCGGCGACAAGGCCGTCTGGCCGAGCCCCGGCGAGGGCGATGCCATGGCGCGCGGCATGGCCGCCGCGGCGCAGATCGAGCAGGACATCGCCGCAGCCGGCAGCGACGCGCTCGTCCTGAAGCGGAGCTATTTCTCGCAGTCGATCGACGCCTCCGCCATGGAGGCCGACAACGGCAATGTCTGGTACGACGCCGCGACCGGCGTGCTCCACGTCATGGCCGCCTCGCAGTCGCCCTATGAGGTGGCGGAGGTCTCGGCCGAGCTGGTGTCGACGTCGAAATTCCCGCTGAAGGAGGTCGACCTCAAGGTCGGCTACACCGTCGGCTACGGGACGAAGGACCACTACATCTTCCCGCTCTTCTGCGTGCTCGCCGGCCTCTATGGCGAGGGACGGCCGGTGCGGCTCGCCAACGACCGCTTCGAGCAGTTCCAGACGGGCCTCAAGCGGCATGCCTTCTGGATGGACAACACGCTGGTCGTCGACCGCGGCACCGGCAAATTCCGCATCATGACCGGGCATTTCAGGACCGATGGCGGCGGGCGGGCGAACTACTCCTTCTCCGTCGCCTTCGTCGGCGCCACGGCAGCACAGTCGATCTACTATCTGCCGCAGAGCGACTTCTCGGCCGCCGCCTTCGCGTCGCGGGCGGTCGAGGCCGGTTCCACGCGCGGCTACGGCACGCTCCAGTCGATGTCGGCGACCGAAATGATGGTCGACGAGGCGGCGGAGCTGCTCGGGATCGATCCGATCGAGCTCCGGCTGAGGAACGTCTTCCGCTCCGGCATGAAGAACACCCAGGGCGCCATTCCGGCGGGCGCGCTGCGTAATGAGGAGATCCTGCTCAAGGCCAGGGCGCATCCGCTCTGGAGCGAGCGCGCGCAGAAGAAGAAGACGTTCGAGGCGGCCAATCCGGGCAAGAAATACGGTGTCGGCTATGGCCATGTGCAGAAGGACTACGGCACCGGCGCGGAAGCCGCGCTCGCCTCGCTCGAATTCGACCCGCGCGGCCGGATCAGCTTCCGCCACGTCGCCCACGAGATGGGGCCCGGCGTCACGACCTCGCAGGCGATCATGGTCGGCGAGATTCTGGGACGCGTGCCGGACGAGACCGAGTACGGCGTCGTGCGCTGGCCGCAGATGCCGCTCGAGACGACGGACGAGCCCTATACGCTGAGCCAGGACGAGGAAGACCGGCGCAAGCAGAACCCGCGCTGGACACCCCGCATCACCTCGCCGATGAGCGCGACCAACAGCGTTTACTATCTCGGCCATGCGACGCGCGAGGCGGCCCGAATCCTGGTCGACCTCGCGCTCTGGCCGGCGGCCAGGTCGCTCTGGTCACGCGGGACCGGCGGCGGCGCGCTCGCGCCCTACGACGTGCGCCGCGAGGATCTGCGGCTCGGGGGCGGCATGATCAACGCAGGCGGTATGCCCCCGCTCGCCTTCGAGGCGGTGGCGGCGGAAGCGCATCGCCTCGGCCTGCCGACCGGCGTGACGGTTCATACCTTCAACCGCTGGCAATGGACGGAAGCCGAGTTCGACGTGCCCGAGCGCGGCCGCCTGCGGCTGTCGATCGATGCGCTCGCCCTGCGCTACGGCGAAGGGGCGCCGGAGGAGCACAAGCGGTCGATGACGACGGGTGGCTGGCATTTCATCGAGCGGGCCGCAGTGTCCTATCCGCCTGCCCAACGCAACAATGCCGGCGTCACCTATTACGCGCCGATGGCGACCCTCGCCGAAGTCTCGGTCGATATCGGCAGCGGCACCGTCACCCTGCTTTCCCACCACTCCATCCTCGAATGCGGCCGGCAGGTCGTGCCCGAGCTGGTCTCCGGCCAGATCCAGGGCGGCATCGCCATGGGCATCGGGCACGCCCTCAAGGAGTATCTGCCGCTCTACGAGGACGGTCCCGGCGACGGTACCTGGAACTGGAACCGCTACGAGCTGCCACGCGCGAAGGACGTCGCCCTCTGGTCGCAGACGGCGGAGGTGCTGCCCCCGCTTTCCGACAGCGACCCGCCGAAGGGCATCGCCGAGGTGGTGATGATCGCCGTGGTGCCGGCCATCGCCAATGCCGTCACGCATGCGATCGGCAAGCGCTTCCACGACCTGCCGATCACGCCCGAGAAGATCCGGGAGGCCCTGTCATGACGACCGAGACGAAACCGCTCGCCCTCACCGTCAACGGCAGGCCGGTCGGCCCCGTCGACGTGCCGGAAGGGCTGATGATGCAGGACTTCCTGCACGAGTACCTGAACCTCACCGGCTCCCGCATGGGCTGCGGCCAAGGTATCTGCCACGCCTGCACCGTCATCGTCGAAGGCGAGGGCGGCGCGCTCAGGGAGATGCGCACCTGTATCACCGGCGCGCACTGGTTCGCCGGCAGGACGGTCGTGACCGTCGAGGGGCACGCCAGGCATGACGCGAAGGGCGAGATCGTCCTGTCGCCGGTCCAGCAGGCCTTCATCGAGCACTTCGCCTTCCAGTGCGGCTATTGCACGCCGGGCTTCGTCACGGGCGCGACCGTCCTGATCGACCGGCTGAAGCGCAAGCCGGTCGCCCGTGCGGAACTGGAACAGGTCGTGACCGAAGCGCTCGACAAGCACATCTGCCGGTGTACCGGCTATGTGCGCTACCATACGGCCGTACGCGACCTCATCCTCGCCACGCCCGGCCTGGTCAGCGGGTGACGGGGCCGGCGATGAAGAAACGGACTCTCCTGCTCGCCGCCGCAGCCGTGATCCTCGCCGGGGCTGCCGTCGCCGGCAGCGTGTTCTTCGGCGCGCTCGAGACCAGCGTGGTCTCCAAGGCCGTCGAGCGCCCTCTCGGCGCCGACGAGATGAAGCGGCTCGCCGAGCGCGGCGCCTATGTCGCGGTCGCCGCCGACTGCTATGCCTGCCATACCGCCAAGGACGGCGCCGCCTGGGCGGGCGGGCTGCCCTTCGAGACGCCTTTCGGCACGCTCTACGCCACCAACATCTCGCCGGACAAGGAATTCGGCATCGGCGCCTGGACCCGGGCGGAGTTCCATCGCTCGGTCAGGGACGGCGTCGGCAAGGGCGGGCGGCACCTCTACCCGGCCATGCCCTATGCCTCCTATCGCGAGATGAGCGAGGAGGACGTCGACGCCGTCTACGCCTATCTGATGACCCGCGAGCCGATGCGGGTGCCGAGCCGGGAGAATGAGCTCTCCTTCCCGTTCAACATCCGCCAGTCCCTCACCTTCTGGAACCTCTTCAACCTGCGGCGAGAGGGCTTCGCCGCGAACGCCGCGCGATCCGAAGCCTGGAACCGCGGCCGCTACGTCGTCGATGCGCTGGGTCATTGCGGTGAATGCCACACGCCGCGCAACCTGCTCCAGGGGATGGAATCCGGCGCCTATCTGAAGGGCGCCGTGATCGAAGGGGTCGAGGCGCCTGACATCACGAAGGAAGGCCTCGCGCGGATGGGGTTCGACCCGTTGACGCTCGCCCGTTTCATGAAGTCGGGCCTGTCGGCACAGGGCTCGATGACGCACCAGATGTTCGAGGTCGTCCATTTCTCCACGCAGTACATGAGCGAGGGCGATCTCCAGGCGATGGCCGCCTATCTCTTCGACCTCGACGCTTTGCCCGCAACGCCGGTTCCGCCGCCGGCTCCCGCGCCCGTGGAGGTTCCGGCACCCGTCGCTGCGGCGGGGCGCGGCACCTATCTCAACCTTTGCGCTGGTTGCCACGGCGCCGACGGCCAGGGCATCCCGCATGTCGCAGTCCCGCTGTCGACCAACGCCTCGCTGCGGCTCGCGAGCCCGCGGAACTTCGTCAGCGCCGTGCTCCATGGCATTCCCGCCCAGCGCTTTCCTGGGCTGGAGCGCATGGAGGCGATGCCGGCCTTCACCGAGCTGCTCGATGACAAGGCGCTCGCCGACCTGACGAACTGGATGCGGGCTCGCTGGGGCGGGCGGCAGCCGATCGTGACGGATGAGGAGATTGCGAAGTTGCGGTGAGGCCAGCTCGCCTCACGGCCCGGTAATCTCCTTCCCAGCCGTCGGCGCATCGTCATCGAGGTCGACGGCAAGCATCACTTCTCGGAAAACGACCTTCCGTCATTGAGGACTTTTCCGGGATTGAAGATGTTGCTGGGATCTAGCGCGCGCTTCAACGTCCGCATCAATGTGAGCTGGCTCGGTTGCTTGTAATGCGCCAGTTCGGAAACCCGGTAGCTGCCAATTCCGTGTTCGGCGGAAATGCTGCCCTGATGTCCGGCCACGACGTCATGGACGACACGGTTGATGGCCGCCTTGGCTTCGACTGCAGCGCCAAGCACGTTGAAATGGACGTTCCCGTCCCCGACATGGCCGAACACGACGAGCTGTAGCCCGTCGAAGGCATTGTGCAGGGCGCTCGTGGCATCGCGAATGAAATCGGGGATGCGGTTGATCGGCACGGATACGTCATGCTTCACGCTGCGTCCGGATTTCAGCTCGGCCTCGGTTACATGCTCTCGCAGGGCCCACAGGGCCGCGGCCTGCGCCTCCGTCTCGGCAATCACGCCGTCGCTGGCGTCCCCAGCCTCCAGCGCCATCGTCAAAGCCGCTTCCATCGCGTCGCGCAAACCTGACAGGCTCGCCGCTGCCTCAATCAACACCGCCCAGGATTGCATCTCCATCGGCGGCTTCAACCCGAAATGCTGTTTCACCAGAGCCAGCGCGGACGGCGAGATCAGTTCGAAAGCAGCGATCGCGTCGCCGAGCTGGGCGGTGGCATGTCTGAGCAAGGCCAGCGCAGATTCTGGATCGGGCACGGCGAGAAACGCGGTGATCTTATGTTTCGGCCGAGGTGCCAGGCGCAGGCTCGCCGCGGTGACGATCCCGAGTGTGCCCTCGGCTCCGATCAGGAGCTGCTTCCAGTCGTATCCGGCATTATCTTTGTGCAAATGGCGCAGGCCCTCGACGATCGAGCCATCGGCAAGGACCGCTTCCAGCCCAAGCACGCGCTGGCGCGTCATCCCATAGCGCAGCACATTGATGCCGCCGGCATTCGTCGAGATGATGCCGCCGATCTGGCTGGAGCCCTGCGCCGCGAAGCTGATGGGGAAGAGCAGCTCATGCTCCCGCGCCGCCTCCTGCACGGTTTCGAGCACGACCCCGGCCTCGGCCGTCATGGTCATGCCGACAGGGTCGATGGCGCGGATCGCCTTCATCCGCGACAGGCTGAGCACGATCTGGGCGCGTCCGGCAATCGGAACCGCGCCGCCAGCGAGGCTGGTATTGCCGCCTTGCGGCACGATCGCGATGTTCCGTTCGGCGCAGACCCGCACCACGGCAGAGACTTGATCGACGGTCTTTGGCCGGGCCACGGCGAGGGCAGGCGCACCGAACTCGCCACGCCAGTCCACGCAGTAAGGCGACATGGCTTCACCGGTCAGGACGAGACCGGCGTCACCCAGGACAGAGTGCAGCGCCGCCAGGAGCGCGTCGTATGTGCCGGTGGAATCTGTCATGAGCCTTGCTGCCCGAAGCCATAGAGGCGGTGCGCGTTTTCGGTGAGGACGCGGTCGCGGCCGGCCGGATCGGGCACCCAGTCGGCGAGGAGGTCGAGCAGGTCGCCGACATTCATCATATGCTGCCAGTGCGCGACGTGCGGCCAGTCGGAACCCCAGACGCAGCGTTCGGGTGCAGCCTCGTGAAGCATGCGGGCGAAAGGGATCGTGTCGGCGTAGGGCGGCCCCTCAACCGTGTTGCGGTAGGCACCCGAAAGCTTGACCCAGGCCCCGTCGCGCACGAGCGAGAGAAGCGTCCGGAAGCCGTGATCGGCGATACCGCGCGAGACCGGAAAATGTCCCCAGTGATCGACGACGAAGGGGACGGGCAGCCGGGCGAGCTTCGGCCCCAGCGGTGGCAGGTCCCTGGCATCGATCAGGAACTGCAGATGCCAGCCCAACTCCCTGGCCAGCGCGGCATAGTCGTCCAGCTGGTCGAAGCCGATGCCGCCGCCATAGAGGATGTTGAGGCGCAGGCCGACAACGCCAGCCTCCTTGAGCGCTGCCAGCTCCCGGTCGGGCAGGCCGAGCGGAATGACGGCGATGCCACGGAGTCGCTCGCGGTTCGCCCTCAGGGTCTCGACCATCAGGCTGTTGTCCATGCCATGCACGCTGACCTGGACGAGGACGCCATAGGTCATGCCGGTCGCGTCCAGCATAGCGAGGTAGCTTTCCGGTGTGGCTGGTCCCGGCGTGTAGCTGCGGTCGGCCACGAAAGGGTGAGCCGGAGGCTGCCCGATGACATGGGCGTGGGTATCGACTGCGCCTTGCGGCACCACAAAGCGCGTCGGCCGGTGCGGATGGGGATCGGGCCCCGGGCAAGCTGGCGCCGGCTCGATTGCAGAATTCCTCTCAACCATCGGCGTGCAGCACCTTGCCGCGCGTTTCCGGCAGCCCATAGGCGGCCAAGAAAAACAGCACATAGGCGAACAGCGCAAAGAGGCAGATCGCGTTGGCGAGAGTCGTGATCTGCGACAGATAGCCGACGAGGAAGGGGAAGAGCGCGCCGACGCCGCGCCCGAAGTTATAGCAGAAGCCCTGGCCGGAGCCGCGCAGCCGGGTCGGATAGAGTTCCGTCAGGAAGGCGCCCATGCCGGAGAAATAGCCGGAGGCGAAGAAGCCGAGCGGGAAGCCGAGAACCCAGAGCAGCTCGTTCGAGAGTGGGAGCTGCGTATAGGCGAGGACGACCACCATAGCCCCCAGCGAAAAGGTCAGGAACAGGCTGCGGCGGCCATATTTGTCCGCGAACCACGCGCCGACGAGGTAGCCTATGAAGGAGCCGATGATGAGCGCCGAGAGATAGCCGGTCGAGCTCACGATGGAGAGTTTCCGTTCGGTCGTCAGGAAACGCGGCACCCAGAAGGTGATGGCGTAGTAGCCGCCCTGGCAACCGGTGGTGACGAGCGAGGCGAGGATGGTCGTCTTCAGGATCGGGCCCTGGAAAATCTCGAGGATCGACGGGCGATCGCCGGAGATGGCCAGCTTGGCGCGAGCCTCGACCGAGACCTCCGGCTCCTTCACATAGGCGCGCAGATAGAGGACCAGCAGCGCCGGCAGCGCTCCCATCGCGAACATCCAGCGCCAGGCCTGCTCGGCCGGCAGCAGGGAGAACAGCGCGGCCTGCGCCAGCACGGCGAGCCCCCAGCCGACGGCCCAACCCGACTGGACCGAGCCGACGGCCCGGCCCCGGTATTGCGCGCGAATCGTCTCGCCCATCAGCACCGCACCCGCGGCCCATTCGCCACCAAAGCCGAGGCCCAGCAAGGCGCGGTAGATGAGGAGCTGCTCGAAATTCTGCGCGAACGCACAGAGCAGCGAAAAGAACGAGAACCAGATGATCGTCAGCTGCAGGGTACGGACCCGGCCGATGCGGTCGGCGAGATAGCCGGCCCCCCAGCCGCCGAGCGCTGAGGCAAGCAAGGTTACCGTCCCGGCAAGACCCGCGGTGCCGGCATCGACCTGCCAGAGCATAATGATCGTGCCGATCACCAGCGGATAGATCATGAAGTCCATGCCGTCGAGCGCCCAGCCCGTCGCGCAGGCCCAGAAGGTGCGCTTCTCGGGAACGGTCATGTCCCTGTAGAAGCCGGTCAGGCTGGTATCCTCGACCGGCGTGATCGTGCTTGAAGATGTCGGCATTCGTAACCTCCCTTGCATTCGCCTTCCATGGGCGATCAGCTCGAAGGAGAGGTCTTCCAAAACGTTGGGAGACGTCTGCCGGAAAATTCTCCAGCGGCACACCAACGTCCGCCGTTTTGTCGAAAAATTATCCGTGCCCGCGCTGCAGGCGGCGATAGCGCGCCGGACTCTCGCCCGTTATGGCTCGAAAAGCGACGCCGAAATGCGACTGCGAGGAGAAGCCAACCGCGAGGGCGATCTCGACGATCGGCAGATTGGAGGTCGCGAGCAGTCGCCGGGCGGCTAGCACGCGTTGTTCCACCACGAAGCGGTGCGGTGTCAGGCCGGTGGAGCGCTTGAAACTTCGGATGAAGCTGGAAGGGGTCATGCCAGCCACCTGCGCCATCGCAGCCAAGGTGACCGGAGCGCTGGCGTTGGCTTGTACGAACTCTGCAACACGGGCGCGCATCGTCTCGTCCAGGCTCGGTAGACGATCGGATTTCGGCGAGCCAGGCGCTGCGTAACGGTCCGACAGGTGCAGCGCGAGCGTGTAGGCGATCTGCTCGGCCAAGAGCGCATTGGGCCGCTGGCCGCTGTCGCTCGCTTCGACCAGCCGCTGGGCCGACATTTTCAGCAGCGGATCTTCGATATCCCAAGCCATGTCCATCAGAGCGATCGGAGCGGCTGATCCGCGCGCAGCACCGACCTCCTTGAGCAGCGCTTTGCCAAGGTAGAGCAGAAGCAGTTTTCCAGATCCGACCTCGGGCACCGCATCCACGACGACACTGCGTCCCGGCTGCCCGATGCGAAAACGCCCCGCATGAACGGGCCCGTCGCGCCGGATCCGGCCATCTTCGATCAACACGTGGCGGCGGACGTCGTAGAGTGTGATCGCGACCGTCGGGACAGGCAGTTCGCCAAACTCGTAGAGATGTGGCCCGGTCACCTCGCTCACGGCCGCAGCAAAGCCCGTCGTCGACCAAAGATCGATGAGAGCTGACTGCCTTCGACCTGTGACAAGCTCAGCGTGAAGAAGCGGGTTCAGCTGCATCGAATTGGATCAAGCTGCAAAGACCGCCTCCAATAGCATCGATCGTTTGGACTGGCCACCAACGACCCCGCAGCCATCTTAGGTTCGATTCCGCGACAGAACGGTCGACGTTGATCTCACCGGACAGTTTGCGAACGGGCCGCGATGCAAACTCCGGCTTGCGTGCCGCGCCAGTCGCCCAATCCCGTTCGAGCAACCGAATCCGCCGATCCCCATGCAGCGGCCGCTGACGAGCGAATATGCGGCTTGCACCGAGCCGCGCAGCCGCGAAGAGATCGGCCTTACATATCTGGAAACCCTCGCGGGAAGCAGGAGCGGAGCAGACGAATGCTTCGGGCGGCCGACACTCCGAACGGCGCCGCGCTCTGTGCGATCGTCCTGTCACTGGCGGGACACTGGAGGTCGATGGCGAATCTGGGCTCCTGATCCTGCCAGAAGAGGCTTGTTCCCGCTGCGCCATTGGTCAAGCGAGCTCGATTGCCAAGCGCCCGTCGCGGGCATATGCCGATTGAATTCATCCGCTGGATCGGACTTTTGGTCTCGTTTGCATGACACGCGATATTGCAGCGCGACGGCATCGCGCCATCCTGGACGACCTCGATCGGTTGGAATCCGTCACTGTCGAGGAGCTTGCCCGATCGCTTGAGGTTTCGCGCGAAACCATCCGGCGCGACCTCAAGGTCTTGTCCGCAGATGGACGGCTGTCGATCGTTCATGGCGGAGCCATTCGCAACGAGCGCTCGGAAGCATCGTTCGCGAGCCGCCGGTCCGTGAATCGCGAGGGCAAGGAACGGATCGCCAGCCTGGCGGCCTCGATGCTCGGCGACGGCATGACGATCCTGCTCGATTCCGGCACGACGACCGAAGCCGTAGCCCGCGCGCTGGCCAGATCGGACCGCAAGAGGCTGGTGGTCCACACGACGTCCCTGGAAAACGCGCGGTTGGTCAGCCGCTTGCCGGGGGCCCGGGTCTTTCTGATCGGCGGCGAGTTCGACCGCAATGAGGACGCCACCTCAGGTTCCGAGGCCCTGCGGGCGATTGCGCGCCTCTCGGCAGACCTTTCCTTTGTCAGCGTCGGAGGGGTCGACGTGGAAGGTCGGCTCACCGACTACAACCGCGCCGGAGCGGCGATCCGGGGTGCGCTTCTGCACGCAGCGGAGCAGGGCTTTCTCATGGCCGACAGCACCAAGTTCGGGCTGGTTTTGCCCAGTCGAATCGAGGGCGAGGAGCGTTGCGCTGCATTGCTGGTCGACCGGCTTCCGCCAGAGACGATCGGTGCAAAACTCGCCGAAAACAGGGTTCGCGTGCTCGCCGGTTAATTTGACCGATTTTGTGGTTTTTGTTGTTTTTTGTGTTTTGACACGATAAGCTGCCTTCATCGCGGAGGCGCTCATGTCCATTCCTTCCCAATCTCGCGTCGTCATTATCGGCGGCGGTATCATCGGCTGCTCGGTCGCCTACCACCTGACGAAGCTCGGCTGGCGCGACGTGCTGCTGCTTGAGCAGGGGCGCCTCTCCTCGGGCACGACCTGGCATGCGGCGGGCCTCGTCGGGCAGCTCCGCAGCCAGTCCAGCATGACGCGCCTGATCCGCTATTCGACCGAGCTCTACGCCTCGCTGGAGAACGAAACCGGGCTCGCGACCGGGTGGAAACGCTGCGGTTCGGTTTCCGTCGCCCGGACGCCGGAGCGCATGACGCAGTTGCGCCGGACGATCTCGGCGGCGCGGGCACAGGGCGTCGAGATCGAGGAGCTCAGCCCGCAGGAGGCCGGTGACAAATGGCCGGTGATGCGCACTGACGATCTGCTTGGCGGGGTCTGGCTTCCCGGCGATGGCAAGGCGAATCCCGCCGATATCACCCAGGCGCTGGCACGCGGCGCCCGCAGCGGCGGCGCGACCGTGCGCGAGGGCATCCGCGTCACCGGCGTCGAGACGGAGAAGGGGCGGGTCAAGGCGGTGCAGACCGATCAGGGCCGGGTCGAGTGCGAGGTTCTCGTCATCTGCGCCGGGCAATGGTCGCGTGCCATCGGCCAGATGTGCGGCGTCTCGGTGCCGCTGCATTCGGCCGAGCATATGTACATCGTCACCGGCAAGATCGCGGGCGTGACGCCCGACCTGCCGGTGATGCGCGATCCCGACGGCTATATCTACTTCAAGGAGGAGGTCGGCGGGCTGGTCATGGGCGGCTTCGAGCCGGATGCGAAGCCCTGGGGCATGGACGGCATCCCCCACCCGTTCGAATTCCAGCTCCTGCCCGACGATTGGGACCAGTTCGGCATCCTGATGGAGAACGCGCTGGAGCGCGTGCCGGCGCTGGAGACAGCCGAGATCAAGACCTTCCTCAACGGTCCCGAGAGCTTCACGCCCGACAACAACTTTCTGCTCGGCGAGGCGCCGGAAGTGGCCGGCGTCTATGTCGGGGCCGGCTTCAACTCGATGGGCATCGCTTCCGCCGGAGGCGCCGGCCGCGCGCTGGCGGAATGGATCGTCGAGGGCGAGGCGACCAGCGATCTCTGGCCGGTCGACATCCGCCGCTTCGCGGATTTCAACAACAATCCGGCCTGGCTGAAGGACCGTATCAAGGAGACGCTCGGCCTTCACTACGCCATGCCCTGGCCGAACCGCGAGCTCGATACGGCAAGGCCCTTCCGCCGCTCGCCGCTTTACGATCGCCTGGCGGCCAAGGGGGCCGTCTTCGGCTCGAAAATGGGTTGGGAGCGCGCGAACTACTTTGCCCGCTCCGAGGAGGAGCGCACGATCGGCTATTCCTTCGGTCCGCAGAACTGGTTCGACACGGTGGCGGCCGAGCACCGGGCCTGCCGCGAGGCAGCGGGCCTCGTCGACATGTCGAGCTTCGCCAAGTTCCTGCTGCAGGGGCCAAAGGCCGAGGCTGCGCTGCAGCGTCTGGCCGCCAACGACGTTGCAGTGCCCGTGGGCACCTCCGTCTACACCGCTCTCCTGAACGCGCGCGGCACTTTCGAAAGCGACCTGACGGCGGCCCGAATTGCGCCGGACACCTATCTTCTGCTGACCGGTACCGCCCAGGCGACGCGCGACGCGCATTGGATCAGGCGCCAGCTCCCGGAGGGCGCGACGCTGACGGACGTGACCTCGGCCTATGCCGTGCTCTCGCTTGCCGGGCCGAATGCGGCGAAGATCCTGGCCCGTCTCTCGCCGACCTCCTTCGACCTCGCCGATTTCCCGGCCAATGCCATCCGCAAGATCACGATCGGTTATGCCACGAGCTGGGCGTGCCGCCGTTCCTATCTCGGTGAGGGCTTCGAGCTGTACGTTCCCGTCGAGTTCACGCCAGCGATCTATGACGCGCTCCACAAGGCCGGGGCCGATCTCGGCCTCATGGATGTCGGCTACTACGCCGTCGATTCACTGCGCATCGAGAAGGGCTTTCGCGCCTGGGGACGTGAGCTGACGCCCGATATCAATCCCTACGAGGCCGGTCTCGGCTTCGCCGTGAATCTGAACAAGGGCGAATTCATGGGTCGCGAAGCCCTTGTCGCTGCCAAGGCCGCGCCACGCACCAAAAGGCTCGTCGCGCTCATCGGCCCACGTCCGACCGGCCAGATGGCTTGGGGCGGGGAGGCGATCCTGGCCGACGGCATGCCCGTCGGCGAGATCACCTCGGCGGCCTTCGGTGCGACTGTCGATGGAATCGTCGCGCTCGGCTGGGCCGAAAGCCACGAACCGATCGATCAAGCCTGGCTCGATGCCCGCAAATGGACGATCGACCTGGCAGGGACGGCCGTCGCCGTCACGGCCAGCCTCGCTGCACCTCTCGATCGCAAGCCGGCGTGAGGCGCGCGGCCATGACCGACCTTGCGCCGCTCTCGCTCAGCATTCCCCGCGACATCGCCGTGCAGAAGCCCGCCCGTATCCTCACCCTTTCCTGCGAGGACCGGCCCGGCATCGTGCATGCGGTCAGCGGCGTGCTTTACCGGCACGGTTGCAACATCCTGGAAAGTGCGCAGTTCAGTGATCCGCGCGACGCGCGCTTCTTCATGCGTGTCGCCTTTGCGGCGGGTGATCGCTTCGACGAGGCCGCCTTCCGGCGCGAATTCGACGGCGTCGCCGGAACCTTCCGCATGGCATGGGATACCATCGACCCGACGCGCCCGCAGCGCGTCGTCCTGATGGTTTCGCGCTTCGGCCATTGCCTGAACGATCTGCTCTTTCGCCAGGCGACGGGAAACCTCGACATCACCATCCCGGCCATCGTCTCGAACCACCGCGATTTCGAGCCGCTGGCTCAGAACTACGGCATTCCGTTCCATTACCTGCCGGTCACGGCGGCCACCAAGGCCGAGCAGGAGGCCAAGCTGCTGGAGATTGTCGCGCAGACCGAAGCATCGCTGGTCGTCCTCGCCCGCTACATGCAGGTGCTTTCCAACGACCTCTGCCGCGCGCTCGACGGGCGGGCGATCAACATCCACCACTCCTTCCTGCCGAGCTTCAAGGGCGCGAAGCCCTACCATCAGGCCTATGACCGCGGCGTGAAGCTGATCGGAGCCACCGCGCATTATGTGACCTCCGATCTCGACGAGGGCCCGATCATCGACCAGGACGTTGGCCGCGCCGACCACTCGCTGACGCCGGACGATCTGGTCAGTGCCGGGCGCGATATCGAGGCGGTCGTGCTGGCGCGGGCGCTCAGGCTCCATATCGAGCGCCGGGTGATGCTGGCCGGCCGCCGCACGGTGATCTTCCGGTAGGGCTGGCGGGTTTTTCTCAGAACCGCATCGTCATCCCGGACAAGCTGCGCAGCAGCGCCGATCCGGGGTCCATCGTGGGGCTCTGCACTCTACGATGGATCCCGGGGCAAGCCCGGGATGACGAGGCGGTTTTGAGGCAATGCAACACCCTCTGGAATCGTTTCGCTCAGGCGAAGGCGACGTTGCGCGTCTGCGCCCGCAGCCGCGGATCACGCGAGCGGATCTGGACCGGCTTGCCGTCGAGGATTTCGAAGCAGCGCGCCAGCGTGTCGTCCGAGAGGCGCCGCATCGCCTCGACCGTGAAGAAGGTCAGGTGCGGGAACAGGATGACGTCGTCGCGGCCGAAGAGCGGGCTGAGCGGATGGCCGGAACGGGCGAGCGGCTCCTGGCTGTAGACGTCGAGCCCGACGCCGCCGAGCTTGCCCGCCAGCACCGCCTCGACCAGCGCCGCCTCGTCGATCAGCGCGCCGCGCGAGACATTGACGAGGATCGCATCGCGCTTGAGGCAAGCAAGCTCCGTCCGGCCGATGATGTGGCGGGTCGCGTCGTTGAGCACGCTATGGAGCGAGACCAGATCGCATTGCCCGAGCATCGCGTGGAGATCTTCGACCTTTTCGATCCCGACGGCAGCCATCGTCTGCGCATCGACATGCGGATCGTAGCCGAGGACGCGCGCGCGGAAGCCCTGCCCCGCCATCCGCGCCATGCTGCGCCCGATCTTGCCGGTGCCGACCAAGCCCAGCGTCGCGCCGGCGATGTCACGGCTGAGCCATCGCTCGGCCGGCCAGATCCAGCCCTCGCTTTGGACGGCGCGGCCGATCTCCGGCAGGCGCTTTGCCAGCGCGATCATCAGGGCGAAGGCGCCCTCCGCGACCGTCTCCTCGGCATATTCGGGCACGTTGACCACGGGGATGCCGCGCGCGATCGCTGCAGGGATGTCGATTGCGTCGATGCCGACGCCGTATTTGACAATGCCCTTGAGCTTGGGCGCCGCGGCTATCACCCGCGCGGTGACCGGCGTGTAGCACATCAATAACAGGTCGGCGTCGGCGACCTCCCGCATCAGCGCTTCCTCGGAGATTCCGTCCAGTAAGGTGACGAGATCGACGCCGCGGGCGCGAAGCCCGGCGTCGATCTCCGGGCATTCCAGTTCTTGGTCGGTGCGGACAGCCTTCATCACTGCCCCTCAGCCCGCGAGGATCGCGCGCTCGACGATGCCGAGCGCGCGTTCGAGATCGGCCCGCGCGATCACCATCGGCGGCGACAGGGTCAGCACATTGCCCTGGCTGATCTTGAAGCTCAGGCCCGCCTCCAGGCAGCGATAATAGACCCGCTCTGCCAGCGCATTGTCCGGCGTCCAGGCGTCGCGATCCGAGACCAGTTCGATCCCGAAGAGCAGACCGCGACCGCGCACGTCGCCCACGGACGGGCAGCTTGCGCCGAAATCGCGCAGGCGCTCCATCGCATAGGCGCCGAGCTCGGCGGCGCGCTCCGTCAACCCCTCCTCGCGGATGATGTTGATCGTGGTCAGCGCCGCGCGGGTCGTGACCGGGTTCTTCTCATGGGTGTAGTGGCCGATCGCATAGCCACCGGCGACATCGAGATCGCGCCGCGCCACTACGGCGGCGATGGGCAGGATGCCCCCGCCCAGCGCCTTGCCGAGCACGACGATGTCGGGCTGCACCTCGTCGTGCTCATGGGCGAAGAAGCGCCCGGTCTTGCCGAGCCCGGTCGGGATCTCGTCGCAGATCAGCAATGTGCCGTGCCGGTCGCAGGCCTCGCGCACGCTCTTCCAGAAGCCGGGCGCAGGCGGATAGGGCGTCGCCCGCATCGGCTCGGCGACGACCGCCGCGACATCGCCTTCCCGCGCCAGCACATAGGAAATCATGCGGGCGCAGGCGCGCGCGGAATCTTCCAGATTGTCGTGGCCATAGGCGCAGTTGCGGGTGCCCCAGGGCGCGACATGCTCGGCGCCTGGCAAGAGCGGGCCGGCGATACCGGAGCGGAAGGTCGCCTCGCCACCGACGCTGGAGGCGCCGAAGCCGGCGCCATGGAAGGCATCCCAGAAGGACAGCGTCTTGAAGCGGCCGGTCGCGGCGCGGGCGAGCCTGAGCGCGACCTCGATCGCATCCGAGCCGCCGGTGGTGAAGAGCACCTTGCCGAGATCGCCCGGCGCCAGCCGCCCGAGAGTCTCGGCAAGCTCGACCGCCGGCTCGCAGGTAAAGCGCCGCGGCGCAAAGCAGAGCTCGTCGAGCTGTGCCTTGATCGCCTCCTTCAGGCGCGGATGGCCATAGCCGATGTGGTGCACGCTATTGCCATGGAAATCCATGTAGCGGCGCCCCATCGTGTCCTCGATCCAGATGCCCTCGGCCTTGGCGATGGCGGTGAGGCAGGGGCTCGACAGGCTCTGGTGCAGGAAGGCTGCGGAATCGCGCGCCAGCAATGCACGGGTACCGGCATCGCCGATCCCGGCGGACCAGTCGCTGCGCGCCGCGGAGGTGTTGGATTCGCCCTCGGTATGGACGATGGCGGCGGTTTCGGCACGCATGGAAAAGCCTCGGTTCGCGCCTGTCGGGCGCTGTCGAGCCTCAGAATGCCTTCGTTCCATCAATCTGAAAAATCGCTATTTCATATCCTAGTATAAATTTCAGCGATATCATTCGGCGTCGGCTTTTCGAGGCTCCGCCCCGCCATGCGCTACGTTCAGCTCCGTGCCTTCCATCAGGTCGCGTTGTCCGGCGGCTTCTCGAAGGCTGCACTGGCGCTCAACCTCACCCAGCCGGCGATTTCGGATCAAGTCCGCAAGCTGGAAGAGGAATACGACGTCGCCCTGTTCAGCCGCCGTCATCGCCAGATCGTGCTGACAGCGGCAGGGCAAAGATTGCTGGCTGTCACGCATCGCCTGTTCGGTGCCGAGGGCGAGGCGCTGGAGCTGTTGCAGGAGGAGCGTTCGCTGCGGACCGGCGCGCTCAGGATCGTCGCGGATTCCGTGCATCATGTGCTCGACGTGCTCACCGCCTTCCGCGAGCGCCATCCCGGCATCCAGGTCTCGATCGCGCAAGGCAACACCGGCAGCATCGTCGAGACGCTGATCGGCTACGATGCCGAGATCGGCGTCCTGGGTGAGCTCGGCGACGAACGGCCCTTCGCGGTGCTGCCGCTGAACGTCTCGCCGATCATCGCCTTTGCCGCGAAGGGGCATCCGGCGGCGGCCCGTGCAACGCTCTCATTGCAAGAGCTGGCAAGCTGGCCGCTCGTCATGCGCGAGCGCGGATCGCGCACGCGGCAATTGCTGGAACAGCGGGCGGCGGAACAGGGTCTTGCCCTCTCCTATGCCGTCGAGGCAGAAGGCCGTGAGGCGGTGCGCGCCATCGTCGCGGCGGGCGGCGGGATCGGCTTCGTCTCGGCAGCCGAATTCGGCGAGGACGATCCGCGGCTCGTGCGCATCCCGCTCGACGGGCCGCCGCTCAAGATGCACGAGAAGCTGATCTGCCTGCACGAACGCCGCAACAGCAAGGCGATTCACGCCTTCTTCGCGCTGGCTCAGTCGTTGCGCGGCTAGCGCGCCGCGCTACGGCAGCGCTGTCCCGGTCCGCAAGGCATGCGCCCAGTCGGTGCGTCCATTCGTCTCTGCACGTTTGGCCGCGCGCTCCCAATCATAGATGGCGAGGTGATGTTCGATCGCGATCTCCTCGCCGAACGTCACGACGGCAAAGCGGGCATGAGGCATGCCGCTTTCGGAAACATGGGTCGGGTTCGTGTCGCGATAGGCCGGATTCCCGACGCTGCCGGGATTGAGCACGATCGCGCCGGAACTCAGCCGCGCAGCGCGGGGCAGATGGCTGTGCCCGCAGAGCATCAGCGGCGCCGTCCGTCCCTTGAGGCGCTGTTCGATCGCCGCGATCGACGAGGGCACGAGACGGCCATCATACACCTCTTCCATCAGGTAGGTTTCGTCATGGTCGGGGGTTGCATGGAAGCAGAGCGCCCCTTCGACCATGGCCTCGACCGGCATACCCGCCAGCCAGCCACGCGCCTGCGGATCGAGCACGCGCCAGGCATAGCCATCGGATGCCCCCAGTCCCTCGGGCGAGGCCGCGCCGAGAGCCCGGTCGTGATTGCCCCGGACGTGGCTCATGTCGCGCGAACGCAGCAGCGCGACGGACTCGGCCGGCCAGAGCGGCCCGGAAGCGCAATCGCCGAGATTGATGAGGCGATCGACGGACATCTCATCGAGCCTCGCGAGCACGGCTTCGAGCGCGAGCAGGTTTCCATGGACATCGGCGATCACGCCCAGGCGCATGCTCGGCATCCTAGCGCTGGCGCCATTGCTGCAGGCGGCCGAAGACCAGTTGGTCGAGGCCGACATGAGCGAGCTTCACCGCGATGGCGGTGACCATGATGATGCTCGCCATGCCCGCTGCGGAAGCCATGGCGCCGGCCTCGTCCATATGCACGATCGCGATCGAGGCGAGCTTGGTGTCTGCTCCATAGAGGAAGATCACGGCGGAGACCGTGGTCAGCGCGTTGACGAAGACATAGACGGCGATGTCGAGGATCGCCGGCAGGCAGATCGGCGCGGTGACGCGCCGGAAGGTCGACCAGAACGGCACCTTGAGCGAAGCCGAGACCGACTCGAACTCGCCGTCGAGCTGCTTCAGGCTGGTCAGCGCCGTGATGTGTCCGACCGTGTAGAAATGCGCGACGGTGTTGATCACCAGGATCGTCAGCGTCCCATAGAGGAAGCCGAGCGGGTTCCAGCCGGCATTGTAGAAGAAGACATAGCCGAGGCCGAGCACGAGGCCGGGCACCGCCATCGGCAGCATCGCCAGGAACTGGGCGAAGGCGCGCAGGCGCGGGAAGAGCTTCACCTTCTCGATCAGATAGGCGCCGGTGAAGATCAGTGCCGTGCCGATCACCGCCGTCAGCGAGGCCAGCATCAACGAGTTGGCATAGGTGCCCCAGCCGTCGGGCTCGACCTGGGCGAAGTCGTAATTGCTCAGCGTCAGCGACAGGTTATAGGGCCAGTATTTGACGAAGGAGCCCCAGAAGGCGACCGCATAGGGGCCGACGATGGCGAGCGCGATCAGGCCGACGAAGCCGAGCAGCGCGAGATCCCGGCGCCGGTCCGGGCGCGGGATGTAAGGCACGGCACGGGCGGACAGCATCGCGCTCTGGCGCCGCTGCACGACACGGTCGACGAAGAAGGCGAGCACGGCCGGCACCAGCAGGATGATGCCGACGACGGCGCCCATCGGGAAATTCTGCTGGCCGACGACCTGCCGGTAGGCATCGGTCGCCAGCACGCTGAACTGCCCGCCGATGACCTTGGGTATGCCGAAATCGGTAATGACCAGCGTGAAGACGACGAAGGTCGCGCTGATCACGCCATAGCGCGCGCCCGGCAGGGTGATCGTGTGGAAAATGCGCCAGCGCGAGGTGCCCATCGCATCCGCGGCCTCGCGCAGGCGCCCGTCCGAGAGCGCCAGCGCCGTGACGAGGATCAGCATCGCGTGCGGAAAGCAGTAGAGCACTTCGGCCGCGATGATGCCGATGGGGCCATAGAGCGAAGCGCCCATCATCAGGGATTTCAGGATGCCCTGATTGCCGAAAAGATAGATCAGCGCGAGGCCGGACAGCAGCGAAGGCGCGAAGACCGGAACCATCGCGGCGGCATAGAACGCGCCCTTGGCCGGGATGCAGCTCCGGCGCAAAGCATAGGCGTAGAGGAAGGCGAGCGGCACCACGATCACGGTGGTCACGCCGGCGACGAGCAGGCTGTTGAGCAGCGAATAGAACAGCGAGGGCGTCGTCGCGTAGCTGACGAAATTGGCGAGGCCGACGAACTTGCCTTGCGTGTCCTCCAGGCTCTTGGACAGCAGCGCCCAGAGCGGCAGCGCGATGATCAGGACCAGCACCGCGCAGAGCGCCAGGATGAGCGCGCCGGCGACATGGCGCTCGCTGATCCGCAGCGGCGCGACTTTCACGGGCGTATCGGTCATCGGCAGGGGCTGTGCCAGATCGCTCATCGTCCGTCCCCGGCAAAGACGTGCAGCGCCTCGGGCGGAAAGGCGACGGCGCGGACCTGCCCCGGGACAATGCCGAGATCGCGCATCGCATTGGTCGAGAAATCGGCGGCGATGCTGGTCGCGCGCGAGCTCGTCGGCTGGAGATGCGCGCGGCAATAGGAGCCGAGGAAGGCGAGGTCCCCGATCGTCGCCTCGAAGCGGTTGGGCGTGTCCTCGCCGATGCTGCGCGTGCGGACCTCCTCGGGCCGCATCGCCAGACGCACCGGCGTGCCCACCGCGAAGGGCGCTGCGTTGGCGACGATGAGATCGAGCTCGTCGACGCGGACCTTGCCCGGTCCGGTGACGATCGCGTCCATGAAGGTCATGTGCCCGACGAAATCGGCGACGAAGGGCGTCGCGGGGCGCCGGTAGATCTCCTCGGGCGAGCCGACCTGCTCGACCGCGCCATCCCGCATCACGACGATCCGGTCGGCCATCGCCAAGGCCTCCTCCTGGTCATGCGTCACCATGATCGTGGTCACGCCGAGCCGCTGCTGCAGCGAGCGCATCTCGTCGCGCAGGCGCACCCGCACCTTGGCATCCAGCGCCGAAAGCGGCTCGTCGAGCAGCAGCAGTTCCGGCGAGGTGGCGAGAGCCCGCGCCAATGCCACGCGCTGCTGCTGGCCGCCCGAGAGCTGGACCGGATACTTCTTGTCCTGTTCCGGCAGGCCGACGAGGGCGAGAAGCTCGCTCACGCGCTTGCTGATCTCGTCGCGGGAGCGGCGGCGGTTGACCAGCCCGTAGCCCACGTTGTCGGCGACGGTGAGATTGGGAAAGAGCGCATAGGACTGGAAGACGATGCCGAAATCGCGCTCGGAAGGGCTGGCATGCGAGACATCGCGCCCACCCATATGGATCGTGCCGCTGTCCTGGAGATCGAGGCCGGCGACCGCCCGCAGCAAGGTGGTCTTGCCGCAGCCGGACGGGCCGAGGAAGCAGACGAATTCGCCGCGATGAATATCGAGGTTGATGTCGCGCAACGCCTTGAACGCGCCGAAATTCTTGGCGACCTGGCGGATGGAGAGGAAGGGTGTCGTATTGCTGGACATCATGCCGGCCTTCATCTGAACGGACAGAGATCCGTCCCGCGAAGAGCGGCGGGACTTCTCTTGCGTCTTGCACGGATCATGCCGCCGGCCGCCCACGCGGCCGGCGGCATGGCAGAGGCTCAGTTCTTCGGCGCAGCCTTCGACTCGTAGCGCTTCGACCACTCGGCAAGCACCCGTTCGCGGTTATCGGCCATCCAGCCGAGATCGTTCTTGATCATCCCCGCCTCGGCATTGGCGGGGTAGTTCGCCGGCTTGTTCTCGACGCCGGGCGCGGCGACGATCGCATAGGTCTTGGAGTAGAGCTCGTTGGCGTCCTTCGTGGTCGACCAGTCGGCGATCTTCTTGGCGAGCGCGAGGTTCTTCGAGCCCTTGACGATGGCGCTGGCTTCCATCTCCCAGCCCACGCCTTCCTTCGGGATCACCACTTCGATCGGCGCGCCCTTGCTCTTCTCGGAGGCGCCGCGCATGTCGAGCGCCAGCCCGATCGTGCGCTCGCCGCGCGCCGCCTGGACGCAAGGCGCCGAGCCCGAATGCAGGTAGGCGCCGATATTCTCGTGCAGACCATCCATGAACTTCCAGCCCTCGGCCTCGCCCATGCTCTGCAGCCAGCCGGCGACCATCAGGTAGCCGGTGCCCGACGAAGCCGGATGCGGCATCACGATCTTGCCCTTGAAGGCCGGATTGAGCAGGTCCTTCCAGGAGGTCGGGACCGGAACGCCCTTGGCCTCGGCCGTATTATAGCAGACGACGCCGAGATAGGCGTCCATGCCGGTCCAGGTATAGGGACTGTTGGGATCGCGGAAGACCGGCTTCAGGGCATCGGCGCCGGCCGGCTTGTAGGTTTCGAGCAAGCCGGCCTTCTCGAACATCAGGAGGCTCGACGCCGCCAGGCCCATCACCATGTCGGCGCGGGGATTGTCCTTCTCGGCGAGGAAGCGGGCGGTGATGACGCCGGTGGAGTCGCGGACCCAGACGACCTCGGCCTCGGGCACCGCCTTCTCGATCGACGACTTGAAAGGCGCGAGCTGGTCGTTCTCCAGCGCGGTGTAGATCGTCACCTTGGTCTTCTGCGCGTGAGCGATCCCCGGAAGTGCGAGCGCAAAGGCACCGATGACGCAGGAAGCTAGCCAGTTCTTCATGATCTCATCCCCTCTTTATGATCAGTTTGAACGCTCTTCGGACGTTTTCTTCCCCTGATATGCAAAAACGCAGGCGGATCGCTCCGCCTGCGCTGGCTTTTCTTGTTCACGCGGTCCAGGGCATGGACCAGGTCTTGACGTTGGTGAAGGACTTCATGGCCTCGACGACGCCCTCCTTGTAGCCGAGGCCGGAATCCTTGATGCCGCCGAAGGGGGACATCTCGATCCGGTAGCCCGGGACTTCCCAGAGATTGACGGTGCCGACCTCGAGATCGGCGACAAAGCGCTGGATATAATCGTAGCGGTTGGTGCAGATGCCGGAGGAGAGACCATAGGCGGTCGAGTTCGAGATCGCGATCACCTGCGCGATGTCGTCGGGCACGCGGATGATCGGGATCACCGGGCCGAAGGTTTCCTCATGGACGAGCTCGCAGGTATAGGGGATCTTGTCGACCACGGTCGGGTGGAACAGCGCCCCTTCCGCCCGCTTGCCGTAGAGCACCTCGGCCCCCTTGCTGACGGCGTCGTCGACGCGGGCCTGGAAGAGCGCGGCCGAGCGGGCGTTGATGACGCAGCCGACATCGGTGGCGGGGTCCATCGGGTCGCCGCATTTCAGCTTCCTGGCCTTCTCGACGACGAGCTTGGCGAAGGCGTCGGCGACGCTCTCGACCACCAGGATGCGCTTCACCGCCGTGCAGCGCTGGCCCGAGTTCTTGGTCGCGCCGGTGACGGCGAGTTCGGCAGCCTTGTCGAGATCGGCATCCTCCATGACGATCAGCGGATCGTTGCCGCCGAGCTCCAGCACGATGCGCTTGTAGCCCGCGGTATTGGCGATGTGCTTGCCGACGCGCACCGAGCCGGTGAAGGTCACCAGATCCGCGTCCGGATCGGTGATCATCGCATCGCCCATGGTCGAGGGGTTGCCGGTGACGACCGAGAGCATCTCCGGCGGCAGGCCCGCTTCGTAGAGCACGTCGGCGAGTGCCAGCGCGGTCAGCGGGGTCAGTTCCGTCGGCTTCAGGACGAGACGGTTATTGGTCGCGATCGCCGGAGCCAGCTTGTGGCTGACCATGTTGAGCGGGTGGTTGAACGGGGTGATTGCCGAGATCACGCCGAGCAGCGGCTGGCGCGTCGTGAAGATCTTGCGCGCCTTGCCGTTCGGCGAGATGTCGCAGGAGAACATCTCGCCATCGTCCTTGATGGTGAGCTGCGCCGCGAAGGACCAGACGTCGTAGGCGCGGCTGGCTTCATAGAGCGAGTCCTTCCAGCACAGGCCGGCTTCCGCCGTGATCAGCTTCGCGAAGAGCTCCTTGCGGTCACGCAGCAGCTCGGCCGTCTTCTGCAGGATCTGCTGGCGCTCGTAGCGCGAGAGCGTCGGCTTGAAGGCCTTGGCCTTGGCGAAGGCCTCGCGGACATGCTCGGGCCGGGCGGCCGGGATCAGGCCGACGACGCTGTCGTCATAGGGGTTCCTGACCTCGACCATGTCGTCGGTCGTGACCAGCTTGCCGGCGATGCGCATCGCCTCGCGCCGCACCGGCGGCTTCACCGTCGCGTTCATCTCAGTTCACCAGGTTCAGGGCGACGTCGAAGACGTCGAAATTGCGGAGCGTGCGGCCCATCGGCACCGTGATCGGCCGGTTGGCGATCATCGGCACGCGCTGCTCGGTGATGCCGCCATGCGAGCGCAAGGGCTCGGTCAGGCCGGAGAGATCGTGCCGGTCCGGCGAGGTGCCGATGACCTTCTGGCGGGTCGAGACGACCACGACATCCCCGATCCGGTCGGCCGGCAGTTCGAAGCGCTCGCAGGCTTCCGCCGAGGTCACAGCCAGCGCGATACCGTCGAGGCCGGAGATGCGGGCGGCGACCTCCTCCTGGCTGGCGCCATCAGGCAGATAGACCGTGGCGAAGGAGCCGAGCGCGCCGTGATGCACGACATAGGGGTCGGTGATCGGCAGGATCACGCGCATCGTGCCCTTGCCATACCACTCGTCCATCAAGCTCTGGAGATAGACGACATCCGGCTCGCCACTGGCGAGATGCTTGTCGTTCATGCCGTGATCGGCGGTGATGACCAGCGTGCAGCCGAGCGCATCGAGCTTGCCGACGTAACCGTCGAACATGGCGTAGAACGAGTCCGCCATCTCCGAACCGGGGCCGGCCTTGTGCTGCACATAGTCGGTGGTCGAGAGATACATCAGGTCGGGCTTGAAGGTCTCCAGCAGCTTGACGCCGGCAGCGAAGACGAACTCCGAGAGATCGGCCGAGTAGACCGACGGCACCGGCATGCCGACGAAATCGAGCACGTTCTCGATACCGTTCTCAGCCTTGTTGGCCTTGTCGGCCTTTTCCGAGGAGAAGGCGATCGCACTGCCCGAGGCGAAATCCAGGCCCTTGCCGAGCAGGGTGCGCAACTTGTCCTTGGCGGTGACCATCGCGACCTTGAAGCCGGCCTTCTGGAACTCCGCCAGGATGGTCGGCGCCCGCAGGAAGCGGGCATCGTTCATCATCACCTCTTCCTTGGCCTCGCGGTCGTAGAAGAAGTTGCCGGCGATGCCGTGCCAGGCCGGCGGGCGGCCGGTGATGATCGAGAGGTTGTTGGGGTTGGTGAAGCTCGGGATCACCGAATAGGCGTATGTGCTGGCGCCGGTCCGCATGATCCGGTCGAGGTTCGGCGTCAGGCCCTTGGCGCTGGCAGCCTCGATATAGGCCGGCTCCGAGCCGTCCATGCAGATCACAACCGTCGGGCGCTGCGGCCGGGCATAACCCCGACCGTTCGCGACGACATCCGACCCGACTTTCGAATGCATGTTCATCATCACCTCCTCAAGCGGCCGACTTCAAGCCGACGCCCATCTCATCAAGGACATCCGACACCGTGGCGACGAAGGCGCGCATGTCCTGTGCGCCCAGCGCCCCGATGCAGCCGATGCGGAAACTGTCCGCGACCGTCAGCTTGCCGGGGTAGATGACGTAGCCGGCATCCTTCAGCGCGTCGTAGAAGCGCTGGAAGACGAAATTCTTGTCCTGCGGCATGTGGAAGGTGACGATGATCGGCGCCTGACGAGCCGCCGGCAGCAAGGTGCGGAAACCGAGCCCTTCCATGCCCTCGATCAGGATGCGGGCGTTTTCGGCGTAGCGCTCGCCGCGGCCCGCGACGCCGCCCTCGGCCCAGAATTCCTGCAAGGCTGCGTGGAAGGCGACGATGACATGGATCGGCGGGGTGAAGCGGTACTGGCCGGTGCGCTCGAAGCCGGCATTCTGGTCATGAAGATCGAGCACCAGCGTGGTGGCGTTGCCCTTGGTCTCTGCGAGCGCGCTCTTGCGGGCGATGACGAAGCCGAGGCCGGGGACGCCCTGGATGCACTTGTTCGAGGAGGCGGCGACCGCGTCGAAATAGACCTCGCGGCTGTCGAGCGGCAGGGCGCCGAACGCGCTCATCGAGTCGATCAGCAGGCGGCGGCCATGGCGCTTGGCGAGCGCGGCGATCGCCTCGACCGGGTTGCGGATGCCGCTGGTCGTCTCGCAATGGACGGTGAAGATGTGGGTGATGGCGGTATCCGTGACCAGCATCCGGTCGATCTCGGTGAGATCGGGCGGGGTGTCCTCGGCGGTCTCGTGGATGGCGACGGCGCGGCCGGCGATCTCCAGGATGCGCCTGGCGCGCTGGCCGTAGGCCCCGTTGATCAGGACCAGGATCTTGCCGTCGCGTGGCACGAAGGTGGTGAGCATCGCCTCGACGGCGAAGGTGCCGGAGCCCTGCATCGGCACGGTGACGAAATCCTCGCCGCCATGGATGATCTTCGGCAGCTCTTCCAGAACCGCCTTGTTGATGCCGACGAAGGTCGCGTCGCGCGAGCCCCAGTCATGCACCATGGCCTCCTTGATGGCGCGGCTGGTCGTCAAAGGTCCCGGCGTCAGAAGCAGCGGATCGCCGGTTTCGGAGGTGGCGGGGCGTCGGGCTTGGGCCATTGCAGGTCTCGCTCTCGTTTTCCAGCGGATGGCCGACGCTAGAACACGCTCTTGACATAGGTCCAATACATCCTCTTCATGTTTGATATAGAGAGGATCTATAGATATGGCCGTCAGCTATTCCGGCCTCGCTGCGTTTCATGCCGTGGCCGAAGCGGGAAGTTTTACCAGCGCGGCGAAGGCCAAGAATCTCAGCCAGCCCACGCTCTCCACGCAGGTGAAGGCGCTCGAGGACGCGTATGGTGTGCGTCTTTTCGATCGGATGGGCAGGCAGGTTAGGCTCACCCCGCTCGGGCAGAGCCTTTTCGTGATCACCGCCCGGTTGTTCACCGCCCAGGACGAGGCGCAGGCTCTCCTGGCCGGCACGCGAACGTTGCAGCGCGGCCATCTGCGGATTGCGGCTGACAGCGCGACGCATGTCATGGCGGCCCTCGCGAAGATGCGTGCGAACTACCCGGGGCTCACCTTCTCGCTGACCATCGGCAACTCGTCCGAGGTCGTCGATCAGATCATGGATTTCGTCGCCGATGTCGCGATCACGGCGCGCCCGAACTCCGATCCTCGCATCCACAGCATCAAGCTGCGGTCGGACAATCTGATCGCGTTCATCGCGGCCGACCATGAACTCGCTCGGCACGACAGCATCCCCATCGAGGCGTTCGCAGGTCAGGATATTGTCTTGCGCGAACGGGGATCCATCACGAGGGAGGTGATCGAGAACAGGCTGTCGATGGCTGCCGTCAAACCGATGAACCTGCTCGAAGTGCAATCGCGCGAGGCTGTTCGAGAGGCTGTCGCGGCCGGCTTCGGCATTGGCGTCGTCTTCGAAGCCGAATTCAGACCTGACTCCAACCTGAAGCGGCTGACCTTGACCGGCGCTGATTTCAGCGTCGGAGAATATGTGGCCTGCCGGGCGGAGCGGCGCCGCCTGCCTCTGGTCCGGAGCTTCTTTGAGATGGTGCAGCAAATCGTCGAAGGGACCTAGCACCAAGGCTGGCACTCGGCCGTATCCGGACGCCGGACAGAGCCCTTAGCTGGCAGATGCCAGACTGATCCCGGTATCGATCCAATCACGCGTCTGCTCCAGGACCTCATCCGAGAGCGCGGAATCGTCTACCGCCCGGGCGAGGATCATAGCTCCCACCATCGCCGCAAAGCTTCCGATCGCCACGCGGCGTCTGTCCGCCACATCCAACTCCGGGAGCGCCTCGCCGATCCGGTCAAGTTGCGATCGTAGCCCCTGGGTCATGGCCGCGCGTGCAGCCGGGGTTTGATGGCGCACGGCCGCAGCCAGGGCAGCGGTCGGGCAACCACCGGCGCAGTTGTCGCGATGACCGGTTGAAAGATAAGCATCTACATACGAGCGAAAATCGCCCCCTCCGCCCGCGTCCACGGTGAGGACATGGGCAAGGGTCTGCGCGATCAGATCGTCCTTCGAGCTGAAGTGGCCATAGAATCCGCCATGGGTGAGACCGGCGGCTTTCATCACCTCCGCGACGCCGACCGCGTCGAACCCCTTGTCGCGAAACAGCCGGCTGGCCGCATCCAGGATCCGGCGACGGTTCTCCGCCATCTGTTCTCGACTGACCTTCATTTCAAAATTCTCCGCGAGCACCATTGACACTTACATGATGGCCATCATATTTAGCATCAATCATGATGATCGTCATGAATATAAATGCGACCACAAAAGAGAGCAACCCTATGACCGTCATTCCGTCAGTTCTCATCACCGGCGCCTCCACCGGCATCGGCGCCGCCTATGCCGAGCGCTTCGCGCGCCGCGGGCATGACCTGGTGCTGGTCGCCCGTAACACCGCGCGCATGGAAGCCTTGGCGGATCGGCTGCGTCAGGAGACGGGCGTGGCGATCGACATCATCCAGGCCGACCTTACGCGACCGGGAGACCTTGCGGCGGTGGAGACCAGGCTGCGCGACGATGTCCGTATCGGGGTTCTCGTCAACAACGCCGGAACCGCCATTGGCGGCAGCTTCATCGAGCAGAGCACCGATGATGTGGCACGCCTCGTGGCGCTCAATACGACCGCACCTCTGCGGCTTGCCAGCGCCATCGCTCCGCGACTTGCAGAGACCGGCGAAGGGGCGATCGTCAACATCGGCTCCGTGGTCGGCCTGGCGCCGGAATTCGGAATGAGCGTCTACGGCGCAACCAAGGCCTTCGTTCTGTTCCTGTCGCAGGGACTCAGCCTCGAGCTCGGCCCAAAGGGCGTCTACGTCCAGGCCGTGCTTCCCGCCACGACGCGAACAGAGATCTGGGACCATGTCGGCGCCGAGGTCGATACCATGACCGGGGTTATGGAGGTGGGCGATCTGGTCGATGCGGCGCTGGTGGGCTTCGACCGCCGCGAAGCTGTGACAATCCCGCCGCTTCCCGATGCCGGGCAGTGGGACGCGCTTGAGGCCGCGCGTCAGGCCATGCTTCCGAACTACCGGAATGCACGTCCCGCCGAGCGGTATCGCACGGGCGCCTGAGCATCAAACGAAACATCGATTATCCCACCGCCGTCATGGCTGACGCCTGATCTGGAGAAACAGCATCATGAAGGCCTTCATCCTCGATCGCTACGGCAAGAAACAGGCGCTGCGTCTGGGCGACGTGCAGGAGCCCGTGCCCGGTCCCGACGACGTGCTGGTCGAGGTTGAGGCGGCAGGGCTCAACCCGATCGATTCCAAGATCCGGGACGGTGCATTCAAGCTGGTCCTACCCTACAAGACGCCGCTCGTGCTTGGGCACGATCTGGCGGGCACCGTGATCAGCGTCGGAGCAAACGTGCGGCGCTTCAAAGTCGGCGACGCCGTCTATGCCCGTCCCCGTGACGGGCGGATCGGCGCCTTTGCCGAACGGATCGTCGTCAACGAGAGCGATCTGGCGCTCAAGCCGGGCAATATCTCGATGGCCGAGGCCGCATCGATCCCGCTGATCGGGCTGACTGTCTGGCAGGCGCTGGTCGAGCGCGCGCAGATCAAGCCGGGACAGAAGGTGCTGATCCACGCCGGGTCGGGCGGTGTCGGCACCTTCGCCATCCAGCTCGCCAAGCATCTCGGCGCCACCGTCGCGACGACGGCGAGCGCCGCCAATGCCGCAATGGTGAAGGAGCTCGGGGCTGATGTCGTCATCGACTATCGCAGCCAGAACTTCGAGGAAGAGCTGTCGGGCTACGACCTCGTCCTCCACACGCTCGATGCCACGACGCTGGAAAAATCGCTGAAGGTGCTGAAGCCCGGCGGCAAGCTCATCTCGATCTCCGGCGCTCCCGATCCCGCTTTCGCACGCAGCCAGGGCTTGAACGTGGTGCTTCGGCTCGTGCTGCGCCTGCTCAGCGCGGGCATCCGGCGCAAGGCGAAGCGCGCGGGCGTCGAGTATTCCTTTCTCTTCATGCACGCCGACGGAGGGCAGCTTGAGCGGATCACCAGGCTGATCGAAGACGGCACGATCCGCCCGGTGGTCGATCGTGCCTTCCCCTTCGCGCAGGTGAACGACGCACTCGCCTACATCGACACTGGTCGCGCCAAGGGCAAGGTCGTCGTCACGCTCAAGTGACGCGATTTTCGGAAACAAGGATTTCGCCATGGCCACCCATATTCGCAGCGCAGACTGGAAGGCGGCACCCACCCGCCATGTCGAGGCTGCCGGCACGCGCTTCGCTTATCGCCGTCTCGGGCCTGATACCGGCGCGCCGGTGGTGCTGCTCAATCACTGGGGCGCGAACCTCGACAATTTCGATCCTCCCATCGTCGAGGGCCTGGCTGCCGATCGACCGGTCTATGCGCTCGACTATCGCGGCATCGGCAGCTCGGGCGGCAGGGCGCCGCTCACAGTGGCAGAAATGGCCAACGACACGATCGCCACGATCCGCGCGCTGGGACTGACGTCGGTCGATCTGATTGGCTTCTCGCTCGGTGGCTTCGTCGCGCAGCAAATCCTGTTTGACGCCCCCGATCTCATCCGCCGCGCCATCCTCGCCGGCACGGGGCCTGCGGGCGGGACCGGGATCGAGCGGGTCGGTCCGGTGTCGTGGCCACTCATCATCAAAGGGCTGCTGACCTTTCGCGATCCCAAATTCTATCTCTTCTTCACGTCGAGCGCGGCAGGCAAGCGAGCGGCCTTCGAGTTTCTCGCGCGATTGAAGGAGCGGACGGGGGATCGTGACAAGGCGGTCTCGCTGACGGCCTTCCTGCGCCAGTTGAAGGCCATCAAGGCCTGGGGCCTCCAGGCGCCGCAGCCACTGGATGGCGTCCGCACGCCCGTCCTCGTCGCGAACGGCGACCATGACATCATGGTGCCGAGCGAGAATTCGGTCGATCTGGCACGCCGTATTTCCGATGCCGAACTCGTCCTTTTCGCCGACGCCGGGCATGGCGGCATCTTCCAGCATCACGACGCCTTCCTGAGGAAGGCCAAGGCCTTCCTGGCCGCCTGAACGCCAGCACCGCCCACAAGGACATATCAGATGGACCATATGACGTTCGGCCGTACCGGCCTTCAGCTTTCCAGACTCGCGCTTGGCACCGGCAATTTCGGCACCGGCTGGGGGTATGGCGCCGATCCTGAAACGGCGGTGGCCATTCTGGACGCCTACGCCGCGGCAGGCGGCAATTTCATCGACACGGCCGACGTCTATCAGTTCGGCCAGTCGGAAGAGATATTAGGCAAGGCGCTGGAGGGGCGGCGCGAGGATTTCGTCCTCGCCACCAAGTTCAGCAATGGCGCCTCGCCGGACGCCAACCGGCTGGTGAAGGGCAACAGCCGCAAGGCCATGATCGCCTCGGTCGAGGCGAGCCTGCGGCGCCTGAAGACCGATCGGATCGACCTCTACTGGGTGCATCATCCCGATGGCCTGACGCCCATGGAAGAGATCGTGCGCGGCCTCGACGATCTCGCGCGCGCCGGCAAGATTCTCTACGCCGGTCTCTCCAACTTCCCCGCCTGGCGGCTGGTACGCGCGGCGACGCTGACTGAGCTGACGCGAGCTGTGCCAATTGCCGCCGCGCAGTTCGAGCACAGCCTCGTCCATCGCGAACCCGAGGCCGATCTGTTCCCCGCCTGTCACGCCTTGGGAATCGCCGCTGTGACATGGTCGCCTCTGGGCGGCGGCGTGCTGACCGGCAAATATCGCAAGGGTGAGACAGGGCGCGCCGAAGGATTTGGTGGCCGCGTCTTTCAGGCAGAGAACACGCCGCAACGCTCAGCCACCGTCGACGCCGTACTGCAGGTCGCCGAAGAGGCCAGCGCCAGTCCCGATCGCGTCGCCATCGCCTGGGCCATGACGCACGGCGCCGTGCCGATCATCGGACCCCGTTCGCTCGGGCAGTTGGAGAGTAATCTGGGCGCGGCGGCGCTGAAGCTTTCAGCGGAGCAGATTGCGCGCCTCGATGCGGCGAGCGCACCGGCGGAGGCGCCACCTCGCGTGACGACGCTCGCTGTCGCCTGACGCACGAGCTTACCGATGCCCCGCCAGGCCTCATTCAAGAGCATCGGGCTGCAGCGTTAGACGCGCTGGAGGCTGCGGCCGCCCTGGACACGAGAGACCCGGGAGGAGTTGGGCCTGAAGCCGACCCCGTGCGAATTTCGCGATTGAAAGCTCAATATCCGGGCAGCCGCGGTGAAAATTCTCACTTGGTCGGCGCGACGTGGCGTGTTTACCTCGGCTCTTCTCGATCGGAGCCTTCGATGTCCAGCCGCATCGCCTTCGGCGGTTTCCTGCATGAAACCAATACCTTCGCGCCGAGCAAGGCGGGGATGGACGCCTTCCAGCAAGGCGGAGGCTGGCCGCCGCTGGCGCGGGGCGAGGCGATCTTCGCGGCCGTGACCAACGTCAATGTCGGCGCCTCCGGCTTTCTCGACGTGGCCCGCGAGAAGGGCTGGGAAGCCGTGCCGACGCTATGGTGTGCCGCCAGCCCTTCGGCCCATGTCACGGCCGGGGCCTTCGAGACGATCGCAGGCGAGCTGGTGGAGCGGATTCGCGCGACGCTGCCGATCGACGGCGTCTATCTCGACCTGCACGGCGCGATGGTGAGCGAGAATTTCGACGACGGCGAAGGCGAGCTGCTGCGCCGGGTACGCGCCGTGATCGGACCGGACGTGCCGCTGGTCGCGAGTCTCGACCTGCATGGCAACGTCACGCCGCTAATGGTCGAGGCTGCCGACATGCTCGTCGCCTACCGCACCTATCCGCATGTCGACATGGCCCTGACCGGTGCCCGCGCCGCGCAGGCCCTGGCTGGCCTGCTCGGCACCAAAAGGCGTCCAACCAAGGCCTTCCGGCAAATTCCCTATCTCATTCCCATTGCCTGGCAGGCAACGGCGATGGAACCTTGCCGCACGATCTATGCCGAGCTTGCCGCGCTGGAAGGCGAGACGGTGCCGAGCCTCTCCTTCCTGCCCGGTTTCCCGGCCGCCGACTTTCCCGATTGCGGGCCGGCCGTCGTCGCCTACGGCACGACGCAGGCCGAGGCCGACGCGGCGGCCGATGCGGTCGCCCGGCGGGTGATGGCGAGCGAGGCCGCCTTCAAGGGCACGGTCTTCGATCCCGATGCCGGGGTGCGCGAGGCGATGCGGCTCGCAGAAAGCGCAACGAAGCCGATTGTCATCTCCGATACGCAGGACAATCCCGGCGCCGGGGGCGATTCCGACACGATGGGCATGGCAGCGGCTCTCGTGCGCAACGACGCCGAGCGCGCCGCAATCGGCGTCATCGTCGATCCTGAGGCCGCCGCCGTCGCCCATGAGGCGGGCGAAGGTGCGATCGTCACGCTCGCGCTTGGCGCGAAGTCCCGCATTCCCGGCGACGCCCCGCTCGTGGCGAGCTTTACCGTGGAGAAGCTGTCCGACGGGCGCTTCGTCGCGCCGGGCCCGTTCTATGGCGGCTCGCGCATGAATCTGGGGCCGAGCGCCTGCCTGCGCATCGGCGGGGTGCGCATCGTCGTCGGCTCGCGCAAGGCGCAGATGGCCGACCGGGCGATGTATCGGCAGGTCGGCATCGAACCGGAGGAGCAGGCGATTCTCGTCAACAAGAGCTCGGTGCATTTCCGCGCCGATTTCGAGCCGATCGCCGAGATGATCCTCGTCTGCGCGGCACCCGGCCCGATGCCGGTCGATCCGGCGGTCCTGCCATGGCGCCGGCTGCGCCAGGGCCTGCGCACATCACCGCTCGGCAGGCCGTTCGCCTGAGCACGTCCTCCCTCGCATCAGCCTTTCATCGCCTGGAGTTCCTATGCCCGTTCTGCCGCAGATCGACGCCTTCAAGGATGACCTCACGGCGATCCGCCGCGATCTCCACGCCCATCCCGAGATCGGCTTCGAGGAGGTTCGCACCGCCGGCATCGTCGCCGACAAGCTGAGGGAGCTGGGCATCGAGGTCCATACCGGGATCGGCACGACCGGCGTCGTCGGCGTGCTGCACGGTCAGGCCGGGCCGGGCCGGCGCATCGGGCTGCGGGCCGATATGGATGCGCTGCCGATCCAGGAGACCACCAATTTGCCCTGGCGTTCGACCGTGGCTGGCAAGATGCACGCCTGCGGCCATGACGGGCACACCACCATGCTGCTCGGTGCCGCGCGCTACCTTGCGGAGAACCGGGGCTTCAAGGGCACGGCGATCTTCGTCTTCCAGCCGGCGGAGGAAGGGCTCGGCGGCGCGCGCCGGATGATCGCGGAAAAGCTGTTCGAGCGCTTCCCCTGCGACGAGATCTACGGGTTGCACAATGCACCTAATCTCGAGGCCGGCCAGATCTCGGTTTTCCCCGGTCCGGCCATGGCCGGCGCGGATTTCTTCGACATCAGGATCACCGGCAAGGGCAGCCACGGGGCCATGCCGCATATGGGGCGCGATCCTGTCATGGCGGCCATGAGCCTGGCCGCAGCGCTGCAGACCATTGTCAGCCGCAATGCCGACCCGCGCGAGGCCGCCGTGCTCTCGATCACCCAGGTCCATGCTGGCTCGGCCTACAACGTCATTCCCGAGGAAGCGGTGCTGGCGGGCACGATCCGTACCTTCTCGGAGGAGACGGGCGAGCTGGTACGCCGCCGCATGCGCGAGATCGCGGCCGGCACGGCGGCGACCTTCGGCATGACGATCGAGGTCGACATCCGCAACATCTTCAACGTGCTGGTCAATCACGATGCCCCGGCGCAGGCGATGGCGGAGGTCGCCACCGAGATCGTCGGCGGCGCGAACGTGCTGACCGAGCCCAAGGCGATGATGGGCAGCGAGGATTTCGCCGACATGCTGCGCGTGGTGCCCGGCGCCTATGCCTGGGTCGGCCATGCCGGGGACGTGCCGGTGCACAACCCCGCTTATGTGCTCGACGACGGCATCCTGCCGGTCGGGGCGAGCCTGCTGGCGCGCATTGTCGAGACGCGTGCGGCGGCTTGAGGCGTGCGGCGATGGATCTCCGCACCCTGCCGCTCGACAGCGAGGTCCTGCTCGCAGGGCTCAAGCCCTGGATCGAGTGCGAGAGCCCGACCTTCGACCCCGCTGCCGTCAACCGCATGATGGACCTCGCAGCGGCCGAGACGGCGGCGGCGGGCGCCATGATCACCCGCATCCCCGGACCGCCCGGCCTCGGCGACTGCGTACGCGGCGACTTTCCACATCCGCGGCGCGGGGAGCCCGGCATCCTGGTGATGTCGCATCTCGATACCGTGCATCCGGTCGGGACGCTCGAGACGCTGCCCTTCCGGCGCGAGGGCTCGCGCTGCTACGGCCCGGGCATCCTCGACATGAAGGGCGGCGCCTATGCCGGGCTGCAGGCCATCGTCGCGCTGGCGAAGGCCGGTATCGAGACGCCACTGCCGGTCAGCGTGCTCTACACCAGCGACGAGGAAATCGGCAGCCCGGGTACGCGCGACATCATCATGGAGCAGGCCCGCCGCGACCGCTTCGTGCTGGTGCCGGAGCCGGGCCAGCCGGGCGACGGTGTCGTCACCGGCCGCTACGCCATCGCTCGCTTCAACCTTCAGGCGGAGGGCCGGCCGAGCCATGCCGGCTCCCGCCTCAAGGACGGGCGCTCGGCCATCAACATGATGGCGCGCCAGCTCTTGGCCATCGAGGAGATGACCGGCGAGGATTGCACCTTCTCCGTCGGCGTCATCGAGGGCGGGCGCTGGGTCAACTGCGTGCCGACCCTCTGCAAGGCCGAAGCCCTGAGCATGGCAAAACGGCAGGCCGATCTCGACCGTGGCGTCGAGCGCATGCTCGCTCTCACCCGCCGCGAGGAGGACGGCACCGGCTTCTCCGTGACACGCGGCGTGACCCGCCCGGTTTGGGAGCCGGATGCGGGAACCATGGCGCTCTACGGCCTCGCCCGCGAGATCGCCGGCGAACTGGGCTGGGAGCTCGGCCACGCCTCGGCCGGCGGCGGCTCCGACGCCAATTTCACCGGTGCGGCCGGCATCCCCTCCCTCGACGGGCTCGGCCTGCTGGGGGCCGGTTATCACACGCTGGAAGAGCATATCGAGATCGAGAGCCTGCCACGACGGATCAGGTTGATGGCGGGGCTACTGGCGCGGCTCGCGCCCTGAACGATTGACAGGGCGCTTCGACGGGGGAGCCTTTCGCATCGTGGCATGGCGCCTGCATAAGGCGGAACGGCAAGGCGGACAAAAGGCAAAAGAAGACGAAGTATCAGCACTTGCGACCTGCACATCACGATCGGCAAAGCCGGCCGGGCAAACGGCCAGAGGGGAGATTAGCCTTATGATGTCGCGTTGGAAGATGGTTGCCGCGGCGGCAGCGTTGCTGGCCGGCAGCAGTATGGTGCAGGCCCAGACGACCATGAAGGTCGTCATGCATTCGGACGTGAAGATCGTCGATCCGATCTGGACCACCGCCTATATCGTCCGCAACCACGGCTACATGATCTACGACACCCTGTTCTCGATGGACGAGAAAGGCGAGATCAAGCCGCAGATGGTCGAGACCTTCACGGAGTCGCCGGACAAGCTGACCTACAAGTTTACGCTGCGCGACGGCCTGCTCTGGCACGACGGCAAGCCCGTCACGGCAGAGGACTGCATCGCCTCGATCAAGCGCTGGTCGGCCAAGGATCCGGTCGGCCAGAAGCTGATGACCTTCGTCGACTCGATCACCGCCGACGACGCCAAGAGCTTCACGGTCAAGCTGAAATCGCCGACCGGCCTGTTGATCTTCGGCCTCGGCAAACCCTCCTCCAACGTGCCGTTCATGATGCCCAAGCGCGTCGCGGACACCGATCCCAACACGCAGATCTCCGAGTTCATCGGTTCCGGCCCCTTCGTCCTGAAGCAGGATGAGTGGAAGCCCGGCGACAAGATCGTCTACACCAAGTTCAAGGACTACAAGCCGCGCTCCGAGCCGGCATCCGGCCTGGCCGGCGGCAAGGTCGTCCATATCGACCGCGTCGAATGGCTTGCGGTCAGCGACCAGCAGCAGGCGGTCAACGCGCTGCTGGCGGGCGAGATCGACATGGTCGAGCAGCCCGCCTTCGACCTGATCCCGCTGCTCAAGGACGACAGCAACATCAAGCTGTGGAACTACAACCCGCTCGGGCTGCAGTACACGATGCGCTTCAACCACACGCAGCCGCCCTTCGACAATCCGAAGGTGCGCCAGGCCGTGACCTATGCGCTGAACCAGAAGGACTTTCTCGAAGCGACCGTCGGCAATCCCGACTACTACCAGGTCTGCAAGGCGATGTTCGTCTGCGGCTCGCCGCTCGCCTCCGAAAAGGGCATGGACGGGTTGCTCGAGTCGAACTTCAAGAAATCGCAGGAGCTCCTGAAGGAGGCCGGCTATGACGGCAAGCCGGTGGTGCTTCTGCATTCGACCGATCTGCAGTCGCTGACCAATCTCGGCCCGGTCGCCAAGCAACTGCTCGAGAAGGGCGGCTTCAAGGTCGACATGCAGTCCTCGGATTGGCAGACGGTGGTCTCGCGACGCGTCCGCAAGGATCCGATCGACAAGGGCGGCTGGAACCTGATGCAGACCTCCTGGGTCTCGGCCGACATCCTGAACCCCGTCATGGCCGGCTTCTTCAATGCGAGCTGCGACAAGGCCGCCTTCGGCTGGCCCTGCGATGCGGAGATGGAGAAGCTGCGCGACGACTTCGCCCGCGAGCCCGATCCGGCGAAGCAGAAGGCGATTGCGGAAGCCGTGCAGGTCCGCTGGCGCGAGGTGGTGACCCATGTCCATCTCGGCCAGTACAACGTGCCGATCGCGGCCCGGAAGACCATCACCGGCATCCTGACGGCGCCGGCGCCGGTCTTCTGGAACGTCGAGAAGAAGTGAGCCGGATGCGCTTGCTCCTTTCCGGGAAGCCGTCCTGATGCTCGGCTACATTCTGAGGCGCCTGCTGGCGGCGATCCCGGTCCTCGTGATCGTCGCCGTGCTGGTCTTCCTGATGCTGCGGCTGACGCCGGGCGACCCGGCAGCGGTCATCGCCGGCGACAACGCCAGCTCGGAGCAGATCGCGCTGGTGCGCAACCGGCTCGGGCTCGACCAGCCGATCCTCGCCCAGTTCACGATCTGGGCGAAGAACCTGCTCTCGGGCAATCTCGGCGAATCCTTCTTCTTCAAGAAGCCGATCTCCGAGCTGATCCTCGGGCGTATCGAGCCGACGCTGTCGCTTGCCTTCGCGACCATCCTGATCGCGATTTGCGTCGCGATCCCGCTGGGCGTGCTCGCCGCCTACAAGCACGGCTCCTGGATCGACCGCATCGTGATGGGTTTCTCGGTGCTCGGCTTCTCGATACCGGTCTTCGTGATCGGCTACCTCCTGATCTATCTCTTCGCGATCACGCTGGGCTGGTTCCCGGTGCAGGGTTACCAGCCGATCTCGGCCGGGTTCGGTGGTTATGTGCAGCGGCTCGTGCTGCCGGCGCTGACGCTCTCGGTGATCTACATCGCGCTGATCGCGCGGATGACGCGGGCAAGCGTGCTCGAGGTGCTGAACGAGGACTATATCCGCACCGCCCGCGCCAAGGGGCAGGTCGAGCGCAAGATCCTGTTCCGCCACGCGCTGAAGAACGCGGCCGTGCCGATCGTCACCGTGGTCGGCATCGGCATCGCGCTGCTGATCGGCGGGGTCGTGGTGACGGAGAGCGTCTTCGCCATTCCCGGTCTCGGCCGGCTGACCGTCGATGCCGTGCTGGCGCGCGACTATCCCACCATCCAGGCCGTCATCCTTCTGTTCTCCGGCATCTATGTCGGGATCAACCTGCTGATCGACCTGACCTACAGCCTGTTCGACCCGAGGATCCGCTATTGAGCGCCGAGCCGACCCTGCTGGCCCCGGTCGCCGACGAGCCCGCTCCCTCCGGGCGGAGCATCCTGCGCCGGCTACTGACCAATGTTTCCGTACTGATCGGAGGCGTCGTCCTGGTGGTGATGACACTGATCGCCCTGCTGGCGCCGCAGCTCGGGACTGTCGATCCGACCGCGATCGATCCCGTCGCGCGCAACAAGAAGCCGGGCTTCGAGCGCACCATCCGCGCCGATGACGGCACGAGCTCGACATTCACCTACCGGATGGGCACCGATTCGCTTGGGCGGGACGTCTACAGCCGCGTCGTCTACGGCGCCCGGATCTCGCTGGCGATCTCGATCGCAGTGGCGCTGGCGAGCATCGCGATCGGCCTCGTCATCGGCCTCGTTGCCGGCTATGTGCGCATCCTCGACGGGCCGATCATGCGCGTGATGGACGGGCTGATGGCGATACCGGGCATCCTGCTCGCCATCGCGGTCGTCTCTCTGTTCCGGGCCGGGCTGACCGCGGTCATCATCGCGATCATCGTGCCGGAGATCCCGCGCGTGGTGCGGCTCGTGCGCTCGATCGTGCTCTCGGTTCGCGAGGAGCCCTATGTCGAGGCGGCGATCATGGCCGGCACGCGTGTGCCCAAGTTGATGATCCGCCACATCCTGCCCAACACCACCGCGCCGCTGATCGTGCAGGGCACCTTCATCGCCGCCTCCGCCATCCTCGTCGAGGCCATCTTGTCCTTCCTCGGCGTCGGCATCCCGCCGGAGACTCCGAGCTGGGGCAACATCATGGCCGAGGGGCGCAACCTCTTCCGGGTCTTCCCGCACAACATCCTCTATCCCGGCATCTTCCTGGGGCTGACGGTGCTCGCCGTGAACATCCTCGGCGACGGCCTGCGCGACACGCTCGATCCGAAGATGGCCGGCCGATGAGCAACGAGGCATCCCCCGTCCTCGAGGTCTCGGGCCTCACCATCGCCTTGCCCGGCGGCGGCGACCGCAACCATGCGGTGGAGGGCGTTTCGCTCGCCGTCGGCAAGGGCGAGATCGTCTGCGTCGTCGGCGAATCCGGCTCGGGCAAATCCGTCACCGCCTTCTCGGTGATGGGCCTGTTGGCCAAAGTGTTGAAGCCCGTAGCGGGGTCGATCCGGCTGGAGGGCGAGGACCTGCTCGCCGCCACGCCGCAGCGCCTGCGCGCGCTGCGGGGCGACCGCATGGCCATGATCTTCCAGGAGCCGATGACCGCGCTCAACCCGGTGCTCACCATCGGCGACCAGATCGAGGAGGTGCTGCGCATCCATACCGATCTCGACCAGCCGGCGCGGCGCGCGAAGGTGCTCGCCATGCTGGAGGCGATGCGCTTGCCCGATCCCGAGCGCATGCACGCCTCCTACCCGCACCAGCTTTCGGGCGGGCAACGCCAGCGCGTCATGATCGCCGCCGCGCTGATCCTCGACCCCGCCCTGCTGATCGCCGACGAGCCGACGACGGCGCTCGACGTCACGACGCAGGCGCAGATCCTCAAGCTCATCAAGGAGATGCAGGAGCGGCGCGGCACGGGCGTGCTGTTCATCACCCATGATTTCGGCGTCGTCTCCGAGATCGCCGACCGCGTCGTGGTGATGGAGAAGGGCCGCGTCGTCGAGCAGGGGCCGACGGCGCAGGTGTTGCGCGCCCCCCAGCATCCCTACACCCGCATGCTGATCGCCTCCGTGCCGGTCCTGAAACCGGCGCAGCGCCCGGAGCCGACAGGGCCGATCGCCCTGGAGACGGCCGGCCTCGGCAAAACCTACCGCTCGCGCGGATTGTTCAAGAAGGAACGCGTCGTCCGGGCCGCCGCCGATGTCGGCATCCGGGTCCGGCGCGGCGAGACGGTCGGCATCGTCGGGGAATCCGGCTCGGGCAAGACCACGGTCGCGCGCTGCGTCGCCCGGCTGATGCCGCCAAGCGAGGGCCAGATCCTCGTCCCCGACATCGACATCGCCGGGCTTTCCGAACGGCGCCTGCGACCTTACCGGCGCAAAATCCAGGTGGTTTTTCAGGATCCGTTCCGCTCGCTCAATCCGCGCCTTACCGTGAGCGAATCCATCATCGAAGGCCCCGTGAATTTCGGGCAGCCGCGGGCGAAGGCGCTGGCACGGGCCCGCGAGCTGATGGAACTCGTCGGCCTGCAGCCTTCCGCGCTCTCGCGCTATCCGCACCAGTTCTCCGGGGGCCAGCGCCAGCGCATCGCGATTGCCCGTGCGCTCGCCATGGAGCCGGAGATCCTGATCGCGGACGAGGCGGTCTCGGCGCTCGACGTCTCCGTGCAGAAGCAGGTGCTCGCCTTGCTCGACGACGTGCAGAAGCGCTTCGACCTCGCCATCCTGTTCATCACCCACGACCTGCGGGTCGCCGCGCAGATCTGCGACCGGCTGGTGGTGATGGAGAAGGGGCTGGTGGTCGAGCAGGGCCGCACGGCCGATGTTTTCGCCGCCCCCGCCCACCCCTATACGCGTAGCCTGATCGAGGCCGCGCCCGGCCGCGACTTCGCCACCGGCGAGGCCTGAAGCGGATATTCGGCGACAAGCTGGAGACGACGTCATGACCCTGGCGATGAGCTGGGAGGAATGGGCCTCCCACGACGCAGTTGGCCTCGCCGAGCGGGTGCGCAATGGTGAGCTGACGCCGGCCGAGCTGGCGCGGCAGGCAGCCGCGGGCATCGCGAAGACGAATCCTTCGCTCAGCGCCGTGGTGGAGGTCTTCGAGGATGTGGTCGCCGATCCGCTGAGTGACGGGCTCGACCCTGCCGGCCCTTTCGCCGGGGTGCCCTTCCTGATGAAGGACCTGGGTCCCACACTGAAGGGCAGGCTGCAGGAACAGGGCTCGCTCTTCATGCGCGGCAACCGTCCGGCGGCCGATGCCTGGCTGACAGCGCGCATGCGCAAGGCGGGCCTCAACCTGATGGGCCGGACCACGACGCCCGAGTTCGGCGTGTGCAGCTCGGCCGAGAACCCCGCAGTCTACGTCACCCGCAATCCCTGGGACACGGACTACACCACTTGCGGCTCTTCGGCCGGGACGGCGGCGATGGTGGCAGCCGGCGCCGTGCCGCTCTCGCATGCGACCGACGGCGGAGGCTCGATCCGCATCCCGGCCGGCTTCAACGGCAATATCGGGCTGAAGGCTTCGCGCGGCGTGTTCTCGATCGCGCCCAACCTTTCGGACATCTCCGGCTTTGTCTCGACGCAAGGCTGCCAGAGCCGCTCGGTGCGCGACACCGCCGCTTTCGTCGACGCCTGTCGCGGCGGCGCACCAGGCGAGTTCATGCCCTACTGGACCGCGCCCGAGCCCTATACGCAGCTTATCAAACGCGATCCGGGCCGCCTGCGCATCGCCCTCTCGCATGAATGGGGCGACTATCGCGCCACGCCGGCCATCGTCGCCGAACTGGAGAAGGCCGGGCGCTTCCTTGAAGGACTCGGCCACCATGTCGACTGGGCCCTGCCGGAGGCCGATCTGCGCGCCGCCTTCGCTGCGCAGACCACCTGCTACATCAGCAACTTCGCACAGGTCATCGCCGGCCTTCTGGAGACGCGCGGCCTGCAACGCCCCCCGGAGGGGCTGATCGAGCCGATGAACATTCGCATCTGGGAGGCGGGCAAGGATATGTCCTATGCCGAGCGCTACCGGATGCAGGCGGTGTTCAACAGCACGGCGCGGGCCTTCGGCGCCTTCTTCGAGGAATGGGACATCATCCTGACCCCGATCACGGCGCTGCCGACGCCCAAGATCGGCGCCACCGAATACCTCACCATCAGCGACAATCCCGATGTGCTCGACTGGTTCGGCCATCTCTGGAAGTTCTTCGCCTACACGCCGCTGTCGAATCTCTGCGGCATTCCGGCGATCTCGCTGCCGATGGGCCGGCAGGAGAACGGCCTGCCCTTCGGCATCCAGGCGCAGGCGCGGCAGGCCGGCGACGGTCTGCTGCTGCAGCTCGCGGCGCAGATCGAGCGCGCGCTGGGAGGTCGCTGGAACGATGGCAGGCGGCCGCCCGTGCATGTGACGGCGGCCTGAGAGCCATTCAGTCTTTCAAGGCCTCGACGCCGCACCATTCCGCCACGAACAGCGCCATGGCGCCGGTGATGCGCTTGACCGAGGCGAGGCTCACCCGCTCGTCGAAAGCGTGGATGCCTTCGCCCGAAGGGCCGTAGCAGAGCGCCGGAATCCGGTCGTAGAGCGCATGGACCCGGGCATCGAGATAGGCTGCCGTCATGAAGGATTTCAGCGGCTTGCCGATGGCGGCCTCATGCGCCCGGCCGAGAACGGCCTCGGCCTCGCTGCCCGGCTCGAGCACGTAGCCCTGGGCCCAGAAGCCGTTGAAGGTCACCCTGGGGGGATTGTTGGCGAGGAAGGCATCGGTACGGGATACGGCACGGATGCAGTCTTCGATACGCCGGGCCGTCTCCTCCGCGGTCACACCGGGATAGAGCCCGACACGGCAATCGACGCGGCACCAGCACGGCACGGAGGAAGCCCAGTCGCCCCCCTCGATCTTGCCGATGTTGAGGTTGATCGGGTGCGGCTCGTCCTCAAAATGCGGGCGACCCGCCTTTTCGGCGTTGAATTCTTCCTCCAGTTTCCGCAGCGCGGCAACGACGCGATAGGCGGCGTCGATGGCATTCGCGCCAGTCCCCATCTCGCGGACATGGGCCGGCACGCCGCGCACCTCAAACTGAAACCAGAGCACGCCGATATTGGCGCGGGCGAGCATCTCCTGCTCCGGTTCGGGGATAAGGGCGGCATCGGCGCGGTATCCCCGCAGATGGGTCATCAGCGCGCCGTTGCCGGTCGATTCCTCCTCGACCACCGATTCGACATAGACCGTCGCCGCCGGCTGCAGGCCGATGCGCCTGAGCGCGTCGAGGCAGGCCAGGTTCGCTCCGGCCCCGGCCTTCATGTCGGCGCTGCCGCGGCCATACATCCAGTCGCCTTCTATCACCGGGTCGAACGGGGCGTGGGTCCATTGGTCGCGCGGCCCGGCCGGAACCACGTCGACATGGGCCTGGAGGATGAGCGAGCGCCCCCGCTCTTCGCGTGGACGATGGATGCCGACGACGATCGGAGCCTCGGAATGGCTGTCGGAGAAGGGCGCACCGCCCGGATGGGCCGCAATCGCCTCCCGGTCCATCGCGAAGCGTTCCATGGTGAAGCCGCGGTCCTTCATCGCCCGGAAGACGAAATCCTGGACGGTATGCTCCTGCCCGCGCGTCGAGGCGAAGCGGACGAGATCCTGCGTGTAGCGAACCTGTTCGTCGAAGCCCTCATCGACGGCAGCGAGAATCCTGTCGCGCAGGGCAGGGTCGAGGGACATGCTTGCTCTCCGTCCAAATTGCCAAAGATCGGCTTCGCCCGCTGACGGCCGGCCTGGAAATCTACGGCCCCGCGCCGCGGCACGAAGCCCCAAGCCGGCATGTAAGGCCTGCGCCTGACGCAACCGAGGTTCCGCAGGATCAGCCGATGCGGCAAGACGGTCACCGCCCGGACAGGGCGATGCCGGTGCTAACAGCCGCAGCCCACATGCTCGAACCAATGAGCCGTCGCGTCGGCCAGGGCCGGCCAAGCTGCCTGCATCTTTCGGAAACCCGGCAAATGGCGCCGAAACATTTGCCGGAGTTCCGCCTGAAGCGCCGTGAGGTCTATGCCGGTTGGTTCACCATCGCGAACGATACAGCGTCCGGCGACCACGACATCGCGCACGCAATCGATGTTGCCGCGGGCGAATAGCAGGTCGAGGGGGGCGACAGGCATGATCGCGTCGCGATCGAGATGGTCCAGGTCGATCACCGTGAAATCGGCCTGAGCGCTCGCGACGAGCTCGCCGGAGCCCGGCGCTCCGGTTGCCCGTCGGCCATTGCGAATGGCGAGCCCCAGGAACGCAGCACGACTCCAGTTGCGCCTGAAGCCGAGCCCGTCATGAGCGAGCTGGACGAGGCGCATCTCGCGGATGGCATCGTCATCCTCGTCCAGGGCCGCACCGTCGACGCCCACCGCAATGGCGCAGCCGCGCCGATGGGCCTCCGCGATCGGCCCGAGGCCCGAATGCAGGTGCAGGTTCGAGCTGAAATTCGTGACGATCGTCGCGCCGGATTCGGCGATCATGTCGAGCTCGTCCGGCCGTGCATGGACGCAATGGGCGAGCGTCAGGCGCTCGGAGAGCAGCCCGATCTCCTTGAGGTAGCGCATGATCCCGTCCGGGAAGGTCCGGTCGGCCCAGGCGCGCTGGTAGATCGTCTCCAGCATGTGCATGTGCACGCGCCGTCCGGTCGTGGCCGAGCGCTCGGCGATGGCTTCGAGCAGCGCGGGCGAGCACCATTGCACGCCGGCCGGACCGAACTGGACATCGACCAGCGGGCCTGCGATCGCGGCATCGATCTCGTCGATCAGATCGAGATAGTCCGAGGGCCGCGTGGGCGGCCTGACGAAGAGATCCTCGACCGGCTGTCGCGCCTCGGCTGGCAAGGCATCGAGCACGGCGGCGCTCTCGCCATAGACGAGCGGGTTCTGGTCGCGCACGGCCAGTGCGAAGGCGATCCGGATGCCGACATCCGCCGCGGCTTTGGCGATCTGCCGGGCTTCCGCGACGATCGGCATCGTGCCGCTCGGACGGGTGTAGTGGACCATCATCGCACCGCAGCCCGAGCGGGCGCTGCGGGCGAGCGAGACCGCGGCGGCGAGATAGGGATCGGGCGGCGTTCCGAGGGCCGAGCGCAAAATCCAGGTTTCGAGCGGCAGGTTGGCCGCGCCGAAGGACGTCATGCTCGGCCGCGCATGGTCGTGCGCGTTGACGAGCGCCGGGATGATCAGCCGGCGCGGGCCGGAGATCGCAGGCTGATCGACCAGGACGGCGTCGATCACGCCGTCCTGATGGTGAAGCGAAGCGTTCGCGACGAGCTCGCTTCCGTTGAACAGGCTCGTCGCGAAGGTCGCTTCGGTCATGGCGTTTGCTCCGCCGGATCAGTTCGCCGTGTAGACCAGCTCGCGCTCGCTCTTCGGCGGCAGGAACTGGCGCGAGAAGATCTCTTCCGGCTTCGGCGTGCGCGCGAGCTGGTAGCCTTCCACGATGATGCCGATGGCGCGTGTCATGCGGTCATCCTTGGTGTCGCCGATGCCGATCTCCTTCATCTCCGGCGAGACGATCAACTCGCTGAACGAGTATTGCAACCGGCGCTTCTCGACCTTCTCGTCGACGAGGTTGTCGAAGTTCATCACACTCTTCATGCCGAGTGCCTGATCCTTGGCGATCTCGATCATGGCCTTGTTGGTGGCGCGCACGAGGCCGGCAACCGCCTTCGGGTTCTCCTTGATCAGCTTCTGCGAGACCATCAGGCCGTTCGAGTAGAGGTCGAGCCCGTAGTCGCCGAACATCAGCCAGTTGAAGTCTTTGTCCGGGTCCTGGCGATTGAGCACGAGGTTGAAATAGCTCGTGATGTTGAAGATCAGGGCGCCGTCGATGTCGCCCTTGATCAGCAGCGGCTCCTGGAGGTTCGGCGCCATGTTCGACAGCTTGACCTTGGCCATGTCGACATTGTTCTTGCGCGCAAAGACCTCTAGCAGACGCGTCGTCGGCGTACCCTGCGACCCGCCGAGCGTCTTGCCTTCGAGATCGGCCGGCTTGGTGATCCCGGTCGCCTTCTTGCTCGAGATGGCGAAGGGCGGGCGGTTCCAGATCATGTAGACCATGACCGGGTTCTCCCCCGGCTTGGCGGCGGCGTTCTGGATGATGGCATTGACATCGCCGAATCCGGCATCATAGGCGCCGCCCATGATGCGGGTCACGGTCGCGCCCGAGCCCTCGCCCTGGTCGATCACGACGTTCAGTCCCTCGGCCTTGTAGTAGCCCTTGTCGCGGGCGACGAAGAAGGCGGCATCGGAGCCCTGCGTTTTCCAGCCGAGCGTGAACTTGACCGTGGTCTCCTGCGCCAGCACGGAGCCGGCGAAGGCTAGGCCGGTGAGCAGCGTCGCAGCGAACGTCTTCAGCATGATTGTTCTCCCCTCGTGAAGTGGTCAGGCGGCGGCGAAATCGTTCTTGCGGGTGGCCCAGCCGGTGACGCGCATCTCGATCAGCGAGAAGGCGACGTAGAGCGCGACGCCGAGCCCCGCGAGGATGAACAGCCCGGCGAAGACCAGCGGCACATTGAAATTGGAGGATGCGGTCATCATCACGTTGCCGATGCCGCGATTGGAGGCGACGGTCTCCGCCAGCACCGTGCCGACGAAGGCGTAGGTGATGGCGACCTTCAGCGAGGCGAAGAAGAACGGCATCGTGCGCGGCAGACCGACATTCCACAGGATGTCGAACTTGCTGGCGCCGAGCGCCTTCAGCACGTCCTCCATCTCGGGCTCGGTGGTGGCGAGGCCGGTGGCGATGTTCACGACGATCGGAAAGAAGCAGATCGAGAGCGAGGTCAGCACGGCGGGCACCGTGCCCGAGCCGAACCAGAGCACGAAGATCGGCACCACCGCGACCTTCGGGATCGACGAGAAGCCGATCAGCAGCGGGTAAGCGGTGTCATAGGCCGTGCGCGAGACGCCGATGATCGCGCCGAGCACGACGCCGAGCGCCACGCCGAGGACGAAGCCGAGCATCGTCGTCGCGAGTGTCTGGAGGATATGCGGCCACAGGACCGGGAAACGCTGTACCAGTGTCGCGAAGACCTGGCTCGGCCGCGGCAGGATCAGGTCCGACATGCCGGAGATGACGCAGAACAGTTCCCAGCCGACGAAGAACAGCAGGATCAGCCCGGTCGCCCAGAACCTCCGCTTCAGATTGATGGACATGTCAGGCGCTCCCTGCTGTCTGGACTGCGCGGGCATCGACGATCAGCTCGCGCAGGCGCTGGTTCAGCGCCACGAAATCCGGCTCGAAGGTCATGGCGATGCTGCGCGGTCGCGCGAATTCGACAGGGCTGTCGTCGAGGATGCGGCCGGGCCGGGCGCTCATCACGCAGATCCGGCTCGCCAGGAAGCCGGCCTCGCGGAGGTCGTGCGTCACCAGCAGCACGGTTGGGCGATGCGCCAGCCAGAGCTCCTGCAGGATCGCCCAAAGCTCCTCGCGGGTGAACTGGTCGAGCGCGCCGAAGGGCTCGTCGAGCAGCAGCATGCGCGGCTCGTGAATCAGCGCCCGGCAGAGATTGGCGCGCTGGAGCATTCCGCCGGAGAGCTGCCAGGGATATTTGCCGGCAAATCCACTGAGCCCGACCTGGGCGAGCAGCCCATGCACCTTGTCGCGGAAGCTGCCGCGTTTTTCCTGCCGGAAACGCGAGCGAAAAGGCTCGACGATCTTGAGCGGCAACATGACGTTCTGTTCGATCGTCAGCCAGGGCAGCATGGTCGGGTTCTGGAAGGCCATGCCGATCCTGAGCGCCTTCGCCGCGATCTCGCGCCCGCCGACGATGACGGCGCCGGTGCTCGGCTGCACCAGGCCGCTGACCAGCCGCAGGATCGTCGACTTGCCGCACCCGGACGGTCCGACAAGCGCGACGAACTCGCCGTCGGGAATGCGCAGCGTCGTCTCGGAGAGAGCCGGCACGGCGCTTGCTCCGCTGCCGAAGGTCACGGAGGTCTGCGACAACTCGACCGCCAGCGCCGCGCGTGTCGGCGAAGCAGGTTCGGGCGGCGCGCCCTTGACGATCGCGAATTTCGTATGGGCTTGGCTCATAAGAAAGTGCATGCAATTGCAATGCCATTCTGTATCCGATGGGCAACTGAACGTAGGCCGGTTGCCGTCGAGACGCTCCCATGCCGTGCCCCAGCGCCTGGTGGCGCGAAGTTCCGCACCGCATGCATTGCGAAGCGGGCCGGCTAAGCGCTAAGACGGGCCGTCGAAACGGATGACCGGCGATGGCGCGTGACAGGGGCGAGAACGGCTCGTCAGACAAGGTCGGGACGATCTGCCGTGCATTGCGTCGCGCGATTATCGAGCAGGCGCTGGAGCCTGGCGCCAAGCTGCCCGAGGATGCGCTTGGCGAACGTTTTGGCGTCAGCCGCACAATCGCGCGCCATGCGCTCGGGCAGCTCGCGGCCGAAGGCCTGGTCGAGTTGCGTCGTAACCGCATCGCCGTGGTGGCTACGCCGAGCTGGCAGGAAGCGCGCGATACATTTGACATCAGGATCGAGCTGGAGCGGCTCGTGGTGCGCCAGCTTGCCGGGCGGCTGAGCAAGGCCCAGCTCGCAACCCTTCGCGGCCATGTCGACGCGGAGGACGCGGCGCGCGGCGGGCCGGACGCGGTCTCGATCCGGCTTGCCACAGAGTTCCACGTTCTGCTCGCGACGATGACGGAGAGCCCGGTCCTGATCCGCTATGTCAGCGAGATCGCCTATCGTTGCTGCCTGACCCTGTCGCTGTTCAGTCGGCCGCATTCATCCGAATGCGCGATCAATGAACACCGCCTGTTGATCGACGCGCTCGAAGCGGGCGATGGCGAGAAGGTTGCGAGCCTGATGCACCATCATCTCGATTCCGTCGCGGAGCGGGCCCTGGTGGCGCAGGCGAAGCCGCGTGGGCGCGACATTATGGATATCCTTGCCCCTTATGCCGACATGACTCCCGCGCCGGCCGGCGGGCCGGGCCGCAAGCGCCGTCTGGACGCCGCGGAATAGCGGATCGGGCGACGTGCCGCGCTGCTGCAGGATGCGCTCGGCGCTGTCGTTCTGGACGTCCATCCTCCGCCCATGATGCCGGCGGTTCGGCATATAAAGTGCATGCATGTTTTTTGCCCATTGAATACCAGTCCGTAAGCAGATTCATGCCGACCGACAGCGCTCTCGACCTCGTCTTCCGCCAGGCCGTCATCCCCGGCCAGAGCCAGCCGCAGGATATCGGCGTGCGAGCCGGCAGGATCGCAGCCATCGCACCACGGATCACGTGCGATGCGCCTGAGGTCGTCGTCGGTGGCCGCGTGGTCGTGCCGGGTTTCGTCGAGAGCCATATCCATCTCGACAAGGCCTGCCTGCTTGGTCGCTGCGAGCATAGTCGCGGCGGCCTTGCCGAGGCGATCGCTGCGGTCGCCGCCATGAAGCGCGACTTCACCGAGGCCGACGTCTACGAGCGCGGCGCGCGCGTGATCGAAAAGGCGATTGCCAAGGGCACGACCCGCATGCGTACCCATGTCGAGGTCGATCCGCGCGTCGGCCTGCGCAGTTTCTCGGCGATCAAGGCCTTGAAGGTCGACTATGCCTGGGCGCTGGATCTTTCGATCTGCGTCTTTCCGCAGGAAGGGTTGACCAACGATCCCGGCACCGAGGCGTTGCTCGTCGCGGCCCTGCGCGACGGCGCCGACCTGCTCGGCGGCTGCCCCTATACCGATGCCGATCCGACGGCGCAGATGGCCAGGCTCTTCGCCCTCGCGCGGGAGTTCGACGTCGATCTCGACTTTCACCTCGATTTCGACCTCGACCCGAGCTGGATGCATCTCGACGAGATCTGCCGCCAGACAGAGCGGCATGGCTGGGGCGGTCGCGTCGCGATCGGCCATGTCACCAAGCTTTCAATGGTGGAGCCCGCGACGCTGGCCGCCATCGGCTCTCGTCTCGCCCGGTCCGGCGTCGGCCTCACCGTGCTGCCGGCGACCGATCTCTATCTCACCGGCAGAGAGGTGACGCACGGGCGGCCGCGTGGAGTAACGCCGGTGCATCTGCTCATCGAACAGGGCGTGGTCTGCACGGTCGCGACGAACAACGTCCTGAACCCGTTCACGCCGTTTGGCGATGCCTCGCTGCTGCGTATGGCCAATCTTTACGCCAACGTCGCGCAATGCGGGCCGGACCGTTTCCAAACATGCCTCGACCTCGTCACGTCGCTTCCGGCCCGGCTCTTGCGGCTCGGCGACTATGGCATCGCGCCCGGCAATCCCGCCGACCTGATCATCCTCGATGCCACGACGGCAGTCGAGGCTCTGGCCGAGATCGCGGAGCCCGTCGCGGGCTACAAGCGAGGGCGTCTGAGTTTCGAACGGCCGCCCGCGCGATTGAACGGACCTGAGACAAGACGTGCGCTCTAGCCACGATGTCGCGCCGCAAAGGGGGCTCGCCTTGATGTGGCGGCCTTGCAGGACGAAATCAGAAACACCGCAGTAGCGCACCTTGGGAAGCTGCGATCAGTCCTGCGCAGTCGGGCGGATCACGATGCTGCCGACATCGACAGCCAGCGGGACAGGCAGTCCCGCTGATCGAGCGAGGCCCGCGAGCCTTTGATGGCATGCTCAACGCTGTTTTGGGGGCGATGATTTTGGGCTCCTGGGGAGGCGCAGGCCTGGGTGTAGTCACCGCGCTTGTCGTCCCGGCAGGATTCCGCTTGGCACTATTGCTCTCGTCAGCACTCGACAGACTTGAGCGAGCGCTGGCCGATAGCGAAAAGCCCGCCATTGCCTCAGCTGTCGCCAAAGCTTCGCGTTACCAGCCGGTTCAGCCTTTCGGCGAATGCATTTGCGTCGGTCGGGCGTTCGCCATCCAAGACGCGGGCGGTATCCAAGAGAAGATGGGCGAGGTCGTTCCGCAGCGCCTGATCTTCGGCAGACGCGATGGCTGAGATCATCGCATGACGCGGGTTGACCTCGAGGATCGGCTTGGCCGCGCTGTCGACGCGCCCCGCGGCGCTGAGCAAGCGTTCGAACTGGCGATCCGGCCCCTTGTCTGACGCAACAAGGCAGACCGCGCTCTCGGTCAGCCGATCGGAGGATCGGACATCCGCGACCTCTTCGGCCAGAATCTCCTTCATTGATGCAAGCAGAGCGCTGATCTTCTCACTCGTTTCAGCCGACGGAGGCGCCGTGCCGTCAAGCAATGGGATGAGACCGAGATCGGCTGCGCCTTGCGTCACCGATTTGAACGGCTTTCCCTCGAAATCCGGTGCCGTCGACGCCCAGAAGCTGTCGATCGGATCCGACAGCAGCAAAACCTCGATGCCGCGCGCGCGGAAGCCTTCGAGCTGCGGGGAGCTGGCAATCCGGGAGGCATCGTCGCCGGCGATGTAGTAGATCGCGGTCTGGTTCTCCTTCAGCGCGCCGACATAGTCCTTGAGGCTGCGCCACCCTTCGCCGGAGGCTGTCGTCCGGAATCGAGCGAGGCCGAGCAGCTGGTCCCGGCGCTGGAAATCCTCGTAAAGCCCTTCCTTGATGACGACGCCGAAATTGTCCCAGATCAGGCGGAATGTGTCCGGTTCCTGTTCGGCCAGTTTCGCGAGATCGGCGAGGACACGGCTGGTGACCCCCTTCTTGATCGCAGCGAGCAGTGGGCTGTCCTGGATCATCTCGCGCGAGACGTTGAGCGGCAGGTCGGCGGTGTCGACGATGCCACGGACGAAGCGCAGGTAACGCGGAAGGAGTTCCGCCTCGTCCGTGATGAAGACGCGCTTCACGTAGAGCTTGATCCGCCCCTTGCGATCGGCGTCGAAAAGGTCGAACGGACGCGCGCCCGGGACGAAGGCGAGCGCGGTATATTCGTGCAGGCCTTCAGCGCGAAAATGGATCGTGGCGGCCGGCTCGTCATATTGCCCCGCGACGCTGCGATAGAAATCGGCGTATTCGTCCTTGGTGATCTCGCTCTTCGGCTTGGTCCAGAGCGCGGCCCCGTCGGAGAGGGCGACCGCGTCAGCTCCCGGCTCCGTGATCAGCGAAATCGGCACCGGCACATGACCGGACTGCTCCTTGACGATGCGCTCCAGGGTCCAGCGCTCGGCATAGGACTTGGCGTCCTCCAGCAGATGAAGCGTCACGCGCGTCCCACGTGCGGGAGCCTCTTCCAGGGGCGATGGCGCCACCGAGAACTCGCCCTTGCCGTCCGAGGACCAGGTCCAGGCTTCCGCGCTATCGGCGCGACGGCTGACGACTTCGACCTTCGTCGCGACCATGAAGGCGGAATAGAAGCCGACGCCGAACTGGCCGATGAGCTGCGCGCCGTCCTTGCCGTCGGCGGTTGCGACCCGCTCCATGAAGCTGCGCGTGCCGGAGCGGGCGATCGTGCCGAGGGCCTCGATCATCTCGTCATGGCTCATGCCGATGCCGTTATCGGCAATGGTCAGCTTGCCGGCCTCCGGATCGGTCGAGATGGTGATCGCGAGCTTCGGTTCTTCTCCCAGAAGCTCGGGCTTGCCGATCGCCTCATAGCGCAGCTTCTCGCAAGCGTCGGCTGCGTTCGAGATCAATTCGCGCAGGAAGACGTCCCGGTCGGAATAGACCGAATGCACCATCATGTGCAGCAGGCGGGAGACGTCGGCTTCGAAGCTGCGATGTTCGGCTGTGGCGGTCGTTGTCATTCGGAATTCTCGAAGAGAGGGGCAACAGGGAGGCCCTAGCAAAGAGCGATAACCTGCGGAAACGTGACGAGCTAGCCCGTCTGCGCCGGGATCGAGGGCAACTCTTGGAACACGGTGCTCATCCGCTGCCTGAGGCTTGTCGATTGGATAGCGTCCTGATCAGAGCGAGGATCGCATTCAACCGCGCGGTCGCGAACTCGCCCGCGCCGGACAATTGGGCCTCGACATGGGCGGCGACGCTCTGCCACGTTGCCGATCCATCCCGTGTCATGACGGCCAAAAGATTGTCCTTGAGCCCATATGTCGCGCTTTCGGCGTTGGTGATGAGCGCCTTGAAGCGGTCGGAAGGTGAGAGGTGCTGCGGTTCCTGCGGTCCATCGGTCATGTCGGATGCCGAATAGGATGGAGATGAACTGAATGGAGGCGTTTTTCCCGGATCCTCTCGCTTAGGCCTTCTCGCGAAACCGATCGATCGCACGCTGTGCCAGATCATCCTCGTCGAGCGCCAGGGGGACCAGCGAGGCCACGATATAGGCGAGGTTGTTCCGCTCCCGTTCGTCTGCGCCTTGCGGAAGCGACGGCTTGAGCTCCGCCCATGCCCTTTCGAGAGCAGCCTCGGCGCGGGCCAAGTCGATGGGATCGGTCAAGGATGAAAACGGCATGGCCTCCTCCGTCGGCTTAATGTTGAGGGCGCCCGAGGGCGCCGCGAAAGCCGCAGCGCCCTCCCTGTATCAATAGTCCATGCCACCGGCGGGCATGGCCGGTGCCGGGTCCTTCTTCGGCGCCTCGGCGATCATCGCCTCGGTGGTGATCAGCAGGCCTGCGACCGACGCCGCATCCTGGATCGCCGTGCGCACGACCTTGGTTGGGTCGATGATGCCGGCCTTGACCAGATCGCCATACTCGCCGGTCTGGGCGTTGTAGCCCCAGGCATAGTCCTGCGACTCCAGCAGCTTGCCGACCACGACCGCGCCATCGCCGCCGGCATTCTCGACGATCTGGCGGGCAGGCGCGGTGATCGCCTTGCGGACGATCTCGACGCCGGTCTTCTGGTCGTCATTGCCGGGCACAAGCCCTTCGAGCGCCTTGACCGCGCGCAGCAGGGCGACGCCGCCGCCCGGCAGGATGCCTTCTTCCACCGCGGCGCGGGTGGCGTTCAGGGCATCGTCGACGCGGTCCTTCTTCTCCTTGACCTCGACCTCGGTCGCGCCGCCGACTCGGATCACCGCGACGCCGCCGGCGAGCTTGGCCAGACGCTCCTGGAGCTTCTCGCGGTCGTAGTCCGAGGTGGTCTCCTCGATCTGCGCCTTGATCTGCGCAACCCTAGCCTCGATCTCGGCCTTCTTGCCGGCGCCATCGACGATGGTGGTGTTCTCCTTCTCGATGCGGACCTTCTTGGCGCGGCCGAGCATGTCGAGCGTGACGTTCTCCAGCTTGATGCCGAGATCCTCGCTGATCGCGGTGCCGCCGGTGAGGATCGCGATGTCCTCCAGCATGGCCTTGCGGCGGTCGCCGAAGCCCGGAGCCTTGACGGCGGCGATCTTGAGGCCGCCACGGAGCTTGTTGACGACGAGCGTGGCCAGGGCCTCGCCCTCGACATCCTCAGCCACGATCAGCAGCGGCTTGCCGGTCTGCACGACCGCTTCCAGCAGCGGCAGCATCGTCTGGAGGCCCGAGAGCTTCTTCTCGTGGATCAGGATGTAGGGGTCTTCCAGTTCCGCGACCATCTTCTCGGTGTTGGTCACGAAATAGGGCGAGAGGTAGCCGCGATCGAACTGCATGCCTTCGACGACGTCGAGCTCGGTCTCGGCGGTCTTGGCTTCCTCGACGGTGATGACACCCTCGTTGCCGACCTTCTTCATCGCCTCGGCGATCATCTCGCCGATCGTGCGGTCGCCATTGGCGGAGATGGTGCCGACCTGCGCGACCTCCTCCGAACCGGTGATGGTCTTGGAATGCTCGCCGAGCGACTTGGTCACCGCCTCGACGGCGAGATCGATGCCGCGCTTCAGGTCCGTCGGATTGATGCCGGCGGCCACCGCCTTGGCGCCCTCACGGACGATCGCCTGGGCGAGCACGGTCGCGGTCGTGGTGCCGTCACCAGCGGCATCGTTCTGCTTCGACGCCACCTCGCGCACCATCTGGGCGCCCATGTTCTCGAACTTGTCGGACAGCTCGATTTCCTTGGCGACGGTGACGCCGTCCTTGGTGATGCGCGGAGCGCCGAACGACTTCTCGATCACGACGTTGCGGCCCTTCGGACCCAGCGTGACCTTCACGGCATTCGCCAGCGTATCGACGCCGCGCAGCATCCGCTCGCGCGCGTCCTGCGAAAACTTCACGTCCTTCGCAGCCATGATTCCTCACTCCTTCAGACTTGAGGTTTCAGGTTGGTGGTTTGGAAGAGGCCCCGTCAGGCGGCCTGCTTGAGGGTCGCGGTCACCTCGACGACGCCCATGATGTCGGACTCCTTCATGATCAGAAGGTCCTGGCCATCGATCTTGACCTCGGTGCCGCTCCATTTGCCGAAGAGCACGCGGTCGCCGACCTTGACGTCGAGCGGCACGAGCTTGCCGGTCTCGTCGCGCGCGCCGGCGCCGACGGCGACGATCTCGCCCTCCTGCGGCTTTTCCTTGGCCGTGTCGGGGATGATGATCCCGCCCTTGGTCTTCTCCTCGGCGTCGATGCGCTTCACGACGACGCGGTCATGCAGTGGCCGAAACTTCATGAGTTCCTCCAGTTTCCATGTCGGTCACATGTCAAAGCGGGCCGGCCCTGTGCGGGTCTCGCGGCGAGGTTCCGCGCAGCCCTAAGGCACCGTGCCCGCGCGATGATTTGGGTTGCCCCATTTTTGCCTTCAAGAGGCTGGCAGCACTTTTTTTGACCGAGTGCTAACAGCCTGAAAAGGCAGCACAAACGCAACCTTTCGGCTTGCCAAGGCGTTGGAAACGCGCTGCCATCGGCGCAGAGAAACCAGGGAGCTGAAAGGAATGGCTTCGACCGACTTCGCCCGCCAGATCGCGGGCTATGGACTGACCACCGCGGGGATTCTCTACCGCCTGCCCGACCACCCTTCGATCCTGCAGGAATATATCTGGCAGGACTACGACCTCGCCCCGCGCTTCCCCGAGCTCAACAAGTTCCTCGCCTTCTGGCAGGCCAAGCTCGACGGCAAGCTGTTCCGCATCACCGTGGCTCACAAGGACCTGATCGGCCCCGCCGACCTCAGTGCGGTCAGCGGCGAATTCCGGCTCCAGTAATGTCGATGTTTCGGTGGGCTTGATCCGGAGAAAAGGCTTACCAACATCATTGCAGCCGCCGACAGCGCAAGGTGCTCGACGCGGCGCTCAACCAAACCGGATCCATGTTGCTTCCAGGAGGATATGGCTATGGCAATGTTGGCAATCGCTCCCAACCAAGGGAGGGCTGCATGATGACATCCGACGATTTCGAGAGGCCGGTCGTGATCCTAACCGGGCTCGGGCACCCGGCGGCGATCGGCTCTGCAATGGAGGCCTACATGTTCCTGGCCGACTGGCCGGCGAGCAGGCGCGATGCGGTCCACGGCTTCGCGCTGAAGGCCTGCCTGGCGGCGATCCGTGGCGAGATCGAGCCGGATACGGCGCGCGGCTTGTTCGCGTCATGGGCGGAAAAGCACGATCTTCTCGCGCCCGACATCGCCGCATTCGCCGGCAGCCGGAGGGAAGGCTCGCGCGGCCGCGCCTGACTAGGAGCCCGGCATCGGCCAACCGGAGCTTGATCCTCTCGCCCGTCAGAGACGCGGGCATTGGGAGCTTGCCTGAAAGCTGACGCTCCCAATGAGAGGTCTGATTTCCGGTGCCGACCCAAGTCGCGCTGAGGATGTCCGCTTAGAGACCGTTGTCGATGGCAAGCTTTGCCGGCGACCTGCCGGGCGTCAGTCGTCCGATACAGACAGCCCCGCGAGAAGCGGAGCGTAGGCGGCGAGCCTGCGGGATACGAACTCGGTGAAGAGCCGCACACGCTTCGTCTTGCGTGTCTCCCCCTGCGTGAGAAGCCAGAGCGTCCCATGCATGGGCAGGTCGGTGCCCGGCACTCTCACCAAGAGAGGGTCGGCATCTCCGACGAAGCACGGCAGTTTCGTCATCCCGATCCCTTTCTGCACGGCGGCGATCTGCGTTTCGGCGTCCGGGGTCCTGAACGGAACTCCCGTGGCGTTAACCTCTCCCGCGCGGGCCCAGGCCGGGAGTCCATGATTGTCTATGACGATCCACCGGATGGAATCAGGCGCGCCCGCACGCCGCGCGGCCAGCCGTTCACGAGAGATGTAGACGCCGCTGAACAGCTCCGGTCCCATCAGGCCGTGCAGATTGAGCGGCAGGGTCTTGCGGTCGGTGACGATGCGGATCGCGACATCGGCCTCTCGGTTGGTCAGATTCGCTACCTCGCCGGTCGACGAGATTTCCATCTCGATGTCCGGATGGAGACGCGCGAAGTCGGCGAGATCCGGCATGAGCAGATGTGTGGCGAGGAACGGCGGAAGCGTCACCCGCAACAGCCCGCGCGCGCTCTGATCGCGACCGAAGACGCGCGTCTCCAACTGGTGCGACGACGCTTCCATCTGTTCCGCGAGCTCGAGGACCTCCTCGCCCGCCGCCGTCAGGCGGTAGCCCGAAGGCAGCTTTTCGAACATCTGTGCCCCGAGGCGTTCCTCGAGCTGAGCGATGCGTCGCAGCACGGTCGAGTGATTCACCCGGAGGTGCTTGGCGGCAGCCCGCACCGAGCCTCCGCGGGCGGCGGCAAGAAAGTAGCGAACGTCATCCCAGTCGATCATGGTGCAATCCGGCACCGCGCGGTGCCCCTTCCAAAGCTCGGATTCAACATATCGACCCGCATCTCGATTGTTGGCGGTCGGGCGGACATCATAGCCCATGCCGACAGGCGCGTGCCAATTCCGAACGGCGGGCGCCGATCGTCGCGGTTGGCGTCAGTCGCCCGACCGGATGAATTTCGCACCACCGATCTGCGCGCTTCCGCACTCAACGCCCGACCCCGGCAGACCCATCTCGAGGCTCTCGGGGAACTTCCCCGATCAGTCAAAGATGGAGCCTGAAGGAAAAGTCATGGGAAAGCTTGAGGGTAAGGTTGCAGTCATCACGGGTGGATCGAGCGGCATGGCGCTGGCGAGCGCCAAGCGGTTCGTCGAAGAAGGCGCCTATGTCTTCATCACCGGCCGGAGGCAGGAGGCGCTCGATGAGGCCGTCGGGCTGATCGGCCGAAATGTGACCGGCGTGCGCGGCGACGCGGCCAATCTCGACGACCTCGACCGCCTGTTCGATACGGTCAAGCGGGAAAAGGGCAGGATCGACGTCCTGTATGCGAGCGCCGGCACGGGCGAAGCCGTCCCGCTGGGCGAGATTACCGAGCAGCATTTCGACGCGACCTTCGGCCTGAATGCGCGCGGCACGCTGTTCACGGTGCAAAAGGCGTTGCCGCTGTTCAATGATGGCGGATCGATCTTCATGACCGGGTCGGTTGCTTCGTTGAAAGGCTTCCCCGGCTACAGCGTCTACGCCGCGAGCAAGGCGACATTGCACGCGTTCGCACGCGGGTGGCTCAACGAGCTGAAGGGCAGGAATATCCGGGTGAACGTGCTGCACCCCGGGCCGATCGCCACACCGATGCAGAGCCAGGTCCTCACCGAGGAGGCGAAGCAGATGTTCGAGTCCCTGATCCCGCGGGGAACGATGGGTCGCCCCGAGGAAATCGCGGCGGTCGCGCTGTTTCTGGCGTCAGACGATTCGAGCTTCGTGAATGGGCTGGAATTATCCGTCGACGGCGGCTTCTCGGCCATCTGAATTCGCGCTCGATCGCGGGACGCGGCCGAGCGGCGGCAACCAGCGCGTCCGTGGTGGAACGACTTCCGTGCTGACGGCCGGCCCGGCCGCGCGGAAGTCGTTCACAGCCGGACGCCTACGCGCGGGTCGCCACACTGCGGAACGAAGACCCAGCGCCGTTGAAGGCCGGGGAATCAATACCAACGAGGATCGGAGACGTATCATGAGCTATGCGATTGTAGGATTCGGCAGGATAGGCCAGGCCCTCGCCCACGCCTTCGCCCGTAAAAACATCGACGTGACCGTCGCGAGCCGCCGGCCGCCCGAGGCGTTGGAGCCGCAGGCTCGGGCGATCGGTCCCACGGTCGTTGCCAAGTCTCTGCGGGAAGCACTCAAGGCCGACACGATCATCTTGGCGGTCCCGTTCGGGGAGCACCGCGAGGTTGCGAAGGCCCTGCCGAGCTGGGAAGGCAAGACGATCATCGACGCGACGAACGCGTTTCCGGTCCCTGAAGAGCTGGGTGGTCTGCCGTCCTCCGCCTTTGTCGCGAAGGCGTTCACCGGCGCCCAACTCGTCAAGGGGTTCAATCACCTGGGTGCCGCCACCCTGGCGACCGATCCGGTCGTCGCGGGCGGCCACCGCGTCGTCTTTCTGTCTGGTGACGACGAGGACGCGACCGCTCGCGTGGCGGCCCTGGCCAAGCAACTCGGCTTCGCACCCGTCAAGTTGGGAAAGCTCGACGAGGGCGGCGCGCTGGTGCACGCACGCGGCCGCGTTTGGGGCCCGCTGATCTTCCAGGACCTGTTCAAGAAGGAGCCGTAGTCGATTGTCTACGGGCAGATCCGGGAAGCCATGGGAATGGATCCTGCGGCGAAATCCGCTGACCAGAAACCTGCGCGGCTCTCAGTTCGCCTTCGGTTGAACGCCGATATTGCGCTCGCCGACTTATTGCCGGAGAGCCACTGTCATTGTTCTGTAGCCGGGGACGGCGACCGTCTGGACAGGAAGCCTGCTTATGGTGTGATTGCCTGAGGCGGGGGATGGAAGAGCGGCGATCCGATGCGACGAATGCAAATTCCAACATCACGCCCAGGACCATGCTCGGTTGGCTGAGATGAGGGACTTGCGCATACCCACGGTCGAGGCCCGCCGTCATCGTGTCGTCGGTTCGAGCTGGCGGGTCGTGGGGATGCGTGCCCTTCTGGCCGCGTTCCTGCTCGCCGTCCTGGCCGGGCCGCTTTTCGCGCAGGCGCCCGAGGGACGCCGGATCGCGCTCGTGATCGGCGTGTCGGATTACGGCGGGCAGGGTAACCTCACCAATCCGGAACGGGATGCGCGCGCTACGGCCGAAACGCTCGAACGGCTCGGCTACGACGTCCGCACGCTTATCAATCCGCGCGCAGCGGCGGTGGATGCCGCCATCGACGGGCTCGATTCCGCAACGCCGATCCAGTCGCTGCTGTTCTTCTTCTCCGGCCATGGCCGGAGAGTCGGCGGCGTTTCCCTTCTCGCGCTGGGCGAGCGGGATCCGCAGACGCACCGGCAGAAGACGCTCGATCTGGCCGAGCTGAGCACTCGCTTCCAGCGGCTGAAGGCAGGCTCGACGATCTTCGTCCTTGATGCCTGCCGCACCGAAACGGAGTTGAAGGACGCTGCCGGCGAGGCCGGGCTCGCGCCGCCGCCGCGTGCGACCGGGACCTTCTTCGCCTATGCCGCGGCTCCCGGAGGCGAGGCTTTCGACAGGGGCGGCGGGCGCGGGCTCAGCCCCTTCACCTTCGCCTTCATCGATGAACTGCTGATTCCGGGTCAGGATATCGGCGTGATCATGCGCAAGGTGCGCGAGCGCGTTTCGCGCGCCACCGGCGAGCGGCAGGTTCCGTGGAGTGAGGACGCGCTCACCGGGCCGCTCGTCATCAATGCCGCGCCGGCGGCGCCACAGCTCTTCGACCTCTACGGAAAGGCGCTGAAGGGCGACACCTCGGCCGCGCGCGAACTCGGCCTGGCCTATCTGCGCGGTCAGGGCGTGGCCATGGATGTCGAGCGCGGCGCGGCACTCCTTCGCAGCGCGGCCGAGGGCAAGGACATCGCCGCGATGCTGGCGCTTGGCGCCTTCGAGGCTTCGCGCGATCAGAACGCATTGATGCCGGGCGGCCGCGCCCGGGAGTGGTACGGGAAGGCGGCGCAGGCCGGCAGCGCCGAAGGCATGTTCCTGCTGGCGGAGCAGGATGCGAAGCGCCTGCCGGAAGGCCGCAAGCCGACGGAGGAGACGATAGCGCTCTATCGCCGCGCCATGCAGGCGGGACACCGCGATGCGACAGCCCGTTATCTCAGCCTGAACCTGCGCTTTCGCTTCGACCGGGCCCTGGACAGGGACGCCACGATCGCGGCTTTGCGCGAGAACGCCGCAGCCGAGAACCTTGCCTCCATGGTGGAACTCGGCCGTCTCTACGCGACACCCGACCGGGCTGAGACGGACTATCGCGAGGCCGATTTCTGGCTGGAGCGCGCCGCCATGCGCGGCTCCGCCGAGGCGCTGCTCGAACAGGCCAAGCTGTTCGGCCTCGGGCGCGGTCGGCTGGCCGATCCGGTGCGGGCGCATGCGCTGACGAAGCAGGCGGCGGAGCGCGGCGATGGCCTGGCGATGCTCATGCTCGGCCGGCAATACCAGCAAGGGCAGGGCGTCGCTCCCGACCCGGCCGAAGCCGTGTCCTGGTTCCGCAAGGCTGTGGCGGCGGGAACGGCCGAGGCCTTCGCCGATCTCGGCCATGCCTTCGAAGCCGGGCTCGGCACCGATCAGAATCCCGCCGAGGCCGTGGCGCAATACCGACGTGGGGCTGCGTTGAACGATGCCGTCAGCACACGCTACCTCGCCGTGATGTATGAGCAGGGCCTTGGCGTGCGCCGCAACATGGACCGGGCGATCGCTTACTACATGCGCGCGGCGGAGCTGGGGGACGGTCGGGCCCAGGCCTCGTTGGCGGTGCTCGTCAACAACGGCATGCTGACGAGCACGCCCGACCCGACGCTGGGCGCGGCCGCCCTCGAAAAAGTGGTCGGGCGGACCCGCGACGCGTCCTATACCTTCCGGCTGGCCCAGATGACCGAGAAGGGCGTGGGCCGCCCCACCGATCCGGCCAAGGCCGCCGAGCTCTACAAGCAGGCTGCCGATCTCGGCAGCGTGGCGGCGCTTTCTGAGCTCGCGAGCCTCTACAGGCTGGGCCGCGGCGTGCCGAGGGATCCCGTGCAGGCCCAGGAGCTCTGGCAGAGGGCCGCGAGCGCGGGCGATCAGCCGGCCTACTACAATCTGGCGGTCCTCTATGGGGAGCGTAGCACCAACCCGGAGGATCAGGCGGAAGCCGGGCGTTGGGCGCGGCGCGGCGCCGAAGCAGGCGGCAGCGAGGCGATGACCTTGCATGCCCGCGACCTCTATTTCGGCGAGCACGGGCAGGCGCGCGACACGGACGGCGCATTCGGCTGGCTGGAGCGCGCCTTGGCTGAGGGCAATGGCTGGGCGGCGGGCACGCTCCTGGCGATCATCACCGACGGGAAGATCGGCGCGCCCCAGCCCGATCGGGACCGGGCGCTGCTGCTGCTGGTGCAAGCGGCCAGTCGCCAGGGCAATACGGTCGCGGCCGAGGCGCTGCGGATGGTCTGGCGCGAACGCGAGGGCGTCGACATGCAGACGGCGACCGAACAGGCGCTGGTCCAGCGACTCGATGGACCGCAGCGGGGCATGGCCGCGCTTCTGCTCGGCCTCGGCTATCGTGAAGGCCGCTTCGGCGGACGGCCCGACGGCCCAAAGGCGGCCAGGTACTTCGACATGGCGATCGCAGCCGGCGAGGTTGAAGCCTATCGCCATCTCGGCGATCTCCACGCCGACCGGATGCTGCCGGATGCTTCGCCGCGGGAGGCTTTCCGCAACTACCAGGCCGGCGCCGAGCGCGGCGAGCCGGGCGCCATGAACAATCTCGGCGTCGCTTACCGCCACGGTCTCGGCGTCACCCGGAATTTCGAGCTGGCTTTCGAGAATTTCAAGGCTGCTGCCGAGCGCGGGCATGTCCCTGCCATGCACAATCTGGCCGTCGCCTATCAGCGCGGGTTCGGTGTCTCGCCGTCACTTGAGCAGGCGGAGCTCTGGTACGAGCGGGCGATCGCGAAGGGGGATCTCGGCTCCCGGCTCGGGCTCGTCACGGTGCTGCTCAACACCGAGAAGGAGGAGGATCGCGACTATGCGCGCGCCCTCTTCAACCTTGCGGAGCTCGGACGCGATGGCGTGCCGGCAGCGGCGACCTCCCTTAGCGAGATCGTCCGCAACGGGACGCTGCCGCGCGGCGTGCGCGAGCGGGCGGTGAAGATCCTGTCGCAGCTTCAGGAGACCCGTCCCCGGGGCGGGGCGCCTGAGGCGCTGAAGGCGCTCGCCGCCGCGGGGATCGTCGCGCGCTCCGGCGAAAGCTACGAGCTGGCGCAGCCGAAATCGACCCGGCGATGACCGCGACCGGAGCCGCCGGCGCGCATCCTATGGCGCCGCGGCCTTGGAGGTCGCGGGCTTGCCGACGCTTCCAACCAGCTTGATCGCTGCGAGCAGCGCCGTATCCGTGCCCGATGGCGCCGCCGAAACCGCGCCGGCCACCTCGCTCTCGGTTTGGGCATCGAGTTTCGACCCGCTGCCGGAGCGCGGCGTGAGCAATCCGCTCTCCTCGTCGAGCACGAGATCGGGAGCGACGCCCGCACCGTCCAGCGCGGCGCCGGTCGCGCGATAGACGCGCGCCGTCGTGACGATGAGGGCGCCTTGCCCTTCCGGCAGCGGCAGTACGGTCTGGATCGTGCCCGCTCCGGCGGTCTTCTGCCCGACCACGAGCGCGCGGCCATGGTCCTGCAGCGCGCCGGCGACGATCTCGGCGCCTGCGCCGGTCCGACTGTCGACGATCACCACGACGGGCAGCCCGGAGACGACGTCGCCTTGCCGGGAGACGAGCCTGCGCGCATTGGCCGGGGTGCGGCCGCGCAGATTCGCGATCTCGGTTCCAGCCGGCAGCATCATGCCGCCGAGCTGCTCTGCTGCGTCGAGCAGGCCGCCGGCATTGCCGCGCAGGTCGAGCACCAGCCCTTCGAGCGGGCCCCCGGCGCGTGAAGCCGCCGCGTCGAGCGCGGATTGCAGGTTTGTTCGCGTATTGCCGTCAAAGGCACTGATCTTGATTACCGCGACACGGCCCTCGAGAGTCCAGCGCAACGAAGGCGGGGCCTGCACCGGCCCGCGCACCGGGCGGAGCGTGAGCGGCGCGGGTGCGCCGGGCCGTTCGACCTTGAGCACGGGGCTGGTGCCGAGCGCTCCGCGCAGCAGCGCCACCGCCTCCGGCAGGGGCAGTCCCGTCGTCGGGCGGCCGTCGATGCCGACCAGCACATCGCCGGCCTGAAGTCCCGCGCGCTCGCCGGGGCCACCGGGCAATGGGCGGACCACCGTGAGCGCTCCGCCTTTCACCGTCAGCTCCAGACCGACCGAGGCCGGCGGCGGCTGCATCTCGGCCGGCAGCACGAGCCGGCTGTGCGGATCGAGACCCGCCATCATGCCCCGCAGGGCGGCCGCGAGCGCTGCGTCGCGCTCGCGGCCGGCGCGAAACCGCATGATTTCGGCGATCAAGAGATCCGCTTGCGGCTTGAAGCCAATGGCGGTCGCCTCGGCCTGCATGGCCGCGTCGAGCGAGCGCCTTCGGGAAGAGGCGGGCTCCCCCGCCATGTTTCCGAGCCCGCGCAGCCCATGCATGAACAGGCTGCGGGGTTCGACCACGTCGACATAGTGCTCCGCCACCTGTGCAGCTGCCAGGGTGATCGTGGTTTCAACCTGCTCGCGCGGTGCGGCAGCGGCCGGCAGCATTGCTCCCATGGCCGTGGTCCAGAATGTCAGGAGCGCCAGCAATCTCATCGCATCTCACCCATGGGTATCAAGGCGGGCGCGACTGCTGCGGCGCTCGCCGCTGCAAGCGATAGCAGATTCGGGGCAGGAATCAGCCCGGGGTGCTCGCCCGGGCCGTCCCGGCGGAGAGCCGCGGAGGGCAGGGCGAGATACCGGTCATACGCCGCCTGTCACTGGTCATGGCGTGCTCGGTTGGAGCGTCTGCGCACTGCGGGCGAAAGAAGGCGCGTTGATCGGTCTGCGCGTCATCTTGCGCATTCCCGATGCGATCGGGCGTGAGGTCTCGACGGAATTCTCAGCAGCCGATCACTTTGAACTCGACCCGGCGGTCGAGCGCGTCGCTGGCATCGTCCTTGCCGGTTCCGACGAGATTCTCCTTGAAGCCGCGGCCGGTCGCGATCATGCGGCCGCGATTGTCGGGCGCGCCGGTCAGCAGCAGGTCCATGACGAATTGCGCCCGCAGGGTCGAAAGCCGCTCGTTCACCTGGGGCAGGCCGGTATGCGAGGTATGGCCGACGATCTCCAGGCAGGCGCCCTTCTGGCGGGAGCGCGTCGCGATCTGGCTCAGCCACATCGGATAGGGATCGGTGATCTGGCGGTCATCGACGAATTGCGTGGTGCCGGGCTTGAACAGCAGCTTCACCATCAGCCGATCGGTGGCGAGGCCGTAATCGATCAGGTCGCCGAAGGCATCGACCATGTCCTCGCGCCGGGCGAGCTTGCTGGCGGCGAGATAGGTGCCGATCCTGACGCGGTGCTGCTCACCGCCCGGCAGCTTGCGCGCCGCCCGGTAGAAGGCCAGTGCCTCGCGGAAATGCTGGGTCTCATAGGCGAGGATGCCGTCATTGATCAGCGCATTGGCGGTTAGCTTCTCGACATAAGCGGGATCGATCGGATCCCCCAGCTTCGTGCCTTGGCAGACCTTGATATAGGAATCCGTCGCTTGATCCTTCGCCCAGAGCGGCGAGTCCTGAAAATAAAGCGTCGGCGTCGTGTCGACGCCTTCCGGGCGGGCACGCGAGACGCCCTTGGAGACGATGCTGTTGGATTTGAGATCGGCCAGCGTCAGGCAGATCCGGTAGGCGTCGCGCGGTCCGTCCGCCACGCCCTGGTTGTTGACGGCGGTGAAGGTGCCGACCAGCACAACCGGCTTGCTCGCCAGGGCCTCGCTGTCGAAGGGCAGGACGGTGAAGCGCGGATAGTTCGCCTTGACCATCTCCATCAGGGTCGCCTGCATCGAGCGCGTCGCGGCCGATTGCGCGCCGGAGGCCGCGTCGATCAGCGGGTCGATGACGAGGTTGACCTTGTCTCCGGAGACGGTCGCCTTGCCGAAGAGGTCATCGGCTGCCTTGCGGAGCGCATCGGCAAAAGGAACGGGCGTCGGGGGTGGCGGAGTCTGGGCGATGGCCGCGGTCGCGCCTGCCAGCAGAGCCAAGCCGATCATGGCGATCTTGAAGCGGACCAGGCCCGTCATGCCTCACCTCTCCAGTTCGGGCCGGGCTCTCCGCCGCGGCCGTCTTGCATCAGCGGCACTGCCGCAATTGTTCGCGTGCCGCGGGCGTGAGATCGCCGAGCTGAGCACGCATCAGGAGTTCGGCGCACTCGCCGGAGGCTCGCCCTCTCGGCGGGGCCTCCGCCGGGCGCGCGGGCACGCCCGGCATGGCGACGGGTTGCGTCGAGCGGTTCTGCGGCAGCGCCCCGGGCGTGCCGAGCCTGGCCGCCATGGCTTGCTCGACGGCCCGACGCTCTTCGGCAAGGCGCTGCTTTTCCGTCTCGATCGCCGCGAGCTCGGCTTCCCGGCGGGCGAGCTCGTCGGCGAGGCGCGCGCGTTCCGCTTTGTCCTGGGCGCGCGGCGGGGGCGGGGCAGGGGCAATCGCGACAGGCGCGGAACCCGGAGCCGGCGAGGGTGCGGGAACGCCGACCGCGTCGCTGCTATCCTTGCGGGCGAGATCGTCGGCAGCCTGCCGCCGGCCCTGTTCCGCCTTTTCCAGACGCTCGAGCAAGGCGCGTTCGCGCTCGGCGAATTCGCGTACGAGCTGGTCGCGCTCGCTCGAGGTCGTGGAGCGGCGCTCGAGCAGGTCGAGCCGCGTGCGCGCATCGATGACAAAGAAGCTCTGCGGATAACGCTGGATGAAGGCCTGCAGCGCGGTGGGATCGTCGCTGGCGCGGATGCGGCGCCAGACATCGGCATCCGTTTCCTCGCGATTGAGGTAGAAGTCGCCCAGCAGGGAGAGCGAGAGTTCCGGCGTCTGGCGACCGGCCGTCGTATCGTAGACGCTCTTCTGCACGCGGCGGAACAGTGCCGCGACTTCGAGGCCAGGCTGGTCGATCTCGCGCACCAGGGCGGCGGTGAAGGGGCTGTTGCGGCCGGCGCCGTCGGCGGCGACGTCGTTCGCCTGCGTGGCATAGGCGATGACCATGCCTTGCGCACGCTGGACCGGGGCGAGGCCGGAGCCGACAGAGAAGCCGCGCGTCGCCTGACGCTTGGCGAGCAAGCCGACGAAGGGGTTGTTGCGGCAGGCGTCGAGCACCATGATCTTGACGCCCTTGGCATAGTTCAGGGCGGTGACGACGTCGTTGAGCCGCGTCGTCTCGTACTGGACGCCGACCTCGTCCTCGATCTTCGCCTCGACCGGAACGAGATAGTTCTCGCCGTTGAACTGGAAGCCGTGGCCGGCGAAATAGAACATCGCGGCATCGGCATCCTGAGCCAGCCGGGCGAAGCGCGTCAGGGCCGCGTCCATGCCGCGCTTGTCGAGATCGATGCCGTCGACCACCTCGAAGCCGACCTTGCGCAGGGCGACCGCCATGTCGCGCGCGTCGTTCATGGTGTTCGGCAGCACGGGTGCGTTGCGATAGGCGGAATTGCCGATGACGAGCGCCACGCGGCGCTCGGGCGGCGTCTCGGCCAGGGCAAGGCCGGACAGCAGCAGGAGGATCAGGCCGCAGAGTCTGGCGACGAGGATCATGAGGCTTCCCTAGAGGCTGCCGGCAACCTCTACGTCATGCTAATGCATGATCCCGGCCTTCTCCAGAACAAAGCATAGTCATTGACAAGAGGGGACGGTGTTTTGCTTGAAGGCTCCAGGCTCCGCTGCTAGCCTTCCGTCCATCTTCTCGCGGAAGGAAGACGCTGATGCTCCGCCTTGCGCCGGCGCTTCTGCTGTTGGGTCTGGCTGTGGCGATGCCGCTGGCCGGAGCATCGGCGCAGGAACGCGCCCGGCAGCGCAGCCCGGCCCCTGCCACCGCGCGTCTTTCCTTCATCGGTCTCGCCGACAAGGCGCAGGTTCCCGCCAAGCTCACGGTGCGGTTCGCGATCACCGGCATGGAGGTCGTGCCCGCCGGCCAAGTCGCGCGCAATGGCGGGCATCACCACCTGCTGATCGATACCGAATTGCCGCCGCTCGACCAGCCGATCCCCAGCGACTTCAACCATATCCATTTCGGCGGCGGCCAGACCGAGGCCGAGATCGCGCTGACGCCGGGCAAGCACACGCTGCAGCTGCTCTTCGCCGACCACAACCATGTGCCGCATGACCCGCCCATCATGTCCGAGCGCATCACGGTCGAGGTTCCGGCGGCGGCGCCTGAGAAGCCGCGCTCGGCTGCCGCGCCCGGCGCGCGTGTCTTCTTCATCGACCTGCAGGACGGCGCGACGATCCCGAGCCACGCCAGGATCCGCTTTGGGGCGGAAGGCATCACGGTGACGCCGGCCGGGACCGCCAGCCCAAATGGCGGCCACCACCATCTCCTCGTCGATACCGAATTGCCGGCGCTCGACCGCGAGATCCCCAGCGATTTCAACCATCTGCATTTCGGGCGCGGGCAGACCGAGGCCGAGCTCTCGCTGCCGCCCGGCGAACACACGCTGCAATTGCTGATGGGCGATCACGAGCATGTGCCGCACGATCCTCCCGTGATGTCGGCGCGCATCCGGGTCCGCGTCGTCGCCGATGGGCAACCCGTTGTTGCTGCGCAGCCGGCGCCGCATGGCGCTGCCCGCACGCCATCGCCCAACGATGCGGCTGTCTATTTCGTTTATCCGCGGGATGGCGACCGGATCTATCCGACATCGACCATCCGCTTCGGCCTGCGCAATATGGGCGTGGCGCCGGCTGGCGTCGCCAAGCCGAATACCGGCCATCACCATCTGCTGGTCGACGTCGGGCCGCCTTCCTTCGATGCACCGATTCCGGCCGATCTCAACCATATCCATCTCGGCGGCGGCCAGACCGAGTACAAGCTGACCCTGCCGAACGGGCGGCACACGTTGCAGCTCCTGCTCGCCGACGAGAACCATGTGCCGCATGATCCACCGGTGATTTCGGAGCGCATCACGGTGATCGTGGCACCGGGCGGGCCGAACGCGAGGAGGCGCCGGTGATGTCGCGAGCCCGCATCGCAGCCGCCGGCCTTTTCGCGCTGGCAGCGTGGCAGGGCCTTCCCGCGGAAGCCGTCGCGCAGACGCCCGCGCGCCAACCCGCGCCGCCGGGCGCGCAGGTCTATTTCCACTATCCGATCGATGGCCTGAGCGTGCCCGAGCGCTTCACTGTGCGCATCGGCCTGCGCGGCATGGGCGTCGCGCCGGCCGGCGTCAACCATGCGCGGACCGGGCATCACCACCTGCTGATCGACACCGAGCCCGGACCGCCGGACCAGCCGATCCCGTCCGACTACAACCATATCCATCTGGGCAACGGCCAGACCGAGGTGGTGGTGACCCTGCCCAAGGGCCGGCACACGCTGCAATTGCTGCTCGGCGACTACACCCATGCGCCGCATGATCCGCCCGTGATGTCGCCGAAGATCACGATCAATGTCCGCTAGCTGAGGGGCTTTCGTCTGAAGATGGCCTGGTTACGCGTCCTGATCGCCGTCGTGCTGCTGCCGATGCTGGCCGCTTCCGGGCTTGCCCAGCAGCCGAGCGAGGTCGCGCGTGTCGCACTCGTCATCGCCAACGAAGCCTATCCGGAGGCGCCGATGGCGGGCGCCGCCCAGCGGGGTCGCGCCGTCGCGCAGGTGTTGAGCGCCGGCGGCTTCGATGTCGTCTCGGTCGAGAATGCCGATCGCAATGCGTTGCGGCAGGCGATCGCCGGCTTTGCGAGCAAGCTCAGGCGCGGTGCGCAGGCCGTGGTGTTCTATAGCGGTCATGCCGTTCAGGAGCGGAACCGCAATTTCTTGCTGTCGGTGCAGAATGGCGCTGAGGGCGCGGTCGATCTCGACGAGATCGTCGATCCGCTGATCGTCGCCCGGCCGGCGAGCGCGCTGATCTTCCTCGATGCCGGCCGCGACAATCCCTGGCAAGGCAAGGCCAAGGGGCTCCTGCCGCTCGAACCGATGGATGGCATCGCGGTGCTGTTCCCGACGGCACCGGGCAAGGCATTGCCGGGCGGTCCCGACCGCGCCGTCGCGGCCTGGCTCAAGGCGATCCGGACGCCGGGGCTGGAGATGGCGCAGGCGGTGAAGCAGGTGCGGGACACGGTTTCGCGCGAAACCCGGCGCAGCCAGCAGGTCTGGCTCTCGGCGGAACCGCCGAAGGGGCTCGTCGTCACGCCGGTCTTTCAGCCGGTCGCCGTGGCGCTCGGCAGCCGCGCCGTCATCCCGCCGCCGCAGACGCCGGGCGTAACCCAGGATGCGGCCTATGATCTCGCCTTCTGGGAATCGATCCGCAACAGCCGGAACGCGGCGGAGTACCGCGCCTATCTCGATGCCTTTCCGAACGGGCGCTTCGCTTCGCTGGCCCGGGCCCGCGAGCAGGAATATCGCGCCGGCCCGGTTGCACCTGCTGCCACAGCCGTTGCAATCGCCACCCCGCCGGCATCGCCCCAGCCAGCAGGCGCGCCGCAGCGCGACTGCACAGGCTGCCCGGAGCTGGTCGCGATCCCAGCCGGCAGCTTCCAGATGGGCTCGAATGATTTCTACGAATTCGAGAAGCCGGTGCATCCAGTGACCGTCCGCGGCTTCTATCTCGGCGCCCGCGAGGTGACCTTCGAGGAGTGGGATCTCTGCGTCGACCAGGGCGGCTGCAATTACCGGCCGGATGATCGCGGGCTCGGCCGCGGCAAGCGGCCGGTCACCGACATCCACTGGAACGATGCCAATGCCTATCTCACCTGGCTCTCGGCCCGGACCGGCAAGCCCTATCGCCTGCCGACCGAAAGCGAGTGGGAATATGCGGCGCGCGCCGGCACGACGACGACCTACCCTTGGGGCCAGACGCTGGTGAAGGAGCGGGCGAACTGCCTCGGCTGCAACGACCAAAAGCGCGGCAGCGCCATTCCGGCCGGCCAATTCCCGGCCAATGCGTTCGGCCTCTACGACATGGCCGGCAATGCAGCCGAATGGGTCGCCGATTGCTGGAGCGAGAATTATCGCAGCGCGCCCCGTGACGGCAGCGCCTATACGGTCGCGAATTGCCGCGAGCGCGTGCTGCGTGGCGGCTCGTTCAACAACGATCCGCGCTATCTGCGCTCGGCCGCGCGCTTCAAATACGAGCCCGATGTGCGCTTCTACACCAACGGCTTCCGCGTCGCGCGCGACCGATAGGCCTGTCCGTTCCACCTCGAATTGCAAGAGCGTCGTGTTCGCGCGGTCATCGACTCCTACGCTCGCATGCGCAGCGGCCTCTTAATCGGCGGCGAGCCTGACCTGCGGACTGAAGACGTTCGTCTTCACCAGCCATCCTTGACGTCGCAGTTCGCGTCTTGCCATCGCGGATGCGTCTGCCGATATCCAGATTTCCTTCCTGATCCGAGAATTGCTGCTGCTCGCCAGTGCGGTACCGAGCTGCGAGAGCTGAGCCGCGTTTTCCGATGTCCAGGCAAGGTCGTCGGCTGTGAACAGAGCCACTCTCCTGTTCGCGCCGACCGAAATGACCGGAATGCGTTCGACGATTTCCACGCCACTGATACCGTCGTTGCCAAAGGGACGTGCCGAGAGATAGGCGAGCGTCTGCAGCGCCGTGAAGGCGTCCACTCTTGTTTCGCTCGACGCGACGAAGGAGGCGAGCGCTTCGAGGCCCGGTGCGCCCGACATGCCGCTCAGGAAACCCACCGTCCGTGTCTTTTCGGTCGGCGTGAGTTTGTCGCTCAGCAGCAATCGTTTGATCGTGTCCTCCGGGATGTTCAGCTTTTCCAAGCGCTCGCGGTTGACCGCCGCCGTTTCATCCGGCGGCATGTCGAGCGTTCGAGACGTGAGTGAATCGAGCGTTCCGAGGCCCGAAAAGACGGTACCCGCTCCGCCGGGAACGAAGCCAAGTGCACGGTTGACGCCGAAGGATCCAGCGGCCGAGTAGGATGCGACCTTGTTGAGCTCGCGCGAGAGCGGGATGAAATGAGTGTAGGGATCGACGCGTAATGCCTCGGCCAGACGTCGCTTCTCTTTCGGTCTGTCGACGAACTTCTCAAGCAAGTTCTCGTTCTCGCGCTCCGGCCGTCGCTTCTCCGGCTTGCCGAACGTGGTGACGAATTCGCCAGCGTCGGACAGGGTACGCCGCACCGAGCCTACTCGCCGGGAAACGTTGCTGTATGTTCCTTGCGCGCCGCCGATCGGGTCCCTCACCGTATTGACGACACCTCGGATCGGGCTGAGGACGGCTTTGCCGGCACCGTGCACGAATTCCCCTGACAAAGACTGTTTCTTGAGCGCGTCCAGGGCGACGAGCTCCTGGAGGTGATTGCGTGCGAGATCGTCGCCGGTCACCGGGTAGGTGCCGAACTCCGTGGCAAAGACGTAGGTGTTGTATCGTCCGTCGCTTCTGGCGTTGCTTTCTACGGTGTAACCGGGGCCTGTCTGGAGCGTTCCCAGAACAGCGGTTGCAGGCTTGGCTCGCGGTTGTTCGTGCTGGCCCGTCGTCCTGCCGGATGGAAGCGCAGCGGCCGCCGATGTCACCGGGGCATAGTCGAAGACCTGTCCGGGAGCGTTGCTCTGGGCACAGCCTGCGAGAAGCGTGAGCAGCGCGACCGATCCGACGCTGCCAATCCTGGCACGGGCCGCGACCGCGGATAGGCCAGCGCAATGGAAGCCGCTCGCGAGCTGCGCTGCTTGGGCCGTTTGAAGGAGGCCGCCGGGGCAACTCTTTGCATTGCGCGACCGGCGCACTGAACGTTGGAAAAGTATCGGCGGGACAGTCATTCGACCTCGCAATAAGACACATTTATGCATCTGCACGAGTTCTTGACCAGATAAGACGCAATAACGCATCTTATCTGCCGATCGCGAATGCTTCGTGCCGCCCCGTCGCTTTCGATGGTTCCATGATTCGCAAGGGTTCGCGTCAATAAAATGGCAGGACGTATGGACGATGCGGGCCCCTAGCCGGCGCTGTTCGGCGCCCCTCGGGTAGAAGCCGGAGCGCTGCGATTGCCAGCACGACGAACCCGTGCAACGCCGAATTTCGATATCGCGCGCAGCCAAGAAGGCTACCGCCCGTCAGATCCGGTTAGATTATTTGGTGCCATTTGGTTCTATTTTGCTCATTTAAGTATTATTCAGAAATTTATATCGATAATTTGATCATCTATGTATATGTTACTTAACGATTCGTGCGGATAAATGTATTTGTAATGTCAAAATCGAGAATCTGGGTTTGTATGAGACATTGATATTTATGTTGCCTCGGTGATCGCGGGTGCCCTCGGTTATGCCTGCGACTCTACCCCGATACGGATCCACAAAACGCAACCGGTTGCGCGTTTGAGCGGTTCGAAGATCTCCACTCTCGTCTCCATACCATTCCGGGATCGCTGCGTGTTTTCACGCCGCGCGTGCTGCGTCCACGCTCGCGCAATTGCGCCAAGACCTCCCGGACATCCCGACCCCACCAGGATTATTCCGAGAGCGGCGTGCCGTAACGGCATGCTGCCGCGTTTCTAGAGGCAGCTGTCCACTCGCGAAAGCGGTTTGCGACGGCCAGGAGGGCTTGCACTCGATCGAGGCCTGGCATGCAAGAACCCATTCTCAAACGGCCCGCCGTCCTGTTGGGATCGGCGTCCTCGGGAGGAACGATCGCGGCCGTGCGCCACCTCGCCGGCTACGGCATCGGCGCCAATGTCATCGTCGATCACCGCTTCTGCCCGGCCGGATGGTCGCGCCATGTCGGGCGCCGCTATGTGGGGCCGGTCGAAAGCGACAGCATGCGCTATCTCGACCGGCTGCTTGCGATCGGAAAGTCCGACCCCGGTCAGGTGCTGCTGCCGACCTCCGACGAGCTGGTCTGGCTTTACAGTTCAAACGCGCCGCTCCTCGCGCGCTATTTTCGGCTGTACCAGCCGCCGATCGAGACGATCAGGCGCATCCTCGACAAGGCGCTGCTCGAGCAGGCCGCAACGAGCGCCGGCGTTGCTGTCCTGCCGAGCTGGGACCCGCAGAACCTGGATGAGCTGGCCGAATGGGCGCCGCACCTTCCCTATCCGGTCCTGATCAAGCCGCGGACCCATGTCCATCGCCTGCGCAACGACAAGGGCGTCGTCGTGCATTCGGCGGAAGAGCTCATCGCGGAATATCCACGCTTCCTCGCCCGCGAGCGGTATCGCTTCGACGAAACGCCGCGGGAGCCCGGCTCGGTGCGGCCGGTGATCCAGAAATTCGTCGAGATCGGGCGCGAAGGCGTGGTTTCCATCTCCGGCTTCATCGGGCGGAGCGCGGATGTGTTCGTGACCCGGCGCTCGACCAAGATCCTCCAGCGGTCACGGCCGGTGGGGGTCGGCGTGTGCTACGAGTCGCGCCCGGCCGACCCCGCATTGTCGCAGGCTGTCCATCGCCTGTGCCGCGAGCTCGACTATTTCGGACTGTTCGAGGTCGAGTTCATCCTGCACGACGGCGCCTGGGCGATCATCGATTTCAATCCGCGCCTGTTCAACCAGATCGGCCTCGATCTGCGCCGCGGGCTACCTCTGCCGCTGCTGGCCTATTTGGACGCGCTCGGCGAAGCCGAAGCCCTTCGAAGCCTCGCGGCCGAGGCGCAAGATGAGAACCCGGCCGAGAAGGTCGTCTTCTGCGACAACTTCACCCTTCATGCGATCCTTCTGGCGCAGACGCTCTGCATGCGGGCGCGCCTCGGGGATCTCGCGCATTGGCGCAGCTGGGCGCGGCAGAACCGCGCGCATATGGTCCATTTCGCCTCCGATCCCAGCGACCCCATGCCGGGCATCGTGCATGTTCTGTCCGAGCTCTATCTCGGATTTCGGGCGGCGCCGCGGTTCGTGCGGACCATGCTTCCGTCTTCTCCCCTGGTCGCGCGCGGACTGTGACGATGAGCAAGCAACTCGTGGCGATCATCGGCGGCGGACCTTACGGGCTCTCGCTTGCGAGCCATCTCGCGGCCCGCAATGTCCCGCACCGGATCTTCGGCCAACCCATGGCCTTCTGGAGCCAGATCGCCCGCGCCGGATCCCGGCGCTACCTCAAGTCCTATTGCTTCGGGACGAACATCTCGTCGCCGCACCCGGGCTCGACCTTCGCCGATTACAACGAGCCGCGAGGCCTGGAGACGTTCGAGCCCTGCTCCATCGCGAATTTCGCCGAATACGGCCTTTGGTTCCAGGAGCGGCATGTCGATTGGATCGAGCCCGTCGATGTCGCGAATGTCTCCCGGCGGGGACAGGGTTACCTCCTGACGCTCAGCAATGGTGACGCGGTCGAGGCATCGGATGTCATCGTCGCCACGGGGCTGGCGAACTTCGCAAAGATGCCGCACGCCTTGCGAGCGCTGCCCGGCGCCCTCGCCACGCACACCGCCAGGGTCGACAGCTTCGCTGCTTTCCAGGGCCTCGAGGTCGCCGTTCTCGGCTCCGGCCAGTCCTCCCTCGAAGCGGCCGCGCTGCTCCACGAAGCCGGTGCGTCGCCGCGCTTGCTGATCCGCAAGCCGTCCACTCTTTGGATGACCCGCGGGAGCCGCACGCCGACGCTCTGGCAGCGGATCCGCTGGCCGGTCTCGGCGCTGGGCGGCAGTCCGAAAGCATGGGCCCTGACGCAGTTGCCCGGCGCGTTCCATCGGCTGCCGGCCTGCGGGCGCGCGCTCTTCCTCAGGAATTTCCTGCCGCCCGAGGGGGCATGGTGGCTGCGCGAGCGGGTCGAGGCGCTCGTGCCGGTCGAATACGATACCAGCGTGGTTGCGGGGCAGGCGATCGGCAATCGCGTGTCGCTGTGCTTGCGGGGCGCGGACAAGCAGGATCGCGAATTGCTCGTCGACCGGGTGATCGCTGGCACCGGCTACGAGGTGAATGTCGAGCGCATCCCGTTTCTGGCGCCCGAATTGCGCAGCGCCATTGCCCGGCAAGGCTGCGCGCCACGGCTCGATGCATCCTTCCAGTCTTCCGTCCGGGGGCTGCGCTTCGCCGGTCCGGCATCGTCGATGAGCTTCGGCCCGGTGTTCCGCTTCGTCGCCGGGGCCGAGTACACCGCGCGCACGATCGCGGCGGCCTTGTCCCGAACGGCCATGGCCCGCACATGAACGCCGCGGGCCTGCCGCTCATCGTCCTGCCGGGCGCGAGCGGCCACGCGCCGGATTGCTCACCATTCTGCGCCGGGCCGTCGGACCGGGATCGCGTCATTGCGCTGCGCTATCCAAACTGGCGGAATTCCGTCGATGCCGGCCTCACCGGAGAGGCCCTGGTCGATGCTTTCGCGGCGGAGATCATGGATCGCATCCCGCAGATGCCGGTCGTTCTGCTCGGCGTCTCGATCGGCGGCCATTTCGCCTATGCGACCGCGCTCCGTCTCGAGAGCCTTGGGCGCACCGTCGCGGGTTTGTGCATCATCGATTCCGGGAGCATCACGGCGGCACGATCGGCGCAGTGGAAGGCGCGCCTCGCCTCCCACGCGGCCGATCTTCTGCGGCGCGGGCGCCCGGGCGCACTGGTGCTTCACGCCCGGCATCTCGCCTGGCGCGGCCTGTTTCGCCTCGCCGGAGATGGATTGCCCGTGCTCGCGCGAGAGCACGCCGCGCCGCTTCATCGGATCGGCACGATCGATCCGGCATTCGCGGAAGAGCTGAGCATGCGGCTCCGGATCCGCATGACCGCGGCATGGATGCGCAACCTCGACGACCGCACCACGTCTCTGCACGCGCCGGCGGCTCTGCTGCGAACTGCAGCGACGGCGGCGAATGACGGTCTTTGGCGCAAGCGTTGCCCCGAGCTTCGCATCATCGATCTTCCCGGCAACCATGAGACGCTGTTCGAGGCCGAGAACGCCGCCGCGTTGCGCGCCGCCTTTCTCGCGGCGACCGCGGAGTGGAACGACGCCGGTCCTGTATTTCATTGATGCGTCGAAGCTGGGGTATCGTAGTCATTTATAGAAATATTGGCGTGGATTGCTCTATAATACCAAAAGTATACTTATAATTTACGAGATTATGAGTCCCCTTAGGTCGATATAGGCGCGATTCTTGAGAATTATATGCGATATAGCGTGGATATAGTTTCGTTATCGTATCCGATGGACGCGCGGCGACCTATGCTGCCCGGTCCGCGAATCTTCGCGCCGCAGCCGCGAGCAAGCCCGCTCCCAGCAAGGCCGAAGCGATCGAGGCCGCAAAGACCGCGATCTTGGCTGCGGCGAAGTCGCCCGGATCGGCAAAGGCCTGGCCGGCGATGAAGAGCGACATGGTGAAGCCGATGCCGGCGAGCGCGCTCGCTCCGGCGAGCTGGAGCCAGGAATATTCGGCGGGCTTGAGCGCGACGCCGAGGCGGACGGCGAGGGCGGCGGCTCCGAGCATGCCGAGCGGCTTGCCGAGGACCAGCCCAGCCGCGATCGCGAGCACCAGCATCCCGCGTCCCTCGAGGACGTCCGGCGCGATGACGACGCCGGCATTGGCCAGGGCGAAGAGCGGCAGGACGAGATAGCTCGACCGGGCGCCGGCGTGGCGCAGCAGCCGGTCGGCCGGCGATTCCAGACGGTCATGGATCGCGTCGAGCGCGCGCAGGGCGGGGGTCGATGGGCCGTGCCGCAGCACCTCGCCGCCATGGGCCGCTTCGCCCAGCATGATCGAGTTGGCCTGCGCCGTGAGGGCGGCGAGATTGGCCGGCGGCCGGGTCGGGATGAACAGCGCCAGCACGACGCCGGCGAGCGTCGCGTGCAGCCCTCCGGCATGGACGCAAGCCCAGAGCGCGAGGCCGATCAGCGCATAGGGCGCGACGCGATAGACATGCGCGCGGTTGAGGGCGGCAAGCCCGCCGGTTAGGACGAGTGCGGCGATCAGGTAGCCGAGCTGGAGCTTGCCCGAATAGAACAGCGCGACCACGACGATCGCCCCGATGTCGTCGACGATGGCGGCGGCGGTGAGGAAGATGCGCAGCTCGATCGGCACTCGCGAGCCCATCATGACGATGATGGCGATGGCGAAGGCAGTGTCGGTCGCCATCGGCACGCCCCAGCCATGGGACCAGGGCCCGCCTGGCAGGACGAGGATGTACAGCAATGCCGGGACGACCATGCCGCCGATCGCGCCGGCGATGGGGAGTGCGGCGGAACGCCGTCCGGCGAGGTGGCCGACGGTGAACTCGCGCTTGATCTCCAGGCCGACGACCAGGAAGAAGATCGTGAGCAGGCCGTCATTCACCCAGTGCTGGAGCGACATGCCGAAGCGGGCATCGCCGAAAGAGAGCGCCGCCTCGCGATGCCAGAAGGCCTCGAAGCCCGGCCCCAGCGGTGAGTTCGTCAGAGCGATGGCGAGGACGGTTGCGAGCAGCAGCAGGATGCCGGCCGAAGGGCCCCAGCTCGCGAAATCGAGCGCGGCGGTGCGGAAGCGATGGCCGAGCGTCCCCAGCATCGCATCGAGGAAGGAACTCTCGTCCCAGGGGCCGTCATAGCGGCGCTCGTTGATGAAGAATGTCGGGGTGAAGCGCACGCCGCTGGCATGGGAGCTTTCGATGTCGGATTCGACGCGGGCGGCGGCCTGCTGCGCCTCCTGCGCGGCTTGATCGGGAGTCTGCTCGGCGAGGCCGAGATCGCGGGCGACTGCCTCGAGATCGTCCTCGGTCAGCACCTGCGAGCGCGTCATCAGCTTGACGTGCGCGTCCCAGAACTGCTCGGCGGTCCGGGCGCGTTCGACGAGCTCGGCGGCGCGCAGCGCGATGTCGCTGCCGGTCAGCGGCCGGTGACGGAAGACATAGCGCACGCGTTCGCCGAGCTGGTCGCGGATTTCGGCGATGCGCTCATTGGCGGCCCGGCAATGGGGGCAGGCGTAGCTGCCATATTCGACGAGCGTGATCTGCGCGCGGCCGGGGCCGAGGACGTGATCGGCTGCGTCGTCGACCGGGCGGTCCAGACGGTTGGCAATCGCGGCCTGCGACATTCCTGTGATTCCCTGTTTCCCGGCGGAACGCTCGACGAGACACCAGCATCGGCTGTCCGAGGCAAGCGCTTCCCGGCCATGGTAGCCGCAGCATCCGGCCCACGTCAGCACCGGGTGTCGCAGATGCGCGATGCCGGCCGGATCGAGCCGATGTGCGCTGTGGAGAGAATGTGGACACCCGCTGGCTGCACCGGGGCGATTTACACTCCGTTAACCATTCCCTCGATACACCGAAGCAACCGAAAATTTACCAAGATGACCGACGTGTTAACTCAACCCCGGCCTATCCGCCTCAAGGGGCGGTCCTATCTCGCGCTGACGCTGACCCCGGAGCAGCCCTTCGAGGACTGGCTGGCGCGGCTTGACGATCTGGCCTCGCGCTCCGCCGGCTTCTTCCTGCGGCGCCCCGTGGTGCTCGACGTTTCCGGCCTGGAGATCGACCGCGCTGAGTTGCGGGAGCTCGTCGGCAAGCTCGGCTCACGCCAGGTGCGGATCATGGGGATCGAGGGCGCGTCCCCGTCGCTACTCGGCTCGGATCTGCCGCCGGCGATGGCGGATGGGCGCCCGACCTCGGATTTCGAGGCCCCGGTCGCAGCCGAGAGCCCCAAGGCCGATGCCGTCGCCAGCAGCGAGCCGGTTGCGCCGCAGCTGCCGAAAGCCGTGCCGTCCATCATCGTCACGCAGCCGGTGCGCTCGGGGCAGTCGCTGGTCTTCCTGGAAGGCGACGTGACCGTCATCGGCTCGGTCGCATCGGGAGCGGAGATCGTCGCGGGCGGCTCGGTCCATGTCTACGGCACCCTGCGCGGACGGGCGATGGCCGGCACGATGGGCAACGGCGCGGCACGCATCTTCTGCCGCAAGCTCGAGGCGGAGCTGATCGCCATCGACGGCTACTACAAGACGGCGGAGGACATGGAGCCCGGGCTCCGCGGCAAATCCGTCCAGATCTGGCTCGAGAACGAAGCGTTCAAGGTCGAAGCGCTCGCCTGAGCCGCAGGCATCAACATTCAAAGGAGCGGTCAATGGGCAAGGTCATCGTGGTCACATCGGGCAAGGGCGGCGTCGGTAAGACGACCTCCTCCGCCGCGCTGGGCGCTGCACTCGCACAGGGCGGCGAGAAGGTCGTCGTGATCGATTTCGACGTCGGCCTGCGCAATCTCGACCTCGTCATGGGCGCCGAAAGGCGCGTGGTCTACGACATCGTCAACGTCATCCAGGGCGAGGCCAAGCTGACGCAGGCGCTGATCCGCGACAAACGGGTCGAGACGCTCTATCTGCTGCCGGCCTCGCAGACGCGCGACAAGGACAATCTGACGGCCGAGGGCGTCGCGGCGGTGATCGGCGCGCTGAAGCAGAGCTTCGACTGGGTCATCTGCGACAGCCCGGCCGGCATCGAGCGCGGGGCGACGCTGGCCATGCGCCATGCGGACATCGCCATCGTCGTGACCAATCCGGAAGTCTCATCGGTGCGCGATTCCGACCGCATCATCGGCCTGCTCGACTCCAAGACGCTGAGGGCCGAGAACGGCGAGCGCGTCGAGAAGCACCTGCTGCTCACCCGCTACGACCCCGCCCGCGCCGAGCGCGGCGACATGCTCAAGGTGGACGACGTCCTCGAGATCCTGTCGATCCCGCTGCTGGGCATCATCCCGGAGAGCATGGACGTGCTGCGCGCCTCCAATATCGGCTCGCCCGTCACGCTTGCAGACGACCGCAGCGCGCCGGCGATCGCCTATTTCGAGGCCGTGCGCCGGCTTAAGGGAGAAAGCCTCCCGGTCGCGATCCCCGGCGAGAAGCGAGGCTTCTTCGGCAAGTTCTTCGGAAGGAAAGCGGCATGAATCTGCTCCGTCTTTTCTCCCGCTCGCCATCGGCTCCGGCAGCTCGCGAGCGACTGCAGGTCCTGCTGGCGCATGAGCGCGCCGCCGTCGGCGATTCCGACCTCGTCACCAAGCTGCGCGACGAAATCCTGCGCGCCATCTCGAAGCACATGCAGGTCGATGACGAGAAGGTCACCGTCAGGATGGAGCGCGGCGCCCAGGTCTCGACGCTGGCCGTCGACATCGAGATCCCGTTCGACGCGGGCAAGAAGGCGGCCTGAGGGCCGCCTTTCACACATCGCGGCCTCAGGGCTTCCTCAGGCGACGACGAAGCCGTGGGCGAAGGGGTCGCGGTCGTCGATGAAGATGGTGTTGTAGCCGGTCATCCGGGCCCAGCCGGCGACGGAGGGGATGATGGCCTCGCGGTTCGCCACCGTCGCCGCCGCCTCGACGCGGCCCTTGAACAGCGATCCGATGATCGATTCGTGCACGAACTCGTCGCCGACCTTGAGCTTTCCCTTGGCGGCGAGCTGCGCCATGCGGGCCGAGGTGCCGGTGCCGCAGGGCGAACGGTCGATCGCCTTCTCGCCGTAGAACACGGCGTTGCGGGCATGGGCTTCCGGCTTGGTCGCCTGGCCGGTCCACAGGATGTGGCGGAGGCCCGTGATCTCGGGGTGTTCCGGGTGGACGAACTCGTATTTGGCGTTGAGCGCGGCGCGCAGCCTTGGTGACCAGCCGACCAACTCGCCGGCGGTGTGGTCGGCGATGTCGCGGAAGTTCTTCTGCGGATCGACGATGGCGTAGAAATTGCCGCCATAGGCGATGTCGACGACGATCTCGCCGAGGCCTTCGACATCCACGGTCAGTCCCTCGGCATGGAGGAAGCCCGGCACATTGGTCAGGCGGACCTCCTCGACGAAGCGGCCCTCCTGGCGATAGCTGATATCGACCTTGCCGGCGGGGGCGTCGATCGAGAGCCTGCCCGGTTCGCGCGGGGTGATCAGCCCGTTCTCGATGCCCATGGTGATCGTGCCGATGGTGCCGTGGCCGCACATCGGCAGGCAGCCCGAGGTCTCGATGAAGAGCACGGCGACGTCGCAATCGGGCCGGGTCGGCGGGTAGAGGATCGAGCCCGACATCATGTCGTGGCCGCGCGGCTCGAACATCAGGCCGGTGCGGATCCAGTCGAATTCGCGCATGAAATGGGCGCGCTTCTCGAGCATGTTCGCGCCTTCCAGCAGCGGGCCGCCGCCGGAAACGAGGCGCACCGGATTGCCGCAGGTATGGCCGTCGATGCAGGAGAAGGTATGGCTGGCCATGGGATACGCCTCTCAGAAGCGCTGCGGGGAGAAGGGGACGATGTCGACGGCGGTTGGCCGGTCTGTCAACAGGTCAGCGACGAGCCGGGCGGTGCCGGCCGATTGCGTCAGGCCGAGATGGCCATGGCCGAAGGCATAGACCACGCGGGCTGAGGCCCGCGCCCGGCCGATCGCCGGCAGGCTGTCCGGCAGCGAGGGGCGGAAGCCCATCCATTGCACGCCGCCCTCGGGGTTGAGGCCCGGCAGGAAGGTCCGGGCCTTGGCCAGCATCGCCTCCGAACGGCGGAAATTCGGAGGCAGGTCCAATCCGCCGAGCTCGACGGCACCGCCGACGCGGATGCCGGTCGAAAGCCGGGAGACGACGAAGCCGTGGCCGCCGAAGGTGATCTGCGTGCGCAGGTCGAAGGCGTCGGGGGGCAGGGTGGTGTTGTAGCCGCGCTCGGTTTCGAGCGGGATGCGCTCGCCGAGGCTGCGGGCAATGCGGTGGGAGAAGGCGCCGGCGGCGAGGACGACCTTCGCGGCCTGACGGGAGATACCGTCACGGGCGCGGATTTCGATGCCGTCGCCCTGCGGCGCCAGACCCACGACGTCCAGCCGCTCGATCGTGCCGCCCTTGCGCCGGAAATGCTCGGCCAGAGCGAGCGTGTAGAGCTTGGGATCGGCGATCGAATACCAGCCCGGCGTGAAGGTACCGTGGCTGAAGCGCGGTGCGAGGCCTGGCTGGATGTCGGCGATGCCGGCGGCATCGAGGTGGCGGAATTCGATACCGTGCGCCTCGCGGGCGCGCCAGCCGGGGAGGGAGGCCTTGAGCTCGGCTTCGCCCTCATAGACCTGGAGATTGCCGTCCTTGCGCAGCATGCCGAGCGTGCCGCTCTCGCGCAGGAAGGGTTCGAGCTCGGCTTTGGACAGGTCCATCAACGCGGTCTGCGCGGCGGTGGAATGCGCGACGCGGGCGGGCGCGCAGGCTCGCCAGAAGCGGAACATCCAGGGTGCGATCCGCAGCGCATAGGCCGGGGGCACCGAGAGTGGCCCGAGCGGGTCGAGCAGCCATTGCGGCGCCTTGCGCAGAATGCCGGGCGAGGCGAGCGGCAGGATGTCGGTGAACGCGAAGGCGCCGGCATTGCCGGCCGAGGCGCCTGCCGCCGGCCCCTCGCGATCCAGCACGACGACGGAGAGGCCGCGCCCCTGCGCCGCGATCGCGGCGGAGAGGCCGACCACGCCGGCGCCTATGACGATGACATCGGGAGCGGCCATCGGGTGGGCGCTGCCGTCAGGCGGCGTGCTTCCGCGCGGCGCCCGGCTGCTTCGACCAATCCGCGTACCAGGCGTCGAAGAGCTTGAGCTGCGTCTCGGCATAGCCGCGCTGGCTGTCGCTCAACGCATCGGTTTCGTTGAAGTGCAGCGCGTATTCCGCATCGCCCTTCAGCACCATCATGTGCTTGAAGAAGAGAACGAGGTCCGGGCCTTCGTCGAAAGAGGAGAGCACGGTCAGCGCCTGCTCCAGCTCCAGCGCGAGCCGGCGCGCCTCGGCATCGCCCTTGGCGGCGGCTTCGGACAGCTTGCAGAGATGGATCACCTCCTTCGGCAGCACATTGCCGATGCCGGTGATCGCGCCGGTGGCGCCGCAGTTCACATAGCCGTGGAAGACGGCGGTATCGACGCCGATCATCAGCGAGACGCCGTCATCGCGGCTGGTGATGTTCTCGGCCGCGTAGCGCATGTCGGCCGGGCCGCCGAATTCCTTGAAGCCGACGAGGTTGGGATGCTCGGCGCGGAGAGCAAAGAACAGCTCGGCGCGGGTGGCGAAGCCGTAATAGGGGCTGTTGTAGATCACCGCCGGCAGGTCGGGGGCAGCGGTGAGGATCGCCTTGAAATGAGCCTTCTGGGCGGCGATGACCGAACCGCGCGAGAGCACGCGCGGGATTACCATCAGGCCCTGGGCGCCGACCTTCCGGGCATGGGCGGCATGGGCGACGGCGGAGGCGGTGTTGACCGCGCCCGTGCCGACGATGACCGGGATGCCGGCCTTCACCAGACGCTCGACGCCTTCCATGCGCTGGGCGTCGGTGAGCAGGGGCCAATCACCCATCGAGCCGCAATAGACCACCGCGGACATGCCCGCGGCGATGAGCTCCTTGCCCTTGCGCACCAGCGCGTCGAAATCGGGCGTGCGGTCCGCCTTGCAGGGCGTCATCAGCGCGGGGATCACGCCGGAGAAAATCTTGGCCTTCATCTCGATCTCCTTCTGGCTGCCGGTCGGCGGAGGCTCGCGCCGCGTCGGGGCGCCTCTCCATGCCCCTTCCTAGCATCTTGCATATTATTTGTCGACAAGAATTCGGGCGAGCGTTCTAGAGCGGGATTTCGAGTCGTTTCTCGCCGACCATAAGCTTCTGAATTTGCTCGACGATCTGTTCGGCATGGGCCTTGCCGAGACGCTCCGCCGCTGCCGTGTCGCGCGTGACGATCGCGGCGATCATCGCCTCGTGCTCATCGACGAATTGCTGCGGCAGCCGGTCGTCATAGGATTGGTAGTAGAGCCTGAGGAAGCGGCGGCCCTCGTCGAGGAGGCGGCTGAACAGGCTGTTGAAATAGGGGTTGCGGCCGGCTTCCGCGATCGCGGCATGGAAGGCGGCGTTGGTCGCGATCATCGCCAGCGCATCCTGTGCCGCGACGGCGGCGGCGAACTCGGCCTGCCGGGCGCGGATCGCCTCCAGATCAGCGGGCCGGTGGTTCTGGGCGGCGAGCTGGGTCGTGACCCGATACATCAGCGTCAGCGCGTCAAAGAAGGGCGCCATGTTGAGGAAGTCGAGATTCGCCACCATGGTCGAGCGGTTCGGCAGCGTGTCGATCAATCCTTCGCCGGCCAGCCGCACCAGCGCCTCGCGGATCGGCGTGCGCGACATCTGGAAGCGCTCGGCGAGCTGCACCTCGTCGATCGGGCTGCCCGGCGGCAGGACGAGGTCGAGGATCTCGTCGCGCAGCAGGTCGTAGACGACTTTGACGCCCGAGCCGCGCTTGCGCTCCGGGGCGGGGGCTGGTGTCTTCGTCGCGCTCATCCACAGTCCTCTTGCGGGCCCTCTTGTCGACAAGAGGCATACGGGTGGGACGGCGGCGGATCAATCGGCGCGGCGAGGGGGGCGGACCCAGCTCACTGGGTGAGGTCCGCCGCATGCCGGGCAAAGGCGGCAGCCAGGCGCCCGGTTTCGGCGGCGTTGTCGGCGGAAGCGTTGCCGGCCCGGGCGCGCGCCGCGATGCCCTCGAAGATCACGGCCCAGCGGAACAGGGCGAAGGCGAGGTGGAAGGGCTGCAGCGTCTGGCCGTGGCGGGCTTCGGCTGCATAGAGGGAGGTGAAGCCAGCGAGATCGGGCAGGCCGAGCGCTGCGAGATCGAGCCCTTCGATGCCGCCATACTCGTCCGGCCGCGACAGCCAGGCGATGGCGGAATGGGCGAGGTCGGCGAGCGGGTGGCCGAGCGTCGAGAGTTCCCAGTCGAGCAGGGCGACGATGCGCGGTTCGGTCGGATGGAACATGGCATTGCCGATGCGATAGTCGCCATGGACGAGGCTGACGGTCTCGTCGGCCGGGATATGCTCCGGCAGCCAGGCACGGAGCCGGTCGATATGGGCGTCGTCGCGGCTGCGGGACAATTCCCATTGCCGGCCCCAGCGCGCGATCTGGCGGGCGAAGTAATTGCCGGGCTTGCCGTAATCGGCGAGACCCACCGCCGCGACATCGACATTGTGCAGCGCCGCCAGCGTGGTCGCGAGCGAGGCGTACATCGCGTTGCGCTCTGCGGGGGAAAGGCCGGGCAAAGTGCAGTCGTGGAAGACGCGGCCCTCGACCTTCTCCATTAGGTAGAAGGGCGTGCCGAGGATGGTGCGATCGTCGCAATAGAGCAGGGCGGGGGGCACCGGCACATCGGTTTGGGCGAGCGCGCTGATCACGCGATATTCGCGGTCGATGGCGTGAGCTGAAGGCAGAAGATCGCCCGGCGGCTGCTTGCGCAGCACCAGCGCGCGCTCGTCATAGGTGACGAAGAAGGTCGGGTTGGACTGGCCGCCGCTGATCTGCTGCAGCCGCATCGGGCCGGACAGCCCCTCCACGGCGCCGCGCAGGAAGCGGTCGAGGATGGCGGCGTCGAAGCCGGGATCGGGCTGTCCGGCGGGAGCGATCATGCGCCAGCGACCGGCCAGCGCCAGAAGGCGTCGCCTTCCTTGTCGAGGAAGCGATTGAGGACCATCTGGTGGACCTCATCGGCGCCGTCGACCAGCCGTGCCTGGCGGGCGTAGCGGTAGATCCATTCGAGGACGGTGTCCTTGGAATAGCCGCGCGCGCCGTTGATCTGGATCGCCATGTCAGCCGCTTCGTGCAGCGTGTTGGCGGCCTGAACCTTGGCCATCGAGACCTCCTTGCGGGCCTGCCCGCCACGGTCGAGCTCCCAGGCCGCCTTCATCACCAGGAGGCGGCCGATCTCGATCGCCATGGCGGTGCGGCCGAGCTTGAGCTGGATGCTTTCACGGTCGGCGAGGCGGATGCCGAAGCCCTCGCGCGTCGCGGCATAGGCGCGGGCGATCTCGACGCTGCGCTTGGCGAGGCCGAGCCAGCGCATGCAATGGGTCAGGCGTGCGGGGCCGAGCCGGATCTGCGTGACCTTGAAGCCGTCGCCCTCGCCCATCAGCACATCCTCGGCCGCGACGCGCAGACCGTCGAAGGCGATCTCGCAATGGCCGCCATGCTCTTCGGGCCCCATGATCGGGATGCGGCGGACGATCTCCCAGCCCGGCTGGTCGCGGTGGAAGAGGAAGGCGGTCAGGCCGCGGCGCGGATCGTCGGAGGTGCGGGCGATGACGATGAGATGCACCGCCTCTTCCGCGCCGGTGATGAACCATTTGCGGCCGTAGAGCTTCCAGGAGCCATCGGCCTGCTTCTCGGCTCGCGTACGGATCATGGTCGGGTCGGAGCCGCCGCCGGGATGTGGCTCGGTCATGGCGAAGGCGGAGCGGACCTCGCCGGCCACGATCGGCGCGAGCCAGCGGCGCTTCTGGTCGGGCGTCGCCACCGCCTCCAGAACCATCATGTTGCCGTCGTCGGGCGCGGCCGAGTTGAACACGACCGGGCCGAAGATCGAGCGGTTCATTTCCTCGTAGCAGACCGCCATGCCGACGCGCCCGACACCGAGCCCACCCGTCTCCGGCTTGAGCTGAAGGCACCAGAGCCCGGCCGCGCGGGCCTTCGCCCGCAACTCCGCCAATGCGGGCAAGGCAATGTTCTCATGCGCGTCCCAGCTCGCGGGATCGGCTTCGCGCGGGATGATCTCGCTCTCGACGAAGGCCGCGATCCGCTGCCTCAGATCCTCGAGCTCCGGTGAAATCGTGAAATCCATCGTCGGTCCAGGCTGATGAGGGAGGGAGAGGCGGCAGGCCGCTAGGCGCTCTTGCCAGCCGTGAGATAGGCGGCGAGGCCCGCGGTCGAGGAATCATGGCTGGCGCCGGGCGCCTTGCCCTCGATCACCGGCAGCAGCGCCGTCGCCAGCTCCTTGCCGAGTTCGACGCCCCATTGGTCGAAGGCGTTGATGTCCCAGATCGCCGCCTCGACGAAGACGCGGTGCTCGAACAGCGCGACGATCCGGCCGAGCGCGAAGGGATCGAGCTTGCGATAGGCGATGGTCAGCGAGGGGCGATTGCCGGGGAAGACCATATGCGGGGCGAGCGCTTCCAGCTTTTCGGGAGCAAGGCCCCGTTTGGTGAGCTGCGCTTTCGTCTCGTCGAGCGTGCGGCCTTTCATCAGGGCTTCGCTCTGGGCGAGACAATTGGCGATCAGCAGGCGCTGATGGTGGGCGAGGTCGGGATGATGGCCCTCGGCCGCGATCAGGAACTCGCAAGGCACGACGTCGGTGCCCTGGTGGATGAGCTGGTAGAAGGCGTGCTGGCCGTTGGTGCCGGGCTCGCCCCAGACCACGGGGCCGGTCGGTCGCTCCACCGGCGTGCCGTCCTTGCGCACGCGCTTGCCGTTCGATTCCATGTCGAGCTGCTGGAGATAGGCGGGCAACCGGACAAGGTGCTGGTCGTAAGGCAGGATGGCGCGGGAGGGATAGCCGCAGACATCGCGATGCCACAGGCCGATCAGGCCCATGAGGACAGGCAGGTTCTTGTCGAGCGGCGCGGTGCGGAAATGCTCGTCGACCGCATGGGCGCCGGCGAGGAAGGCGCGGAAGTTCTCCGACCCGATCGCGATCATCACCGGCAGGCCGATCGCCGACCAGACCGAATAGCGGCCGCCGACCCAGTCCCAGAAGCCGAAGACGCGTTCCGGCTGGATGCCGAAGGCGGCGACCTTGTCGAGTGCGGTCGAGACCGCGGCGAAATGGGCGCCGACCGCCGCCTCGCCGAGCGCGCCGGCCAGCCATTTGCGCGCGGTGGCGGCGTTGGTCATGGTCTCGACGGTGGTGAAGGTCTTGGACGCCACGATCACCAGCGTCCGCGCTGGATCGAGCTTCGCGATCGTGTCGGCGATATGGGCGCCGTCGACATTGGAGACGTAGTGCAGGCGCGGGCCGTCATGATAGGGCGTCAGCGCCGCCGTCGCCATCACCGGCCCGAGATCGGAGCCGCCAATGCCGATGTTCACGACATCGGTGAAGCGCCCTCCATCGGCGGCGGCGATGCTGCCGTCGCGCACGCCCTCGGCGAAGGCGAAGAGACGGTCCAGCGTCGCGCGCACCTCGGGCATCACGTCGATGCCGTCGACCAGGATCGGGCGGTCCGACAGGTTGCGCAGCGCGACATGCAGCACGGCGCGGTTTTCCGTGGTGTTGATGGCGGTGCCGGCGAACATGGCGTCGCGCTTGGCCTCGACCTCCGCGGTCTGCGCGAGCTTCAGGAGAAGAGCCAAGGCGTCCGGGGTGACCGAGGTCTTGGAATAGTCCAGAAGCAGATCGTCGAGCCGGGCCGAGAAACCGGCGAAGCGCTCAGCGTCCTCGGCGAAAAAAGCGCGCAGATGGCGTCCTTTCGTCGCGTCGCGGCAGGCCGCCAACGCGCTCCAGATCTCTTCCAACCGCTTCGGCATAGTCGATGCTCCGTTCGTCATGCGCAGGACCATACGACAAGAGCGGCCCGTGCCGACACCTCGACTTGCAACCTTGCCATGCATGGCGGTTTCCGGTCGGCTTCCGCAGCGTGCCCCGCATGCGCCCGGCCGCAAAAAAATCTGCTGACCGGCAACCGAGATCGGTTATTCCTCGGTGTCGTTCGGGGCGGCTGGGCAGCCGGCCGCCACGGATGCCTCAACCGGAGCCGCCGCCTTGAATCCTGTCGCCTTCTCCCGCAACGCGGCGGTTGCCGTCATCACGCTCGACAGTCCTCCGGTGAACGCGCTCGGCGCGGCGGTCCGGGCAGGGCTGGTCGAGGCGATCGGGCGAGCCAATGCGGATGAGGCGGTCAGCGCCATCGTGATCGCGGCGGCCGGCAAGGCCTTCATCGCCGGCGCGGATATCAGCGAGTTCGGCAAGCCGCCGGTGCCGCCGTTCCTGCCCGATGTGCTCGACACGATCGAGCGTTCGCCGAAGCCGGTCGTTGCCGCGATCCAGGGCGTGGCGCTCGGCGGCGGGCTCGAGGTCGCGCTCGCCTGCCATGCTCGGGTCGCCCTGCCGTCAGCGCAGCTCGGCCTGCCCGAAATCAAGCTCGGCCTCATTCCCGGCGCGGGTGGCACGCAGCGCCTGCCGCGGCTGATCGGCGCGGCAAAGGCGTTTCCGATGATGCTCTCGGGTGACCCGATCCCGGCGGGGCGCGGGCTCGAATGGGGGCTGCTCGACGAGGTGGTGTCGAGCGATCTCCTCGCCACGGCGATCCGCGTCGCCGAAGGGCTCGCCGGGGAGGGGCGCCGCCCCGTCACCAGCGCTGCCGTCGACAAGCTCACCGAAGCCGACCGCGCCGCTTTCGAGGTTCAGGCGAAAGACGCGCTGCGCAAGGCGGGCGAGATGCCGAATGTGCCGGCGCTGGTCGAGGCGGTCCGCAACGTCTTCCTGCTGCCGTTCGAGGAGGGATTGGCGGCCGAGCGCAAGCTGTTCCTCGCGCTCGTTGACGACCCGCGCTCGAAGGCTCTGCGCCATGTCTTCTTCGCCGAGCGCGAGATCGCGAAGGTGCCGGGCATCGGGCCCGAGGTGAAGCCGCGCCCCATCGCCAGCGCCGCCGTGATCGGCGCGGGCACGATGGGCGGCGGCATCGCCATGTGCTTCGCCAATGCCGGCATCCCGGTGACGCTGATCGAGACGGCGCAGGCACCGCTCGACAACGGCGTGAACCGCATCGCCGCGATCTACGATATCTCCGTCCAGCGCGGTTCGCTGACGCCGGAGGCGCGGGCGGCGCGGCTGGCGCTGATCAAGCCCGTGGTCGGTCTCGCCGGGGCGGCTGGAGCCGATATCGTGGTCGAGGCGGCTTTCGAGGAGATGGGCGTCAAGCAGCAGATCTTCGGCGAGCTCGACAAGGTGACGAAACCCGGCGCGATCCTGGCCAGCAACACCTCCTATCTCGACGTGCCCACCATCGCGGCCGCGACGAAACGCCCGCAGGACGTGCTCGGCATGCATTTCTTCAGCCCGGCCAATGTGATGAAGCTGCTCGAAGTGGTCAGGCCGAAGGGCGTGGCGGACGATGCGATCGCGACTGCCGTCGCGCTCGGGCGCAAGCTCGGCAAGGTGCCTGTCGTCGTCGGAAACGGCTTCGGCTTCGTCGGCAACCGGATGCTGGAGCAGCGCACGCGCGCGGCCGAGCGTTTGCTCGTCGCGGGCGCGTTGCCCTACGAGGTCGACCAGGCGCTGGTCGATTTCGGCTTCAAGATGGGCCCCTTCGCCATGGCCGATCTCGCCGGCAACGATATCGGCTGGCGCTCGCGCAAGGCGCGGGGCCTGAAGGCTCCCGTCGCGGATGCGATCTGCGAGGCCGGCTGGTTCGGGCAGAAGACCGGGCGCGGCTATTATCTCTACCCGCAGGGCGCGCGCGCCGGCCAGCGCTGCCCGGAGGTCGAGGCGCTGATCCAACGCATCTCGGCCGAGCAGGGCGTGACGCGCCGGGCCTTCTCGCAGGCGGAGATCCTGGCACGGCTGCTCGACCCGATGGTGAACGAGGGCGCGCGCATCCTCGAAGAGGGCATTGCGGCGCGGCCGGGCGACATCGATGTCGTCTGGATCAACGGCTACAACTGGCCGGCCTGGCGCGGCGGGCCGATGTACTGGGCCGACGGCGTCGGGCTCGACGTGATCGCCAAGCGGCTGGAGGCGCAGGCGGCCGAGAGCGGCGACAAGGCGTTGGAGCCGGCACCGCTGCTCAAGCGCCTCGCGGCCGAAGGCAAGGGATTCGCAAGTTTCGGTGCCGCGGCAGGCTGAGCCGGATCGGCGCGGCTCAGCCTGCCGCGGCTCGAAACTCCGGGGCGACGACCCAGCCAGACCGCGATCTGCGCTGGGAAATCCCGACAAGGCGACCGAGCGTTTCCGGGAAGCGACGCCGCATCGGTGCTCTCTGTCGAAAACCTTTTTCCGCTATTGACCCTCCCGTCGCGAAGGAACAGAAGGGGCCGTTTGCGAACTTGACAGGTGCCTCGTCTCACGCCGCGCGCGGCGAACGATGGCGCTCAGACCGGAGAAATCGACGCCATGGCCAATCTGTTCACCGCCGCCGATCGGTCGGTCCTCGCGCGCGAAGCGGCCAAGATGTTCCTCGAAATCAATGCGGTCCATTTCTACAAGGACAAGCCCTTCGTCTTCACCTCCGGCTGGGCAAGCCCGGTCTATACCGACTCGCGCAAGATCATCTCCTATCCGCGCCTGCGCTCGGCGCTGATGGATTTCGCCGCCTCGACCATCGTGCGCGATATCGGCTACGAATCGATCGACAATATCGCCGGTGGCGAGACCGCCGGCATTCCCTTCGCCGCCTGGATCGCCGAGCGGCTGATGCTGCCGATGCAGTATGTCCGCAAGAAGCCGAAGGGCTTCGGGCGCAATGCCCAGATCGAGGGCGAGGTCGTGGTCGGCGCGCGCACGCTGCTGGTCGAAGATCTCGCGACGGACGGGCGCAGCAAGGTCAATTTCTGCCAGGCGCTGCGCGATGCCGGCGCCGTCGTCGATCATTGCTTCGTGCTGTTCTACTACGACATCTTCCCGAAGAGCCGCGAGCTCATGGCCGAGATCGGCGTGAACCTGCACTATCTGACGACCTGGTGGGACGTGCTGGCGGTCGCCAAGGAGAGCGGCCATTTCGAGCCGAAGGTGCTGGCCGAGGTCGAGAGCTTCCTGAACGACCCGGCGAGCTGGTCGGCCAGGCATGGCGGCATCTCCGAGTTCGGCCAGGAGAAGTCGGCCTGACCCGGATGGAGCCGGGCAAGCCACTGCGCCTCGATGCCGGCCGCCGCGTTTTGCGCGACGGGACCGGGCGCTGCTTCGATCCGGCGGCCCGCATCTGGGGCGCCGGGGCCGGGGTTTCCGACGATGTGGCGATCTCTCCCACCGAGGCCCTGCGCTGGTTGCAGCGGGAGAGCGGCAAGGCCGTGCGTGTCCCCGTCGCAGTGATCGGGACGCGGACGCCGACCGCATCGCAAGATGCCCTGGCCGAGCATATGGGCGCCCTCCTCGCCGGGCACGGCGTCACGGTGCTCTGCGGCGGCCGCTCGGGCGTGATGGAGGCGGTCTGCCGCGGCGTCGAGGGCGCCGGAGGATTGTCCATCGGTTTGCTGCCCGACGATGAGCCGGCGGCGGCCAATCCCTACGTTACCGTGCCATTGGCGACCGGCATCGGCGTCGCGCGCAATGCGCTGATCGCGCGTGCGGCCTTCTGTCTCGTCGCCGTCGGCGGGGGCTACGGCACCCTGTCGGAAATCGCCTTCGCGCTTCAGTTCAAGCGGCCGGTCTTCCTGCTCGACGGGGCTCCGGCGGTCGAAGGCGCGGTGCGCTGCGCCGATGCCGAGGAGGCGCTTGCGCAGGTCGCGCGGGTTTTTCTCGCGCTCTGAGGTGAACGGCATATCGCCCGGTTGACGCGGCAGCCGGTGCCGCTCCACCCTCCGGTGCGATGCTTCGTGCCGGGCCTTCTGTCCCCGGCGGGGGCGGATGAGCGGATGGAGATCATGGCAGCAGCTTACCCGACGGTGGTTTTCGATGTGGGCAACGTGCTGGTCCGGTGGGATCCGCGCCTGCTCTACCGGGACCTGATTCCCGATCCGGAGCGGCTCGACTGGTTCATGCAGAATGTCTGCACCGCCGCCTGGAACATCGAGCAGGATCGCGGCCGCTCCTGGGAAGAGGCGGTGGCGTTGCTGGTGGCTGAGCACCCGGAATGGGAGCGCGAGATCAGGGCCTATGACGAGCGCTGGCATGAGACCGTACCCGGCATCATCGAGGACAGCGTCGCGACGCTGAAGGAGCTGAAGGCGCGCGGCGACAAGGTCTACGCCATCACCAATTTCTCGCGCGAGAAGTGGGCGGAGAGCCTGATCCGCTTCCCCTTCCTGCAATCCTTCGACGGGGTCGTCGTCTCGGCGCATGAGCGGCTGATCAAGCCGGACCCGGCGATCTTCCACGTGCTGCTGGAGCGCTACGGTCTCACGGCCGGCGACTGCATCTTCGTCGATGACAGCGCCAAGAACATCGCCGCCGCCGACGGCGTCGGCATGCGGACGGTGCATTTCGTCGAGCCGATCGATCTGCGCGCAGCGCTGCGGGAGCGCGGATTGGCGCTCTGACCGTCGCGACAAAATTTTCGGGAGGAACGCATGGGCGATGGGCAAGCGAAGGGGCGCGGCATCGCTGGCGGCCTCACCAATTACGGCGACCCGGATTTCGCGGCCTATCTGCGACGCTCCTTCGCGCGCTCGATGGGCTATTCCGACGAGGCGCTGGCGCGGCCGATCGTCGGCATCGCCAACACCTATAGCGGCTTCAACAACTGCCACCGCCACTTCCCGGAATTGCTGGAGGCGGTGAAGCGCGGCGTGCTGATGGCGGGCGGGCTTCCGCTGGAATTCCCGACGATCTCGCTGGGCGAGGTCTTCCTCAATCCGACCAGCCTCAAATTCCGCAATTTGATGGCGATGGACACCGAGGAGATGATCCGCGCCCAGCCGATCGACGCCGTGGTGCTGATGGGCGGCTGCGACAAGACCGTGCCGGCGCAGCTCATGGCGGCGCTCTCCGCCAATGTGCCGACGGTGCAGCTCGTCGGCGGGCCGATGTCGACCGGGCGCCATCGCGGCGAGCGTCTCGGCGCCTGCACCGATTGCCGCCGCTTCTGGGCGCGCTACCGCGCCAGCGAGATCGACGCCGCCGAGATCGAGGCCGTCGAGGGACGGCTCGCCACCACCGCGGGTACCTGCGCGGTGATGGGAACGGCGAGCACGATGGCCTGCATCGCCGAGACGCTGGGGCTGGCGCTGCCGCGCTCGGCGGCGATCCCGGCCGTTCATGCCGACCGGCTGCGCTGCGCCGAGGAGAGCGGCCGGCGGGCGGTGGAACTGATCGGCACCCAGACGCTGCGGCCGCGCCAGATCGTCACTGAAAAGGCGATCGAGAATGCCTGGCGGGTGCTGCTCGCGATCTCAGGCTCGACCAACGCCGTCATCCATCTGACCGCCGTCGCGCGACGCGCCGGCGTCAAGGTCGACCTCGACCGCCTCAACCGGCTCTCGGACGAGACGCCGGTGCTGGTCAATCTGAAGCCGGTCGGCGCCAATTACATGGAGGACTTCTTCGCGGCCGGCGGCGTGCCGGCGGTCCTGCGCGAATTGCGCGACCTGCTGCATCTCGATGCGCTGAGCGTGACCGGCAAGACGCTGGGCGAGCTCATCGATGCGCCGTTGGTCGAGGCGCTCGATCGCGGCGTCATCCGGTCGCGCGCGGAGCCGGTCGATCCCGATGGCGGCCTCGTCGCGGTTTTCGGGACGCTGGCGCCGCGCGGTGCGATCGTGAAGCGGGCGGCGGCCGAGAAGCGCCTGCTGGAGCATGAAGGCCGCGCCGTCGTCTTCGCCTCGCTGGAGGATCTCGCGGCCCGGATCGACGATCCCGACCTCGATGTCGAGCCCGATGACGTGCTGGTGCTGCAGAATGCCGGGCCGCGCAGCAGCGCGGCGATGCCGGAAGCCGGCTATCTGCCGATTCCACGCAAGCTCGCGGCGCGCGGCGTCAAGGACATGGTCCGTATTTCCGATGCGCGCATGTCCGGCACCGCCTATGGCGCCATCGTCCTGCATGTCGCGCCGGAAGCGGCTGTTGGCGGGCCGCTCGCGCTGGTGCGCAATGGCGACCGGATCAGGCTCAGCGTTTCCGAGAGGCGGCTCGACCTGCTGGTCGATGAGGCGGAGCTGGCAGCGCGGCGCGCGGCACGGCCGCCTGCGGGCGAGGTCGAACGGCGCGGCTACGACAAGCTCTATGACAGCCATGTGCTGCAGGCGGACGAGGGCGTCGATTTCGATTTCTGCTGAGGAGGTCGTCAGAGCCGGATCGTCGCGGCGTCGGGCAGGCCGGTAGCGTTGTGGCTCGACATCACGACGATGCGGTCGTCGAGACGCTCGACGAGGCGTGCCAGGATGCGCTGCCCCTGATCGGCGCGCAGATGCTCGGTCGGCTCGTCGAGCAGGATAAGCGGCTTCGTCGAAAGCCAGGCGCGGGCGAGGTTGAGCCGCTGCGCCTCGCCGAGCGAGAGCATGTCCTGCGCGATCCAGCCGTCCAGACCGCCGGCGGCATCGATGCGATCAGCCAACTCGACGGCTTCGAGCGCCTGCCAGAGCTCTTCGTCGGGGAGAGCGGTTGCGAAGAGATTGGCCCGCACCGTGTCCGTGAGGATCGCGGCGTCATGCGGGCAGAACATCGCCATCCTGCGCCGGTCCTCGGCCGATAGGGGGCCGGTCTCGCTCTCCATGCTGTCCTGCCCGATCCAGCCGGCGATCTGCTTGAGCAGGCTGGTCTTGCCGACACCGCTCGCGCCGGTGAGGATCGTCGGCCGACCGGCCGTCAGCGCGAGCGTGAGCCTGGCGCCGAGCGGGCGCCCGTCCGGGGCGCGGCGCTGCATCGACGTGTGGAGGGCTGTGAGCCCTGCCGGCGACCGTGTCGGAGAGTGCGCCGGTTGCGTCGCTGTGCCGATCCAGCGCTCGATCTCCGCCTTCGCGGCCCGGCGGCGCAAGGCGGCGACGACCATGCGCGAGGGGCCTTGCGCCGTCTCGGCGAGCGCGACCCAGGAAAAGGCGAGGAAGGCCGGGATCAGCAGAGCCTCGCCCCGCGCGCCGGCGAACCAGGCTGCGGCGAAGATGCTGACGCCAGCGATGGGGCCCAGGAGCGAGGCCAGCGCATCGAGGCCGGCCTGAGCGAGCCGCAGGGCGCGCTGGGCTTCCTCGGCTTGCGAGAAGCGGCCGAGCGCATCGGCGCAGCGGCCGGCCCAGGCTTTTTCCGCTTGCAGCGGGACGGCCGAAATCAGGGCCGCCCCGAATTGCTGCGCGGCCTGGCGCCGTAACAGGCGGGTTTGCGCCCATGAGGTGGCACCGGCTCGCGCGCGCTGCTGTGCCATGGCGCCGAGCGCGCAGAGCAGCGCGATGATGGGGATGAGAGCCAGCGGCGCGACGAAAGCGGTCGCGATCAAGGCGCCGATCAGGCCGGCGGCGAGGAGAAGGGCCGGGAGATCGGCCCGCAGCCGGGCGAAGTCGAGATCCTCGACATCGTCGAGATAGTCGGCGAGACGCGCCTGATCGGCGAGCTGCCAGCCGGCACCGCGCACGGCCGGGGCCGCGGCCATCGCCTCGAACAATCCGACCCGATGCGTCGTCTGGTCCGCCAGCGCCGCGTGGTGGCCGGTGAGGCGCTCGCCATAGCGTGCCGCCGTCCGGCCGACCGCGAAGAGGCGCACCAGGGCTCCGGGGATATGGAAATTGAAGCTGTAGGCGGCGCTCGTGAGCCCCGCAATGGCGACCGAGCCGAGGAACCAGGCCGACAGTCCGCCGAGCAGGACACCGCATAGCAGCGCCGCGGCGGCAAGCATCCCGGCATAGCGCCACAGCTTGCGAGCGGCGGCGGCACGCGTTGCGGCGTTGTCCGTCATGCCGCTTCCTCCAGAGAGGCGGTCGCATCGAGCGCGATGCGCCGATCGGCCAGCGCGATCAGCTCGGGGTCGTGGCTCGCGACGATGACGAGCCGGCTGTTCGCCATGTCGAGCAGGGCGCGGCGCACTGCATCGGCCGTCGCCGGGTCGAGCTTGGCGGTCGGCTCGTCGGCAATGACCGTGCGCTGGCTGACGAGCGCGCGGGCCAGCGCGATCCGCAGCCTCTGGCCGCCGGAGAGATTGGCGCCGCCCTCGCCGATGCGGGCCGCAAGGCCGCCGGGCAGCAAGGCGTCGTCGAGCAGGCCGATGCAGGCTGCAGCCTCGCGCAGGCGGGTCGGGCAGGGGGCGTCGAGCCCGTTGCCGATGGCCTCGGCCAAGGTGCCGGTCGCGACGAAGCTGTCAGTTGCGATCCAGACGCAGCCCTGCGGCATTGTCCATGGCGAAGGCGTCGGCCCCGCCTCGATGCCGGCGAGCCGGCGTAGCAAGGTCGATTTGCCGGCCCCGCTCGGACCGGAGACGACGAGGAGGCCGCTGGGCGGCATCGTCATTTCCGACAATGCCCGCTCGACCGCCGGCAGGGCTGGCGCGGGAGCAGGTTCGGCGTCGAGCAGATGGTCGAGCGCGGCCGCGGCGGCGAGCCCCTCGGCCTTGGCGTGGTACTGCTCGGAAAAGCGGCGGAAGGGCGCGAAATAATCCGGCGCGATCATCAGGATGAAGAGGCTCTGCCAGAGTTCGAGACCGGAGAAGCCGGGAATCGTGGCGAGCCCGAGATGGCCGAGGCCGAGGAAGACGGCGAGCATCGCGATCGAGAACGAGGCGAAGAAGTCGATGAGCCCGGCATTGATGAAGGCGATGCGCAGCACACCCAGGGTCTTGGCCGTATAGGCGTCGAGCCGGATGGCGAGCTTGGCCTCCTCCCCTGCCAGTGCATCGTTGGCGAGGATGGTCGGGAGCGTGCGGATGCGGTCGGCGAACTGGCCGGCGAGATGGCTGAAGGCCTTCTCCTGCGCGTCGGCGCGGCTGCGGATGGTTTCGCCGACCAGCGCGAAGAACAGGATCATCACCGGCGTCAGGACGAGAACGACCAAGGCCGCCTGCCAGGAGACGACGGCGAGCGCGACCGCCGCCATGAGCGGACCGATCGCCATCATCAGGCTGGCGACGCGGTGACCGATGACGAGGCCCGCCACCGCCTCGGGATGGCGCTGGAGCCCGACCGTGACGCTGCCGGCCGCGAGCGCGCGCAGCCGGCCTGCCGGCATCGCTTGCAGCCTTTCGATGGCGGCGTCGCGCAGTGAAGTCGAAACCTCCGTCTCGGCCCGTGCCTGCGCACGATCGGCCATCAGCCCGGCGACGGCGGCGCCCGGCACGGAGATCGCCAGCGCAGTCAGGAGCGAGCCCTCGAATGACTGCTCCATGATCAGCTTGCCGAAGAGCACGGCCATCGACGCCGCGGCGGCGAGGCGCAGCGCGGTGCGGACGAGCTGCCAGCCGAGCAGGCGGCCGAGCCCTGCGCTGCCGAGACGCCGCGTCCGGGCGAGCGCCGCGAAGGCGTCATGGCTTCCGCCGCGACGGTCAGGCCGGTCTTCCGCTGTGACGGGCTGCTCCATGTCCCTTCTCTCGCATGACGCGGCGCATGCTCGCTTGATCCAGATCAAGAGGCTCGACGGGGAGTGCGGTTACAAGAGAGCGTCCCGAAAGGATGATGCCATGGTCGATCCGCTCCTCGTCGATTTATCCCGCCTGCAGTTCGCGCTGACGGCCCTCTATCATTTCCTCTTCGTGCCGCTGACGCTCGGCCTCTCCATCCTGATTGCGATGATGGAGACGGTCTATGTCATGACCCGCCGGCCGATCTGGCGGGACATGACGAAGTTCTGGGGCGTGCTGTTCGGCATCAACTTCGCGCTCGGCGTCGCGACCGGCATCACCATGGAATTCCAGTTCGGCATGAACTGGGCCTATTACTCGCATTATGTCGGCGACGTGTTCGGGGCGCCGCTGGCAATCGAGGGCCTGATGGCCTTCTTCCTCGAGGCGACCTTCGTCGGCCTGTTCTTCTTCGGCTGGGACAGGCTCTCGCCGCGCGCCCATCTGATCGTGACCTGGCTGATGGCGCTGGGCACGAATTTCTCGGCGCTGTGGATCCTCATTGCCAATGGCTGGATGCAGAACCCGGTCGGCGCCGCCTTCAACCCCGACACGATGCGCATGGAAGTCACCGACTTCATGGCGGTGATCTTCAACCCCGTCGCGCAGGCGAAGTTCGTGCACACCGTCTCGGCCGGCTATGTCTGCGCCGCCACCTTCGTGCTCGGCGTCTCCGGCTGGTACATGCTGCGCGGCCGGCATGTACAGCTCGCCAAGCGCTCCTTCGTCATAGCCTCGGCCTTCGGCCTCGCCTCGGCGCTCTCGGTCATCGTGCTCGGCGACGAGAGCGGCTATGCGCTCACCGACAACCAGAAGATGAAGCTCGCCGCGATCGAGGCGATGTGGGAGACCGAGCCGGCCCCGGCCTCCTTCACCGCCATCGGCTTCCCCAGCCTTGCCGATCGCAAGACCCATTTCGCCATCCATATCCCCTGGGTGATGGGGCTCATCGGCACGCGCTCGGTCGACACGCCGATCCCCGGCATCAACGAGCTGGTGCAGCGGGCCGAGGCGCGCATCCGCGACGGGCTCGTCGCCTATGACGCGCTGGAGAAGATGAAGGCCGATCGCAATGACGGCGTCGCCCGCGCGGCCTTCAAGGCCTCCTCGCATGATCTCGGCTACGCGCTGCTGTTGAAGCAATTCGTCGCCGATCCCCGGCAGGCGACCGAGCAGCACATCAAGGACGCCGCCTGGTCGACCGTGCCGGGCGTGCCCTGGCTGTTCTTCGGTTTCCGCCTGATGGTGCTGTGCGCCTTCATCCTGCTCGGCGTCTTCGCGGTCTCGCTCTGGCACACCATCCGCGAGTCGGAAGCGCCGCGCTGGCTGTTCCGCATGGCGCTTCTGGCGATGCCGCTGCCCTGGATCGCGATCGAGGTCGGCTGGTTCGTCGCCGAGTTCGGTCGCCAACCCTGGATCATCGAGGGCGTGCTGCCGACCTTCCTCGCGACCTCCGAGCTCGGCGTCTACAACCTGCTGCTCACCATCGCCGGCTTCACCCTTCTCTACGGCACGCTCGCCGTCATCGAGGTCAAGCTGATGCTCGCCGCCATCCGCAAAGGGCCCGATGTCGCCGATGTGGTCGAGGGGCTGCGGCCGAGGCGACCGGGGCAGCCGGGGCCGCACGCCGTCGCGCCCTATCCCGCCGAGTGACCGGACGCCAAGCCAAGGATCACGATGATGATCGACTTTCTCTTCTCCTATGAAACGCTGCGGCTGGTCTGGTGGGTGCTGCTCGGCGTCCTGCTGATCGGGTTCGCCGTGATGGACGGCTTCGACATGGGCGTGGGCACGCTCCTGCCCTTCGTCGCGAAGGAAGACATCGAGCGGCGGGTGGCGATCAACACGATCGGCCCGGTCTGGGAGGGCAACCAAGTCTGGTTTATCCTGGGCGGCGGCGCGATCTTCGCGGCCTGGCCGGCGCTCTACGCGATGAGCTTCTCGGGCTTCTACCTCGCGATGTTCCTGGTGCTGTGCGCGCTGATCCTCAGGCCCGTCGGCTTCAAATACCGCTCCAAGAAGCCCGATCCGGCCTGGCGCGCGCGCTGGGACTGGGCGCTGTTCATCGGCGGCGCGGTTCCCTCGCTGATCTTCGGCGTCGCGGTCGGCAACACGCTGCAGGGCGTGCCCTTCCATTTCACGCCGGATCTGCGGCCGATCTACGAGGGTAATCTCTTCGGCCTGCTCAATCCGCTCGCCTTGTATTGCGGGCTGGTCTCGCTGGCGATGCTGACGATGCATGGCGCCGCCTGGCTGACCTTCAAGGCCGACGGGGCCGTCGCCGGCCGGGCCCGCGATTTCGGCACGATGGCGGCGTTCCTGACGGCCCTGCTGTTCGCCGGCGGCGGGGTGCTGGTCTGGCTCGGGCTGCTCGGCGGCTATCGCGTGACCTCGCCGATCGTCTGGGACGGGCCGTCGAATCCGCTGCTGAAGACCGTCGTCGCCGATCCCGCCGCCTGGCTTGCGAATTTCCGGGCGCATCCCGCGCTCTGGGCGGTGCCGGCGCTCGGCGTCGTGGCGCCGCTGCTGGCGGCGATCGGCTTCCGGGCGCGGTGGGAGGGGCTGACCTTCCTCGCCTCCAAGCTCGGCGTCGCCATGATCGTGGCGACGGTCGGCGTCGCGATGTTCCCGATCCTGCTGCCCTCGAGCAGCAATCCCGGCCATTCGCTCGCGGTGTTCGATGCCTCGTCGAGCCGCGCCACGCTGCGCAACATGCTGCTGGCGACGGTGATCTTCATGCCGCTGATCCTGGCCTACACCGCCTGGGTCTACAGCGTGCTGTGGGGCAAGGTCACCGAGAAGAGCGTCGAGGACGCCGGCCATTCGGCCTATTGATCCGGACAGGAGTGAACGCGCCATGTGGTATTTCGCCTGGATTCTCGGCCTCGGCCTCGCCGCCTCCGTCGGCATCCTGAACGCGCTGTGGTACGAGCTGCGCACCGTGCGTGAGGAGCCGGCGAAGGCAACCGTGCCGCTGCCGACGCCCTGACCGGCGGGCCGGCCATGGCGCGGCATGCAGCCAGCGGCGGCGGACAGAGTGGGGCCGGCTTCGTCCCGCATATCGACATGGCGCGCGGCCATGCGCGGATGCTGGAAATCTGCGACGCGCTGGAGCAGCTCGCCGACGACCTGCCCTCCCATGTCGACCGGCTGCGCTGCCTGATGCTGGGGAACAGCCTGGTGCCGCTGATCGACGCCTGCCACCGCTTCGAGGAGCGCTCGGTCTTTCTGGCTTTCGCGACGTCGCGGCGCAACGCCGGGATCGTGAACCGGCTCAGGGCCGAACATGTGCAGGATCGCTGTGCCGCCGAGGACCTCAGCGAAGCGCTGCTGGCCTATGGCAATGGCCGGCCGATCGCGAATCCGGAGGCCTTCGGCTACATGCTGCGGGCGCTGTTCGATTCGATGCGCCGGCACATCGCCTTCGAGCAGGACTGCATCCTGTCGGCGCTGCCCGGGCCGGATGGGCGCTGAGGCGCGCGACCGTCCGGTCAATCCCCCGAAGAGGCGGCGAGCTTGCGGATGTCGTCGAGGATGACGTGGCGGTTGTGCTCGATGCTGATCGCGCCCTCGGTGCGCAGGCGCGTGAATTGTCGGCTGACGGTCTCGATGGTCAGCCCGAGGAAATCGGCGATCTCGGCCCGCGACAGCGGCAGGTCGAAGGCGACGGCGCGCTGCCCCGGCTGCATCGTCGGGTCGATATTGCGCGCGATCATCAGCAGGAAGCTTGCGACCTTCTCTGCGGCGGTCTTGCGGCCGAGCGTCACCATCCAGTCCCGCGCCTGATCGAGCTCCTTCAGGGTCTGCTGCAGCAGGCGATGCTCCAGATCGGGCTGCGCCACCATCATCCGCTCGACGGCCGCGCGAGGGAAGGAGCAGAGCTCGACATCGGTCGCAGCCTCGGCGGTGAGCGTGCTCTCGGTCCGGAAGGGCCTGCCGACGAAATCCGGCGCGAATTGCAGGCCGACGATCTGCTGCCGGCCGTCGGAGAGCATCTTCGTCAGCTTCACCACGCCGGACAGGACGTTCGCGTAGCTCTCGACGTTCTCGGCCTCGCCGATCAGCTCGGCACCCTGCTCGGCTCTTCGCTTCGAGGAGGCTTTCGCCAGCTGGGTGAGCTGCTCGGCCGTCAGCGAGCCGCAGATGCCGCGGTGGCGCGCCTCGCAGGAGGCGCAAAGGGCCGGAAATCCGGTTGTATGAATGTCTTCGCGCACGGTGAAGTACCTTATCCCGATCCGCGCTGCGCGGCCAACTCGGCAGGCCGTCCACGATGCCGCAGGATGAGGCCCGTCGTTATGACACCGGGGAAAACTCTCTCGATCCGCCGCGCGCGGCACGGGTTTCCTGGCGCGGGGCCGGGCCGGTATGCTCAACCATCGGACTCAGGATCAATTTCAGGATCATCCGGACGTGACGATGCCCCGCCCTGTCCCGCTGAACGGACGAATCAAGCTGCGCCATCTGGTGTGCTTCCTGGAGGTGGCGCGGCTGAAGAGCGTGGTGAAGGCGGCCGCTCTGCTTGGATTGAGCCAGCCGGCCATCTCCAAGACGGTTCAGGAGCTGGAGGACGCGCTCGGGGTTTCGCTGTTCGAGCAGAACCGCCGGCCGATGATGCTGACCGGGCCGGGAGAGGTCTTCCTGCGCTATGCCGGATCGAGCGTGACGGCGCTCAGGCAAGGCATCAGCATGGTCGGGCGCGACGGCGCCAATACGGATGTCGCCTTCTCCGTCGGGGCGCTGCCGACCGTTTCCGCGCATATGCTGCCGCGTGCGCTCGCGCAGGTCATGGAGCGCCATGGCGCGATGCGCCCGCGTGTCGTGACCGGGCCGAACGACGTGCTGATGTCCCAGCTCAGGCTGGGCGACCTCGATCTCGTCATCGGCCGCATGGCGGACCCGGAGACGATGCGGGGCTTTGCCTTCGAGCATCTCTATTCCGAGCGGATCGCGCTGGTGGTCGGTCCGCACCATCCGCTGCTGGCATCCTCGCCTTTCGACATCGCCGGGGTCGCCCGCCATCAATGGCTGCTGCCGCCGCCGGGCTCGGTGATCAGTTCCACGGTGGAGCGCTATCTCGTCGCCCATGCGCTGGAGCCGGCAGCCGGAGTGATCGAGACGGTCTCGGATGCCTTCGCGCGCAATTATCTGCGCCTCACCGACGGAATCTGGTTCATCTCGGAAGGCGTCGTCGCGGAGGATGTCAGGACGGGCTGGCTGTCCGTGTTGCCGGCCGATACGAGCGATACGTTCGGCCCGGTCGGCCTGACGACGCGGACCGATACGGCATTGCCGCTGCCGGCGCAGCTTCTGGCCGCGGCGCTGCGGGAGCTCGTGGCGCAACGGGCCATGGACACGGCCCCGCACGGTTGAGTGCGACCACGAGCGGGGTTGCCCTCGCCGGCCCGGACCCTATATCGGCGCGGTGACCATGCCCGATAGCCTCATGTCCGATACGCCGATCCAGAGCCGCTCCTTCCGTTTTCCCGGAGTGCTGAACTCCAGCGAACTGCTCGTCGCCGAAGCGGTCCATGCCCGCGCCTGGGCGTCGCTCGACCATGACGGACGGCTGGATCCGGAGCTGGAAACCGATGCCAAGGCCCGTCTCGGGCGGATCGTGCTGCGCCTCATCGGCGCGCCGCCTGCTTCCGTTACGGACCTGGCCACCGCGGCCGTCGAGGAATTCAAGGCGACCCGCCCGACCGGCCCCGAAGCGTAGAGCCGGCCGAGCCGAATCGACTCAGTGAGCGGCCATGTCGAGCGGCGGCTCGACATCGTCCGTGATCGGGTTGGCGAAGGGGTTGCCCGCGCGGAAGCTGGCGAACTCATCCTTCGCGGCCTTGAGCAGGGCGGGGTCGTTCAGCACATCCTGGGCGACGCCGGCCATGGCCTTGGCCGCGAGCGCGAGACCCTTATGCGCCGCCGGCGCCAGGCCTTGCGCGACAAGCTGCCAGGAATGGCCGGGCGTGCCGACCGCATAGCAGGCGGCGCGGCACTGGACGGTGGGGACGACCCAGCTCACCGTGCCGACATCGGTGGAGCCGACGAAGGAATCGCTGCCGGAGCCGAGCGGGTAGATCTCGTCGCTCAGCGATTCGCCCGCCTTCGGCTTCAAGCCGAAGCGGGCATAGGAGGAGGCGATGTCCTCGCCATTGAGGGTCTTCTGGAACTTTGCCGCGAAAGCCTGATCGGCCGCGTCGAAGCCGGGGCCGCCCAGCGCCTGCAGATTGGCATGCATCGCTTCCTCGAGCGGGCGGTTGCCGACGAGATTGGCGTCGCCCGAAAGCTGCTTGGCTGCGACCTGCGTCTCCGTCATCAGCGCGGCGCCCTCGGCGATCTTCTTCACGCGGGCGACGAGGCTCCACATCTCCGACAGGTTGGCGGCCCGGATGAGCTGGCGTGTCGTCGCCGTCGCCTGCACCACGTTCGGCGCGATGCCGCCAGCGTTGATGATGGCGTAGTGCACGCGGGCCGTCGATGGCATGTGCTCGCGCATGTAGTTGACGCCGATATGCATCAGTTCGACTGCATCGAGCGCCGAGCGGCCGAGATGGGGCGCGGCGGCGGCGTGCGAGGCCCGTCCGGTGAAGGTGAACTCGACCTCGACGCAGGCCAGCGAGAACGGCCGGTTGACCCCGGTGAAAGAGGCCGGGTGCCAGCACAGGGCGATGTCGACATCGCCGAAGGCGCCGGCGCGGACCATGAAGCCCTTGGCGGAGCCGCCTTCCTCGGCGGGGCAGCCATAATAGCGCACCCGGCCCTTGAGCCCGTTGGCCGCGAGATAGTCCTTGACCGCGGCGGCCGCGAGCAGCGAGGCGGAACCCAGCATGTTGTGGCCGCAGCCATGGCCATCGCCGCCCTTCTGAACCGGCGTCTCGCTCGCGATGCCGGCCTCCTGGCTCAGGCCGGGCAGGGCGTCGTACTCGCCCATGATCGCGATGACCGGGCCGTCCTCTCCCGCTTCGCCGATCAGGGCGGTGGGGATGCCGGCGACATTCTCGGTGATGCGGAAGCCTTCGCGCTCCAGCATGGCGCGGTGCTCGGCCGCGGAACGGACCTCCTGATAATTGAGCTCGGGCATGTGCCAGATGCGGTCGGACAACGCGAAATAGCCCGGCGCCTTGTCGTCCACGCGCTGCCAGACTTCCTTGCTGTTGCTCATCGGAGTTCCTGTTCCCGGATGTAAGTCATCTTTGATATTGGCGCCAATTTCTCGCATAAGGGTCATGGCGCGACAAGCCGAGCCGGATGCGGGGCGGCCGATCGAACGGTGCATGGGGCAACGATGTCTGAGAGCGAGCTGAGCGGTGGGGCCGTTCGCGGCAAGAATCGCGGCAAGAGCGCGAAGGCGCGTGCGGAGCGTCACGAGGCCCTGGCGAATCTCCTCGCGGCGGAGATCCAGTCCGGTGCGCTTTCCCCCGGCCAATGGCTCAAGCAGATCGACATCGAGGAGCGCCATGGAGCCAAGCGCATGGATGTCCGCCGGGCGCTCGACCGGCTGGTGCAGAAGCGGCTGGTCGTGCATCTGCCCAATCGCGGCTACCACGTCTTCAAGCCGGATGGGCGGCTGGCGCAGGAGATCCGGGCCGTGCGGGTCATCCTGGAAACCAGCGCGGTCGACGGCATCGTGGCGCGGGCGCGGGAAGAGGATATCGCGCAGGCGATGCGGCTGGCGCGGCACTTCGAGGCGCTGCTGCTGAACGGCACGGCCATCGACCTGCACGATGCGAACATCGCCTTCCACGAGCATCTGCTCGGGCTGTGCGGCAATCTCGAATTGGCGGCGTTGGTGAAGGAGCTGCGCGGGCGCATCTCCTCGGCCGTGGCCGGGCAATGGCAGAAGCGCAGCCGCATCGAGCAGTCGAACCGCGAGCATCTGGCGATGGTCGAGGCGCTGGCCGCGCGCGACACGGAGGCGCTGCGGCGGCTGGTGGGGGAGCATATCCAGCAGAGCGCGGAATAGGCGCGGGATTCCGCCGATGGCTCATCGGTCCGATTTCGAACGCAAGCGTCATTCTCTCCGGCCGCCGCTGGCATCTGGAGATTGAAGTTTAGATTTGATCGAATTCAGTTTCCTTGCCGAAAAGACACATGGCGAGATCTTGTTGGGGACGTGGTGCATCGGGTTTTGACGCTGCCCGGGTGCCTTGCTACCTGTCGTTCCAGGCCCTCTTGCTGAACTGAGCCGTCATGAATCTTTCTTGTCGCCTGACCTTGGTTTCCTCCGCAGCGTTTCTGATCTCAGCGCTTTGGTTCGGCATCGGGCCGCTGCAAGCGCAGGAAGAGCCCTCTGCCGCGCCTGCGGCGCCTACGGTCCCGCGCCAGGCTCCCAGGCCAGCCGCGCCGGCACGGCCGGTGGCCAAGCCCGCCACTCCGGCTCCTTCCGCGCAAGGGGCGCCAGCCGTCACGCAGCCCGCGACGCAGGCCGCGACGCTGCCCAACGGCGCCAGCGCCATCAACGAGACCTATGGCGACTGGACGGTCGATTGCCGCATCCTCAACGGCCAGCGGCTCTGCGTGCTCAGCCAGTCGCAGGGCAACAGCCAGACAGGCCAGCGCGTCTTCGCCATCGAATTGCGCACGCCGCGCGAGGGCCGGGCGGAAGGCACGATCCTGATGCCGTTCGGCATGAAGCTCGACAATGGCGCGGTGCTGCGGCTCGACGACAAGAATCTGGGCCAGGGCCTGCGCTTCTCGACCTGTCTGGCGCAGGGCTGCCTCCTGCCGATCTCCTTCCCGACGGTCGCGACCGATGCGATGAAGACGGGTAAGACGCTGACGGTGGCGGCGCTCAACCTCTCCACCAGCGAACCGGCTTCCTTCAATGTGTCGCTCAACGGCTTTGCCGCGGCGCTCGACCGCATCGCCCAGATCGATCGATAGCCGGCATTCGGCTCACAGGAGCAGATTGGCAGCTTCCGGCTTTCATGCCGCCTCGATTGGCGGAATCCGCCAAGTCGGGCGGGCCGATCGCTGAAAATTGGTTCGCTTAGCCAGAGGCTTCGATGCATGATCGGAGTTCTGGGGAGTTCGAGCCAATCATGACGACCGATCCGCGCCTGCCGTTTCTCGCCGAGCTGGAGAGGAAGATCCTCTGGCTGGCTTCATGGACGATCCACAACGCCAATCATCTGCGCGACAATGGCGACGGCATGAAGGTCGGTGGGCATCAGGCCTCCTCGGCCTCGCTCGCCACGATCATGACCGCGCTCTACATGGCGGCGCTGCGCCCGCAGGACCGGGTCGCGGTGAAGCCGCATGCCTCGCCGATCTTCCACGCCATCAACTATCTGATGGGGCTGCAGACCCGTGAGAAGCTGGAGAATTTCCGCGGCTACAAGGGCGCGCAGAGCTATCCGTCCCGCACCAAGGACATCGACGACGTCGATTTCTCGACCGGATCGGTCGGCCTCGGCGTCGCGCAGACGCTGTTCTCCTCGCTGACGCAGGATTACGTAAAGGCGCATGGCTGGGCGAAGGATCGCCCCGAAGGCCGCATGGTCTCGCTGATCGGCGATGCCGAGCTCGACGAGGGCAACATCTTCGAGGCCCTGATGGAGGGCTGGAAGCACGGGTTGCGCAACACCTGGTGGATCATCGACTACAACCGCCAGTCGTTGGACGCCGTCATCCGCGAGGGGCTCTACGACCGCTTCGAGACGATGTTCCGCAATTTCGGCTGGGACGTTGTCACGCTGAAATACGGCTCGCTGCAGCAGGCGGCCTTCAAGGAGAAGGGCGGCGAGCGGCTGAAGGCCTGGATCGATTCCTGCCCGAACCAGCTCTATTCAGCCCTGACCTTCCAGGGCGGTGCGGCCTGGCGCAAGCGGCTGATGGACGATCTCGGCGATCAGGGGCCGGTGACGAAGCTGATCGAGAAGCGTTCCGACGCGGAGCTCTCGAAGCTGATGTGCAATCTCGGCGGCCATGATCTGCCGTCGCTGTTGGAAGCCTTCGAGAGCATCGACCATGACAGGCCGGTCTGCTTCCTCGCCTATACGGTGAAAGGCTTTGGCCTGCCGCTCGCTGGCCACAAGGACAATCATGCCGGGCTGATGACCAAGGAGCAGCTCGACGGCTTCCGCAAGGCCAACGATATCCGCCCCGGCCATGAATGGGATTTGTTCGAGGGGCTCGACCTGCCCGAGAGCGAGATCCGGGCGTTCCTCGACAAGGTGCCGTTCTTCTCGCAGGGGCGGCGGCGCTTCTCGGCCGCGAAACTGCCGGTTCCGGAGAAGCTGGAGGCCGGCATCCAGGCCACGATGTCCACCCAGATGGGCTTCGGCAAGGTGCTCGACGATCTCGCCAAGACGGGTGGCCCGCTTGCCGACCGCATCGTGACGACGGCGCCGGACGTCACCGTCTCGACCAATCTCGGCCCCTGGGTGAACCGGCGCGGGCTCTTCGCCAAGGCCTCGATGGCGGACACCTTCAAGGACGAGCGCATTCCCTCGATGCAGAAATGGGAATTCTCGCAGAGCGGCCAGCATATCGAGCTGGGCATCGCCGAGATGAACCTGTTCATCAACCTGTCGGCGCTCGGCCTGTCGCATTCGATCTTCGGCGAGCGATTGATCCCGATCGGCACGCTCTACGATCCCTTCATCTCGCGCGGGCTCGATGCGCTGAACTATGCCTGCTACCAGGATGCGCGCTTCATGGTGGTGGCGACGCCGTCGGGCGTGACGCTGGCGCCGGAAGGCGGGGCGCATCAATCGATCGCGACGCCATTGATCGGCATGAGCCAGGACGGGCTCTGCGCCTTCGAGCCCGCCTTCGTCGACGAACTCGCGGTGATGATGCGCTGGTCCTTCGACTACATGCAGCGCGATGGCGAGGGCGATCCGGACGAGCGCACCTGGCTGCGCGACGAGACCGGCGGCTCTGTCTATCTCAGGCTCTCGACCCGGCAGGTCGAGCAACCGAGCCGGACGATGACGCCGGAGCTGGAGCGCGAGATCATCGACGGCGCCTACTGGCTGCGTAAGCCCGGTCCGAACGCCTCGGTCGTCATCGCCTATACCGGTGCGGTGGCACCTGAGGCGATCGAGGCGGTGGGGCTGCTCAGCGAGGACCGGCGCGATGTCGGCCTGCTCGCCATCACCTCGGCCGATCGGCTCAATGCCGGCTGGCAGGCGGCGGAGCGGGCGCGCCAGCGCGGCAACCATGCTGCGACGAGCCATATCGAGCGGCTGCTCGGAGAGCTGTCGCGGGATTGCGGCATCGTCTCGGTGCTGGACGGGCATCCGGCGACTTTGGCCTGGCTCGGCAGCGTGCATGGCCATCGGCAAAAGGCGCTCGGCGTCGAGCATTTCGGCCAGACCGGCACGGTCGCCGATCTCTACCGGCATTTCGGCATCGACGCGAACGCAATCGTGCACGCGGCGAATGCGGCCGCGCCGGGGCGGCCGGTGCGCTATCTCAAGGCGCTGCCCTGACGGGAATGCGTCATGGTCGGGCTTGGCCCGACCATCTCGGAAACCAGAAGACGCTGGTCAGGTGATGTTCGGGTCAAGCCCGAGCATCACGACGGCTGGCCCGTTCAGAAGCGGGGCGTCTCGATCGTATTGGCGAAGGGATTTGCGCCGGAGCCGACACGGCCGGGCAGGGTGCTCTCGCCATAGAGCGAGCCGGTGTTCACATAGACCGGCGCCGCCGCGAAGTGCTGGCTGGCATAGTTGTTCATCGAGCCGACCGGCACGACGTTCCCGGCATCGAAATAGCTGCGCTTCTGGACGATGATGCGCAGCGGCTCGCGGCGGCTCTGGGCCTCGGCGATGCCCGCCATGACGGTCGACGCCGCCAGTGCGATGGTGAGGGCAGTGGCAACGCGCTTGAACGACATCATGACGGCGGTCTCCGGGAGTGGCGCTACCCACCCGATGTAAGCATGCTGAACACGAAGCAAAGCCTAGCGCCTGCCTGTTAACAATATTGTTAGCACGGCGGGCCGCTGCGCGGATTCAGCGCTTCCGGCGCGTGGCCTTTGGGCGGACCGGTCGCGCGGGCGGCGTGGCTTTCGCCGGTTCGGTCGTCGCCGTCTTCATGCGCAGGGCCGGCACGGAGCCGTCGGTGTCGAGCCAGGACGCCTTGCGGCCCGCCGTGGCGAGGAAAGGCGTTGCGCAGGCCGCGTCGCGCTTGAGCTCGCTTTTCGTGAAAGACTGGCGCAGCTCCTCGCTGCCTGCGGCATTGGCGAGGTCGAGGCGCTCGATCAGGCAGGTGAGCTGGCGCCGGTCCGCCGGCTTGCCGCCAGCACACCACCAGCCGCTCATCGCGAAGCCTGCCTCGGTGCCGGCGGAGCGGAAGGCGAGGCAATTGCGGCTCGTGCTGCCGTCGTCGAGGAGGACGTCGGCCGTTTCGAGCGGGCCGAAGCGGGTCGGGATCGCAGCCGGCGCGCTGCTGCGCCCGACCGAGAGGGAACGCAGCGCGGCCTCGCGGACGAGATCGATCGTGAAGGGCCGCGCGCTGGCCATGTCGAGCGGCCCGGTGCGCAGGCGCAGGACGAGATGCGGCCCGGCTTCAGCGAAGGCGGCGAAGGTCATGACATCCTCGCGGCGCCCATCCTCCGTGCGCTGGGCTTCATAGGCCGGCGTCGTACGCCCGAGCTCAGGGGAGCTGAGGTGGAACATCGCGATCGGCCGCGGAATCGCCATCCAGTTCGCGGGGCCGGGGCGGTCGGAACGGGTCGCGGCCGGGCGCGACAGCTCAGAAGGCGTCCGATCGATCGTGAGGCTGGCAAGTTGGGGCTGGTCCTCATCCTTGGCCGACAGGCCGGTGATGAGCGCGGCCGTCAGGCCGAGGCCGGCCAGCGCGGCAGCACTGCGCCAGAGCAGGGCGCCGGCGAAGCCGAGGCCGCGGCGTGGCGCGAGGCGGCGCATGCCTTGCCAGAAGGCACGAGCGAAGCGCTCGCCGTGATCGGCGGCGCTGATCAGCCCGGGAACGAGATCGAGACTCTTGAGACGTGCCGCGAGCATGCGAGCCCAATCGCGCGCCGTCGCGAGACCGGGCCGCATCCGCGCGAGCCCCTCCCGGACCGCCTTTTCCGCCATGCTTGAAACCAGACGCAACCCGTCACTCCCGCGCGGCATCGCCGCCCCTGCACCATCCCAGCCCGTGCCGAGCTTGCCCGTGGGGAGTCGCCCGGCGGTTACCGAGCGGGCGGAATCGACCGGCAGCGTGAACAGGCGGTCAAGAAGCAGGGTTAACGGGCGGGCGGCCGAACCAGGCAGGAGTGGGAGGGAGATTGACTTTTCGACGCAACGGGTGTTCTCACGGATCTCGGCGCATCCTCGCGCCGCCTGCGAAGTTTGCAGCCCTTTGGGATTGGTTCCGTGACTGTCGGCCTGACGACGAAACACACGACCAAAACGACGACCGGGAAAGCCGGTACGTCGCGCTGACGCTTCGCCTCGGTTCCGGGTCCATCTCCCCCCGGCGGGGGCAGATCGCCGAACCAGCCCGAAGACCGGGCGGGTCGGCTCCCAAAGGGAGATCCGAACCGATCTATCCGCAAAGGATCACATCAATGAGCTTCAAGGTCGCAGTGGTCGGGGCTACCGGCAATGTGGGCCGCGAGATGCTGGACATCCTGGCCGAGCGCGCTTTCCCCGTCGGCGAGGTGGTGGCGCTGGCCTCATCCCGCTCCATCGGCACCGAGGTCTCCTTCGGCGACAAGACGCTGAAGTGCCGGGCGCTGGAGCATTACGACTTCTCCGACACGGATATCTGCCTGATGTCGGCCGGCGGCGAGGTCTCCAAGGAATGGTCGCCGAAGATCGGTGCGCAGGGCGCGGTGGTGATCGACAACTCCTCCGCCTGGCGCATGCATCCGGACGTGCCGCTGATCGTGCCGGAAGTGAACGCCGCCGCAGCAGCCGGCTTCACCAAGATGAACATCATCGCGAACCCGAACTGCTCGACCGCGCAGCTCGTCGTGGCGCTGAAGCCGCTGCATGACAAGTTCGGCGTCAAGCGCGTGGTCGTCTCGACCTACCAGTCGGTGTCCGGGGCCGGCAAGGAGGGCATGGACGAGCTCTTCAACCAGACCCGCGCGGTGTTCTCGGCCGGCGAGGTCGTCACCAAGAAGTTCCCGAAGCGCATCTCCTTCAACCTCATCCCGCAGATCGACGTCTTCATGGAGGACGGCTTCACCAAGGAAGAGTGGAAGATGATGGTCGAGACCAAGAAGATCCTCGACCCGAAGATCAAGCTGACCGCGACCTGCGTGCGCGTGCCGGTCTTCATCGGCCATTCCGAGAGCGTCAACATCGAATGCGAGAAGCCGGTCACCGTCGACGAGGCGCGCGAGGTGCTGCGCACGGCGCCGGGCATCCTCGTCATCGACAAGCACGAGCCCGGCGGCTACATCACCCCGCATGAGGCGGCCGGCGAGGACGCGACCTATATCTCGCGCATCCGCGAGGATGCGACCGTCGAGAACGGCCTCGCCTTCTGGTGCGTCTCCGACAATCTGCGCAAGGGCGCGGCGCTGAACGCGATCCAGATCGCCGAGGTGCTGGTAAACCGCAAGCTGATCCAGCCGCGCAAGCAGGCGGCCTGACCGGGGCGGCCGCGTTTTTCGGGTGGTTTCCAAGGCGGGCTTCGGCCCGCCTTTTTGCTGCCAATCGTCATTCCGGGCGACCGAAGGGAAACCCGGAATCCATCGTAGAGCACGGAGCTTTACGATGGATTCCGGATCGGTGCCGCTTCGCGGCTTGTCCGGAATGACGGTGATATCGCTGTCGATCGAGGACCGGCGTCTGAAACCGACACTGCATAAGGCGCCTGTGATCTTTGCGCAGCGACGCGGCTCTCAAATCGATTAGACTATGGTTCCCCTCGCGATTTTCCGCCCTGTGCCCAGCCCCATTCCGCCCGGACCTGCTTCCGAAACCGCGCATCCGACCTCAGCCGGATCGCTGCGGCACGACAATGCCCTGCTCGGCATCGGCATCATGCTGCTGGCGACGGTCTTCCTGTCGGCCGGCGATGCGGCCTCGAAATATCTCGCGGCGAGCGTGCCGGCGCTGCATATCGTCTGGCTGCGTTATGTCACCTCGGCGCTCATCCTGCTCGCGATCATCGGCTTCCAGCGCGGCAAGATCTCGTTGCGGACGCGCCGGCCGGGCCTGCAATTGCTGCGTGGAATCGGGCTGATCGGCTCGTCGATCTTCTTCGTCTCGTCGCTGAAATACCTCAAGATCGCCGATGCGACGGCAACCAGCTTCGTTGCGCCGCTCTTCGTCACCGCCCTATCGATCCCGCTGCTCGGCGAAAGCGTCGGCTGGCGGCGCTGGCTCGCCACGATCGTCGGGTTGATCGGCGTGCTGATCGTGGTCAGGCCGGGCGGCAGCGGCTTCCAACTCGCCTCGCTGCTGCCGGTGGTCTCGTCGCTGAGCTGGGCCTTTGCCCTCATCGTGACGCGGATGATGAGCGGGACCGAGAATCCGATCGCGACGATCACCTATTCGACCGTGTTCGGCGCGATCGTCTCGAGCCTGCTGCTGCCGGTGCACTGGGTCGAGCCGAATTGGACGATCGCGCTGGTCGGCCTCTTCATCGGGGCGGTCTCGACGGCGGGGCACTGGCTGGTGATCGTCGCCTTCCGCTATGCGGCGGCCTCGCTGCTCGCACCCTTCTCCTATATCCAGCTCTTCTGGGCCGCGCTCTTCGGTTTCCTGTTGTTTGCGGCGTTGCCGGACCTGTGGACCTGGGTTGGGGCTGCTGTCATCGCGGGCTCGGGCCTCTACACCGCCCATCGCGAGCGGATTCGGGCGCGGCAGGTCACGGCTGGTAACCAAGGCTCGCGATAGGGCGGCCGCTCCGCCTTTGGAGGAATGGCATTGCGGCCGAGTTGCTGTAGGGTGACGTTACGCCAACCGGCGCCCTTTTTGCCAGGATCCCCTATGCCGATGCATCTCGCACGCGCGGTTCTCGCCGCGAGCCTCCTCCTGCTGCCGGGGCTTGCGAGCGCCAAGACCTATTCGATCCCCGATCCCAATCCCGTCGCGGTCATCACGATGCCGGACGATTGGGAATCCACAGAGATCGACAAGGGTGTCGAATCAACGTCCGACGACGAGGCGGTCTACGTCTCGGTCGAGGTGACGGAGCTGAAGGACGCCGCACAGGCCATCGCCGAAGCGGTCACCTGGCTGAAGAGCAAGGGCGTCGTCGTCGATCCCGCGACGCAAGAGAAGAAGCCGTTCTCCAACAATGGCATGGAGGGCGTCCAGGTGCAGTGGACCGGTAAGGACGAAGACGGTCCCACCCATGTCAGCCTGACCCTGCTGCAGGTCACCGAGACCAAGGGCCTCGTTGTGACCTACTGGGCCTCTCCCGAAGGCGAGAAGGAGAACCTGAAGGAGCTCGCCTCGATCATCGACAGCCTGAAGGGCCTCAAATAGAGCGTAACGGCCGGCGCGCGGCAGGCTGTGCGCTGGCCGCGCGGGCGTAACGCGCCATGAACATCGTGACCGCCTCGCTGACGATGCGGTGCACCTCCTCGTCGCTCGGGGGCGTCTGGATGGCGTTGAACAGACGCGGCCGCGTCAGGGTCGACTGGCAGAGATCAAGGAACTGCATCGCGGCAAGTTGGGTATCCTCGATGTCGAGCTTGCCCTCGCCGACCATGCGGTCGAGATATCGCGCGATCATGTTCGCGCCCGTCAGCGGGCCGTTCTCGTAGAATTCCCGGCCGAGATCCGGCATCCGCTCGGCGACGCCGATAACGATGCGATGGGCGCTGACCGCGAATTCCTGATTGATCATGCGCACGAGGCATTGGCCGAAATTCTGCAGTGCGCGCGCCGGTTCGGGATCCTCGTTCAGGGCCGCGATGGCGCCACGCTTCTGGGCCTCGCGCTCGCGCTCGATCAGCGCGACGAAGAGATGTTCCTTGTCCTCGAAATAGACATAGAGCGTGCCCTTCGAGACATTGGCGGCGATGGCGATGTCGCTCATGCTGGCGGCGTCGAAACCACGGGCCGTAAAGACCTGATAGGCGCCGTCGAGAATCTGGCGCCGCTTCTCGGGGTCGGTCCCGGCAACGCGTCGATTGCGCCGGTCCACCTTAACCTCCGGCTTGGAGTTCTCTGCCATGCTTCTCCGCCGGGCGGTCCGGCCATGCAATGCTGCTTTGCAAAAATAATCGAACCAATCAGTTCGATTTCACTTGATATGCATCATCACTGGCGCTATTTCAACCGCAATCGAACCAATCGGTTCGAATTGTTCTCATCAGGATAGCTCATGTCCGCCGAGATCACAGAACAGCGCCGGGACCGCCTCAAGCTGGTCGACCCGGCCCTGGAGACGGCACAGCCCACCGAGGCGCGCCAGCCCGTCGAAACCGCACCGGCCGCTCCTGTCGAGGCCGCGCAGCCGGCTTCGAAGCGCAATACTGTCCGCCGCGCCGGGCTGATCCTGCTCGCCGGCGTCGCGCTCGGTGCCGGCCTCTGGTACGGCATCGACTGGTGGCGCAACGGCCGCTTCATCGTCTCCACCGACGACGCCTATGTCGGCGCGGAGATGGCGACGGTGTCGGCCAAGCTCTCGGCCAATGTCGCCAAGGTTTCGGTGCTGCAGAACCAGGAAGTGAAGGCCGGGCAGTCGCTCGTCGCTCTCGACGACGGCGACCAGCGCATCGCGCTCGCCGCCGCGCAGGCGAAGACGGCGACCGCGCAGGCCACGCTCGGGCGCATCGACAGCCAGATCGAGGCCGGCCGCGCCAGCCTGCTGCAGGCCAAGGCGCAGCAGAACTCGGCCCAGGCCGGCGTGACCCGCACGGCGGCCGATTTCGATCGCGCCAAGAGCCTCGCGGCCAAGTCCTATGGTTCGCAGGCGACGCTCGATGCCGCGACGGCGGCGCGCGACCAGGCCCAGGCGGCGCTGGTCAGCGCCAATGCCGGGGTGACCGCCGCGGAAGCGAACATCAAGGTGCTGGAGGCGCAGCGCGTCGAGGCCGCAAGGCAGATCGACGAGCTCAAGGTGGCCGAGGACAAGGCCGCCCGCGACCTGACCTTCATGAAGATCGACGCGCCGATCGACGGCCTCGTCGCTAACACCAATGTCCAGCTCGGCGACCTCGTCGGCGCCGGCAAGCGGCTGATGTCGATCGTCCCGCTCGACCAGGTCTATGTCGACGCCAACTTCAAGGAGACCCAGATCGGTCCGCTGAAGATCGGCGACAAGGCGAGCGTCACGGTCGATGCGCTGCCGGGGCAGGTCTTCCACGGCACGGTCAGCGGCATCGCCGGCGGCACGGGCTCGGTCTTCACGCTGCTGCCGCCCGACAACGCGACCGGCAATTTCACCAAGGTCGTCCAGCGCGTGCCGGTGCGCATCGCGCTCGACCGGGAATCGACGGGCAAGCATGTGCTGCGCCCCGGCATGTCGGTCATCGTGTCCATCGATCCGCGTCCCGCCGGCCAGCGCTGACGCTGCAAGGAGGCCGTCATGGCCACCGCGACCCTGAACGCGCCGGCGGGTGCCCCGCCGGCCTCGGACGCCATACCGCTACGCCGGATCTTCGCCTTCATCGCGATGGTCTTCGGCATGTTCATGGCGATCCTGGACATCCAGATCGTCTCGGCCTCGCTGGCGGAGATCCAGGCCGGACTCTCGGCGTCCTCGGATGAGATCGCCTGGGTGCAGACGGCCTATCTGATCGCGGAAGTGATCATGATCCCGCTCTCGGGCTATCTCAGCCGCGCCCTGTCGACGCGGGTGTTCTTCTCCATCGCGGCCGCCGGCTTCACGATCTCCAGCGTGCTCTGCGCCCAGGCCTCCTCGATCAACGAGATGATCCTGTGGCGCGCCGTGCAGGGCTTCATCGGCGGCGGCATGATCCCCGGCGTCTTCGCGGCCGCCTTCACGATCTTCCCGCCCTCCAAGCGGCCAATCGTCTCGCCGATCATCGGCCTCGTGGCGACGCTGGCGCCGACCATCGGGCCGACCGTCGGCGGCTATCTCAGCCATGCCTTCTCCTGGCACTGGCTGTTCCTCGTCAATGTCGTCCCCGGCATCGCCGTCACCATCGCGGCCTGGACGCTGATCGATTTCGACAAGCCGGATCGCGGCCTGCTGAAGCGCTTCGACTGGCTGGGCCTCGCCGGCATGGCCGCCTTCCTCGGCAGTCTCGAATATGTGCTCGAGGAAGGCACGCGGCTCGACTGGTTCGAGAGCCACGAGATCGTCTTCTTCTCGGTGGTCATGGTCTTCGGCGCGGTGCTGTTCTTTTGGCGTGCGCTGACGCGCGACGATCCCCTGGTCGATCTCTATGCCTTCCGGAACCGCAACTTCGCCTTCGGCTCGCTGTTCTCCTTCTGCATGGGCATCGGCCTTTACGGGTTGACCTATCTCTACCCGGTCTATCTCGGGCGCATCCGCGGCTATGACGCGCTGATGATCGGCGAAACCATGTTCGTCACGGGACTGGCCATGTTCCTGACGGCGCCGATCGCCGGCCGGCTCTCGGCCAAGCTCGATCCGCGCATCATGATGATCATCGGGTTCAGCGCCTTCGCCCTCGGAACCTGGATCGTTTCGCACATCACCGCGGATTGGGACTTCTACGAGCTGCTGCTGCCGCAGATCCTGCGCGGCTGCGGGCTGATGCTGTGCATGGTGCCGATCAACAACGTCGCGCTCGGCACCTTGCCGCCGCAGCAGCTCAAGAACGCCTCCGGGCTCTACAACCTGACCCGCAATCTCGGCGGCGCGGTCGGGCTCGCCGTCATCAACACCATGCTGAACACGCGCACCGACGTGCACATCACCCGGCTGCACGAATGGGTCGCGGCCGGGCGGCAAGTCGCCGAAGAGGCACTGGCGAACACGGCGCAGCGCTTCGGCGACTTCGGCGATGCCGCCAATACGATGGCTCTGGCTCTGCTCAATCAGCGTGCCCACAAGCAGGCGCTCATCATGGCGTTCGGCGACGTCTTCCTCGGGCTGACGGCGATCTTCGCCTGCCTCGTGGTGTTGTCGTTGTTCCTCAGCAAGCCGAAACCGGCACCGACTGGCGCGGGCGGCGGGCACTGAGCCTGCGATCCCGCCCGCTGGACCTCCTGGAATCGTTTCCGTCATGATCCCCAGTTTCGAACGCGTCTTCGGCCGCCTGCTGCGGCCTGTCCGGGGCCATGACGCGGACCTGCTGTGCAACGATCCGCGCCTTGCCGTCGCGGCCGGGACGATGCAGCTGACCAGCCCGGCCTTTGCCGAGGGCGGCGATATCCCGAGCCGATATGCCGGGCGCGGAGTCGGCGAGAATGTGTCGCCGCCGCTGGCCTGGAGTGGCGTCCCGGCCGAGACGGTGGAACTCGTCCTCGTCATGCAGGATCCGGACGCACCGCTGCCGCGGCCGGTAACGCATCTCGTCGCGACGGACATCGCCGTCGACAGCGAAGGCGTGGAGGAGGGCATGCTCCGGCCCGAGACGAATCCGCAGATCGCCTTCCTGCCGGGTTCGCTCGGCCGCATCGGCTATGAGGGGCCGCGGCCGATCCGCGGCCATGGCCCGCACCGCTATGTCTTCCAGCTCTTTGCCCTGGCACGGGTCCTGCCCGCTCTCGATGACGTGATGCTTCCCGAGCTGGCATCGGGGATGGCGGGATGGGTGCTGGCGCGCGCGGTTCTGACCGGAATTTTCGAGCTCATCTAGGCGGATTGCAGCCGCGGATGGCGGTGGACGGAGCGGTGCTGCAGCGGAATGTCGCAAACCGCGCGATTGACATTGCGATGCCGGCAGGGCAAATATGGCAGTAATATCAGTAGTTTAGATGTTTTCTAAACTGCGAGGCCGCAAGGCCCCATGGTGGAAGGCGTTTCGATGAGCGTTCTGGTGAGCAAGGATCGGGAGCAGGCTGTCGCGGCGGAGCATATCCCGTGGCCGCAGAAAAGCCCGGCCTCCTGCCCGATCAGCGCGGTGAAGGCGCGCCTGCGTATGGCGGGTCTTCGCCCGACGCGGCAGCGCATGGCGTTGGGCTGGCTGCTCTTCGCCAAGGGCGACCGCCATGTCAGCGCCGAGATGCTCTATGAGGAGGCGATCCGCGCCCGCGAGCCGCTGTCCCTCGCCACGGTCTACAACACGCTGCGCCAGTTCTCGGAAGCCGGGCTGCTGCGCCAGGTTTCGGTGTCCGGCCCCAAGACCTTCTTCGACACCAATGTCTCGGAGCACCACCACTTCTACAATGAGGACGACGAGACGGTCACCGACATCCCCGGCTCGACGATCCATGTCTCGGGCCTGCCGGATGCGCCGGAGGGCATGATGATCGCCTCGGTTGAGGTCATCGTCCGGCTGCGCAGCGCCGATGGCGAAGAGGTCACGACGACGAAGCGGGTGGCGGGCCATCACGCGTGATCGTCTGTTCCTGCAACGTCATTTCGTGCCGGCAGATCAAGGGCACCGTCGGCGCTGACGGCAGCGGGCCGCGGACGGCCGGCGAGGCGTATGACTGCCTCGGTTGCAGCCCCGATTGCGGGCGTTGCGCGCGCGCGGTCCGTGCGATCCTGGCCGAGGCCCATGCCGCATGCGCGACGCAGTGCGGCAGTTGCGCCAGCCGCGAGATCGCGTGCGCCGTCCATGTCAGCGTGGGCCGCATGCTGGACGGCATCGCGCCGTCAGAGGATGTCTCGCAGGCCGCGTAAGCGACGCGCTGCCGGGATCGGGCGGCGTTGGATGATTGCAGCCGCCTTCGTTTTCCCTCTTTCCTTCCCGGATGCACCTCTCTACATTAGTATCATTCTAATGTAGATTGCGAGGAGCGACGCCATGAAGGGCGACAAGAAGGTCATCGAATATCTCAACAAGGGGCTGCGCTCGGAGCTCACCGCGATCAACCAGTACTGGCTGCATTACCGGATGCTCGACAATTGGGGGCTGAAGGAGATGGCCAAGACCTGGAAGAAGGAGTCGATCGAGGAGATGGTCCATGCCGACCGCTTCGTCGACCGCATCCTCTTCCTCGAGGGCTTCCCGAACCTCCAGACGCTCGACCAGCTCCGCATCGGCGAGACCGTCACAGAGGTCATCGAATGCGACCTCAAGGCCGAGATCGAGGCGCGGACGCTCTATCAGGAAGCGGCCAAATATTGCCGCGAGGTCGGCGATTTCCCGTCCGAGGATCTGTTCAAGGCCCTGATGAAGGATGAGGAAGGCCATATCGACTTCCTCGAGACGCAGCTCGACCTGATCAGCCGCATCGGCCTGGAACTCTACACCCAGAAGCATATCGGCGGCCTCGAAGGCGACGATCACGCGCATTGATCGAGGCGCTGCCTGCGTGGCACGCCGTCATGCTTGGGCTTGATCCGAGCATCTCAGGAACGAAAAGCGTTCGATCCTGCACGAGATTCTCGGGTCGCCGCCATGCGGCGCCCGAGAATGACGAGCCCGGTTGATCATGATCCAACAAAAAAAGGCCCGCCATTGGCGGGCCTTCGTCTTTTGCGGCAGAAGCCGTCTCAGATGAAGCTGATGTTCGCGGCCTCCGGCCCCTTCCGGCCGGCACGGATCGAGAAGCGCACGCGCTGGCCGTCCATCGGCGGCTGCAGGCCGCTGCGGCTCAGCGAGGAGACGTGCAGGAAGACGTCCGGGCCGCCCTTGTCGGGAGCGATGAAGCCGAAACCGCGATCCGAGTTGAAGAATTTCACGGCGCCGTCATAGGGGCCTTCGACCGGTCCGCTGTCGCGATCCTGGAAACCGCCACCGCCATTGCGGTCCTGAAAGCCGCCGCCGCGGGGACCGCGGTCCTGGTAGCCGCCACCGAAATCGTCGCGCGGCGGACGCGCGCCGAAGCCACCGCCGCGCGGCGCGGGCGCCGCCGTCTGGGTCGCCGTTGACGGGTCGATCTCGTGGACTGCGACCACCTGCAGCCCCCGGCGGCCTTCACCGAGGTCGGCGACGATGGTTGCGCCGGGGAGCAGATCCTGCTGGTCCAGCGGGCCGATCGCCGAGATGTGCAGGAAAACGTCGGCAGAACCATCGGCCGGCGAGGCGAAACCGAACCCCTTCTCAGGGTCGAACCATTTGACTTTGGCTTCGATATTTTCGTGCGTGACGAAAGGCTGGGCAGCAGGAGGCTTGCGACGATCGAACATGGGGCTTCAGATATGAGTGACCGGGAGCACACAACTTAGCTCATGCCGGGCGCGCCGTCATCGGGGTCAGTGTGAAATTATCGCACGACAATTTCGGGGGTTATAGTGCTTTTTTTCGCGGCATCCCCAAGCTGATGAGGCCGCTTGCTATGCATCAAGAGCATGGGTTTTCGGCATTTTCGCCTGTTTCTTCGGCGGTTACGGCGAAAATGCCGCAGGTCTGCCTCTTGCAATTGCCGCATTCAGACGTGATTTGAGGCCGCGGATGCAATAACAAGTCGATAGATCACCGTCGCCGCGTCCTGTCGGATGCGTGACGCTTCAGGGAAGAACGCCTCCTGTTCGATCGCGCCTCAAGGCGCTGTTCGGGAGATGATAATGGCTCGATCAACACAAGCTCGCGGCAAGGCCGGCCGCGGGGAAATTCGCCGGCTCTGGCTGGCGGAACGCGATCTCTTCAGGGAGCATCTGCTCAGGCTCGATCCGCTGACGCGCCAGCAGCGCTTCGGCACGGCCGTGAACGATGCCTTCCTCGAGAATTATGCCACGACGACCTTTGGGGTCGGCGGGCTGGTCTATGCCTATGTCGAGGACGGGGTGGTCCGCGGCGCGGCCGAGTTGCGCGGTCTCGACGACATCGTCGCGCAGACAGGCGAGGCCGCCTTCAGCGTGGAGACGGGCTGGCGTCGTGCCGGTATCGGCGGCCAGCTGTTCTCGCGGCTGATCACGGCGGCCCGTAACCGCGGGATCAGGACGCTCTACATGACCTGCCTGCCGGAGAACGCGGCGATGAGGCGGCTCGCGCAGAAGTTCGAGGCCGATCTGGCCGGCGGCTACGCCGATATCGAGGGCGTGATCGCGACCGGCGGTCCGACGCCCTTCACCATCCTGGACGAAGCCTTCGACAATGCGAAGGGCTTCGCGACGCTTGCCCTGTCGCTCCAGAGGACCTTCTGGCCGACGCGGATCCTGGCTCGCGCCTTCGGAGCCTGACGAGCGCTGCCCTCAGCGGTTGAGCGAGAGGGCGGCGCCCGATTTCGTCACGGCGCCGTCCAGGGCGTTGCCGCCCGAGGCGCGCAGCCGCGCCGCGACGGTGCCGCCCTGCTGGTAGAGATAGACCTCGCCGTCGCGATAGTCCCAGGCCGTGATCTTCTGGAGGTCGCGGTTGGCGCAGCCCGACGAACTGGCGCGGTAGAGATCCAGGGTCGGCGAGCTCGAAAGCTGGACGCGGCAGGTGCCGCCGGTGGCCTCGCGCGCGGTCCAGCTCCCGATCACGTTGTCACGCGTCGCGGCCGGGCGGGCCGGGGCGGAGGGCGCCGGACCGAGGCCCGCAACCTGGTTGTTGCCGGGAGCGACCGGCGCGGGCGCCGGCTGGCCGGTGGGCGGCAGGCCCTGGCCCTGTGGCGTTCCGGCATTGGGATCGAAGAACGGATCCTGCGGCGGCGGCAGACCGGCGCTGGTCCCCGGCGGCGGGGCAGCGGCGGTCGGATAGCCGCCGGGCGGCGGCAGCGGCTCGGAGGTGATGGGGGCCGATGTCACCGGCGGCGCGGAGGGCAGGGCCGGCTGATTGTAGGAAGGCGGATTCATCACCGGTCCGGAGAAGCGCTGGGAGCCGGCACAGGCCGTCAGGGCGAGGAGCGGGAGGAGTGCGGTCGCCTTCAGCGCCGGGATGGCGGTTTTCGTCGTCGTCATGCGGCGCGGTTCCGATTCCGATCAATCTTACGTGGCGTCAATATCATAGAGGCATAATGAACGCGGCATGAGCATGGTTTAGCTCAGCCGGGCCCGCTTGCGAACCCGCGAAGTCCGATCTGGTTCCGCTGTCACGCCAAAGGCATAGTGCGGCCTTCCCGGAAGGACCCGTCATGACGCCGCTCACACCTGCCAGCATCGCTGCTCCCTTCGCCCGCTACAGCCACGGCATGGAAGTGCCGGCGGGCTGGCGCCTCGTCGTCTGCTCGGGGCAACTCGGCGTCGCGGCGGATGGGAGCGTGCCCGAGGATGCGCGCGCGCAGGCCGATCTCTGCTTCGCCAACATCGCCGCGATCCTCGCCGAGGCGCGGATGACGCTCGCCGATATCGTGCGGATCAATGCCTATGTCACCGACCGCGCCCATATGAAGGGCTATATGGATTCGCGCGACGCCCATGCCGGCGCGCCGCCGCCGGCCTCGACCCTGATGATCGTCTCGGGCTTCACCCGGCCGGAGTTCAAGGTCGAGATCGAGGTGATCGCGGCCGCGCCCTGAGACGCGACCGCGCTGCGGTTCAGCCCGCCTTGCGCTTGTTCTGGCGATTGGCGACGAGGTCGTCGACCACGGCGGGGTCGGCCAGCGTCGAGGTGTCGCCGAGCGCGCCATGCTCGTCCTCGGCGATCTTGCGCAGGATGCGGCGCATGATCTTGCCGGAGCGGGTCTTGGGCAGGCCCGGCGCGAACTGGATCAGGTCCGGCGAGGCGATCGGGCCGATCTCCTTACGGACATGGGCGACGAGGTCCTTGCGCAGATCCTCGGACGGCTTCTCGCCCGCCATCAGCGTGACATAGGCGTAGATGCCCTGGCCCTTGATGTCGTGCGGGTAGCCGACGACCGCCGCCTCCGAGACGGCGGGGTGCGCGACCAGCGCCGATTCGACTTCCGCCGTGCCCATGCGGTGGCCGGAGACGTTGATGACGTCGTCGACGCGGCCGGTGATCCAGTAATAGCCGTCGGCGTCGCGCCGGCAGCCGTCGCCGGTGAAGTACTTGTTCGGATAGGTCGCGAAATAAGTCTCCTCGAAGCGCTTATGGTCGCCATAGACCGTGCGCATCTGGCCGGGCCAGCTTTCGGCGATGACGAGATTGCCCTCGCAGGCGCCGGTCAGCACCTTGCCTTCGGCGTCGACGATCTGGGGCTCGACGCCGAAGAAGGGCCGCGTCGCCGAGCCGGGCTTGAGGGCGGTGGCGCCGGGCAGCGGCGTGATCAGGATGCCGCCGGTCTCGGTCTGCCACCAGGTATCGACGATCGGGCAGCGGCGCTCGCCGACGACGCGATGGTACCACTCCCAGGCCTCGGGATTGATCGGCTCGCCGACCGAGCCGAGCAGGCGCAGCGACTTGCGTTTCGTCTTCTTCACCGGCTCCTCGCCGGCGCCCATCAGCGAGCGGATCGCGGTCGGGGCGGTGTAGAAGGTGTTGACCTTGTGCTTGTCGATGACCTCCCAGAAGCGCGAGATCGTCGGATAGGTCGGGATGCCCTCGAACATCAGAGTCGTCGCGCCGTTGGCGAGCGGCCCGTAGAGGATGTAGCTGTGGCCCGTCACCCAGCCGACATCGGCGGTGCACCAGTAGATGTCGCCGTCATGGTAGTCGAAGACGTACTGATGGGTGATCGAGGTGTAGACGAGATAGCCGGCGGTGGTGTGGAGCACGCCCTTCGGCTTGCCGGTCGAGCCCGAGGTGTAGAGGATGAAGAGCGGGTCCTCCGCCTTCATCTCGACCGGCGGGCAATGGGTCGAGACCTTCTCCGCCTCCTCGTGATACCAGACGTCGCGGCCTTCCTTCATGGTGACATGGCCGCCGGTGCGCTTGACGACGATGACGGTGCCGATGCCACCCTTCACCTTGTCGTCGGCGGCGTCGACATTCTTCTTGAGCGGCACGGCGCGGCCGCCGCGCAGGCCTTCGTCGGCGGTGATGACGACCTTGGAATCGGCATCCTCGATGCGGTTCGAGAGGGAATCCGGCGAGAAGCCGCCGAAGACCACCGAATGGACGGCGCCGATGCGCGCGCAGGCGAGCATCGCATAGGCCGCCTCCGGGATCATCGGCAGGTAGATGGTGACGCGGTCGCCCTTCTTGACGCCATGCGCCTTCAGCACGTTGGCGAATTTGCAGACTTCGGCGTGGAGCTGGCCGTAGCTGATCTTCTTCGATTCGGAGGGGTCGTCGCCTTCCCAGATGATCGCGGTCTGCTTGGCGCGCGTGGCGAGGTGCCGATCGACGCAGTTATAGGCGACGTTGGTGGTGCCGTCCTCGTACCATTTGATCGAGACCTTGCCCGGCTTGTAGCTGACGTTGCGGACCTTGCTGAACGGCTTGAACCAGTCGATCCGCTTGCCCTGCTCGGCCCAGAACTTGTCGGGATCCTTGACCGAGGCCGCGTACATTTTCTTGTACTTAGCGTCGTTGGCCCAGGCCTTCTTCGCCCAGGCGGCGGGCACGTCGTAGATGATCTCGGTCATTGGCAGGCATCTCCCCGGACAGGGTTCTTTGTCGCGTTCCCGTGTCCGCCTGCCGGCGGGCGCGGTCCCGCTTCGTTTGAATTGGGCGCATCATAGGGTGCGTGTGCGGCGCGGCAAGCGCTTCGCGCTCGCACTTTCGTGTCACAGACTTTCGGCGATGTCGGCCTTGGGTCCGGATCGGTTCAGAGCCCGCCCATCTTGCAGACGAGGTCCCATTCCTCATCCGTCACCGGCTGGACCGAGAGGCGGAAGGAGGTGACGAGCGACATCTTGGCGAGTTTCGGCTCGGCCTTGACGGCGGCGAGCGTCACCGGCCTGGGCAGCGGCTTCACCGCCTTGAAGTCGACCAGTACCCAGGGCGGGCCGGCGGCTTCCCAGGGGTAGGCCTCGCGGATGACCTCGACGATGCCGACGATCTCGAGGCCCTCGTTGGAATGGTAGAAGAAGACCTGCTCGCCCTTCTTCATGGCCATCAGGTTGAGCTTGGCGGTGTGGTTCTTCACCCCGTCCCAATGCGTGCCCTTGGCACCGGCCTTGACCTGGTCGTCCCAGGACCAGACCGAGGGTTCGGATTTGATCAGCCAGTGAGCCATCAGGCCTCGTCCTCCTTCAACGGCACGGGCGGCTTGGAGGCCGCTTCGCCCTGTTCGTTCCAGAACCGCACCATCTCGCGCGTCAGCGCGGCGTAATCCTTCGGGTCGAGCTCGACCCGGACCTCGCCCTCGCCGAAAGGCAGGATCAGCACGAAGCGATGCGTGCCCTCGGCCTTTCGCCGGCGATGCTGGATGACGGGCGTGGCGATGCGGCCGGCCAACGGCACCGGGCCGCTTTCGGCGACGAGCTCGGAGCCGGTCGTCTTCCTGACCTCCGCGATGCCGCGCGCGATGCGCTTGCCGAGATCGTTGAGCTCTCCCGCCATGGCTTCCTCCGTCATTCCGCCCTGAGTGGCCGGGCGAGCAGCGCCGCCACGGCTTCACGCACGCCGATCCTGCCCGCGATGACCGCCGCGATGGCCTCGGCGATCGGCATCTCCTTACCCTCCCGCCGCGCCATCTCGGCAAGGACGGGGGCGGTGAAGGCGCCTTCCGCGAGCTTGCCGCCGGCGGCTTCAGCCGGGCTCCTGCCCTGGCCCAGCGCCAGACCATAGGCGAAATTGCGCGATTGCGGCGAGGCGCAGCTCAGCACCACGTCGCCCAATCCCGAAAGGCCCATCAACGTCTCGGGATCGGCGCCATGCGCCTCGCCGAAGCGGCGCAGTTCGGCGAAACCGCGCGCGACCAGCGCGGCGCGGGCGCTCTCGCCGAAGCCGAGTCCGATGACGATGCCGGCGGCGATGGCGAGCACGTTCTTGGCCGCGCCGCCGATCTCGACGCCGCGCGGATCGCCCGAATGATAGATGCGGAAAGCGGGCGAGCTCAGCGCCTCGGCGAGGCTGCGCGCCAGTGCGGGATCGGCCGCGGCGAGCGTCACCGCGGTCGGCAGGCCGTGCCCGATATCGGCGGCGAAGCTCGGGCCGGAGAGGATGGCGGTCGGGGCTTGCGGCCAGCTTCCGGCGATGATCTCGGTTGGGAACAGCCCGCTCGCCTGCTCGATGCCCTTGGCGGCCGAGATCACCGGCGCGCCGGCGGGCAGTGCGGTTGCCATCGCGGCGCAGGCCGCGCGCAAGTTCTGGGTCGGCACGGCGACGACCAGCGCGTCGCAGGAAGCGAGATCGGCCAGCGTCGAAGTGGCGCGGATTGCTTCGGGCAGGTCGATGCCGGGCAGGCGTGGGGCCTGCCGCGTCGCGCGAATGGTCCCGACCGTCGCGGTGTCGCGCGCCCAGAGCAGGACCTCGCGGCCGGCGCGATGGGCGGCGAGCGCCAGCGCGGCGCCATAGGAGCCGGCGCCGACGACGCCGACCGTCGCGAAGCCCGGATTCTGACTCATGCGGCGGTCGCGGGCTTGGCCGCGAGTTCGTCGAGCGGCCAGCGCGGACGGGCGACGGCCGACATGTCGTCGACGAGGCCGAGCCGCAGCCGCTCCAGCCCGGCCCATGCGATCATCGCGCCATTGTCGCCGCACAGCGCCAGCGGCGGGGCGACCATCGGCAGGCCGGCCTCGGTGGCCAGCCGCGTCAGCCCGCTGCGGATTGCCTGGTTGGCCGCGACGCCGCCGGCGACGACGAGCGTCGTGGGCGTGATGCCGGCCTCGCGGCAGGCGCGCAGGCCGGCGCGGGTCCGGTCGACCATGACGTCGACGATCGCGGCCTGGAAGGAGGCGCAGAGATCGGCGACGTCGTTGTCGGAGAGCGGCGCGATGCGTTCGGCGACGAGGCGCACGGCCGTCTTGAGGCCGGAGAGCGAGAAATCCGGCGTCGGCCGGCCTTGCAGCGGGCGCGGGAAGTCGAAGCGCTCGGGATCGCCCTTCGCCGCCTCGCGCTCGACCGAGGGGCCGCCGGGATAGGGCAGGGCCAGCATCTTGGCGATCTTGTCGAAAGCCTCGCCGACCGCGTCGTCGATGGTGCCGCCGAGCCGGAGATAGTCGCCGACGCCGCGCACGGCGAGAAGCTGGGTATGGCCGCCGGAGACGAGCAGCAGGAGATAGGGAAAGGCGAGATCGTCGGTGAGGCGTGCCGTCAGCGCATGGGCCTCGAGATGGTTGACGGCGATGAAGGGCTTGCCCGTCGCGAGCGCGATCGCCTTGCCGGCGGTGAGGCCGACCATGACGCCGCCGACCAGGCCGGGACCGGCGGCGGCGGCGACGGCGTCGATATCGCCGGGCTTGAGGTCGGCATGGGCGAAGGCGCGCGCGATGATGCGGTCGATCGCCTCGACATGGGCGCGCGCCGCGATCTCCGGCACGACGCCGCCATAGGCGGCATGCGCCGCGATCTGGCTCAGCACCTCGTTGGACAGGATCCTGCTCTCGCCCGAACGCTCGATGGAGACGATCGCCGCTGCCGTTTCGTCGCAGGTCGTCTCTATCCCTAGAACACGCATGATCGGTCGACTTGTCCCGCGGAATGGAGGATCAGGTGATGAAGCTTCGCGGCTGGCGGTGGCCCGCCGGCAATTCCTTCGTATAGTGCGTGCCATGGCCCAAGGCCAAGGGCAATGCAGCGGGCGCCGTCAGCGGCTCCGTGGCGCCGGAAAGAAAAAGGAGAGGGAATGGCCGGCATCATCGTTCCGCCTCAATACGCCCTGATCGCCTTGGCCGGTGCCGTTCGCGGTTTGGCCTGTGACCGGTGGTTGCCTCGCTAGATCGCCGCGCGTCCTGCCGGACGCGATAACGGTAGTCTATGTATTTGTTATCGCATGGGATTGTTCCGGAAGCTGGATTCCGCGTTTCGATCCGATGCCATAGGAGCTGCGAATGCGCGTCTTCGTCTTCCGACCCCGCCCCGATGCCGACCGGACGGCGCAGGCGATCGCCGCCCATGGCTTCGAGCCGCTGGTCGCGCCGCTGTTCGAGGTGGTCAGGCTGCCGGGGGAGGCACCGGCCGGCGATTTCGCGGCCATCGTCCTGACCAGCGGCAATGCCGTTCCCGTGCTCGCTGAGGGACCCGAGGGCTGGCGCGAGCTGCCGGTGTTCACCGTCGGCGCCCGCACGGCGGCGAAGGTCCGCGAGGCCGGTCTCGATGACGCGCGCAGCGCCGATGGCGACCGCAACGACCTGATCGAGCTGATCACGCGGACGGTGTCGGCGCCCGCGCGGCTGCTGCTGATCCTCGGCCGCGACCGCAAGGAGGACGTGCCACAGCGGCTGAAGGACGCAGGCTACGACATCACGCTCTGGGAGGCTTATGCCGCCGAGCCGGTCTCGGTATTGCCGGAGGACACGCAGGCCGCGCTGCGGCACGGCCGGGCCGACGCCGCCCTGCATTATTCGGCGCGCGGGGCGCGGACTTTCCTGAGCCTCGCGCAAGCGGCCGGCGTCGGCGCGGAAGCGCTCGAGCTCACCCATGTCGCGCTCTCGGCCGATGTCGCCTCGCCCTTGATCTCGGCCGGCGCCAGCACGGTGCTCGTCGCCGAGCACCCCGAGGAGGCCGCGATGCTGGCGGCGCTGGAGGAGGTTTCCCGGCGGCAGAAGCCGGACGGGTCGGCGCAGGCGGAGCCGCGCGGCAGCCTGAAGCGCACGCCGCCGACGATCGACCTCAAGCCGCAGCCGCAACCGGAAGCCGATGCGGGAGAAGCTGCGCCCGAGCGGCCCTCGCCCGAAGCGGTGGCGCCGACTGAGGCGCTGCCGCAGGAATTCTCGCCGCCGCCTCCTGAGCCGCCGCGGGCTGCGGCTGCCGCGCCGGTCGCGAAGGCGACGATGCCCTGGCCGGCTCTGGCGATTGCCGGCGTCCTCGGCGGCGTTCTCGGCGCGGGGCTGATGCTCTACGCACTGCGGGCGAGCAGCCCGGCCGTCACGCCCGAACAGCTCGCCGATCTGAGCGGGCGGGGCGACGGGCTTCAGGCCTCCGTCACCGCCGCCGACCGCAAGGCCGGCACCGCCGGGGATGCAGCGGCGAAGGCAGGCTCGGAACTGCAAGCGCTTTCGGGCAGGATCGGCTCGCTTGCCAAGGCGCCAGCGGCCGATACGGGCGCCCTCACGGAGCAACTCCAGCGCACGGAGGCGGCGCTCGCCGCCACAAGCGAGCGGTTCGACAAGCTCACCGGGCGGGTCTCCGCCATCGAGACGCAGGCGAAGGCCACTCCTACCGCGAATACGGAGGGGATGGCGGCGGCGCGAATCGTGCTGGCCGAGCGGGTCCAGCGGGCTCTGGCGGCCGGGCGCCCCTTCGGGAGCGACGTCGCCGCCTTGGTCAAGGCCGGCGTCCCGCAGGCCGATGTCGCGGCGCTCTCCGCTGTCGCGACAGCGGGCTCGGCGACGCGCGAGGCGCTGTTGGCGGGCTTCCGCACGCATGGCGCGATGTTCCAGCGCGAAGTCACGCCGCAATCGGATAGCTGGACGGACAAGCTGATCGGCTTGACGAGCCGCATCGTCACGGTCCGTCCGGTCGGCGACAACAGCTCGAATGATCCCGCCACGCTGCCGCTGCGGCTGGAGAGCGCGGTTGCGGCCGGCGACATGCCGAAGGCGGCGGCGCTCTGGGGCCAATTACCCGAGCCGGCGCGTCGCGCCAGCGCGGAATTCGGCGCCGATCTGCAAAAGCGGGCGGCGGCGGATGCAGCCATCGCCAAAATCGCGCAGGATGCGGTCGCAGCGCTTGGCGCCGCCGGCTGACGGAGGATAGAGAGGTCCATGGTTCGCGTTCTCGTCTACCTCGCCGTCTTCGCCTGCCTTGCCTTCGGCGCGGTATGGCTCGCCGATCGGCCGGGCGAAATCTCGGTGATCTGGCAGGGCTACCGCATCGACACCAGCGTCGCGATCGGCGCGATCGGCGTGGTCCTGCTCGCCTTCCTGGTGTTGCTGGCCTGGGCCATCATCCGCTTCGTCTTCGGCCTGCCTTCCGCCTTCAGCCTCTCCTCGCGGGCGCGGCGCCGGGCACGCGGCTTCGAGGCCGTTTCGCGCGGCATGGTCGCGATCGGCGCGGGCGATCCCGTCGCGGCCGGACGTTATACCGGCGAGGCGCGCCGCTTCGTGCCGAACGAGCCGCTGACCTTGCTGCTGGAGGCGCAGACGGCGCAGCTCACCGGCAATCGCGCTCACGCAGAGGCCGCCTTCAAGGCGATGCTGGACCGCTCGGAGACGCGGGTGCTCGGCCTGCGCGGGCTCTTCGTCGAGGCCAAGCGCCGCGGCGACATGGCGGCGGCGCGCGCCTTCGCCGACGATGCCGTGCGCCGCTCGCCCTCGCTCGCCTGGGCGAACGATGCGCTGCTCGATTTCCACACCAATGCCGGCGACTGGCAGGCGGCACGCACCGCCGTCGAGCGTCGTGCGGCCCTGCGCCTCGCGGACAAGGCGGAGGCGCGCCGGCAGCGCGCCGTGCTGCTTGCGGCCGAAGCGCTGGAAGCCCGCGACAAGGAGCCGGAGCGGGCGCTCGCCGCGGCGCTGGAAGCGGTGAAGCTCGCGCCGGCGCTGACCCCGGCGGCGGCGCTTGCCGGCCGGATGTTGGCCGAGCGTGGTGATGTGCGCAAGGCGTCGAAGCTGCTGGAGGCGGCCTGGCGGGAGGCGCCGCATCCCGATGTCGCGGCGGCCTATCTCGATGTCCGCCTCGGCGACAGCGCACTCGACCGGCTGAATCGCGCCATGACGCTGTCGAAGCTTCGCCCGGCCGACCCGGAAAGCGTACTGGTGTTGGCTGGCGCGGCCATTCAGGCGCGCGAGTTCCAGAAGGCGCGCGACACGCTGAAGCCTCTGCTCGCGGGTGGGGCCTCGGTGCGGGCCTGCCTGCTGATGGCGGAGCTGGAAGAGGCCGAACATGGCGCCGCCGGCAGGGTGCGCGAGTGGCTGGGGCGGGCAACGCGCGCACCGCATGACGCGGCCTGGGTGGCGGACGGGCTCGTCTCCGATCACTGGATGCCGGTCTCGCCGATCACCGGGCGGCTCGACGCCTTCGTCTGGACGGTGCCACCAGCGACGCTCGGCAGCCCGCCGCAGGCGCTGGACGACGTGCTCGCGGATCTCGACGATTCGACCAAGCTGATCGAGGTGAAGCCGGAGAGCGTCACCGTCGTCGAGCCGGCTGCGGTCGTGGTGTCCGCACCGCCGAAGGAGGAGCCGAAGGAGGAGCCGAAGCCCGCTCCTGCGGTTCCGGTCGAGGCCAAGGTCGAGATCAAGAGCGAGCCGGCTGTGAAGCCGGAGCCGGAAGCACAGCCCGCTCCGGTGCCGAAGCCTGCCGGGGCGGCCAACTCTACGGCCTCCGCGGCCCATGGCGCTGTGGCCCGTGAAGCGGTGCCGCCGAAGCCGGTGATCTTCCCCGTTCCGCACGCGCCCGACGATCCCGGGCCGGATGAGGAGCCGCCGGGCGAACCGAAGAAGAGCGGTTTCCGCCTGTTCGGCTGAGCGGGGCCTTCCCTTCTCCCCTTGCGGGAGAAGGTGGCAGCGCGCAGCGCTGACGGATGAGGGGTCGGGCGCCCCCTTGCTCCAGCCTTCTCCCGCGAGGGGAGAGGAGGCAGGTTGCGGTTCGCTCGTGCCTCGCCTTCCTGAGACGATACCGGGTCAAGCCCTGGCATGACGATGGGTGTTCGCGGAAAAGGCGTGCGGCCGGCCGTCATGCACCTTATAGCGACGGCATGGATTGTGATCAGGACGGCCAGAGCGGCCAGGACAACGGCATGGTGACCCTGCAGGTCGGGGCGGAGCAGGCGGGCCTTCGGCTCGACAAGGCGCTCGCCATGCTTGCCGGCGAGATTTCGCGGGCGCGGCTGCAGCAGGTGATCAAGGAAGGCGGTGTCGGCCTCAACGGAACCCCCGTCAGCGATGGCAGCCGCAAGGTGGCCGAAGGCGACGCCATCACGCTGGTGATGCCGGAGGCGAAGCCGCCCGATCCGGTCGGGCAGGACATCCCGCTCGACGTCGTCTACGAGGACGAGCACCTGATCGTGATCGACAAGCCGGCGGGGCTCGTCGTGCACCCTGCGGGAGGGCATGAGGACGGCACGCTCGTCAATGCGCTGATCGCCCATTGCGGCGAGAGCCTTTCCGGCATCGGCGGGGTCAGGCGGCCGGGCATCGTCCACCGGCTCGACAAGGATACCAGCGGCCTGCTCGTCGTCGCCAAGAACGACCGTGCGCATCAGAAGCTCGCCAAGCAGTTCGCCGACCATGGCCGTACCGGGCCGCTGCAGCGTGCCTATCTCGCCATGGTCTGGGGCACGCCGCGCCTGCGCGAGGGCACGATCGACGCCCCGCTCGAGCGCTCCAACCGCAATCGTGAAAAAATGGCGGTGGTGAAGGAGGGGCGCGGCCGCGAGGCGATCACGCATATTCGCCTGATCGAGCGCTACCCACCGCTTCTGAAGGGGCTCGACGAGACCGAGCCGCTGGCGAGCCTGATCGAATGCCGGCTCGAAACCGGGCGCACGCATCAGATTCGCGTGCATATGAGTCATATCGGCCATCCGCTTCTGGGCGACCAGCTCTACGGCTCCGGTTTCGCGACCAAGGCGGTGCGGTTGCCGGAGGAGGCGCGCGAGGCGCTGGCGGCGCTCGGACGGCAGGCGCTGCATGCGGCGGTGCTGGGTTTCGCGCATCCGGCGACGGGCGAGGAGATGCTGTTCGAATCCGACCCGCCCGAGGATTTTGCGAAACTGCAAACAGCGCTCGCGAGGCTGTGAGCCAATCGGGCGTTCCTGCCACCTTTCCGCCAGAGTGAGTTCGCATATACTGGGGTTGTCGGATGCGGATGGCCAAGGGGGCGCCGCACGCAATCGATCCCGCCGAACTCCCGACCGGTTTCTGCGTTGGATCAATTCGCATTGTCCGAAACCTGCGCGAAGGTTGATCGCGCGGTGGGCCCGCCGCACAGCGGGGGCCTCGACGAGGAGACACGCGCATGGCGAGTGCTTCGCTGCCTGTCCTGTCCGCCGAGGGTGGACTCTCACGTTATCTCGATGAAATCCGCAAGTTCCCGATGCTGGAACCGAGCGAGGAATACATGCTGGCCAAGCGCTGGCGCGAGCATGGCGACCGCGACGCGGCGCATAAGCTCGTCACCTCGCATTTGCGCCTCGTCGCCAAGATCGCCATGGGCTATCGCGGCTACGGCCTGCCGATCGGCGAAGTCGTGTCCGAGGGCAATGTCGGCCTGATGCAGGCGGTCAAGCGCTTCGAGCCCGAGAAGGGCTTCAGGCTCGCGACCTATGCGATGTGGTGGATCAAGGCCTCGATCCAGGAATACATCCTGCGCTCCTGGTCGCTGGTGAAGATGGGCACCACGGCCAATCAGAAGAAGCTGTTCTTCAACCTGCGCAAGGCCAAGAGCAAGATCGCGGCGCTGGGCGAGGGCGATCTGCGCCCCGACCAGGTCAAGCAGATCGCGACCAAGCTCGGCGTCAACGAGCAGGACGTGGTCGAGATGAACCGCCGCCTCGGCGGCGACGCCTCGCTCAACACCCCGCTGCGCGAGGATGGCGAAGGCGAATGGCAGGACTGGCTGGTCGACGATTCCGAGAGCCAGGAGCGGCGCCTCGCCGATTCGGAGGAGGCCAGCAACCGCCATACGGCGCTGCACGAGGCGCTGGAGGTGCTGAATCCGCGCGAGCGGCGCATCTTCGAGGCGCGCCGCCTTGCCGAGGATCCGATCACGCTGGAGGAGCTCTCCGAGGAGTTCGGGGTGTCGCGCGAGCGCGTCCGCCAGATCGAGGTCCGTGCCTTCGAGAAGGTGCAGGACGCGGTGAAGAAGGCGATCACCCGCATCGAGGCACCGCGCGCGGCGCTGCCGGCGGCGTGACCGCGATCATCGACGTCGAGAGAATTTAAAAAGGGGCGCTTCCGCGCCCCTTTTCATTTGCTCGACATTTTCAACGAGCACCTGGCTGCGGCTCGGCAAGCTTCTGCCGGAGAAGGCGCTGACCCCTCCGCTTCCCGAGATGGTCGGGTCGAGCCCGACCATGACGAGGAGACGCGCGCCGCCTCAATACAACGGTAGCAGCGGCTTCAGCGGCAGGCGGATCGGGCCGAGGAAGACGCGGCCCTCCCGCAGCGAGACCGGCGGCAGCGGCGTGAGGCCGGGCGCCGTGGCGGCGGCGCTGCCGCCGCGCCCGCCCAGCAGGCCGCCGAGCCCGCCCAGCAGATTGCCGACGCGGACGCCGCCGATCTGCTGGATGCCCGCGGCGGCCAGTTGCAGATCGCCGCCGACATGGTGGGTCGGGTCGAGCAGCAATTGCCCGCTGCCGTCGATGCGGGCCGCGCCCTTGGTCGTGGCGAGGCGTGTGATGTCGAGGACGCCGTTGGCGTTGCGCCAGGTTTCGAGCGCATCGGGATTGAAGCCCTGGCGGAACGCCTCCGACTGGGTCAGCGTCGCCTGCAGGTCGATCGTGCCGGCATCGGTCGTACCGAGCAGGGCGTCGATCACAGGCAGCACGGTCCCCTTGGCGGAGAGCGCGATATCGACGGCCTGATCGGTTGCCGGGCGGTCCGGATTGCGGCGCAGATGCGTTTCCAGCGAAGCGGCGCGCCAGTTCTCCGCGGCCTGCCCCGGCGTGGTGAGGGTGGCGTTCGGCTCCGCCGCGACCAGCGCGAAGCGCTGCGGATCGCGCCAGGCCAGGCTGGCGTCGAGCTGCTTCCAGGTGATGTCGAGGCTGCGGCCTTCCGGCAGGGAGACGCGGGCGGGGCTGGTCGCTTCGAGGATGACGAGGCCCGGCGAATAGATTTGCCCGACAGCCAGCACCGGGCCGGTCTCGACCCGCACGGCATCGCCCCAGCGCGTCGAGGTCAGGGCGAGCGAATCGCAGCGGACCTCGATGCGGAAGGGAAAGCCGCGAACGGTCCGGTTGTTGCAGGTCCAGCTCCGGCCGCGCTCGGCCTCCTTGGCGAGAGCCTTGTCGATCTCGGCGACGGTGCGGCCATGGACGTAGAACCAGAAGCCCGACCAGGCCGCCGCCAGCACGACGAGGAGGCCGAAAGGGGCATAGAGCCAGAAGCGGCTCTGGCGGCGCGTCGGGGAGAGGTCGGTCATGCGGCAGGCGTTCCTTGCGCGAAGGCGGGCCGATTGTTAGCTCGCCAGAACGGCGGATGCCAGAGTGGCGGATGCCCGCCACCAAGCAGGCCGGCATGGCCAAATGATGAGACGGCGATGACGAGCGAAAGCGATGCGGCGGATCTCTGGGTCTTCGGCTACGGGTCGCTGATCTGGCGGCCGGGATTCGCCTTTGCGGAAAGCGTTCCGGCGAAGCTCCATGGCTATCACCGCTCGCTTTGCGTCTTCTCGCATGTCCATCGCGGCACGCCGGACCGGCCGGGCCTCGTGCTCGGGCTCGATCGCGGCGGGGTGTGCAGGGGGCTGGCCTTCCGGGTCGAGGCCGGCCGGGCGGAGGAAACGGTCGCCTATCTCAGGGCGCGCGAGCAGGCGACGGCGGTCTATCTCGAGCGCCGTGTTCCGTTGCGGCTGGATGATGGTCGGCGAGTCGAGGGGCTGGTCTATGTCGCGGACCGCCATCACCTGCAATATGCCGGCAAGCTGCCGCCCGCCGCCTTGCTGAAGCTTGTCCGCCAGGGGCGCGGCCAGTCGGGCGAGAATCCCGATTATGTACTGCAGACCCATGAGCATCTGCGCAAGATGGGGGTCTATGATCCCGTGCTCGCCGCGTTGGCGCAGGAGCTGGCGCCGGGCCTCCACGCGACGCATCCGCCGGTGAAGGGCTGACCGCCACGCCATGCGCCCGCAACCGGGCACTGTTGGACGGGTGTCCCCGCCGATTTGTTAGGGGTGCGCATCGTCATTCCGGGGCTAGCCCGGAATGACGATGCGTTTCCGTGCGATGCGCGGCGCGGCGTGGAACCGGCTCAGGCGCCCTTCAGGTGGGCGTTGCACTGGCTGTAATAGCCGCCGCCCTTCTGGATCCATTTCAGGCCGCCATTGCCATTGGTGGCCTTGTTGGCGTTGTACTGGTCGTCGCAGGTCTTGAAGCGCTGCTTGCCGGCCGAGAGCTGCGAATATTTCGGATCGACCTTGCTCGGGAACACGGCGTTGCCGGCTGGGGCGGGGGCCGCCATCGGCTTCGGCGCTGCCGGTGCGGCGGCGGTCGTGGCGGCGGGCTTCGGCGCGGCCGGAGCGGGCGCCGTCGTGGCTGCCGGGGCGGAGGCAGGGGCCGCGGTGGCGCTGTCGCCGCATTGCGTCTTGCGGAAGTCGTTCCAGGACTGGCCGTTGAGCGCGTTGCCCGTTTTGGCCGCCTGATACTTGGTGCTGCATTCCTTCATCGTCAGCGCGAGCGCCGGCGTCGAAGCCTGGATCATGAACCCGCCGGCGAGCGCGAGAAGGCCGGCAGCAAGCGCGAATCTGGTCTGTGTCATGATGATCCTCCCCCGTATGGGGTGCTTGTCGATGCCGCTGCGGCCGGACGGATCATTCCGGGCGGTCGGGCAGCAAGGATGAGGCTAGCCCCGCGAAGATGAACTGTCGCTGACGATTTTGGCCGGATTTCGGCCATGTTTCGTAAGGTAAACCCGCGCCGCATTGCCGCCGAAGATTGCGGCCCGCTCGGCGTCCGAGAGCGTCGCGGTGAGACGTTCGGCGGTTGCGAGCCATTCGGCGTAGGGCGCACGCAGCGTCGCGACCGGCCAGTCGCTGCCCCAGAGCAGGCGTTCCGGCCCGAAACAGGCGAGGAGATGCGCCACCGCAGGCGCCAGCGTCGCGTCCGTCCAGTCCGGCCCGGCTTCGGTGACGAGGCCGGAGAGCTTGCAGACCGTGTTCGGCTTTGCGGCCAGCTTGGCGATGCCGTCGCGCCAGGCGGAAAGGTCGGCACCGGCCACGCCTGTTGATGTGAGATCAGGTTTGGCGCCGTGGTCGATGACGACGGGAAGCTCCTTCTCGCGCTCCAGCAGGGTGAGCAGTGCCGGGATCTGCGGCAGCTTCACCAGCGCGTCGAAGACGAGATTGTGCTCGCGCAGTGCCGCGAAGGCGGGGGCGAGCTCCGGCCGGGCGAGCCAGTGCGGATCGGGAATATCCTGCGCCATGGGTCTGAGGCCCACCAGCAGCGGATCTGCGGCCAGCGCGGCGATGCGGGCGGGGGCGTCGGGCGCCGCGAAATCGGCCCAGCCGACGACGCCGGCGACGAAGGGCGTGGCGGCCGCGGTTTCGAGCAGGAAGCGCGTTTCGGCCTCGCTCGGCGCGGCTTGGACGAGGATGGTGGCGTCGATGTCGTGGGTGGCCAGCAGCGGTGCGAGATCGGCCGGGGCGAAGTCGCGGTGGATGGCCTCGAGCGCGGGCGTGAGCCAGCCATAGTCGCCGCGGTCGAGCCGCCAGAGATGCTGGTGGGAATCGATGCGCGGCGGGGCAGGCGGCTTGCTGGGAGAGGGGCTCGTCATGCGCGTCGCCATGCGGATCCTGGGCTCGGCGGCGGCAGCGTTCGGCCGGCGCGGTCCCCTATGTGCACGCCAACATGTTAGCTTGCAACCGGCTTGAAAGCAGATTAGCGTCCTGCCCGGGTCGCTGTCGCGGCGGAGCCCAAAAGCTTGCCGCGACAGAGACGAAAGCCCGAAAATGGGCCGCCTGCAAGTGGGCGAAATACCGTTTCACAGGTCCTGGGGAGGACGCCGATGACCGACAGCATTCTCAAGCCGACTCGCCGTGCGCTGTTGCGCGGCGCCGCCGCGACCGGCGCGGGCGTCATCGCCGCGCCGCTGGTGCTGCGCGAGGCGCGTGCGCAGGCGCCGTTCAACTGGAAGCGCTTCTCCGGCCAGTCGATCGACGTGCTCTTGGTCAAGAACCCCCGCTCCGAGCTGATGCAGGCGGCGGAGAAGGAATTCACCGAGCTGACCGGCATCAAGGTCTCCTCCGAGCAGGTGCCGGAGCAGCAGCAGCGCCAGAAGGCGGTGATCGAGTTCGCATCGGGCAAGCCGAGCTTCGATGTCAGCGGCATCTCGCTGCATGTGCAGAAGCGCATGGCGGCGAAGGGCAAGTGGTTCGAGAACCTCGACCCCTACATCAAGGACGCCTCGCTGACGGCGCCGGATTTCGACTTCGCCGATTTCGGCGCCGGGCCCGTCGCCTATGCCCGGCAGGCCGACGGCTCGCTCGATACCGTGCCGTTCTTCGTCGACTACTGGATCGTCTACTACAACAAGGAGCTCTTCGACGCGAAGGGCGTCGCCTATCCGAAGTCGATGGACGAGATGTTCACCGTCGCGCAGAAGCTGCACGATCCCGCCAAGGGTATCGCCGGCTTCGTCTCGCGCGGGCTGAAGAACGCCAATGTCCCGGTCTGGACCTCGCTGATGCTCGGCCAGGGCTCGGAGACGACCTCGCCAGACGGCAAGCTGCTCACCGACACGCCGGAGGCGATCTGGGCGGGCGAGCTCTACAAGAAGCTCAACAAGGAGACCGGGCCGGTGGGTTCGGTCGGCTTCAACTGGAACGAGTGCCAGACCACCTTCATGCAGGGGCGGGCGGCGATGTGGCTCGACGGCGTCGGCTTCGCCACGCCGCTGGAGGACCCGTCGAAGTCGCGCATCGTCGGCAAGGTCGGCTACGGCATCACCCCGCCGGGGCCGAAGGCGCATCACGCCGGCATGTTCGCCGACGGCATGGGCATCTCGCGCGGCTCCTCGAAGAAGGAGGCGGCCTGGCTCTATGTGCAGTTCATGACCAACAAGAAGAATCAGATCGCCATGCTCAAGGCCGGCGCCGGCGCGCCCGGACGATCCTCGGCCTATCTCGACACCGAGACGATCCAGCAGTCGAAGTTCGGCAAGCAGTATTTCGATTGCCTGCTCGGCTCGGCCAAGATCGCCCGGGCCGGCCTGCCGCAGATCGTGCCGGTGACCGAGTTCCGCGATGTCTTCGGCGTGGGTCTGACCAACATGATCGGCGGGGCCGATGTCGCGAGCGAGCTCAAGAAGGCGACGGAGACCTTCGCCCCGGTGCTCGCCAAGAGCGAGCAGGGGTAAGCGCAACAGACGTCATGGCCGGGCTTGACCCGGCCATCTCGTCACCAGTGCACACTCTCGAAGAGGTGCTCGGGTCAAGCCCGAGCATGACGGTTCCAGACGCATGACCAGTACATCCCTGCCAGCCAATCTCGCCAGCGCGGCGCCCGCGACCTCCACAACGTCGCAGGATTTCACGCCGCGCTACTGGCTGTTCTCGTTGCCGGCGGTTCTGGTGATCGCGGCGGTGATCGTGTTCCCGTGGCTGTTCACGCTGTTCATGTCCACGCAGGACTGGAAGATCGGCGGCGGCGCGGAGTTCGTCGGCCTCGGCAACTTTGTCGAACTGGCCAGGGACCAGCGCTTCCTCGAATCGATGGGGCACACGGCCTATTTCACGATCCTCGCGGTGGTGCTCCCGATCGTGTTCGGCACGGCGGCGGCGCTGGTGTTCCATCGCGAATTTCCCTTTCGCGGGCTGCTGCGCACGATCTTCGTGATGCCGATGATGGCGACGCCGGTCGCGGTCGCGCTGGTCTGGACGATGATGTTCCACCCGCAGCTCGGCGTGCTGAATTACCTGCTCTCGCTTCTCGGTATCGGCCCCTCGGCCTGGGTCTACGATCCCGCGACGGTGATCCCGACGCTGGTGATGGTCGAGGTCTGGCACTGGACGCCGCTCGTCATGCTGATCGTGCTCGGCGGATTGGCTGGGCTGCCCCGAGAACCTTACGAGTCTGCGCTGATCGACGGCGCCAATGACTGGCACATGTTCCGGCACATCACGCTGCCGCTGGTCTGGCCCTTCATCATGGTGGCGATCGTGATCCGCACCATCGATGCGCTGAAGGCCTTCGACACGATCTTCGTGATCACCCAGGGCGGACCGGGCACGGCGTCGGAGACGCTGAACATCTTCCTCTATCTGCAGGCCTTCCAGTTCTACAAGATCGGCTACGCGTCCTCGGTCGTGGTGATCTTCTTCGTCATCATCATCATGCTCTCGCTGCTGCTGCTCTATGCGCGGCAGAAGTCGAAGTGGAACGCGTGATGGGCCGCTTCGCCAAAAAACTCGGCTTCTGGGCTTCGGTCTTCGTGCTGGTGTCGCCGGCGGTGCTGGTCTTCCTCTGGATGATCTCGCTGTCGCTCAAGAACGAGCTCGACAACACCGCCTTCCCGCCGGTCTTCATCCCGGATCCGCCGACGCTGAAGAACTATGTCGACGTCTTCGCGCAGAACAATTTCGGGCTCTATCTGTGGAACTCGATCCTGGTCACGGGCGGGGCGGTGCTGCTCGGGCTGATTGTCGGCGTTCCCGCCGGCTACGGCATCGCGCGCGGCAAGGCGCATAAATTCGCGATCCTGATCCTGATCGCGCGGATGACGCCGGCCTTATCCTATCTCATCCCGCTCTTCCTGCTCTTCCAGATCACGGGACTGGTGGGCACGATCACGGCGCTGGTCATCACCCATCTCGTCATCACCATCCCGATCATCGTCTGGATCATGATCGGCTACTTTGAGAACATCCCGATGGAGCTGGAGGACGCCTCGCGCATCGACGGTGCCACGAGCTGGCAGGCCTTCCGTCATGTCGCGCTGCCGCTGGCGAAGCCGGGCATCGTCGTCGGCGGCATCCTGGCCTTCATCTTCTCCTGGAACAACTTCATCTTCTCGGTGGTGCTCGGCGGCAAGGCGAGCCGCACCCTGCCTTCGGCCGTCTACAACTCCCTGACCTTCGAGCAGATCTCCTGGGGGCCGCTGGCAGCGGCGGCGCTGCTGGTGACCCTGCCGGTGCTGCTGGTGACCGTGATCGCGCAGCGCCAGATCGTCGCGGGATTGTCGGCCGGAGGCCTCAAGGACGGCTAGCCGGAACCATCGCAAGGACGTTGCGGAGCCCTTGCGAGTTGATCTGTCTTCATACTAACATGTCAGCCACTGTTCAGCTCTGAAAGTTCCCTCCATGGCCTCCGAAAAGACCCGCTTCGGCCTCTCCTGCGCGATCACGACCCCGATGCGGGAGGGCGGCGGCATCGACCTGCCGCGCCTCGTCCGCCATGCCAAGCATGTGCTGGCGCAGGGCTGCGACTCGGTCACGCTCTTCGGCACGACGGGGGAGGGTGCGGCGCTCGGCCTGCCGGCGCGGACCGCGATGATGGGCGCGCTGATCGGCGCGGGGATCGATCCGGCCAAGCAGATCTATGCCGGCATTGCCGCGGCCTCGATGCAGGAGGCGGTCGAGCAGTCCAGACTCGCGCTCGATGCCGGGGCGAAGGGGCTGCTGGTCGCGCCGCCCTTCTACTTCAAGGGCGTCAGCGACGAAGGACTCTATGTCTGGTTCTCGCAGTTCTTCGAGAAGCTGGGCGCTTCGGCCCGCAATGTCATCCTCTACCATATCCCCTCGGTGACGGCGGTCGAGATCAGCGTCGGGCTGGTGCAGCGGCTGAAGACGGCCTTCCCCGGGCTCGTCGCCGGCGTCAAGGATTCCTCTGGCGACTATGCCAACACCGAGGCGCTGCTGAAGGCGCATGGCGAGCTCGCCATTCTCGTCGGCGACGAGCGCCAGCTCGCGAGGGCGGTGCGCAACGGTGCGCAGGGCTCGATCTGCGGCGTCGCCAATCTGGTGCCGGCATTGCTGCGGCCGATGGTCTATGAGGGCAAGGACAGCCCGGTGGTGAATGCGCTCGTCGACGAGATCTGCTCCTATCCGGTGCTGGCGGCGGTGAAGGCGCTGACGGGCCATGTCCATGGCGATCCGGGCTATGGGGCAATGCGCCCGCCGCTGGAAGCACTGGACGAGGCCACCCGCAAGCGGCTCTTTGCAGCCTTCGATTCGATTACGCAGGCAAAGGCGGCCTGAACCAGGGCAACCTGAAGGAGGGATTGTGAATCAGCCGGAGCAGGAACCGCGCTAAGGCGAGCCGCTGAAGCTGAGGGAGCGCGCCTATGCCTCCTTCACCGAGCGGCTGCTGGCGCGCGAGATCAAGCCCGGCCAGTTCGTGACCCAGCGCGAGCTCGTGGCGATGACCGGCTTTCCGCTCGGCGCGATCCGCGAGCTGATCCCGCGGCTCGAGGCGGAGGGGCTGATCAAGACCGTGCCGCAGCGCGGCATGCAGGTCGCCCATGTCGACCTGAACCTGATCCGCAACGCCTTCCAGTTCCGGCTCTTCCTCGAGAAGGAGGCGACGGCGCTCTATGCGCAGAACGCGACCGACGCCGAGATCGCCGAGCAGCGGGCCCGGCACGAGGCGATCGTCGCCCGAGCCGAGGCCGGCGGCGACGAGCGGCTGATCGAGGATGCCGAGGACATCGACCGGCTGATGCACGAGGCGATCATCGACCATCTCGACAACGAGATCGTTGCCCAAGCCTTCCGGGTCACCTGGCTCAAGATCCGGCTGATCCGGCAATACGAGACCCGCATCCACAACAGCATCATCATCCCGGTGATGCAGGACCATCTCGCCATCATCGCGGCGATCGAGACGCGCGATCCCGAGCGCGCCGCTGCGGCGATGGCCACCCATATCGGCAACGCCCGGACGCGGGCGATGCAATACTGAGAGCGAAGACCATAACGAGCCGGAACACCGGCCGCCTCCGGAGGAAACAGAGATGATCAAGCAGAGCAGACGCGATTTCCTGGCCGCCGCTGCCGCGGGCTCGGCAGCCATCGCCGCCCCCTCGATCCTGCGGGCGCAGGCCCTCGTCCTGCGCTGGGCCGACGGCCAGCCGGCGACCCACCCCTCGCCGCAGAGCGCGGTGAAGGCCGGCACCGAGATCAAGGAGAAGACCGGCGGGCGCATCGATGTCCAGTCCTTCCCGAACGGGCAGCTCGGCTCGTCGCGGGACATGGTCGAGTCGGTCGCCAGCGGCGCCCTGACGATGGTCACGGAAGGCGCGGCGCAGCTCGGCCAGTTCGTGCCGCAGCTCTCGATCATCGAGGCGCCCTATATCTGGAAGGACGCGGCGCATATGACGCGGGCGCTGAAATCCCCGCTGATCGACGAGCTCAACAAGGCGCTGGTCGAGAAGCGCGGCATGCGCATGATCGGCGTCAATTATTATGGCGTGCGCCACCTCACCAGCGGCAAGAAGCCGATCAACTCGGTCGAGGACATGAAGGGCTTCAAGCTGCGCGTGCCGGAGGTCGACACCTTCCGCGCCATGGCCGAGGCCTGGGGCGCACGGCCGACGCCGCTGAACTTCTCCGAGCTCTACCTCGCGCTCTCCCAGGGCGCGGTCGACGGGCAGGAGAACCCGCTCCCGACCATCGCCTCGGCCAAGCTGGCGGAGGTGCAGAAATATCTCGTGCTGACGGCGCACATCATCACGCCGCGGCTCGTGATCGTGAACGAGGCCGCCTGGCAGAAGATCCCGCAGGCCGATCGCGCCGTCATCGTCGCCGCCGTCGACAAAGCCGCGGCCTGGCAGGACAACGAGATCCTGGAGCAGGAGAAGAGCCTGGCCGACAGCCTCGGCAAGCAGGGCATGACGGTGACGACGCCGGACAACGAGGCCTTCCGCAAGCCGGTGCTGGCAACGGTCCCGGCCAAGTTCGAGAGCAAATGGGGCAAGGGCCTCTGGGACCGCATCCAGGCGCTGTGACCTTTCCCTGTGCTCAGCCCTCATCCTGAGGAGCCGCGAAGCGGCGTCTCGAAGGATGTTCCCGGAGACTCCGGAACCAACTGGACCATCCTTCGAGACGCGCTCCTTAGGAGCGCTCCTCAGGATGAGGGCTGAGCTCGGGCTTCCAGGTATCGAGAAAAGGCAATCCGCATGACGCTCTGGCCCAGGCTGTTCGACCGGGTGATGGAGGTGATCGCCGCGCTTCTCCTCGTCGCGCTCTTGGTCACGGTGTCGCTCGGCATCGTCACCCGCGCCGTCGGCGAGCCGCTGATCTGGACCGACGAGGTCTCGCGCTTCCTGATGCTGTGGGTCGCCGTCACCGGCTGGATACTCGCCAGCCGCAGGCGCGCCCATATCCGCATCCGCTTCTTCCACGACATGCTGCCGGCGCGGGGATGGCGCTCGGCGGAAGCGCTCATGCAGCTCGCCATGGTCGTCTTCGGCGGCCTGACCGTTTGGTATTCCATCCATCTCGTGCAGGCCAATTACGATCTCGAGGCGACGACCGTGCCGCTCTCGATGGGCCTGCTCTACGCGCCGATGGTGCTGGCGGGGATCGTAACCGTGCTGCAGGGCCTCGCCGAATTCGTCGGCAACCTCATGAACTGGCGGACCTCTCCCTATGAGCCGGTCGCGGCGACGCTGCAGGAGCCGGCCGAATGAGCGCGCTGATCTTCAAGATCTCGGCCGTCTGGCTGCTCTCGATCCTGGCGGGCTTCCCGCTCTTCGCCTCGATGGGGCTCGCGGCCTTCGCCTTCGTGCTGATCGGCGAACTCTCGGCCTCGATCGTGCCGCAGAAGATGGCGCAGGCGATGAACTCCTTCCCGATCGTCGCGGCGCCGCTCTTCATCCTGATGGGCAACATCCTCGCGGCGGCGCGCATCACCGACCGCATCGTCGCCTTCGCGACCTCGGTGATCGGCTGGCTGCGCGGCGGTTATGCCCATGCCTCGATCCTGACCAGCATGATCTTCGCCGGCATGGTCGGCTCGGCGGTGGCGGATGCGGCGGGTTCGGGCGCCATCGAGATCCGCGCCATGCAGAAAGCCGGCTACCGGCCGGAGACGGCGGCGGCGATCACCGCCGCGGCGGCGACGATCGGGCCGATCATCCCGCCTTCGCTGCCGATGGTGATCTACGGCGTCACGGCGGATGTCTCGATCGGGCGGCTGTTCATCGGCGGCGTCATCCCCGGCATCCTGATGGGCTTGTCGCTGATGGTGATGGTGATGTTCATCGCCAGGCGACAGGGCTTCCGGAAGGAAGGGTTCAAGGGTTTCCGCGAGATCGGCCGCAGCTTCCTGAACGGCTTCTTCGCGCTGATGACGCCGCCGATCATCCTGGGCGGCATGTTCTCGGGCCTCGTCACGCCGACGGAAGCCGCGGCCGTCGCCTGCCTCTACGCGCTCTTCCTCGGCTTCTTCGTCTACCGAACGCTGGAGGTGAAGCAGCTCTGGCCGATCCTGATCGACACGGTCGAGACGATGGGGCTCGTCGCCGTGCTGGTGATGGCCGCGGGCGCTCTCGGCTGGTGCATGTCGATCTCGCGCGTGCCGCAGACGCTGACGCCGCTGATCGTCGAGACGATCGCGCATCCGCTCGTCTTCCTGCTGGTCTGCAACCTCATCCTGCTCGTCGTCGGCTGCTTCATGGAGGCGTTGGCGGCGATGCTGATCCTGATCCCGATCCTGGTGCCGGCGGCGAACAGCTTCGGCATCGACCCGGTTCAGTTCGGCATCATCATGATCCTGAACCTGATCCTGGGGACGATCCATCCGCCGATCGGCGTCGTGCTCTTCGTGGTGACGCGCATCGCCAACGTCTCGTTCGAGGCGATGTCGAAGGCGATCCTGCCCTGGCTCGTGCCGCTGCTGGTGGTGCTGGCCGCGATCACGCTCTGGCCGCCGCTGACGACCTGGCTGCCGAACCATATCATGGGGCCGTGAGGTCGGGCCGATGCGCTAGCCCGCCGTTTCCGCCTGGGGCATCAGGTCGAGCAGGGCCGCGCGGCGGCTGGCGCCGTCCTCGGCGAGGAGATGGACGTGGATCTCCTTCGCGCCGGCCTCGGAGACGGCGCGCTGCCAGCGTGCCAGCGCCGCCTCGACGCCGAAGGGGCCGGAATCGCGGACCGCGATGATCTGCCGCTCGGCCGAGACGGCGAGCAGCACCGCATCGGTGAAGCTCAGGGGATGGGTGTCGTCGGCGGCGAAGACCGAGGCGACATAGCGCCGGCCCGAGCGGCCGCGCCAGGCGGTGAAGCGACGCTCGCTCAGCGCAGCCGTGCTGCGCAACGGCATCTCGCGGGCCACTGTCTCCGGCGCCGGGGCCGGTTCATCGAACAGGTCCGGGGTGAAGCGATAGGCGAGGGCAGCCATATTCGTTCCTCCTGCAATAGGAACAAAATGGGAACGCTGCGGGGATAAGTCAACCGGGCCCGGTTCGGGCGAGGCGATGCTGCTGTCAGGATATGTCAGGAGTTCGCGAGCGGATCCAGGCCGCGGGCGGCCAGCTCGGCGCGGCCCTGGGCCAGCAGCCGGTCGCTGGCCGTCTCGATGCGCTCCTGCAATTCGTGCTGGAAGCTCGTCTTGTCCAGGCCCGGCATGATCGGCGGCAGGATCTCCAGCCGGATCGTCCCCGGGCGCCGCAGAAACTGGCGGCGCGGCCAATACAGGCCCGAATTCACCGCGACGGGCAGGCAGGGCACGCCCATCTCGGCATAGAGATGGGCGACGCCGAATTTGTAGGCCGGCGGCGCGCCGGGCGGGCGGCGGGTCCCCTCCGGGAAGATCAGGAGCTGGCGGCCCTTCTGGCCCAGCTCGATCTTGGCGAGGCGCGTGACGTCCTTGAGCGCGCGGGCGCGGGCGCCGCGATCGACCGGGATCATCCTGAGCTTGGCGAGGCACCAGCCGAAGACCGGGATGCGCATCAGTTCCCGCTTCAGGATGAAGACCGGGTCCGGAAAGAGGGTGAAGAGGGTAAAGGTCTCCCAGAAGGACTGGTGCTTGGCGGCGACCATCAACCCGCCTTCGGGAATGTTCTCGCGCCCGATGATCTCGTAGCGCGTGCCGGCGACGACGCGCATCAGCCAGAGCGAGCTGTGCGACCAGGCCGCGGCGACGTTCCGAAGCACCGCCTGCGGGAGCAGCAGCGCCGGCAACACCACGAAGATCAGCCAGAGGATGAGATTGGCATAGAACAGGACGTTGAAGGCGAGCGAGCGCAGGATCAGCATGGGCCCGCAATGAGCCCGAGACGCGGCGCCGGTCAAGCGCTTGCGGACTTGGAATTGTCTCGGGCCGTGTCGGAAACACAGTCCTCATCCGGAGGAGCCGCGGAATGGCTCCTCAGGATGAGGGCTCAGGAGGCTTTCGAGGAGTCACTCAGCCGTCGCGATGGGTGGCCCCGCGCAGATGCGAGCGCCTTTCGGCCTCCGGGCCCAGGACTTCGGCCGGCTTCGGCGAGACCGGCTTGCGGCCGCCGATGATGACCGAAAGCCGGGAATATTCCGGGTCGTCCTCGACGAAGCTGCGCAGCCGCGCCACGAGATATTTGACGTATTCCGGGGCGAGCAGCCTGATCGTCGACCAGCGGTACCACCAGCCCGCGGTGTCGAGCTGATCGGTGACGACGGGATGGGCGATGAAACGCAGGCCTGGCATGGCATGGGAAAACTCGGCCAAGGTGCGCGGCATGTGATAGTTCGACGTCACCACCAGCAGCGAGCGGAAGCCGTGCCGACGCACCCAGCGGCGGGTCTCGATCGCGTTGCCGATGGTATTGCGCGCGCGGTAGTCGAGATCGACGCAGCAGGCGAGCAGGTCACGCGATGCCGGGTTGAGCCGGGCGAGCTCCTCGCGGCTGGTCTTCTCGTTGACGCCGCTGATGAGGAGGCGCGCGCCGCGATCGGCTCCGAGCAGGCCGATGGCGTCGCCGATGCGCTGCGAGCCGCCGGTGACGACGACGATCGCATCGGTCTGCGGCGTCGCGACCGGCTCACGGGCCTCGATCCCGGCCGCGAAGCGGGCATAGCCGCAGACGAAAAGGACCGCACCGAGGGTGGTGGTCGCGATGGCCGCGAGCGCCAGGATACGACGACGCGACAGCCCGCCGCGCGAAACGGACGTCACCGTAGCGCCCACCGCGAGATGGTCGTTGCTGCTGCCAATCATGGCCATGGCGCGAACCTAACCGGCCAATCGGGCATAACGGCGGCACGAGGCAAATTGTCGTTGCGCCGCGTCGTCATGCCAGCACCTTCAGGTAGTGGCGCACGGTGAAGCGCGAGACGAGCCCGGCGATGGCGGCGACGACCAGGGCGACGAGCACGACCGCGGCATAGCCGGCCCAGCCGATCTCGAAGGCGCCGAACAGGGCCTGCAACTGCTCCGCCTCCGGCGCCGTCGACCAGAAGGACGAGACGAAGCCCAGAAGCGCGATCGCGACGATGGCGGCGAGGCCGCCCATCGCGCCGCCGCGCAGGCCGAGCCGGATGAAGCGGCTCTGGAACTCGCGCGCGATGAAATCGTCGCCGGCGCCGACGAAATGCAGCACCTCGACGCTTTCGCGGCTGCCCGCCATGGCGCCCCGCGTCGCGAAGGCGACGGCCAGTGCCGCCGCCGTCAGCACGAGCAGCACGATGACGAAGCCGGAGACGATGATCGTGCTCGCCATCGCCGAAAGCCGTCTGATCCAGACCCGGTGATCGTCGAGGATCGCCGTCGACACCTCGTTGCGCAGGGCCGGGCCGAAGCGGGCGATGTCGGGAGAGGCGCCGGGCCTGAGCTTCAGCACGATGAGCCGGGGCACCGGCAATTCGACGAGGTCGAGGCCGGTGCCGAGCCAGGGTTCGAGCAGCTTGTCGGATTCCGCCTTGGGCACGGCACGCACGCTCTCGATGCCGTCGAGCGCCTGGGCCATCGCCACGGCCTTGGCGACGTCTTCCTCGATGTTGCGGCGCGCCTCCGGGCGGATCTGGATGGTCATCTCGTCGGAGACGGCGCCGCGCCACTGGTCGGAGGCGCGCGCGGCGAGCACGGCTGCCCCGGCGCTCAGCGCGGCGAGAAAGGTCAGGATCGCGATCACGGCCATCAGCGCGCGGCCGGCCACCGTATCGACCGGCACGAGCGGCTGGCCGCGCCGGAGATTGGTCGGCAGGGCCTTCTCCTCGCGTGCCTCGTGGTCGTATTCGATGGCTTCAGGCATCGACATGCAGATGCCCGTCGGCCAGGACGAGACGCGGCGCGTCGTAGATGTCCATGAGGTTGAGGTCGTGGGTGGCGATGATCACGGCGGTGCCGAGCTGCTGCAACTCCATGAACAGGCGCAGCAGGCGGCGGCCGAGGCCGGGATCGACATTGCCGGTCGGCTCGTCGGCCAGGAGCAGCTCGGGCCGCGCGATCAGGGCGCGGGCGATGGCCGCGCGCTGCTTCTCGCCGCCGGAGAGAACCGCCGGCACGGCATGCATGCGCTCGCCGAGGCCGACCCAGCGCAGAAGCTCGACGACCTCGGCGCGATAGCTCGCCTCTTCCTTGCCGAGCACGCGCAGCGGCAGCGCGACATTCTCGTAGACGGTGAGATGGTCGAGCAGGCGGAAATCCTGGAAGACCACGCCCATGCGGCGGCGGAAGGCCGTCAGCGTCGATCCGTCGAGGCGCGAGACATCCTGCCCGAAGAGGTTGACGAGGCCGCGCGTCGGCTTCAGCGCCATCAGGATGAGGCGCATCAGCGTCGTCTTGCCGGCGCCGGACGGCCCGGTCAGATACTGGAACGAGCGCGGCGCAATGCTGAAGTTGATGTCCTTCAGCACCTCCGGGCCCATGCCGTAACGCAGGCCGACATTCTCGAAACGAACCAAGCCGTCTTCCTCGTCCCATAGCGCACGGCCGGCAGAAATCCCGGCCGGCGCAGCAATGCTATATCGTAAGCGGCGGCGCACCGAGCCGCTGCGCACGCCTCAACATGCCCCCAAGATTCTTCACGCGACGTTAACCATAAATCGCGTCAATGAAGCCGGTTGCCTCGGTTGGCCGAAGCAATGCTTCGCCGTGGCTTGCCGCCGGCGAAAGGCCCGGAAAGACTCGGTGCCGACTGCCGGTGCCGTTCATCGCAGGAAACCACGCTGCCTTCATGCTGATCGTCTGTCCCTCCTGCGCCAGTCAGTATGAGCTCGACGCGGCCAAACTGGGGCCGGGCGGGCGCAAGGTGCGCTGCGCCCAATGCAAGACGCTGTGGCATGTCGATGCGGCGAGCGAGATGCCGCCGGCGCCGAGCGTCGAGGAGACGCAGGCCCTGCTGGCCGAGGAGCTGGAGCGAGCAGCCGCGATCGAGGCGGAGATCGCCGCAGTCGTTGCCGAGGACGCTACGGCGGGCGAGGCGGGCGTGCCTGAGGAGGAGCCGCCGCCGGTCGTGCCGCCGGAAACCCGTCCTTCGGCGGGATACAGGGCGCGCTTCGGCAAAGCCGTGGTCGTGGGGCGCAAGGGGCTCGCGCTGCCCGCCGTCGCGGCGCTGGCCGGCGTCACGCTCCTGGCCGGACTGGCCTGGCAACGCAATCTCGTGGTTCAGGCCGCGCCGCAGCTCGCAGGTCTGTTCGAGCGGATCGGCCTGCCGGTGAATGTCCGGGGCCTGAGCCTGACGGCCGTCGAGAGCGGCTTGATCGACGATGGGCAAAGCCGTTTCCTCGTCGTCGAGGGCGACGTCACCAATATCGCGAAAGGCAGGACCAAGGTGCCGCCGATCCAGGTTTCGGTAAAGGACGAGGCCGGGCAGACCCTCTATAGCTGGACCACGGAGCCGCCGCGCGGCGTGCTGGAGCCGGCCGAGCTGATGCGCTTCCGCGCAAGGCTGGCGTCCCCGCCGGAAAAGGGGCGCTCGGTGCAGGTGCGCTTCACTTCCACGGCGGGCACGGCCAATATCGCGAGCGCGCATTAATCTTGCAACGATGCCCCCGCCCTGCGGTTTGCGGCGGCCCGAACGTACGATATCAACCCGCCGCGAACGTTCTCGGCGCAAGCCCTGCGCGGGAACCTTCGCGGCCATAAGTCACGAAAGCAGGAGTCATTATGCCGGAACGGCGGATCAGGGTGCTCTATGACGAGGCTGCGATCGCGCAGCGCAATGCGGAGATCGCGCAGGCGGTCGCCGACAGCCAGCCGAAGGACTTGCTCGTCGTCGCCGTCCTCAAGGGCAGCTTCATGTTTGCCGCCGATCTGATCCGCGCCATGCATCGTGTCGGCCTCGCGCCCCAGGTCGAGTTCATCCACCTGTCGAGCTACCGGACGGGGACCGTCTCCACCGGCCAGGTCGAAATCCTGCGCGACGTGCAGAGCGAGGTGCGCGGGCGCGACGTGCTGCTGGTCGACGACATCCTCGAATCCGGCCGCACGCTCGCCTTCGCCAAGGATCTGCTGGCGGCGCGCGGCGCCCGCTCGGTCTCGACCGCCGTGTTGCTGGAGAAGCCGAACAAGCGCGCCGTCAACATCGTGGCTGATCATGTCGGCTTCGAATGTCCGGATTATTTCGTCGTGGGCTACGGCATGGATGTCGCCCATTCCTATCGGCAACTGCCCTTCGTCGGCGTCATCGAAACCGAGGATCAGGCCGGTCTGCCGGGCATCTGAGGAACTGCCATGTCGCGTATTCTGGTCGTCGATGACGAGGAGCCGTTGCGCGCGCTGGTCGCGCGCGGGCTCGGCATGGATGGTCACACCTGCATCACCGCTGCGGACGGAGCCGAGGCGCTCGACATCCTCATCGCCGAGCAGGGCCATTTCGACCTGCTGCTGACCGATATCCGCATGCCGCTGATGGACGGCATCGCGCTGGCGCTCGCCGCCAAGCAGCAGTTCCCGGAGCTGACCATCATGCTGATGACCGGCTATGCCGAGCAGCGCGAGCGGGCGAAGAGCCTCGAGGCGATCGTGGAGGAGGTGATGACGAAACCCTTCACCATTGCCGAGCTGCGCGCCACGGTGCTGAAGGTGATCGAGCGTTCGATCGGGTAGGCGAGCGTCTTAACGACTGTCCTATGAGGTGCGCCTCGGCAGCGGGGAGGCGCGACGTTCCTGTGGGCCTTTCCGCAGCGGGCCGACCACTTCGCGCATGGCGACATAGGTGTAGAACGACGCGACATTGGGATCGTCGTGGAAGACCTCGCGGGCAAAGGCGGCATAGGCTTCCATGCTCTCCACCTGGAGGTGGAGGACGAAATCGGCGCCTCCGGTCACATAGGATGCCTGCCTGATCTCGGGGCGCGAACCCAGCTTGCGCGCGAATGCGTCGGCGAGCTGCGAGCCCTGCACCAGCGAGACCAGCACATGGATCGTAACGGGCACGCCGAGCACGGCCGGGCTCACGACCGAGACGTCCGCGGTGATGATCTTCTCCGCCCGCAGCCGGCGTAACCGACGCAGCACGGCGCTTTGCGACAGCCCGACCCGTTCGGCCAGGATGCGCGCCGGGGTCTGGTTGTCGCGCTGCATTTCCTCCAGCAGCGCATGATCGAAGCGGTCGAGATCGGCGATTTTCGTCACGTTGGATCCTCTGATGACGAAAATAGTCGCTTGTCGGCGAAAAACGCCAATTAAAATTACGATCGCGCGCTAGAGTGTGGTCAGCCGTCGATATAGGCGAGAGCGCCGCGCAAAGCAGGAAGGCCCGGAGAGACAATGAGCACGAAGAGCTGGAGCCCGCGGAGCCTCACGGCGCAAGCCATGGGAAAGATCGATCCCGTCACCAAGGCTGTGGTGCCGCCGATCCATGTCGCGACGACCTATATCCGCGACGAGGACAACGGCTATTCGACCGGCTTCATCTACGGGCGGCCGGACAATGAGACGACACGCGAGGCCGAAAGCCTGCTCGCGATGCTGGAGGAGGCGAAGGGCGGGGCGCTGCTGTTCGGTTCGGGCTCTGCGGCGGCGACGGCCGTGTTCCTGGCGCTCTCGCCCGGCGACCATGTCGTCGCCTCCAAGGTGATGTACTGGGCGCTGCGCAACTGGCTGATGACCGAGGCGAAGCGCTGGGGCCTGAATGTCGAGTTCGTCGAGACCGACGATCTCGCCGCGCTGAAGGCCGCCGTGAAGCCCGGCGTGACCAAGCTCATCTGGGCCGAGACGCCCTCCAACCCGCTCTGGACGATCACCGACATCGCCGCCGTCGCCGAGATCGCGCACAAGGCCGGGGCCAAGCTCGCGGTCGATTCGACCTGCGCCTCGCCGGTGCATACGCGGCCGCTGACGCTCGGCGCCGACATCGTGATGCATTCGGCGACCAAGGTGCTGAACGGCCATTCCGACGTCATCGCCGGCGCGCTTTGCGCCCGCGAGGATGATGAATTCTGGAGCCGCATCAAGACGGTGCGGAGGGGGCAGGGCGGCATCCTCGGGCCGTTCGAGGCCTATCTGCTGATGCGCGGCATGCGCACGCTCCATGTCCGGCAGGAGCGCCAGTCGGCTTCGGCCATGGCGCTGGCGCAGCGGCTTTCGGCGCATCCGCTGGTGGCGCGCGTGCTCTATCCCGGCCTGCCGCAGCATCCCGGCCACGACATCGCGGCGCGGCAGATGGAGAACGGCTTCGGCTTCATGCTCTCGGTCCAGGTTACGGGCGGCGAACAGGCGGCGATCCGGACGGCGGCGCATGTCGAGCTCTACAAGCGGGCGACCTCGCTTGGCGGCGTCGAAAGCCTGATCGAGCATCGCGCCTCGATCGAGGGCGCCGGCTCGCCTTGCCCGACAGACCTGCTCAGGCTGTCGACCGGCATCGAGGATGTCGAGGATCTCTACGCCGATTTCGACCAGGCGCTGAAGGCGGGGCACGGTTGAGCGGCTACCGCCTGCCGTCATGGTCGAGCCTGACCCGACCATCTCCGAAACCAGCTTTCTGGTCACGAGATTCTCGGGTCTGCGCTTCGCTTCGCCCGAGAATGACGCGTGCGCCAGGGGATCACACCCAAATCCCTTTTGCCTTTTCCAGATAGCGCGCCCGTTCCGCCAGCCCGTTGCGGCCGCCATTGATCAGCTTCGTCACGGCGGCGACGTCGTCGGCGTCGGCTGCAGCACTGATCGCGCGCTCGCTCCAATAGGCGAAGGCAACGAGGAGCGAGATGTCCGGCTCCTTGGCGCGCTCCGGCACGGCTTCGAGATCGATGCCGATGATCTTGCCGAAGCGGCGGTAATTGGCGCGACCGGTGAGCTGGAAGATACCGCGGCCGTGATAGCGGATGCCGTCGCCGGCCTGGGTGTTGCCGAGGTCCTGCCGGCCTTCATAGCGCAGGAAATAGCTCGCGCCGCCATATTCCTCCAGCGCGCGGAAGCCGTCCGTCTCATGGGCGGCCTGGGCGACGAAGTGGCATAGACGCAGCCGGGTCGAGACGTCGTGCTCGCGGGCGAGAGCGTCGAAGCGCTGGGCGACACCGTCGACGATATCGGCTTTCCCGCTCGGCGTGAGGCGCAGAAGGCGCTCGCGGGTGACGGCGAGTTCGGGTTGCGGCGATGTCCCGGAGATGTATGCGACGATGCCTCTGAGCGACATGGCTGGCCTCCTGCAAAGGAGGCCATCATCGCGTGGCGGTGCATCGCGGGGATAAGTTGCCCGGGGGCGGCCCGAGATCAGCCGCCGACGGCGGTGTATTCCGTCTCGATCGAGGAGGCATGGGCCTCGTGGTCGAAGCCGTAGATATGGATCGAGATCGCCTCGCCCGGCCCGAAATTGCGCATCCGGTGGATATTCGGTCCCGAGGGCAGCATGCAGGCGACATAGCCGGGCTGCCGCTGCTGTTCCTCGGTCGGGACGGCGCGGCTGGCGTCGATGGCGCGATACCAGGTCTCGGTGACGACGCCCGAGACGACGCCGAAGCAGCAGGAGCAATGATGATCATGGATCGAGGTCGCGGAGCCCTCGCCCCAGACGATCGCCCAGATGCTGACATTCTCGTCGCCGGCGAGCAGGTTGCGGGCGTAACAGCCGGGCTTACGCTCGAGCGGCAGGCGCTGGATCAGATCGGGCATGGCGACGAGCTCGCGCAGTACATCGCGGGCAGCGGCGAGATAGTCCCGCGAGAGCGTTCCCTCGTCGCTACGCAGGCTGCGAAGCACCGCGCCCTGCCGCTCCGCGCTCAGAAAACCCTGCATTCCGTCACCCTCTCGATCCGACCAGGAGAATGGTACCGGGAGAGGGCGGGCAGCGGTTTGCAGAGATCGAGAATTTTTTGCTCTTAGCGAAATTTCATGCCCTTGATTCCAGAAAATATGGAAAAATAATCCCCGTGTATGCTTCGGGTAAGAAGCTGGTTCCGAATCTGCCGAGGACATATGGCCAAGCTCGATGCTTTCGACCTGCGCATTCTCGCGCGTTTGCAGGAGGATGCGAGCCTGCCGCTGGCGGAGCTGGCGGAGTCGGTCGGGCTTTCGCCCTCGCCATGCTGGCGGCGGGTGCAGAAGCTGGAGGAGGGCGGATACATCAAGCGCCGCGTCGCGCTGCTCGACCGGGAAAAGCTCAATGCCGGCGTCACCGTCTTCATCGCGGTCAGGACGGCGCGGCATTCGATGGAATGGCTGGAACGCTTCCATTCCGCCGTCCAGGACCTGCCGGAGATCGTCGATTTCTACCGGATGAGCGGGGAGATCGACTATCTGCTCAAGGCCTGCGTCTCCGATATCGCCGCCTATGACGCGCTCTACAAGAAGCTGATCTCGCGCATCGACCTCTCCGATGTGACCTCGATGTTCGCCATGGAGGAGCTGAAATCGACGACGGCGGTCCCGCTGGGATTCGCGCTGCCGGGACATTGAGGGCCGGGCCAGGTCGGTTCGCGGAACGCGGATGTGGGACATGTCACAGCACTGAGACAGCTGGGCGCTACCTCCCGCGCGGGCCGTCCCAGGAGATCATGAGCATGTCGAACCCGGTTCCTCAGACCAGCCGCCGCGCGCTGTTGCTCGGCCTCGGGACCGCCGCGCTGGCGGGGCCGGTTCTTGCGCGTTCGCTGCCGGCATTGCCGACATCGAACCTCGGGGCGGATACGGGCTACTGGCAGGCTGTGCGCGGCCTCTACAGCGTCACGCCCGACATGGTGAACCTCGAGAACGGCTATTGGGGCATCATGGCTGAGCCGGTGAAGGCGGAATACAAGCGCCTGACCGATTTCGTGAATTTCGAGAACACGGTCTATGCCCGGACCAAGATCGGGGCGGATCTCGACAACGTTCGGACTCCGCTCGCGGAGTTTCTCGGCGTCGCGCGTGAGGAGATCGCGCTGTCGCGCGGCGCGACCGAGGCGCTCCAGGCGCTGATCTCGGGCTACAACAAGCTGAAGCCCGGCGACACCGTGCTCTATGCCGATCTCGACTACGATTCGATGCAGTATGCGATGAACTGGCTGAAGGATCGGCGCGGTGTCGCGGTGGCGAAGTTCGACATTCCGGAACCCGCGACGCGCCAGGCCGTGCTCGACGCCTATGATGCCGCCCTGAAGGCGAATCCGAAGACCAAGCTTCTCCTGCTGACCCATGTCAGCCACCGTACCGGCCTGATGATGCCGGTGAAGGAGATCGCGGCCATGGCGAAGGCGCGCGGCGCCGACGTCATCCTCGATGCCGCCCATAGCTGGGGCCAGATCGACTTCCAGGCCAAGGATCTCGGCGTCGATTTCATCGGCTTCAACCTGCATAAATGGATCGGTGCGCCGCTCGGCGTCGGCATGATCTACATCGCCCGGGAGCGTCTCGCCGATATCGACCCCTATATGGCCGACGAGGATTTCAAGGCCGACGACATCCGCTCGCGCCTGCATACGGGCACGCCGAACTTCGCCGCTCAGCTCACCGTTCCGGCGGCGCTCGCCCTGCACCGGGAGATCGGGCCGCAGGCCAAGGAAGCGCGCTACCGCCATCTGCGCAATTACTGGGTCGCCAGGGCGCGCGAGCTCAAGGGCGTCGAAATCCAGACGCCGGACGATCCGAGCATGGTCGCCGGCATCACCTCCTTCGCGCTGACCGGCAAGCGCTCGCCCGCCGACACCAACGCGATCGTGGCGACGCTGCGCGACCAGCACAAGGTGATGACGGTGCGTCGCGGCGGCGTCGCCAAGGGCAACACGATCCGCATCTCGCCGGCGCCCTACATCATGGAAGCTGATCTCGACAGGTTCGTCGCGGCGCTGGCGGTGGTGTCCGGCAATCGGGCGGGGTGACGCCGGACCTTTCCTCTGCCGTCATGGTCGGGCTTGTCCCGACCATCCACGGAGAGCCGTGTTCAACACGTGGATGCTCGGGTCAAGCCCGAGCATGACGCAGGCGGGGCTCAGGCCTTCGTGACCTTCTGGTAGTCCTTCACGTCCGAGAAGGTGATGTCGGGCGCCCGCTCGGCATCGTATTTCAACGTGAACTGGCTGGACGCCATGAAGACCGGGTCGCCGTCGAGATCATCCGCCATGGCCGAGGGCTTGTGGCCGACGAACTTGGCCAGCGCGACCTTGTCCTCCGAGGAGACCCAGCGCGCGATCGAGAACTGGCAGGGCTCGAAATCGACCGGGAGCGAATACTCCGCGTCCATCCGTTCCTTGAGCACGTCGAGCTGGAGGGCGCCGACGACGCCGACGATGGCGGGGGCGCCGTCATGGGGCAGGAAGAGCTGGACGACGCCTTCCTCGGCCATCTGCTGCAGCGCCTCGCGCAGCTTCTTGGCCTTCATCGCGTCCTTCAATTTGACGCGGCGCAGGATTTCCGGGGCGAAGCTCGGCACGCCCTTGAAGACGATGTCCTCGCCCTCGGTCAGCGTGTCGCCGATGCGCAAGGTGCCGTGGTTCGGCAGGCCGACGATGTCGCCGGCAAAGGCTTCTTCCGCGATCGAGCGATCACGGGCGAAGAAGAATTGCGGGGCGTTGAGCGGCATCGGCTTGCCGGTGCGGACGAGCTTGGCCTTCATGCCGCGCGACAGCTTGCCCGAGCAGATGCGCATGAAGGCGATGCGGTCGCGATGGTTCGGGTCCATGTTCGCCTGGATCTTGAAGACGAAGCCGGTCATCTTCGGCTCGTCCGCCTCGATCGGGCGCTTGTCGGACGCTTGCGCGCGCGGGCTCGGGGCATAGGCGCCGAGCGCGTCGATCAGGTCGCGCACGCCGTAGTCACGGAGCGCTGCGCCGAAATAGAGCGGCGTCAGATGGCCCTCGCGGAAGGCCTGGAGATCGAAGGGCTTCAGCCCCTCGGCAGCGAGGAAGACCTCCTCGCGCCAGGTCTCGGCGGCGCCGTGCGGCAGCAATTCGTCGAAGAGCGGATCGTCCCAACCGGAGACCTGGCGGTCCTCGGCGCGCTCGTCGCCCTTCTGGTTGCGGCGGAAGGTATTGGCCTTGAGATCGTAGGTGCCGACGAATTCGCGGCCGCGGCCGACCGGCCAGGTCATCGGCGCGACGTCGAGCGCCAGCGTCGTCTCGATCTCGTTGATCAGGTCGAAGGGATCGCGCGTCTCGCGGTCGACCTTGTTGATGAAGGTGACGATCGGGATGTCGCGCAGCCGGCAGACCTCGAACAGCTTCTTGGTGCGGTCCTCGATGCCCTTGGCGGCGTCGATCACCATGACGGCGGCGTCGACGGCGGTCAGCGTGCGGTAGGTGTCTTCCGAGAAGTCCTCGTGGCCGGGCGTATCGAGCAGGTTGAAGACGTGCCCGCCATATTCGAAGGTCATCACCGAGGTGACGACCGAGATGCCGCGCTGGCGCTCGATCTTCATCCAGTCGGATGAGGTCTGGCGACGGCCCTGCTTGGCGCGCACTTCGCCGGCGAGCTGAATGGCGCCGCCGAAATAGAGCAGCTTCTCGGTGAGCGTCGTCTTGCCCGCGTCCGGGTGCGAGATGATCGCGAAAGTGCGCCGGCGCGCATGCGGCGCCTCGGCCGCCGGGGCCTGAAGGGTCGAAAGATCGGTCATGGCCGGTTTGAAGACAGGATGAGGCGGGCGAAGTCAATCATTCTCGCCGCGCGGTGGCGGCGCGTGCCGAATTCCGCGCCGCTCACGGCTCCGTGAGGATTGCCGACCGCTTTGTGAGCGGAACAACCGCCATTCCCGCCGCATTCTCCCCTTCGACTTCCGTCGTACGACTTTTCATATCAGCCGAGGGGACCGGAATGCCCGCAGCCGTCAAGGCCGAGCCGCAGCCGAGCTTGTCCGTCTTCGATGCCGTGACGATCATGGTCGGCATCGTCGTCGGCATCGGCATCTTCAAGACGCCGGCCGTGGTCGCCGCGAATGTCGGTAGCGAGGCGGCCTTCATCGGCGTCTGGATCATGGGCGGCGTGGCGACGCTGATCGGTGCGCTCTGCTATGCCGAGCTCGCCGCCGCGCATCCTCACGCCGGCGGCGAGTATCATTTCCTTGCCCGTGCCTATGGCCGCCCCGTCGCGATGCTGTTCGGCTGGGCGCGCGGCGCCGTGATCCAGACCGGGGCGATCGCGGCGGTCGCCTTCGTACTCGGCGACTACGCTGCGCAGGTCGCGCCGATCGGACCGATAGGACCGGCGCTCTATGCCGCGCTTTCGGTGGTGGCGCTGACGGCGCTCAACGTCATCGGCACGGTGCAGAGCAAGAGGTTGCAGATCCTCATGACCTTCATCGAGGTCGGGGCGCTCGCCGCCATCATCCTGCTCGGCCTGTTCTTCGGCGGCGATGCTCCGGCGCAGCCGGCTACCCCTGCGCCCGGGACGGCGGCCATCGGCCTCGCCATGGTCTTCGTGCTGCTGACCTATGGCGGCTGGAACGAGGCGGCCTATCTTTCGGGCGAATTGGAGAATCCGGCGCGCAACATGGCGCGCGTGCTGGCTATCGGCACGGTGATCCTCGTCGCGATCTACGTGCTCGCCAATCTCGCCTTGCTCGCGATCCTCGGCCTCGACGGCCTGCGGGCCTCGGAGGCGGTGGCGGCGGATATGATGCGGCAGGTGGCCGGTGAGCCGGGCGCCGTGATCGTCAGCCTCGCCATCGTGGTCGCGGCGCTCTCGACGCTCAACGCCACCATCTTTACCGGCGCGCGGGTCTATTTCGCCATGGCGCGGGATCTCACCTTGCTGCCGCGGGTCGGGGAGTGGGACGAACGCGGCCGCGCCCCGGCGAACGGGCTCCTGCTGCAAGGCGCCGTCGCACTGCTGCTCGTCGGTTTCGGCGCGGCGAGCCGGGACGGCTTCCAGTCCATGGTCGACTACAGCGCGCCGGTGTTCTGGGCCTTCCTGCTGCTGGTTGGCGCAGCGCTGCCGATCCTGCGCTGGCGCGAGCCGGGGCGGAATCTGCCGTTCCGTGTGCCGCTCTACCCGCTGACGCCGATCCTGTTCTGTCTGGGCTGCGCCTACATGCTGCATGCCAGCCTCGCCTATACCGGCCGCGGCGCGCTGGTGGGGCTCGTGGTGGTGCTCGCGGGCCTGCCGCTCCTGCTGTTCCGGCGCAAGCAGGGGGCTGAGGGGGAGGTCATTCCCGGCGCCGCGAGGCCAGCAGCGGCCGAGTGAACTCGCCCGATCGAGACCTCCAACCAAGGCTTTCCAACCCAGCTTTCGACAACGGAGACAGATGATGAAGAGGCTTCACATTCTCGCCACCGCTTGCGCCCTCGGCTTCCTCGCGCCTGCGGCACCTTACGCCCAGCCCGTGCAGGCCACGCAGAATCCGGCAGCCGCTCCCGACTACGTGCCGCGCTCGGGCCAGGCCGGGAAGGACGTCGTCTGGGTGCCGACCCAGCAGGCGCTGGTCGACAGCATGCTCAACATCGCCAAGGTGACGAAGGACGACTATCTGATCGATCTCGGCTCGGGCGATGGGCGCACCGTCATCACCGCCGCCAAGCGCGGCGTGCGGGCCATGGGCATCGAATACAATCCCGACATGGTGACGCTGTCGCAGCGCAATGCCGAGGCGGAGGGCGTGACCGACAGGGCGCGGTTCGTCCGGGGCGACATCTTCGAATCGGACTTCTCGCAGGCGACGGTGCTGACGCTGTTCCTGCTGCCTGAACTCAACCTCAAGCTCCGGCCGACCATCCTCGACATGAAGCCCGGCACGCGGGTCGTCTCGAACACCTTCACCATGGACGATTGGGAGCCGGACCAGAGCGTCGTGCTGGCCGAGAACTGCTCGAGCTTCTGCCGCGCCTATCACTGGATCGTGCCCGCCAAGGTCGCCGGCACATGGCGGCTCGGCGATGGCGAACTCAGGCTCTCGCAGAGCTTCCAGATGCTGTCGGGCACGCTGACGCGCAACGGCAAGTCCGTGCCGATCTCCGAGGCCAAGATGACGGGCAGCGAGATCAGCTTCCTGGCGGACGGGCAGCGCTATACGGGCCGCGTCGAGGAAAATCGCATGATCGGACGGGCTGAAGGCGGCGGTCAGGACTGGCTGGCGACGCGCTCCAGCACTTGACCGTGCAGGAGACCCTGCCGGCTCAGTTCTTGAGCCGGTAGCCGGTCCTGAAGATCCAGCCGACGATGCCGATGCAGAGCACGAGGAAGAAGAGCGTCATGCCCAGACTCACGCCGAGGCTGACATCGGCGATCCCGTAGAAGCTCCAGCGGAAGCCGCTGATCAGATAGACCACCGGGTTGAACAGTGTCACCTTCTGCCAGAAGGGCGGCAGCATCGCGATCGAGTAGAAGGAGCCGCCCAGGAAGGCCAGCGGCGTCACGATCAGCAGGGGTATGACCTGCAATTTCTCGAAGCCATCGGCCCAGATGCCGATGATGAAGCCGAACAGGCTGAAGGTCGTTGCCGTCAGCACGAGGAAGAGCAGCATCATCGCCGGATGCTCGATGCGCAGCGGCACGAAGAAGGTGGCCGTCAGCAGGATGATCAGCCCGAGCAGCATCGATTTCGATGCGGCGGCGCCGACATAGCCGATCACCGCCTCCCACCAGGCGACGGGGGCGGAGAGCAATTCATAGATCGTGCCGGTAAATTTCGGGAAATAGATCGCGAAGGACGCATTGGCGATGCTCTGCGTCAGCAGGGACATCATGATCAGGCCAGGCACGATGAAGGCGCCATAGGGCACGCCGTCGATCGATTGCATGCGCGAGCCGATGGCGCCGCCGAAGACGACGAAATAGAGCGCGGTCGAGAGCACCGGCGAGACGATGCTCTGCGAGGGGGTGCGCCATGTCCGCGCCATCTCGAAGCGGTAGATCGCGGCAATGGCGCGGAAGTTGAGGCGCATGCCGGCCTCGGCGTCGCGGTTCGTCGTGACAGTGGTCATGCGCGCTCCCTCACCAGGCTGACGAAGATGTCTTCGAGCGAACTCTGGCTGGTGCTGAGGTCGCGGAAGCGGATGCCCGCCTCGGCGAGGCCCTGCAGCAAGGTGGTGATGCCGGTTCGCTCGGCCTGGGTGTCGTAGGTGTAGACGAGCTCGTCGCCGGCGGGCGACAGACTGAGATTGAAGGCGGCGAGCGTGGCAGGAACGGCCTCGATCGGCTGCTGGAGCTGAAGGCTGAGCTGTTTCTTGCCGAGCTTGCGCATCAGCTCCGCCTTTTCCTCGACAAGGATGATCTCGCCCTTGGAGATGACGCCGATGCGGTCGGCCATCTCCTCCGCCTCCTCGATGTAATGCGTCGTCAGGATGATGGTGACGCCGGATTCCTTGAGCCGGCGCACCATCTGCCACATGTCCTGCCTGAGCTCGACATCGACGCCGGCGGTCGGCTCGTCGAGGAAGAGGATGCGCGGCTCATGGGCGAGCGCCTTGGCGATCAGCACGCGCCGCTTCATGCCGCCGGAGAGCCGGCGGATCTGCGTGTCCTTCTTGTCCCAGAGCGACAGCTCCTTGAGAATCCGCTCGATGAAGGCCGGGTCCTTCGGCTTGCCGAACAGGCCGCGGCTGAAGCTGACCGTGCTCCAGACCGTCTCGAAGGCGTCGGTGGTCAATTCCTGCGGCACGAGGCCGATGGTCGCGCGGGCGGCGCGATAGTCGCGGATGATGTCGTAGCCGTCGGCGAGAACGGTGCCGGTGCTAGGCTTCACCAGCCCGCAGATGATGCTGATCAGCGTCGTCTTGCCGGCGCCGTTGGGGCCGAGCAGGGCGAAGATCTCGCCGCGCCTGATCTCCAGATCGACGGATTTGAGCGCGCTGAAGCCGGTCGCATAGGTCTTGGAGAGCCCGGAGACCGAGATGATCGGGGATGTCGAGGACATGAGCATGGCCGCCATATAGGCCTGTTCGTCGCCGGTTGCGATGGCTGACAGGGCTGGAGACGCGCGAATTCCTGCCAAGGCGTGGCGGCAACGATCATGCAAAGGGCCGGGCGCGAGGCCCGGCCCTGCACGTTCCTCGGTTCGTTCGAGGCTATTTCATGAAGAACCACAACAGGATGATGATCGGGATGGGAACCCCGACGAGCCACAGGATGATCGAACGCATGGACAGCCCCTTTTTGGAAAGGATGATGCTGTGCCAACGCCTTCTGTGGCGTGAAAGTTCCTACCCGCCGGTGCCGGGTGGCGGCGTGAAGGCATCGGCGCTCGGATGCCAGAGGGGCCTATAATCTTGTCTCAACACGGCGAGCGTGGCCGGAGGCGTCAGGACGGTCACGGTTCCCGCCGGGCGGTCGCGGCGCTCGATGTAGCCGGCCGGCGACCAGAGCAGGGCGGAGCCGCCGCGCAGCGCGAGGAATTCGCCACCGTTCTCGGCGAGCAGCATCGCGCCGTCCGGCAGATTCTCCACCGGCAGGCGATGCGTGCGCTTGCCCCGGCCGTCGCGGCGCTCGCCGTCGAGAATGCGATCGATCTCCGGGAAGAACGGCGTCTGCGTCATGCCGAGGCCGCTCACCAGTGCTGCGCGATAGGCGAGGGCGTCGTGCCGCCGGCATTCCATGCAGGGGCGGTGGCCAGCGGCGAAGGCAGTGACCTCATCGCAGAAGAAGAGGTCGGTGTAGCCGGGACCCCAGACCTGATGCCGGCGCCCCTTGAAGGACAGCACGCAGCAGATCCACTGGCGGCTGGCCTGGATGCGACGCGGCAGGGCTTGCGTCCGCGGATCGTGGAAGCGCCCGCCGCGATTACCGAACAGGGTGCCGCGGGCCGGATCGGCAAAGAGCGCGCCGTCGGGCCTGACGCGATTGGGCAGGGGCATGAGACCTTCCGAGCGAGGTGATAACCCTAACCACGGTAACGACCGCCGCGACAGGCTGAGGCAGCAATGGCCCGCGTCACTCCTCCTTGAAGCCGTAATCGGGAATGCCCTGCTCGTTGCCGTAGTACTTGTACGGCAGGAATTTGCCCGACATGCCGATCTTGACCCGGTCTCCCTTCGGATTGGGCTCGCGCTCGAACGAGATGTTGAAATCGATCGCGGACATGATCCCGTCGCCGAATTCCTCCTCGATCAGCGCCTTCCAGGCCGGCCCGTTGACCATCACCATCTCGTAGAAGCGGTAGATCAGCGGGTCGGTCGGCGGCATCGGCGTGCCGGTGCCGCGATAGGGCACCTCGTTGAGCATGCGCTTTTCGTTCTCGGACAGGCCGAACAGCGCGGCCGCGCGCTCGGCCAGCGGCCGGACCAGCTTCATCTGGCCGAGCAGCGCGCCGACCACCAGCACCTCGGACATGCCGCCGATCTCGTCGGTGATGTATTTCCAGCTCCAGCCCTTCTCGCGCTTGATGTCGAGAATCTTCTCGGTCAGCTCTTCGCGCTTCATCGTCACCCTCTCCGGACACCTTGACCGCCAGAGCTCAGGCAAGGATCGGGCCGGTGCCCGGATGACGCAGGGTTTCGTCGATCGCGGCAGGATCGTCTTAACGTTATGATGAAGTTGGGTTCGCGCACTAAGGCATTTGAAGTTTTTTTCTCGGCATCTGGAGGCTGAAAAACGACGCAGGAAATCCCGGCACGGCGATGAGTTCCTATATTCCCCTGATCCTGTTCACGGTGCTGACCAATGCGGCGGCGCAACTCATGCTCAAGCGCGGCATGAGCAGTTTCGGCTCCTTCGACATCGCCGGCGACGGGATCATCGCCACGGTTTTCCGGGTCGTCTTCAACCCGTTCGTCTTCGCGGGCCTGTGCACCTTCGTCGTCAGCATGGCCTCGCATCTGGTCGTGCTGTCCAAGGTGCAGATCAGCTACGCCTACCCGTTCCTGAGCCTCGCCTATGTCGTGGTCGCGGCCTATGCCTATTTCGCCTTCCATGAGGATCTGAGCCCGAGCCGCATCGCCGGCATCGGCTTCATCGTCATCGGCACCATCTTCATCGCACAAAGCTGAGGGGTACCATGGACCTGATCGTTCGCCTGTTCCTGCGCCTCGGCGCCCTGTTCGAGCCGCGGCCCGAGACCATGCTGACGCCGGTTCCCGTGCCGGTGCGGGTTCGTCCGGCACCCCGGTCGCGCCGATAGGAGCCGGTCATGAAGCATATCATCATCGGCGGCGACGGCTTCGTCGGCTCGCGCCTGGCGGCTGATCTCGCGGCGATGGGCGAGGACGTCCTCGTCGCGGACATCCACAAGAGCAGCCATGCGCATTACGCCAAGGTGCCCTTCGTCCAGATCGACGTGACCAAGGCGGAGAGCGTGGACACGATCCCGCTCTCGCCTGAAGACGTGGTTTACAACCTCTCGGCCAAGATGCTCTCGCCGATCGTGACGCGGGCCGAGCGGCACGATTTCTTCTGGCCGGTCAATTTTCACGGCACGCAGAACATCCTGAGCTGGATGGAGAAGCGCGGCGCCGACCGGCTGGTGCATTTCACCACGGACATGATCTACGGCCATTCGGTCACGGTGCCGCAGGACGAGACCCATCCCGCGCATCCGCTCGGCGAATATGGCGAGAGCAAGCTCGCGACCGAGCGGCTCGCCGAGGAATACCGCGCCAAGGGCTTCAAGATCCCGATCTTCCGGCCGCGACTCATCATCGGGCCCGGCCGGCTCGGCATCCTGGTGAAGCTGTTCAAGCTGATCGACCTCAACCTGCCGGTGCCGATGATCGGCTCGGGGCGTAATCCCTACCAGTTCATCTCGGTGTTCGACTGCGCCAGCGCCTGTGTCTGCGCCTGGAAGGCGGGCTTCCCGAACGAGGCCTATAATCTCGGCTCCGACGAGCCGCCGCCGGTGAAGAAGCTGCTCGGCGACCTGATCAAGCATGCCGGCTCGAAATCGATCCTGCTGCCGACACCGGCCTCGCTGGTGAAGCTCACGCTCGATGCGCTCGACGCGGTGAACATGCCGATCATGGATCCCGAGCAATACAAGATCGCCGACGAGATCTGTATTCTCGACACGTCCAAGGCCAAGCGCGAGCTCGGCTGGCACCCGCAATACCGCGACGAGGACATGCTGCTCGCCGCCTATACCGAGTATCGCAAGGGCAAGGACGCCCACAAACAGGCGCAGAGGAGCCTCGCCGCATGAGCATGCCCGCTTTCAGCCAGGAGGATGCGCCGGTGAGCGGAGCGCGCCCGCAACTCATCAGCGTCGAGGCTGCCAAGCAGCTCGACGCCGCCCAGGTGAAGGATTTCTTTGCCGCCCATATCAACCCCGGCCAGCTTCATTTCCTCAAGCTGCTCGGCTTCGACAAGATCCTCGTCGATCGCGCCGAGGGCCTGCACTACATCACCAAGGACGGCCGCAAGATCCTCGATTTCTTCGGCGGCTTCTGCTCGGTCGCCTTCGGCCACAACCATCCGCGCATCATCGCGGCCCGGCAGAAGTTCCAGGACGAGAACCGCCATGAGATCTGCATGGCGTTCATGTCGCAATATGCGGCGGCGCTGGCGAAGAATCTCGCCACCATCGCGCCGGGCGATCTCGACATGGTCTTCCTCGGCTCGACCGGCTCGGAGGCGATGGAGGCGGCGCTGAAGGTCGCCGAGCAGGCGCAGGGTCCGGGCAAGTCGAAGATCCTGCATGCGGCGAACTCGTTCCACGGCAAGACCAAGGGCGTGCTCTCGGTCACCGATTCGACGCTCTACCAGTCGCAGTTCAAGCTGGTCGAGAACCGGGTCAAGGTGCCCTTCGGCGACATCCATGCGGTCCGGCAGGCGCTGGAGAACGACCCCTCGATCGGCATCGTCGTGATGGAGACGATCCAGGGCGGCGGCGGCATCGTCGAGGCGCCCGAGGGTTTCTGGCGCGAGTTGCGCGCGCTCTGCGACAAGCACGGCGTGCTCTGGGTCGCGGACGAGGTGCAGTGCGGGCTTGGCCGCACCGGCCAGTTCTTCGCCTTCGAGCGCGACGGGGTGGTGCCGGACGTGACGGCGCTCGCCAAGGCGCTCGGCGGCTCCAAGGCGGCGATGGGCGCGATGATCGCTCGCCGCGAGATCTACATGAAGGCCTATGGCAAGCCGAAGACCGCGCTGATCCATGCGCAGGCGACTTTCGGCGGCATGGGCGAGGCCTGCGTCTCCGCCATCGAGGCCCTCAACGTCCTCTATGACGAGGATCTGATGGGCAATGCGAAGCGGCAGGGCGACTATCTGATCGAGCGCCTGAACGGCCTGCGAGCGAAATACCCGACGCTGCTCAAGGAAATCCGCGGGCGCGGGCTGATGATCGGCATCGAGTTCCAGGACATCAGCGAGACCATGCCTTTCGGGGTCAAGCACATGGTCGCACTGCTCGACGACAAGCTGAAAGGCTCGCTCTGCGGCTTCGTCGGCGCGCTCTTGCTGAAGGAGCACGACGTGCTCGTCGCCTTCACCGAATACAACCGCAACGTCATCCGGCTGGAGCCGCCATTGATCGTCACCCGCGAGCAGTGCGATCAGTTCCTCGCGGCGTTCGAGGATGTGCTGTCGCGCGGCGTCACCGGCATCGTCACCGGCTACCTGCGTAAGGTCGCTGCCGCCAAGGGCTGAGCGACCCGATCGACCCGCAACAAAAAAAGAGGCCGGCGTGAGCCGGCCTTTTGAGTCTGGGGTCTCGAAACAGGGATGTCCAGGGAAGCTCAGTAGTAGCCGCAGACCCGGCGGTAGCCGATGACGTTGCCCCAGCGGTCGAAGCGCTCGACCAGGTCGCAGGAGCGAACGGGGGCAGGAGCGTCATAGTAGCCGTAGCCATAGGCGGGGCGGGTGGCGCCGGCGATGATGGCGCCTGCGGCGAGCGCACCGACCACACCGGCTCCGACGCCCCAGCCATAGCCCCGGTGCCAGCGCGGGCGGGCTTCGGCGCCGGACGCGATCAAGGTGGTGGCCAGGGTCACGGCCGCGAGGGTCGCGGTCAGCGTCTTGCGGAACGTGGTCATGCTCGTCTCTCCCGATCGTTGCGAGAGCGAAGGTTTCGCTCTTCATGCTCATTGGTCGCAGCGAGGAGTGGGTAGGTTCAAAGGCGGTGACGATTATTTTCGCGCGGCCTCAGCCGTCGCTGACGCGCCGCCAGAAATCCGAGGAGAAGCCCGGATCGATATGGGTGGCGAAATCGCGCCATTGCGGAAAGGAGGCCTGAAAGGTCGCCGCCGACATGCGGGCATCCTTATAGGGGTTCACCCGGCCCCCGGCCTCGATCGCGATCCGGTCCAATTCCGTCAGCAGCGCCTCGGTCCGGGCGCCGCGATTGGGGAAATCGAGCGTCAGCGTCGCGCCCTGGATCGGGAAGGACATCAGCCCCGGCGAGCGCTTGGCGCCGAAGAGCTTGAGCACGGTCAGGAACGAGGCTTCGCCGGCAGCGAGCGTCCGGTGCAGCATCTCCTCGACGGCGCGGCGGGCGCCGGCCATCGGCACGGCGCATTGGAACTGCCTGAGGCCCTGCGGGCCATAGGCGCGGTTCCAGTCGCGGATCCGGTCGAGCGGGTAGAAGAACGGCCGATAAGGCACACGCCGCGGCGCTGCCCCGCGCGGCTGGCTGTGACGATAGAGCCAGTTGAAGGCACTGAGCGTCACCCGGTTGATCAGGGGAAAGGGCGGTTCGATCGGAAAGCGCAGGTTGCGGCCGGGCTGTGGTGGCAGGAAGCCGAAATCGGGCGCATGGTTGGCGCGGAAGAAGACGCCGCGGCCGAAATGCCGGCCGCTGGCGAGGGCGTCGATCCAGGCCACGGTGTAGTCATGCGTCGAGTCGGATTCGGCGGCCAGTCCGAAGAAGCCGTCGAGGCTGTCGAAATGCAGGACCTCCTGCTCCATCGCGGCCGAGCGGATCGGCATGAGCTGGAGCGTCACCTGCGTGATGAGCCCGGTCAGCCCGAAGCCTCCAATGGTGGCGGCGAAGAGATCGGCATTCATGTCCGGCGCGCAAAGGATGCGCTGGCCGTCTGAGCGCATCAGCTCGAAGGCGCGGACATGGCAGCCGAAGGTGCCGGCGGCATGATGGTTCTTGCCATGGACGTCGTTGGCGAGCGCGCCGCCGATAGTCACGAAGCTCGTTCCGGGCGTGACGCAGGGGAACCAGCCGGCCGGAACCACGATATCGAGCAGGCGATCGAGCAGGAGCCCCGCGCCGCAGGTCAGCAGGCCGGTTTCCCGGTCGAAGGTCTGGACGTTGGCGAGCGAACGCGCATCGATCAGCGAGCCCCGGCTGTTCAGGCAGGAATCGCCATAGGAGCGGCCATTGCCATAGGCGAGGACGGGGCGGCGAAAGCGATCGGGCCGCTCGATCCAGTCCGCCGCATCGACGATCTCGCTGCCCTGCGCCGAGAGCCCGCCCCAGGAGCGATACGCGCCGCGGGGGACGGTCATGGCAGGATCGTCGCCAGGACCATGATGGCGATGACGACGAGGCCCATGAGCTGGCTGCGCCAGTCGCGGATCATGAAGACCAGCGGATCGTCGGGCATGCCGCCACGGCGGGCCATGAACCAGATGCGCGCCATCTGGTAGAGGACGATCGGGCAGAGCAGCCAGATCAGCTCGGGGTGGCGGTAGAGCTGCTTCACATTGGCGCTGTCGACATAGAGCGCCATGATCAGCGCACAGGTGCAGCCCGAGGCCATGCCGAGCTGCGAGAGCGCCTCGATATCCTCGACCTGATAGCCGCGCCCGGCCTTCTTCAGGCCGGACTGATCTGCGGTGATGCGCAATTCGGCATAGCGCTTCACCAGTGCGAGGCTGAGGAAGAGGAACATCGAGAAGGCCAGCAGCCAGGACGAGATCGGGACGGCCGCGGCCGCGTTGCCGGCCAGGATGCGCAGCGTGTGCATCGCCGCCAGGCCGAGAACGTCGACCAGCAGCCTGCGCTTGAGAAAGAGGAGATAGGTCAGCGCCAGGAAGAGATAGGCCAGCAGCGCCAGCATGAAGCTCTGTGGCTGCGGCACGAGAAGGACGGTCGAGAACGCGGCGAGCAGGAGCACGGGCACCGCGGCGTAGGCCTGGGCGGCGGTGATCTCGCCGGCGGCGAGGGGGCGCTTGCGCTTGGTCGGATGCAGGCGATCCGCCTCGACATCCTTGATGTCGTTGAGGAGATAGATCGCGGAGGCGATCAGGCTGAAGGCGATGAAGGCGATGACACCGTGCCAGAGGGCCGCTGGGTCGAAGACATCGTGATTAAGCAGGATCGGGACGAAGACGAGCCCGTTCTTGAGCCAGTGATGGGGGCGCATGGCCCGGATCATGGCGGACGCAGACATGTTCGGGCTCCCAGCGCTCCTGCGACATGCGCTGCTTCCCGCCGTACGGGGTAGCAACGGCCGGTTGTACCGGCGCCGGGGTTTTGAGCTGAAAACTCCTAAGCTGACGTGCATGAGCCGCAAAAACGGGCAATGAATTCAACGCCATGCTTAACGGGCGGCTTCCATGATCGCGGAAACCGGCTCCGGAGGCCAAGACGACTCCGGGGCGTCGGGCACGGACGCTGCCGCCCATGCCCGTCATTCGTTACGCCGCGGGCGCGTGCAGCGCCGCCGAGCGAAGCGAGGTCGGCTCAGACCTTCGCGGCGCTCGCGGCGGCGTCGATATTGGCGACGAGCTCGGCGTCGAGCCCGAGAGAGCCGGCCAGCCCCGCCAGGAAGTCCTTCTCGGCGGGCGTATCCGGATTGATGGCGATGCGCGCGGCCGTATAGATCTGCGCCGCCATCTCGGGCGATGCGGCGGCATCGGCGAGCTGATCGATCGAGGCGGGCTTGGCCATCTCCTTCGTCAGCCAGTCATGCGCTTCGGCATCGAGCCCGGCGTCCTTGAGGCCGCCGAGGATGGCGCCGCGCTCCTGCGCATCGATGTTGCCGTCGGCCGCCGCGGCCGCGATCATGGCGCGGATGAGGGTGAGAGCCGTCGCCTCCGTGGCGGCCTGCGGCTCAAAGCCGCTGCCGGCGGGCGCGGGCAGGATCTGCTGATGATTGCCGTCGAGGAGCGGCTTGCCGGCCTGGTAATTCTGGTAGGCCCTGTAGGCGAGGCCGCCGATAAGGGCCATGCCGCCGAGCTTGGCGGCCGACGCCGCGACCGAGCGGCCGGTGCCGGTGCCGAAGACGAGCGCGCCGAGGCCACCCAGAACGGCGGTCGCCAGGGCCGGATTGCTGGTGAGGACGCCCTTGGCCTGCGCGAGCAACTCGTCGGGCGTCCGTCCGCCGGTGGCGCGGCCGAGCGCATCCGAGGCGCCCTGCTGCACGCCCGTCTGGCGTGCGGCGTCGCCGAGCCCTTGCGTGGCCTGGGTGAGGATCTGACCGGCGAGGCCGCCGAGCCCGCCCGAGCGCTGAACCTGCTCCGCCAGCCCGCCGAGCACGCCGCTAAGACCGCCCTGCTGGCCCGTCTGCCCGGCAGCCTGGCTGCCGGCGTTGACCAGCGCATCGAGCAGCGATTTGGCGTTGAACATGTCGGTTCTCCCTGACGATTTCGGCTAGGCGCGGATGCGGCCGGTCGGATCAGCCATGCAAAGACGGCCTGACGAAGGCAGGAGTTTGCACAGCTTCGCGCTCAAGTCATCGGCAGCGGCAACAGACCCGGCTCCTTCAGCGTTTCGAGGGCGATCTCGGAGCGCACGCGGGCCACGCTCTCATGCGGCATCAGCACTTCGTTCACGAGTCGGGCGAGCTCCTTGAGATCGCCGACCGCAACCTTGAGTAGGTAGTCGGCCTCGCCCGTCAGCGCATGCGCTTCGAGGACCGCCGGGGTCAGACGCACGAGATCGCGGAAGCGACGGGCATTGTCGCGGGAATGGGTGTCGAGCGCGACATGGATGAAGACGATGACGCCGAGGCCGACCGCCGAGGGATCGAGCGCCGCGCGATAGCCCTGGATCACGCCCTCCTGTTCGAGACGCTGGCGGCGGCGCGAGACCTGGCTCGCGGACAGGCCGACCCGCTCGGCCAGGGCCGCGTTGGTCAGGGACGCATCCTGCTGCAAGGCATCGAGCAGGCGCCAGTCGAATGCGTCGAGAGCGGTCATTTCGTGCGGCCTTCTCGCTTTGAATGCGAGTATCGTGCGTCATTTTCGGATTTGCAATTGAGTTTGCACGCCACATGCCGCCGGGTCGCGCGATCATGGCGATCATCTCGAGGAGGAGATCGCTATGGGACCGTTTCCGCATGATGCCGCGCCGCCTGAAATCTCCGAGGCGAATCCGATGGGCACCGATGGCTTCGAGTTCGTCGAGTTCGCGCATCCGGAGCCGGAAAAGCTCGGCGCGCTGTTCGAGACGATGGGGTTCGTGCCGGTCGCGCGCCACCGTTCGAAGCGCGTCACGCTCTACCGACAGGGCGACGTGAATTTCGTCGTCAATGCCGAGCCGAATTCCTTCGCGCAGGATTTCGCCGCCGCGCATGGGCCTTGCGCCTGCGCGATGGCCTTCCGCGTCGTCGATGCGAAGCAGGCCTTCGATCGCGCCGTCTCGCTCGGCGCCGAGCCCTATGTGAGCAGGATCGGCCCCGGCGAGCTCGCCATTCCGGCGGTGAAAGGCATCGGCGGCTCGCTGCTCTATTTCGTCGACCGCTATGGCGAGAAGGGCTCGATCTGGGATGTCGATTTCGAATGGATCGGCGAGAAAAACCCGCATCCCGAGCCGGCGGGGCTGTATTATCTCGATCACCTGACCCACAACGTCCATCGCGGCCGCATGGACCATTGGGCCGGCTGGTACGGCAAGCTCTTCAATTTCCGCGAGATTCGCTTCTTCAACATCGAGGGCAAGCTGACCGGCCTGATCTCGCGGGCGCTGACCTCGCCCTGCGGCAAGATCCGCATCCCGATCAACGAATCCCTCGACGACAGGAGCCAGATCGAGGAATACCTGCGCCAGTACAAGGGCGAGGGCATCCAGCATGTCGCCATGGGCTCGCGTGACATCTATGCCAGCGTCGAGGCTCTGCGCGGCAACGGCCTGCCGTTCATGCCATCGCCGCCCGCGACCTATTACGAGAAGGTCGATGCCCGCGTGCCGAACCATGGCGAGCCGGTTGAGCGGCTCAAGGCCAACGGCATCTTGATCGATGGCGAGGGGGCAGTGGCGCTTGGCGAGAAGGCGGGCCGGATGAGCAAGGTCCTGCTGCAGATCTTCTCCGGCACGGTGCTCGGGCCGATCTTCTTCGAGTTCATCGAGCGCAAGGGCGATGACGGCTTCGGCGAGGGCAACTTCCGGGCCCTGTTCGAATCGATCGAGGAGGACCAGGTCCGGCGCGGTGTATTGAAGCCGGCTACCGCGGCCGAATGACGCCGTCGGCCGTCGCCGTCAGGGCGCGAGCTTGCGCATCAGCAGCGGCGCGCCAATGGCGGGGTCCTTGCGCCACTGGCCGTTCTCGAAGACGAGCTCGGTGCCGTGGCCGCGGCGGGCGACGAGCGACAGCCGCCCACCGGCATAGCGCCAGCCGACGGGGTCGAAGATGGTGAGGCCGACATCCTGGCAGGAGCCCTCGAAGGCGGTGCCGCCTTGCTGCCCGCCCGCGGCCGGGGCCGAGAGCACGAGGCGGCAGGCCTCGCGGTTCTGCTGGCGCATCAGGATGTAGCGGCCGGGGACCGTCTCGGGCGCGGGTGCCTTGGCCGGATCGACCGTCGTCTGCCGTTGCGCGGCTTCGGATGCAGCTGCGGCGGCGCCCTGCGGGGCACGGGCGGCGAGGCGCGGATGCCCCTTCCCGGAGAGGCGATAGCCCTTGCCGTCGCTGCCCTTGCCCTCCGTCCCGGTTTCGGCGGAGCCGCCCTGAAAGCTCACCACGGCCTTGCCGCCGGCGTCGAGCAGTAGCGGCTGGCCGCTCGCATTCAGCGTCCAGGCCGTCGCGCTGTCCAGGATGGGCAGGGCGCGGCGGCAGGTCGCGGGGAAGCGCAACTGGCGGCCGTTTGCGGTCGCTTCCGTGCCGAAGGTGAGGGTGCAGCGGCGCGGCGCGTCGGCGAGCTCGAGCTCCCAGGCGCCGAGCCAGCGCCGGATCGCGTCCGGAGCCTTGTCGGCGCCACGTGGCAGCGGCGCCGGCTGAGCGGCGGCCGGCAAGCTGCCGGCGCCGAGAAGGAGAAGCGGCAGCAGCCGGCGAATCAGGCCTTTTTCCATGGTGTCTCCGGCACGGGCGTCAGCGGACCCTTGCCATCGAACCATGAAACCATGTTGTCGACCAGAAGCTGGCCCATCGCCTCGCGGGTGTGGACGGAGGCCGAGCCGACATGGGGCAGCAGCACGGCATGCTCGATGGCGATCAGCTCTGCGGGCACACGCGGCTCGTCCTCGAAGACGTCGAGGCCGGCGGAGAGGATGGTCCTGTCCTTGAGCGCCTTGATCAGCGCCTGCTCGTCGACGACCGTGCCACGTCCGACATTGACCAGGATGCCATTGGGACCCAGTGCCTTCAGCACCTCGGCATTGATGATGTGATGGGTCGAGGCGCCGCCCGGCGCGACCGAGATCAGCGTGTCGACATCGGCGGCCATGTCGACCAGCGAGGGATAGTAGGGATAGGACACGTCCGGCTGGCGCGAGCGGCCGTGATAGACGACCGGCAGGCCGAAGGCCTCGACGCGCTGCGCCACCGCCTTGCCGATGCGGCCGAGGCCGACGATGCCGACCTTGCGGCCGCGCAGCGAGGTGGTGAGCGGGTAATTGCCCTTGAGCCACTTGCCCTCGCGCAGGTAGCGATCGACCTGCGGGAGCTGGCGGACCGTGGCGATCAGCAGGCCTATGGCGAGGTCGGCGACCTCGTCGGTCAGCACGTCGGGCGTGTTGGTGACGACGAGGCCGCGCCGGCCGGCCTCGGCCGCGTCGACATGGTCGTAGCCGACGCCGAAGCTGGAGATGACCTCGAGCTTGGGCAGCGCGTCGAACAGCGCGCCGTCGACCCGGTTGTGGCCGCCGCCCGCGGCGACGCCGCGCACGCGATCCGCGACCTCGCGCAGCAGGCCGGCGCGGTCGGCCGCCTTCCACAATTCGTGGACGGTGAAGTGCTGCTTGAGCTGATCGGCGGCATGGGCGATCAGCGGGCCGGTCTGGATGATCTCGGTGCGGTCGGAGGCTGGCATCGTCGTCTGGTCCATCTCTGCGTTGATTCGTGTCTTGTGAATCGATTAAATTCGAATTTAGCCGCCGGGTACCCCTCGGACGGCCTGTGATCGGGCTGTCAGCGTCACGCCGTATCGGCGGGGCTGTTATTTAGTATGCTTTATTCGGGTGATTTTGTCGGGTTCGGCCTGGCTGACATTCACCGATGCCAGCGTCGTGTTCAAGCTGTCGATGACCAGTCCCGCCATGCGCACGGCGGCGAGATCGCCATCGCGCTCGACGATCGCGGCGAGGATGTTCTCGTGATCGGGGAGGGAGGCGATGAAGGCTTCGTCGACGCCTTTCTTCAGCACGAGCGACCATTGCAGGGTGGCGATGACCGCGCTCGACAGGCATTGCAGCGGAGCGTTCTGCGAGGCCGCGAAGATGGCCTCGTGAAAGGCAAGATCGCCGCGCACGCAAGCATCCGAATAGGGCGGATTGTCGATCATGGCCCGCAACGCGGCCTCGATGCGGGCGATGTCGGTGGCGGTGCGGCGCTGGGCCGCCAGCCGCGCCACGCTGGGCTCGACGAATCGGCGTAACTCGAAGAGATCACGGATGAATTTCTCGTTCGGGTCGGCCTCGAAATGCCAGGCCAGGACATCGGTGTCGAGCAGGTTCCAGCGGTCGCGCGGGGCGGCGCGCGTGCCGCTTTTCGGACGTGCTTCGACGAGCCCCTTGGCGGTGAGCACCTTGACCGCTTCGCGATAGGCCGTGCGCGAAACCGAGATGTCGGCGCGCAGGTCGTCCTCGTTGGGCAGGAGCTCGCCCGCGCCGATCCGGCCGCTGATGATCGCGACCGCCAGCCTCTGGGCAACCTGGCCGAAAAGCCTGTCGGGATTGAGCGTCGTCGGCCGCGAGAAATCGCGCATCCGCATCGATCGACCCGTCCTCTCGCTCTGTGCCAATCGCGTTTCCCCTGAACCCGGTTCGACCTGTGTCGCGCTTGACAGCTTTCCGGCTATCGTATGACTTTATCGCAGACGCATGGGGACACAACCGCTCAGGAGAGGCGGGGCCATATGCATCAATCGGTCACAAGAAGCCGATAGGCGACAGCGATGCTCGCGCAGTTGCGAGGATCAAGGGAACGGAAGCAGGGAAGAAAACATGGCATCTGTCCAGATTGCCGACGTGCGCAAGGCCTATGGCTCGACGCAGGTCATCCACGGCGTGGACATCGATATCGATGATGGCGAGTTCGTTATTCTCGTCGGGCCGTCGGGCTGCGGGAAGTCGACGCTGCTGCGCATGATCGCGGGGCTGGAGAACATCTCCGGTGGCGAGATCCGCATCGGCCCCAAGGTGGTGAACGACGTTCCGCCGAAGGAGCGCGACATCGCCATGGTGTTCCAGAACTATGCGCTCTATCCGCATATGACGGTCGCCGACAACATGGCCTTCTCGATGAAGCTCCGGAAGGCGCCGAAGGCCGAGATCGAGGAGCGCGTCAGCAAGGCCGCGCAGATCCTGGGCCTCGGCAATCTGCTCGAGCGCTACCCGCGCCAGCTCTCAGGCGGCCAGCGCCAGCGCGTCGCCATGGGGCGCGCGATCGTGCGCGACCCGCAGGTGTTCCTATTCGACGAGCCGCTCTCCAACCTCGATGCCAAGCTGCGCGTGCAGATGCGCACCGAGATCAAGGAGCTGCACCAGCGCCTGAAGACCACGACCGTCTATGTCACGCACGACCAGATCGAGGCCATGACCATGGCCGACAAGATCGTCGTGATGCATGACGGCATCATCGAGCAGATGGGCGCGCCGCTCGACCTTTACGACAAGCCCGCCAATCTGTTCGTCGCGGCCTTCATCGGCTCGCCCTCGATGAACCTGCTCAAGGGCAAGATCCTGGCGTCGGGCTTCGAGACGGAGGGTGGGGTGGTCTGGCCGGTCGGTCAGCATCCGGCCGATTCGAACGGCAAGGCCGCCGTGTTCGGCATCCGCCCGGAGCATATCCATCTCGATGCCAACGGGCTCGAGGCGGAGGTCGTGGTGATCGAGCCGATGGGCTCGGAGACCCAGGTGGTGGTCCGCTGCGGCGGGCAGAACCTGACCTGCGTGTTCCGCGAGCGCATCACGGCCAAGCCGGGCGAGACCATCCGCATCACGCCCGACACCAGCGTGACCCATCTCTTCGACGCGGCCACCGGCAAGCGTCTTTAGAGGCAATCGCGCGCGGGCCCGTCGCCCGGGCCGCGCGCGGGCGCAGTTTTACGGCGACAATCATGCATGACGAGGGTCCGATGCAGGCCCTCGCGGCTTTTCACGGAGGGAATATCATCATGAGCATTTCGAGACGTGACGTATTGATCGGCGGCGCCGGGCTTGCCGCGGGGGCGAGCCTGCCGCTGGCACCGGCGATCGCGCAGGCCAAGATCGAGCAAGGCGCGACGCTGCGCGTGCTGCGCCCCACCAAGTTCGTCGATCCCGATCAGGCGATCTTCAACGAGAATACCGAAGCCTTCACCAAGGCGACCGGCGTCCCGGTGCGCGTCGATTATGCCGGCTGGGAGGATCTGCGCCCGCAGACGGCGGTGACCGCCAATACCGGCGCCGGCCCCGATGTCGTGGTCGGCTGGGCCGACGATCCGCACATCTTCTCCGACAAGCTGATCGACCTGACCGATATCGCCGAGGATCTCGGCAAGAAATATGGCGGCTGGTACCCGATCGCCGAGAAATACGGCAAGAAGGACAAGACCAACCAGTGGGTTTCGATCCCGATGGGCGCGTCGGGCGCACCGGCGGTCTATCGTGAATCCTGGGTCAAGGAAGCGGGCTTCGATACCTTCCCGAAGGATCTCGACGGTTTCCTCAAGCTCTGCCGCAAGCTCAAGGAAAACGGCCATCCGGCCGGCTTCGCGCTCGGCAATGCGGTGGGCGACGGCAACGCCTACTGCAACTGGCTCGTCTGGACCCATGGCGGCTACATGGTCGACGAGAACAACAAGGTCGCGATCAACTCGAAGGAGACGATCGAGGCGCTGAAATACGCCAAGGCGCTCTACGAGACCTTCATCCCCGGCACGCTCTCCTGGCTCGACATCAGCAACAACAAGGCGCTGACGGCCGGCGAGATCGGCGTCACCCAGAACGGCGTCTCGCTCTATTTCTCGATCAAGAATTCGAAGGACGAGAAGACCGCCGCCATCGGCAAGGACCTGAACCACGCGACCATGCCGGTCGGTCCGCTCGGGCGGCCGTCGGAGCCGGCGCTGATCATCAACGCCATGGCGTTCAAGCACACCAAATTCCCGAACGCGGCCAAGGAATATCTCCGCTTCATGATGGAGAAGGAGCAGTACGACAAGTGGCTGACCGGCTGCTACGGCTACTGGACCCAGCCGCTGAAGGGCTATGCCGAGAGCAAGGTCTGGTCGAGCGACCCCAAGATCGTGGTCTATCGCGACACCTGGGAGCGGGCTCTGTGGAGCGGCTACAAGGGCTCGATCAACGAGGCCGCCGGCACGGTCAACGCCGAATACGTCGTCGTCCAGATGGTCGCCTCGGTCTGCGCCGGTCAGGCGACGCCTGAGGAAGCGGCGGCGGAAGCCGAGCGCCGCGCCAAGCGCTACTACCGGACCTGAGCCGGAATCCTCACGGCCGCCGGCTCGTCCGGCGGCCGATGCGAGATCGTCGCGCATCCGATCGGACGCAACAACGATGATCTCCTGATGTGTCGTCGCATCCGGTTGTTCCGAAAGATGGGTTCCCCTTTTCGGTCCGATGCCGTAGCCGACCCCAACGCGAGAGCGCCATGGCCGTAGCTGCCGCCGAATTGCGAACCGTCCACAGCCTGCAGCAAAACTGGCTGGTGCGTCTGTTCGACTACAAGCCTTTCCTGGTCTTCCTCTGCCTGCTGCCCGCGGCCGGGTTCCTGCTCGTCTTCCTGAGCTATCCGCTGGGCCTGGGCATCTGGCTCGCGTTCACCGATACGCGCATCGGCCGGGTCGGCCATTTCATCGGTTTCGAGAACTTCCAGTCGCTCTGGTACGACCGGGTCTTCATCACCTCGGTCTGGAACACGATGCTCTATACGGGCGTGGCGACCATCGGGAAATTCGCGCTCGGCCTGTGGCTGGCTCTGCTGCTCAACAACCACCTGCCGATGAAGTCGCTGCTCAGGGCGATCATCCTGATTCCCTGGATCGTGCCCACGGTGCTCTCGGCCATCGCCTTCTGGTGGATCTACGATCCGCAGTTCTCGATCATCTCCTATGTGCTGGTCGACGTGCTCGGCTGGCGCGACAGCTATATCGACTTCCTCGGCCAGCCCTGGCCGGCGCGTTTTTCGCTGATCGCGGCGAATATCTGGCGCGGCATCCCCTTCGTCGCGATCTCGCTGCTCGCCGGCCTGCAAACCATCTCGCCGTCGCTCTACGAGGCGGCGATGCTGGACGGCGCCAATGCCTGGCAACGGTTCCGGCACGTGACCTTCCCGATGCTGATGCCGATCCTGGCGATCGTGCTGACCTTCTCGGTGCTGTTCACCTTCACCGATTTCCAGCTCGTCTACGCCATCACACGCGGCGGGCCGGTGAACGCCACGCATCTGATGGCGACGCTCGCCTTCCAGCGCGGCATCCCGGGCGGCCAGCTCGGCGAGGGCGCGGCGATCGCGGTGGCGATGATCCCGTTCCTCGTGATGGCGACGCTGTTCAGCTATTTCGGCCTGTCCCGGCGCAAATGGCAGCAGGGGGAAGAGAATGACTGATCAAACCCTCAGTGCGCGTCCGCATCTCAAGGACAAGGAGCGCGAAGGCGTCATCGACTGGTCGTCCGGCCCGCGGCGCCTCCTCACGCTCTACCTGCCGCTGTCGCTCTTCCTCCTCGTGCTGCTCTTCCCGTTCTACTGGATGGCGATCACGGCGATCAAACCGAACGCCGAGCTGCTCGACTACAAGAACAACAACCCGTTCTGGGTGAAGTCGCCGACGCTCGAGAACATCAACAGGCTGCTGTTCCAGACCGATTATCCGCAATGGCTCTGGACCACGATGATGGTCGCGGCGGTGGCGACGGCGCTCTCGCTGTTCTCCAGCGTGCTCGCCGCCTATGCGATCCAGCGGCTGAGGTTCAAGGGCTCGCAATATGTGGGCCTGGCGATCTATCTCGCCTATCTCGTGCCGCCCTCGATCCTGTTCATTCCGCTGGCGACGCTGATTTTCCAGTTCGGCCTGTTCGACTCGCCGCTGGCACTGATCCTGACCTACCCGACCTTCCTGATCCCGTTCTGCACCTGGCTCCTGATCGGCTATTTCAAGTCGATCCCCTACGAGCTCGAGGAATGCGCGATGATCGACGGGGCGACGCGGCTGCAGACGTTGTGGCGCATCACCTTGCCGCTCGCCATGCCCGGCCTGATCTCGGCCGGCATCTTCGCCTTCACCCTGTCCTGGAACGAGTTCATCTATGCGCTCGCCTTCATCCAGTCGGCGGAGAAGAAGACGGTGCCGGTCGCGGTGCTGACCCAGCTCGTCGAGGGCGACGTCTATCACTGGGGCTCGCTGATGGCCGGCGCGCTGCTGGGCTCGATTCCCGTGGCGATCCTCTACTCCTTCTTCGTCGACTACTACGTGGCGTCGATGACGGGTGCGGTGAAGGAATGAGGCCGATGCGCCGGCGCCGCTTGTCCGGCGCCGGGCATCCGCGCTCAACTCATGGTGCTGCATGCGTGGCATGCGAGCTCCGAGAAAGTACCTGACTTATGCCAGACACGCCGATTTCCAGCATCGCCTTCATCGGGCTTGGCGCGATGGGTGCGCCGATGGCCGAGAACCTGGTCAAGCGGCAGTTCCGGGTCACCGGCTTCGACATGCGTGAGGCGGCGCGCGACGCGCTGGCCGCGGCTGGCGGACAGGCTGCCCCAAATGCGGCCGAGGCGGCCAAGGGCGCCGATGCACTGGTGCTGATGGTGGTCAATGCCGCGCAGGCGCGCGCGGTGCTCTTCGAAGCCGGGGCGCTCGCGGCGCTGGCGCCGGATGCGACGGTCATCCTGATGGCGACCTGTCCGCCGGGCGAGGCCGAGGCGATCGCGGCGGAGGTCACGAAGGCCGGTCGGCATTTCATCGACGCGCCGGTCTCCGGCGGCGTCAAAGGCGCGCAGGGCGGGACGCTGACCATCATGGTCGGCGCGGCGCCGGAGAGTTTCGCACGGGCAAAGCCGGTGCTCGATGCGCTCGGCGACAAGGTCTTCCATGTCGGCGAGAAACCGGGGCAGGGCGCGACGGTGAAGACCGTCAACCAGCTCCTCTGCGGTGTGCATATCGCGGTCGCGGCCGAGGCGCTGTCGCTGGCGGAGAAGGCCGGCATCGACGGGCGCCTGCTCTTCGAGATCATGGGCGGCTCGGCGGCATCCTCCTGGATGCTCAGGGATCGCGGCCCGCGCATGCAGGAGCCCGACCCGGCCGTCGCCAGCGCCGTCGACATCTTCGTCAAGGATCTCGGCATCGTGCTCGATGCCGGGCGCGCGGCGAAGGTCGCGCTGCCGCTGGCGGCATCGGCCCATCAGATGTTCCTCGCGGCCTCGGGGCTGGGCCATGGCGGGCGCGACGATTCGCAGGTCGTGCGGGCCTATCGCGCCCTCAACGCCAAGCCCGCGAACGATGCCTGAAGGCTCAGCGGGGCGGACAGGTCGTCCCGCGCAGGACGAGTTCGGGCGTCAGCAGCAGGCGCTGCTGCGGCGCGGCGGGCTCGGCGATGCGGCGCAGCAGGAATTCCGCCGATTTGGCGCCCATCTGGTTCTGGAAATTGTGGATCGTGGTGAGCGCCGGAAACCATTGCGCCGCCTCCTTCACGTCGTCGCAGCCGACGATGGAGAAGTCGACGCCGGCCTCGCGTCCGCGATGGCGCAGGCCGAGCATCGCGCCGAAAGCCGAGAGGTCGTTCATGCAGATGGCGGCGGTCGGCGGTGCGGGAGCGTCGAGCACCTGCTGGATGCCCTTGAGCCCGTTCTCGCGCGTGCCGTAGGCGAAATAGATCAGCGCGGGGTCGATCGACAGACCATGGGCCGTCAGGCCCTCGCGATAGGCGTGATAGCGGTTGCGCCCGGTCGAGATGCTCTCATTGGCGCAGAGGAAGGCGATCCGGCGGTGGCCGAGCCCGATCAGATGCTCCATCGCCTGGAGGATGCCATGGCGGTCGTCCGCGCCGACGAAATCGAGGCCGAGCCCCGGCACTTCGCGCGAGAGCTGCACGATGGGCACGCCTGCATCGACGAGGTGGCGCAGGCTGTCGGCCGTGCTGCCGCCCGCCGGGCAGAGGATCATCCCGTCGGGCCTGTACTCGGCCAGGGAGTTCAGCACGCGCTCCTGCCGCTCAAGATCCTCGGCATAGGTGCCGAGCAGGATCGAGCGGCCATAGGCTGCCGTGGCTCCGTCGATCGCCGCCAGAAGCTCGGCGAAATACGGATTGGTGATGTCGTGAAAGCCGACGCCGATGATGTTGGTGCGGTCGGTGCGGAGCGCCGCGGCACTGCGGTTGTAGCTGTAGCCCATCTGGCGCGCGATCTCGCGCACGCGGCCGCGCGTCGCCTCGGCGACCAGCGGGGAATCCCGCAGGGCCAGCGAGACCGTCGCCGTCGAGACCGACAGATGGTCGGCGATGATCTGAAGAGTGACGCGGCTGCGGCCGGCGGGGGGCGTGGGGCTTGGCGGGGACGGGCCGTCGGCGTTCATCAGGGGTCCAGGTCAAGGGCTGGCCTCGTCAAGCGTCCCGAAGCCAGTCGTTTCGTCGATATCTCTGCCGTTCGCATACTCATACAGACAAGCAGGAGAATATGAAAATGAGCGCTGGCAAGGAAGCGATCGGCTTTATCGGCGTCGGGCTGATGGGCCAGGGCATGGCCGCCAATCTGGTCGCGAAGGGCTTCTCCCTGACCGTGATGGGTCACCGCAACCGCAAGCCGGTCGAGGATCTCGTTGCGGCCGGCGCCGTCGAGGCGAAGACGCCGGCGGAGCTGGCGGCGCGCTCCGGCATCATCTTCCTGTGCGTCACCGGCTCGGCGCAGGTCGAGGAGGTGCTCAAGGGCGAGAGCGGCATCATCGCCGGGGCGAAGCCCGGCACGATCGTGGTCGATTGCTCGACCTCCGATCCGACCGTCACGGTCCGGCTCGCCGCCGAGCTCGAGGCCAAGGGGTTGCACCTTGCCGATGCGCCGCTCGGCGGCACGCCGGCCCAGGCCGCGCAGGGCCAGCTTTCGGCGATGATCGGCGCCGCGCCCGAGGTGTTCGCCCGGATCAGGCCGGCCTGCGAGGCCTGGGCGCAGAAGATCGTCCATCTCGGTCCCGTCGGCGACGGGCACAAGATGAAGCTGATCAACAACTTCCTCTCGATGGGCTATGCCGCGATCTATGCCGAAGCGCTGACGCTCAGTCAGAAGATCGGCATCACGCCGCAGACCTTCGACAGTGTGATCCGGGGCAGCCGGATGGATTGCGGCTTCTACCAGACCTTCATGCAATATGTGCTGGAGCGTGACCGCGACGCGCACAAATTCACCCTCGTCAACGCGTTGAAGGATGTGCGCTATCTGGAAGGCGTCGCCAACGCGGCCGGCGTCGCGAACCCGATCGGCAATGCCGTGAAGAACAGCTACGCCACCGCCGTCGCCAGCGGGCGGGGCGGGGATTACGTGCCGATGATCTCGGACTGGATCGCGGAACTCAACGGCGTCTCGCTCGCCGCGAAGGGGTGACGCTTCAGGGGTTTGCCAGCAGCCGCGAGAGGCTGTCGGAGAGGCCGGTGCTGCCGACGGGAGCGGGGAGGGCGAAATCGCCGCTCTGCGGTTTCGCCGGCGGCTCTCGCAGCGTTTCGAGCAGCATCGTCACTCCGGCCTCGGCCGAGCAGATCACCGGCACGGAGACATGCGGCTGGACGCGCGCGGCAAGGCCGGCGAGCCCGGCTCCGCCGAGGATGACGGCGCCAGCACCGTCACGCGCCACGGTCCGGTTGCAGGCTTCCGCGAGCAGGGTGACAGAGCCGTCGGGATCGCGCGCGATGTCGGCGCCGGTCGGCGCTACGGTCTCGACAGCGGCGAGCCGGCCAGCAAGCCCGAGCGAGCCGAGGAACTCCCGCAACATCGGCCCCCAGCGCTCGCCGCCGGTCACGATCGAGAAGCGTTCGGCCTGCCGCGCCGCGAGCCGGCTCGAGGCCTCCGCCATGCCGATCACAGGCACGCGCGCCAGCTCCTTGAGGGCGAGGAGGCCGGGATCGCCGAAGCAGGCGAGATAGACGCCGTCGCAATCCGCGCCGTGCTCGGCGAAGGCGTCGAGCGCCGCATGGGCCGCGATGGCGGCGGCGCTGCGGCTGGCGATGTATTGCGCGCCGAAGCGGCCCGTGACCGGGACGAGCATCGTCTCCGGCGGCAGATGCGGCTGGATAGCCCGCACGACCAGCGCCGTCATCTCCGGCATCGTATTCGGGTTGATGAGGAGGAGGCGCATCTGGGCTTTCGGGGAAGCGTCGAGAGGAGGCAGGGCGGGCTGCTCGCAGCCCCGGTGAGCTCAAGCGCCGGCACCATAATGCGGATCCAGGCGGCCGTCAGCTCAGCCGTGGCCGTGGCCTGCCCCTTGGGGCGATGATGCGCCTAGAAGCGATCGGCCGCGAAGGGCTTGAGATCGCAGAAGGGTGGGGTGCCGGTCATCGCTTCCGCCAGAAGCCGACCGGTGGCCGGACCCAAGGTGAAGCCGTGATGAGCGTGGCCGAATGCAAACCACAGGCTGCGATGCCGGGGAGCCCGGCCGATGATCGGCAGCATGTCGGGCAGGCAAGGGCGCGCGCCGCGCCAGGGCTCGGCATCGAGACGCTGGCCGAGCGGCATGATCCGTCGTGCGATCTTCTCTGCGCGGTCGAGCTGCCAAGTATCCGACGGCTCGTCGCGGCCGGCCAGTTCGATGCCGGTGGTCAGGCGAATGCCGCGCTGCATCCGGCTCAGCACGAAACCCGCCTGCGCATCGCAGAGCGGATATTGCGGCGTCGATTCGTCCGCGGCGGCGTAATGCATATGATAGCCGCGCTTGAAGCCGAGCGGGAAACGGTAGCCGAAGCCTTTACAGACATCGCCTGACCAGGGCCCAAGCGCGACGACGACCTCCGAGCCCCGCCAGGTTCCGGCATTGGTCGGGAGGTGCCATTCCGCGCCTTCCTGACGCAAGGCGAACGCATCCGCCTTCGCCAGCGCGCCGCCGCGCGCGGAGAAGAGTTCGGCATAGGCGCGCGTCACCGCGCCGGGATCGCGGACTGTCACCGGATCGCGCCAATGCACGGCGCCGGCTGTGGCATCGGGCAGCAAGGCAGGCTCCAGGCTGCGCAGGGCCTCAGGCTGGAGCACGTCATAAGCAAGCCCGTAGCCACTCAGCTCTGCCGCCGTTCGAACCGCCTGGGCGAGGGCGCGCGGGTCGCGATAGAGCTCGATCCAGCCCCCGCTCCGCATCAGCGCCTCCGTGCCGGCGGCTTTCGTCCAGTGCCGGTGCTCGTCGATGCTGCGCTCGATCAGAGGCAGGACGGCGCGGCCCAGCCTGTCGAGGCGGTCCGGTGCCGAGTTCCACCAGTAGCGCGCCAGCCAGGGCGCCATCCGCAGCAATGTCGCCGGCCGGTAGCGCACGGCGATGGAGCGGTTCGAGGCGAAGGCGGCGAGTGTCGCGAGATCGCGGGGAAAGGCATAGGGAACGACGGAAGAGCGCTCGATCAGCCCGGCATTGCCATGGCTGGTTTCGGCTCCCGGCTCGCCGCGATCGACCAGCAGGACGGTGCGGCCGCGCTCCTGCAGATGCAGGGCGGTGCTGACGCCGATGATGCCGGCCCCGAGCACGATGACATCCGCCTGTCCTGTCGCCATCGCCATCGCCAGTCGAATCCGTCCCCGAAAGCCCATGTTCGGGGCATAGCCGAGCCCTAATTGAATCGTCTTTGCAAGCCGTTCACCGACATCAAGATGCGCGAGGCGACCGCCTTCGCCGTCAACCGGAAGGAGATCCTGACCAGCCTCTCTGGCGGCAATCTCCTCGCGGCTAATATGTGGGGGGCGTGATGGCGCTGACGATCTCGCTCGGCTCGTCGGCTGCATTGCGGAAGCGGTGCGGTTCGCGGCTGTCGAAATAATAACCATCGCCGGGGTGCAGGATCGCCGTCCGGCCCGAGACGGTCACCTCGACCGCGCCGCGGATGACGAGGCCGCCCTCCTGGGCCCGAATGAAAGAAGGCCTCGCCCGTATCGGCCCCGGGAGCGTAGGTTTCATGCAGCATCAGCATCGAGCGATTGGGAAATCCGGTCCCGATCACGCGGTAGGAAATGGCGTCCGCACGACCGATTTCCGCCATCTCCGCAGCTCGGCAGAACGGATTTGGCGGCGATACCGCATTAAAGTCCAGAAAAAAGCCCGATAGGGTCGTGCCGAGCGCGTCGAGCACTGCATGCAGCGTGTCGAGGGACGGGCTGATCAGGTCCCGCTCGATCAGCGAAATCGAAGAGTGGGACACGCCCGAGCGCAGGGCGACGGCGCGCACGCTGAGCTTGCGGCGTTGGCGCAGCTCCCTCAACCGGTCGCCGATCTTCATGGAAGGCCTCCTTCACGCGGGCGCCGCATCTGAGCGCAATTGGTGATTATCTTCAACACACCCAGGTGCCCTCCTTGCGTCGCTGCCATGCGGCGGGGAAGCTTGCCGCCCATTCCCGCCCACTGGAACACGCCGCATGCCCAACTCCGCCCCCGCCCTGGACGCCCGGATCACGCGCATCAAGGCCCCCCAGCGCAGCGCCTGGAGCGACAATACTCCCGTCGAGACCACGGTGAAGGCCGTTCTGGATCGTGTGCGGCGCGATGGCGACGACGCTCTGCGGCATTATTCACGCGAGTTCGACAAGCTCGATATCGAGGCTTTCGAGATCACGCCGGCGGAGCGCGCCGCTGCGCTCGACGGGCTCGAGAAGCAGACCCGTGCCGATACCGAATTCGCCATCGAGCGTGTGCGGGCCTTCGCCGAGGCGCAGCGCAAGACGCTGCTTCCCCTGGAGATCGAAGCGCTGCCGGGGCTGCATCTCGGCCATCGCATCATTCCGATCGCGCGCATCGGCGCCTATGTGCCGGGCGGACGCTATCCGCTGCTCTCGGCGCCGATCATGACGATCGTGCCGGCCAAGGTCGCCGGCTGCGACGAGGTCGTCGCCTGCCTGCCCCCGGGAGCGCATCCGGCGATGATCGCGGGCTGTCACCTTTCAGGCGCCGACCGGATCTTCCGCGTCGGCGGCGCGCAGGCGATCGCCGCCATGGCCTTCGGCACCGAAAGTATCCCCGCGGTCGACAAGATCGTCGGCCCGGGAAACGCCTATGTGAACGAGGCCAAGCGGCAGGTCTTCGGCCTGGTCGGCATCGATCAGCTCGCCGGGCCGAGCGAGATCTTTGTCGTCGCTGACGAGACCGGCGATGCGGTGACGATCGCGGTCGATCTGCTGGCACAGGCGGAGCATGACGTGCGCACCCGCGTCGGCCTGATCACCACGGATCGCAGCCTGGCGGAGAAGGTGCTCGTCGAGATCGAGCGCCAGCTCGGCAACCTCTCGACGGCGCCGGTCGCCGCCGCGGCCTGGCGCGACTATGGCGAGATCGCCGTCTGTGCCGACGAGGCGACGATGCTGGCCTATTCGGACCAGATCGCCGCCGAGCATCTGGAGGTGCATACGCGCGATGCGCATGCAACGGCCGCGAAGCTGCGCAATTACGGATCGATCTTCATCGGCGTCGCCGCGAGCGTGGTCTATTCGGACAAATGCTGCGGCACGAACCACACGCTGCCGACCATGGCGGCCGGGCGCTATACCGGCGGCCTCTGGGTCGGCTCCTACCTCAAGACCTGCACGCATCAATGGCTGGACGAGCGTGGCGTCGCGGCCGTGGCCCCGCCGGCCATGCGCCAGAGCGCCAGCGAGGGGCTCGAAGGGCACCGCCGCGCGGCGGCGCTGCGTCTGGCGCCCGCGCAATTGTTGAGCGAGATCGGCGCCTGATCAGCAAGAAGATTTCCGTAGCGTGATGCTGCGAAGCGAGGTCCAATACGGGCAAGGTAGCCGGCATTCCGCGAGGGGCGGAGCAGCCGGATCAGAACGGGAGAAGACCATGACATCGTTGAAGGCCCTATTCGCAGGCTCGACGCTCGCGGCTGGACTGATGCTCGCCGGCCTCGGCACGGCGGCTGCCCGCGACCTCACCGTCGTCTCCTGGGGCGGCAACTACCAGGACGCGCAGCGCAAGATCTACTTCAAGCCCTTCGCCGAGAAGACCGGCAAGCCGGTGCTCGACGAATCCTGGGATGGCGGCGTCGGCGTCGTCCAGGCGAAGGTGAAGGCGGGGACGCCGAACTGGGACGCCGTGCAGGTCGAGGCCGACGAGCTCGCCATCGGCTGCGCCGACGGCCTCTACGAAAAGCTCGACTGGAACAAGCTCGGCGGCAAGGACAAGTTCCTGCCGAGCGCCGTCAGCGATTGTGGCGTCGGGGCGATCGTCTGGTCGACGCTCTTGTCCTACGATTCCGAGAAGCTGAAGACCGCGCCGACCTCCTGGGCGGATTTCTGGGACACCAAGAAGTTCCCGGGCAAGCGGGCCCTGCGTCGCGGACCGAAATATGCGCTCGAATTCGCGCTGATCGCCGATGGCGTCGCGCCGAAGGACGTCTACAAGGTGCTGCGCGACAAGGGCGGCGTCGACCGCGCCTTCAAGAAGCTCGACGAGATCAAGTCCGATATCGTCTGGTGGGAGTCGGGCGCGCAGCCGCTGCAGCTGCTGAAATCCGGGCAGGTCGTGATGACCTCGGCCTATAACGGCCGCATCAGCGGCATCAACAAGACCGAGGGCACCAAGTTCAAGACCGTCTGGCCGGGCAGCATCTACGCCGTCGACAGCTGGGTGATCCTGAAGGGCAGCCCGAACAAGGACCAGGCGATGGATTTCATCGCTTTCGCCAGCCTGCCGGAAAACCAGTCCAAGCTGCCGCAGGACATCGCCTACGGCCTGCCCAACAAGGCCGCCGCGGCCGCCGTCCCGGCCGACCTCGCCGCGGACCTGCCGACCGCGCCGCAGAATCTCGAGAATGCGATCGCGATCGACGTCGACTACTGGAACGACAACATCGAAGACCTGACCAAGCGCTTCAACGCCTGGGTCGGCAAGTAGGTCGGCAAGCGGATCGGCGAGCGGGGCGGCCAGCAGCCGTCTCCGCTTCGCCGTGCTTCATGCAGAGAGCCCCGGGCGCGCCACGTGCGTCCGAGGCCGCTCCAGCCGATCGCCCGGTGTGGCATCGTCCTTGCGAAGGGCTCCTCGCCGCGGCCAAGACGGCTTCGCCTCATCCGTCACGAGAAGATTGATCCTTTGCGAGATTCGAATCCGTTCATTCATTTCGAGGCCATCAGCAAGGTATTCGGCACGGTCACGGTGGTCGACTCGCTCGACTTCCATGTCGCGCAGGGCGAGTTCGTCAGCCTTCTCGGCCCTTCGGGCTCGGGCAAGACGACACTTCTGATGATGCTCGCCGGCTTCGAGACCCCCACCGGCGGGAGCATCCATGTCGACGGGCGGCGCGTCGAGCATCTGCCGCCCCACAAGCGCGAGATGGGCGTGGTCTTCCAGAACTACGCCCTGTTCCCGCATATGACGATCGCCGAGAATGTCGGCTTTCCGCTCAAGATGCGCGGCGTCGCCCGGGCCGAGCGCGAGGCGAGGGTGAAGCGCGCGCTCGAGCTGGTGCGCCTCGGCCATCTCGCCGACCGCAAGCCCTCGCAGCTCTCCGGCGGCCAGCAGCAGCGCATCGCTTTGTCCCGCGCCCTCGTCTACGAGCCCAAGGTCGTGCTGATGGACGAGCCGCTGAGCGCGCTCGACAAGCAATTGCGCGAGCATATGCAGCTTGAGATCCGCGCCTTGCATCGTGAACTCGGGCTGACGGTCATCTTCGTCACGCATGATCAGGGTGAGGCGCTGACCATGTCGGACCGTGTCGCCGTGCTCAATCGCGGCAAGATCGAGCAGTTCGATACGCCGTCGGGCCTCTATGACAGGCCGCGCACACGCTTCGTCGCCGAGTTCATCGGGGAGACGAATCTGCTCGCCGGCCGCGTCTCGCAGCGTCAGGGCGAGACCGCGACGATCCTGCTCGCATCCGGCGCGAGCGTGATCTGCGACAGTGCGGTGGCCTTCGAGACCGGCCACGACGTGATGATCTCGGTTCGTCCGGAAATGCTGCATCTCGTGCAGGATGCCGCCGCTGCCAACGCCTTGCCGGTGACGATCGAGGACCATGTCTATCATGGCGATCACATCCGCCTGCACCTCGCCTGCGGCGAGAGCCGGCTCGTCGCCCGGGCCGGGCGTCGCGATGCGGCGCCGCCGATCGGCAGCAAGGCATTCGCCAGCTTCGCCCAGGGCGATTGCTCCCTGGTGGCGCCATGAGCGCGCGCCTTAAAGCCCTGCTCCTGATCCTGCCGCTGGTGATCTTCCTCGGCCTGTTCTTCCTCTGGCCGCTCTGGATGATGGTTTCAACTGCGGTTCAGGGCGGCACCGTGCGCCTGGCTTTCCCCCAGACGGCGATCGCGATCGCGAGCTGGGACGGCAGCGGCCCGCCGCCGGCCCCGCTGCAGGCGGCGCTCGTCCGGGATTTGCGGGCCGATACGCCGCAGGAGCGCTTCGGCGATGCCGTGCGGACCCTCAACAGCCAGCAGGCCGGCTTCCGCACGCTTCTCCCGCGCACGGCGCGTGCGGTGCGGGAGAGCGGCGAAACCGATGCGATCGATCTTCAGGCCGTCGATCCGCGCTGGAGCGATCAGGGTTATTGGCTGGCGCTGAAGCGCAGCATGCCGGCCTATACCGACGCCAACCTGCTGGCGGCGGTCGACCTCAAGCGCAATGACGAGGCGCGGATCGAGCCGGTCGAGCCCGATTTCGCCGTCAACCGCGCGATCATGCTGCGCACCTTCACCATCGCGACACAGGTCACGCTGCTTTGCGCCGCGATCGGGCTGCCCTTCGCGATGCTGGCGGCGAGCGTGACGGGCTGGAAGCGCAATGCGCTGCTCATCGCCGTGCTGCTGCCGCTATGGACCTCGTTGCTGGTGCGCACGGCGGCCTGGCTGATCCTGCTGCAGGATAACGGGCTCATCAACCAGATGCTGCGGGCGATCGGGTTGATCGATTCTCCGCTTGCGCTCATCTACAACCGCACCGGCGTGCTGATCGCGATGACGCATGTGCTACTGCCGCTGATGGTGCTGCCGATCTATGCCAGCCTGATCGCGATCCCGCGCAATCTGATGCCAGCCGCCGCCGCGCTGGGCGCCGCGCCGCTGCAGGCCTTTCGCCACATCCTGCTGCCGCTCGCCATGCCGGGCCTGCTCTCGGGCTCGCTGCTCGTCTTCATGGTGGCGCTCGGCTACTACATCACCCCGGCCCTGACCGGCGGAGCGGGCGACCAGATGATCAGCTCGGTCATCGCCTTCTACGCCACCGGAACGGCGAATTGGGGGATGGCGGGTGCGCTCGGCCTGTTCCTGCTGGTGCCGACGACCGTGCTCTACATCGTCTACAACCGGCTCTCGCGCACGCCGCTGGTGCCGGCATGAGCGTCGCGGCGGTTCGTCCGGGCGGCGCGGCCTTCAACGCGCTGCGGCTCGCCTTCGGGGCTCTGGCGGTCGCCTTCCTGCTGCTGCCGCTGGTCGCGATCCTTCCGCTGGCCTTCACCGACAGCGTCTTCCTCGTCTACCCGATCAGCGGCCCCTCGATGCGCTGGTTCGGGGCGCTGGCGGAAAGCCAGGCCTGGACCCGCGCGATCGTCAATTCGCTGATCATCGGTACGGGCGCGACCGTCGTCGCGACGGTGATCGGGACGTTGGCGGCGCTCGGCCTGAGGCGTGAGCTCGTGCCCTTTTCGGGGCTGCTGCGCTCGATCTTCCTGCTGCCGATGGTGGTGCCGGCGGTCGTGCTCGGCGTCGGCATGCAGATCCTCTATGCCCGCATGGGGCTGGCCTCGAGCTATCTCGGGGTGATCATCGCGCATGCCGTGCTTTGCGTGCCCTTCGTCCTCGTCAATGTCTCGGGCTCGCTCGCCAGCATGGACCCGGCGCTGGAGCGCGCGGCGGCCAGTCTCGGCGCCTCCCCGGTGAATGTTTTCCGGAATGTGACCCTGCCGCTGGCCATGCCGGGCATCCTCACCGGCGCGGTCTTCGCCTTCGCCACCTCGCTCGACGAGGTGGTGATCACGCTGTTCGTCGCCGGCCCCAACCAGACGACGCTCGCCCGACAGATGTTCTCCTCCCTGCGCGAGAACATCAGCCCGGCCATCGCCGCAGCCGCCTTCATCATCATGATCCTCACCTTCCTCCTCCTCCTCGCCGTGAAGGGGGCTGCGCTTGTCCAGGCACTGCGCCGGAAGCGGGGGATCGAGGGCAGCTAGGAGTGTCGTCCCGCAGCGTGATGGTGCGGATGCGGCTTGCGAACCGGGTTCACGCTTTTCAGCGGCGAAGCCAGGTGCGGGATCGTGGAGAGCCGAACTCCACAAGCTCCGTGAAGGAGATGGTGCCCCTGGCCGGGATCGAACCAGCACTCCTTGCGGAACTCGATTTTGAGTCGAGCGCGTCTACCAATTCCGCCACAGGGGCCCCGACGGGCCGGCGGACTATAGCGATCGATCGATACCGGTCAATCGCCGCGGCGGCACGGCGAAGAGGTTTTTCGGTCCCGGCGCAGGATGGCGACGTTTCGGCCTGTCGAAGCCGTTGCGTCACCGGTCGACGCATGCTCTAGAGCCGGATGATTTCAGACGGGATCACAAGGCGATCCCATCCGAAATCTGAATCCGTCTCTCACCAGGGAGTTAGAGCAGGATTTTCGCGAAAAACCGGTTCCCGCTTTTTCGCATCCTGCTCCAGAGCCGCCATGCTGAAGCGCCTCTACGAATGGACCATGTCGCTCGCCGCCCGCCCCCGGGCCGAGCTCTGGCTCGCGGTCGTCGCTTTCGTCGAGAGCTCCTTCTTCCTGATCCCGGCCGATGTGCTGTTCGTGCCGATGGCGCTGGCACGGCCGATGCGCGCCTATCGGCTGGCCTTCATCGCGACGCTGTTCTCGGTGCTCGGCGGCATCATGGGCTATGCCATCGGCTATTATGCCTTCGAGGCGCTGGCGAAGCCTGTGCTCGCCTTCTACGGCAAGCTCGATGCCTTCGACACTCTGCGCGCCTGCGCCGGCCCCGACACGACGCTGATCCTGCTGACGACCTCGGGGCTGGCCCATCTGCCGCCGATCAAGGTGGTGACGATCCTGGCCGGCGCGGTCCATATCGGGCTGACCTTCTTCGTCGTCTCCTGCATCCTTGCCCGCGGGGCGCGCTTCTTTGCGCTCGCCTTCCTGCTCAGGCGCTATGGCGACACGATCCGCCACTTCATCGAACGTCGCCTGAAAGTGATCGCCGTCGTCGCGGCCGCCGTGCTGATTCTGCTTTATTTCGGCCTCAAGCTGGTCGCAGGGTCGGGACAGCTTCTGTCCTGCTGAGCCGACGCCCATGACCAGTTTCACCTTCGAGACCGTCCCCGACCGGAGCCGGATGCTGACGCCGCTGCGGCTCATCGGCGCGATCGGCCTCATCAGCGCCGCCCTGATCGCCGGTGCCTGGTATTTCCAGCTCGTGCTCGGGCTGGTGCCGTGCAAGCTCTGCCTTGAACAGCGCGTGCCGCATTACGCCGCCATCGGCCTCGCGCTCGCCGCGTTGCTGCTGGCCCGCTCAGCGCGGCTGCAATGGCTGGCGCTGCTGGCGCTGGCGGTGCTGATGGCCTGGAGCGCCGGGCTCGGCGTCTATCATTCCGGCGTGGAATGGGGCTGGTTCCTGGGGCCGAGCGATTGCGGTGGCGGCTCTTCCGCTGCGGCCGGCGTCCAGGACTTCATGAAGCAGTTGCAGAGCGTGCGCGTGGTCTCCTGCGGCGAGGCGGCGTGGCGCTTTCTCGGCCTGTCGCTTGCTGGCTGGAACGCCGTGGTTTCGGCCGGGCTCTTCCTGCTCGCGGTCTTCGGGCTGACGCGACGCGCCCAGGTCGCGGGTCCGGCGCGGTAGCCTCTTTTCCGGAACCCGCATTCCGCTTTCCGGGCCGGGCTCTAGAGCATTTCCGCGTTTCTCTGAAGCGCGGAAATGCTCTATCTCCTTGTTTTTGTGCATTTTCTTCACGCGAACCGGCATCCACTTCGCTCGAAAATGCTCTAGCGAAAGAAGGTCCAGAGCAGGCTCTCGCTCAGTTCCTTGAGCGCCTCGACCGCGTCCGGCCGTTCGCGCGCGACGGCCGCGATCAGCGCATCCGCCAGGGCGAAGACCGCGGTCGGCGAATTGGGCAGGAGATGGCTGCGGGCGGGGGCAAAGAGCGTGACGTCGGCGATCGGCGTCAATGGCGAGGTGGGGCTGTCGGTGAGCGCGAGCACCTGGGCGCCGCGCTTCTTGGCGAAGCTCGCGAGATCCAGGGTCGCGCGGGATTAGCGCGGCACCGAGATCGCCACGACGAGATCGTCGGGCCCCGCCGACATCATGTGCCGGATGGCGCGCTCAGGCCCGGTGCGGGATGAGGCGAAGATGACATTGGCGTCGAGATAGAGCGCCAGCCCGTCCTCGAGGAAGGACGCGACATGGTGGCTTGCGCCGGACGCCGCGATGAAGACGCGCGGCGCCTTCAGCAGCAGTTCCACCGCCCGCGTCACGGCGTCTTCCGAGAGCCCGTCGCGCGCTGCCTGGAGGTTTCCGGCCTGATCGGCAAGCGCGGTCGCGAAGGTGGCGAAGCTCGAGCCGGCCTCGGCGCGGGCGCCGGCAAAGCTGTCGACCGGGGCATGGGCGAATTTCAGCGCCGCCGAGAGCGCGCCGCGAAACTCGCCATAGCCGCCATAGCCGAGCGCCCGGACGAAGCGCGTCACCGTGGCGTTGGAGGTGCCGCTGCCTTCCGCCAGCCCCTCGATGGTCATGGTGGCGACGTCGAGCGGATGCTGCAGCACGAAATCGGCCGCACGGCGATGGCCGCTGCTGAGCGACGGGTAGATCTGCGCGATCCGGTTCGAGAGATCCGTCGACGGCTTCAAGCCCTGGGACATGTGCCTCCGACCGGTTGACGTTCAAAAATTTTCATGTTTGCTACTCGACGAAAATAAACCTGTCAAAACGACAAGCGGGAGCGGTTATCGTCATGCGCACATCCTTGTTCCGCGCGGCCCTTGCGGTTGCGTGCCTGTCCACCACGGCGGTCTCCGCGCAAACCCTGCGCATTGCGCTGGCCTCCGAGCCGACGGCTGTCGATCCGCATTATCACGACCTCACGCCGAACAATGCGCTGGCGCAGCATATCTTCGATTCGCTCGTCAGCCAGGACGCGCAGCAGAAGCTGCATCCGAGCCTCGCGGCTTCGTGGGAGAACGACGGCAAGAACCGCTGGACCTTCAAGCTGCGCGACGGCGTGAAATTCTCCAACGGCAAGCCCTTCACGTCCGAGGATGTGGTCTTCACCTTCTGCCGCACGCTGAAGAACGAGACCAAGGTCTCGGATTCCTTCGCAGACGTCACCGGCAATTTCGCCGCCGTCGAGGCGCCCGATCCGCAGACGCTGGTGATCACCACCACCAATCCCGAGCCGCTGCTGCCGAACCTGCTTTCGGCGCTCCCCATCCTCTCGGCCTCCATCGTCGAGCACGGCCCGATCAGCTACGACGTCGCCAAGAATTGCGGGGTCACCGGCCCCTGGCCGACGGTCAGCGGCTTTAATGACGGCACGCTCGCCATCGGAACCGGCCCCTACAAGCTCAAGTCCTATGTGCGGGGATCGGCGATCGAGCTCGAGCGCAACCCGACCTATTGGGGCAAGGCCGAGCCCTGGGCGACGGTCCGCCTGCTGCCGGTGACCAATGCCGGCCCGCGCCTCGCCGGGCTGCTCGCTGGCGACTACGACGTGATCGAGAACCCGGCGGCGCGCGACCTCGGCCGGATCAAGGACGACAAGCGCTTCGGCCATGTCATCACGCCCTCGACCCGCGTGGTCTATTTCCAGCTCGACGTCGCCCGCGACCAAAGCCCCTTCGTCAAGTCGGAGGACGGCAAGAACCCGCTGAAGGACCTGCGCGTCCGCAAGGCGATGTCGCTGGCCATCGACCGCGACGCCATCGTCAAGCGCATCATGGACGGCGCGGCCGAGCCGGCCTACCAGTACCTGCCGACCGGTATGTTCGGCACGCAGGCCAAGCCCGAGAAGCTGGCCTATGACCCGGCGCAGGCGAAGAAGCTTCTCGCCGAGGCCGGCTATGCCAAGGGCTTTCAGGTCACGCTCTCGACCACCAACGACCGCTACATCAACGACAGCCAGATCACCCAGGCCGTCGCGCAGTATCTGACCCAGGTCGGCATCAAGGCCGAGGTCGATGCGATGACGCGGGCGATCTACTTCCCGCGCCGCGCCAAGAAGGAATTCTCGGTCGCGATCGGCGGTTGGGGCTCCGGCACCGGCGAGGCTGCGTCGTTCCTGCGGCAGTGGCCGCCGACCCCGAACGAGGCCAAGACCCTCGGCGGCTCGAATTACGGGGGCTACAAGAACGACCAGTTCGACAAGGTCATCCGCGAGGCCGTCACCACGCTCGACGACGCCAAGCGCGACCAGCTCCTGCAGGAAGCCGGCAAGCTCGTCCTCGCCGACTACGCCTTCATCCCGATCCATTTCGAGAGCGGCATCTGGGCCTTCAAGTCCGAGCTCGACGTCACGGGCCGCGCCGACCAGTACATGCTGGCGATGTCGGTCAAGCCGAAGGCGAAGTAAGCACCCGGCCGAGAGGCCCATCGACAAGCCGGGCCGCCTCTTTCAGGGCGGCCCGCGAACCATTGAGCGGAGCCGGTCGAGCGTCATGAGCGCCTATGTCCTGCAGCGACTGATCCAGAGCGTGCTCGTGCTGCTCGCGGTCTCGGTCGTGGTGTTCTTCGCCGTCTACGGTATCGGCGACCCCGTCGAATTGCTCGTCTCGCCCTCGGCCAGTGCGGCCGAGCGTGAGGCGCTGGTCCGGCGCCTGGGCCTCGACCTGCCGGTCTGGCAGCAATATTTCGTCTTCATGGGCAATGCGCTCAAGGGCGATCTCGGCCGTTCCTTCGTGCATGGCGTGCCGGCGATCGAGCTCATCCTCGGGCGCCTGCCGGCGACCTTCGAACTCGTCCTGCTCTCGATGACGCTGGCCATCGTCACCGGCGTGCCGCTCGGGCTCTATGCCGGGCTCGACCAGGACAGCCGGCCCTCGCGCATCATCATGGGCGCCACCGTCCTCGGCTTCTCGCTGCCGAGCTTCTGGAAGGGCATGATGCTGATCCTGCTCTTCGCGGTGGTCCTTCACTGGCTGCCGACGGCCGGGCGCGGCGAGACGGTCTCGGCCCTGGGCATCCGGACCAGCCTCCTGACCTGGGACGGGCTCGTCCATCTCGCCTTGCCCGCGATCAACCTCGCCATTCCCCAGATCGCGCTAATGACCCGCCTCGTCGCGGCCGGCACGAGCGAGGCGATGACGCAGGACTACGTCAAATATGCCCGCGCCAAGGGCGTGAAGCCGCGCCGCGTCGTCGGGCGGCATGTGCTGCGCAACATCCTGATCCCGATCGTCACCGTCGTCGGCATCGAGTTCGGCAGTCTCGTCGCCTTCTCGACCATCACCGAGACGGTCTTCGCCTGGCCCGGCATGGGCAAGCTCCTGATCGACTCGGTCTACCAGCTCGATCGGCCGGTGGTCGTCGCCTATGTGCTCTTGGCGACGCTGCTCTTCGTCACCGTGAACTTCCTCGTCGACATCCTCTATGCCGCGCTCGATCCGCGTGTGAAGCTGACCGGAGAGATGGCATGAGCGCCCCAGCGAAAGCTCCCGCCGTCCCGGCCTATGCCGACACGCCGCTGCGCGAAAAGGTGCTGCGGCGCATCCGCAGCCGGCCGACGACGCGCGGCGCCGCGATCCTGCTCGGCATCATGGTTGCGCTGGCCCTGCTCGCCCCGGTCATCGTGCCGCAGAACCCGCATGACCTCGCCTCGCTCAGCGTGATGGACAACCGCCTGCCGCCGGGGGATGCCGGCATGAACGGCATGACCTATTGGCTCGGCACGGATTCGCAGGGCCGCGACATGCTGAGCGCGATCCTCTACGGCCTGCGCACCAGCCTGATGGTCGGACTCATCGCGACGCTGGGCGCGCTCTTCATCGGGATTTCGGCCGGGCTCGTGGCGGCGCAGTTCGGCGGCGTGGTCGATGCCGTGATCATGCGCGTCGTCGATTTCATGCTCGGCTTTCCCTCGATCCTGATCGCGCTCGTGCTGCTCGCCTCGATCGGGCGCGGCGTCGACAAGGTCATCCTCGCGATCGTGCTGGTGCAATGGGCGCAATATGCCCGGCTGATGCGCGCCTCTGCCATGGTCGAGCGGCGCAAGGAATATATCGAGGCCGCGCTCAATTTCGGCCTGCCGACCCGGCACATCATGATCGCGCATCTGCTGCCGAACTCGGTGGGCTCGGTGCTGGTTGTCGCCTCGATCAGCATCGCCGGGGCGATTACGCTGGAGGCGACGCTCTCCTTCCTCGGTGTCGGCGTGCCGGTGACGCAGCCCTCGCTCGGCCTGCTGATCGCCAATGGCTTCGAGTTCCTGCTCTCCGGCGAATACTGGATCGCGGTCTTCCCCGGCATCGCGCTGGTGCTGCTGATCGTCTCGCTCAACCTCGTCGGCGACCGGCTGCGCCGCAGCTTCAACGTGCGCTCATGAGTGAACCCTTGCTCGATGTCCGCGGTTTGCGGACCGTCTTCCACGCGCTCGAAGGCGCCTGGCCTGCCGTCGACGGCGTCGATCTCAGCGTCTCGCGCGGCGAGGTGCTGGGACTGGTCGGCGAATCCGGCTCCGGCAAATCGGTGACCGGCTTCTCGCTGGTGCGCCTGATCGATCCGCCGGGCGAGATCGTCGCCGGCACGATCAGCTTCGGCGGCGAAGACCTGCGCGCCGCGACCGAGGAGCGTCTGCGGAGTCTCCGCGGCGACCGCATCGCCATGATCTTCCAGGACCCGCTGATGACGCTGAACCCGGTGCTCAGCATCGGCGAGCAGATGAGCGAGGCGATCCTGGAGCATCGCGACTGCAGCCGCGAGGAAGCGCTCAGCGAAGCCGCCAAGGCGCTGGCCCGCGTCGGCATCTCCTCGCCGGAAGCGCGGCTGAAGCAGTTCCCGCACGAATTCTCCGGCGGCATGCGCCAGCGCGTCGCGATCGCGACCGCTTTGCTCAATGCGCCCGACCTGATCATCGCCGACGAGCCGACCACGGCGCTCGACGTCACCATCCAGAGCCAAATCCTGTTCGAGGTGCAGAAGCTCGCCCGCGAGACCGGCACGGCCGTGCTCTGGATCACGCATGACCTCGCCGTGGTGGCCGAGCTCGCCGACCGGGTGGCGGTGATGTATGCCGGCCGCGTCGTCGAGATCGGGCCGGTGGACGAGGTGCTCGATCAGCCGCGCCATCCCTATACGCTCGGCCTGCTCCATTCCTCGGCTGCCAATGTTCTGCCTGGCGAGCGCCTGAACCAGATCGACGGCGTCGCGCCGCGTATCGATGCCCGGCCGAGCGGCTGCCCGTTCCGGCCGCGCTGCCCGCGCGTCCAGCCGGTCTGTGCCATCAGTGATCCTGAGACGACAGGCGAGGGCGCACATCGCTTCCGCTGCCACAATCCGGTGCCGGTGGGAGAAGCGGCATGAGTGCTTCGACCAGCGCCCCGATCATCGAGCTCAAGGGCATCACCAAGCATTTCCGGCGCAAGCCGACCTTGGCGGAACGCATCCTGATGGCGATCGGGCGCGGCAAGGCGCCACCGGTTCTGCGCGCCGTCGACGGCATCGATCTCAGCGTCAAGCGCGGCGAGGTGCTCGGCCTCGTCGGCGAATCCGGCTGCGGCAAGTCCACGCTGGCCCGCGTCGTCACTGGCATCCTGAAGCCGACGACCGGCGAGGTCGTCTATGAGCAGCGGCCGGTCGTCGGGCTCAAGGGGAAGGAGCGGCTCGATTTCCTGCTGAAGGTCCAGATGATCTTCCAGGATCCTTACGCTTCGCTCGACCCGCGCATGAAAATCAGTCGCATCGTCGGTGAGGCGCTGAGCGTCCACAAGCTGCTGCCGAAGGCGGAGATCGATGGGGCGGTCGACCAGGCGTTGAGCGAGGTCGGGCTCGATCTCGCCTATCGCGAGCGCTATCCGCATCAGTTCTCCGGGGGGCAGCGCCAGCGCATCGGCATCGCGCGGGCACTCGCCGTGAAGCCGGATTTCCTGGTCTGCGACGAGCCGGTCTCGGCCCTCGACGTCTCGATCCAGGCGCAGGTCATCAACCTGTTCATGGATGTGCGCGAGCGCCATGGCCTGACCTATCTCTTCGTCAGCCATGATCTCGGCCTCGTCCGCCATATCAGCGACCGCGTCGCGATCATGTATCTCGGCCGCATCGTCGAGGTCGGCACGGCGGCTGAGATCTTCGCCGAGCCGGCGCATCCCTATAGCGCAGCGCTGATCGCGGCGATTCCGTCAGCAGCGCGGCGCAAGCGCGCCTTCCAGCCGCTCAAGGGCGAATTGCCCTCGCCCCTGGCGCCGCCGCCCGGCTGTCCATTCCATCCGCGCTGCGAGCAGGCCATGCCCGTCTGCCGCGAAGTCCGGCCGAAGCTCATCGAGATCGCGCCCGGCCGCAGCGCCGCCTGCCATCTGCACAAGGCTCCGGAGGCCGCATGATCACCACCACCCTCAACCCGGCGGTCGGCCGGGGCGAGCTGCCCTTCGTCGATGGCTTCCATCCCGGCCGGCCACTCGTGGTGAACTTCTATCGGCCGGCGGGTCACCGGCCGAACGATCCGGTCATCGTCGTGCAGCACGGCATGCTGCGCAATGGCGACGATTACCGCGATTTCTGGATCGATGCGGCCGAGAAGCACAATCTGCTGATCGTCGCGCCGACCTTTCCCGACGAGGCGTTCCCCAAGGCCGAGAGCTACAATAACGGTCTTGTCGTTTCGGAGGACGGGACGATCGCTCCGCGCGGGCAGTGGCTCTACACCGTGCCGGAGCGCGTGCTCGACGCGCTGCGTGCCGGCGGCGCGATCGACAAGCCGGTCATCCGCATCTTCGGCCATTCGGCCGGCGGCCAGTTCGTGCATCGCATGTTGGCGATCGAGGGCGGCGAGCTCTTCGCGGCGGCGATGGCCTCCAATCCGGGTTGGTACACTTTGCCTACGCTGGAGCGGCGCTTCCCGGAAGGGCTCGGCGGGCTCGGGCTCGACCGGGAGGCGCTGGCGCGCTGGCTCGCCTATCCGATGATCCTCTTCGCCGGCGACCAGGACATCGTCACCGACGACCCCAACCTGCCGGCGCAGCCCGAGGCGCTGGCGCAGGGACCGCACCGCTACGGCCGCGCCCATTTCATGCTGGACTTCGCGCGGGCCGAAGCCGTGCGGCTCGGCACCGCCTGCAACTGGAGCCTCATCACGGTCGCAGGTGTCGGCCATGACGGGGCTGCGATGTCGCGCGCGGCCGCGGCCTACTGGTTCGAGGGACGGATCCCCGGCGTCGAAGAGCTGAAGCCCCAGGGCGCGGTGGCCTGAGCCTTCGGGTCGGCAGAGCCGGTCGCCTCGGTGCCCGGCCGTCGCGAGGGCCGGGCGATGCCGGCCTCTACGGCTCTGGTCTCGCCAATGCGACGGAATCGCGCAGAACGAGCTCGAAGGGCATGATCTTGCGGATGGGTCCCGGGACCTTCCCCTCGATCAGGTCGATCAGGATCAGCGCAAGCTCCTCGCCTGCGCTGCGGATCGAGGTCGCTGTCGCCGTCAGCGACGGCACGAAGTCGGCCGCGCTGAAGCCCCTGACGCCGTCATCGTGGCACACCACGGATACGTCGATGCCGACCTTCAGCCCGTGCTCGCCCAAGGCGCGATAGACGCCGCGCGCCTGGAAAACCGAACCGCACAGGAAGGCGGTCGGCCGTTTCGTATCGGAAAGCCGACGCATCGCGGTCTCGTAGCCCGTCGCTTCGGTCATCGAGACGAATTCGATCGCATCCGGCGGCGGCGTCAGCCCGCGCGCGGCGAAGGCACGCCGGAAGCTCGCCGCGCGCGCTGCGACATATCGGAACTGCGCGAGGCCGTTGATCGCGACGATGTGCCGATGCCCGTAATCGAGGAGCAGGGTCGTCAGGCGCTCGAAGGCGTTGTCATTGTCCGTGTCGACGAAGGAATAGGGCTCCTCCACCTCGCTGCGCCCATGCACGACGAAGGGCAGGCGAAGCTCGTTCAGCAAGGCGATGCGGGGATCGTCGACAAGGGGGCGCGTGATGATGATGCCGTCGACCGCCTTCGACGAGGCGAGCCGGCGCAGGACAGCAGCCTCGTCGCCCTGAAAGGGAGACAGCAGCAGATTGTAGTTGCGGCTGGTGATGGCGGTCGAGATGCCCGCCAGCACATCGACGAAATTGGTCTCGGGCAGTTGCAGGCGCTCGAGCGGAAAGGACAGCCCGATCGTCTCGGCCCGGCCGAGCGCGAGGCTGCGGGCACGCGCATTCGGCCGATAGCCGGCCGCCTCGGCCGCCGAGACGACGCGCAGGCGGGTCGTCTCGGGAATGCCGGGATGGGCCCGCAAGGCGCGGCTCACGGTGGATTGCGACAGACCGAGCTGCAGGGCGAGCGTTTTCAGATCGGCGGCATTCTTGTGCAAGCGCTTGCTTTCATCATGCGGCAAGGCGTCAGTCGCTTGCCGGGTGCTTGCCAGAATTAGCCCATATCAGGGCCGGTTGACAAATCTCCGCATCTCCGTAGCATGCAAGCGCTTGCATAATACACTGGCAAACAGTGATGCTCCCGGGAGGATGCCCCAGATGAATTTCATGAAGGTCGCCCGCCGATCGTTTCTGGCCTCTGCGCTGGCGCTCGGCGTCTTCGCCGCCGGCTCCGGCCGCGCGCAGGCCGTCGAGATCCAGTACTGGCAATACGTCTTCGACACCCGCGTCCAGGCGATGACCGAGCTGATCAAGCAGTTCGAGGCCGAGAACCCCGGCATCACCGTCAAGCAGGTCACCTTCCCCTATGCCGACTACCAGACGCGCCTGATCGCGGCCAAGGCGGCCGGGCGCGGCCCGGAGGTGATGCAGCTCTTCTATGGCTGGCTCGACACCTTCATCGCCGGCAAGCTGGTCCAGCCGCTGCCGCAGACGGCCTTCAAGAATGCCGAGATCGAGCGCGATTTCTTCCCGATCGTCTCGGCGATGAAGCGCGGCGACCAGTATTACGGCTTGCCGACGGCCGTGCGCTCCATGGCCTTGTTCTACAACAAGGACCTGTTCCAGAAGGCCGGCCTCGACCCGGAAAAGCCGCCGCGGACGCTGGACGAGTTCGTCGCGGCCGCCAAGGCGATCGCCAAGCGCGACGCGGCCGGGAATTTCCAGCAGGTCGGCATCGCGCTCGACATCGCCCGGCAGGACCATAACTGGTGGCGCGAGATCCTGGTGCGCCAGTATGGCGGCGAATCCTATTCCGCCGATGGCAGCAAGGTCGCCTACAACACCGAGGCCGGAGAAAAGGCGCTCGCCTTCTACACCGGCCTGCAGAAGGTGCACCGTGTCGGCCAAGAGAGCTTCATGGACGAGGGCCAGGCGGCCTTCCGTGCGGGCCTCGCCGGCATGGTGGTGGACGGCACCTTCCGCGTCGCCTCCTACAAGACGATCCAGAGCTTCAAATGGGGCGTGGTCGAGCTGCCGACCCACGACGGCAAGAAGGCCAATTTCGGCAGCTATTTCGCCAACGCCATCGGCGCTTCGGCGACGGGCGAGAAGCTCGCGGCGGCCGAGAAGTTCATGGCCTTCATCTCCTCCGAGAAGGCGATGAACGTCTGGCTGGAGAAGGTCGGCGAATTGCCGGCCCGGCGCGCCGTCGCGCTGACGGAGGCCAATATCAAGGACCCGATCTACGGCCCCTTCATCCGCGGGCTCGACTATGCGGCGACGCCGCCGATGGTCGACGAGGCGGCCCAGCGCCAGGTCTCGATCGACATGATCAACGCCGTGCTGCTGAAGGACACGCCGATCAAGGACGCGCTGAATGCGGCGGCCACGCGTGAGCAGGCCATCCTCGACAAGTTCAAGGCCAAATAAGAGGCCCGCGCATGTCCGTGACATTATCGCCCCGGAGCGCCGGCGCCAGCGGGGTCTGGGGGCGGCTGTCGATTTCGACGAAGCAGATCGTCTGGGCCTGGACCTTCCTCGCCCTGCCGGTGCTGTTCTTCGCCATCGTCCGCTTCTACCCGACGCTGGAAGGCTTCTACCTGTCGACGACCGACTGGGATTTGCTGAACGAGGCGCGCTTCGTCGGCCTCGACAATTATCGCAAGCTCTTCGCCGATCCGGTGTTCTGGCAGGTTTTCCGCAACACCTTCGCCTATCTCGTCTTCGGCACGCCGATCGCGATCCTGCTCTCCTTCGCCATCGCCTATTATCTCGACCGGGTGACCTTCCTGCACGGGCTGATCCGGGCACTCTACTTCCTGCCCTATCTCACGACGGCGGCGGCGATGGCCTGGGTCTGGCGCTGGTTCTACCAGCCGCCGCCGATCGGCGTGATCAACAGCATCCTCGGCTCCGTCGGCATCCCGGCCCAGCCCTTCCTGCGCTCGATCGATCAGGCACTGCCGGCGATCATGCTGACCGCGATCTGGGCGCATCTCGGCTTCCAGATCATCATCTTCATGGCGGGCCTGCGCGCCATTCCGACGAGCTATTACGAGGCGGCGCGCATCGACGGGTTGGGGGAGGGGGCGATCCTGACCCGCATCACCATCCCGCTGCTGAAGCCGACCACCGTCTTCCTCGTCGTGTTCTCGTCGATCGGCTTCCTGCGGATTTTCGACCAGGTCTACAACATGACCAGCAACGACCCCGGCGGGCCGCTCAACTCGACCAAGCCGCTGGTGCTGATGATCTACCAGACGGCCTTTTCCTCCTACCAGATGGGCTATGCCGCGGCCCAGACCGTCGTGCTGTTCGTGATCCTGTTCTCGATCTCGATGGCGCAGCTCTGGATCCTGAGGAGCCGCTGAGATGAGCGAGAGCGCAAAGCCCTCCTACGCCTATGGCAGCACCATCCGTCCCGGCCGGATCGTCGCCTGGACGATCCTCTTCCTCGGCGGCATCGTCATGATGACGCCGCTGCTCTTCATGTTCTCGACATCGCTCAAGACGGCCGGCCATGTCTACGATCTGCGCCTGATCCCCGAGCAGCCGACGCTCGCCAACTACGTCAAGGTCCTGTCCGACGGGCGCTTCGTCCGCTGGTTCCTGAACTCGACGCTGATCGCGACGATCGTCACGCTGTCCTGTCTGTTCTTCGACAGCCTCGTCGCCTACACGCTGGCAAAGTTCGACTTTCCCGGCCGCCGCCTCGTCTTCCTGGCGATCCTGTCGACGCTGATGATCCCGACCGAGATGCTGGTCATTCCCTGGTATCTGATGGCGAGCAAGCTCGGCTGGATCGACACCTATTGGGGCATCATGTTTCCGGGACTGGTCACCGCCTTCGGCGTCTTCCTGATGCGGCAATTCTTCGAGACGGTGCCGAACGACTTCCTTGAGGCGGCCCGCGTCGACGGCCTCAACGAGTTCGCGATCTGGTGGAAGGTGGCGCTGCCGCTGGTCACGCCCGCGCTCTCGGCACTGGCGATCTTCACCTTCCTCGGCAACTGGACGGCTTTCTTCTGGCCGCTGATCGTCACCACCGACCCGTCGCTCTACACGCTGCCGGTGGGGCTCTCCAGCTTCGCCGTCGAGCAGTCGATCCAGTGGGAACTGATCATGACGGGGGCGGCGCTCGCCACCATCCCGACGCTGGCGATCTTCCTGTTCTTCCAACGCTACATCGTACGCGGCGTCATGCTCGCCGGGGTCAAAGGCTAGGCTATGGGTTCCTTACAGACCAACGACCGATCGCGCTTTCCCGATCCGGTCTATCGCGAGACCGTGCTGAGGCCGCTCTTCGACGGCGCCCGCCACCACCATGCCGAGGCGCTGCGCCGCATCGACCGCGCGCATCTCGTCATGCTGGTCGAGACCGGCATTCTCGATGCCGGCCAGGGCGCGGCGATCGCCCGCGCGCTGCTGGCGATGGAGCACGAGATCGACCCGGCCGCGCTCGCCTATGGCGGGGATGTCGAGGACTACTTCTTCTACATGGAGCGTGAGCTGAAGGCGCGCGCCGGGACCGATATCGGCGGGCGGCTGCACACGGCGCGCTCGCGCAACGACATCGACCACACCTTCCTCAAGCTCGACCTGCTGCCGCGCATCGACCGGCTGCTCGCGGCCTGCCGACAATTGCTGGCGGCGCTGATCGAGACCGCCACGCGCGACCGCGACGTGCTGATCGTCGCCTATACCCATGGCCAGCCGGCCCAGCCGACGACCTATGGGCATTATCTCGCGGCGATCATCGAGATCCTGATCCGCGACATCGAGCGGATCGAGGCCGCGCGCGGCATCGTCGATCTCTGCCCGCTCGGCGCGGCCGCGATCACCACTTCGGGCTTTCCGATCGACCGGCAGCGCGTGGCCGACCTTCTCGGCTTTGCCGCGCCACTGCAGAACTCCTATTCCTGCATCGCCGCGACCGACTACCTGACCTCGATCTACAGCGCGGTCTCGCTGCTGTTCCTGCATCTTGGCCGGCCGGTCCAGGATTTCCAGTTCTGGTCGAGCTTCGAGGTCGGGCAGCTCTATCTGCCGAACGCCTTCGTGCAGATCTCCTCGATCATGCCGCAGAAGCGCAATCCGGTGCCGTTCGAGCATCTGCGCCATCTCTCGGGCCAGGCGGTTGGGCGTGCCCGTGCCGTGGTCGACGTGATGCACAACACCCCCTTCACCGACATGACCGACAGCGAGTCCGAGACCCATGAGATGGGTTATCAGGCGATCGATGTCGGGCTTCGCGTCCTCGACCTGCTGACCGCGACGATCCGCGCCGGGCAGATCGACCCGGACCGGGTCGCGGTCAATCTCAGCCGCTCCTGCGCCACGATCACCGAGCTTGCCGACTGGCTGGTGCGCAGCGAGGGGCTGTCCTTCCGGCTCGGCCACGAGATTGCCGCCGATGTCGCCCGGGCCGTCGTGGCCATGGCCGGCGATTTGCCGACCGACGGCTATCCGGCCTTCACCACGGCTTTCGAGCACCATGTCGGGCGCAAGCCGGCGGCGGATGCGGCCGAATTCGCCCGGATGGTCTCGCCGGAGCATTTCGTCGCGGTTCGCGACCGCTTCGGCGGCCCGGCGCCGGCAGCGCTCGATGCCGCCTTTGCCGGCTATCGCGAGGCGCTCGATGGATTCGACCGGCACGCGACGGACATCGCCCAACGGCAAAGCGCCGCGGCCGCCGAGCTCGAACGCCGCGTTCACGAGATCGCAAAGGGTGGATGATGGCACGCATCGAGCTGGAGCAGATCGTCAAGCGCTATGGCAGCATCACCACGGTCCACGGCATCGACCTGACGATCGATGACGGCGAGTTCGTCGTGCTCGTCGGCCCCTCGGGCTGCGGCAAGTCGACGACGCTGCGCATGATCGCCGGGCTGGAGGCGATTTCGGGCGGGACGCTGCGCATCGGCGGGCAGGTGGTCAATGACCGCGAGCCCAAGCACCGCAACATCGCGATGGTCTTCCAGAACTACGCGATCTACCCGCATCTGACCGTGGCGCAGAATATCGGCTTCGGGCTCTACACCTCCAAGCTCTCCAAGGCCGAGAAGCAGGCCCGGATCCGCGAGACGGCGAAGACCCTGAGCCTGGAGCCCTATCTCGAACGGCGCCCCGCCGCGCTCTCCGGCGGGCAGCGGCAGCGCGTGGCGATCGGCCGGGCGATGGTGCGCGATCCCGTCGCCTTCCTCTTCGACGAACCACTCTCGAACCTCGACGCCCAGCTGCGCGGCCAGATGCGGCTGGAGATCAAGCAGCTCCACCAGCGGCTCGGCAGCACCATCGTCTTCGTCACCCATGATCAGGTCGAGGCGATGTCGCTTGCCGACCGGATCGTCGTGATGCGCGACGGCCGCATCCTGCAGGTCGGCGCGCCGATGGATCTCTACAACCGGCCGGCGGACATCTTCACCGCGCGCTTCATCGGCACGCCGGAGATGAACATGATCGACGGGATTGTCGCCGACGGCCATGTGGAGCTGGAGGCCAATGCCGCTGCCGTCGATCTTTCCGGCCTCGGCGGCTTGCCGCGCGGTGTCGAGGCCGGCCAGCCCATCGTTCTCGGCGTCAGGCCGCAGGAGCTGCATCTGCTCGCCGGCGGGCGTGGCGATTTCCCGATCCGAATCGAGGGCAGGGTCCGGGTGGCCGAGCCGCACGGCTCCGAAACCTTCGTCCTGCTCGACTTGCCGGCAGGCCAGCTGGTCGCCCGCGCGCCCTCGACGGTCTCGTTCAAGCCCGGCGATGCGGTCGCCTTCGGGGCCGAGGCGAACAGCCTGCGGGTCTTCGACAAGCGGACGGAGAAGCTCGTCAACTGAGCCCGCGCAGACCGACGCCAGCGAGGCATTGGCCGTTCCGCCGCCGTTGCCGGCCTCATGGATTTCGCAGGAATCCACCCCATATGGATTCCACGGAGTTCTGAGCGTGAGACTCGCGCGGGTGGCCCTTTTCGCGGCGGCCGTCGCGGCCGCGGCGATCCTCTCCTCCTTCTCTCCCGCGCAAACGGTGGCGGGCAGGGTCGCTTTGAGTGTCGCGATCGACGGCGCCATCGGTCCGGCAAGCTCCCGCCAGCTCAAGCAGGCGCTGAACGTCGCTGCCGAGCGGAAGGCCGCGGTCCTCATCCTGCAGTTGAACACGCCCGGCGGGCTGGTCACCTCGATGCGCGAGATGATCGCCGACATCCTGGCCTCTCCCGTTCCCGTCATCGGCTATGTCGCGCCTGCCGGCGGCCATGCGGCGAGCGCCGGCACCTACATCCTCTACGCCACCCATGTCGCGGCGATGGCACCCGGCACCAATCTCGGGGCCGCCACCCCGGTGCAGATCGGCGGGCTGCCCTCGCTTCCCGGCGGCGAGAAGGATAACGGCCCGGGTGGCAATGGGAAGGACACCGGAGCGCACGCGCCTGTCGATGCCATGACGATCAAGGTCACCAATGACGCGGTCGCTCTGATCCGCTCGCTTGCCGAATTGCGCGGGCGCAATGGCGACTGGGGCGAAAAGGCCGTGCGCGAGGGGGCGAGTCTCTCGGCCAGCGCAGCGCTCGATCAGCGTGTCATCGACTTCGTCGCCCGCGACACGGCCGAACTCCTGCAACTGGCCGATGGCCGCACCGTCGAGGTGGCCGGCAAGAAGGAGGTTCTGGCCACGAAGGGCCTGGCCGTTGAGACGCTGGAGCCCGGCTGGTTCATCCAGCTTCTCGCCGTCATCACCAATCCGAACACCGCCGTCATCCTCATGCTGGTCGGCTTCTATGGCCTCGTCTTCGAGTTTGTCAGCCCCGGCGCGGTGGCGCCCGGTGTCGTCGGAGCCATCTGCCTCGTGCTCGGCCTCTACGCGCTCGATCAGCTGCCGATCAACTATACCGGGCTGGCCCTGATGCTACTCGGCGTTGCCTTCCTCATCATCGAGACCTTCAATCCGACGGTCGTGCTGGGGCTCGGCGGCGCAGCCGCCTTCCTGCTCGGCTCCACCATGCTGCTTCAGACCGAAGGGCCGGGCTTCGGCGTGTCCTGGGCGGTCATCGGCCCCGCCGCTGCGCTCAGCCTGGCACTCGCCCTGCTTGCCGGCACCTATCTCTGGACGGCGCGTCGCAATCCGCCGCGCATTGGCGGCGAGGCCATGCGCGGCCTTGCCGTGGACGTCCTCGACTGGAACGGCGGCGAGGGCCATGTGCTGGCGCTCGGCGAACGCTGGCGGGCGAAGGCCGACGAGCCCATCGCACCGGGGGGCAGTGCGGAGGTGACCGCCGTCAGCGGCCTCGTGCTGACAGTGCGGCGGCGCGATGCGGCAAATGACGGAGCAAAGCGATGATCGTCAGTTATGTGGCCTATCTGATCATAGCGCTGCTGGCAGCGCTGTTCCTGTCGGCTGCAATCCGCATCCTGAGGGAGTATGAGCGCGGCGTGGTCTTCACGCTCGGCCGCTTCACCGGGGTCAAGGGGCCGGGCCTCATCATCCTCGTCCCGTTCGTCCAGCAGATGGTGCGCGTGGACCTGCGCGTCGTGGTGCAGGACGTGCCGCCGCAGGATGTCATCTCGCGCGACAACGTCTCGGTGAAGGTCAATGCGGTGCTCTATTTCCGCATCGTCGATGCCGAGCGCGCGATCATCCAGGTCGAGGATTTCATGACGGCCACCAACCAGCTGGCGCAGACGACTTTGCGCTCGGTGCTCGGCAAGCATGAGCTCGACGAGATGCTGGCCGAGCGCGACAGGCTCAACAGCGACATCCAGGAGATTCTCGACCAGCGCACCGATGCCTGGGGCATCAAGGTCTCCAATGTCGAGATCAAGCATGTCGACCTCAACGAGAGCATGGTCCGCGCCATCGCCAAGCAGGCCGAGGCGGAGCGGCTGCGGCGGGCCAAGGTGATCAACGCCGATGGCGAGCAGCAGGCGGCGGCAAAGCTGGTCGAGGCGGGACGCATGCTGGCGGCCGAGCCGCAAGCCATGCAACTGCGCTATTTCGAAGCCCTGCACGACATCGCCGGCGAGCGCACATCGACAGTGGTGTTCCCCTTGCCGATGGATTTGCTGAGGCAATTCCTGCAGCAGCCGGGCGATGGTGGAGGCGCGATGTCGCGCACCCCATAAGTCAAAGCTGGTAGCGGGCTAAGTCGTTGATTTTCGGTGAGGTTGACATCCATAAGATGGTCGCGCTGCACCCCAAAAAACCGAAGCATTCGGCAGTTCGCACCCCATAATTGGAAACCTGCGGTTCGCGAACGATTCGAATCCTCAACGAAAGCGCGGAGAGCGGAACCGCTGTTGCGCCGGCCGAAATCGATGCCGCGACCAAGCGTCGGCGCGCGAGCGATTTCTGGGATCGCGTCATGTTAGCACGAGCATCGCCACCCCAAAGAAGGGCCAGAGCTCGCGCGTGGTCTCGCTGAGCGAGGGTCAGAACCAGCGGCGAACCTCGGCCTTGTAGCGGCGGTAGTCGTCGCCGAACTTCGCTTCGAGATAGCGCTCCTCGCGGGCGATCACCTGCGTCTGGATCGCGATCAGCACCAAGGAGAGCAAGGCGAAGGCGATCGGCCCGTCGAAGCCAATCGCAAGGCCGGCATAGACAAGCGCCATGCCGAGATACATGGAATTGCGGGTCCACCGATAAGGACCGGTCGTTGCGATGAGGGTCGTTGGTTGCGAAGGCGGAACGTTGGTGCCCAGCCGCCGGAACAGCCCCGCCGCCGCAAGCATCATCGCCGCGCCGGCAACGAACAGCAGCGCGCCCGTCGCGACCAGCAACCGCCAGTCGATGCCGAAAGAGCGCAGGGCGACGAACCGCTCCGCCGCCAGCCCCAACAGCAGCGCTCCCAGATAGAGGAAGGGCGGAGGGAAGCGCACACCCGCGCTGTCCGGCTCGACGGCCATGCTCATCCTCCAATCTGTGCTCTCACACCAGCATCGACTGCTGGGCGGAGATCCCCGCCATCGCGCCTTGCCATGATGCCGTGGTCACCGAGGGGATGACGGGGTTGGTGAGGTCCCCCGCAGCGTAGATGCCGGGCATGCTGGTTTCGCGGCGCTCGTCGACCTTGAGGACGATGCCAAGAGGCGTGTCGACTGTGGCGAGACCCAATGCTTCATGCAGGCTTGCGGACGGCTTGTTGCGCGGATGCGCGAACAGGATGTCGACCGCGACATCGGGGCTGGTATCGAGCTTGACGGTGGCGCCATGCTCCCCGTGATGGGCGACCTCGGTGATTCGGCCGTCGACGACAGGTGTGTTGCGACGCCCCAGATCAACCCGGATATCGGGCGGAATGTCGTGACCATCAGCGAAGACGGTCAACCTGTCGGTCCAGTCGTGGAACAGCCTGACCTGGTTCATCGACTGCGGGCCGGACCAGACGAGGCCCCAATGCTGGTCGGCGACTTCAAAGCCATCGCAATAGGGGCAAGGGACGATGGATGTGCCCCAGCTTTCAGCAAAACCCGGAACAGCAGGCATCTGGTCGACAACGCCATAACTCAGGATTAGGCGGCGCGCGCCAAGCCTTTCGCCATCGCCGGTGAGGACGGAGAAATTGTCGATGGTACCGGAGATGCTGTCGGCCCGGGCATTGACCAGCTTGATCGCGGGATAACGCGCCAGTTGCTGCCGCGCCTCGGCCAGGATGTCCAGCGGTGGCTTGTGATCGTGGCCGAGCATGCCATGTGAGCGGCCCGCGAAGCGATTGCGCGGCAGGCCGGTATCGAGAACGGTGACCTTACGGCGGGCACGGCCGAGCTGAAGGGCGGCGGCGAGGCCGGCAAAGCTGCCGCCGATGATGATGACGTCATCCATGGTGATGGGCTCCGTGTTGCGGATAGAGAGGGTTGGGCTGGGCTGGGCGGTGGCCTGGGCGCGGGTGATGCCGATGGTGGAAAGGGCAGCCAGCTTCAGCAGGGTGCGTCGTTGCATGGATCTCTCGTGTTCGGGCCGGCGATCGGCCGGTGAACGCGCTTGCATATTTCCGAAACTGAATGGTATCGTATTTCAGGAATTACGATACTGTCAAGGACTGGAATTGTCGTGACCGAAAATAGTCGAGGCCGGCGCGGCCGGCCCGCCAACGAGGCGCTTGGCCAAACGATCGTCGACACCGCGGGCGAACTTTTTGCGGAACTGGGTTTTCAAGCGACGACTTTGGACAAGGTCGCCCAGCGAGCGAAGATATCCAAGCTCAGCATCTACAGGCACTTCGAGAACAAGGAGGCGCTGTTTGGCGCGGCGTTTGCGGCCCGCTGCCATCAGTTAATACCGCAGGCCCTTTTTGAAGGCGTCGACGGTTCGGCCGAAGACCAGCTCATGGCGGTGGGATCATCGCTGCTTCGCACGCTGTTGAGCCCGGAAGTCCGCAATGTCGAAGCCATGGTCATGGCCGACGTCAGGAGTCAAACGTCGTTGAGCAAGCTCCATTACGAAGCCGGACCCGCCCATATCATCGCCCAAATCGAGGCTCTGTTGCGTCAATTGCACGCGAAGGCACTTCTGAACGTGCCCGACCCACTCCCGTCGGCCCGCTTGTTTGCCGCGCTTTTCAAAGGGGCCGATCTCCTGATGATCGCACGCTTCGATGAGGCGAGAGCAGAGGACGAAAACGAGATCGAATCCTATTGCCGGTCAGCCGTCGCCATGTTCATCGCCGCGCACGGCGGCAAGGACCGCGCGGGCGGATAGCCTAGAAGAGGCCGCGGAGAGCGTGTGGTCATCGTCCTCGATCGAACCTGAGCAGCCAGAACGGTACCAATGACATTGTCATCTGCCGAAGCGCGCAGCGCAAAATCAGAACAAGGATATGGCATGGCACAGCAAAATGCCGATCAGATCGCCGACTGGAGTGGCCAAAACGAGGAGCGCTGGGTCCCTTATCGGACCCGGCTCGATGCCATGATGGCAGTGTTCGGCCCGGCGTGGATCGTCACCGCGCAATCCGGCAAGTTGACGGGGCGATGACGACGGCCGCCACGCGCCAAGACTATCCTCGAGGCTGCAACGGCCGTTGCGCCGAAGCGGCGCTATGCGGCTGGAAAGATGGCGCGCCAGGTAAGTTTTCGGCGCTGCTTCGTCCCGAAATCCGCGTTCGACAAGAGCCTGCGGAAGCAGAACGGGCTGCCAACCTGATGGCGACCTCCGCGATCGGCACGGACGATTGGGACATTGTGGTGAATCCCGCAAGGATCGGAAACATCGGTGCGAGGTCGCGCGGAAAACTCGGCGGCAGCGTCACAAAGTCCGGTGTGCGCTGCTGAAGCTCATAGCGAGATGACGAGGTCTGACAGCGGCACCGCCTGGCAGGTGAGGCATTGGTGGGGATCGCCGTCGAAATCAACAAGATGCGTGAAGCTGCCCTCCAGCACCTTCACCACGCAGCTCTCGCATTGCCCGACGCGGCAGCCGCTTGGGAAAGGCAGCCCGGCAGCCAGCGCTGCATCGAGAACGGGGCCAGCCGCAGGAGACCATTCGAAAGCCTGCCCCGTGCCGACGACCGTTATGCGTCGCGGCATGAGGGAGGTTGGAACCTCGCTCGGCGCGGAAAAGGCTTCGGCAAAGATGTCGAAGCGCGGCATCCCACGCCTGACGAGTTCGGCGATCATCGTGTCGTTGAAGTCCGGCGAGCCGCAGAGATAGGCGAGCGGTCTCTGCGCCAGTACCTTCGCGATCGCTCGGAGATCCAGCCGACCTTCCTGCTGGAAGCGCCCGGTCTTTCGATCCTGCCCACGCGGTCTGGAATAGGCGGTGACGCGCTTCAGCGTCGGGATTGCGCGAGCCAGTTCGTCGAGGCGCTCGGCAAGAGGATGGTCCGCACCGCTACGGCAGCCATGCAGCAGATGGATTGCGTGGTCCGGCTGCGGGCGGAGTTGCGCGATCGTTTCGAGATATCCGACGAAGGGCGTGATGCCGATGCCGTTGGCCAGCAGGATCAGCGGGCGCGCGCTGCGGACGGGGATGGTGAAGGCGCCGGCCGGCGCCTCGAGCAGCACCTCGTCACCCGGACGAAGCGACTGGACCTGGCGCGACACCGAAAGCGATTGCTCCGGGCGAGCGCTGTTCCACCGCACGGCGACGGACAGTTCCTGAGGGGAGCGGGCATTGCCCGTCAGCGAGTAGGCTCTTGCCGGAGACTGGTCCGGGAGCCGCAGAACCACATGCTGGCCGGGTAGGAAATCGGGCAGGCCGTCGTCGTCGCAGGGGGTGAGCGACAAGGCGACGGTGGACGGACCTTCCGGCCGGGCGTCTGCGACGCGGAACCGGCGCGTGCCAAACCAGCGGCCCCGGTTCGCAGCCGACATGGCCTCGATGTCGCAGGTGACCGCGCGCAGCGGTACGGAGCCGCTGATCGGGTCTCGCTGCAGGTCGCTAAGGATGGCGTTGACGTTGACGGTGTCCTTGCCTTCGACAATTCCGCCGTCGCGACCCAGCGGCTCGCAATCCTCCCACCAGCCGAACTCGGCGACGACCGTGCGCGCGTCGAGTCCCGCATTCAGGCGAGCCCGCAGCCGGGCGGTTCCATGTCGCGTATGCACGCGGACCCAGTCTCCAGCGCTGACGCCTCGTGCCGCCGCGAGCTCCGGACTGATGTCGACCGAAGGGTCGGGCGACTTGCGGCGCAGCGAGGCGATGGCGCGGTGGGAGCTATGGACGAAGAAGCCATTCTTGGCGGTCGTCAGCACGAGCGGCAAGCCATCGCCGGAGGCCGGGCCGTCCCCCGGCTCGACGAAATCCGGCAAGGCGTCGTAGCCGTGGTCAAGCAGGCGCTGCGAGTAGAGTTCGACGCGCCGGGTTGGCGTGTCGAAACCCCGCACGCGCCCGCTCTCATCCGCGTCGGCGAATTTTTGATGCGCGAAAGGCTGAGGAACCCGCACGCCGTCCGGCCGGTCTCGTAAATCATCGACGGTGATGCCGAGTGGCGCGAGCTGATGGTTCCAGCCGGCGACGATGTCCCCGCCGAAGAAGAGGTCGCCGAAACCCATGCGCATCGCTAGGGACATGACGATCTCGTAGTCGGCACGGCTCTCGGCGAAGCGCGGGAGCATGCTCTTGCGGAACTGGATGGTCTCTGCCGCAGCCTGCGTGATCTCGAAGCCGATGCGCAGGGCGTCGCGCTCCCAAGGCATGCTGACGGGCAGGACAAGATCGGCGCATTCGGCCGTGGGGTTCATGAACATGTCGGCATGGACATGGAACTCAAGCGCGCGCAGTGCCGCGAGGTTGCGGCCGGTGTCGATCTGCGAGACGGCGAAGTTGGTCCCGAAGCTCACCAGAGCCCGGACCGGATAGGGGCGCTTCTCGATCACCGCCGAGGTGAAGTCGCGGGCGGTGATCCAGCCATGGGCCGGAGGCCCGAGCGGCAGATCGGTCAGCCCCAGCGCCTTCCCGATCTGGCCGGGCGGCAGCAGCGAGAGGTCGTTGATGGCGTTTGCCGGCGGCGGCACCGTCCAGATATTGCCGCCTTCGCGATCGCAGGAGCCAACCAGGGCGGCGAGCGTCGCGATCGCGCGTTCGGTCATGGTGGCATTGCTGTGCTGCCCGACGCCGGTCCAAGTGTAGTAGGCGAGGCGAGGCGCGCCTTCCAGAAAGCTGTAGAAGGCCATGATGTCCAATTGCCCGAGCCAGGTGAGCTCGGCGACGCGCTCAGGCGAATAGGGCTGCGCCCGCTCGGCGAGGAGCGTGAAGGCCGTGGCGGCGTTCACCTGCCGGCCATCCCGCGCGATCAGCGTAATGCGCGCTTCCAGCGTCACCGATGTCGCATCGGACAAGCTGGCGCAGGTATCGTAGGGCTCTACGCGGCCATCGGTGCGTAGGAGGAGAAAAGTGTCACTGTCGGCGCCCTCGATGACTTCGTGGGCCTTGATGAAGGCGCCGGTCCGCTCGTTGACCAGGAGAGGTGCGTTGGTCCAGTTGCGCACGAAGGTGTCGTCATAGCGGCGCGTCTCGATCAGATGCCGGATTGCGCCCATCGCGAGCGCGGCATCCGCGCCCGGGCGCATCCGCAGCCAGAGATCGGCCTGCTGTCCCGATCCGTCCGGCTTCGGATCGATGACGACGACCTTGGCGCCGCGCCGCCGCGCCTCGGCGATGCGGCTCGCCTGGGCAAGCCAAGTCCGCGCCGGATTGTGACCCCAGAGCAGAATGAACTCGGCCTTGTCGTAGTCCGGCACGCCGAGGCCCCGGCCGAAGGTCAGCGCATGGGCATAATCCTTGTGCCAGCCACAGACCTCGATGGCATAGATCAGGTTGGGGCTGCCGAAGCAGCGCACGAACCGCTCGACCCATTCGTAGCTGTCGACCACCGGCGTGCCGCTCGGCGTGGTCATGGCGAAGGCGACGGATTCCGCGCCGCTTTCCGTATGGATCGTCAGCAGTTGCCGCGCGATCTCGTCGAGGGCCTCGTCCCAGCCGATCTCCGCCCAGCGGACCGGGGTCTCGCCCTTCGCGCTCAGCCGGCGCAGGGGGCGGTGCAGGCGCTTCGGACTATGGACCATCTCCGGCGCGGCGCGCCCCTTCGCACAAAGTGCGCCGCCGGTCGGATGATCCGGGCGCGGTTCGACGCCCACCATCCGATCGCCCTTCACGAGCGTGATCGAGCCGCAGCGCGAGCGGCACAGCGTGCAGTATCCCGGATGCCTCTCGACCATGATGCGCGCCTCCATCGACCGCGCATGCGCAGTCCAGCCGCTCTGCCGGCGGCTCATCGTGTATTTTCGAGATCGGTTGCCTTTGGCCGAGCGTTGGGGGCGCCGGTCAGAACAGCATCGCCGCTCCGGCCGGCCAGGATGCGACGACCGGTTGACCCGGCCGCAGCTCGTTCTCGCTCGGAAGCTCCGCGTTCTGGCGATGCACGACGATCGGCATTCCGGAGCTCGTCCGCACGACGACCTCCGTCAGGGAGCCGCGATAGATGACGTCCTCGACGGTCGCCAGCAGGGCGCCAAGGCCGGGGGCGGCGCTCGAGCCGAGGCCGTTATGCAGCGAAATCTGCTCCGGCCGCACGGCAAAAGCGGTGACCCCGGCCGCGCCCCGTTCGGAAGACACCGCGAAGCGTTCGCCTCCCTCGGTCAGGAAGTTGCCTCCCGCCTCGATGCTGCCTGCGAAGATGTTGGTGAGACCGATGAATTCCGCAACGAAGCGGTTGGCGGGACGCTGATAAATCTCGCGCGGCGTGCCGACCTGTTCGACCTTGCCGGCGGACATCACAACGACGCGGTCCGCGACCGCGATTGCCTCGTCCTGATCATGCGTGACGAAGATCGTTGTCAGGCCCAACCGGGATTGGAGGCGGCGGAGATCGGTCCGCACCTCATGCCGCAGCTTGGCGTCGAGCGCCGAGAGCGGCTCGTCGAGGAGCAGGACCTCCGGTTCGTAGACGATGGCGCGGGCGAGTGCGACGCGCTGTTGCTGGCCTCCGGAAAGCTGCTTCGGCAGGCGGTCAGCGAAGTGATCGAGCTTGACGAGTGCCAGCGCTTCCTGCACCCGGCGCTGGGCCTGCGTGCGGTCGACCCCGCGCATTTCCAGCCCGAACGCGACGTTCTGCGCAACCGTCATATGCGGGAAGAGCGCATAGCCCTGGAAGACGAGGCCAGCATTGCGCAGATAGGGCGGCAGATCGGTCACGTCGCGCGTGCCGAAGCGGATGCTGCCTTCGCTCGCCAACGTCAGCCCGGCGATCATGCGCAACGTGGTGGTCTTGCCGCAGCCCGACGGACCGAGGAAGGCGACGAACTCGCCTTGGCCGATATCGAGCGACACACGATCGACCGTCGTCAGATTACCGTAGCGCTTGGTGACGTTCTGTAGGGATATTTGCGACATCGGAGGCCTCTCAGAAGGCTCGCGCCAGCTTGAAATAGCGATCGGTGATGATGAGGCCGGTCGCGATCAGAGCGATCTGGACAGTGGCGACCGCGGCGATGGTCGGGTCGACGCTCCATTCCAGATAGTTCACGATGACGATCGGCAGCGTGGTCGTGCCGGGACCGACCAGGAAAAGCGACTTCTCCAGATCGACGAAGGAGACGACGAAGGAGAACAGTGCGCCCGCGACGACGCCCGGCCGGATCACCGGCCAGGTCACGCGCCGGAAGGCGGTGAACGGGCGCGCACCCATCGTCAGGGCTGCTTCGCGCAACTGCGGATCGACGCCGAGCAGCGAGGCGGTCACGAGCCTGACCGTCCATGGCAAGGCGATCAGGCTGTGCGCGATCGCGAGCCCCGTGAAGGTGGTCGCAACCTGGATACCGGTCACGATCTCGACCTCGATCAGGAACATGTAGAAGGCCGCGCCCGCCACGATCCCCGGCACGATCAGCGGCGCCAGTAGCAAGGACTGGATCGCTTCGCGCCCCGGAAAGCGTCCGCGCGCCAGCACCACCGATGCCGGGATGCCGACCGCGAGGCTGATCGCCGTCGCGAGCACGCCGAGCTTCAGGCTGGTCGCGAAACCGTCGCGGAAGCGCGGCATCTCCCAGGCCATCGCGTACCAGTTCAGCGTGTAGCCGGTCGGCGGGAAGCTGATGATCTTGTTCTCGAAGAAGCTCACCCAGATGATCGCGACCAGGGGGGCGAGCACCATGACGAAGGCCAGGATGCAGCCGCCGATCATCGCCGGCCTGAACGAACGGGTCACCGACATGTCTGAAATCCGCATGGTCATAGCGCCCCGTAGCGCTTCTGCAGGGTGATGCTGGACAGCAAGGTTAGGGCCAACGTCACGCCCATGAGGATGAAGGCCAACGTCGCGGCGAAGGGCCAGTTGTAGACCTTGATCGCCTGCTCGTAGACCTTCGGGGCCATCATCTGGAAGGACGGACCGCCGATCAGCACCGGCGTCGCATAGGCGTTCACCGCCAGCACGAAGCAGAGCAGGCAACCGGAGAAGATGCCGGGCATGGCGAGCGGCAGCGTCACGCGGAAGAAGGTCGTCCAGGGGCGCGCGCCCATGGTCGCGGCCGCTTCCTCATAGGTCTCGCCGATGCCCTCGAAGACGCTCTGCAGTGAGATGATCATGAAGGGCAGCAGCACGGCGATCAGGCCGATGACGACGGCCGACCCCGTATAGAGGATGCGCACGGGCTCGGAGATGACGCCGGTGACCAGCAGTGCGGAGTTGATCAGCCCCTTATCGGCGAGCAGGACCATCCAGCCGGCGGCGCGAACCGCATTGCCCATCAGCAGCGGAATGACGGCCGCCAGGATCAGCGCGGTCTTGAGCCTCCGGTTCGACACCCGGCTGATGACATATGCGGCTGGCACGCCGAGCAGCAGGCAGATTGCCGTGCAGGCCAAGGCCACCGTGAGCGTGCGCGCCAGGATCCAGAGGTAGAAGGGGTCGCCGAAGAAGCGAACATAGTTCTCCACGCCGAAGCCAGACACCTCCGTCGCGGCCGGGTCGAAATGCGCGAGGCTGTAGCGCGCCATCAGCACCAGCGGCAGGATCAACCCTGCCAGAACCAGCGCCAGGCTCGGCGCCAGCAGCCAGCCGACACCGGATCGAGGCGTACGTCGAACGCGGCGGCCCGGCGCATGGGCCGCGCTGCCCTCGTCGATCATCGAGGCGGCGGTCAAGCCTTGAATTCCTTGTTCCACCATTCGACCCATTTCGGGTCGCTCTTGGCCGCATAGGGGTAGTCGACGAAGTTGAGCTTCGCGATCTGGTCCTGCGTGAATTCGAGGTGCTTGCGTTCCTCGGGCGGAAGCTCGGCGTTGTTAGTGACCACCGAGTACGAGGTGGCCAGCGAGATGGCGCCCATCGGCTTGGGCTGCAGCATCGCCTCGAGATAACTGTATGCCGCTTCGACATTGCGCGCCTTCTTCGGGATGCCGGCGCCGAAGGAGATGAAGATCGCGCCTTCCTTCGGATAGGCCCAGCGGATCGGCAACCCTTCCTTTTCCCACTGTACGGCACGCGCGCTATAATTCGCCGAGATCCAGATCTCCTCGGACTGGAACGCCGCCGCGAGGGCCTGATGCGAGGGGTAGAGCCGCGGCTGCACCGCCTTCTTCATGTCCAGCAGCGCCGGGAAAGCCTTCGAGACGTCGCTCATGGTGCCGCCATGGCTCAGCGAAGCTGCGTAGATGTAGTTGAAGTGCAACTGGTCCATGACGCCGACGCGGCCGGCATATTTCGGATTCCAGAGATCGGCGAAGCTGGTCGGCGGCTCAGGAAACTTCGCCGGGTTGTAGAGCACGACGACACCGCCATAGATCGCCGGCACGAGATAGGGCAGGCGCAGCTTCTCGACGATGTTCTTGCCGCTGGGAAGACGGGACATGTCGAGCGTTTCGAGCACGCCCTGCGCGTTCATCTCATAGGCGTCGGCGTCGCTGAGCCAGGTCACGTCGATACTGCCGCGGGGCAGGCGCCGCTCCGCCAGGAGCTTCGTCTTGCGCTCCGGGACGGGAGCCAGGTCGTGGACGATGCGTAGCTGCGAGCCGCCGAAGGCCGGCGTCTCGAACCCCTTGACGATGCGGTCGTTCCAGTCGCCGCCCCAATTCGAGACGACGAGCTCGCCAGCCTGGGCCTGCGCGCCGCGCGGCAGCATCGCCGCCGCGCCCAGCATCGTACCGGCCGCAAGGAACCGACGCCGGTCGAGCCGGCGCGAGAAAGCTGTCAGGTCTGTCACGGTTGTTCCCCTGCTTGCTGGCCGGCAGTCATGCCGGTCGCGCGGGCTGCTTCGGCCCGGCAGACATACTAGGCTGCCGAGGTTTCCGTAATGTGTTGAAAATGTTTCATAAAGATTTCATGCTCGAGAAAGCTGGCCGAATTTCCAGCCGGCGCTGCCAGTCAGGGGAGGCGGGCGATCAAGAAGATTCTGCTGATCGAGGACGACGACACGTTCGGCTTGCTGCTCGCCGCCTATTTTAGAACGGCCGGCTACGCGACGGACCGCGCCACTTCGGCCAAGGAAGGCCTGCGCAAGCTCGATTCCGGTAGCTGGGATGCCGCTATCGTCGATCTGACGCTGCCGGACGAGGACGGCATCGTGCTGACGCGGATGCTGCGCGCCCGCTCGTCGATCCCGATCATCGTCTCGACTGGCCGCAATGGCCGCGAGGACCGGCTCGCCGCGCTGGAGCTCGGTGCGGATGATTTCGTTACGAAGCCGTTCGAGCCGCGCGAGCTGGTGCTGCGGCTCAACAACATCCTTCGCCGCGGCGAACGGCGTGGGCGCCCGTCGGGCCCTCGCCTGCTCTGCGCGGGCGGCGAGCTGGATCTAGCTGGCCATGCGCTCGTCGCTCCTTCGGGAGAATGCCTCGATCTCGGCGCGACCGAGTTCGCGCTGTTGAGATTTCTGGCCCGCAATCCCGATCGCGTGCTCACCCGCGCCCAGATCATCGACGCCATCGCGGCAGGCGAACCGCCCGAATCTGAGCGTGCGGTCGATATCAGGATGTCGCGGTTGCGCCGCCGCCTGAAATCGATCGGTCTCGACGCCGCCCTGCTGAAGACGGTTCACGGCGTCGGCTACAAACTGACCCTGTCGCGCCGGCCGCTCAGTCCGGCGGGGCGGTGACCTCGAGGTCCAGTGCGTAGAGCTTGATCTGTACGATCGCCTTTGCGAGCGCATCTTTCAGATCGTCGCGCTGCTCCGGCGAAAGCGACGAGGCGTTGCGCTCGTCGCGCTGTGCGCTGCGTGCCAGTTCGTCCAGCCCGAGCAGGCCGGCGACCGCGTGAACCTTGTGCAGCAGCCGTTCCAGCGCCTCGCCGTCTTCCGATGCGAGCATCTCGATGGTCTGGCCGAAGGTCACGATGCCGGTCGCGACGATCGAAGCGACGCTGTCGTGGCCAATGTCGGCCACCATGCGGTCGAGCGGCGTCCTGTCGAAGGCACGGGCGCTTTCGGCGCGGGGAAAGCGGACACGTTCGCCGGGTCCGAGCACACCATGCCCCGCGAGATCCCGGCGCACCGAGACGAGAAGCTCGCCGAGATCGTCGAACTCGACCGGCTTCTCGATGAAGCCGGTGAAACCTGCCGCGAGATAGGCCTTGATGTCTTCGGGCATGACGTTACCGGTCATGGCGATGATCGCGAAACCGGGGCCGCCCAGCTTTTCCGCTGCGATCCGGCGCGCGATCTCGATGCCCGATATCTCCGGCATCGAGATGTCGAGGAGCACGGCGTCGTAGCAGCCCGCGCGCAGCGCCCTCATGCCTTCCTGCCCGTCACGCGCGGTCGTGACGCTGTGTCCGAGCCGCTGCAGCAGGGCGTCCGCCACGATGAGATTGGTCTGCTCGTCATCGATGACGAGGATGTTGAGCGGCGGCCCTGGCCGGAGCCCCTGACGCGCCGCCGGCATCACACGCGGATGGCCCGGCTCGCCGGCCGCCCCGATCGGAATGGTGATCCAGGCGCGCGTTCCGCCGCGTGGCCCCGGTTCGATGCCGAGACGAGCGCCAATCGCGGCGGCCAGCTCCTCGCTGATCGAGAGCCCGAGGCCCAGGCCCTCTACGCCGGCCGTGACATGCTCCCGCTGTCGGGCATAGGGCTGGAGCACCCGGTCCGTCAGCCGTGGTGAGATGCCCGGTCCGGAATCCGTCACGGAGATATCGAGGACGTCCTGGCCACCCGAAGGCGAACGCAGCGAGCATGCCAGCGTGATCGAGCCGGAGGGTGTGTATTTGACGGCGTTGCCGAGCAGATTGAACAGGATCTGCCGCAGACGCCGCGGGTCTGTCACCATCCGATCCGGGAGCGTTGTTTCGATGCGGGAGCGCATGGCGAGACCCTTCTGCGCCGTCATGGTCCGGGCGATGTTGACCATCTCCTGCACGAACGGCTTGGTCTCGATGCTCTCGAGGCGGATATCGACTTGCCCTGACTGCACCTTGGCGATGTCCAACACGTCGTTGAGCACGTCGCGCATCGCCCGCGAGGCGCCGACGAGGCTGTCGATCAACGCCCGCTGCCGCTTCGGCAGGGCTTCGCCCGCGAGAATCTGGGCGATCCCGAGGATAACGTTGAGCGGGTTACGCAGCTCGTGCCCGACTTTGGCGATGAAGGCCGTTCGTGCCGTGGCCTCCGTCTCTGCCTTGGCGCGCGCCGCTCGCAGATCCCGCTCACGCTCCTTCAGCACGGTGATGTCTGCTCGGATGCTGGTCGTGCCGCCGAAGGCGGTCCGCCGCTCGCTGACCTGAATCCAGCGTCCATCCGAAAGGTGTTGCTCGAAGAAACCGATGCCGGCCTGGTGGAAGGAGATGCGCCGTTCCGCCCAAGTCTTGCTATCCTCGTCGATCTGGAAGACGCCGCGCGCGACGCTCTCATGCACGACGTCGCTGAAGCGCATGCCGGGCTTCATCATGTCGGCGACCAATGGGTACAGGCGCCGGTACTGCTCGTTGCAGATGATCATCCGATCCTGGTCGTCATACAGGACGAATGCCTCGGGCAGCGCCTCGATGCCCTCGATCAGCGCTGCTGTCAGCTCGTTGGGGCTCGCTGCGAGGGAAAGATCCCTCCACTCCACGACGCCGCTCGCTACGACGTCACTCCTGAAGCCGGAAAGACGAACGTCCTCAAGTTCTGGGCGTTCAGGCCACGTCACGATCGTCGCGGTGAGGCCGCGACCCTCTTTAAGCGAGGCCAAGGCTTCGCTTAACGGAACCGGCTCTGCCCCAACCGTGACCAGGGGATCGCCTGCAAGAGCTCCTCTAAAGTTCGGGAATGCTGCTTCGTCGAAGCCGTCCTGCCCCGACTTCCACGCTATCCGCCCAGTGGCGGCTTCCCAGTGCCAAAAAATGTGCACCTACAGGGCCCCGTGACTCTGCCTCAACGTGGCCAGCCAATGCCACCTGATCATCACGCTCGGATTCCAGGCGCGCGTCAACGCAGAGCGGCACGGTCGCCGGGCGCGACTTGTCGCGGGGACCGATAAAGTCAATTCAGTTGTCGGGCCGAGGACACGCCGCGCTTGCGGCGGACATCCGCCTTCGCCGCTCCGGCATCCTGCTCATTCAGCATGCTGATGAGTTGCTCTTCCGTGAACCGCAAGGAGCAATCGTCCGTCGCCTTGACCAACGGGACTCCATTCAGGAAAACGGCTCTTCGGTCACTGCACCGCCGATCCAGAATTGGTCTTGGATCGGCGGAGGCCCTGATTTACGGGCGAAGATACTCAAACACGGGTTTCGATTATCCGAGTGCCCAGGCGCCGCTGTTCTATGCCCGAAGCTTAGCCCCCTCGCGGCGCTCCATAGGCAGAGGTGCAGCGTCTCACCTGCGCCCTGCCAAGGTGAGTTAGGTTCAGCTCAAGTCAGCCGGGAAGTCGCTGCGGAATCGAGCGACAGTACGCGGGATCTCAATGAGCATGTTTTCAGCTCTGATTTGGCATAAATTTGCATGCGAAACGCGGGATGCCCCCCTTCCGACGATCGCCCTGCAGATCGCATAGCGGTTCAAGCGGAAACCAGACCGAATCCTGACACCGTTTCGGCGATCTCTCCGACAAGATGGCGCAGTTCGATACAGAACTCTCGTGAGGCGGCGGTCGGCTGAGCGCCCGCAGCCAGGACGAGCCGTCCGACAATGCGCTCTTCAGGGCGCAAGGGAACAAATTTGAGAGCGTGGCTTGTCGGGCTGTAGAGAATACTCAGCCTGTCCAGCAAGGCGATGCCTGCTTGTGCCTCGACCAAGGCACAGGCAACGCTCGACTGGGTAACCTCCGCCGCAGGTCGCAACAGGCGATCCTGTTCGGCGAAGAGGATGGTGATCTGGGAAGTCCAGCGCAACGGCTCGCATGGGGCGATGCGCCCCGGTTCCCTTGAACAGCCTTGGAGTCAAAAGCTTCGAAGCTGACGGACGACTAATTGATCATTTGATTGTCGATCGACTGCCTGAGTTTGCGCACGTCGCGGACGGGTGGAGCCCCGAACTGCCGCAGATATTCGCGGCTGAACTGAGAGGCGCTTTCATAGCCGACCGCATAGGCGACGTCGGATGCACTTCGGTCGCCGGCGAGCAGCAACTGGCGCGCTTCCTGAAGGCGTAGCTGCTTCTGATATTGGATCGGGCTCAATCCAGTCAGCGCAACGAAGTGGCGATGCAGGCTCGCGCGGCTCATGCCAGCGGCTTCGCACAGCGCCTCGATCCGCAGCCGCCTATTGCCGTGGTCGCGAATCCATTCGACCGCGCGGCGGATACCGCCGATCGCGCCTTCTGGGCGGGCGATGTGACGCAACAGTCGCCCCTGCGGGCCCTGCAAGAGACGATAGAGCAATTCGCGCTCGGCCATCGGCGCGAGCGCCGGGATGTCCGCAGGCGTGTCGAGCAACGCCAGCAGCCGCAGCAGCGTGTCGCGCAGCAGAGGCGTCATCGGGTTGATCGCGATGCCGCTGCCTGGTGTGTCCGCATCGCGCACCGCCGGCATCGTCGATGCGACCTCGGCGAGAAGCGCCGGATCGAGGACCAGCGAAACCGACACATATGGACTGCCGTCGTCGGCATCGTGAATCTGCCCGCTCAAGGGTAGATCGAGTGCGCTGACCAGATATTGAGACGCGTCGTAGCGCAGCAGCTCGTCGTGGATGGCCACCTCTTTCGATCCCTGCAGAATGAAGCAGATCATCGAACGGTAGAGACATGGCGACGTGCCCGAGGTCGCCTGTCCCACGCCGATTTCCAGGCGCGGGATCGGCGTAATGGTCATTCCGGTTCGCCCGTGGCGGAGCGCGAGATCGCAAAGGGGCTTCAGGCTGTCGGTCATGCCAAGGCATATGACATCAATCCTCCTGCCCGCAAAGAGCCTGAGACAATCAGGCAAGTAATTGAGAGCATCAGGCGGGGCTTCGGACACAGCAAGCGCCTATCTGACCGGCAGCGAACGCGACGCCTAAGCGGCGCGCCGTCCGGAAAATCAAAATCACAAGGAACGCAGCCATGTCTCAGAAGATCGCACTCATTACCGGCGCCAGCCGCGGCCTCGGTCGCAACATGGCGCTGCATCTCGCCCGTCGCGGCGTCGGCATCGTCGGCACCTATCGCCAGGGCGCGGCGGAAGCCGATGCGCTGGTAAGCGAGATCGAGGCGCTGGGCGGCACGGCGGCGATGCTCGCGCTCGACGTCACCAAGGTGGCGAGCTTTCCGGCCTTCGCCGCATCTTTCGCCGAGACGCTCCGGAGCCGCTTCGGCAGCGACCGGTTCGACTATCTGGTCAACAACGCCGGTGCCGTCGTCCACGTGCAGGTCGCTGACGCAAGCGAAGAACAGTTCGATATGATGATCGACATGCACCTGCGCGGACCGGTGTTCCTGACGCAGGCATTGCTGCCGATCATCGCCGATGGCGGACGCATCCTCAACGTCTCGACGGGCTTCACGCGCACGTCGATGGCCAGCTTCGGCCTCTATGCCGCGGCCAAGGCGGGGCTCGAGACGCTGACCCGGTTCATGGCGCTTGAGCTCGGCGCGCGGCAGATCCGCGTCAACGCCATCGCGCCCGGCGCCATCGCCACCGATTTCGGCGGTGGTAGGGTCCGCGATGACGAACAGGCTCATGCCTTCGTCGCGAGCAAGATCGCGCTAGGCCGCGTCGGTCAGCCCGACGACATCGGCGGCGCAGTCGCAGCGATCCTGTCCGACGATTTCGGCTGGGCCAACGGCACGACGTTCGACGTGTCGGGCGGCCAGTCGCTCTGATCTCCGTTCCAGCACATCGAGACACCGTCATGACCGAGCAATGCCTCACTCTCGTCAGCCATCCGCTGTGCCCATTCGTCCAGCGCGCCGCGATCGTCCTTCTCGAAAAGGGGGTGGCGTTCGACCGGATCAACGTCGACCTGTCGGCCAAGCCCGACTGGTTTCTGGCCCTGTCGCCGACCGGCAAGGTGCCGGTGCTGAAGGTGCGCCAGTCGAGCGGTGAGGATGCGATCCTCTTCGAAAGCGTGGTCATCTGCGAATATCTGAACGAGACGCAAGGCGGCGCGGCGATGTACCCCGATGATGCGCTGCTGCGGGCCCGGCATCGCGCCTGGATCGAATTCGCCACCCAGACCTTTGCGGAGGGCTGGCAGTTCCTTCACGCCAAGGACATGGCGACCGCCGACGCCAGGCGGGCCGCCTTCCAAGATCGGCTGAGCAAGATCGACGCGGAACTGGGCGACGGCCCGTATTTCGCCGGGCCGGACTTTGGTCTGGTCGATGCGGTCTACGCACCGCTGTTCCGTTATTTCGGGATCATCGATCCGGAAGTGGCGGACCCGATCTTTGCTGGCCTGCCACGGGTGACGGCGTGGCGCGCGGCACTCGCCGAGCGATCCAGCGTCAAGAGCGCCGTGATCGACACCTATCCCGACCTGTTTCGCGACCACCTGCGCAAGCAAGGCGCGATGATCGCCGCCTGACCCTAACCACCATCCCAGGAGTTATACCATGACCGACGCATCCAAGAGCGCGCTGATCCTGATCGAATATGTCAACGACTGGCTCTCTCCGACCGGCGGCATTTATCCGGCGTTTCAGGATCGCGAGCAGGTCGACAGATGAAGGATGCGGCTTACGGCTCCAGCTCGGAATCCCAGTAGAGATAGTCGAGCCAGCTCTCATGCAGGTAGTTCGGCGGGAAGAGCTTGCCGTTGCGATGGAGGTCGTTGACCGTCGGCGCATAGGGCTTCTGGGCCGGGAACATCTCGACATAGGCCGGCATCTTGTCGCCCTTGCGCAGGTTGCAGGGCGAGCAGGCCGCGACGACGTTCTCCCAGGTGGTGAGCCCGCCCTTCGAGCGAGGCACGACATGGTCGAAGGTCAGCTCGTCGCGCGTGCCGCAATATTGGCAGGCGAAGCGGTCACGCAGGAAGACGTTGAAGCGGGTGAAGGCCGGTGTCCGCGATGGCTTGATGTAGCTCTTCAGCGAGACGACCGAGGGCAGCCGCATGTCGAAGCTCGGACTGCGGACCACCGTATCGTATTCCGAGACGATGTTGACGCGGTCCATGAAGACCGCCTTGATCGCGTCCTGCCAGCTCCAGAGAGATAGCGGATAGTAGCTCAGTGGCCGAAAATCGGCATTGAGGACGAGAGCCGGACAGCCGTCCGGCGACGCCATCGGATGCATCACATGCGCCGTCAAACCCGTCGCACCTCCGCTTCGTCAGCGGGACGAATCCCGCCTGACGATCAATGTAAGCGCGAGACGACAGGAATGTGAAGGAACTTGTTGCGGGTGCGACATGCCTGTGCGTGACCGAGAGGCATTTCCCCTCGCCATGACGCGTAGGGAAACCCGCCGTGTTCGCGGCGCAGGAGGTGCCGCAAGGCTCGCTCAGCGGGTCGGGACGGGTTTCTCGCCGCGATAATCGTAGAATCCGCGCTTGGTCTTGCGGCCGAGCCAGCCGGCCTCGACATATTTCACCAGCAGCGGGCAGGGGCGATATTTCGAGTCGGCGAGACCGTCATGCAGCACCTGCATCACCGACAGACAGGTGTCGAGGCCGATAAAGTCGGCGAGCTGGAGCGGACCCATCGGATGGTTGGCGCCGAGCCGCATGGCGACGTCGATCGCCTCGACCGAGCCGACGCCCTCATAGAGCGTGTAGACGGCTTCGTTGATCATCGGCAGCAGGATGCGGTTGACGATGAAGGCCGGAAAATCCTCCGACACCGAAGCCGTCTTGTGCAGCTTGCCGACGAAGTCCTTGGCGAGCTCGAAAGTGCCGTCATCGGTGGCGATGCCGCGAATCAGCTCGACGAGCTGCATCAGCGGCACCGGGTTCATGAAATGAATGCCGATGAAGTGCTCGGGCCGGTCGGTCGCGGCCGCGAGCCGGGTGATCGAGATCGAGGAGGTGTTGGAGGCCAGGATCGCCTTCGGCCGCAAATGCGGACAGACGGCGGTGAAGATCTTGCGCTTGACCTCCTCGTTCTCGGTCGCGGCCTCGATGACGAGGTCGCACTCGCCGAGATTCTCCAGCCCTGGGGCCGCCTCGATCCGGCCGATGGCCGCGCGGCGTTCGTCCTCGGCAAGCGCGCCTTTCATCACCTGACGCGCCATGTTGCCGTCGATCGTCGCCAGCGCCGCATTGATGCGCTCCTCGGCGAGGTCGTGCAGCTTCACGTCGAACCCGGCCACCGCCGCCACATGGGCGATGCCGTTGCCCATCTGGCCCGCCCCGATGATGCCGATCTTCCTGATCGCCTGGTCCGACATGATCCGATCCCGATATCTTTCCCGCTCCCCGCGGGAGCGAACGGGCCGCCCATGGGGGCGGCCCGGCACGTTCAGTCCAAGTCTTACTTGCCGGCCTTGCCGAGCTCGGCGTCGAGCTCCGGCAGGACGGTGAAGAGGTCGCCGACGAGGCCGTAATCGGCGATCTGGAAGATCGGCGCCTCCTCGTCCTTGTTGATGGCGACGATGACCTTGCTATCCTTCATGCCGGCGAGATGCTGGATCGCGCCGGAAATGCCGACCGCGATGTAGAGCTCGGGTGCGACCACCTTGCCGGTCTGGCCGACCTGCCAGTCGTTGGGGGCGTAGCCGGCATCGACCGCGGCGCGCGAGGCGCCCATCGCGGCGCCGAGCTTGTCGGCGACGGGCTCGATCACCTTGGTGAAATTCTCGGCCGAAGCCAGCGCGCGCCCGCCCGAGATGATGATCTTGGCCGAGGCCAGCTCCGGACGGTCGGACTTGGCGACCTCCTCGCCCTTGAAGGACGAGTTGCCGGGGTTCTCGGCGGCCGAGACGCTCTCGACGGCAGCCGAGCCGCCTTCTCCGGCCGCCTGGAAGGAGGCGGTGCGGATCGTCAGCAGCTTCTTCGCGTCGGCGGATTGCACCGTCTGGATGGCGTTGCCGGCATAGACCGGGCGCTCGAAGGTGTCGGGCGAGACGACCTTGGTGACGTCCGAGACCTGCATCACATCGAGCAGGGCGGCGATGCGCGGCAGCACGTTCTTGCCGGTGGTGGTGGAGGGGGCGACGATGGCGTCGTAATTGCTTGCCAGCTTGACGATCAGCGCGGCCAGCGGCTCGGCCAGCGCGTGGCCGTAGGCCGCGTCGTCGGCGAGCAGCACCTTCTCGACGCCCGCGAGCTTCGCAGCCGCCTCGGCCGCGGCCTTGGCGCCCTCACCGGCGACGAGGATATGGACGGGTGCGCCGAGCTGGGCGGCGGCGGTCAGCGCCTTGGCGGTGGCGTCCTTGACGGAAACGTTGTCGTGTTCGGCGATCAGCAGTGTGGTCATCAGATCACCCCGGCGGTCTTGAGCTTGGAGACGAGTTCGGCGGCATTGGCCACCTTGATGCCGGCGGAGCGGCCGGCCGGCTCCTCCGTCTTCAGCACCTTCAGGCGCGGCGAAACATCGACGCCGAGCGTCTCGGCCGAGGTCTCGTCGAGCGGCTTCTTCTTCGCCTTCATGATGTTGGGCAGCGAGGCGTAGCGCGGCTCGTTCAGGCGCAGATCCGTGGTGACGATCGCCGGCAGCTTGAGCTGGACCGTCTGCAGGCCGCCATCGACCTCGCGGGTGACGTCGACCGAGCCGTCGCCGACCACGACCTTGGAGGCGAAGGTGCCCTGCGGCCAGCCGAGCAGCGCGGCGAGCATCTGGCCGGTCTGGTTGGCGTCGTCGTCGATCGCCTGCTTGCCGAGGATGACGAGGCCGGGGCCTTCCTGCTCGACGACCTTCTTCAGGAGCTTGGCCACCGCCAGCGGCTCGACCAGCCCATCGACCTTCACGAGGATGCCGCGGTCGGCGCCCATGGCCAGGCCCGTGCGGATCGTCTCAGCGGCTTGAGCCGGGCCGATCGAAACCACGATCACCTCGGTCGCCTTGCCGGCTTCCTTCAGGCGCAGCGCCTCTTCGACGGCGATCTCGTCGAACGGGTTCATCGACATCTTGACGTTCGCAAGCTCGACGCCAGACCCATCCGCCTTCACGCGGATCTTCACGTTGTAATCAACAACCCGCTTCACGGGCACCAAGATCTTCATCGTCAGATCACCGTTCAGAAGAAATGCGCCTTGCGCCGCGCCGCCGGAGAGAGCGGGATGGCGGCATCGCGGCCTTCGGCTGGAATGCGGTCGGACCGTAGCGATGGGCATTTGCGCTTGTCAACGCCGTCAGCCGGCGCAATCCGGGCGGAATCGAAGCCGGGACGGGCAGTGTCATGGCTGCGCGGCCCGACGCCCGAACAGGGTGACGCCGCGGCGGATGAACAGGGGCGTCAGCGCCGCTCCGGTGGCGAGCCCGCCGAGATGGGCCCACCAGCCGATATTGCCTTGCGGATCGAACCAGGCCGAGGCGGCCTGGAAGACGATCCAGCCACCGAGCGTATAGACGGCCGGGACGTGGACCGGGATCCATTTGAAGGCGAGACCCCAGATCCGAACGCGCGGGTAGAGCATCAGATAGGCGGCGATGACGCCCGAGATCGCGCCGGATGCCCCGACCAGCGGCTGCTCCGAATCCGGATAGACCAGCGCATGCGCGAGCGAGCCGCCGAGCCCGCAGAGGAAGAAGAAGGCGAGGAAGCGGGCATGGCCCATCGCGTCCTCGACATTGTCGCCGAAGACCCAGAGGAACAGCATGTTGCCGATGAGATGCGCGAAGCTGGCGTGGAGCAGGATGTTGCTGAAGGGGGTCAGCCAGGCGGGCGCGTGAACCAGCCCTTCCGGCAGCACGGCCGTGCCGAACAGCACCGAGGGAATCATCCCGAAGCCGGCCATCATGGCGATGTCGCTCTCCTGATGCGGCCAGTACCGGAGCGCGATCTGGATCACCGTGCAGGCCGCGACCAGCCCGTAGGTGATGAAGGCTGAGCGGGTGAAGCGCAGCGGCACGCCGTCATAGATCGGGACGAACATGGCCGGCTCAGCGATTCTGTCCGGGAATCCAGAGAACGTCGCCGCCGGCCTTCGCATTGAGGAAGCGGGATGCAACGAACAGGAAATCCGAGAGCCGGTTGATGTATTTGAGGGCCGGGCCCGAGACCGCCTCGCCTTCGGTGGCGGCGAGCTCCGCCATCAGGCGCTCGGCCCGGCGGCTGACGGTGCGGGCGAGATGCAGATGGGTCGCGGCCGGCGTGCCGCCCGGCAGGACGAAGGAACGCAGCGGCGCCAGCGTCCCGTTGAGCCGGTCGATCTCGTTTTCGAGCCGGTCGACCTGGGACTGGACGATGCGCAGCGGCTCGAAGGCGAGGGGCTTGTCGGTCTCCGGCGTCGAGAGATCCGCGCCGAGATCGAAGAGGTCGTTGCTGATGCGGCCGAGCATCGCGTCGACCTCGGCATCCTCGGCTGCGGCATGAAGCCGCGCCAGGCCGATGCAGGCATTGGTCTCGTCGACGGTGCCGTAGGCCGCGACCCGCAGGTCGAATTTCGGGCGGCGCGGGCCGGATGTCAGGCCGGTGGTGCCGTCGTCGCCGGTGCGGGTGTAGATGCGGTTGAGCTTGACCATGCACCGCTTATAGCGCGGCGCGGGTTCGACGGAAGCAGGCTCTTCGCCGCCCCGTCCTCATCCTGATGTCAGAAGGTGTAGCCGAGCTTGGCGCCGATATTGGCCGGGCCGCGCGGCGAAGCCGTGCCGGGCTGGGCGGAGCAGCCCGCCGTGCTGAAATGCTCGAGCGTCGTGACGAGGTTCCAGCGATCGGACAGGCGGAAGCCGAGCGCCGCCGCCTCGCGCGTGCCGGCGTTGCAGCCGAGGCTCAGGCGATTTTCCGGGATGATCGCTCCGGTCTTGCCGTCATGGACCGCCGCCGCGAGGCTCGCTTCGACGAAGATGTCCTTGCTGATGTCGAAGGTCCAGGCCGCGCCGGCATAGGCGTAGCGGGTGCCGTTGAGGTTCACGCTGGAGCCGATGTTGAAGCGCGGGATGAAGGCGGCGGCGATGCGGTCGCTGAGCGGGACGAGGCGCGGCGACAGGACCTCGCCGGCGATATTGGCCAATCCGCCCTCGCGGCCGCCCGGATTCGCGAGGCCTCCGCCGATGCGCGCCTCCCAGGCGGGAGCGGGCGGTTCCGCGGCGGGCGCGTAGCTCGACACGGCCGGCGACAGTGATCTCGATTGTGCCCAGCCCGGCGAGCTGAGCAGGCAACCGGCAACAAGAAGCAACGCGACGCGAACCATGACCACCGGCGGAGAAGGGAAACTGGCGTTAGTGAAGCGCACACACTCGTGTTCGGATTGTGGCAAAGCCCTTCCTGAAGGCCTCGATCCACAGCGCCTTCGATTCGGAAAGTCAAATTGATTCAAATGTTTGCAACATCGTGGCCAATCACGGCCCGCTGCGCCACCAGAGCACGAAGACGACGATGACGATGGCAAGGAACTGAAGCTGGACGCGCAGTTGCATCAGCTTCTGCGAGGTGTTGGCGCTGCCGCCGCGCATCATGTTGATCAGGCCGAGCAGCAGCACCACCGCAACGGCACCGACGGCGATGGGGACGAGCGAATTCGAGAGCGTCATGACTGAGGCTTAATCCGCCAACCGGCACTTTGCCAGCATCGAGATGGCTGCCGCGATGGTTGCAAGATGTCGCAGCTCAGCTCAAGGCCACGCTCGGGGCCAGGGCACGCGTCCGCACCGGCGAGGAGAGGTTCTCGGCGAGCGCGCGACAGATCGCAGGCAGGCCGTCGAGCAGATCGGGCACGAAGGCCTGTGACGGCGGCAGCCGCTTCGGCAGGGCGTGGAGCGCTGCCGCCATGACCATGGGGTCGCGTACACCGTCGCCGTCCTGGGCGGGGTCGGCCAGGACGTCGATCAGCCCCAGCTCCTCGGCGCGATGGGCGCGGATCGCCTGTTCCAGCCGCGGCCGGACTCGCGGCACGACGAGCGCCGGCTTGTCGAAGGACAGGATCTCGCAAAAGGTGTTGTAGCCGCCCATGGCGACGACGCAGTGGGCGCGGTTCATCAGCAGTTCGAGGCGCGGCTCGAAGCCGAGCCCTTCGAGCTTGGGATTGCGCGCGATGCGCTCGGCGAAATCCTTGCGCTTCTCGCGGGACATGAACGGACCGAAGACGATCAGCGCGGGCAGCGCGATCGTCGGGTCCGCCTCATAGGCCGAGATCACCCAGTCGATGACGCCGGCACCGTCGCCGCCGCCGCCGGGCGTGACGAGGATGAAGGGCTGCTTGGTGATGCGCGGATAGCGGTTGGGCGGCATGGGCGAGGGCACCGCGCGCTTGAGATAGCCGAGATAGCGGGTCTTGGCCGAGAAGTGCTGTTGATCCGGCAGCCCGGCGAGCGGCTCGTAGACGCTCTCCAGCCCATAGACGAAGACGTCGTCATAGATGGTGTCGAGCGCTTCCAGCGCACCGCTGTGGCGCCATTCCTCGAGCAGCTTCCCTGGCTCGTCGAGCACGTCGCGCAGGCCGAGCACGATACGGGCGCCGCGCCGGCGCAGGATGTCGAGCGCGGGCTTGAGCTCGCCGCGCAGGCCGACGGGCTCCTTGTCGACGATCACGACGTCCGGATCGAAGGAGAGCACCGTCTGCTTGATGATGTCGGTGCGCAGGCGGATCGTGTCGTCGAGCTCGAGATTGAGGTGATGCGGGCCGTAATGGCCGTCGCTCTGCTTCTCGACGCCGGGGATGCGGACATAGTCGACGCCGTCACCGAACTGGAAGCTCGAGATCACCGAGGAACCCGAGACGATGATGACCGAGATGTGCGGAAAGCTCGCGACCAGCGCGTTGGCGATGGCGCGGCAACGCCGGATATGGCCCAGCCCGAAGGTGTCGTGGCTGTAGATCAGCACACGCGGGGCGTGGGAACTGCGCGGGCTCCGTTCGGGGCCCACCAGATCAATGACATTGGACGACATGGGAACGCCGGCCTCCACAACGGGTCAGACGACTTCCTGGCGGGGCCGAGCACACCAGACAGCCATGCTGCAGCATGGTCGTACCCACCTATAGCGTGGCGCCGAGGGCGATCCAAGCCTGCCTGACCGAGGGAGATGCCGCTTTTTTCATGCCGTGCCGCCCCGGCCTATCAGGCTGCGCGGATCGGCGAGCGCGACGGCAGAGTGGCTGTCCGCCAGCGCAAGCAGGTCGCTGAGAAAAGCCCAGGCGGTTTCGTCGTGATCGCGATGGTGCAGGAGGAGGCCGAGTGTGTCGGGCCCTTGCGGCCGCCCGCGCCATTCCATCAGCAGATCCGCGATTTCGGCGATCAATCCGGCGGGATTCCGGCCGATGCGCCCGCCATGCCAGTCCATCACGTCGATATGGGTGTTGAGGAGTTGAGGCCCGCCATCGGGGCCGTTGCGATGATCGCGGAAGCAGGACAGCGCCGTGAAGCCGAGCTCCGGCAGGCGGGCGGCATGGCCCGGATCGATGCGGTTCCAGGGCGGCACGAAGACCGGCAGGACGGCCTCGCCCAGCACGTCGCGCAGGCGCAACGAGGCTTTCACGATCTCGGTATCGACAGCCTCTGGCGGGCGATCCGGCCCGAATTCGGATTTCTTCGCCCCGGCGGGGGAATGGTTGCGATGCCAGCAGCCGTGCTGGCAGGGCAGGAGCGCCGGGCTGTCGCGCAGGCTCCCGGCAAGGGCGGTTTCCGCCAGCATGGGGATGACGGCAAGCAGGACCGGCACATGAAAGCGCTCGGCACAGGTTGCGAGCCGGTCGAGCGCGGCGCTGGGGCCGACGGCGTCGTCATCGCGCAGCCAGAGCCGAAGCTTCCGGCCGGCGGCGTGCCAGTGGTCGAGTTCCTCGATGAGGGGAGACCAGAGGGCGGCGCTCATGGAGCCTCCCTTCCGGTCGCGGCGCGGCGCTTCAGGCTGCGGTTGCGGCAGGCGATGACGAGGCCCGCCGCCAGCCTTTCGGCGGCCCGCTCCGTGGTGCGCTCGGTCAGCACGAAGCGACGCGCCTGCGCCCCCATGGCAGCGCGCCCGGCGCCGTCGCGCAACAGGGCCGAGAGCGTGGCGGCGAAGGCGGCCTCGTCGCCTTCCGGCACCAGCAGGGCGGTTTTCCCGGCCTCGACGGTGGTCGAGACGCCGCCGCTGTCGAAGGCGACGACGGGCAGTCCTGTCGCCTGCGCTTCGAGATAGACCAGCCCGTAAGCCTCGCGCATGCCCGGCCAGACGAAGACGTCATGAGCCGCGAGCTCGGCCAGCGCCCGTTCGCGGTCCAGCAAGCCGAGCCAGGCGATGCGCCCGGCGGGCAAGCCGGCGAAAGCCCGTTCGATCTCGCCGCGCTTGCGCCCGTCGCCGATGACGCTGAGGCTCCAGTCCTCGTCGCGGATGCGTTCGAGAATGCGGGCAAGCGCGAGATAGCTGTTCAGCTTGGTGCCCTCGCGCATCATCGCGATGGTCACGAGGCGCGGCGCGCCGCTGCGGGCGATGTGCCGGGGCGGCCCGCGGTCGAAGGCGACGAAGGGCGGCAGCGGCAGGAGCGCGGTCCCTTCCTGGCGCCAGGGCTCGAGCCCTTGCCGGTCGCGGTCGGTGAAGAAGAAATGCGTGTCGGCGGCCTCGAGTCCATGGCGCACGAGCGCCGTGTGGCGCGCCCATTCGCCCTGGGCGCGCTGCGCGGCGTCGCTTGCTTCGGCCGTGACATAGGGGATGCCGAGCGCGGCCGCGATCTCCGGGCCGAGCAGGTCCGGGGCGCGATAGTAGTTGTGGTAGGTGAACCAGAGATCGGGGGGCTCGGCCGCCCCGTCCCGCCAGGAGGTGAGCAGGTGCTCGCGCAATCCGGCGGCGTCGGCTTCGAGCCGGGCGAGGGCGGTCGCGTCTGAATCGGCCAGATAGCCCCGTCCCGCCTTCACCGGCTCGACGACATGGCCGAGCGAGCGCAGGGCCGCGACGAGCTGGCGCGCCATGCGGCGGTCGCCGGAGACGCCGTCATCGTCGTACAGGTTGAGCGGAGTGTGGAAAGCGATGCGCAAAGTCGGTTCGCAGGCGGCGTGGCGATGTCTCAGCGATAAGGATCGGCCGCGTCGCGCAGGCCGTCGCCGAGGAAGTTGAAGGCAAGGATGATCACGATCACCGGGATGACCGGATAGAGCAGCCAGGGATAGAGCGCCACCACATTGATGTTCTGTGCCTCGTTCAGCATCACGCCCCAGCTCGTGATCGGGGGCCGCAAGCCCAGGCCGAGGAAGGAGAGCGCCGTTTCGCCGAGGATGGTGCGGGGGATGGTGATCGTCGCCGAGGCGATGAGATGGCTCATGAAGCCCGGCACCAGATGCAGCGCGATGATGCGCCGCGGCCGCGCGCCCATGAGCTGGGCGGCAACGACATAATCCTCCTCGCGCAGAGAGAGCAGCTTGGAGCGCACCGAGCGGGCGAGCCCCGTCCAGTCCATCAGGCCGAGGATCACGGTGATGCCGAAATAGACCACCACCGGGCTCCAGGACGGCGGCATGATCGAGGCCAGCGCCAGCCAGAGCGGGATATGCGGCAGCGACTGCACGATCTCGATGATGCGCTGGACGACGAGGTCGACCCGGCCGCCATAGTAGCCGGCGATGCCGCCGATGATGACGCCGAGCACGAAGGAGATGCTGACGCCGATCAGGCCGATCGAGAGCGAGATCCGCCCGCCATAGAGGATGCGGGAGAGCATGTCGCGGCCGAGCCGGTCCGAGCCGAGCCAGAAGAAGGTGCCGCCCTCCGGCGGGCAGACGAGGTGCAGATTGCCCGGCACGAGCCCCCAGAAGCTGTAGCCGTCGCCACGGCAGAAGAAGCGCAGCTTCTCCGGCCGTTCGCGATCCTCCGCATATTCGCGCTTCAGGTTCTCCATGTTGAGATGGAGCTTGAAGGGATAGACGAAGGGGCCGATGAACGCGCCCTCGTGGAAGAGGCGGACCTGCTGGCCGGGCGCGCGGATGAAATCCGTGTTGCGCGTGCTGTAGTGATAGGGCGCAAGGAACTCGGCGAAGGCCGCCATCGCATAGATCACGAAGATGAGGACGGCCGAGATCACCGCGAGCCTGTGCTTGCGGAACTTCCACCACATCAACTGCCATTGCGAAGCGAGATAGACCCGCTCCTGCTCGGCGGTCATCTCCTCGGTGGCATAGGGCTCGAACGGGGCCGTCGAGACCGCATGCGGCAGCGGCGCGCCCTCGGGCGGCAGATCCTTGAGCGAGTTCGCGGTCACTTCGTTGCAGCCCCCTGCAAGCGAATGCGCGGATCGAGGATGGCCAGCGCGATGTCCGAGATCAGCACGCCGATCACGGTGAGGAAGGAGAGGAACATCAGGAAGGAGCCGGCGAGATACATGTCCTGGCTCTGCAGGGCGCGGATCAACAGCGGGCCCGTCGTCTGCAGCGACAGCACGATCGCCACGACCTCGGCGCCCGAGACGATCGAGGGCAGGATGTCGCCGATATCGGAGATGAAGAAGTTGAGCGACATGCGCAACGGGTATTTGCGCAGCGCCTTGCCCGGCGGCAGGCCCTTGGCGCGGGCGGTGGTGTAGTACTGCTTCTGCAATTCGTCGAGCAGGTTGGCGCGCAGCGCCCGGATCATGCCCGCGGTGCCGCCGGCACCGATGATGATGACCGGGATCCAGAGATGTTCCAGCACCGATCGGAGCTTCGCCCAGCTTATCGGCTGGTTGAGATATTGCGGATCGACGAGGCCGCCGATCGAGAGGCCGAACCAGAGATTGGCGAAGTACATGAAGACGAGCGCCAGCAGGAAGTGCGGCACGGCAAGTCCGATCAGGCCGAGGAATGTCAGGCCGTAATCGCCCCAGCTATATTGATGCGTCGCGGAATAGATCCCGATCGGGAAGGCGACGATCCAGGTGAACAGGATCGTGGCGAAGGAGACGATCATCGTCAGCAGGAGCCGGTCGCCGACGATCTCCCGCACCGGGCGCTGGTATTCGAAGGAATAGCCCATATCGCCGTGGAGCAGGCCCGCGACCCACCAGGCATAGCGCTCCACCGGGGGCCTGTCGAAGCCGTACTCCTTCTTCAGGAACTCGATGCGGCTCATATCGGCCTTCTCGCCCTGCGCCTGCATCTCGGCGGCGAGGGTCTCGAAATAATCGCCTTCGGGCAGGTTGATCACGGTGAAGATCAGCGCGCTGGTGACCAGCAGCGTCGGGATCATGATCAGGATGCGCTTGAAGATGTAGCGAAAGAGCACCGCTCAGCCCTCGCCGTCTTTCTTTCTACGAAACCAGAAGGTGTCTGGCATGTAGCGGCCGAGGAAGGCCCCGGGCTCGAAGCTGTAAAGCCCGTGATCGGGAACGTTGTTGAGGTCGCGCGACACCACGATGGGCTGCAGCGTGCTGTTGATGACGCCGATGGTGAAGAGCTGCTCGGCGTTGATCCGCAGCATCTTCTGCCAGATTTCGCGGCGCTGCGCCGTCGTCACGCTCATCCGCCATTCGTTGTAGAGCCTGACGAGCTCGTTCGCCTCGGGGAGCGACGGGCGCTCGCCCTCGCGGCCGTTGGTCTCGATGAACTGGCCCCAGCGCGGCCACTGGAACTGGGCGGTGGAGGTCGGGGCGAGCGCGTCGGGCTCCATCTCCGGCGTGACCAGCGCGTTGTCCATGCCGGCCCAGGCCGACATGATGGTCTGCCCGGCGACGATGCGGCGCCGGAAGACGTCACGCTGGCTCGAGCGCGGATAGATCTTGATGCCGACATCGAGGAAGTTCTGCTTCAGCAGGTCGAGGATGTCGGTTTCCTCGGTGTTCTCGCCGGCGGTCTCGATGGTGAATTCGAGCCGTCTCCCGTCGGGCAGGAGGCGCACGCCGTCATCGTCCCGCTTGGTCAGGCCGATCTCGTCGAGGAGCTGGTTGGCGAGGCCGGGATCGTGCTGGATCCAGAGCGAGGCGAGGGCCGGGTCGTAGAGCGGGCTTTCCGGCAGGGCCGTGTTGCCGCTTTCGCGGGCGAGGCCGAAGAAGATCACCTTGTTGACGTCGGTCCGGCTGATCGCGACCGAGATCGCCCGCCGGTAGCGGACGTCGCGGTTGAGGTCGCGCCAGACGGGGTCGATGGCGTTGAGATTGGGCAGCAGCGCGAAATAGGCGCCCTCGGCCCGTTTCCAGAGCTTGACCTCGAAATTCATCCGCTTCGAGGCTTCCTTGAGGAAGGTGTAGTTGTCGAAGCGGATGTAGCGCACCTGCAGGTCGGCCTCGCCGGCCGCGGCCTTGGCCGGGATGAGCGCGCTCGTCCCGATCGTCATCGTCACCTCGTCGGCATAGGGCAGTTGCCGGCCGTTCTCGTCGATGCGGTGGAAATAGGCGTTGCGCTCGAAAACGAACTGCTCGGCGGGCAGGGGCGTGGTGTTGCGCCAAGGCTCGAGGGTCGGAAGCTTGGGGTTCTCGGGCCGGTACATGCGGGAGTTGCGCTCATGCAGGGCGCCCCAGTCGCGAACCCGGTTCTCCTTGATCTTTGCGGCGAGCTCCTGCTTCAGCGCGTGGCGCTCGTGGAATTGCCGCAGATATTGCGAGGGCATGAAGATATAGGTCGGCTGGGCGGCGGCCAGAGCCGGTAGGAAGATCGGGTTGGGCGCCTTCCAGCTATAGCGGACCTCGGTCTCGCTCACGATCTCGAAGACCGGTGGCTCGCCCGCCGAGAACAGCGCCTGAGGCGGCCCGCCCGGCGACAGGCGCTTGTTGTTGGCGACATCCTCCCACCAGTAGCGGAAATCCTCGCTCGTCAGCGGTGATCCGTCCGACCAGCAATGCCCGGGCCGCAGGCGCAGCGTGAAGATGCGCCCCTCATCGACGTTGAAGCTCTCCAGCACGTCGGGGACGAGCTCGAGCTTGTCGTCGTAGACGACCAGGCGCGTATAGCCATAGAGCGTCATCATGCGCAGGTCGCGCTGGTCGCCCATCAGCAGACGAATATTGCCACGGTGCCGGCCGGCCTTGCGCCCGAGGCTCGCCATGTCGATGACGCGCGGAACGTCCGGAATCCGGTCGCCGACCGGGGGCAGCGCGCCGGCCGCCACGCGGTCGGCGAAGAACGGGCTGTCGATCGCGGCAGGGGTCTGGGCGGCGGGAGCCTGGGCAGAGGAAGGCTGGACGGGAGGCTGCTCGGGCGCGGCGCGCAAGGCGCGCGGTAGGCCGAGGCCGGCGGCGGTGGCCGTTCCCAGAAGCAGCGCCGAGCGGCGCGTCGGAGGAAGGCGGAGCTTCGTCACGACACCAGCTCCTTCACATCGGCATTCGGCCGCGCCAGCACATAATGGCCGCCGCCGAGGGCCAGATGCGTAAGCTCGCGGTCGTCGGCCCCGTGCTTGAAGGCGCTGCCCCAGCCGCTATCGTCCGAGGCGCCGCCGGGCGCGGCCAGCTTGAAGTCGAGCTTGCGGTCGAGATCGGCGAAGGGCACCGAGCGCAGCAGCGCCTTGGTGTAGGGATGGACGGGCCGGGTGAACAGCGTGTGGCGCGGCGCGAGCTCGACGATGCGGCCGTTGGCCATCACCGCGATGCGGTCGGCCATATAGTTCACGACGGCGAGGTTGTGCGAGATGAATAGGAAGGTCAGGCCGCGCTCGGCCTGCAGGTCCTTCAGCAGGTTGAGGATCTGCGCCTGGACTGAGACGTCGAGCGCCGAGACCGGCTCGTCGCAGATGATGAGGTCGGGATCGAGCGCGAGCGCGCGGGCGATGCCGATGCGCTGGCGCTGTCCGCCGGAGAAGGAATGCGGATAGCGGTTGAGGAAGCGGGTATCGAGGCCGACATCCTGCATCAGCGCCTTGACCCGCTCGGCCTGTCCGGGCGCCTCGCCGCGCTCGTGGATGACCAGCGGCTCGCGCAGGATGCTCTTCACGGTCATGCGCGGCGAGAGCGACGAGACCGGGTCCTGGAAGATCATCTGGACGCGCGGGCGGAAAGCGCGCAGCGCCTCGCCCTCGAGCGCCAGCACATCGGTCCGCCGATGGCCGTCATCGAAGATCACCTCGCCGGAATCGGCGGTGACGGCGCGCATGACGATCTTGCTGACGGTGGTCTTGCCGCAGCCGCTCTCGCCGACGAGGCCGAGGCATTCGCCACGGCGGATATCGAAGCCGACATCGTTGACCGCCTTGACGACGGAAAGGCTGCCCTTGCCGAAGAAGCCGCGCGAGCCGGTGACATAGGTCTTGTGCAGGTTGCGCACGCGCAGGAGCGGAGCCGCATCGGCGGCCGGCGCGGGCGCTGGCTTCGCCGCGGCGGGCGGGCGGGCCCGTGCCTCGCGCAGGGCCACGAGCCGCTCGCCCTCCTGCATGTCGAAATGCGGCGAGGCTTTCAGCAGCGCCTTCAGATAGGGGTGGCGCGGGCGCCTGAAGATGTCCTCGACCTGGCCGCGCTCCATGATCTCGCCGTGGAAGATGACGACGACCTCGTCGGCCATGTTGGCGACGACGCCGAGATCGTGGGTGATCAGCAGGATCGCCATGCCCATCTCGGTCTGGAGATCGCGCATCAGGTCGAGGACCTGGGCCTGGATGGTGACGTCGAGCGCGGTGGTCGGCTCGTCGGCGATGAGCAGCGCCGGCTGGCAGATCAGCGCCATCGCCAGCATGGCACGCTGGCGCAGGCCGCCGGACAATTCGAAGGGGTAGAGCCCGGAGGCGCGATGCGGGTTCTTGAAGCCGACGCGCTTGAGCATCGCCTCGATCAGCTCGCGCGCCTGCGCCTTCGGCATCGGCCGATGCAGGAGCAGGGCTTCCTCGATCTGGTTGCCGATGGTGTGGACCGGCGAGAGCGAGGACATCGGCTCCTGAAAGATCATGCCGATGCGGCCGCCGCGCAGTGCGCGGATGCCCGGGCCTTCCCGCGGCAGGGCGGCGATGTCGATCACGGCGTCGGGCGCGAGCGGGTCGCGGAACAGGATCTCGCCGCCGGTGACGGAGCCCGCGCGCGGCAGCAGCCCCATGATCGCCTGCGAGATCACCGATTTGCCCGAGCCGGATTCGCCGACCAGCGCGACCGTCTTGCCGGCAGGAACACGCAGGCCGACGCCCTTCACCACGTCGCGGGCGAGGCCGTGGACCGTGAAACCGATACGCAGATCGCTGACGCGAAGAATGTCCATGAACCGAACTTGTACTTCCCCTCGGGAGGTCCTTACCCTCACCTGACGTCACTAGACGTCGAAAGTTCCGTCTTGCCAATGGCTTTCGGCAAGCCGGATCACTCGGACGGACATTGGCCGGCGCGGATGACATCGCTGCAACGCGGGCCGCGGCGGAAATCGTCGTAGCTGATGCTCCAGGGCTGTACGTTCGGAGCGCGATAGGGACCGAATTTGAAATATTGATTACGGTCGAGGCCCGGTGCCGCGTGCCCGATGTGACCTTTGACCGTGACGATCGGGATGCCGTCGGCCAGAATCTCGATATGGCCGTCGCCGGACGGGCCGGGCTGCGAGCGGACCACGAAATCGATCCAGCCTTTCTGGGCCGCGGGCAGGTCGGCATGGCGCGTCACCCGGATTCCGGGGGCGCAGGCGCCGAAATAGGAGGGGTATTCCTCTGGCACCGAGCCGCTCTCGATGGCGACCAGCGCGCGGGTCTGGTGGACCTGCGGTCGGCTGAGCACGCGCGCCTCTCCGGGCAGGCAGCCTTGCGGGCGCTGCGGGCCGCCGATCGGATAGGATTCGACCAGGTCGGTCTCGACGGTGAAGCCGAGACGGCCCCGGTAGAGCCGCAGGGCCAGGAAGGGCGAGAAATCGCCCTGCGCGTCGCGCAGGATCTCGCGCTTCCACTGCGCCATCACATATCTGCGATCATCCTGCGGCAGCGGATCGTTCAGCCGCATGGCGAAGCCGTACCAGACGGTCCGCGAGTAGGGGGCGAGAACCTCCGGGCGCTCCCAGACTTCGGCGCGCTCGCTGCAAGCCCTGGCGCGCGGATCGCAGGACGGCATCGCCGTCAGGGTCAGCTCGCCCCGCCCGCGCAAGGGCGAGCGCGTGCCGAAAACAACCTGCCCGCCACGCTGTTCGGGGTTGTCCTTGTAGAAAAGGCCGCCTTCGGGCGCGAAACCGTGCTGCTCGAAGCCATCGGTCAGGACGAGGTCGGCCGGATCGGTCGGGGGTGTCGTCGCAGCGGGCTGCGCCGCCGAGAGCAGGAGCAGCGACAGCAACGCCGCGCGCCCGAGCCGATGCCTGACGGCAAGATCGCCCATATATCCCCCCGCATGCGACCGGCCCCGTCGCCGATCCACGCTTTCGCCGCTAACCGACGCACATTGTACAGCACCGCGTACTAACCATATATGGACACCCGCGGGGTGCGGTCTGCGGGGCATAATACAATCGGGCGCGTGTCCGCGCCGAACAGGATCGTCTCCTTTGGAGCCCAACCTTTTCCGCTACATCTGGCAGAAGAGTCGCGGCGAGCAGATCGTCGTCCTGGCGATCATCCTCGTGTCGATCCCGTTCAACTGGGCTTCGTTCGACGTTCCCAAGCGCATCGTCAACGACGCGATCCAGGGCGGCGCCTTCAAGGGCGGCCACACCACCGCGACCCTGATGGACCTCACGCTGCGCCTGCCGTCCTGGCTGGGCGGCGCCAGCATCAAGCTGTTCGAGGGCTTCCAGGTCGGGCAGCTCGGCCTGCTGATCGGGCTTTCCAGCTATTTCCTGCTGCTCGTCCTGATCAACGGCGCCTTCAAATATGTCATCAACGTGCGCAAGGGCATCCTCGGCGAGCGCATGCTGCGGCGCATGCGCTACGACCTCTTCAGCCAGCTCATGCGCTTCCGGCCGGAGGATATCCGGGCGGTCAAACCGGCCGAGATCGCGAGCATGATCAAGGACGAGGTCGAGCCGGTCGGCAGCTTCGTCGGCGACGCCTTCATCCAGCCGGTCTTCCTGCTCAGCCAGGCACTGACGGCGCTCGTCTTCATCATGGCGCAGAGCTTCTGGCTGGGCTCGATCGCGCTGCTGATCGTTCTGGCGCAGGCGATCATCATCCCGATCCTGCGGCGCGAGCAGCTTCGGCTCGGGCGCCAGCGGCAGATCGTCTCGCGCCAGCTCGCCGGGCGCATCGGCGAGATCGTCGATGCCGGGCCGATGATCCAGGCGCATGGCGCGACGGCCTATGTCCAGTCCGACATCGCCGGGCGGCTCGGGCGTCTCTTCGACATCCGCTACGCGCTCTACAAGCGCAAATTCGCGGTCAAGTTCCTGAACAACCTGCTGGCTCAGGTCACGCCGTTCTTCTTCTACGCGATCGGCGGCTATTTCGCGTTGCAGGGGCGGCTCGACATCGGCCAGCTCGTCGCCGTGATCGCCGCCTATCGCGACCTGCCACCGCCGATCAAGGAACTGATCGACTGGGATCAGCAGCGCAACGACGTCACCATCAAATACGATCAGGTCATCTCGCAGTTCAACAGCGACGACACGCTGGTGCTCGACGAGGAGAAGGCGGTGGCGCCGCTGCCGGCGACCGGCGAGGTCCAGGTCGAGGCGCTGCAATTGCTCGACAATCGCGGCCAGCCGCTGCTGACGCCGCTCTCCTTCGGCGTGCCACGCCCCGGCATCGTCGCGGTCGTCGGGCCCCATGGCGGCGGCAAGGATGTGCTCGGGCGCATCCTCGGCCGCCAGGCTACCAACTATACCGGCCGCGTCCTGATCGACGGGGAGCCGCTCGCGACCATGTCGGTCGAGCGTGCGAGCCACATTATCGGCTATGCCGGCGACGAGGCCGAGATCATCGCGGGGTCGATGCGCGACAACATCCTGCTGCCGCTGCAGCGTCACCGCCCGACCCTGAAGCCGGCGGGGGCGGTCACGCCGGCCGAGCATCGCCACTTCGTCGAGGCGATACGCTCGGGCAATTCACCCTTTCCCTTCGAGGCGGACTGGACCGACTATGACGGCGCGGGCCTGGGCGACCGGGGCGCGCTCGCCAAGCGCGTGCGCGAGCTCCTCGACGTGCTGGGCTGCACCGAGGACGTCTACAGCCTCGGCCTCGGCGGCAAGGTGATGCCGCCGCTCAGCGAGGAGGGGACGCAGCGCCTGATCGAGGCGCGTCGCGCGGTCGCCCACGAGCTCGCGCGCACCGATCTCGGCGAGCTGATCGAGCCCTTCGTCGCCGATCGCTACAACGCCAATGCGAGCGTGGCGGAAAACCTGATCTTCGGGACGCGGACGACGCCGCGCTTCGACAATGCGACCTTGCTGTTCGAGCCCTATGCCCATGCGATCCTGAAGGCGGAGGCCTTGATCGAGCCGCTGGCGGAGATCGGGGCGCGGATCGTCGCGACCGTGGTCGAAATCTTCGCAGGACTGCCGCAGGGCCATGCGCTGTTCGAGCGCTATTCCTTCGGGGCCAATTTCGAGCTGGAGCGGCTGGGCGAGCTTTCGGATATCCTGGCGAAGCAGGACATGCGCTCGCCGCTCGATCAGGAGAGCGAGCGCGATCTCGTCGCGCTTGCACTCGGCTATATCGAGCCCAAGCACAGGCTGAACCTGATCGACCAGCGCCTGCAAAGGCGGATCCTGCGGGCCCGCGCCAGCTTCCGCAAGCATCTGCCGGCCAATGCGGTGGACGATGTCGATTTCTACGACCCCGACAAGGTGATGTTCGGCGCCAGCGTGCGCGACAACCTGCTGTTCGGCCGCATCGGCTACGGGGTGGTCGATGCCGAGCGCAAGGTCGCCGATGTGGTTCATCGGGCGCTGTCGCGCGCCGGGCTCGAGGGCGCGCTCTATCGCCTGGGGCTCGACACGGAAAGCGGCATCCGGGGGCGTTACCTGCCGGCGCGGCTGCGCCAGGCGATCCCGCTGATGCAGGCCCTGATCAAGGCGCCGCAGATCGCGGTACTCGACGTCACCGGGCTTTTGGCGATATCGGACGATCCCGCCGGCATCGTCGCCCGCCTGCGCGGCTATTGTAGCGGCATGACGCTGTTTCTTCTTGTGGGAGATGCTAATCTGGTCGAGGACGTTCCGTTGCGGGTGGTCTTCCACGGCTCGACCGGCTCGGTCGAGGCCGGAGCCTTGCCGGAGGCGGCGAACGATGCCGGCCGGCAGCCGCCTCGCTTCGAGGACGTCCAGCGGATGGAGGTACGGTCATGACGCTCGAAACCGATATCGCCTGCCTGCGTGAACTGCCGCTGTTCCGCGAGCTGCCGCCGTCCCGCCTCAAGCTCGTGGCGCTGATGGGCGAGCGGCTGAGCTTTCCCGCCGGAACGTTGCTCGTCCGCGACCAGGACCGGCCCGACGGGGTCTATGTCATCCTCCGGGGTGAAGTTGAGTTCTCGCAGAAGCGCGAGGACGGCGGCGGCCGCCGCTTCCAGAAGGAGGCGGGCAGCATCATCGGCGACGTCTCGCTGCTGAGCGGCAAGCGCTTCCTCGGCAAGGTCACGGCCGGCTCCGACGTGCTGGCCCTGCGGATCCCGAAGGATCTGTTCTTCGAGCTGCTGCAGACCGTGCCGGAGTTCAGCCTTGCCATCTGCCGGGATCTGGCCGACCGCGTGGCGCGCCTGGCAAACGTCCTGCTGCACGAGGACGAACCGGTTTTATGAAGCAGGCCAGCGTATGAGTTTGCCACAGATCGCCGGCGCCAGGCGGGCAGCCATGGACGCCGGCATGCAGCAGGTATCGTCCTGGAGCCGCGACATCCGCCTGGTTTCCGGGCTGATCCTGCTGGCTTTCGCGACCACGCATTTCATCAATCACGCCGTCGGCATCTTCGGGCTGCAGGCCATGGAGGCGGTGCAGAACTGGCGCTACTGGTTCTGGCACACCTGGCCCGGCACGGTGGCGCTCTACGGTTCTTTCATCGTCCATCCGCTCTTCGCACTGGTGCGGGTCGCGCAGCGCCGCACCTTCAAGATGCCGGTCCGGGAGATGCTCCAGATCGCGCTCGGCCTCGCGATCCCGCTGCTGCTCGTCGATCACATCATCAGCACGCGGGTGATGGGGGCCTATTTCCAGGTCGACGAGAGCTATCATTCGATGCTGCGGCGGCTGTGGCCGCGCCTGGCCCTGTCGCAGTCCCTCCTGCTTCTGCTGGTCTGGACGCATGGGATGATCGGCATCCATTTCCTGCTGCGCTCGCGGGACAGTTACCGGCACTGGCGCGACGTCTTCCTGCTGGCGGCGATCCTGGTGCCGCTGCTGGCGCTGATCGGCTTCGCGGTCGGCGCACGCGAGGCGCTGCAGATGGCGCTGCCGCCCGAGCGGATCAGCCAGGCGCAGGAGTCGATGTTCGACTTCAACGTGACCTGGGCGAAGGGGCTGTTCTACGGCCTGGTCGGCTCTTTCGTGCTGTTCGTCGGCGCGCGCGAGATCAGGGTGCGGACCACGCGGCAGATCACGATGCGCTTCGTCGGGCACGGCACGCGGCGATTGGCTCCGGGCCCGACCGTGCTGGAGATGTTCCGCCGTTTCGGCATTCCCCATGCGGCGCTCTGCGGCGGCAGGGCGCGCTGCGCCACCTGCCGCGTCCTGGTGATCGACGGCGCGGACACCCTGCCGCCGCCGACGGCCAACGAGGCCAAGCTGTTGCGGCGAATCTCGGCGCCCGATCGCGTCAGGTTGGCATGCCAGATCCGGCCGCGCGACGATCTCCAGGTCCAGATCCTGCTCGCCTCGCGCCTCAACGCCGCGCCGGGGCGCGGCCTCGAGCCCGACGCGGCCATGGGCAAGCGCGACCTGACCGTGGTGGTGGCGGATCTCAGGGCCTTCTCCGCCCTGTCGGAACGGCAATTGCCGCAGGAGCTCATCGGCCTGCTGAATCGCTTCTTCGACGAGATGGGCCAGGCGATCACCGCCCATGAGGGGCGCATCGACGCCTTCTATGGCGACGGCTTCATGGCGGTGTTCGGCCTGGAGGGCTCGCAGGCCAGGGCCGCGCAGGCGGCGATCGCGGCCGCGGCCGACATCGTGCGCGCCGTCGAGGCGCTCAACCGCGAGTTCGGCGCCGCGCTGCCTTTGCCGCTCAGGATCGGCATCGGCATCCATACCGGCAACGCCATCACCGGCGCAGTCGGGAACGACAATCTCGGCCGGCGCGAGATCACGGTCGGCGAGACGGTGATGATCGCGAGCCAGCTCGAATCGGCGACGCGCCGGGTGCTCTCCGATGTCGTCGTCTCGGAGGACACCATCCGGGCGAGCGGGCGCAGCTATGCCGGCACGACCGCTCTCAAGATCGCGATCAAGGGGCGCGAGAAGCCCCTCATCGCCTATGGCTTCGCCAGTGCGCCCGAGATCGCCAAGCGCAAGCGGGAGAGCGCGGCCGTTGCGGCGGCCCCGTCGGGCGCCACGGCCGGCGGCGAGGTGGCTGCGGTCGCAGAGGCAGGACCGGAGGGGGCTTCCGACGCTGCGCCCCCGAAGCCGCCCGCGCCCTGAGCCTGCCGGCTCGGGCTTTCGCGCCCCCTATCCATGGGTCATGACCGCCTCTATGGTCCGCCCGCCCTCATCCTATCCGAATGAACCATGACGCCAGAACCGCCCGTCGAGGCTTTCCACGACCTGCTGAAGGGCATGGCGGCCCTGTCGGGCAACCGTATCGTCGGCGACATCGCCCGGCTCTACGGCAAGGGCGCGCCGCCCGACCTCTCGATCGCCTGCAACCACAAGCAGATCGCCTCGAAGCAGTGGCTGGTCGAGGCACTGGCCGAGACCTTGCCGCGGCCCGATGGCCCGGTCTGGGTGCTTGGCGCCTGGTATGGCGTGCTCGGCGCGCTGCTGCTCGACGACGACCGGCTCGATATCGGGCAGGTCGTCAGCCTCGACATTGATCCCACCTGCGCGCCGGTGGCCGAGACGCTGAACCATCGCCATGTCGCCACCGGCCGCTTCCGGGCCGTGACCGCCGACATGACGGAGCTGGATTTCGCCGCGCTTTCGCCGGCACCGGGACTCGTCGTCAACACGAGCTGCGAGCATCTCGACGACGTGCCGGGCTGGCTTGCAAGCTTGCCGGCCGGGCTGCCGCTGCTGCTGCAGTCGAACGACTATTATCGGGAGCCCGACCACCGCAGCTGCGTGCCTTCGCTCGACGCCTTTCGCGAGCAGGCGGGATTGGCGGAGATCTGCTTCGCCGGAGCGCGGCCGACGAAGAACTACACCCGCTTCATGCTGATCGGCCGGCGATGAGCCGTTCTGCTCCGCCGCGCATCGCGATCGCGATGAAAGGTTATCCACGCCTGTCGGAAACCTTCATCGCGCAGGAACTGCTGGGATTGCAGCAGCGCGATGTTGCCTTCGAGATCTGGTCGCTGCGCCACCCGACCGATGCGGACCGGCACCTGATGCACAAGCAGATCACGGCGCCGCTGCGCTATCTGCCGGAATATCTGCATGACGAGTGGGCGCGCGTGGCGCGCGGCATCCTTGCCGCGCTGCTGCGGCGGGGGCTGGTGCGGCTGCTGCCGGTCTTCCTGCGCGATCTCGCCCGCGACCGCACGCGCAACCGCTGGCGCCGCTTTGGCCAGGCCTGCGTCATGGCGCGGGAATTGCCCGCCGATATCCGGCATCTGCATGTGCACTACCTGCACACGCCGGCCTCGGTCATCCGCTACGCGGCGATGCTTCGCGGCCTGAGCTGGTCCTTCTCCGCCCATGCCAAGGATATCTGGACGACGCCCGACTGGGAAAAGCGCGAGAAGATCGCTGATGCCGCCTGGGGCGTCACCTGCACGCAGGATGGGCATGGCGAGCTGGAGCGGCTCTCCGATCCGCCCGGCAAGGTCGCATTGGTCTATCACGGGCTCGAGCTCACGCGCTTTCCAGCGCCCGTCGCCCGTTCGCTGCGTGATGGATCGGATGCGGCCGATCCGGTGCGTTTCGTCACGGTCGGGCGCGCCGTCGCCAAGAAAGGCTTCGACGATCTGCTGAACGCGCTGGCACGGCTGCCCCGCCTGCTGCAGTGGCGGCTGACCCATATCGGCGGCGGCGAGATGCTGAAGGCGCTCAAGCAACAGGCGCAGGCGCTTGGCCTCGCGGACCGGATCGTCTGGGCGGGGCCGAAGGCGCAAGGCGAGGTGATCGCCGCCTTGCAGGAGGCGGACATCTTCGTGCTGCCTTCCAAACAGGCGGGAGATGGCGACCGCGACGGCCTGCCCAATGTCGTGATGGAGGCGGCGAGCCAGAAGCTGCCGATCGTCGCGACCGATTTCGCCGGCATTCCCGAATTCGTGCGGCCGGGCGTCGAAGGGCTGCTCGTGCCGCCCGGCGATGTCGATGGATTGGCGATGGCGCTGGCCGAGCTCGCCGGCTCGCCGGAGAAGCGCGCGGTACTGGGGGAGGCCGCTTTCCTGCGATTGACGACATCCTTCTCGGCGGCGGCTGGACTCGACCGGATCGCCGGCATGCTGCGGGCTTCGTCGGGCGAGGGCGCATGAGCGGCACGGTCCTGATCGTCGTCACGCATCTGCTCGGCAGCGGGCATCTGGTGCGGGCGGCGCATCTGGCCCGGGCGCTGGTGCGCGGCGGCTTCGCGGTGACGCTCGCCAGCGGCGGCATGACGCTGCGGTCGATGGAGGCGGAGCCCTTCGCCTTCGTGCAATTGCCGCCGGTCAGGACCGAGGGCGTCGATTTCCGCAGCTTGCTCGATGAGGCGGGGCGGCCAGTCGAGGCCGGGCGGATGGCCGCGCGCATCGCCATGCTGGGAGCGCTGGCGACGCGTTTGCGGCCGGACGTCGTCATCACCGAGCATTTCCCCTTCGGCCGGCGGCAATTGGCTGAGGACTTCCTGGCTGCGATTGCGGCCGCGAAGGCGGCGAACCCGGCTGCTCTGGTGCTGGCCTCGGTGCGGGACGTGCTGGTGACGCCCAAGCCCACGCGCATCGCCGAGGCGCATGAGCGAATCGCAGGGCTGTTCGATGCCGTGCTGGTCCATGGTGAGGACGATTTCCTGCCGCTGGACCGATCCTGGCCGGTCGATGCCGGGCTCAGGGCCAAGCTGCGCTACACGGGCTATCTCGCGGACAAGCCGAAGCCTGCTCCAAGCATCCTTCGAAACGCCATCTCCGGCGAAATGGCTCCTCAGGATGAAGGCCTGGAGGGGAGGGGCGAAATCGTCGTCTCCGGTGGCGGTTCGGCGGCGGCCGTGCCGCTGTTCGAGCTGACTCTGGCTGCAGCGCGGTTCGGGCCGGCTGTGCGGCGCTGGCGCATTCTCGTCGGGCGCAGCGTGGCGGAGGAGGCGTTCCGGCAGCTTGCGGCCTCGGCACCTGACAATGCTATCGTCGAGCGGGCTCGGCCTGATTTCCCGGCCCTGCTCGCCCGCTGTGCCGTCTCGATCAGCCAGGCCGGCTACAACACTGTGCTCGATCTGATCGCGGCCCGGCGGCCGGCCATCGTCGTGCCTTTCGATGCGGGGGCGGAGACGGAGCAGGCTGTCCGGGCCGAGGCGCTGGAACGGGCGGGGCTTGCCCTGTGCCTGCGGCTGTCGGGCGCCGAGCCATTGACAGCCGAGGGGCTGGCTTGCGCCGTCGAGACGCAGATCGGGCGCCCCGTTCCGGCCGGCGGGTTTCGGCCCGATGACGGAGGACGTGCCGTCGCGGCGGTGAAACGGCTGCTGCGGGAGCGACGTTGAGATGTCCGGGACACTGAGCCGGCATGCCCCTTGCGAGGGCTGGGGTGCAGCTTTGCGAATTGCCGCTTCCGGTCTTTCGCTCTAATGAGGGATGATCCGCCTCCCTCCTCGGTCGGCACTGGGTAACCGGCAACTTCCGGTCAAGGCCCTGCGCCCGGAGACACGATGATGACGACGACGACCGCGCCCGGATTGCCCGACATGAAGCTGTCGGTGCGGCAGACCTTCGGGATCGACACAGACCTCGAGGTGCCGGCCTTTTCGGTAGCCGATCCGCATGTGCCGGATTTCGACCCGGATTACCGTTTTGATCGCGACACCACCATCGCGATCCTGGCCGGCTTCGCGCATAACCGACGCGTCATGATCTCGGGCTATCACGGCACCGGCAAGTCGACCCATATCGAGCAGGTCGCCGCCCGGCTGAACTGGCCCTGCGTGCGCGTCAACCTCGACAGCCACGTCTCGCGCCTCGACCTCGTCGGCAAGGACGCGATCGTGCTGAAGGAGGGCAAGCAGATCACGGAGTTCCAGGACGGCATCCTGCCCTGGGCGCTGCAGAACAACATCGCGCTCGTCTTCGACGAGTACGATGCCGGCCGCCCGGATGTGATGTTCGTGATCCAGCGCGTGCTGGAGCAGTCCGGCAAGCTCACCCTGCTCGACCAGAAGCGCGTCATCCGCCCGCATGGGGCATTCCGGCTGTTCGCCACCGCCAACACGGTCGGCCTCGGCGACACGTCCGGCCTCTATCACGGCACGCAGCAGATCAACCAGGGCCAGATGGACCGCTGGTCGATCGTGACCACGCTGAACTACCTGCCTCATGACAACGAGGTCGCGATCGTGCTCGCCAAGTCGAAGCACTACCAGAAGAGCCCGGAGGGCAAGGACATCGTCAACAAGATGGTCCGCGTCGCCGATCTCACCCGCAACGCCTTCATGAACGGCGATCTCTCGACCGTGATGAGCCCGCGTACCGTCATCACCTGGGCCGAGAACGCGGCGATCTTCGGCGATATTGGCTTCGCCTTCCGCGTCACCTTCCTGAACAAGTGCGACGAGATGGAGCGCACGCTGGTGGCCGAGTTCTTCCAGCGCTCCTTCGGCAAGGAACTGCCGGAGAGCGCGGCGAACGTGGTCCTCAGCTAACGAGAGGATACGAGCCATGGCGCAGTATCAGGGAAGCTGCCACTGCGGGCGGGTCGCCTACGAGGTCGAAGCTGATCTCGGGCAGACGCTCACCTGCAACTGCTCCTACTGCCAGCGCCGTGGCTCGATTCTCGCGTTCTCGCCCGCGAGCTCATTTGCCCTGACCAAGGGCGAGGATGCGCTGACCGAGTACCGCTTCCACACGCAGAAGATCCAGCATCTGTTCTGCGAGACCTGTGGCATCGAATCCTTCGCCAAGGCGAATGGGCCCGACGGCACGCCGATGGTCGCGGTGAATGTGCGCTGCCTCGTCGGCGTCGAGCCGACCGAATTGTCGCCGACGGCCTATGACGGGCGCTCGCGCTAGGGGGAGCGATGGTCGCGATCACGGTCGAGCCCGAGCAGGACGAGACGCGTGCCGCGGTGTTGCGCGGCCTGAGCGCCCATAACCAGTCGAGGGTCGGCCCGCGCAACGGCAAGCCGCTGACGATCAGCCTGCGCGATGCGGATGGCGCGATCCTCGGTGGGCTGGTCGGCGAGCTGAAGTGGGAATGGCTCCATGTCGACCTGTTCTGGATCGACGAAAGCCAGCGCGGTGCGGGACAGGGCGCGGCCATCATGGCCGAGGCCGAGCAGCGGGCGAGGGATTATGGCGCACGTGGCGTCTATCTCTCGACGATGAGCATCCAGGCTCCTGATTTCTACCCCAAGCTGGGCTATCGCGAGTGCGGTCGGATGGAGAACTATCCGGTGGCCGGTCAAACGCTGCATCATTTCACGAAGGCGCTATGAGCATCTCGAACCGCAAGCCCGGAACGCCGAAGGAAGCCCCGGCCGAGCCGCTCAAGCGGGCGATTTCCGGTGCGATGAAGGCCATCGCGCGCAAGCCGGAGATGGAAATCGTCTTCGCCGCCGACAAGCCTTCTCTGGTCGGCGAGCGGGCACGCCTGCCCGAGCCGCCGCGCAAGCTGACGGCGGGCGATGTCGCGGTGCTGCGCGGGCACGCCGATTCGATGGCGCTGCGTCTCGCCTGCCATGATGCTGCGATCCATCGCCGCGCCGCGCCGGAGGGCGATGCGGCGCGCGCCGTCTTCGACGCGGTCGAGCAGGCGCGGGTCGAGTGCATCGGCGCGCGGCGCATGTCCGGCATGGCCGGCAACATCTCGGCGATGCTGGAGGACCGCTATCACCGTGGCGGGCGCTATGAGGAGATCACCGACCGGGCCGATGCGCCGCTCGAGGATGCGGTGGCGCTCATGGTGCGCGAGCGGCTGACGGGGCTGAAGCCGCCCAAGGCGGCCGAAAAGATCGTCGAGCTCTGGCGCGAGCAGATCGAGGCCAAGGCCGGGGACGATCTCGACCGGCTGTCGAAGACCATCGAGGACCAGCGCGGCTTCGCCCGCACGGTGCGAGACATGCTGGCGGCGCTCGACATGGCCGACCAGAGCGCGCAGGGCGACGAATCCGAGGAGGACGAGGACAATCAGGATCAGTCCTCCGAGGATCAGCAGCAGCAGGAAGGCGAGTCCGACCAGGAGAGCGGCTCCGACCGCTCCGAGGTCGAGGTCAGCGAGGACGCGACCGAGGAATTGCAGGAGGGCGCCTCCGAATCATCCGACGCGCCGGCGGGCGACTGGGAGGAGGAGGACGAGAACTCCGAATCCGAGGAGGCCGGCGAGGCGCCACGCCCGCGCGAAGGCAAGAATGACGGCCGCCTGGCGACGGACTACAAGGCCTATACGGTCAAGTTCGACGAGGTCGTCACGGCCGAGGAGCTCTGCGACGCCGAGGAGCTGACCCGCCTGCGCGCCTATCTCGACAAGCAGCTCGCGCATCTGCAGGGCGTCGTCGCGAGGCTTGCAAACCGGCTGCAGCGCCGCCTGATGGCGCAGCAGAACCGTTCCTGGCAGTTCGACCTGGAGGAAGGTGCGCTCGACCCGGCCCGCCTGCCGCGCATCATCATCGACCCGTTCCAGCCGCTGTCTTTCCGGCAGGAATCGGATGTGAATTTCCGCGACACGGTCGTCACGCTGCTGATCGACAATTCCGGCTCGATGCGCGGCCGGCCGATCACGGTCGCGGCGACCTGCGCCGACATCCTGGCGCGGACGCTGGAGCGCTGCGGCGTCAAGGTCGAGTTGCTCGGCTTCACCACGCGCGCCTGGAAGGGCGGGCTTTCGCGCGAGGCCTGGCTGCAATCGGGCAAGCCGGCCAATCCGGGCCGCCTGAACGATCTCAGGCACATCATCTACAAGGCCGCCGACGCGCCCTGGCGCCGCGCCCGCAAGAATCTCGGCCTGATGATGCGCGAGGGGCTGCTCAAGGAGAATATCGACGGCGAGGCGCTGGACTGGGCACATAAGCGCCTGCTCGGCCGGCCCGAGCAGCGCAAGATCCTGATGGTGATCTCGGACGGCGCGCCGGTCGATGATTCCACGCTGTCGGTCAATGCCGGCAACTATCTGGAGCGGCATCTGCGCCATGTCATCGCCGAGATCGAGACGCGCTCGCCGGTCGAGCTGATCGCCATCGGCATCGGCCATGACGTCACGCGCTATTACCGCCGCGCCGTCACCATCGTCGATGCCGAGGAGCTCGGCGGCGTCATGACCGAGAAGCTCGCCGAGCTGTTCGAGGAAGATGGCCCGGCTTCCGGATCCGCTTCCGGCTCGCGCCGCCTGCACTGATGCGCCTCAGCCGTCGCGGCCTGCTGGCAGGGCTGGGTTCGCTCGCGCTGCCACCGGCGGCGCAAGCGATCGAGCAGAATCGCTTTTCCGTCGAGATCGGCGCGCGGCGCATCGCCGCCTTCGAGCCGCGCAGCCCTGAGAAGCGGCGCTTCGGCGCCTTGCAGTTTCGCGGCGGGCTCGTGCTGTCCTGCAGCCATCCGCGCTTCGGCGGCTTCTCTGGGCTGTGGCGTTCCGTCGACGGGCGCGAACTCGTTTCGGTCAGTGATCGCGGCTATTGGCTGACGGCGAAGGTCGCCTCGGACGCTGGGCGGCTGGTCGGGCTGGGGAGCGCCGAGATGGCACCTATCCTCGGCGCCTCGGGGCGGCCGCTGGCGCGCACGCGCTCTTTCGATACGGAGAGCCTCGCGATTGCCGGTGGCGTCGCCTATGTCGGCGTCGAGCGCACGCATGAGGTGCTGCGCTTCGACTGGGCCGGGGAGGGCGTCGAGGCGCGGGCGCGCTCGCTGCCGGTGCCGCCCGAGGTCAAGCGCCTGCCGAGCAACCGCAGCCTGGAGGCGGTCGGCGTGGTGCCGGCGGGGCCGCTTGCCGGCACCGTGGTCGCGATCGCCGAGCGCTCCGGCCGCGAGAACGAGCCGACGCTGGGGGTGATCCTGAGCCCCGGCCGGCCGGGGCTGTTCAAGGTCGTGCGCCATGACGGCTACGACATCACCGATCTCGCCTTCCTGCCCTCCGGCGACATGCTGGTGCTGGAGCGCTGGTACAGGCCGTGGCGTGGCGTCGGCATGCGGATCCGGCGAATCGCCGGGCGCGACCTCAAGCCCGGCGCGCTGCTCGACGGGCCCTACCTGATCGAGGCCGATCTCGGTTTCGAGATCGACAATATGGAAGGGCTCTCTGTCCATCTGGATCAGGGGCGGACGATTCTCACCCTGATCTCGGACGATAATTTCTCGATCCTGCAGCGCACGCTGCTGCTGGAATTCGAGCTGGTCGCATAGTGGGCGTCATGGTCGGGCTTGACCCGACCATCTCTTGCCGAATGAAGTTCCGATGCCTTCCTGTCTCGAGATTCTCGGGTCTGCGCTACGCTTCGCCCGAGAATGACGCCTCATTCGCCAACGAAAAAAGCGGCCTTGCGGCCGCTTCGTTCAAACCCGAGATGAAAACCCGCTCAGTTGGCGGCGAGCTTCTTCTCGAGGTCGCGCTTCAGGCCGAGAGCGCCGACCGAGAGGTCGTCGGCCGCAGCCTTGAGCAGGAAGGCGTCGAGGCCGCCGCGATGCTCGACCGAACGCAGGGCGTTGGCCGAGATGCGCAGGCGCACCGAACGACCGAGCGCGTCCGACTGCAGCGTTACATTGACGAGGTTCGGGCGGAAGACGGTCTTCGTCTTGCGGTTCGAGTGGCTGACGAGGTGGCCGCTCTGGGTGGCTTTCCCGGTCAGTTCGCAACGGCGGGCCATGGCAATCGTTCCTTGCATCCCCGGTTCGCTCAAATAAAAATGCCGACACGCGACGTGCCGGCCATCGAGCACCGGAAGTCAAATTGAGTTGGCGGTTCCATAGCCAAGGCTGTGAGCCACGTCAAGAAAAACTCCAAGCACCGCGATGGCAATCCATCAGCGTTAAGGGATCGTAAAGCGCCGGGCCGGATGCTTTCATCGGAAAGCTGCCCGAGGGTGGCGCTGCGGTCACGATTCGGACCGATTCACAATGCATGTCGCGGCATGATCGCGCCGCTCCGGAGGAACTGGATGAAGCCCGCCGTCGCATCGTCCCTGGCAGGTCTGATCCTCTCGATCTCTTTCGCCACCGCGGCGGTGGAGGCGGCGTCGCTCGACGCCAGATACGATGTCTCGCTGCTCGGCATCACCTTCGGCAAGGCCGGCCTGAGCGGCAGCATCGACGGCGCCAACTACAAGCTCGACCTCGTCGCCAAGCTGACCGGCGTGGTCGGCGGGGTGACCGGCGGCCGCGGCTCGGGCGCCGCGACGGGGGCGCTCGTCGGCGGCAAGCTCTCGCCCAAGACCTTCGCGGTGAGCGCGGCCAACTCCAGCGAGAGCCGCACCGTGCGGATGGCGCTCGCCGACAACAGCGTCGCCGGCATCGACATCGAGCCGCCGATCGACGAGAAGCCGGATCGCGTGCCGCTGACCGATGGCAACAAGCGCAACATCGTCGACCCGCTCAGCGCTTTCATCATGCCGGTCAACGGCAAGGGCAAGGACGCCTGCAACCGCACCCTGCCGATCTTCGACGGCGCGGCGCGCTACGACATCAAGCTCTCGAGCGCGGGCACCCGCCACGTCAAGCTCGACGGCTATAGCGGGCCGGTCTCGATTTGCCAGGCGCGCTATGTCCCCATCGCCGGCCACCGGGCGCTCCGGCCCAGCACCAAGTTCATGGCCGAGAACAAGGATATCACCACCTGGCTCGCGCCCGTGGCGGGCACCGATGTGATGGTGCCGGTGCGCATCTCGGTGAAGACGATGATTGGCACGGCGGTGATCGAGGCGTCGAGCTTCAAGGTCGATCCGGGCGTGACGGCGAGCGCGGCGCGGAACTGACGGGGATCTGCCGTCATGCTCGGGCTTGACCCCAGCATCTCTGAAACAAGAGCCTTCCCGTCATGAGATTCTCGGGTCGAAGCTGTGCTTCGCCCGAGAATGACGCCCGGCAGCAAGCCTTCAATGCGCCGCCGATTTCGAGAACAGGTTGATCACCATGACACCGGCGACGATCAGTGCCATGCCGCCGAGCGCGGGCAGGTCGAGCTTCTGGTCGAAAAGCACCAGCGCGATCAGGCTGATCAGCACGATCCCGACGCCCGACCAGATCGCATAGGCGATGCCGACGGGGATCGTCCGCAGGCACAGCGACAGGAAATAAAACGCGCAGAAGAAGGCCGCGACGGTGATCAGAGACGGCACCAGCCGCGTGAACTCGTTCGAGGCCTTCAGCGCCGAGGTGCCGATCACCTCGCTGACGATGGCGATGGCCAGGTAGAGATAGCTCATGCGGTCACGGCGTTCGTCCGGCGTTCCGAGGGAGCGCGGGACGCGCCGCGGTCATCCTCGAAAACCGGCCGGAAGAAGGAGCGCTCATAGCTGACGATGAAGCGGTCCTTTTCGTTCATCGCGAAGGCGGCCTGACATTCCGGGTCCGTGGCTGCGCGCTCGCGATACTCTTCATAGGCTGCGAGCGACGGGAAACTGAACATCGCCAGCGCGACGTTGGAGGTTCCTTCCGACGGCATGAAATAGCCGTGATGCACGCCGCCGAACTTCTCGACGAGCCGGATCCAGAGCTTGCCATAGGCCTCGAAGGCCGGAAGCTGATAGGGATCGACGATATAGCGCAGATGGCAGGTTATCATGCTCAGGCCACCTGCCGGCTCTCGAGGAATGCGCGCATCCGTTCTAGCGCCTTCTCGATGTTCTCCAGCGAGTTGGCATAGGAGAGGCGGATATAGCCCTCGCCATGGACGCCGAAATCCGGGCCGCCGATCGTGGCGACGCCGGCATCCTCCAGCAGGGCGGAGGCGAGCTTCTTCGCTTTCCAGCCGGTCCTGGAGACGTTCGGGAAGGCGTAGAAAGCGCCCTTCGGTACGGCGCAGGAGACGCCGGGCAGGCCGTTCAGCCCCTTCACCACCGCCTTCCGGCGCCTGTCGAACTCGGCCACCATGGCGTGGACGGCATCCTGCGGGCCGGTCAGCGCCGCCAGCCCCGCCCATTGCGCGGGGGCGTTGACGCAGGAATGCGAGTTGACCGCGAGCTTGCGGGCGTTGTCGTAGAGCGGCTTCGGCCAGACCGAGTAGCCCAGCCGCCAGCCGGTCATGGCGTAGGTCTTCGACCAGCCGTTGAGCAGGATCAGCCGGTCGCGGATCTCGGGATAGCTGAGCAGGCAGACGTGACTTTCGCCGTCATAGACCATCTGGTCGTAGATCTCGTCCGACATGATCGCGACGTCGGGGAACTTCGCCAGGCCTGCGACGAGCTTGTCGACCTCGCTCTTGGGCGTGACGCCGCCGGTCGGGTTGGCCGGCGAATTGACGATGAGCAGGCGCGTCCTCGGCGTGATCAGCGAGAGCGTCTCCTCGGCGGAGAAGGCGAAGCCGTTCTCCTCGCGGACCGGCACTGGGATCGGCGTCGCGCCGGTGTACTCGATCATCGAGCGGTAGATCGGGAAGCCGGGGTCCGGATACAGAATTTCCGCGCCGGGCTCGCCGAACATCAGGATCGCCATGAACATGGTGACCTTGCCGCCGGGCACGATCATCACGTTCTCCGGCGAGACCTCCACGGAAAAGCGCTTGTGCAGATCGGCGGCGACGGCCTCGCGCAGCGGCAGGATGCCGTTCGCCGGGGTGTAGCCGTGATGGCCGTCGCGCAGCGCCTTCACCGCCGCCTCGACGATATGCTCCGGCGTCGCGAAATCGGGCTGGCCGATGCCGAGATTGATGATGTCCTTGCCCTGCCGCTGCAGTTCCGTCGCCCGTGCCAGCACGGCGAAGGCGTTCTCCTCGCCGATTCGGGCGAAGGCGGGGGCGACATGGAGGGTCATGATGGCCTCGGGCGTGATCGTTTCCGGCGGCCTGCTTGCCAGCGGCCTTGGGCCACAGTCTTCGCCGGAAAGGGCGCTGCGATGCAAGCCCGCGCGACGGCCTGCGCCCCGACCATGCAAGGCGCGCATGAAAAATAGTATGATTTATCGTGACGGGCCCTCTTGCGGGCGAAGGGGCCGGACCGGATAATCGTCAAATCATTCTAAGAAAAGGCGCTGCCGCAAGGCCTTGACGGCAGCGCGGGAGAGGAGCGTTCGATGGCAAAGACCCCGGAGAGCAATGTGCCGCGGCAGGACCGCCCGGTGGCGGTTGCGAAGCGCAAGGCAAAGCGGCGCATCAAACCGGAACAGCTCCGCTCGAAGGCCTGGTTCGACAACCCCGCCAATGCCGACATGACCGCGCTCTATATCGAGCGCACCATGAATTTCGGCCTGTCGCGGGAAGAGCTGCAGTCGGGCCGGCCGATCATCGGCATCGCCCAGACCGGCTCCGACATCGCCCCGTGCAACCGGCATCATCTCGAGCTCGCCCCGCGCATCCGCGACGGCATCCGCGAGATGGGCGGCGTGCCCTTCGAGTTCCCGATCCATCCGATCCAGGAAACCTGCAAGCGCCCGACCGCCTCGCTCGACCGCAACCTGCAATATCTCTCGCTGGTCGAGATCCTCTACGGCTATCCGCTCGACGCCGTGGTTCTGACCACCGGCTGCGACAAGACCACCCCGGCGCAGATCATGGCTGCCGCGACGGTCGACATCCCTGCGATCGCGCTGCCGGGCGGGCCGATGCTGAACGGCTCCTTCCGCGGGGAGCGCACCGGCTCGGGCACCATCGTCTGGAAGGCGCGCCAGATGATGGCCGCCGGCGAGATCGACTATAAGGGCTTCGTCGACCTGGTCGCGTCGTCGGCACCGTCGGCCGGCCACTGCAACACCATGGGCACGGCCTCGACGATGAACGCGCTGGCCGAGGCGATGGGCATGACGCTGCCCGGCGCGGCGGCGATCCCCGCGCCCTACCGCGACCGCTACGAGATGGCCTATCTCACCGGCAAGCGCATCGTCGAGATGGTCTGGGAGGATCTGAAGCCTTCGGACATCCTGACCCGCGAGGCCTTCGAGAACACCATCGTCATCAACTCGGCGATCGGTGGCTCGACCAATGCGCCGATCCACGTCAACGCCATCGCCAAGCATATCGGCGTCAAGCTCGACAATGAGGACTGGACGAAGATCGGCTACGACACGCCGCTGCTGGTCAACATGCAGCCGGCCGGCGAATATCTCGGCGAGGATTATTACCGCGCCGGCGGTCTGCCCGCAGTGATCGCGGAGCTGCTCGCCAAGGGCAAGCTCAAGCCCGCCATCACGGCGAATGGCCGGACTCATGAGGAAAACTGCGCCGGGGCCTTCTCGGGCGATCGCGAGGTCATCAAGACCTATGACGCGCCGATGAAGAAGGAGGCCGGCTTCCTCAACCTCTCCGGCAATCTGTTCGACTCGGCGATCATGAAGACCAGCGTGATCACGCCGGAATTCCGCAAGCGCTATCTGGAGAACCCGAAGGACCCGATGGCCTTCGAGGGCCGCGCCATCGTCTTCGACGGGCCGGAGGACTATCACCACCGCATCGACGATCCGGCGCTCGCCATCGACGAGCACTGCATCCTGTTCATCCGCGGCGTGGGGCCGATCGGTTACCCCGGCGCGGCGGAAGTCGTGAACATGCGGCCGCCGGATTATCTCATCAAGAAGGGCGTCACCGCGCTCGCCTGCGTCGGCGACGGGCGCCAGTCCGGCACCTCGGGCTCGCCCTCGATCCTCAACGCCTCGCCGGAAGCGGCGACGGGCGGGGGGCTCGCGCTCCTCAAGATGGGGGACAAGGTCCGCATCGACCTGAAGAAGCGGACGGCCGACATCCTCATCTCCGACGCGGAGCTGGCCGAGCGCAAGGCCGCGTTCAAGGCGGCTGGCGGCTACAAATACCCGCCGAGCCAGACGCCCTGGCAGGAGATCCAGCGCAAGATCGTCGATGAGCTCTCCGAGGGCATGGTGCTGAAACCGGCGGTCAAGTACCAGAAGATCAACAAGAAATTCGGTATTCCGCGCGACAATCATTGAGCGGGGCGCCACAGGCGCCGTCATGCTCGGGCGAAGACCCGAGCATCTCTCGACGAAGAGGCTCCAATGCCTGCTCCGGTCAGAGTTTCTCGGGTCGCTGCTTCGCATCGCCCGAGAATGACGGACCAGGCGGCATTCGCCGCGCGCAACGGCCCCCGCCGGCTAATGCGCGCGGATGGGGCTGACAAACGGGTCGGCGCTCGACACTATGCCAGCCCGCAGCTCCCGCTGATCTGAAACGATTTAAAATGAGCTATTCCCCGCAGGTCGAAACCTTCCGCAAGCTGCATGAGGGCGGCTGCTTCGTGATGCCCAACCCCTGGGATCTCGGCTCGGCGCGCTGGCTGCGCGGGCAGGGATTCAAGGCGCTGGCCTCGACCAGTGCGGGCTTCGCCTTCACGCAAGCGCGGGCCGATCAGGATGTGCCGCGCGACATGATGCTCGCCCATCTCGCCGAATTGGTGAAGGCGGTGCCGGATCTGCCGGTCAATGCCGATTTCGAGAACGGCTATGCCGATACGCCCGATGGCGTCGGGGCCAACGTCAAGCTCTGCGTCGCGACCGGCGTCGCCGGGCTCTCGATCGAGGATGCCACGGGCCGCGAGGCAGAGCCGCTCTATCCGTTCGAGCTTGCGGTCGCGCGGGTGAAGGCGGCGCGCAAGGCGATCGACGAGACCGGCTCGGGCGTGCTGCTGACGGCGCGCGCCGAATGCTTCCTGACCGGCCATCCCGAAGCGCTGAAGGAGTCGGTGCGCCGCATCAAGGCCTATGCGGCGGCGGGCGCCGACGTGCTCTACGCGCCGGGACCGAAGACGGCCGACGACATCCGCACGATCGTCGATGCGGCCGGCGGCAAGCCGGTCAATGCGCTGGTCTATGGCGATTTCGGCCTCTCCGTCGCCGATATCGCTGCGGCCGGTGCGCGGCGCATCTCGATCGGCGGGGCGCTGGCGCGGGCGGCCTGGGCCGCCTTCATCGAGGCGACGCGGCTGATCGCCGAGGAGGGCAGCTTCAAGGGCTTCGCCAATAATGGCCCCTCGGCGCCGCTCAATCCCTTCTTCCGTGGGGATCTCGAGGCGCGTTCGTGAGCGGCGTGCTGCTGATCGCGCCGGAGTGGCTTGGCCATAGCGGGCTCTGGCAGATCGACGCCAAGGGCAAGCGCAAGGCTGTTGATGCCGAGGATATCGGACTGTCGGAGAAACTCGCCGACCGGCTCGAAGCCTGGATGGATTCCTTCGACGCGATCTATGACGAAGACGACGAGGCGGCCTCCGATTTCCCAAGCGAGGTCGAGCGGTTGGCCTGGGAGGCCGAAGGGCACGCCATCGCGGATGCGGTCGCTCGCGAGCTGGGTGCGGGCTGGGACATCCGGCAGGATTTGACCGGTTGGCGGGAAAAGGGAAAGTCATGACCTCGTTGCAGAACTGGAAGCCCGTGCCGTTCCCGCCGGCGAAGGTGCTGGAAGGGCGCTATTGCCGGCTGGAGCCGCTCGACGTCGGCAGGCATCTCGACGACATCTGGGCCGCGACGACCGGCCACGATCAGATCTGGGACTGGCTGCCGGCCTATCCGCCGAAGAGTAAGGACGAATACCGCGCTTTGCTCGAATCGATGGTGGCGAAAGCCGGCATCGTGCCGCTCGCCGTGATCGACAAGGCCGACGGCAAGGCCAAGGGCCATCTCTGGATCATGGAGATCCGCCCCGAGCAAGGCGTCTTCGAAGTCGGCTGGATCACCTATTCGCCGGCGCTGCAGCGCACGCGGGTGGCGACGGAAGCGATCTACCTTGTCGGCGATTATGGCTTCTCGCTCGGCTATCGCCGCTATGAATGGAAGTGCAACAATCTGAACGAGCCCTCGAAGCGCGCGGCGTTGCGCTTCGGCTTCCAGTATGAGGGGCTGTTCCGCCAGCACATGGTGGTGAAGGGCGCGAACCGGGATACGGCCTGGTTCTCCATCATCGATTCCGAGTGGCCGGCGCGTGCGCGCGCTTTCCAGGCTTGGCTCGCGCCCGACAATTTCGATGCGCAGGGCCAGCAGAAGGCGTCGCTCACCGATATCGCCAAGGTCCAGGCCTGACGATGACGCCGCGCCGCGCCACGCCTGCCGATATTCCGGCGATCGTCGCGCTGACGGAGGCAGCCTATCTGCCGAACGAGGCGATCATCGGCGTGCCCTCGCTGCCGCGCCTCGCGGACTATCACGAGGTGCTGGCCAAGCACGAGGTCTGGCTGGTCTATGGCGAAGCGGGGCTCGATGCCGCGCTGGTGCTGGAGATCGAGCCGGAGGATTTCACGATCTGGAGCATTGCGGTGTCGCCGCAGGCCGCGGGCCGCAAGCTCGGCGCGGCGCTGATGGACTTTGCCGAGGCGCGGGCGCGGACGCTCGGCTACGCCTCGATCCATCTCTATACGCACGCGAAGCTCAGCCAGCGCATCGGCTGGTATGAGCGTCTCGGTTTCACCATCACGCATCATGAGGACATGGCCGACCGGCGGCTCACTCATATGCGCAAGACATTTTCCAAAGCCGGCTAAAAAGAGGACGAAGGCATGGCGGGTCGTTTGAAGGGTAAGGTCGCGGTGGTCACTGCCGCGGGGCAGGGCATCGGCCGCGCGATCGCCGAGGCTTTCGTTGCGGAAGGCGCCACGGTCTGGGCGACGGACAAGGACGTCACCCTGCTCGAAGGCATTCCGAAGGCGAAGAAGCGCAAGCTCGACGTGCTTTCGACCAAGGCCGTCAACGCCTTCGCCGAGAAGGTCGGGCCGATCGACATCCTCGTCAACGCTGCCGGCTTCGTCCATCATGGCACGGTGCTCGACACCGACGACAAGGCCTGGGACTTCTCCTTCGACCTCAACGTCAAGGCGATGCACCGCACGATCCAGGCTTTCCTCCCGGGCATGCTGGCCAAGGGCGCAGGCTCGATCGTCAACATTGCCTCCGGCGCCGGCTCGGTGCGCGGCATCCCGAACCGCTATGCCTATGGCGCGACCAAGGCGGCCGTGATCGGGCTGACCAAGGCCGTCGCGGCGGACTTCATCAAGAAGGGCATCCGCTCGAATGCGATCTGCCCGGGGACGATCCAGTCGCCCTCGCTCGACCAGCGCATCAAGGATCTGGCGGCGGCGACCAATGTCACCGAGGCGGCGGCGCGGCAGGCCTTCATCGATCGCCAGCCGATGGGCCGGCTCGGCACGGCGGAGGAGATCGCCTGGCTCGCGGTCTATCTCGCCTCCGACGAAGCGACCTACACCACCGGCCAGATCCACCTCGCCGATGGCGGCTTCGCGCTCTGACGCGCACACAAAAACTCAAGGGAGGTCAGGGTGCATATCCTCGTTCTCGGCGGCGCCGGCATGGTCGGGCGCAAATTCATCGAGCGGCTGGCGCGCGATGGCGGGCTGGGCGGCAAGCCGGTCACCCGCGTGACGGCGCAGGATGTCGTGCCGGCCTCGCCGCCGCCGGCCGCACCCTTCGATTTCGAGGCGGTGGTCTCCGATCTGTCGGTCGAGGGCGCGGCCGAGACGCTGATCGCGACGCGGCCCGAATTGATCGTCCATCTTGCGGCGATCGTCTCCGGCGAGGCGGAGGCCGATTTCGACAAGGGTTATCGGATCAATCTCGACGGCACGCGCTACCTGTTCGAGGCGATCCGTCGAATCGAGGGCTATACGCCGCGCCTCGTCTTCACCTCTTCCGTCGCGGTGTTCGGTGCGCCCTTCCACGACAAGATCGAGGATGAGTTCTTCACCACGCCGCTGACCAGCTACGGCACGCAGAAGGCGATCGGCGAGCTTCTGCTCTGCGACTATTCGCGGCGCGGCTTCTTCGACGGCGTCGGCATCCGCCTGCCGACGATCTGCGTAAGGCCGGGCAAGCCGAACAAGGCGGCCTCGGGCTTCTTCTCCAACATCATTCGCGAGCCCCTGAACGGCGAGGAGGCCGTGCTGCCGGTCTCCGACCAGGTGCGGCACTGGCACGCCTCGCCCCGTTCGGCCGTCGGCTTCCTCGTCCATGCCGCGACGATGGACACCACGAAAATCGGCCCGCGCCGGGCGCTGACCATGCCGGGCTATTCCTGCACCGTCGCCGAGCAGATCGAGACGCTGCGCAAGGTGGCGGGCGAGAACGTCGTGAAGCGGATCAAGCGGGTGCCTGATCCGGTGATCGATGGGATCGTCGCCGGCTGGCCGCGCAATTTCGACCCCCAGCGCGCGCTGGCGCTTGGCTTCAAGGCAGAGTCGAATTTCGAGGAGATCATCCGCGTGCATATCGAGGACGAACTGCACGGGACCTTCGTGAAGTGACTTTGCCGGCCTCAGGGCCGTCAGCATCACGCTTCCATCTGCGGCACGCCCGGCCTTGAGCCGGGCGTGTTCTTTTTTCAAGCTCCGGTGCGCTCAGGCCGCACAGGTCTCGCTCTGCGACTGCTGGAGCCGTGCCGGAAGCTCCGGCTCCGCATCGGCGGATGTCCTGGCCTCGAGCTCGGGCGCATGGGCCCAGCCGGTGGCGCCCCAGCTCTTCAGCGCCGCCCAGGTCGAGCGGTCGAGCCGGAACTGCTCGCAAGGGAACAGCCCGCCCCGCGCCGGCAGCGACTTGAGGAAGGAGCCCTCCGGCCGGAAGCCGGACTTCTCCAGGACCCGCCGCGAAGCCGGATTGATGACGCGGGTATCGGCCTCGATCGCCGGCACGTCGACCAGCGAGAACAAGGTGTCGATCAGCCCCTGCACCGCCTCCGTCGCATAGCCCTTGCCCCAATGCTGGGTGCCGAGCCAGTAGCCGATGAAGGGCGTGCCCGAGGCCTGCCGGTGCGCGCCGATCATGCCGATCAATTCGTTGGGCTTCGCGCGCGGGGTGACCGCCAGCACGAGGTGCTCGCCCAGCGCATTGCCCTTGCGCATCGCGAAGATGAAGGGTTCGACCGCCTCGGGCGGGTAGGGATGCGGGATATTGGCCGTCATCTCCGCCACGGCCTTCTCACCGGCCTGGCGCAGGATGGCGGCGGCATCCGCCATACGCGGCCAGCGCAGCCAGAGACGCCGGGTCTCGAGCCGGAAGACATCGTCGCGGGTCAATTCGGGGAACATTCTCGTCTCTCCGTCGGCGCAAACGAAAAAAGGGAGCTGGGACTTCGGTCCCATCTCCCCTTCGCTGACCTTCGGGAGACCCATTTCGGGCCTTCAACCCTTGATCCGTTCGGTTCGATGGAACCGGCGGATCGAGAGAATTCCCTATCCGCCTTTTACTCTGCGGCCTCTTGGGCCGGGACTACGTTCACGAAAGCTCGGCCGAGTTTCGTCGTGAATCGGACGCGGCCGTTCGTCGTCGCAAAGAGGGTATGGTCTTTGCCCATGCCAACGTTCGCGCCGGCATGCCACTTGGTGCCGCGCTGACGAATAATGATGTTGCCGGCAACGACGGCCTGATCGCCGAAGCGCTTCACGCCGAGTCGCTTGCTTTCGGAATCGCGGCCGTTACGCGACGAGCCGCCTGCCTTTTTGTGAGCCATAACGCCCTACCTCAAAACTTCTCGTGTCTCTCTAACCCGAATCGGCGGCGAAAGCCACCCGGTTCGGATACGAAATGCCGGAGCACCATTCTGTCAGGAGCGACAGGCCGAGGACGTAAGCCTTCGGCGATGGCGATCCGGCGTGGATATCGACGCCGGGAAACCCGGTCTCAGGCCTCGGACGCCTCGTCCTTGGCCTTCTTGGCAGGGGCCTTCTTGGCCGCGGCCTTCTTCGGCTTCTCGGCATCCTCGCCGGCCTCGGCCTTGGCGGCCTTCGGAGCAGCCTTCGCCTTGGCGGCGACCGGAGCAGCGGCGGCATCGCCCTTCTTCATCTCCGGCTGCTTGCCGCCGGTGAGGATGTCGGTGATGCGGATGACGGTCAGCTCGGCGCGGAAGCCGCGCTTGCGCTTCGAGTTCTGGCGGCGGCGCTTCTTGAAGGCGATGACCTTCTCGCCACGGGCCTGCTCGACGATCTCACCGACGACGGTGATCTCGGAGAGGGCCTTGGCGTCGAGCGTGGTCTTCTCACCTTCGGTGAGCATCAGCACGGAGCCGAAAGCGACGGTGTCGCCCGGGTTGCCCTCGATCTTGGCAGCGGTGATCTTGTCGTTGGCGGCGACGCGGAACTGCTTCCCGCCGGTCTTGATGACTGCGAACATTTTGTCCTCCATGTTCGGCCCCGCCCTGTCACGGCCTCCGGACTGGAAGCGCATGCGGGACGGCTTTTTGGCAGTCGATTGCGTGGTCTGGTTTGCTCTTGCCGGCACGCGACGCAGCGCACATGCCAAAAGAGATCGGGCGCGGGTTTCCCCACGCCGGACGGTGCTCGATAGTCGGGCTCTCCGCGAAGGTCAAGCGAAAGCGGCGGGGGACGATCGATTTCTCCCGCCCGGGAGGCTTGCCCCTCGGGCGTGGCTTGTGTAGTAAGCGCCTCGCTTCGACCGATAGCGACCGCGGACAGGTGGCAGAGTGGTTGAATGCACCGCACTCGAAATGCGGCATACCTGCAAGGGTATCGGGGGTTCAAATCCCTCCCTGTCCGCCATCATCCCGCCAAGGGATTGAGACCATCGATATCACCGCGCCTGACCTGATCCGTTCCCGGCTTGCGCTGGGAAAGTGGGCGAAAGCCCGCAAAGGTTGACGCAATCATCATGCGTGCGCGCCGACCGCGTCCTCGTTCTTTTTCAGCACGCCGAACGACGCATGCAGCAGCTCTCCTCAGGCCGGCGCGGAATACGCTTCGGCGCCAAATGGGATAACATTTAGGAAGCGGGAATGGCCAAGCGTACGAAATCCAAAGCTCTCGATACCGAGTTCACGATGTTCGATGTCATCTATGAGGATGGGTCGAGAACCTCCAACCGACGCGTTCCGACAGCGCTGCTCGGGGGGCTTGATGGCGATGAGCCGGCCAAGGCGGCAATCCTGGAGCAGGACCAGATCATCTCCGAGAAGTCGGGCAAGCCGCCCTTGGCGATCGCGACCCTCGTCCGGTCGACGAAGGCAGCGGCCGAGCCAGAGAAGCGCAAGGATGACCGCAAGAAGCGCAGTGCGTGATCGGCGAGGAGTTGGATAGGCCAGCAGATGCCGGCGAATCGCCACCGGCCGCAGAGAAGACGTGCGGGGCTCGGTCTTTCTTCCCGCCGATCCGTTCGTAGAAGCCGAGCCCGGTGAGCCGCCCCAGGTTCGCGGGAGGCCCCGACTCCCAAGAGGGCGGGGCTCTGACGAGCAAGGCGACGAATACGTTCTCGCCTGAGATGCCTGCTTGCGCGGTGCCCGCTGGGTCGTGTCAGCCGGGCGTTTTACACGCTGGCGCGGAGCCGGCGTCAGATCTCGGACAAACGGGCTCCAAAGCAGCTGGAAACGAACCGGGGTCGGACCGATCTTCGGCAGGCAACGCCAAGTCCGAACGCCGGCAGTTGCTGTGACGCATTAACCATTAACGGGGTTTTAACTTTTCGAAAGCCCGAAAGCCGCGCTATTTTGTTAAGGAGTTGTTAACCATACGGCGGCCCCGGCATGCGTATCAGAGCCAGGTTGATCCTTTCGATTGTTGCTCTGCTTGCGCATTTTTCGATGCCGATCTCCTCGGCCGCGGCCGGTGCGACCCAAGCCGAGCGCCTGCCGGTCGCAGAGCCTGCCGCATTCGCCCGGATCGGCGGGCAAGCGAGGCCGATGATCGGCTGGACCCTGTTTTGCCAGGCGCAGCCGCTCGAGTGCAGCGAAACGCGGCTCGCTCCGGTGGCGGTGATCCTCACGCCGGACTCATGGGCGGAGCTCAACGCCATCAACGCCTTGGCCAACAAGCAGATCAAGCCGATCGGCGACGACGACCATTACGGGATCTCCAAAATGGGGATCCCCAATTGGTGGACTTACCCCGATGACGGATCCGGCAATTGCAATGACTATGTGCTGCTCAAGCGGCGGCTCCTCATCGAGGCCGGGTGGCCGAAATCCGCGCTGCTCATGACGGTCGTCGTTACCCCCGAGGGTGAAGGGCATCTGGTTCTGACAGTCCGGACGGACCGGGGCGACCTCATCCTCGATAATGTGCGCGAGAAGATTCTGGTCTGGAACAAGGTCGGCTACCGCTTTGTGAAGCGGCAATCCGCCGCGAACCACAATGTCTGGCTTTCGATCGAGGCCGACGAGCTTGCTCCCGCGACATCCGCGGCCTCGTCGCGGGTCAGCAGTCGTTGAGGCTCCAGTATTTGCTCACGAGCTCTCTGTCATCGTCGTCCAGGACGGCGAAAGTGCCGGGGATCACGACGAAAAACCGTTGCGCCGATTTTCCCGACGCGGCGACTCGGCCGCATACGGCGAACCCCGGCATCCGCCTGCTCGGGCGAATTCTCAGATCGGACATCCTGGCTGCCGGCCCCAGTCGCCGGTTCAGTGCTTCCTGAGTGAGACGCGGAACGTCGCCGCGCGTCGCGGGAGCTTCTCCTGGAGCAGCGGCAAGCGTGATCTGCAGGGCTGTGAGGATGGCCGCGGTCCAGCTCGTCATGGCGAAAGCATCTTTGCTGTGGTGGCGCCGGGCAAGAGCAGGGCTCCAGCCCAGAGAAACGCCGACGCCCAGTTCGAGAGATGGAAGGCGAGGGGTGGCATAGCCGACAGACCCGCGACGAGCGGGACCGTCGCGCGCAACGGCCCGAAAAAGCGGCAGCCGACGATACCGAGCCAACCCCATTGCCGAAAGAATGCTTCTGCGCGGCCCATCAATGCAGGATGGCGCAATGCGAAGCGCGAGCGCCGCATCGTTGCCTCGTACCGCCTTCCGAGCCAGTAGGAGACCCAGTCTCCCAGCGCAGCCCCTATGGAGATCGCGATCCAGATGGGCAGAAAGGCGATGCCGCTGGCGCCTATCAGGCCGCCGATCGCCAGCAATAGAGCTGTGCCGGGAATGATCAGGGAGACGAAGGCAAGGGATTTGAGGAAAGCCAGAAGAAACGCAATCGGCGCCGCCCAGGCTTCGTGAGCCTGAATAAAGGACAGAACGGGCGCAATCCACTCATTGAGGATCGCGAGGACGCCGTGGTTTGCGAGGGTGTCCTTCAATCCGTCAGCCCCGTTGGCGCTTGCGTCGTTGCGGCTTTAGCAGGCCGGTTTATCCGGGCAAGCGGTGTGGTGCGAGATGAAGAGCTGCCTTCCGGTGCCACCTTTAGTCCTCGCCTCGCGCGGCCGCAAACGTCGTCACGGCACCCTCGGCTGCAGGCGCGCATTCATGCAATCGGATCCGGCTGCTGAAGCGGGAGATGAGCCTGTAAAGTCCAGGCTCGGGGTGGCTCGACGGTGAGCTGCCGGAGTGCTACACACGGTCGATAGGATAGGCATTAAGCTATTGATCTTACTCGGTAAGAGGCGCGGAAAGCCACATCCATCCCTCTCCGCCACTTCCGCATTGCGCGCAGTTGCCATGGGGTTGCTGTGCACGGGCTGTTTTCATGCGCGTTGACGTCCTGGGACTTCAGGCTTTCGTCGCCATAGCCGAGCGCGGCAGCTTCCGCGCTGCCGCCTCCCATCTCAATCTCTCCCAGACCGCGCTCAGCCATCGCATCCGCAAGCTGGAGGAGATGCTCGGCACGCCGCTTTTTCTGCGCACGACCCGGCAGGTCTCCCTGACCGCCGCCGGCACGACGCTGCTGCCGCGGGCGCGGCGCATCTTCGAGGATCTCGGTTCCGCACTCGACGAAGTCCGGATCGATCTGCAGGAAGGGGACGATCAGGTCTCGGTCGGCTGTCTGCCGACCGTCGCGGTGCATTGCATGCCGTCGGTCATCGCCGCCTTCGCCAGGCGCCATCCCGGCGTCGGGGTGAGGGTCCACGACAATTCGGCGTCCGAGATCGCCGGCAAGGTCCAGTCCGGCGAGGTCGAGTTCGGCGTCACCATCGTTGCCGCCAATCGCTGGGATCTGGAGCTGAAGCCGGTCGTGAAGGAGCCCTTCGTTCTGGTCAGCCATCGCGACATGCCGCTGGCCCAGGCCGCTTCGCTGACATGGGCGCAGTTGCAAGGCGAGCCGCTGGTGCGGATCAGCGCCGAAACCGGCAACCGCATCCTCATCGACGATGCGCTGGGCGCACGGCGCGAGAGCCTGACCTGGCGCTACGAGGTCCAGCGGGTGGTCACGGCGGTCAGCCTGGTGCGCTCCGGCATCGGCTACGCGATCGTCCCTCAGCTCGCGCTCGACGCGGTCGAGGCCGGCGGGCTGGTGGCGGTGCCGCTGCGTTCGCCGACCGTCACGCGCACGCTGGGCATCGTCACGCGCAAGACCGTGCCGCTGCGGCCCGTGGCGCGCGATCTTCTCTCGTTGCTGAGCCAGGCCCTGAAGCGCAGCATCACGCCGCGCCGAGATGAATGAAATTAATCAATCGCTGCATTCTTATCATTTGATGAGGGAATGAGGCTGCTCCACCTTTGCCGCGGGAGAAAACGCACAAGGGAGTGGCGGCGATGGCTGGTTCGGCCAGGATCGCATTCATCGGCTATGGCGAGGTCGGCCAGACGTTCTCGCGCGGATTCCTGGCCCATGGCGTGGCCGGGATTCACGCCTATGACCTGCTTTTCGGCAGCGGGCCTGGCAGCAGGCTCGAGGAAGCGGCGCGCCGGATCGGCGTGACCTGCGCCGACACAGCCGAACGGGCTTGCACTGAGGCCACCTTCGTCTTCTCGGCCGTTACGGCGGACCGCACCGAGGCGGTGGCCGCCGAGGCCGCAAGCTGGCTGAAGCCCGGCCAGATCTTCGTCGATGTCAATTCGGCCGCGCCCACGACCAAGCAGCGGGCGGCGCAGGCGATCGCGGCAAGCGGCGCCGATTATGTCGAGGCGGCGGTGATGGCGCCGGTGCTGAAGCCCGGCCTGCGGGTCCCGATCCTCGCCGGCGGCCCGAAGGCGGTGGATGCGGCCGAGGCGCTCAACCGACTCGGCATGAACCTGACACCGGTCTCCGAAATCTTCGGACGGGCATCGGCGATGAAGCTCTGCCGCAGCATCGTCATCAAGGGACTGGAGGCGCTGATGGTGGATTGCGCCGCCGCCTGCGAGGCCTGGGACGTCAAGGATCCCGTCTTCGCCAGCCTGCACGAGACCTTTCCCTCCATCGATTTCCATGCGCTCGCCGCCGATATGCGCGAGCGTGTCGCGACCCACGGCATCCGGCGGGCGGCGGAGATGCGCGAGGCAGCCGAGATGCTCGCCGCCGCCGGCCTCGAACCCGGCCTCGCCAGCGCCATCGCGGACGCCCAGCAGCGCGGGGCGCGCGCCAAGCCGGCGGCAGGAGCCTGAGGCCATGGCCCAGATCGCCATTCCCTGCATGCTGATCCGCGGCGGCACCTCGAAGGGAGCCTATTTCCTGCGCGGCGACCTGCCGGCTGACAATGCGGCGCGGGACGCATTCCTGCTTGCGGTGATGGGCTCGCCCGACAAGCGGCAGGTCGATGGGCTCGGCGGCGCGCATCCGCTGACGAGCAAGGTCGCGATCGTCTCGCCGTCCAGCGAGCCGGGCTGCGACATCGATTTCCTGTTCGCGCAGGTCGGCATCGAGACGGCGCAAGTCGATACGACACCGAATTGCGGCAACATCCTCGCCGGCATCGGGCCCTTTGCCCTGGCGCGCGGTTTGGTCAAGGCGCAGGGCGCGCGCACGACCGTCCGGGTCCGCACCATCAACACCGGCACCATCGCCGATCTGACCATGGATACGCCCGATGGCGAGGCGAGCACCGAGGGCAGCGCGCGCATCGATGGCGTGCCGGGGACCTCGGCGCCGATCGATATCGGCTTTCTCGATGCCGAGGGCTCGGTCTGCGGCGCGCTGCTGCCGACCGGCCATGTCGTCGATGTGATCGAGAGCGTGCCGTGCACGCTGATCGACAATGGCATGCCGGTGATCGTGATGCGCGCGGCCGATATCGGACGCAGCGGCTACGAGTCGCGCGAAGAGCTCGACAAGGATAGGGAGCTGAAGCAGCGGATCGAGCGCATCAGGCTCGCAGCCGGGCCGCTGATGAATCTGGGCGATGTTTCCGGGAAGGTCGTGCCGAAGATCGCGCTCGTCGCGCCGCCGCAGGCCGGTGGCGCGATCTGCACGCGCAGCTTCATCCCGCATGAATGCCACGCCTCGATCGGTGTTTTCGCGGCAGTGACGGTCGCGACCGCGGCCGTGCTGCCGGGTTCGCCGGCGGCGTCCGTCGCGGCGATGCCCGAGGGCCGCGAGCGCTCGCTCTCGGTCGAGCATCCCACGGGGGAGTTCACGGTGACACTCACGGTCGGCGGCACGGCCGAGCGGCCTGTGGTCGAGCGGGCCGGGCTCCTGCGCACCGCACGCATCCTGATGGAGGGCCGCTCCTTCGTGCCGGCGAGCGCCCTGGCCGCACATGCGGGCAGCGCCCGCCATGCCGCCGAATGAGTTGAGAGAGGGTTGAGGTTTCGATGGCGAACGCGCAGAAGACGGGTCTCGTGATCACCGCCCATCCGGGCGATTTCGTCTGGCGCGCGGGCGGCGCCATCGCGCTGCATGCGAAGCGCGGGATGCGGGTGAAGATCCTCTGCCTGTCCTATGGCGAGCGCGGCGAGAGCCAGTTCGCCTGGAAGAAGGCTGGCGTCAGGATGGAGGAGGTCAAGGCCCAGCGCCGGGAGGAGGCCGAGGCTGCGGCCGAACTGCTCGGCGCCGAGATCGAGTTCATGGACGCAGGCGACTATCCGCTGCGCACCACGCCGGAGATGCTCGACCGCGCCATCGACATCTTCCACGAATTGGGGCCGAGCTTCGTGCTGACCCATGCACTCGAAGACCCCTACAATGTCGACCATCCCGAGGCGGCGCGCTTCGCCCAGGAGGCCCGCATCATCGCGCAGGCGGCCGGCCACAAGCCCGATCCGGAGCGTGCCTATGCCGCCCCGCCGGTCTTCCTGTTCGAGCCGCACCAGCCCGAGCAATGCGACTTCAAGCCGAATGTCATCCTCAACATCGACGAGGTCTGGGAGGTGAAGCGCCGGGCCTTCGAGATCCTCGCCGCGCAGAAGCATCTCTGGGAATATTACACCCGCGTCGCGCTCAATCGCGGCATGCAGGGCGGCCGCAACTCCGGCAAGGCGATGACCTATGGCGAGGCCTATCAGCGGCTGTTTCCGGAAGCGCTGGAGGCGCTGGCATGACCCGGTGGGCATCCGCGCCCGCCAGTCCAAGGAAGACGAAAAACCTAGACGATTGGCGGCTGGCGAAGGCGGACGGGATATGTAGGCTATGCGCAAAGGCCCTGCCAAAGCGGGCCGCGTCCATCGCGACGGCGATGAGAACGAAGAACGGCTTCGCAGAGAGCCAATTCAGGGGAAGGGAACGGACATGACGGTTCGCAGGACGTTACTCGGTGGCATGCTCGGGCTGGCGCTGGCCGCCTCGACGAGCGGGTTTGCGCTGGCGCAGGAGGCGGTGAAGATCGGCCTGATCCTGCCGATGACGGGGCCTTTCGCCTCGACCGGCAAGCAGATCGATGCCGCGGTGAAGCTCTTCCTCGCCAGGGAAGGCGCCACCCATGGCGGTCGCAAGCTCGAAGTGATCCTCAAGGACGATGCCGGCAACGCCGATGCGACGCGGCGCCTCGCCCAGGAGCTGGTCGTCAACGAAAAGGTCTCGGTGCTTGCCGGCTTCGGGCTGACGCCGCTTGCCATGGCGACCGCACAGATCGCGACGCAGGCCAAGGTGCCGGAGATCGTGATGGCGGCGGCGACCGCCTCGATCACCGAGGCCTCGCCCTATATCGTGCGGACCTCCTTCACCTTGCCGCAGGCTTCCGAGCCGATGGCCAACTGGGCCGCCAAGAACGGCATCAAGAAGGTCTTCACCGTCGTCACCGATTACGGGCCGGGCATCGATGCCGAAACCTCCTTCGCCAACACGTTCAAGGAGGCCGGTGGGACCGTCGAGAGCGTGCGCATCCCGCTGCGCAATCCGGATTTCGCGCCCTTCCTCCAGCGCGTCTCGGAGGCCAAGCCCGACGCGCTCTTCGTCTTCGTGCCGTCGGGCGTCGGCGCGCAGTTCATGAAGCAGTTCATCGAGCGCGGCCTCGACAAGGCCGGCGTCAAGCTGATCGGCACCGGCGACGTGGTCGATGACGACATCCTCGAAGGCATGGGCGATGTCGCGCTCGGCGCCATCACCACGCACCACTATTCGGCCGCACATGACAGCCCGGCGAACAAGGCCTTCGTCGAAGCCTTCCAGAAGGCCAATCCCGGCATGCGCCCGAACTTCATGGCGGTCGGCGGCTATGACGGGATGAAGCTGATCGCCAAGGCGCTCGACGCGACCAAAGGCGACGCCAGCGGCGACAAGCTGATCGCGGCGATGAAAGGCGCCTCCTGGGAGAGCGTGCGCGGGCCGGTGAAGATCGACCCCGACACCCGCGACATCATCCAGAACATCTATGTCCGCAAGACGCAGAAGCTCGGCTCCGAGCTGCACAATGTCGAGTTCGAGACGATCAAGGACGTCAAGGACCCGGTGAAGGCCCGCAAGTGACGGGCTTTCCGACGGCGGCGGATCGACGCGCATGCTGACCATCCTGTTCGACGGCATCGCCTATGGGATGGTGCTGTTCGTTCTCGGCTGCGGGCTCTCCGTGACCATGGGGTTGATGAATTTCGTCAACCTCGCCCACGGCGCCTTCGCGATGCTCGGCGGCTATGTCGCCGTGCTGGCGATGCAGCGGCTCGGCCTGCCGTTCCTGGCGAGCCTGCCGCTCGCCTTCCTCGCGGCGGCGCTGGTCGGCGTCGTGCTGGAGCGGCTGATCTACCGGCCGATGTATACGAAAAGCCATCTCGATCAGGTGATGTTCTCGATCGGGCTGGTCTTCATGGCGGTGGCCGGCACGGACTGGCTGATGGGCTCGACCCAGCAGTTCATCCGCCTGCCGGACTGGCTGCAGGGGCGCTTCGAGGTCGCCGGCATCGGCATCGGCCGTTATCGGCTCTTCGTCATCGTCGTCTGCGGCCTGCTCGCCGTCTCGCTGCAATGGGGCTTCACCCGCACCCGCTTCGGCAGCCGGCTGCGCGCGGCGGTCGACGATGCGCGGGTGGCGCGCGGTCTCGGCATCCCCGTCAACCGCCTGTTCGCACTGACCTTCGCGCTTGGATCGGGGCTGGCGGGATTGGGCGGCGCGCTCGGCATCGAGCTGATGGGCCTCGACCCGACCTTCCCGCTGAAATTCATGATCTACTTCCTGATCGTCGTCACGGTCGGCGGCACGTCCAGCATCACCGGGCCGTTCTTCGCCGCGATGCTGCTCGGCGTCGCCGATGTCGTCGGCAAGTATCTCGTGCCGCAGGTCGGCGCCTTCATCATCTACGCGCTGATGGTCGTGCTGCTGATCACTCGGCCGCACGGGCTGTTCGCGAAGGCGCGGGCATGACGATGCCCGTGTTCGAGACACGCGTCCGGCAGGCGCTGTTCGCCTCGCGGCGCTGGCATCCGGCCGAAATCGTCTTCTGGTGTCTCGCCTTCGCGGCCTTCCTGCTGTTCCCGCGCAACCTGCTGCTGCTCAACGAGATCGCGATCCTCGCGCTGTTCGCGCTCTCGCTCGATCTGATCCTCGGCTATGCCGGCATCGTCTCGCTGGGACACGCCGCCTTCCTCGGCATGGGCGCCTATGCGGCCGGGTTGCTCGCCAAACATGTCTCGGCCGATCCGTTTGCCGGGCTGTTGGCCGGCATGGGAGCGGCCGGGTTGCTCGGCCTCGTCACCAGCCCGCTCGTCTTGCGCGGCACCGATCTCACCCGGCTGATGATCACGCTCGGCGTGGCGCTGATCCTCTACGAGCTGGCGAATTCGCTGAGCGCGCTGACCGGCGGCGCCGACGGTTTGCAGGGCATCATGATGGCGCCTGTGCTCGGCCTGTTCGATTTCGATATTTTCGGCCGCACCGCCTATCTCTATTCGCTCAGCGTCCTCTTCCTGCTGTTCCTGATCGCAAGGCGGGTGGTGCATTCGCCCTTCGGCCTGAGCCTGCGCGCGATCCGCGACAATCCGCTGCGGGCCGCGGCCTCGGGAGTTCCGAATGATCGGCGTCTTGCCGCCGTCTACACGCTCGCGGCGGCCTATGCCGGGGCGGCGGGCGCGCTGCTTGCCCAGACGACGCAATTCGTCTCGCTCGACGTGCTCGATTTCCACCGCTCGGCCGATCTGATGCTCGTGCTGATCATCGGCGGCGCCGGCTATCTCTATGGCGGGCTGATCGGGGCGATCGCTTTCAAGCTGCTGCAGGACCTGATCGCGAGTTTCACGCCGCAATACTGGATGTTCTGGATCGGGCTCTTCCTCGTGCTCTTCGTGCTCGGTGGACGCGAGATGATCCATGGCGCGGTCAAGGCCGTTGCGGCACGCTTCGCCCGGCTCGGCAAGGGAGCGGCCCGATGAGCGCGGTGCTGCAAACCTTCGACCTGTCCAAGAGCTTCGGCGGCATCACCGCGACCGATCATGTCGATTTCACGCTCGCGAAGGGCGCGCGCCATGCGCTGATCGGCCCGAACGGCGCCGGCAAGACCACCTTCGTCAATCAGCTCACCGGCGTGCTCCGGCCGAGCTCCGGCCGCATCGAACTGATGGGCGAGGACATTACCGCGTTGCCGCGCGAGGCGCGGGTGAAGCGCGGGCTCGCCCGCACCTTCCAGATCAACCAGCTTTTCGGGACGATGACGCCGCTCGAGATGATCGCGCTCGTCACCTCCGAGCGGCTCGGCCGTGGCAGCCATCCGTTTCGCGCGCTCGACCGCGATCTGGAGCTGGTGGGTCAGACTGCCGAGATTCTGACGCGCTTCCGGCTCGACGACATCATGGACCGGCGCATCGCGACACTGCCCTATGGCAAGCAGCGCCAGATCGAGATCGCTGCCGCCTTCGCTGCAAGGCCGAGCGTGCTGCTGCTCGACGAGCCGGCGGCCGGCGTGCCAGAGGCCGAGCGGCGCGAATTGATGCAGACGGTCGCCGCACTCCCCGACGACGTCTCCGTGCTGCTGATCGAGCACGATATGGATCTCGTCTTCCGCTTCGCCACGCGCATCACGGTGCTGGTCAATGGCCGCGTGCTGGCGGAGGGGACGCCGGAGGAGATGGCGCGCGACAGCAGCGTGCGCGCGGCCTATCTCGGCGAGGGCGCCCATGCCTGACGCATCGCTGCCTGAGCTGCTCAAGATCGAGAAGCTGAGCGCCGGCTATGGCGAGGCGCAGGTGCTGTTCGACATCGACCTGGCGCTGGCCGAGGGGCAGTCGCTCGCGCTGCTCGGCCGCAACGGCGTCGGCAAGACGACTTTGGTCAACAGCATCATCGGCGTCACCCGCCGGCGCGGCGGGCGGATCGTGCTGGCCGGGCGTGATCTCACCGCCGCCTCGCCGGAGCAGAGGGCGCATGCCGGCATCGGCTGGGTTCCGCAGGAGCGCAACATCTTCAAGTCGCTGACCGTGCTGGAGAACCTGACGGCGGTGGCCCGGCCGGGGCCCTGGGATGCCGCCCGCGTCTTCGGCATGTTCCCGCGATTGGCGGAGCGGAAGACCAATCTCGGCAACCAGCTTTCCGGCGGCGAGCAGCAGATGCTGGCGATCGGCCGGGCCTTGATGATCAACCCGAAGCTTCTGCTGCTCGACGAGCCGACCGAGGGGCTGGCGCCGATCATCGTCGAGGAGCTGCTCAAGGCGCTGAAGGCCCTGTTCCGCGAGGAGGGGCTTTCCGCCATCGTGATCGAGCAGCATGCGCGCAAGATCCTCGAGCTGACGGACGAGACCATCGTGCTCGAACGCGGCCGCGTGGTCCTCGCCGAGCGCAGTGCTACGCTCATCGCCGAGCCCGAGCGGCTCGAACACCATCTCGGCCTCGCCGCCGCAGCCTGACCGTCAAGAACCGGAGGAAACCTGATGACCCAGAGGAAGAAGCCACCATTCCGGGGCGACATGGTGGGAAGCCTGCTGCGCAGCGCGCCCGTCAAGGAAGCCCGCGCCAAGGTCGCTGCGGGCGAGATGGCGCAGGCCGAGCTGGCGAAGATCGAGGACGAGGAGATCAGGAAGCTCGTCCGCAAGCAGGAGGAGATCGGCCTGCAGGCGGTGACCGACGGCGAATACCGCCGCGCCTTCTGGCATTTCGACTTCCTCGACGGCTTGACCGGCGTCACGACCTACGAGACCGATGCCGGCATCCAGTTCAAGGGCGTCGCCACGAAGGGGCATGGCATCCGCGTCACCGGTAAGCTCGACTTCCCGGCCGACCACCCGCATCTGGCCCATTTCAAGTTCCTGGCCTCGGTGACCAGCCGTGTGCCGAAGATGACCATCCCGAGCCCGTCCATGCTGCATTACCGCGGCGGGCGGAAGGCGATCGATCCGAGCGCCTATCTCAAGATGGAGGATTACTACGACGATCTGGGCAAGGCCTATGGCAAGGCGATCAAGGCCTTCTACGATGCCGGCTGCCGCTATCTGCAGCTCGACGATACCAGCCTGTCCTATTTCTGCGATCCCGAGCAGCGAAAGATGCTGGCCGAGCGCGGCGACGATCCGGACAAGCTGATCTTCGTCTATCGCGACGTGCTCAACGCGGCGTTGAAGGCGAAGCCCGCCGACATGCAGATCACCACCCATACCTGCCGCGGCAACTTCAAATCGACCTTCATCGCGTCCGGCGGCTACGAGCCGGTGGCCGATCTCGTCTTCAACCAGATCGATGTCGACGGCTATTTCATGGAGTGGGACGACGACCGCTCGGGCGGCTTCGAGCCGCTGCGCTTCCTGCCCAAGGGCGACAAGCAGGTCGTGCTCGGCCTCGTCACTTCCAAGTTTGGCACGGTCGAGAGCAAGGACAACCTGAAGCGTCGCATCGAGGAGGCCGCCAAGTTCGCGCCGCTCGAACAGCTCTGCCTGTCGCCGCAATGCGGCTTCGCCTCGACGGAAGAAGGCAATGTGCTGGCCGAGGACGAGCAATGGGCCAAGCTCTCGCGCATTCTCGAAGTGGCGAAGGAAGTCTGGGGCTGAAAGCGCCTTTGGGGGAAATCTGGTCATCCCGGACGGAGCGAAGCGAAGATCCGGGATCCATGCCTGAACATTGATCGGAAAGGCTCCGGCATGGATCCCGGGTCAAGCCCGGGATGACCGCGTGGCTCCGTGCAAAATCAGCTTGCTCCAGAGGACACCAGACATGAGCGCCGAGCCCTGCTTCGACATCGCCCATCTCGGCCATGTCGAACTCTTCACCAACAAGCCGCAGGAGAGCCTCGACTTCTTCGTCAACATCTTCGGACTGACGGAGAGCGGGCGCGCGGGCGACTCCGTTTATCTGCGCGCCTGGGACGATTACGAGTTCCACACGCTGAAGCTGACGGCCTCGAATACGACCGGCGTCGGCCATATCGGCTATCGCGCTGCGAGCGAGGCGGCGCTCCTGCGCCGCGTCGCGGGAATCGAGGGGATGGGCGCGGGCATCGGTTGGGTCGAGGGCGACCTCGGCCATGGCCGCGCCTATCGCTTCCGCGACCCCGACAACCATGTCTTCGAGATCTATTTCGACACGAACAAATATGTGGCGCCCGAAGGCGAGCGGCCGGCGCTGAAGAACCAGGCGCAGCGCAACCATGGCCGGGGCTGCGCCGTGCGCCGGATCGATCACGTCAACCTGCTGGCGCAGGACGTCGCCGCGATCCGCGACTTCATGCCGAAGGCGCTGGGCAGCCGCGTCACCGAGCAGATCGTGCTGGATTCCGGCGAGGTCGGCGGCTGCTGGTTCACCGTCAACAACAAGAGCTACGATATCGCCTATACGCGCGACCACACGCCGGCGCAGGCGCGCTTCCACCATGTCACCTATGCAGTGGACCAGCGCGAGCACATCCTGGAGGCGGCCGATCTCTTCCTGGAGAACGGCGTCTTCATCGAGACCGGCCCGCACAAGCATGCGGTGCAGCAGACCTTCTTCCTCTATGTCTATGAGCCGGCCGGCAACCGCGTCGAGATCGCCAATGCCGGCGCGCGCCTGATCCTGGACCCGGACTGGCAGACCGTGACCTGGACCGAGACAGAGCGGAAGAAGGGCCAGGCCTGGGGGCTCAAGACGATCGAGAGCTTCCACATGCATGGCACGCCGCCGGCGGCGTAGCGCGCGCCACAGGCTCTGTCTCAGGGAGAGATGTCTGGGATGCCGTTATGGCGGCATCTGCATGGCTTCCGCCGGAAGTCCTGCTTCGACTTGGTCGGATCGTCGGCCAATGATCGGGCTGCGGCGACGACAAGAAAATGTCGATGGTCCAGATCGCTGTCGGGTTCCGTTCAGAATCGCGATTCTAAACTGCATCGTGTTCTCGAAAGCGGTGCCATCGATTTCGGTCGAGCGCCGTTAACGAAACATTCTTGCTCATCACCCGTTTTGGGCAATAGCCTTGTCTCGTTTGATTCGACTGGGCTTTGTTCATGCGATTTGGAGAAACGCTTATGGAACGACGTTCTTTCCTGCTCGGGCTGTTTGCCCTTTCCGCTGGCGCCGCCACCGTCGCCGTGGCTGGCAAGGCTGATGCGGCCGGGCTCGGCGCTGCCGGCCAGGCGCTCGGCGCCATGCCCTCCGAGAAGGCCGCGACGCTGCCGGACGGCACCCCGATCGAGCAGGTGCAGTATTCTCACCGTCCTCACCCCGGCCACCGCCCGCGTCCTCCCTACCATCGCCCGCGTCCGCGGCGTCAGGTCTGCACGGTGCACCGCAACCGCTTCGGCCGTCCGGTCCGCGTTTGCCGCTGGGTCTACTGAGCGTTTTGACCGTTTCGGCGGAAATGGCTTTCGAGCTATCTTTCGCCGCGTGAGTATCGGGCGATGGCGGAGGCGCCATCGCCCTTTCGGTTTCCTCGTCGACGCGGCACAGGTGAGGTCATGATCAGGACATCGGTAACCCTTGGAGCTCTGGCGGTCCTCGTTGCGGGCTGCGTTTCAAATCGCCCGGAACCTGCTCCTGTCCCGCAGGGCGGTACGGCGAAGCAGATCCTTCGCGATGGCGGCCAACTCGTCCTTCCCGACGGGACGCGGGTCACGCCCGATCCCACCGGAGGCTTCCAGCTGCCGAACGGCGACTATGTCCGGCGCGATCGCGGCGGCGCGCTCATCCTGCCGACTGGCGCACGCTGCGCGGCGACGCCCAGCGGCTATATCTGCCCCTGACGGGCAGGCTTCTGCTGGCCTGAACCCTTGCCGGTGCATCCCCACCGGCCTGCGGGCGCGCAGCCTTACATCGCACGGCCGCGCGGCGGGCGGCGGCGTTCGTGCCGGTCGGTCAGATCGGGCGGCATCGGCCGGGCTGCGCCGAACGAGTCCTCGTTCTCGTCGGTGAGGACATGGTTGTGGCTGCGGAAGGCCCAGATTTCCTTGGCGGCCTCCCAATGCTCGCGGTCACGGCCTTCCGGCTGGCCTTCCTGCATCCAGATGCCGTAGGCGATCTTCCTGATCTCGCGCTGGGCCTTCTCGTCCTTGCTCATGCAATCCTCCATCGTGACCGACGGCCGGGCTTCACCCTATGGCGACCAGCCGCCATGATGCCGCTTCGAGGCGGGCCGCAGCAGCGGCCGTCGCGGCTTTTCAGCGGTGACATCCGGCGAGGCCAGCCCGGATCGCGTTGGGCCTCGCCCTGTCTCCACGGCGCCCTTCCATGAAGGCGCTCGCTTCCGGGAGAGCGACGTCCTTTCATGTGGGGGCAGGCAGGGGATCAACAAGGCTGAAGCCCGGCTTGTTCCGGTGGAGCGAGGTGAGACGTAAGCGCGCAGATCGCGCGCCCGGCTTCGTTCAGGCCTTTGCCGGGCCGAGCATGGGCTGGGATTCCGGCTCGGGATGGGTCTCGACGGGACGCTTGGCGTAACGCTGCGCCAATGTGGCGCAGGCGAAGAGCTGGATCTGGTGGAACAGCATCAACGGCAGGACGATGAGGCCGAGCGCCTGGCCGGGGAAGAGGATGTTGGCCATCGGAATGCCGCTCGCCAGGCTTTTCTTCGAGCCGCAGAAGACGATGGCGATCTCGTCCTCCTTGGAGAAGCCGAAGCGGCGGCTGACGACCGTCGTGATCACCAGAACGGCCGCGAGCAGGACCATGTCGAGCAGCACGACGGCGACGAGGTCGCCCGCCGTGACCTGCGACCAGATGCCGGCCGCCATGCCTTCGCTGAAGGCAGCGTAGACGACAAGCAGAATCGAGCCGCGATCGACCAGCGAGATCACCGCCTTGTGCCGCTGCAGGAATGTGCCGATCCAGGGGCGCAGGATCTGGCCGACCGCGAAGGGCGCCAGGAGCTGGAGTGCGATGCTCTCCACCGCCGCGGTGCTGAAGCCCCCGCCGTTCGCGTTGAGCAGCAGCATGACGAGCAGCGGCGTCACCACCATGCCGAACAGGTTCGAGACCGAGGCGCTGCACAAAGCGGCGGCGACATTGCCGCGCGCGATCGAGGTGAAGGCGATGGAGGATTGCACCGTCGAGGGCAGTACGCAGACGAACATCAGCCCGAGAATCAGCGTGGGGGAGAGAAAGTTTCCGAACGCCTTGGTCAGGCCGAGCCCGAGCAGCGGGAACAGCACATAGGTGCTGGCGAAGACGAGGGATTGCAGCCGCCAGTGCAACAGCCCGTCCCAGACCGCCTTCGGCGAGAGCCGTGCGCCATAGAGGAAGAACAGCAGCGCGACCGCCACGGAGACCGCGTCATTGGCGACCACGGCGCCCCGGCCGGTGGCGGGCAGGATGATCGCGACCGCGACGGTGGCGAGGAGCGCGAGCAGATAGGGGTCGATGCCGAAGCGGGCGAGGGTGCGGCGGAGCATCTGATGCCCTCCTGAATGAGTGGCTTCTGCGGCATCGGCCTGTTCCGAAAATCGCCTGCCACTTTCGGGCCGATGCTGTAACAGATCGCCGGCTCATTTTGATCCGGACTGGACATGATATTGCTCATCATGAATCATGATGAGGTGACATCCGATCCGAAACCGCTCGATCCCGTGCTGCTGCGCAGCTTCCTCAAGGTCTGCGAGACGTTGAGCTTCACCGAAGCGGCACGGCAGCTCGGCTTGCGGCAATCCTCGGTCAGCCAGCATGTGGCGCGGCTGGAGAAGCGGGTGGGGCGCAAGCTGCTGGCACGGGATACGCATGAGGTCCGCCCGACGCCGGATGGCGATGCGATCCAGCCCTTCGCCCGGCAGGTCCTCGAGGCCGGCAGCCGCATCGAGCACTATCTCAAGGGCTCGACGCTGCGGGGGCGCCTGCGGCTCGGCGTCTCCGAGGATTTCGCCTTCACGGCGCTGCCGGACATCCTCGCGGAATTCGCGATGCAGCATCATGCCGTCGATCTGGAGCTGACGGTGGGGCTGAGCGGCCGGCTCTACGAGCAATACGATGCGGGCGATCTCGACCTGATCTTCGTCAAGCGCCGCAATGGCGACGCGCGCGGCGTCGTCGCCTGGGAGGAGCGGCTGGTCTGGGTCGGGCGGCCGGGCTCGCGGCTGGCCGAGCAACCGGTGGTGCCGCTGGTGCTCTATCCGCCGCCGAGCATCACGCGCATCCATGCGATCGAGACGCTGGAACAGGCCGGCCGGGCCTGGCGCGTCGCCTGCACCAGCGGAAGCCTTGCGGGCCTGCGCGCCGCGACGGTGGCGGGGCTCGGCGTCACCGCGCATTCGGCGCGCTTGATCCCGCCGGGGCTGGCCGAGGCCGAGCCGCGCGAGGCGCTCCCCCGGCTGGGCTCGATCGAGTTTGTCGTGGTCGGCGGGCAGTCGCATGAGGAAGCGGCGCGGGCACTCGCCGCCAGCATCCTCTCCGGCGCCGGCCGGCTGCTGCCGGCCGAGAGTTCCGCGGCTCGGCGGGGCAGGGCGTAGAGCCTGCCCCGCTTCGGGAACGCGTCAGACGAGCTCGAAGCTCTGCACCAGGACGTCGTGCGAATCGAGGCCGAGCTGCACGTCGAAGCGCCCGTTCTCGACCACTTCCTTGAGCTCGCCATTGATGAATTTGAGCTCGTCCTCGCCGATCTCGAAACGCACGACGCGGCTCTCGCCCGGCTTGAGCGTGACCTTCTGGAAGCCCTTCAGCTCCTTCACCGGCCGCGCGATCGAGGCGTAGGGGTCGGCGATGTAGAGCTGCACGACATTGGCGCCCTCATAGCTGCCCTCATTGGTCAGCGTCGCCTCGGCGCTCAGCTTCTGGCCGCGCTTGAGGCGCGTGGCCGAAAGCTTCAGATCCTTCAGCGTGAAGCGGCTGTAGCTCAGGCCGAAGCCGAAGGGATAGAGCGGGCCTTGCGCCTCCTCGAAATATTGCGAGGTGTAGTTGCCCGGCTTGCCCTCGGTATAGGGCCGGCCGATGCGCAGCGCGTTGTAATAGGTCGGGATCTGACCGACCGAGCGCGGGAAGCTGATCGGCAGCTTGGCGGAGGGGTTGTGATCGCCGAACAGCACGTCGGCGATGGCATTGCCGCCTTCGGTGCCGGTGTACCAGGTCTCCAGCAGCGCGTCGGCATTGTCCTTCTCCCAGCCGATCGCGAGCGGCCGGCCGTTCATCAGCACGACGACGAGCGGCTTGCCGGTCGCCTTGAGCGCCTGCAGCAGGCGGCGCTGCGAACCGGGCATGTCGATGCTGACGCGGCTCGAGGATTCATGCGACATCCCGCGCAACTCGCCGACGGCGGCGATCACCACATCGGCCTGGCTGGCGACCGAGACGGCTTCCTCGATCATCGCCTCGATGGAGCGAGGGTCCTGGACGACCTCGGGTTTGTCCCAGTTCAGGAAGTTGAGGTACTCGACCACTTTCTGGTCGTCGATGACGTTGGAGCCGCGGGCGGTGACGAGGCGCGCCTTGCCCTCGATCGCCGCCTCGAGGCCGGCGCGCAGCGTCACTGCCTGCTCGGGCACGCCCTGGGCCGACCAGCTTCCGAGGATGTCGAGCCCGGAATCGGCCAGCGGGCCGATCAGCGCGATGGTGCCTTGCTTCTTCAGCGGCAGGGTCTGGTTGCGGTTCTCCAGCAGCACGATGGTCTCGCGGGCGATCTCGCGGGCCGGCTGGCGGTTGAGGCGGCTGTCGGCCTTGACGTCGACGGGGTCGTCCTCGGGCTTGCCCATGCGCAGGAACGGATCGGCGAACAGGCCCATATCGTATTTCGCGCCCAGCACCTCGCGGACGCAGGCGTCGATCTCGGCCATCTTGATCTCGCCCGAGGCGATCAGCCCCGGCAATTCGGCGAGATAGACCTGATCGGCCATGCTGAGGTCGATGCCGGCCTTGATGGAGAGCTTGGCCGCCTCGCGATTGTCGCGCGCGACGCCGTGTCGCGTCAGCTCGGTGATTGCGCCGTGATCGCTGACGGTGACGCCCTTGAAGCCCCATTCCTTGCGCAGGAGATCCTGCAGCAGCCAGGTATTGGAGGTCGCGGGGACGCCGTTGATGGAGTTGAGCGCGACCATGACGCCGCCGGCGCCGGCATCGATCGCGGCCTTGTAAGGCGGCAGATAGGTCTGGCGCATCCGCAGCGGGCTCATATCGACCGTGTTGTAGTCGCGCCCGCCCTCGACCGCGCCGTAAAGCGCGAAATGCTTGACCGCCGCCATGATGGTGTCGGGCTTGTCGGGCGAGGTGCCCTGGAAGCCGCGCACGCTGGCGCGGGCGCATTCGGAAACGAGATAGGGGTCCTCGCCGAAGCCTTCGGAGGTGCGGCCCCAGCGCGGGTCGTGGCCGATATCGACCATCGGCGCGAAGGTCATGTCGACGCCGTCATTGCAGGCCTCGACGGCCGAGACGCGGGCCATCCGCTCGATCACGGCCATGTCGAAGCTCGACGCCAGCCCGAGCGGGATGGGGAAGGTGGTGCGGTGGCCGTGGACCACGTCATAGGCGAAGAACAGCGGAATCTTGAGGCGGCTGCGCTTGACGGCGGCCTCCTGCAGCGGCCGATTGTCGCGCCGGATGACGGTGTTGAAGGAGCCTGCGATGCGCCCGGCTGCGACCTCGTCCATCAGCTTGGCATGCGGCATTTCGGGGCCGATGCTGATCAGGCGGAGCTGGCCGATCTTCTCGTCGACGGTCATGCGTTTGATAAGGTCGTCGACGAACGCCTTCTTGGCGGCGTCAGAGGGCTTTCCGGCCCGTTTCGGCGTTGCTAGTGCGGGATTCGCGGTCATTCCCACCGCCAGCGCGGCCCATGAGATGGCCCCGAGCGCCTGCCGCCGGGACAGGCCGTTCCTGCTCTCCTCCATGCGGGAACCATCCCCTCGCCGGTCGGCGACTGGCACGCTGTTCTGATTGTCCATGCTGTGTTCGTTCACTTCGATCGAGGTTGGCGGGGGAGGCGCGGGCGCGGGTCGAATTGGTCGGCGCTCATTCCTTGACCCTTGTCCCCACGATGGGCATGTGTGCTCGGACGCGCCTCTGCCAGTGCAGGACCGGCGCACGTCCTGCCATTCGTTATGTAAGGGAGCTTCTGTGAACTTGTCGACCCGTCCCGCGGCCGCACCCTGCGATCCGACCCGACGTTTCTCGATCCGGTCCACCCAGGCTTCGTTCGGATTCAAGCCTTCCCGGCGGAGGCCCGGCCTTGCAAGGCTGCAGGTGGCTCTGGGCTGGCTGGTGGCCGGCACGCTCGCCTTCTGCGCCTCGGCGATGGCGCAGGAACGCCCGGCCTTCGGGCTGGGCGAGGTGGTGGCGCGGGCGAAGGCGCTGGCGGCGGCGCCCTATGCCGCGCCGGTCAGCAACCTGCCCGACGTCTTCAGCAAGATGCAGTTCTTCGACTACCAGAAGATGCAGCCCCGGCGCGATCGCTTCGCCTGGTCCGAGCTGGACACGCCGTTCAAGCTGTCCTTCTACCACCAGGGCATGCAGTTCAACACGCCGGTCAGGATCAACGAGATCGTCGACGGCGCCGTGAAGGAGATCCCCTACGATCCCGGCCGCTTCGATTTCGGCGACCTGCATTTCGACCGCGAGCAGACCAGCAAGCTCGGCTGGGCCGGGTTCCGGGTGTTGTTTCCGGTCAACGAGCCCGGCAAGAACGACGAGATCATGAGCGTGCTGGGCGCGAGCTATTTCCGCGTCATCGGCAAGGGCCAGATCTATGGGCTGTCCGGGCGCGGGCTCGGCATCGACACCGGCCTGTCGATTCCGGAGGAGTTCCCCGCCTTCCGCGAATTCTGGATCCGCCGCCCGGCGGCGCTGGACACGTCGCTGACCTTCTATGCCCTGCTCGATTCCCCGCGTGCGACCGGCGCCTATGAATTCACCCTGACGCCCGGTTCCGACGCGGTGCTCGCCGTCAAGGCGCGCGTCTTCCAGCGCCCCGGCGGGAAGCCGGCCCTGTTCGGCGTCGCACCGCTCACCAGCATGTTCCTGTACGGCCCCAACCAGCCGTCGCCGGTCTATAATTTCCGCCCCGCGATCCATGATTCCAACGGGCTCGCGATTCATGCCGGCAATGGCGAATGGATCTGGCGTCCGCTCAACAACCCGCCGATGGTGGCGCTCAGCAGCTTCGCGGCCGAGAATCCGAAAGGCTTCGGCCTGCTCCAGCGCGGCCGCTCCTTCTCGCGCTACGAGGATCTGAAGGACCGCTACGATTTGCGCCCGAGCGCCTGGATCGAGCCGATGAACGACTGGGGCAAGGGCTCGGTCCGCCTCGTCGAGATTCCGACCGCGGACGAGACCAACGACAACATCGTCGCCTTCTGGGCGCCGGACACGCTTCCGCCCCCCGGCCAGCCGATGCAGTTCGACTACCGCATGCACTGGACCATGGATGAGCCGGCCATCATGAAGGACGGCCCGGCCCATGTGCTGCAGACGCTGCGTGCTACGGGCGAAATCTATCAGTCCAACCTGATCCGCGCCGGCGACGGCACGCTCGCCTTCCTCGTCGATTTCAAGGGGGAGCGGTTGCGCGACCTGCCTCAGGGTGCGCCGGTCACGGCGCTCGTCAGCGCCAACGACAATGTCGAGGTCGTGGGCACGCTGCTCCAGCCCAACCCGGCCATCCAGGGCTGGCGCCTGACCTACCGGATCAAGGTCAAGGACTCCACCAAGGTGTCCGAGCTGCGGGCCGCGCTGGAGGCGGATGGGCGCACGCTTACCGAGACCTGGAGCTTCCAGCTTCCGCCGCTGCCGGCCAGCATGTCGCCCGGCGACAGGGAGCGTTATCTCAATCTCCTGCGGATTGGGCAGCAGTAGTGCTGCGAGCCGGGGGCATCCGCCCTCGACGCGACGATCCCGCGCCGGGCACCGACCCCGCGCGGGCAGGCGCCGTATCGGCTGGGCGCGCTGTCATGCCGGTGCCATGTCCCGCTGCCTGCCGGCGAACGGCCGGAAGGTCATCAGGACCAGCATCGCCGCCAGCCCCAGGGCCCAGGAGGCGGCATACATCGGCACATAGCTGGCGAAATGGTCATAGATCATGCCGCCGAAGAGGGGGCCGATGGACATGCCGAGGCTGCCGGCCATCGCCGTGCCGCCGATGATCGTGCCCATCATCCTGAGCGGGAAGTTCTCGCGGATGATCACGGCGTAGAGCGGCATCGTGCCGGCATAGATGAAGCCGACCACCACCGCGACGGCATAGAAGCCGGCGAGCTCCCCGACGAAGGCATAGGCGAGCACGCCGAAGGCCTGCGCCAGCAATCCGATGACGAGAACGCGCTGGGCGCCGAAGCGGTCGCCCGCGACACCAAAGCCGATGCGGCCGAACATGCCGGCCAGCCCCTCGACGCTGTAGATCGAGACCGCCGCGATCATCGGGATGCCGCAGGTCACGGCGTAGCTCACCGTGTGGAAGATCGGGCCGGAATGGGTGGCGCAGCAGAAGAAGTTCGCCAGCATCAGCGTGATGAACTGCGGCGAGCGCACGGCCTGCCGGACCGTCATCCCTTCTTGCGGGCCCTCCGTCATCGCCCCGGCCTCGGCGTGATCGAGCGCGGGCGGACGGCGCACGAGGAGCGCGGCCGGGATCATCAGCGCCGCCGCAATGCCGGCGATGATCAGCATGGCGCCGCGCCAGTCATGGATGGTCACCAGCCAGGCCGCGAGCGGCGCCATGGTCATCGGCGCCATGCCCATGCCGGCGGAGACGAGCGAGACGGCAAGCGCGCGCTGCGTCTCGAACCAGCCGGTGACGCAGGCCATCATCGGTGCGAAGACGGCGGCCGTCGCGCCGCCGACCAGGAGACCGAACAGGAGCTGGAACTCGACCAGCGACTGCGCCCGGCTGGCGAGCGCGAGGCTCGATGTCAGCACGATCGATCCCGTCAGCACCACCGGGCGCGGCCCGAACCGGTCGGAGAGGTTGCCCCAGACCATGCTGGCGCCCGCCATGGCGAGGAAGCCGATCGTCATCGCCGTGGAGATGCCGGTGACCGACCAGCCGGTGTCCTGCGACATCGGCCGCAGGAAGACGGGCAGCGAGAACATGGCCCCGACCGCGGCGCAGCCCAGCAGGGCACCCGCGGCGACGATCACCCAGCGATAGGGATGGTTCATGACATTCTCCGGGATGCGCCGGCGCCGGCATCCATATCCTTCAACCGGTGTTTCGGGGCGGATCAGCTCTGCGGCGGCCGCCAATCGGCCGAGGGCAGGGTGTTGACCATCCAGGGGATGCCGAACTTGTCGACAAGCGAGCCGAAGCCGGGCGACCAGAAGGTCTCGGCGAACGGCATGCCCACCTTGCCGCCTTCCGAGAGCTGCTCGAACCAGCGCTGGCTCTGCGCCTTGTCGGTGCCGTGCAAGGTGACGTCGAAGCCGTTCTTGGGCTTGTCGATGTTGGAGGCCCAGCCGACATCCATGTCGGCACCCATCAGGGCCTGGTCGCCGACCTCCAGCCAGCAATGCATCAGCCAGCTCTTGTACTTCTCGTCGCTGATCGGCATGCCGGGAGGCGCGTCGGCATAGGGAATGGCGGCGGTGATCTTGCCGCCCAAGACCTTGGCGTAGAATTCAAATGCCTCGCGGCACTGACCGCGGAAGCTCAGGCTGGTCACGATCTTCATGGTCGTCTCCTTTGTGATCGGGCTTCGGCGCGCATCAGGCGAGATCGATGGGGCCTTCCGCACCGGGCTCGCCTGTCGGCCGGCGCGTCACCTCGACGATCCCCACCGTCGTCGAAGAGCGAGGCGCAAAGGGGCGCCGCATCTTCCGCGTGGCCGCCCCGGAACATCAGGACGTGCAGCATCGTGGACACGGTCCGATTCCTTCCAGGCGGGCGCGGAGAACGGTTGCCCTAGCCGGTCGGCGGTTTCTTCTTCGTTGATATCAACGTAATGATCGCGCCGATGTCAACCTTGCGGCCGCGCGTTCCTGCCAGTTCCTGTCACCTGAGAGACGGCGCGTTTGAGAGAAGGCGGCCTTGGCTGGCAGCGCTTCCGGGCGGCAGGTTAGCGCCAATGGTGTTTGCAGTGGGCACCCTGTTCCGGCGCGGCCATCGTCCGGTGGGGCGGCCGTGACCGGCCGAAGCAAGAAAAAACCCTGCAAGAGCTGAGTCTTGCAGGGTTCGAAAATGGTGGGCGCGACAGGGATCGAACCTGTGACCCCTACGATGTCAACGTAGTGCTCTCCCGCTGAGCTACGCGCCCGTCAGCCGCCCTTGGCGACTTTCGGAAGCGTGTCTGGGCCTTGCGGCCGCAGTCACGCTGCGAGGTGAGGGGGCTATAGCGGCTCGCCTCGCGGCTTGCAAGGCGTTTGCCGCATAAATTCTCACAGGCCATCCGACACCCCGTTGCAGGGTGCCGAACAGGCTTCAGGCGGCCAGCAATTTCTCGACTTCGTTGACGAGCTCGCGCAGGTGGAAGGGCTTGGAGAGCACCTTCGCATCCTTCGGCGTCTGCGAATCGGGGTTGAGCGCCACGGCGGCGAAGCCGGTGATGAACATCACCTTGATGTCGGGATCGAGCTCGGTGGCGCGGCGCGCCAGCTCGATGCCGTCCATCTCCGGCATGACGATGTCCGTCAGCAGGAGCTCGAAGGGTTCCTCGCGCAGACGATTATAGGCCGACAGGCCGTTATCGAAGGAGGCGACGTCATAGCCTGCATTCTGCAGGGCCTTGACCAGGAAGCGACGCATATCGTTGTCGTCTTCCGCGAGCAAAATCTTCGTCATGGGCCTGTTCTGTCCGTCCCCGAGGCCGGTCTCTCCCGGCGCTGCCCGGGCGATGCCGCGTCCGTTTCAATGCGTCTGGCGCCCGCGCCGCCGTCGGGGCCGATGCGGCTGGGTAGCGACCCCGCCGCTTCGTTGGAACCATGCCCTCTTATAAGGCCAGATCGTGGTAAACAACGCGTGAATCCACTGTTGCACTACGGCCACTCTGTTGGCGCCGCTTCAACCCGTTCGGTTTGTGTGCTTCAGTCAGGTGAAATGAGCTTTTCCTCTGCCCCGTTTCCGCCCGCGCCCGACGATGTCGTCGGCGAGATCGACCGTCCCTACAGCCTGTACCAGCCGGCGCTGCAGGTGGTGCCTGTGGTCGTCGATGTGCCCCATGCCGGGCGGCGTTATCCGCCGGGCTTCGTCGAGCAGGCGCGCTTGCCGCTCAAGGGGCTCAGGCGCTCGGAGGATGCTTTCGTCGACCAGCTGTTCGCGCAGAGCGTCGCGCTGGGCGCCCCGCTGCTCGTCGCGGAATTTCCCCGCGCCTATCTCGACGTGAACCGCGAGCCCTACGAGCTCGACCCACGGATGTTCGACGGACGGGTGCCGCCCTTCGCCAATACGCGCTCGATGCGGGTCGCCGGCGGGCTCGGCACGATTCCGCGAATCGTCGGCGATGCGCAGGAGATCTATTTCGGGCGCATCCCGATCGCGGAGGGCCTCGCCCGGATCGACGCGCTCTACCGCCCCTATCACGCCGGGCTGCGCGGGCTGGTGCAGCGGACGCAAGGGGCGTTTGGCACCTGCATCCTGGTCGATGCCCATTCGATGCCTTCGGCCGGGCTCGATCGCGAGGGATCCGCGAAATCGGACATCATCCTGGGCGACCGATTCGGCACCAGCGCGGCCGGCTACATCATCGACATCGCGGAGGAGGCTTTCGCCCGGCTGGGCCTGAGCGTCACGCGCAACCGGCCCTATGCCGGCGGCTTCATCACGGAGCATTACGGCGCCCCCGCTGCCGGCGTGCATGCGCTGCAGATCGAGGTCAACCGTGCGCTCTACATGAACGAGGCGACGCTCGAGCCGCATGACGGCTTCGAGACCTTGCGCGACGCCATATCCCGCGCGCTTGCCGATTGCTTCGCCCGCTGGAGCGGCTGGCTCGACGAATGGCGCGAGGCGGCCGAGTAGCCGCCCCCCGTGGCCGCGACGCGACATCGGCAGGCCAAGAAAAAAGGGCCGCACACTTGCGTGGCGGCCCAAGTCTAGGGAGGAAACGCCCAAGGAGGGCAAGCGAAGGTTTGAAGCGATCTCCCCTTCGCAGATGCACAATAAGACTGTGCGGCGCAAAAACGCAAGCGGATTTGTCGAATATCAAAGCAGCCATGCGTTGAATGCATGGTTGACCCCGAAAATCGTTGCAAACAAAACGATCTATGACATTTGGCAGAGGGCTGCGATCTCGCCGGGATCGGACTATGGGCAAGGTTATGTTGCAGAGCACAATAATCCAGCAAGGGACGTCGCGATGAGTGCGGTCGATTTCGGTGCCTTCGTGGCGGATCTGGCGACGCAGTCGGGCCAGGCGATCCTGCCGTTCTTCCGGGCGCATCATACGACCGAGGACAAGTCGGGCGGGGGCGTGTTCGACCCGGTCACCGAGGCCGACCGCGCCGGCGAGACGGTCATGCGCCGCCTGATCGGCCAGCATTTCCCGGAGCATGGCCTGCTCGGCGAGGAGTTCGGCAGTGAGAACACCGATGCGGACTATGTCTGGGTGCTCGACCCGATCGACGGCACGCGGGCCTTCATCTCGGGCATTCCGGTCTGGGGCACGCTGATCGGGCTGACGCGCAAGGGCGTGCCGGTCTATGGCATGATGCACCAGCCCTTCACGGGCGAGCGCTACTCCGGCGACGGGCGCGAGGCGCGCTATGAGGGGCCCGGCGGGCCGCGGCGGCTCAGGACGCGGCAGGTGCCGGACCTTGCGGCGGCGACGCTGATGACGACCTCGCCCGCGCTGTTCCAGGGCGAGGAGGCGCAAGCCTTCCAGCGCGTCGAGCGCGCGGTGCGGCTCTCGCGCTATGGCTGCGACTGCTACGCCTATTGCATGCTCGCCGCCGGCCATGTCGATCTGGTGATCGAGAGCGGCCTGAAGCCCTATGACATCGTCGCGCTGATCCCGGTCATCGAGGGCGCGGGCGGCGTCGTCACCTCATGGGATGGTGGGAGCGCTGCCGGGGGAGGCCGCATCGTCGCCGCCGCCAGCGAGGCGCTGCATGAGGCCGCGCTCGATCTTCTCGCCGGCTGAGGCGGCCTCTGCCTGGTCCTCGCCGGGGATGAAGGCGTCGAAAGCGGCCCAGAACCGGGCACGGATCGCATCGTTCTCCATCAGGATCTCGTGGCGCGCCTCGGGGAAGACCAGCGCCGAACCGGTCTTGAGGCGGGCCGCGAAGCGTTCGATCGCCGGTGTCGAGACGACGGGGTCCTTACCGGCGGCGATGATCAGGGTCGGCACCTTGACGTCGAGCGCGGCCGAGGGGGCGTTGAGCTGCGCCATCAGCCGGAAGGCGTTGCGGACCCAGGCGATGGTCGGGTCGCCGATGCTGAGATGGCGCGCCTGCGCCGACAGCCTGCTGTTGCGGGCATAGCGAACCGGGTCGCTGGTCAGCCGGTTGCCCGCGAAGGGTTTCGTCGCGATGGCGGTGTCGCCGCCGCCGGGGACGAAGGCACGGCCGAAGCCGAGCCAGTACAGGATGCTGGCGAGCCGGCTCGCCCCTGCAGGGTTCTTCACCATGGTGAGGCCGAGCATGGGGGCGAGCGCGACCATGCGCGAGACCGGCAGGGCGCCGTGACGCGCGGCATCGAGACAGAGCGCGGCGCCCATCGAATGGGCCAGGACGAAATAGGGCGGCGGGAATTTCGTCTGCATCTCCGCCATCGCCAGGGCGAGGTCGGCCTCGTAATGCTTCAGCCGGCCGACATGGCCCTTGCGCTCGCGGCGGACGAAGCGCTGCGAGCCGCCCTGGCCACGCCAGTCGAAGGCGAGGACATGGAAGCCGCGCCGGCGCAATTCGGCGATCGTCTCGCTGTAGCGCTCGATGAATTCGGCCCGGCCCTGGACGAGGACGATCGTGCCGCGCACCGGCTTCACGGTCGGGTGCCAGCTCGCAAGGCGCAGGGCGGCGCCGTCGCGCGTCGTCGCCAGCCAGACCTTGCCATGGCCCGGGACGGGATAGTCGGGATCGGCGAAAAAGGCGGCCTCGGCCATTGCTGCTCCGGGCGATGACACGGGTCCGAAAAGTGGGCGTCACCCTTCGGAAAAATCCGATGCCATCGCGATTAGATCGATCACCGTCATCGCGTCCGGTGGGACGCAAGGCGACCTGAGCTCACGCCGCCTGCCGGCCACGCGAACTCGTATCGGGCTTCGTCAGGCCCCGTTTATGCCCTTGGCGCGAGGCTCTTGAAAAGCCGAAAACGCTTCCCCAGATCACTTCTGCGCAGGCCGGAACCGGCTGCGTGAAACCCAACAGGGCCCGCGCTCAGGCGAGGCGGGCCGCAGTGCATGTCGCTTTCCGGAGGACACATCATGCGTCATTTCGATCTCTCCCCCCTCTACCGCTCGACCGTCGGCTTCGACCGCCTGTTCTCGATTCTGGACCAGGCGACCAGCAATGATTCGGCCCCGAGCTATCCGCCCTACAATATCGAGCGTACCGCCGAGAACGCCTACCGCATCACCATCGCGGTCGCGGGCTTCGGCGAGGTCGACCTCTCGATCGAGAGCAAGGAGAACGCGCTGACCGTCAAGGGCGAGAAGCAGGCCTCCGACACGGCCGAGAAGCGCGAAGTCCTGCATCAGGGCATCGCCGCACGCGCCTTCGAGCGTCGCTTTCAGCTTGCCGATTATGTGCAGGTGACGGGCGCCAGCCTCGAGAACGGCCTGCTCCATATCGACCTCGTGCGCGAGATCCCCGAGGCCAAGAAGCCGCGTCAGATTCCGATCGGCGCCGGTTCGGCCAAGGTCATCGAGGCCAGGGTCGGGACCGCCAAGGCGGCGTAGTTCCTCACGCCCCACGGTTTGAAGAGCGAGGGCTCCCGGTGACGGGGGCCCTTTTCGTTTGGCTGCGGAAACACAGCCGTCATGGTCGGCCTTGTGCCGGCCATCCCCGTCTTCCCTGATCGAGGGCGGTGTCCAAGACATGGATGCTCGCCACAAGGGCGAGCATGACGAGGGTGAAGCCGGCGTCCCGTTGACCAGCTGGGGACTTCGCGGACGTCGCGAGCCCCCAAAAGTCACTGCAGCGGCGTGACCGGTGCGATCGGCGTTTCAGGCTTGGGGTTGGCCGTGCCGGTATCCTGCCCCTGCACCGGAGCCAGCGGTACGGCGGCCTCGGCGGAGGCCGGTGGTGGCGCTGAGAGCGGCGGCTGGCGTTCGGCCGTGTCGGTGCCGCGCACATCCTGCGGATTCACCAGCTTGGGCTTTTCGGTGCCGTTGTCCGGGTTGACCGGGCCGGGCGAAGGCTCGGCGGGGGCGGCGGCCGGGGGCGGCGTCTGCGTCGCCGGCGCGCTGGCCTCGACCGGGGGCTGCGGTGCGGGTGGGGTCGGCGCCTGCTCCGGCGCGGGCGGGGCGGCCGGCGCGGGTGGAACGATGGTCGCGGGGGCGCTCGCCTCGGCCGGGGGCCTCAATTCGGCCGGGCGCTGCGGCGGCTTCGGCACGAGTCGCGGTCGCGGCGGCTCGCGCTCCTCGCGTGGGTCGACGCGGGCGATATTCGGCCCCAGGTCGGCCTGGCCGTTGCGCAGCGGCACGCGGCGGATCAGGTTGCCGGCGAAGGCATCGAGGATCAGCCGCTGCCGCTGGCCGTTCGCCCGCATGCCGTCGACGACATAGGCGTCCTCGCTCCGATAGAGGCGGTCGATCCGGACGAAGCCGTAATTCTCGGCGGCGATGCGGCGGATGTCGTAGGCCGTCACCGGCTCGGCGATGCGGGGCGCGGAACGGTAGCCATATCCGTAGCCATAGACATAGGCCGGCGGATAGGGCGCCGGCTCTTCGTAATAATAAAACTGGGCGGCGGCGCCTCCCGCCGAGCCGGCGAGTGCACCGGCCACGGCCAGACCCATCAGGCCGATGTGCCTCGACGCGGTCGAACGTTGTGCCATGCCATCTTCCTTAACGAGGTGTCGCGCCTTTCAGTCTTCCTTAGCGATTGCGGCAGGCATGGGGCCGGACCGGGCCGAAAAATCCCTGTGTCAGCCGGAGATCGCCGCGATCAGCCGGTCGACCTCGCCGGGATCGGTCGCGAAGGACATGACGAAGCGGCCGACGATCTCGCCGTCCAGCAAGGCATTGTCCGGGGCGAGCGAGCGGCCGGGCCAGGAGTGGTAGCGCACCTCAGCCGCCGTCAGCCGTTCCTGCGTCGCGGGAGGCAGGATCAGGAAAACCTCGTTGGCCTGGCAGGGCCAGGCGAGGCGCGCCTCGCCACCGTTGCCGACCGCGTCCGCAAGACGCTTCGCCTGCCCGTTGGCGTGGCGGGCGAGATCGAGCCAATGGTCGTCGGCCAGCAGGGCCTCGAACTGCGCGCCGAGGAAGCGGCCCTTCGACAGGGTCTGGCCGGCGCGCTTGCGGCGCCATTTCATCTCCTCCGCGCGGCCGGGGTCGAAGAAGACCACTGCCTCGACCGCCCAGGCGCCGTTCTTGGTGCCGCCGAAGGAGAGCACGTCGACACCGGCCTTCCAGGTGATCTCGGCCGGCGTGCAGCCCAGCGTGACCAGCGCATTGGCGAAGCGCGCTCCGTCCATATGGACCGTCAGATTGCGGGCCGTGACGGCTTCTTTCAGCGTGCGGATTTCGGCCGGGGTGTAGATCGTGCCGCATTCCGTCGCCTGGGTGACGGAGAGGGCCTGGGCCTGGACATTGTGGAAGCTGCCCTCGTTCAGGTTGCCCAGAGCCCGCGTTACCGCCTCTGGCGTCAGCTTCCCGCCGATGCCGGGGAGATCGACCAGCTTGGCGCCGTCGCTGAAGAATTCCGGCGCGCCGCATTCGTCCTCGACGATGTGGCTTTCCTCATGGGTGATGACGGCCCCCCAGGGCCTGACCACGCTGGCGAGCGCCAGGGCATTGGCCGCGGTACCCGTGGTGACCAGGAAGGCGGCGACCTCCCGCTCGAACAGCGCTGAGAGGCGCTCCTCGACGCGCTTCGTCCAGTCATCCGCGCCATATCCCGCTGCGGGGCCGCCATTGGCGGCGGCGAGGGCGGCCATGACGCGGGGGCTGGCGCCGGCGGTGTTGTCGCTGATGAAGTTCATGGTGGAAAGGGTTATGGGGCGGCCCAGCTTCTGCCAAGCGACGAAGGCGGGGAGGGGGCCTGCACGCCGTGCCGGTCGGGACAGGCTCAGAACAAGAAGCGTATCGCCGGAGTCGGGCTTTCATGCCGGAAATGTCTCGTGAGAATCGGATATCGCAATAAAATTTCGTTTCTGCCTCAAATCGGTGCTTGTGCGCAGATTGGAATTCTGGCAAATTCGTCTCGATAGGACAGTGTTGCTGTCCCATTTTTCATCGCGCCGACCAAAAGCCGTCCCAGGCTGAGGTCGCGCCGTCGCAACGGAGGCGAGCATGACGAAAGGCCGGGCCAATGACGCCAAAGCCGACCGTACGCGCGCCGTCCGTAAAACGACGGCCTAAGACAGGCGCGACCGGGCGATAGCCGCCCGAAGCGCCTGCGGAGGACGCGGGCGCGGTGGAAACAAAGCGCAAGCAAGCCTCTGACAAAAGACAAGGCCGATCCGTTCTGGCCCCTTCCTTGCTGCCGGCTTCCGGCCGGCTCGGAAAGACCGGCGCGGAAAGGGATGGTGTGGGCTTGATACGCCTGCCCGCCGGCATCGCGCCGGTGGGTTCCGGCGAGCGGGGTTTGACGATGAGCGCGACCAGCCAATCGAACGAGGATATCGGGCGCTTCCCGGCCGTGCGCGACCCGGCGCTGCCGACGCATCAGGGCCTCTACAACCCGGCCAATGAGAAAGATTCCTGCGGCGTCGGCTTCATCGCCGACATGAAGAACCGCAAGAGCCACGCCATCGTGCAGCAGGGCCTGCAGATCCTGCACAATCTCGACCATCGCGGTGCTGTCGGCGCCGATCCGAAGCTCGGCGACGGCTGCGGCATCCTTACCCAGATCCCGCATCGCTTCTTCAAGGAAGAGACCGCGAAGCTCGGCATCGATCTGCCCGAGCCGGGCTTCTACGCCATCGGTCAGTTCTTCATGCCGCGCGATCCGGCGATCCGCGCGCTCTGCGAGGAGATCATCTCCCAGGCCGTCGAGGAGGAAGGGCTGAATTTCCTCGGCTGGCGCGATGTGCCGGTCGACAATGCCGATCTCGGCAAGGCGGTACTGGAGACCGAGCCGGTGCATCGCCAGCTCTTCGTCGGCCGCCCCGACGACATCACGGACGAGGACGAGTTCGAGCGGCAGATCTATGTCCTCAGAAAGTCCGTCTCGAACAAGGTCTACCGGCATCAGGAGCGCAAGACGGCGGAGTACTACCCCGTCTCGATGTCCTGCCGCACCATCGTCTACAAGGGCATGGTGCTGGTGAACCAGCTCGGCTCCTACTTCAAGGATCTGCAGGATGAGCGCTTCGACAGCGCGCTCGCCCTGGTGCATCAGCGCTTCGCGACCAACACCTTCCCGTCTTGGCGCCTCGCCCATCCCTACCGGATGGTGGCGCATAACGGCGAGATCAACACGCTGCGCGGCAACGTCAACTGGATGGCGGCGCGGCAGGCGAGCGTCGATTCCGACCTGTTCGGCTCGGATATCTCGAAGCTCTGGCCGATCTCCTATGAGGGCCAGTCCGACACCGCCTGCTTCGACAACGCGCTCGAATTCCTGGTGCAGGGCGGCTATTCGCTCACCCACGCCATGATGATGCTCGTGCCGGAGGCGTGGAACGGCAACCCGCTGATGGACGAGGAGCGGCGCGCCTTCTACGAGTATCACGCCGCGCTGATGGAGCCCTGGGACGGGCCAGCCGCGATCGCCTTCACCGACGGGCGCCAGATCGGCGCGACGCTCGACCGCAACGGCCTGCGCCCCGCGCGTTATCTCGTCACCGATGACGGGCTCGTGGTGCTGGCTTCCGAGTTCGGCGTGCTGCCGATCCCGGAGGAGAAGATCGTCGAGAAGTGGCGCCTCCAGCCGGGCAAGATGCTGCTGATCGATCTCGAACAGGGCCGCATCATCGGCGACGACGAGATCAAGACGAGCCTTTGCCTCGCCAACCCCTACAAGGACTGGCTGAAGCGCACCCAGATCGTGCTGGAGGATCTGCCGCCGGTCGAGGCGCGGGCCTCGCGCACCGACGTGCCGCTGCTCGATCGCCAGCAGGCCTTCGGCTACACCACCGAGGATGTCCGCCTGCTGATGGCGCCGATGGCGGTGACCGGGCAGGAAGCGGTCGGCTCTATGGGCACGGACACGCCGATCTCGGCGCTCTCGTTCAAGTCGAAGCTGCTCTACACCTATTTCAAGCAGAACTTCGCGCAGGTGACGAACCCGCCGATCGACCCGATCCGCGAGGAGCTGGTGATGAGCCTGCTCTCCTTCATCGGGCCGCGGCCGAACATCCTCGACCTCGAAGGCACCTCGCGCCGCAAGCGCCTGGAAGTGCGCACCCCGATCCTGACCAATGACGATCTCGAGAAGATCCGCTGCATCGGTCATTACGAGGATCGCTTCGACACCAAGACCATCGATTTCACCTATCCGGCGCGTGAGGGCGCGGCCGGCATGGATGGCGCGCTGGAGCGGCTCTGCGAGCGCGCCGAGGCGGCGGTCCATGGCGGCTACAACATCATCATCCTGTCCGACCGGCAGGTCGGCGCCGACCGCATCCCGATCCCGGCGCTCTTGGCGACGGCGGCGGTGCATCATCACCTGATCCGCAAGGGCCTGCGCACCTCGGTCGGCCTCGTCGTCGAATCCGGCGAGCCGCGCGAGATCCATCATTTCTGCTGCCTCGCTGGCTATGGCGCCGAGGCGATCAACCCCTATCTCGCCTTCGACACCTTGCTCGACCAGCATGCGCAGGGCGCCTTCCCCGAGGAGGTCGATGCCGACGAGGTGGTGAAGCGCTACATCAAGTCGGTCGGCAAGGGCGTGCTGAAGGTGATGTCCAAGATGGGCATCTCGACCTATCAGTCCTATTGCGGCGCGCAGATCTTCGACGCCGTCGGCCTGAAGACCAGCTTCGTCGACAAGTTCTTCTTCGGGACGGGCACGGCGATCGAGGGCGTCGGCCTCGACGAGATCGCCGAGGAGAGCCTGCGCCGTCACCGCGACGCCTTCGGCGACTCGCCGCTCTACCGCGACAGCCTCGATATCGGCGGCGAGTACATGTACCGCGTCCGCGGCGAGGACCATGTCTGGAAGCCGGATGTCGTCGCCTCGCTCCAGCACGCCGTGCGTCTCAACGCGCAGGACCGCTACGAGGAGTTCGCCCGGCAGGTGAATGACGACGAGCAACGGCTCAGCACCATCCGCGGCCTGTTCAAGCTCAAGATGGCGGCCGATGAGGGCCGGGCGCCCGTGCCGCTGGAGAGCGTCGAGCCTGCGTCCGAGATCGTGAAGCGCTTTGCCACCGGCGCGATGTCCTTCGGCTCGATCTCGCGCGAGGCGCATGAGACGATGGCGCTCGCGATGAACCAGATCGGCGGCAAGTCGAACACCGGCGAGGGCGGCGAGGAAGCGATCCGGTTCAAGCCGATGCCGGACGGGCGCTCGAAGCGCTCGGCGATCAAGCAGATCGCGTCGGGCCGCTTCGGCGTCACGGCCGAGTATCTCGTCAATGCGGACGTGATGCAGATCAAGGTGGCGCAGGGTGCCAAGCCTGGCGAGGGGGGGCAGCTTCCCGGCCACAAGGTCGATGCCAAGATCGCCCGGACCCGGCATTCGACGCCGGGCGTCGGCCTGATCTCGCCGCCGCCGCATCACGACATCTATTCGATCGAGGATCTCGCCCAGCTGATCTTCGACCTGAAGAACGTCAACCCGGCGGCCGATGTCTCGGTCAAGCTCGTCTCCGAGATCGGCGTCGGCACGGTGGCGGCCGGCGTCGCCAAGTCGCGCGCCGACCACATCACCATCTCCGGCTTCGAGGGCGGCACCGGCGCGAGCCCGCTGACCTCGCTGAAGCATGCCGGTTCGCCCTGGGAGATCGGCCTCGCCGAGACGCAGCAGACCCTGGTGCTGAACCATCTGCGCGGGCGCATCGCGCTGCAGGTCGATGGCGGCCTGCGCACCGGCCGCGACGTGGTGATCGGCGCTCTGCTCGGGGCCGACGAGTTCGGCTTCTCGACCGCGCCGCTGATCGCGGCGGGCTGCATCATGATGCGCAAGTGCCATCTCAACACCTGCCCGGTCGGTGTCGCGACGCAGGACCCGGTGCTGCGCAAGCGCTTCAAGGGCCTGCCCGAGCATGTCGTGAACTACTTCTTCTTCGTCGCCGAGGATGTCCGCAAGATCATGGCGGAGATGGGCTTCACCAGCCTCGACGAGATCGTCGGCCGCTCGGACCTGCTCGACAAGCGCGAGGCGATCGAGCACTGGAAGGCGAAAGGGCTCGACTTCGGCAGGCTGTTCCACAAGGTCGACCTGCCGGGCGTGGCGATCCGCCATGTCGAGTTGCAGAAGCACCCGATCGACGATGTGCTCGACCGCAAGCTGATCAAGGCGGCGCAGGGCGCGGTCGAGACCGGCACGCCGGTCGTGATCGAGGAGAGCATCTGCAATGTCGACCGCTCGACCGGCGCGATGCTCTCGGGCGTCGTCGCCAAGAAATACGGCCATGCCGGCCTGCCGGACGACACCATCACGGTGAAGCTGAAGGGTACCTCGGGCCAGAGCTTCGCGGCCTTCCTGGCGGCTGGCGTCACGGTCGAGCTCACCGGCCAGGCCAATGACTATGTCGGCAAGGGGCTCTCCGGCGGCAAGCTGATCGTCCGGCCGGATCCCGCGACCCGGGCCGTGGCCGAACGCTCGATCATCGTCGGCAACACCGTGCTCTACGGCGCGATCTCGGGCGAGGCCTATTTCCGCGGCGTCGCCGGCGAGCGCTTCGCGGTGCGCAACTCCGGCGCCATCGCGGTGGTCGAGGGCACGGGCGACCATGGCTGCGAATACATGACCGGCGGCGTCGTCGCGGTCATCGGCCAGACCGGGCGCAACTTCGCCGCGGGCATGTCGGGCGGCATCGCCTATGTGCTGGACGAGGACGGCACCTTCAAGTCGCGCTGCAACCTCTCGATGGTCGATCTCGAACCGGTCGAGGAGGAAGAGGAGCTGATGGAGCGGCTGCACCATCACGGCGGTGACCTCGAGCACAAGGGCCGGATCGACATGACCAACATGTCGGGCCATGACGAGGAGCGCCTGATGCAGATGCTGACGAACCACGCGAACTACACCGGTTCGGAGCGCGCCCGCACGATCCTCGACAACTGGGCGGATTACCGCACCAAGTTCGTCAAGGTGATGCCGGTCGAGTACCGCCGCGCGCTACGCGAAATGGAGCAGGCCCGCACCTTGCAGGCCGCGGAATAAGCGAAACGCCACCTGCCGGGGCCGTCACGGTCCCGGCACCCGGAACAGGTTAAGGCATGCGCGCGGGGCGACCCGGGCACAGGGCGAGAGAAACGGCATGGGCAAGGTCACGGGCTTTCTCGAATACGACCGGCAGGAGCAGAAGTATCAGCTCGCCGGCGATCGCATTCGCCACTTCCGGGAGTTCACGCTCCCGCAGGAGGAGCGCGATATCAAGAAGCAGGCGGCGCGCTGCATGGATTGCGGCATCCCCTTCTGCCACGGCCCGACCGGCTGCCCGGTGCACAACCAGATCCCGGACTGGAACGAGCTGGTCTATTCCGGCGGCTGGGAGGATGCGCTACGCAACCTCCACTCCACCAACAATTTCCCGGAGTTCACCGGCCGCATCTGCCCCGCGCCTTGCGAGGAAGCCTGCACGCTGAACCTCGAGAACATGCCGGTGACGATCAAGACGATCGAGCAGGCGATTGCCGACAAGGGCTGGCAAGAAGGCTGGATCGCGCCCGAGATCCCGGCCAGGCGCACCGGCAAGCGCATCGCCATCGTCGGCTCGGGGCCTGCCGGCATGGCTGCGGCGCAGCAGCTCGCCCGCGTCGGCCACGACGTCCATCTCTATGAGCGCGAAGCCAAGGCCGGCGGTCTGCTGCGCTACGGCATTCCCGACTTCAAGATGGAGAAGAAGCATATCGACCGCCGGGTGAAGCAGATGGAGGCGGAGGGCGTCACCTTCCACTACAACGCCAATATCGGCGTGACGCTGCCCTTCGCGACGCTCCTTGCCGAGCACGACGCGGTGCTGATGACGGGCGGGGCGGAAGCGCCACGCGATCCCGGCCTGCCGGATACCAATCTTGCCGGCGTGCATTACGCGATGCCCTACCTGACCCAGCAGAACAAGCGCGTCGGCGGCGAGGACGTCTCGGGCGAGGCGCCGATCCTGGCTGCGGGCAAGCATGTCGTGGTGGTCGGCGGTGGCGATACGGCGTCCGACTGCGTCGGCACCGCCTTCCGGCAGGGCGCGCTCTCGGTGACGCAGCTCGACATCCGGCCGATGGCGCCGGAGATCGAGGACAAGCTCACGGTCTGGCCCTATTGGCCGACGAAGTTCCGCACCTCCTCCTCGCAGGCCGAGGGCGCGGAGCGCGAGTTCCAGGCGGCGACGCTCGGGCTGGAGGGCCGCAACGGGCGGCTGACCGGTGTGAAATGCGCGCGCGTCGACGAGAAGCGCAAGCCCATCCCCGGCACCGAGTTCGTGCTGCAGGCCGATCTCTGCTTCCTCGCCATCGGCTTCGCAGGCTCGGTGATCGAGGGCATGATCGCGCAGTCGGGCGCGGCCGTGGACAAGCGCGCCAATGTCGTCGCCAACGACCGCGACTACGCCACCAGCGTCGACAAGGTCTTCGTCGCCGGCGACATGCGCCGCGGCCAGTCTCTGGTCGTCTGGGCGATCCGCGAGGGCCGCCAGGCGGCGCACGCCATCGACAAGCATCTGATGGGCGAGACCATCCTGCCGATGTGACGGGTACGTAACGCATCTCGGTTTTCGAGCCCTCATCCTGAGGAGCGAGCCGAAGGCTCGCGTTTCGAAGGATGAGGGCTAGCGGGGCGGATGTGTTCGCCCCGGCGTGATCGATCGGACCTTTCCATAAGCACCGCCGTCGCTATGATCGCCGTCATGGAATCGAATCTTAGGGGGAAGCAGGCGCCGCGCCGCCGCTTCCACAGCCGCACCCGAGGACCTGTCTACGCCCCGCGCTTCATCTCGCGGGGCTGACCGGGACCGTATCGCCGTCTCATCGTCAGCCTTTTTCGGCGCGCCTGCTCGCGCCTGACTGACTTCATGAGATTCCGATGTCCCTGATCGCCATCAAAGACCTTTCGCTCGTTCGTACCGAGACCCTGTTCGCCGGGCTCGATTTGTCCATCGCCAAGGGCGACCGCCTCGGCCTCGTCGCCGCCAATGGGCGCGGCAAATCCTCGCTCCTGCGCATCATGGCCGGCGAGGAGGAGGCGACGCTGGGCACGCTGACCCGGACGCGCGGCCTCGTCACCGCCTTCGCGCCGCAGGAGCCGCCTGCGCGCCTGCTCGCCATGAGCTTCCACGATGCGGTGCGCGACGCGCTCGACGCCGAGGCGGCCGAAACCGAAAGCTGGCGGGTGGATGTCCTCCTCGACGATCTCGCCGTCGACGAGGCCCTGCGCAGCCGCCCCGTCAATGGTCTTTCCGGCGGCTGGCAGCGCACCATGCTGTTGGCGCGGGCGGCGGTGACCGAGCCCGACCTCATGCTGCTGGACGAGCCGACCAACCATCTCGACCTCGCGCGGATCGGTGTGCTCGAACGCTTCCTCACCGCCTTGCCGCGGGATTGCGCCGTCGTGGTGGCGAGCCATGACCGCGCCTTTCTCGACGATGCCAGCAACCGCACCCTGTTCCTGCGTCCGGCGGAAAGCGTCGATTTCGCTCTCCCCTATTCGCGCGCGCTGCAGGCGCTCGACGAGCGCGACGCGGCGCGGGGGCGGCAGTTCGAGAACGACATGCGCAAGGTGAGGGCGCTGCGCCAGCAGGCGGCCAAGCTCAAGAATATCGGCATCAATTCCGGCTCGGACCTGCTCGTGGTCAAAACCAAGCAATTATCCGAGCGCGCCGACAAGCTGGAGGAGAATGCCCGGCCCGCGCATAAGGAGCGCTCAGCGGGGGCGATCCGGCTCGGCAACAGCGGCAGCCATGCCAAGGCGCTGGTCTCGATCAAGGACACGATGATCGCCGCGCCGGACGGGCGGCTGCTCTTCCGCACCGGCGAGCTCTGGATCGAGAACGGCGACCGCATCGCGCTGCTCGGCGCCAACGGCACCGGCAAGACGCGCTTTGTCGCGCGGTTGCGTGCGGCGCTGACGGGAGACGATCCGGAGATCCGCGGCGCGGCGAGCCTGGGGATGGCCCATTCCGATCAGGCGCTCTCGCAGCTCGATGGCTGGGCCACGCCCTGGGAAGCCGTGAAGCGGTCGAGCGATGTCGGCGACCAGCTTGCGCGCACGCTGCTGGCCGGCGCCGGGATCGCCAGCGAGGCCCAGGCCGCGCCACTCGCCAGGCTTTCGGGCGGGCAGAAGGCCCGGCTCGCCATGTTGCTGCTGCGCCTCGCACACCCGAACTTCTACCTGCTGGACGAGCCGACCAACCATCTCGATATCGACGGGCAGGACCGGCTGGAGCGCGAATTGATCGAGCACGAGCCCGCCTGCCTGCTGGTCAGCCATGACCGGGCCTTCGTGCGGGCGGTGGCGACGCGGATCTGGGTGATCTCGGGCAGGAAGCTGGTCGAAGTCGATGATCCCGATCCGGTCTTCGACCGGCTGATGGCGGGTTGATCCGGGCCGGGCGTAGGGTCAGCCGACGCCGCAATCGGAGTTGGGGGCGCCGGGCGGGGGAGCGGTGACGGTGAAGTCCTTCCGCGCGATCTCCTGCCCGCCGGCCGAGACGATGAAGGTCCAGCTGCCCGGCTCCATTTCCCATTCGTGATCGAAGGTGAAGCCGATATGGGTGACGCCCTCGATCACCGCGCTCGGGAAGCGGTCCTGCGTGCTGGTCTTGCCATCGGGGCTGGTGAACTGGGGGTGCAGGACGCGGACGGAGACCTGGCGCGGCAGGATCTGGGGAATGGCGTCGCTCAGCTTGAGCGTGAGGCCGAAATTCCGGCATAGCCGCGCCTCGATGCGGTCCGCGCGCTCGAGGTAGCGGATGTTCTTCATTTCGCGAGCCGGTTCGAGACCGGTTCCGCCGGGCGTCGGGGCCGCCATCATGCGGCGGCCCACCGTGACCCCAAAATCGACGATCTCGGCTTTCGGCGCGGCGACCGCGGAGCCGGAAACGGCGGCAAGAATCATCGCGGCCATCGCGGCCATATATAGGCGTTTGCTCATGAGACCTCGGGGGCGCTCCGCTGCCTCGCATGTTGAACTTTGCAAAAACGCCAGTCAAAGATGGAGTGTCGGGCTCCGGCGCCGCGGCCGGCCATCCCGGCGGTCGAGCATCAGGATAGCCCTTCGCCTGAGGCCGCCGCATGCCGAAGCAAGCGATCCCGCATCCGGTCCTTGCGACGCCCCGCCTGCGCCTGCGCCAGTTCCGCGCCGATGACGTGGATGCGATGCATGCCTGCTTCGCCGACCCCGAGGCGATGCGGTTCTGGAACCAGCCGACCTACACGAAGCGCATCGAAACCGAGCGCTCCGTGCGCAGCTTCGTCGATTGCACGCCGTCCTATTACCGGTTCTGGGCGGTTGCCGATGCCGGGACCGATCGCTGCCTGGGGCTCGTCAATTATCACGACGGGCATATCCGCAGCAGGCGGGCGAGCATCGGCTACATGATCGATCCCGCTCTCCACCGGCAGGGCATCGCGACGGAGGCGGTCACGGCGATGCTCGACTTCTGCTTCTCGGAGCTCGGTCTGCATCGCCTCCAGGCCTTCATCCATCCGGACAACCGCGCCTCGATCCGGCTGATCGAGAAGCTCGGGTTCCGCCGCGAGGGCCTGCTGCGCGACAATCTGCGCGTGGGAGAGGTCTGGCGGGACGATCTGCTCTATGCGCTGCTCGCGGCGGAGTGGCGCGGCGCGGCCTGATGCCGGGCAGCATGCCGGGGCAGCGGCCCAGTCCTCACCGCGGCCAGCGATAGTCGTCGATGCGGCCCGGCACGGGTTCGGGCGCGATGCCCTGGCCGAAGACGCGCTCGAGCTGGTCGGCCGCATCGCCGCGGCCGCGCGCTTCCGTGATCGAGGCGAGCAGCGGCTGTGCCGAGGGCGCCGCCTGTCCGGTCAGCGGCTGGATCGGTCCGGCCAGGGGGCGGGCCTGCAGAGCCTGCGGCAGGCCGATCGCCGGCAAGCCGGCGGCCATCTGGTCGATCAGGCGCTCGACACCGCCGGGCTGCAGCTCGGGCGCGGTCGGGGCGCCGGTGTCGGGAGCGACCGGCAGGGCGATCACATTGCTCTGCGGCGCCTGCTCGATGATCCGGCGGATGACGAGATCGACGAAATGCGCGGCCTTGCGGGCGCCGGCCTTGGTGAAGTGCACGCCGTCGCCGAGCCGCAGGCGCGTCGGCTGGCCGGAGACGTCCGGGCCGGTCGCGGTATAGCGGTTCTCGGAATCGACGAAGCCACCCCAGAGGTCGACATATTGGCCGCCGGCCTTCTCGGCCCGCTCGCGGTAAAGCTCGTTCAGCGTGACGAGATCGGCCGAGAGGCGGGCGTTCTGCACGGGCGGGACGCCGACCCAGATCAGCGGGATGCGCTTGGCCGCGAAGGCGGTGGCGAGTGCGTCGACGCGGTCGCGATAGAGCTCCAGCCAGCGCGGGCTCAGCGGCTCCTGCACGATGTCGCCTTCGCGGATCGGCTGGCGGTCGTTGAGCCCGACCATCATGACCGCGATGGTGATCTTCTGGTCGCTGGCGAGCAGATCCGTGACGGCCTTCTGCCAATCGTAGAAATCGGTGCGGACGAGGCCTGAATCTGGCTTTGTCCGGTGGGTGACCTCGACATCGGGGCGGTCGTTCAGCGCCTCGTCGAGACCGTCGGCGAGCAGGTTGGCAAGGGAATCGCCCATCACCACGATGTGGTTGGTGACATCGACCTTCGGGATGACGGGATCGTCGCGAACGACGACGGGGGCCGCCGCCCTGCTGCGCCGAACGACCGGGGCCGGGCTGGGACGCAGGCGCGGCTGCTGCGGCTGCACGGCCGGTCTGGCGGGCAATTGCCAGAAGAGCTGGAACAGGCTGCGCTGCTGTTGCGGCGGCTGCTGCGCAAGCGAAACGGGGCCGCCGGTCGGGAAGAGCAGGCAGGCGGAGCAGAGAACCATGACGAGCGAGCGCAGGCGCATCAGCCATCCGATCCAGCGGCTCGGGACAGGTTCAATATAGGGCCGGATGGGCCAAAAGTCAGCGGGAGCCGCGCATCCGGGTGAGCAGGGCCGGCGTCGGATAGCCGTCCGCGATCTCGCCGACGCTGATCTGGTAGCGCCGCACCGCCTCGCGCGTGCCGGTGCCGATGCGCCCGTCCGCGTCGTGGTCGTAGAGCCCCAGCGCCTTCAGGCGGCGCTGCAGGTCCTTGGTGCCGGCCATGTCGAGGCGGGCCGCCTTGAGCGGCCAATCGGCCTGGATCGCCGCCCGGCCCATGATGCGATCGCCGAGATGGCCGACGGCCAGCGCATATGCGTCGGAGGAATTGTATTTCTTGATGACGTCGAAATTCGCGGTCAGCAGCAGCACCGGGCCGGTATGGCCGGCGGGGTAGAACAGGCGGCCCTCGCCGGAGGAGGGCAGGGCGCGGCCATCGGCCCGGCGCACGCCGGCGGAGCGGAAGGCGGCGAAGCTTGCCTTGTCCAGGCGATGGTCGAAGCCGTCCGGCAGCGAAACCTCCATGCCCCAGGGCAGGCCGGGGACCCAGCCATAGCTCTTCAGGTAGTTGGCGGTGGAGGCGATGGCGTCGCTGGACGAGTTCCAGATGTCGGCATGGCCGTTGCCGGTCCAGTCGACGGCGTATTTCATGTAGCTCGACGGCATGAACTGGGTATGGCCCATGGCACCGGCCCAGGAGCCACGCAACTCGTCGCGCTCGACATAGCCCTTCTGGATCAGCTCGAGCGCGGTCAGCAATTCGTCGCGGAAGAAGTCGCCGCGGTAGCGGATCGCGGCGAGCGTCGCCAGCGAGCGGATAACGTCCTTGCTGCCCTTGAAGGAGCCGAAATTGGTCTCCATGCCCCAGACGCCGAGCACGACCTCCTTCGGCACGCCGTAGCGGGCCTCGACCTGGGCCAGCACGGCCGCGTTCTCCGCCGCCACCGCCTGGCCGCGCTGGACGCGGCCGCCGCCGACGGCGTTGTTGAGATAGCTCCAGATCGGGGCGCTGAACTCGGACTGCTTCTTGGTCAGCGCGACGATGGAGGCGTCGGGCGTCACGCCGCGGAAGGCGAGATCGAAGGTCGTGCGCGAGATGCCGCGCGCCTGCGCCTGCGGCCAGAGCCGTTGCAGGAAGATGTCGAAGGAGGCGCTGGCGGGGCTTGCCTGCGCGCTGCCGGCCGGCGCGCGCGACACGTTGATCGAGCCCGTGGTCTGCGCGAGCGCCGGCGCCAGGCTCAGCAAGGCCGAAGCAGCGAGGACGGACAGGCGCATGGGGGCTCCCGACGGCTGAGGGATGAAAACACCTCCAGAGCGCCCGAACAAGATTAACCAAGCGTTAAATCGGGGAATACTGCGGCAAATTGCGCGCAATTTGACAAGCCGCGGCGATTGTCCGACCCTGATCGGATGCACAGCGCCTTTTCCTTCGCTCGCGGCCGGCATCGGTCGGGTAACGTCATCGCGGGCTTATAGCCCCGGGCCTGTCGCGCTTGGCGCCTCCGGTCCGGGGGCGCCTCCACTTGATTCCCATCTTCCAGCAACGGCGTTCGTCCGGGCCTGTTTCGTGCCCGGCCGCCTGCGCTGATTTCTCCGAGAGACAGACATGACCGACAAGACCAGGAAGGCGCCCTCGCGCCCTGCCATCACCGTGACCGCCGCCGACCATGCGATGCTCAGCCGCATCGCGGCGGGCGCCGCCAACACCATGCCGGAACTCGCCGCCGAGCTGACGCATGAGCTCGACCGTGCCCGCATCCTGCCGGAAGGCCGGGTCTCGGCCGAGCATGTGCATATCGGCAGCGAAGTCACCTATCGCGACGAGAGCACCGGGCGGGAGACCAAGGTCACGCTGGTCTGGCCTGAGCATGCGGATATCGAGAAGAACCGGATCTCGGTGATGACGCCGATCGGCGTCGCGCTGATCGGCATGGCTTCCGGCCGCTCGATCGACTGGACGACGCGCTCCGGCGATGTGAAGCGCCTGAGCGTCGTGGCGGTCGGCCAGCCTGCCGGGGAAACGGCGGCGGCCTGAGGTCGGATGCGTGCTGCCTTCCCGGACACGCACCGTCATTCCGGGCGAAGGCCCGGAATCCATCATAGAGCGCGGTGCGTCTCGATGGATTCCGTATCGGCGCCGCTGACGCGGCTTGTCCGCAATGACGGTGGGTTTTCCGAAGACGGCGTGATGTGACGTTCAGGCCGAGGCGTTCTTCATCCTGAGCTTCTCCTCCCAGGCGAGGGCCTGGCCGACGATCTCCTCCAGATCGTCATGCTCCGGCCGCCAGCCGAGTTCGGCCTGGATGCGGTCGGCGCGGGCGATGAGCGAGGCCGGGTCGCCGGGCCGGCGCGCGGCGAGCGTCACCGGGAAGTCGACGCCGGAGACCTTCTTCACCACCTCGGTGACCTCCTTCACCGAATAGCCGCGGCCATAGCCGCAGTTCAGCGTCAGGCTCGTGCCGCCATCGCGCAGATGGTCGAGCGCGGCGAGATGGGCGCGGGCGAGATCGGTGACATGGATGTAGTCGCGCACGCAGGTGCCGTCGGGCGTCGCGTAATCCGTGCCGAAGATGGTGAGCCCGTCGCGCTGGCCGAGCGCGGCCTGGCTCGCGACCTTGATCAGATGGGTGGCGTTGGGCGAGGACTGGCCGGAGCGTCCCTTCGGGTCGGCGCCGGCGACGTTGAAATAGCGCAGGGCGATGTAGGAGAAGCCATGGGCCTTCGCGGCGTCCTGCAGCATCCATTCGCTCATGAGCTTGGAGCGGCCATAGGGGTTGATCGGGTTGAGCGCGATCTCCTCCGGCACGGGCGAGACGGCGGGCTCGCCATAGACCGCCGCCGTCGAGGAGAAGATCACGTGCTTGACGCCGCCGCGCACGGCGCTTTCAATCAATGCTCGGGTTTTGACAGTATTATTGAAATAATAACCAAGCGGATCACTCACCGATTCAGGAACAACGATTCGCGCCGCGAAATGCGCCAGCGCCGTTACGCCATGCTCGGCGATCAGCTTCTCGACCAGCTCCTGATCGCCGACATCCCCTTGAATGAAGGTCGCTTCGGGCGGAACGGCCCACCAGAAACCGGTCGAGAGATTGTCGAGAACCACGACCTTTTCGCCGCGATCCAGCAATTCCAGCACCATATGACTGCCGATGTAGCCGGCGCCGCCTGAGACCAATACCGCCATTGTCACTCTTGCCTCATCTTCGTCTGGAACTCTGCCTATCCGAAACCGGTTGACGGGTTCTCAAGGCCTGTCAGCTAATACGCTCCTGATGGCCGACGACAGTGACAGTTGTGCGGCCCACCCCATCAAAGCCTCGCTTCGGCAAAGGCACTCGCGTCAAGGACCCTTCATGACGAAACGCATCCGCAAGGCCGTTCTCCCTGTCGCTGGTCTCGGCACCCGCTTCCTGCCCGCCACCAAGGCGATCCCGAAGGAGATGCTGACCATCGTCGACCGTCCGGTCGTGCAGCATGTCGTCGATGAGGCGCGCGCTGCCGGCATCGAGCATTTCATCTTCGTCACCGGCCGTAACAAGGCGGTGATCGAGGATCATTTCGACATGGCCTACGAGCTGGACGATACCCTCGCCAAGCGCAACAAGACCAGGGAATTGGAGGCGCTGAAGCACGATCTGCCGGCAGCGGGCGCGACCAGCTTCACCCGCCAGCAGGCGCCGCTCGGCCTCGGCCATGCTGTCTGGTGCGCGCGCGAGATCGTCGGCGACGAGCCTTTCGCGCTGCTGCTGCCGGACATGCTGCACTACAGCGCGGGGAAGGGCTGCCTTGCCGAGATGATCGAGGCCTATGACCAGCATGGCGGCAACCACATCGCCGTCGCGCCGGTGCCGGACGATCAGACGCATCAATACGGCATCGTCGGCGTCGAGGACGCCAGGGCCAAGGTCTCGAAGATCACCGGCATGGTCGAGAAGCCGCCGAAGGGCACCGCCCCGTCCAACCTGCACATCACCGGCCGCTACATCCTGCAGCCGACGATCTTCAACCTGCTCGCCAACCAGGAGAAGGGTGCGGGCGGCGAGATTCAGCTCACCGATTCGATGATCGCGCTGTCGCATCAGGAGCCGTTCTTCGCGGTGCGCTTCGATGGCGAGATCTACGACACCGGCTCGAAAATCGGCTTCCTGACGGCGAATGTGGCCTATGCGCTCGACCGCGGCGATCTCGGCCCGCAACTGCGCGCGGAGATCGAGAAGCTGCTCGATCGCTGAGGCGGACAGGAAGAGCGTGGGTCATCCCGGGCGACCACAGGTCGACCCGGGAGCCATGTTGGACCGGTTCAGGCGGGGATTCCGGATCTCCGCTTCGCTCCGTCCGGGACGCCCCGCGTTTGATAGGCATGGGACACCGCCTCCCGCAGTCGATTTGCCAGGTGGCCATTTCCTGGAAAATGCCGGATGAGGGGCCATGCAGGAGATGCCCCGTTGAGTGACCAGAGCCTCGTGTTCGATCGTGCGCTCGGCCGGTCGCGGCTGAAGCGCGCGCTTGCCGGTGACTACCCGGATTTCCTGCTGCAACGCGCGGCCGGCGATCTGGAGGAGCGGCTCGGCGCGGTGCTGCGCGAATTCGCGGTGGCGGCCGATCTCGGCACGCCGCTGCCGGTCGTCGCGCCGGTCCTTGCGGGCAAGGCGGGCCGGGTGTGGCGCATGGCGGAGGCGGACGGTGCGTCGGCCGATCTGGTCGGCGATCTCGAACGGCTGCCCTTCGCGGCCGGCTCGCTCGATCTGGCCGTCTCGCTGCTGGCGCTGCACGGCGTCAACGACCTGCCCGGCGCGCTCATCCAGATCAAGCGGGCGCTCAAGCCCGACGGGCTGTTCATGGCCTGCCTGCTCGGCGGGCGCTCCTTGCAGGAGCTCCGGCAAGCGCTGCTCGAAGCCGAAAGCGAGACGACCGGCGGGGTCAGCCCGCGCGTCGCGCCCTTCGCCGATCTGCGCGATCTCGGCGGGCTCCTCCAGCGAGCCGGTTTCGCCTTGCCCGTCATCGACAGCGAGACCGTGACCGTGCGCTATCGCGACGCCTTCGGTCTCTTCCGCGATCTCAGGGCGATGGGCTGGGCCAACACCCTCGTCGCGCGCCGCAAGGCACCGCTGAAGCGGGAGACTTTGCTGCGGGCGGCGTCGCTCTATGCCGAGCGCTTCGCCGATGCCGATGGGCGCCTGCCGGCGACCTTCGAATTCGTCTGGCTCTCCGGCTGGGCGCCGCATGAGAGCCAGCAGAAGCCATTGCGGCCGGGTTCGGCCAAGGCGCGGCTGGCCGATGCGCTCGGCGTGCCGGAAATCAAGACCGGCGAGAAGCCGGGAGGCGAAGGCTGATGGCCGAGCGTGCATCCCGCCTGACCCGCGGCGATTTCCGCATTTTCCGCGCCATTCCGACGCGCTGGCACGACAATGACGTCTATGGCCACGTCAACAACGTCGTCTATTACGGCTGGTTCGACACGGCGGTGAACGCCTGGCTGATCGAGAACGGCTTCCTCGATCCGACGACGAGCGAGATCGTCGGGCTCGTGGTCGAGACCGGCTGCAGCTATTTCGAAAGCGTCGCCTTTCCCGAAACCGTCGAAGCGGGCATCGCGGTGGAACGGCTCGGCACCAGCTCCGTGACCTATCGCATCGGCATCTTCAGGCAGGGGAGCGAGCAGGCGGCGGCGCAAGGGCGCTTCACCCATGTCTATGTCGCGCGTGCGAGCCAGAAGCCGGTGCCGATTCCGGCGCCGCTCAGGGCCGCGTTGACTGCCATCCAGAGCTGAAAACGGCGTCTCAGCCGCGAATGCGTTGTCTCGCACGTTAAGGCAGGCTATGCCCCTGCCAACCCCTATCGCCGGACCGCCAGGAAGCCTGAGCCCGTGATTCCGAACGACATCAAGATCACCCCGCAGCTCGTCGCCGAGCACGGCCTGAAGCCGGACGAGTACCAGCGCTTCCTGCATCTGATCGGCCGCGAGCCGACGATCACCGAGCTCGGCATCGTCTCGGCGATGTGGAACGAGCACTGCTCCTACAAATCCTCGAAGATCCATCTGAAGACGCTGCCGACCAAGGCGCCCTGGGTGATCCAGGGGCCGGGCGAGAATGCCGGCGTCATCGATATCGGCGAGGGCACGGCCATCGTCTTCAAGATGGAGAGCCACAACCACCCGTCCTTCATCGAGCCCTATCAGGGCGCGACGACCGGCGTCGGCGGCATCCTGCGCGACGTCTTCACCATGGGCGCGCGCCCGATCGCGGTGCTCGACGCGCTGCGCTTCGGCGACCCGGCGCATCCCAAGACCCGCCATCTCGTCTCCGGCGTCGTTGCCGGCATCGGCGGCTACGGCAATTCCTTCGGCGTGCCGAATGTCGGCGGCGCCACCGGCTTCCACACCCGCTATGACGGCAACATCCTGGTCAACGCCATGGCGGTCGGCATCGCCAAGGCCGACGAGATCTTCTACGCCAAGGCCTCCGGCGTCGGTAAGGCGATCGTCTATCTCGGTTCGAAGACCGGCCGCGACGGCATCCACGGCGCGACCATGGCCTCGGCCGAATTCGACGACAAGTCGGAGGAGAAGCGCCCGACCGTGCAGGTCGGCGACCCCTTCGCCGAGAAGCTCCTGCTCGAAGCCTGCCTCGAGATCATGGCCGCCGGCCATGTCGACGCGATCCAGGACATGGGCGCCGCCGGCCTGACCTGCTCGGCCGTCGAGATGGGCGCCAAGGGCGATCTCGGCGTCGAGCTCGACCTCGACAAGGTGCCCTGCCGCGAGGAGGGCATGAGCGCCTATGAGATGATGCTCTCGGAGAGCCAGGAGCGCATGCTCATGGTGATCAAGCCGGGCCATGAGGAGGCCGCCGAGGCGATCTTCACCAAATGGGGGCTCGACTTCGCCGTCATCGGCCACACCACCGACACGCTGCGTTTCGTCGTGAAGCATCAGGGCGAGGTCATGGCCGACCTGCCGATCAAGGAGCTTGGCGACGAGGCCCCCGAATATGACCGGCCCTGGATCGAGACCCCGCCGCAGCAGCGCATCGCGCCGGAAAGCGTGACGCCGCCCTGCGGCAACGCCGAGGCGCTGAAGAGGCTGATCGGCTCGCCGGACCTGTCGTCGAAGCGCTGGATCTGGGAGCAATACGACACGCTGATCCTCGGTAATTCGGTGGTGCGGCCCGGCGGTGATTCCGGCGTCATCCGCATCGAGGAGGGGCCGCGGGGCCTCGCCATGACGGCTGATGTCACGCCGCGCTATTGCGAGGCCGATCCCTTCGAGGGCGGCAAGCAGGCGGTGGCGGAAGCCTGGCGCAACCTGACCGCGGTGGGCGCGACGCCGCTCGCCATCACCGACAACCTCAACTTCGGCAATCCCGAGAAGCCGGAAGTCATGGGCCAGTTCGTCGGCTGCGTCCGCGGCATCGGCGAGGCCTGCAAGGCGCTCGATTTCCCGGTCGTCTCGGGCAATGTCTCGCTCTACAACGAGACCAACGGCGTCTCGATCCTGCCGACCCCGACCATTGGCGGCGTCGGCGTCATGGCCGATGTCACGAAGCACGCGACCATCGCCTTCAAGGGCGAGGGCGAGGCCATCATCCTGATCGGCGAGACCGCCGGCTGGCTCGGCCAGAGCTCTTATCTCGCGACCATCTGCGGCCGGGAGGAAGGCGCCCCGCCGCCTGTCGATCTCGCGATCGAACGCCGCAACGGCGATTTCGTGCGCGGGCTGATCGCGTCGGGCAAGGTCTCGACCTGCCATGATGTGTCGGATGGCGGGCTTGCGGTTGCGCTTGCCGAGATGGCGATGGCCAAGGGCGTCGGCGCGACCATCGAGACGCTGCCGGCCGGCTCGGCCCACGCTGCACTCTTCGGCGAGGATCAGGCGCGCTATGTCATGACGGTTCCGGCTGCCGAGGCCGATGCGGTGATCGCGGCGGCGAAGGCGGCTGGCGTGCCGGCGCTCACCATCGGCAAGACGGGCGGCACGGCGCTCAGCCTACCGGGCGAGCCGGCCCTGGCTGTCGCCGATCTGCGCAAGATCCATGAAGACTGGCTGCCGTCCTACATGGCCGGCAAGGCGGCCTGAGGAGGCAAGACCATGGCGATGGACGCGCACGAGATCGAGCGCATGATCAAGGCGGCGCTGCCGGATGCGGCGGTCGAGATCAAGGATCTGGCTGGGGACGGCGACCACTATGCCGCGACCGTCACCTCGGCGGCCTTCAAGGGCAAGACCCGGGTGCAGCAGCACCAGATGGTCTATGCCGCGCTGCAGGGGAATATGGGCGGCGTGCTGCACGCCCTTGCGCTGACGACCAGCGTTCCCCAAGATTAGAACGAGACCACATCCGGCGGGCCTTGAACCCGCTTCAGGAGACGAGACGATGTCCGACGTCAATGCCCGCATCGATGCGGAAGTGAAGAACAACGACGTGGTGCTGTTCATGAAGGGCACGCCGCAATTCCCGATGTGCGGCTTCTCCGGCCAGGTCGTGCAGATCCTCGGCTATATCGGCGTGCCCTATAAGGGCGTGAACGTGCTCGAGGACCAGGAAATCCGCGAGGGCATCAAGGCCTATTCGAACTGGCCGACGATCCCGCAGCTTTACGTCAAGGGCGAGTTCGTCGGTGGCTGCGACATCACCCGTGAGATGTTCCAGGCCGGCGAATTGCAGGCGCTCTTCGAGGAGAAGGGCATTTCGGTGAAGCAGGCGAGCTGAGGGCTCGCCGGTTTCCCAATCAGCTTTCTGACCTGACGGTGCTTCTCAGGCCGCCGCGCATTGCGGGTGCGGCTTGCGGACGCGTTCTGTCGAGGCCGGGTGTTTCGCCAGCATGCGCTCCGGCCTGATCGGCCGGCGCGTGAAGTCGCCGCCGCAGTTCGGGCAGATGCCGGCGAAGCGCGTCTCGGCGCAATCGGCGCAAAAGGTGCATTCATAGGTGCAGATCAGGGCGTCGCGCGACTGGGGCGGCAGGTCCCGGTCGCAGCATTCGCAGTTCGGGCGCAGTTGCAGCATGGCGTCGTCTCCTTTTGCGGGTGGCGGAAGAATGACCACAAACCGGGACGACGCCAGCGACTTCGCGTGATCCGACCGATCAATGGCGCGGATCGGTCGATGAGTTTGTTGCTGGGCCCGATCCAATACAATAACGCGCGTCATTCCGGACAAGCTGCGAAGCGGCGCCGATCCGGAATCCATCGGAGGACGCTGCGCTCTACGATGGATCCCGGGTCTCCGCTTCGCTGCGCCCGGAATGACGGCGTTTGAGCGGAAGGCAGGCGAGCGGCGACCATCGCCGCCCTTCACTTCACCAGCAGCCAGTCCTCGATCACCAGCGCGTCGAGCCCGCTCGTATAGAACATCAGGATCGCATCCTCCGCCGTGTGCAGGATCGGCTTGCCCATGATGTTGAAGGAGGTGTTGAGGATCACCGGCACGCCCGTCAGTTCATGGAACGCCGAGATCAGCGCGTGATAGCGCGGATTGCGCTGCGCGGTGACGCTCTGGAGGCGGCCCGTCGCGTCCTCATGGACCACGGCCGGGACGCGGTCACGCACCGCCTCCTTCCAGGTGAGGGTGCGCTCCATATAGGGCGCGTCCTGGTAGTTCTCGAACCAGTCGGCGGCCTGCTCGGCCAGGATCGAGGGGGCGAAGGGGCGGAAGGCCTCGCGGTACTTCACCTTGGCGTTGAGGATGTCCTTGGCGTCGGCCGGGCGCGGATCGGCGATGATCGAGCGGTTGCCGAGTGCGCGCGGGCCGAACTCGGCGCGGCCCTGCACCCAGCCGATCAGCTTGCCCTCGGTCAGGAGCTTGGCGGTGACCGGCGCGATCTCGTCGGTGCTGAGCTTGCGCAGGCGCGGCTCCCAAGCCTGCATGCGTTCGAAGGGCTCGGTCGAGACCGTCGAGCCGAGATAGGGCGAAAGCGGCCCCTTCGGCGCGCGCCAATCCGGGTTCGCCTCTGCGTGGCTGAGCCACGCCGCGCCAATGGCGTTGCCGTCGTCGGCAGGCGCGGAAGGCACGAAAACCGTCCGGAAGCCATGCCGGCCAACGATCTTGCCGTTGAAGGAGGAGTTCAGCGCGCAGCCGCCGGCCATGACGAGGTTTTCGCTCGGGACCAGAGCGGCGGTCTCGGCGAGCAGCGCCTCCATCATCTCGGCGAAGACATCCTGCCCGCAGCGGGCGAGGTCGGCCCAGCCCTTGTCGAGCGCGTCGGCCGGGCGGCGGGCGAGGATTTCGGCGGCGACCGCCTGCACGACATCCGCCTTGGCGAAGGAGAGCTTGTGGCCCTCGATCGCATAGAGCCTGCGCAATAGCGCCATCAATTCCGGATCGGTCTTGCCATAGGGGGCGAGCCCCATGATCTTCCATTCCTCGCCCTTGGCCTGGTCGAAGCCGGCGAGGTCGGTGACGAGCCCGAAATAGAAGCCGATCGATTCGCGCCCGCGATGGCGCTTCACCTCGCGCAGCTTGCCGTTCTCCAGCGCGAAGATGGCCGAGGCGCCGGTTTCGCCCATGCCGTCGACGACGAGGCAGGCGGCGTTGTCGAAGGGCGAGGACCAGCAGGCGAAGGCTGCGTGGCTGAGATGGTGGCCGTAGCGCTTCAAGCCGGTGACATTGGCCTTGCCATGGGCGCGGTCGAGGCCGAGCAGCACGCCCATGCCGGCGCGCTGCTGGGCGTGGTGGAGCGAGGCGATGAGCGCGCGCTCGGTGCGTTCCGGCACGAGCGAGCGGTTGAGCTCGGGCGAGAGTTTGAGCAGCGCCTCGAGGCTGAGGGAGCCGGCGCGCGCCATCTGGTCGAGGAAGCCGGTGAAGTCCTCGCCCCAGCTCGTGGCGATCGCGACCTCGGCGCCGTCCGGGATGTAGCGCTTCAGCAGCCCTTCCATGCGCGGGGCCGAATCCGGCTCGCAGTTCGGCGCGCGCTTGTATTGCAGATAGCGCTCGGTCGCCTCGGCGAAGAGAACCTCGCCATTCGGGCCGATGATCGCGAGGGCGGGGTCGTGGAAGGTGGTGGCGAGGCCGATCGTGTAACGCATGGACATGCCTTTACCCGTGCCGGGGCGCCGCGCCAATCCGAATGGCGCGGGCCGTCGCTGCGCGCGGGGGAGGGTTGCTATTTGTCCTTGAAGGAGATGCTCGCCGCCGTCTGGTCGATGGCTGGCTGGAGTTGCGGCATCTCGCTTTCGTCGGCCATGACGATCAGCCGCACGAAGCGGCTATCTGGCCCGATCGCCAGATACTGGGCAAAGCTCTTGTTGCTGCCATTCGGGTGCTTGAACGAGCCCGTGAGCAGCATGCCGTCCTGGCCGGCGAAGGGCACGCGCTTGCGCTCGGCGACCGTGGCGTTTTCCAGATTATGCGTGCCCTTGAGCAGGCTTTCGGAAAGGGCGTCCTCCTGGCCGGGCTTGACCGGCCCGGTGGGCTGGTAGGCGACGACCAGCAATGGCTGCGTGCCGGAAGGGTCGGTGTTCTTGTCGCCGACCGTCATCAGCAGGCCGGAGCCGCCGATGCTGTCGATCACGCGGAAGGGCGCGGCCGCCTTGATGGCGAAGGGCAGGGCGGCGAGCTTCTCGTCGAGCGACGGCTCCTTGCCGAGCGAGACCGAGGCGATCATCGCCTTGATCTGCGCCGGGGCGAGCTTGGCCTTCTGCGGCGCCTGCACCGTCAGCATCACGGTCTTTTCGCCCTTGAGCAGGACGATCCATTTGTCGAAGGTGTCGCCGGTGGGTGCGACCTGCGAGCCCGTCAGCAAGGGCACCTTGTCGCCGCCGACAGTGATCTGTTCCACCGATTTGATCGTGATGTTCTGGCGGGCGAAGTTCGCCTTGGCCACATCGGCATTGCCGAACAGGGTGGAGAGCTGCGCATGGGCCTCGGGCGGCAGCTCGACGATCAGCACGCTCGCCTGGTTCGCCTTGTTCACCAGACCGGAGAAGCCGGTGGCCGGCTCGAAGCCCTTCGGCGCGGCGAGCGAGACGCTGGTGCCGGGGATCGGCTTGCGCTCCTGCGCGACGGCCGGCGCCAGCGCCAGCCAGGCGATGCAGGCGAATGCGACGGCACCGGACTTGCCGAGCCGGGATTTGCCAAGCCGGGACTTGCCGGATCCGGAGCTGCCGAATCGGCTCGCGCCGCTGCGTGGATGGGTCATGGCTCGTCCTTCCGGTCTTCGATGTCGTCCGCAACAGAACGCCGCAATGCGACAAGAGTTCGTCATGCCGCCGGCTCTGCGGTCCATCCGGTCTTTGGTCAGGGGGAATTCGGTCAGGGTCGGCCCGTGGCCGCAGCCATCAGCGCCTTCGAATCGGCGCTCGCCCAATCGGCCGGGCCCTGGATGATGCCGAGCTCGCAGCCCGTCTTGTCGACGATGATGCTGACCGGCATGCCCTCGACCTTATGCGCCTTGCGCAGCGCCTGGAAGGTCGAAGCCTGCGGGTCGCCGTAGAAGGGCAGGGTGGTGACCTTGTTCTCGGCCAGCCAGGCTTTCGGCTTGTCGAGGTTGCGCGTGTCGATATTGATGGCGACGACCGCGAAATCGGGGCCGCCCATCTCGCGCTCCAGCACGTCGAGCGCCGGCATTTCCTTCAGGCAGGGCGCGCACCAGGTCGCCCAGAGATTGACCAGCACGGTCTTGCCCTTGAAGTCGGCGAGCGTCAGCGGCTTGCCGTCCGGCCCGCTGAAGGCGAGCTCGGGCGCCGGCTCGGGCCGGGGGCGGATCTCGACCGCCGCGACCTCGCCCTTCGCCAGCGGCGCCATGCGCGCTGCGGTCTTGGCGGCCGCGCTGCATGATCCGTTGCCGGCATCGCCCAGCCCGGAGTAGAAGGCTGCCACGCCAGCGAGGCCGAGCGCCGCCACGACCCCGAGGGCCAGTCCGATCTTCGTTCCTGACGTCATCGTGCGTCCTCAAAAGCAGGAAAGACCGCCGTGAGCAACCGCATGTGGGGTGGGCGTTTCGCCACAGGTCCCGACGCCATCATGGAGGAGATCAACGCCTCCATCGATTTCGACAAGAGGCTCTGGCGCCAGGACATCCGCGGTTCGCTGGCGCATGCCGCCATGCTGGCCGAAACCGGCATCCTGACCAAGGAAGACGTCGCGACGATCACCGCCGGCCTCAAGCAGGTCGAAGGCGAGATCGAGAGCGGCGCCTTCACGTTTTCGCGTGCGCTCGAAGACGTCCACATGAACGTCGAGTCGAACCTCAAGGACAAGATCGGCCTGGCCGCCGGCCGGCTGCACACCGCCCGCTCGCGCAACGACCAGGTCGCGACCGACATGCGGCTGTGGGTGCGCGACACGCTCGACGAGCTCGACGGGCAGATGGCCGACCTCCAGCGCGCGCTGGCCGAGAAGGCCGATACCTATGCCGGCGCGGTGATGCCGGGCTTCACCCATCTGCAATCGGCGCAGCCGGTCACCTTCGGCCATCATCTGCTCGCCTATGTCGAGATGCTCGGCCGCGACCGCGGCCGGGTGCGCGATGCGCGTGCCCGCCTCAACGAATGCCCGCTGGGCGCGGCCGCGCTCGCCGGCACCTCTTTCCCGATCGACCGGCACATGACGGCGAAGGCGCTCGGCTTCGACCGGCCGACGGCGAACTCGCTCGATTCGGTCTCGGATCGCGATTTCGCGCTGGAGACGCTGTCGACGGCCTCGATCTGCGCCATGCATCTCTCGCGGCTGGCCGAGGAGATCGTGCTCTGGGCGACGCCGCAATTCGGCTTCGTCAGGCTCTCCGACGCCTTCTCGACGGGATCCTCGATCATGCCGCAGAAGCGCAACCCCGACGCGGCCGAGCTGGTGCGCGGCAAGGCGGGGCGGGTCTTCGGCGCGCTGCAGGCGCTGCTGACGATGATGAAGGGCCTGCCGCTGAGCTATTCCAAGGACATGCAGGAGGACAAGGAAGGCACCTTCGACGCCCTCCAGACGCTTTCGCTGTGCCTCGCCGCGATGGCCGGCATGGTCCGTGACATGCAGCCCGACCTCAAGGCGATGAAGAAGGCGGCGGGCGCCGGCTATGCCACGGCGACCGACCTCGCCGACTGGCTGGTGCGCGTGCTGAAGATGCCGTTCCGCGACGCCCATCACGTCACCGGCCGGCTCGTCGGCATCGCCTCGGAGAAGAAGGTCGGGCTGGAGAAGCTGACGCTCGCCGAGATGCAGGCGGTCGAGCCGCAGATCACCGAGGCCGTCTTCGCCGTGCTCGGCGTCGACCAGTCGGTGAAGAGCCGCGTCAGCTATGGCGGCACGGCCCCGGCCAATGTCCGCAAGCAGGCCAGGCGCTGGCTGAAGCAGCTCGCGAAAGGCTAGTCGGACGGCGAAACGCCACGTCATCCCGGGCTTGACCCGGGATCCATCGACGGGCGTTGGTGCTCTACGATGGATTCCGGATCTCCGCTTCGCGGCGTCCGGAATGGCGGCGAAGGATTGTCGCAACCGCTCGCGCTTCGCCGCATCCTCCGCTACTGTCCCGCCACGTTTCGTTCGAGGGTTCGTCTTCGTGCTTCCATCCCGTCTGAATCTTGCCCGCCTGAAATTCGGCCGCACCCTCCTGGTCGTCGGCCTCCTCGGCGTGGCGCTCGCCGCCTGCGGGCGCAAGGGGCCGCTCGAAGCGCCGCCGAACGTCTCCGGCGCCGTCGACCTGCCGGACAACCAGATCGGCGCGCAGTCGAACGACGTGTCGGATTACGGTTCGGCCTCGGTGCTGGCCAAGCCGGCCAAGGCGAACCGGGCGATCACCGTGCCGGAAAAACCGTTCCTGCTCGATCCGCTGATGTGAGCGGCGGCGCCCTCACCAGCTTGCCGCGAAGTCATCCCGGCCAAGCGTAGCGCAGAGCCGGGATCCATGCCTGAGCCTCGACCGGAAGCGCTCCGGCAGGGCTTCCGGGTCTCCCTTCGGTCGCCCGGGATGACGGCGACGGTTCAACAGATCTCGTTCCGGGGTTCCGCCCATGCATCATTTCGCCTATCGCGACGGCTCGCTCCATGCCGAGGGCGTCGACCTCAACCGGATCGCGGCCGAAGTTGGCACGCCGGTCTATGTCTATTCGAGCGCGACGATCGAGCGGCACTACAAGCTCTTCGAGCAGGCGCTCAAGAAGGCCGTGCCGGCGGGCAAGGCGCATGTCTTCTACGCCATGAAGGCGAATGGCAATCTCGGCGTGCTGAAGACGCTGGGCGCGCTCGGCGCGGGCGTCGATACCGTCTCCGAGGGCGAGGTGCGCAAGGCGCTGGCCGCCGGCATCCCGCCCGAGAAGATCGTGTTTTCCGGCGTCGGCAAGAGCGAGCAGGAATTGCGTTTCGCCGTCGAGGCCGGGATCTACCAGATCAATATCGAAAGCGAGAGCGAGCTCGACCTGCTCTCGAAGGTTTCGGCCTCGCTCGGCAAGCGGCAGGAGGCGGTGTTCCGGGTCAATCCCGATATCGGCGCTGGCGGCCATGCCAAGATCACGACGGGCTCGTCCGAAAACAAGTTCGGCGTCTCCTTCGAGGAGGTCGGCCGGCTCTATGGGCGGGCGGCGAACATGCCGGGCGTGCGGATCATGGGCCTTGCCGTACATATCGGCAGCCAGATCCGCGAGATCGACGCCTTCGAGGCGGCCTATTCCAAGATGGTGGCGCTGGTCGGCGCGCTGAAGGGGGAGGGGCACCGCGTCGAGCGGCTCGATCTCGGCGGCGGGCTGGGCATTCCCTACGACATCCCGAAGAGCTTCGATTACGGCCCGGGGCTGATCGAGGCCTATGCCGAGATGGTGGGACGGGTGACGAAGGGGCTCGATGTCGAGCTCGGCTTCGAGCCGGGACGTCTCATCGTCGGCAATGCCGGCATCCTGCTGACGCGGGTACTGCATCTCAATCCGCGCCCGACCAAGCAGTTCCTCATCGTCGACGCGGCGATGAACGACCTCGTCCGGCCGGCGATGTACGAGGCCTATCACGAGATCTGGCCGGTGGCCGAGCCGGCGATCGGGGCGCCGGACGTCGCCTATGACGTGGTCGGGCCGATCTGCGAATCGGGCGACACCTTCACCACGGGGCGGGTGCTGTCGGCGCTGAAGCAGGGCGATCTCATCGCCTTCATGACCGCCGGCGCCTATGGCGCCTCGATGTCCTCGACCTACAACCAGCGCCTGCTCGTGGCCGAGGTGATGGTCAAGGGCGACCAATATGCCGTGACCCGTCCGCGCCAGAGCTATGAGGAGCTGATCGGGGCGGATAGGTTGCCGGCCTGGTTTGGTTGAGTAGCACTTCCCTGCAAAAGCGCGGGGAACCCCTCTCCTGTAAGGAGAGGGGCAGGGGTGAGGTGTCGGCCCCTTGACCAGTAAAGCACCCGGTCGCCGCAGCAGCGGTTAGTTCGCAGCTAAAGTGTCCAACGGCCTACCCCTCACCCTGCCCTCTCCCTCCGGGAGAGGGTTCCCCGCGCTAACCGCGCCTCTCCTGAAAGGGATTTGCAGATGCGGGGCGCTGTTCACGAAACGTCGAGCGCGGTGCAAAGGCCGGTCCGGGGACTGGCAATGCCACATTCCCGTGTTAGCCTGCTTCAGTAAGGCGATGAACCGACGGAAATGGGGGCTGCCCGGAGCGATGGCATGAGCGAGGCAGAGCGCCGCAAGGCGCCCGACACGATGGACGGCATCCGGCAACGGTTGCGCCGCCTCACGCTGGCCTCGCGGGTTTCGCTCGGCTGGGAACGGCTGTGGCCGCGGCTGTGGTTGCCGCTCGGCGTCGTCCTCGCCTTCCTCGCCTTGTCCTGGTTCGGGCTCTGGACCCATCTGCCCTGGTATGGGCGGATCGCGGGCGTGCTCGCCTTTGCAGGGGCCTTTCTCGCCAGCCTCTGGCACGTCGCCCGCATCGTGCTGCCGACGCATCGCGACGCGCTGACCCGGCTCGATCGCTCCTTCGCCGGCGGGCATCGTCCCGCTTCGGCGCTGGAGGACAGCCTCGCCGTCGGCTCCAGCGACCCGGTTTCGCAAGCTCTCTGGAAGCTGCATGTCGAGCGCCAGAGCCGGCAGGTCGCGGCGCTCAGGATCGAGGCGCCGCGTCCGTTGATGGCGGCTCGCGACCGGCGGGCGCTGCGCGCGGTGCCGCTACTCGCCGCCATCGCGGCTTTCTTCGTCGCCGGGCCCGAGACGACCCAGCGCCTCTCAGCGGCCTTCGACTGGCAGGGGCCGCCGGGCGCCTCGCCCTCGACCCGCATCGACGCCTGGATCGACCCGCCGGCCTATACCCGCCTGCCGCCGATCCTGATCGACTTCGCCAAGCTCGCGAGCCCGCGTCTCAGCGCGCCGGAGAAGTCGACGATCGTCGTGCGCATCGCCGGCAAGACCAATATGGACGTCGTCACCACCGGAAAGCTCGAGACCAAGCCGGCCGAGGCCCAAGACGGCAAGGCCCAAGGCGGCGAGGCGGGCGCCCAGCCGGCCCGGCAGGCGCAAGGCAGCGACCCGCAGCAGGCGGTGCTGGAGAAGCGCTATGTGCTCGCCGGCAACGGCACGCTGAGATTGACCGGCAGCGGCGCGCCCGGCACCACGCTCAGCATCACCGCCATTCCCGACCTGCCCCCGACCATCGCCTTCGTCGATACGCCGAAGCCGGTCGTCGGCGCCCAGTCTGGCGGCTTGAGCATCACCTACAAGGCCAAGGACGATTACGGCATCGCCTCGATCGAGGTCGATGTCTCGCGTCCCGACGTTGCCGCCGGCGGCCGCTCGCTGGTCGATCCGCCGAAGCAGAACCTCGCCGTGCCCTCCTCCGCCACTGGCGAGGAGGAGCTCAAGGGCACCGTCGATTTCTCGGCGCATCCCTGGGCTGGCGCCAAGGTCCGGATGGTGCTGATCGCCAAGGACGAGGCCGGGCAGGAGGGGCGCAGCCAGCCGGTCGAGGTCGTGCTGCCGCAGCGCACCTTCACCAATCCGCTGGCCAAGGCGCTGGTCGAGCAGCGGCGCAAGCTCGTGATGAATGTCGACGACCGCACCAGGGTGCAGCTCGCCATGGATGCGCTGATGATCGAGCCCGGGCTCTTCATGAAGGAGATGGGGACCTATCTCGGCATGCGCATGCTGACGGAGCGGCTGCGCAAATCCGGCAGCGACGACGAGTTGCGCGAGGTGTCCGAGCTGATGTGGGCGATGGCGCTCCAGCTCGAGGACGGCGACATGTCCGATGCCGAGCGGGCTCTGCGGCAGGCGCAGGAGAATCTGCAGCAGGCGCTGGAGCGTGGCGCCTCCGAGGAGGAGATCAAGAAGCTCACCGAGGAGATGCGGCGGGCGATGGACAACTACATGCGCCAGCTCGCCGAGCAGATGATGCGCCAGCAGCAGAACGGCCAGCAGAACCAGGCGCAGCTGCCTGAGAATTTCCGGACGGTGACGCCGCGCGACCTGCAGAACATGCTCGATCGCATCGAGGAATTGTCGCGGCGCGGCGACATGGCCGAGGCGCAGCGCCTGATGGAAGAGCTCAACCGGATGCTCAACAATCTGCAGATGGCGCGGCCCGGCCAGGGCGATCCGCGCCAGAACCAGATGAACCAGGCGCTGGGCGATCTCGACCGGATGACGCGCGACCAGCAGAACCTGCGCGACGAGACCTATCAGAACCAGCAGCGCGGGCAGGGGCAGACCCAGCGCGGCCAGCGCCCCGGCCAGCAGCAGGCACGCCCCGGTCAGCGTGGCCAGCAGGGCCAGCAAGGGCAACGCGGCCAGCAGGGCCAGCGCGGTCAGCAGCCCGGCCAGCAACCGGGCGACCAGGGCGAGGACGGCGAAGGCGGCGAGGGCATGCAGGGCCAGAACGGCCAGGGGCAGGGTGGCTTGTCCCAGCGCCAGCAAGCCCTGCGCGAGCGGCTGCAGGATCTGCAGCGGCGCATGCGCGGCATGGGCGCGCCGCAGAATGGCGAGCTCGGCGAGGCCGAGGAGGCGATGCGCGAGGCCGAGCGGCAGCTCGGGCAAGGTGACGGGGAAGGGGCGCTGGACGCGCAGGGCCGCGCGCTCGACGCGCTGCGCCGCGGCGGCCAGAACCTCGCCCAGCAGATGCAGGGCCAGCCCGGCGAGGGCGACGGCGAGGGCCAGGCCTATGGGGAGCCGGACGGGCGCCAGCAGGGCCGCCCCTCGGCCCAGCAGCGCGGCAGCGAGGATCCGCTCGGCCGCCCGCAGCGTCAGCGCGACTGGGCCGATGGCCGGGTCAAGGTTCCCGGCGCCGACGAGAGCGCGACGCAGCGGGCGCGGCGCATCCTGGAGGAGCTGCGCAAGCGCCTCGGCGATCCGCTGCGGCCGCAGGAGGAACTGGATTATCTGGAGCGGCTGCTCCGGCGGAACTGAGCGGACCGCTCCCCGCGCCTCTCAGCTCTTTCGCTGCGCGGCGAAGCGCGCCGCGGCCCTGAGCGTGTCCGCCGTGGCCCCGAAGCCGTCGAGTGCCTTCACCGCCGCCTCGCTCAGCCGGTCGCGCTCGCGCTTGGCGCCGTCGAGCCCGAGCAGGCCGATCAGCGTCGCCTTGCCCTTGTCCTCGTCCTTCGCCGTCGCCTTGCCCATCTGGGCCGCATCGGCCTCGACGTCGAGAATGTCGTCGGCGATCTGGAAGGTCGCGCCCAGCGCCCGGCCATAGGCGTCGAGCGCCGTCAGCGCCGCCGCATCGGCGCCGCCCAGCCGCGCGCCGATCTCGACGCTGGCCGCCAGCAGCGCCCCGGTCTTCATCGCCTGCAGGCGCCGGATCTCCGCCTCGGTCAAGGCATGCTTCTGCGCCTGGAAGCGGCCCTCGGCGGCGAGATCGAGCATCTGGCCGCCGACCATGCCGCCAAGCCCGGAGGCGCGGGCGAGGCAGCGCACCAGCGCCACCCTGATCTCACCCGATTCATGCGTCTCCGGATCGGCCAGCACGTCGAAGGCGAGCGTCAGCAGGGCATCGCCCGCCAGGATCGCCGTCGCTTCGTCATAGGCCTTGTGGACGGTGGGGCGCCCCCGGCGCAGATCGTCGTCGTCCATCGCCGGCAGATCGTCATGAACAAGCGAATAGCAATGCAGCAGTTCGACCGCGGCGCCGGCCCGCAGCGCCTGTGCCGAGGGAACGCCGAGAAGCCGGGCCGTCTCCACCGTCAGGAACGGCCGCAGCCGCTTGCCGCCCGCGAGCGCGCCGTGGCGCATCGCGGCGACCAGACGCGGCGGACGCAGGATTTCGCCGGCCGCCGGCGTCTCGGACAGGAGGCTCTCGAGCAGCGTCTCGACCGCCGCGGCATTCTGCGCCAGCCGGGCATCGAGATCGGCGTGGCTGGCCTGTGACGGGACGGAACTCATGCGTGGGTCTCGCGTTCGCTGCCGGGACGGGGGCCTTGCCGGACGTTTGCCGCATCGTCAAGGTGCGGGGCCATGGCGGACGCGTCGGTGGAGCGGCGGGAAACAGGGAGCGGTCTCCTGGCTTGGGTTTTCGGATGGTGCCTGAGGCTGACCTTCTGGCTCGTCCTCGCCCTCGTCGTTGCTCTGGTACTCTATCGATTCGTGCCCGTGCCCTCGACGCTGATGCTCGGCCGCTGGCTGACGCTGCGGCCGGTCGAGCGCGAATGGGTGCCGCTGGAGCGGATTTCGCCCAATCTGATCCGTGCCGTCATCGCCTCCGAGGACCAGCGCTTCTGCAGCCATCGCGGGGTCGACTGGGTCGAGCTCAATGCAGTGATGGAAGACGAGGACGGGCCGAGCCGCGGCGCATCGACGCTGACCATGCAGACGGCCAAGAACGTCTTCCTCTGGCCGGGGCGCTCCTACATCCGCAAGGGGCTGGAAATCCCGCTCGCGATGGTGAGCGACCTCGCCTGGGGCAAGCCGCGCGTCATCGAGGTCTATCTCAACGTCGCGGAATGGGGCGAAGGCCTGTTCGGGGCCGAGGCCGCGGCGCAGCACTATTTCCGCAAATCCGCGGCCCGGCTCACCCCGGTGGAGGCGGCGCGTCTTGCCGGGGCCCTGCCGAATCCGATCCTGCGCAATCCGGGGAAGCCGAGTCGCGCGCTGCAATCGGCCTCCGGGCGCGTTCTGCGCCGCATGGGCCAGCTCGGCTCCCTTGGCAATTGCGCCTTGCCCGGCTAACTCCTCCGCGAAGACGAAGCCTGCTCCGGCGCCCGACATCGTTGTGGGCAAAGGTCAGTCAGCCACTTTTTCACATGAGGCTCTAGCCAGCGCGCGCCTGAGCGTGTATGGGCAACGCCTCACGAGATTGATCCGTCGTCGTGGCGGTGGCGCAGCTTTGGCGAGCGGCGCTCCGAGCGGCGGCACGATGGAGAGTACAATGGCCGTTCCGAAGAAGAAGACGTCGCCGTCGAAGCGCGGCATGCGCCGCTCGGCCGACGCGCTGAAGCAGCCCACCTATATCGAGGACAAGAACTCCGGCGAACTGCGCCGCCCGCACCATGTCGATCTGAAGAGCGGCATGTATCGCGGCCGCCAGGTTCTCAAGGTCAAGGCCGACGCCTGAGCCGGAATGGCCGGATCGCCTCCGGCCTTCGCGCGAATCTGATGAAACCGGCCGAAAGGCCGGTTTTTCTTTGTCTTGCCGGGCTGAGAGTCGCGCTCGGAACCTGTGAGCATGACGGCGCCGAAACGGCTGCCCTATCCGCATATGCCGGGGGCGGGGCTGTAAGCCCTTCAGCGCCTCGCCGACGACAACGCCGCCAGCCGCGCCGCGGCGCGATAAAGCAGCACGGCCGATTGCGACGTCGCCAGGCCCTTGAGCGCGAAGGGCCCGATCCGCGCTTTGAAGGCCGCGGCCTGCAGCAGCACGAGCGCGGACGCGCTGAGGTTCAACCCCTCAGGCGCTGGCCTCTCTCCGTTACGCATATGTCTCACTCCGGCACGGGCACTCTGTGACGGGGCGGAAGTTGCAAGACGGTCGCCACGCTTAACGGGGCGTTAAGCAAAAACCCTTCATCATTTCGAAACACTTCCCCAACCAGCCGGACATGGCGGGGCCGCACCAGAACGATGCGGCGCGAACAGTCCGATGAGGCCGCCCGCGATGCCTTCCCCCGCGCTTTTCAGCTTCCGCAAGGACAATGCGGCTGATCCGAGGGGATTGCTCTCGTCGATCGGCGAGGTGGTCTATAGCTGGGACATCCAGAGCGATGCGCTGAGCCTGGGCCCGAATGCCACGGATGTCTTCGGCACGCTCCCGGAGCGGGCGATGACGCGCGGCATCGGCTTCGCCGCGCTCGTCGAGCCCGGCAGCGGCCCGAGCCGCTACGACGCGATCTTCGGCTCGAGCGAGCAGGACCAGGGCGAGGGCGTGCTCTACCGCACCCGCTACGCCATCGATCTCGGCGGCCGGAAGATGTGGGCCGAGGATACTGGCCGCTGGTTCGCCGGCAGCGACGGCCGCCCGGCCTGCGCCCGCGGCGTGCTGCGGCTCGACCGTGCGGTGCGCAGCGAGGAATTCGGCTCTTCCGGCAGCGATCTCTGCGACCGCCCGGCCCTGGTCGAGCAGATCGGCCTCAGCCTGCAGGAGCATCTGCCGCAGGACCGGCCGGTGGTCGTCCTCGTCGCGGCGATCGACGAGCTTGCGCGCCTCAACGACGATTTCGGCCATGAGGCGACCGACGAGATCGTCATCACGGCGCATGAGCGGCTGCGCTCCGTGACACGCCAGCGCGACCATCTCGTCCGCTATGCCGGCAACAGCTTCGCGATCATCCTGTCCGGCTGCCCGCGCGACCAGATCGATTCGGCGGCCCGCCGCTTCATCAAGGTGGTCGCGGAATCCGCCATCGAGACCAGCCATGGCATCGCGCTGGTGCGGCTGCGCGTCGGCGCGGCCCATGCGCCCGAGCTCGGCAGCCATGCCGGCGAATTGCTGGCAGCGGCCGAGGGCGCGCTGGCCGCGGCGCGGGCCGGCGCCTGCGAGGACGCCGTCATCGCCCGGCCGCAGCGCCGGCGCCAGGACAGGGCCGACCATGGCGGGCTCGACGTCCAGGCCGTCACCGCGCTGAACGAGCGGCGGGTGCGGCTGGCCCTGCAGCCTGTCGTCTCGGCCCGCACCCGCGAGGTCGCCTTCCACGAAGCGCTGCTGCGCGTCGGGCAGCCCGAGGCCGGCCTGTTCTTCGCTTCGGCCGAGCTGGTGCCCCTGCTCGAGCGGCGCGGCCTCGTGCGGCTGTTCGACCATCGTGTGTTCGAGTTGGCGCTCGCGATGCTGGCCGGGGACCCGGCGCTCACGCTGTCGATCAATGTCTCGCCGGTCTCACTCGGCGATCCCGAATGGCTCGACGCCTTCCTGACGCTGGCCGGCTCGTCGCGCGGCCTCGCCTCACGGCTGATCGTCGAAATCACCGAGACGGCGACCATCCAGGACCCGGTCCGGATCGCGAAGCTGCTCGCCCGGATCAAGCAGCATGGCTGCCGCATCGCCCTCGACGATTTCGGCGCGGGGCATACCTCGCTCAAGCATCTGCGCGCCTTCCCGATCGACATCCTGAAGATCGACGGGGCCTTTACGCAGAATCTGCGCCGCTCGACCGACGACCGCTTCTATGTCCGCACGCTGATCGATCTCGCGCGCCATCTCGAGGTCGAGACCGTCGCCGAATGGGTCGATGACGAGTTGCAGGCGACGATGCTGCGCGACTGGGGCGTGACCTATCTGCAGGGCCATCTCGTCGGTCGCGCCGAGCTCGTGACGGAAACCCAGCCGGAGCGCCGCCGCGCCGTCGGCTGATGCAGGCCGGGGCTGCGGCGGGCAACGCCCGCCGCCTTCGGCTCACTTGCTGCGGGAAAGCTTGTCCAGCCGCTCGCGCATTTCGGTGAGCTCGCGCTTGAGATCGCCGAGATCGTCGGCCTTGGCCGGCTCCGACGCGGCTTCCTGCTTCGCCTTCGCGGCCGCCGCGGCGGTGAAGGGATTGAACATCCGGAAGGCCTCGGTGAAGATCTGCATGTTCGCGCGGGTCTGCGCCTGGATGGCGTCGAGCGCGGGCGCTCCGAAGGCGGTGCCGCCGAAGGCCGGGCTGCCGAAAGCCTTGCTCATCTGCTCGCGGAATTTGCTCTGCTCCTGGGCGAAATTCTCCATCGAGAATTCGAGATAGCGCGGCACCAGCGCCTGCATGCTGTCGCCGTAGAAGCGGATCAGTTGACGCAGGAACGCGATCGGCAGCAGGTTCTGACCGTCCTTGGCTTCCTCGTCGAAGATGATCTGCGCCAGCACCGAGCGGGTGATGTCCTCTCCCGACTTGGCATCGTAGACGACGAAATCCTCGCCGCCGCGCACCAGCCCGGCCAGATCCTCCAAGGTGACGTAGGAACTCGTACCCGTATGGTAGAGGCGCCGATTGGCGTATTTCTTGATGACGGTCGGTTCTTTTTCGCTGGCCATCATGTCCTGCTAGACGTTGATCCGCCCCGTGCCGGCGGTGCCGGCGCCGTTTGGCGGAACGTTCTCCCTGCGGTGACGATAGCCTCTCGGTGCTGCGCCGCAAGCTTTTTGAGCGTGCGGCGCAAAAACCGGTCGGAATTGAGGCGATGTCTCCGCCGCGGCCGCGCTCTCCACAGCCGGGATGCCCCTCCCAAACGCCGGATATGGCAGTACGGCTGACTTGACGGCGTCACGGCGGCCTTCGAAGGTGGGCGAAGGTTGCGCCGGCGGGAGCGGCGCGGCAGGTCAACATCAGAATAGCAGCAAGGAATTCCCCCATGGCAGATACGGACATCGTGATCGTCGGCGCAGCGCGCACGGCGGTAGGCGCCTTCAACGGCGCTTTTGCCAACACTCCCGCCCATGATCTCGGCGCCGCCGCGATCAAGGAAGCGCTGAAGCGCGCCAAGGTCGAGGCGGCCGAGGTCGACGAGGTCGTGCTGGGCCAGGTGCTCGCCGCCGGCCAGGGCCAGAACCCCGCCCGCCAGGCCGCGATGGCCGCCGGCATCCCGCAGGAGAAGACCGCCTGGGGCCTCAACCAGCTCTGTGGCTCGGGCCTGCGCACGGTCGCCATCGGCCTGCAGCAGATCGCCAATGGCGATGCCGACATCATCGTCGCCGGCGGCATGGAATCGATGTCGCTGGCCCCGCATGCCTCGCATCTGCGCGCGGGCACCAAGATGGGCGACACCAAATTCGTCGACACCATGATCAAGGACGGGCTCTGGGACGCCTTCCACGGCTACCATATGGGCACCACGGCCGAGAACGTCGCGACCAAGTACCAGATCAGCCGCGAGGAGCAGGACCGCTTCGCCGTGGGTTCGCAGAACAAGGCCGAGGCTGCCCAGAAGGCCGGCCGGTTCAAGGACGAGATCGTTCCCTTCACCATCTCGACCCGCAAGGGCGACGTGGTCGTCGACAGCGACGAGTATCCGCGCCACGGCGCGACGCTGGAAGCCATGGCCAAGCTCAAGCCCGCCTTCTCCAAGGACGGCACGGTGACCGCCGGCAACGCCTCCGGCCTCAATGACGGCGCCGCCGCCCTCGTCATCATGACGGCCAAGGAAGCGGCCCGCCGCGGCCTGACCCCGCTCGCCCGCATCGCCTCCTGGGCGACGGCCGGCGTCGATCCGGCGATCATGGGCACGGGCCCGATCCCCTCGACCCGCAAGGCGCTCGAGAAGGCCGGCTGGAAGGTCGCCGATCTCGATCTCGTCGAGGCCAACGAGGCCTTCGCCGCGCAGGCGCTCGCGGTCAACAAGGATCTCGGCTGGAACCCTGACATCGTCAACGTCAATGGCGGCGCCATCGCGATCGGCCACCCGATCGGCGCGTCGGGCGCTCGCGTGCTGGTGACGCTGCTGCACGAGATGGCCAAGCGCGACGCCAGGAAGGGCCTCGCCACGCTCTGCATCGGCGGCGGCATGGGCGTCGCCTTGGCCGTGGAGCGCTGAAACAAGCGCCTCTGCTCATGGCGAAGCGCACGACGCTCTACCGCTATCTCACCGGGCCCGATGACGCTGCGTTCTGTCATCGGGTTTCGGAAGCCTTGAGCCAGGGCTGGTCGCTCTACGGCCAGCCGACGCTCACCTTCGACGCCGCGCAAGGCCGCGTCATCTGCGGACAGGCCATCACCAAGGACGTGGACGTGCCCTACACGCCCACGTTGAAGCTATCCGAACAATAGCGGCGGCAAGCCGCGCAAGACTTCACAAGAGGGAGAATGGCTATGACGAAGGTGGCGCTGGTGACGGGGGGCACGCGCGGGATCGGCGCGGCGATCTGCAAGGCCCTGAAAGAGGCCGGATACAAGGTCGCGGCCAGCTATGCCGGCAATGACGAGGCGGCCGCCAAGTTCAAGGCCGAGACCGGCGTTTCCGTCTATAAATGGGACGTCGGCGACTATGAGTCCTGCGTCGCCGGCATCGCCAAGGTCGAGGCTGAGCTCGGGCCTGTCGACGTCCTCGTCAACAATGCCGGCATCACCCGCGACGGCATGTTCCACAAGATGACCAGGGATCAGTGGGACGCGGTGATCAACACCAACCTGAACTCGCTGTTCAACATGACCCGCCCGGTCTGGGAGGGCATGCGCGCGCGCAAATTCGGCCGCGTCATCTGCATCTCCTCCATCAACGGCCAGAAGGGCCAGATGGGTCAGGTGAACTACTCCGCCGCCAAGGCCGGCGACATCGGTTTCGTCAAGGCTCTGGCGCAGGAGGGCGCACGCGCCGGCATCACCGTGAACGCGATCTGCCCCGGCTACATCGCCACCGAAATGGTCAAGGCGATCGATCCCGCCGTGATTGAGAAGTCGATCCTGCCGCATATCCCGGTCGGGCGACTCGGCGAGCCCGAGGAGATCGCCCGGGCGGTCGTGTTCCTCGCCGGCCCGGATGCGGGCTTCATCACCGGCTCGACCCTCTCGGCCAATGGCGGCCAGTACATGGCGTGAGCCGCCCGGCAATCCGCCGTCGTTCTCGGGCGCCGCAAGGCGGTGACCCGAGAATCTCGCACCGGAGGGGGAGCTCTTCCGCCAAGAGATGCCCGGGGCGCTCCCAGGCCTGAGGCCGCCCGCAGAAGCTGCGCTTCCGTACTTGTATATTTCCATATTTCCTATATCGTGGTAATATGGAAATTACAGATGCCGTCACGCGCCTTTCCGCGTTCGCTCATGAAGGTCGCCTGGCGGTCTTCCGGATGCTCGTCCAGACAGGCCCCGACGGCATCGCCGCCGGGGAGATCGCGCGCCGCCTCGGCGTACCTCCCAGCAGCCTTTCAGCCAATCTGACCGTGCTCAGCCATGCCGGCCTGATCGCGGCGCGGCGGGAGGGCCGCTCGATCGTCTATACCGCCGGGTATGACGAGATGACGCGGCTGCTCGGTTATCTCCTCGACGATTGCTGCGGCGGATCCCCCGAGATCTGCCGGCCGCTCGCCGAGAAATTCGCGCAAGCGGCTTGCTGCGCCCATGACACCGCCTCAGCGTAACTTCGCCATGCACGCGGCGGTCAGCCCCATTGCGGATGCGACGCTGGCGCGCCGCCTGGCAGCAGAGGGACTGGGAACGATGGCCCTGCTCGCCATCGTCATTGGCTCCGGCATCATGGGCGAGCGGCTGGCCGGCGGAAACATCGCGATAGCGCTTATGGGCAATACGCTGGCGACCGGGGCAGGGCTGGTCGTGCTCATCACCATCTTCGGCCCGGTGTCGGGCGCGCATTTCAACCCGGCCGTCACCCTGGTCGCGACGCTTCGGCGCGAACTGCCCCGGAGGGTGGCTTGCGCCTATGTCGCAACGCAGCTCATCGGCGCCGTTCTCGGCGTCTGGCTCGCCCATGCCATGTTTGCCGAGCCGCTTCTGCAGGTTTCGGGCAAGCTGCGCGACGGTCCGGGCCAGGCCTTGTCGGAATTCGTGGCCACTTTCGGCCTCATCGCCGCCATTTGCGGGGCAGCGCGCTTGAGGCCGCAGGCCGTGCCGTCGATCGTCGGCCTCTACATCGTGTCGGCTTACTGGTTCACGGCCTCGACCTCTTTCGCCAACCCCGCCGTCACGCTGGCGCGCAGCCTGTCCGACAGCTTCGCGGGGATCGCTCCTGGCTCCGTGCCGGTTTTCCTTGCGGCGCAGTTGGCGGGTGCCGCGGCAGCCTCGATGGTCTTCCACTGGCTTCTTCAGGAGAATGCGGCGCCATGACTGCCGGCTTTCCGATCACCATCTTCCACAATCCCGCCTGCGGCACCTCGCGCAATGCGCTCGCGATGATCCGCGCCGCCGGCTACGAACCGACCGTCGTCCATTATCTCGACACGGGTTGGACTCTGGCGCAGCTCCGGCAATTGCTCGACGCGATGGCGGCACCGCCGCGCGACATCCTGCGCGAGAAAGGCACGCCGGCTGCCGAGCTCGGCCTGCTCGATCCGGGAATCTCCGAGGATCGGATTCTGGACGCGATGGTCGCCCTGCCCATCCTGGTGAACCGCCCGATCGTCGTTACGCCGAAGGGCGTGAAGCTGGCGCGCCCTTCCGAAGTCGTGTTCGAGCTTCTGGAACGCCGCCCCGACTCGTTCACAAAGGAAGACGGCGAGGTCGTCTGCTTGGCGGCGATCTAGAGCACGACGGAGCCACGCGGTCGTCCCGGGCCTGACCGGGAAGCCATGCCGGAGCGCTTCCGATGGAAGTTCAGGCCTTCCGCGCTCCCCTCGGCAGCAGGAAGGTCAGGAGCCCCAGTGCCGGCAGCCAGGCGCAGAGCTTGAACACCTGGATGATGCCGACCTGGTCGGCGAGCGCGCCGAGAGCCGCCGCGGCGACGCCGCCGAGCCCGAAGGACAGGCCGTAGAACAGACCGCCGACGAGGCCGATGCGGTGCGGTACCAGATCGATGGCGTAGATCAGGATCGCCGAGAAGGCGCTCGCCATGATGAAGCTGACGATGATGCTGAGCACGCCCGTCCAGAACAAATCCGCGTAAGGCAGCGCGAGCGCGAAGGGCAGCGAGCCCAGGATCGACAGCCAGATCACCCGGTCGCGGCCGATCCGGTCGCCGATCATGCCGCCGAGGATGACGCCGATGGCGCCGACCACGAGATAGAGAAACAGCATGATCTGCGAGAGCTGCACCTCCACGCCGAAGCGCGTGATCAGGTAGAAGGTGTAGTAGGAGGTGAAGGCAGCCGTGTAGCCGTTCTTCGAGATCAGCAGCACGACCAGAACGGTCATGGCCAGGATGATGCGCCCGCGCGGCAGGCCGTGGCTGGCGATTTCCTCGACATGCTCCTTGGACGATGTCTGCTCGCGCCGCATCGCCGCATAGCGCGCGCCGATCCAGCCCATCAGCCCCATCGCCAGCAGCACGACCAGCGAGAACCAGGACAGGCTCTCCTGCCCGCGCGGCACCACCACCATCGCCGCCAGCAGCGGGCCGATGGCGTAACCGACATGGCCGCCGACCTGGAACACGCCCTGCGCCAGCCCCTGCCGCCCCGCGGCGGCGTGGCGTGCCATGCGCGTCGCTTCCGGGTGGAACACCGCAGAGCCGAGGCCGATCAGCCCGGCCGCCAGCAGCACGACGGCATAGCTGTGGGCGAAGGAGAGCAGCAGCAGCCCGGTCAGCGTCGAGCACATCCCGGCGACCATCGCATAGGGCCAGGGCCTGCGGTCGGTGACATAGCCGAGCAGCGGCTGCAGCAGCGACGACGTCACCTGGAAGGCGAGCGTGATGAAGCCGATCTGCATGAAGTCGAGCCGATAGGCATCCTTGATCAGAGGATACAGCGCCGGGATCATCGACTGGACGAGGTCGTTCAGCAGATGGGCGACGCTGAGCGCCGCCAGAACCGGCATCAACGGGCGGCGGACGACGCCTTCTATCGGGATCGTGGTCATGAATGAGGCATGATGCGAGCCGGCGTCGCGGTCAACGGTTTCCGGAACATGGCGCCCATGGCTGCCGTGCTGAGGTGCAATGCAGCATGATGCCGGGGGCTGCCGGACAAACTGGCGCCGGCCCATCGGCAAGCCCGACGAAACCTGCTATCGCCGCCCTGTTTCGAGCCCGGCTTTTCGTCATGACCTCCCGCACCGCCACTCTCATCGGCTTCTGCGCCATCCTGCTCTGGTCGACGCTCGCGCTGTTCACCGCGATGTCGGGGCGGGTGCCTCCGTTCCAGCTCGTCGCCATGACCTTCGTCATCGGCGGCCTGCTGATCCTCGCCATCACGGCGCTGCGCGGCGAGCTCAGCCGGATCAGGCCGACGCCGGCCTCCTTCGCGCTGGGTCTCTACGGTCCGTTCGGCGACAGCGCGCTCTACTATGCCGCGGTGAAGACGGCGCCGCCGGCGGAAGCGAACCTGATCCATTATCTCTGGCCGCTGCTGATCGTGCTCTTCGCCGCGCTCCTGCCCGGCGGCGGGCTGAAGACCCGCCATCTCGTCGGTGCCTTCATCGGGCTCGTCGCGACCGGGCTCCTCGTTTCCGGCGGCCTCGGCAGCGGCGGCGGGCTCGCTTTCGGCCATGTGCTGGCCGCGCTCGGCGCCTTCGTCTGGGCGAGCTATTCGGTGGTCTCGCGCCGCTTCGCCGACGTGCCGTCGGAAAGCCTCTGCGTCACCATGCTGGGTTGCGCCGTGCCGGCTCTCCTCTGCCATTTCGCCTTCGAGACGACGCTGTGGTCGCTCACGGGGGTGGAGTGGGCCGGTGTTCTCGGCCTCGGGCTCGGCTCGATCGGGCTCGCCTTCGTCGTCTGGGACATCGGCATGAAGCAGGGCGATGTCGCGCTGCTCGGCGTCGCCTCCTACGCCGCCCCGGTGCTCTCGACGCTGGTGCTCGTGCTGTTCGGCTATGCGCAGGCGAGCTGGCTGCTGGCGGCCTCCTGCGCGCTCATCGTCATCGGCGCGCTGGTGGCGAGCGGGGCCGGCCGGCCATCCCGGAAATAGAGGCGCGGGTGCCTCCCTCCTTGTGGAGACCGGGCGTCTCCGGAGCCGGAAGGAAGGGGCTACTGCCAGCGGCCGAAGGCGTCGCCCAGCGTCTGGGCGCCCGAGACGCCCTTCTCGAAGGTAATGATGCCGCGGCGGCCCGAGGTGAAGAGCACGGGCAGGTCGATCCAGCTCCGGTTCAGGATGAGATCGGTGTTGCGCTCGACCTCGACCGGCACGTTGGACAGGGCCGCGACGAAGAGATTGTCGCCGAGCGCCGAGTTGATCGCCGAGAGCGGCGCGCCGCGCTCGCCTTCCGCGGTCTTGAACTGCGGTACGCCGACTTCCTTGATCCCCTGCGTCGCCGGGTCGCCGGTGGCGGTGAAGCGCATGCCGACGATGTGAGAGGCGGGGAAGGCCGAATCGGTGTTGCGCCGGATGGTGAAGTCGAGATTGACGCCCGCTTCCGGGATTTCGATGGTGGCGCGCACGATGGTCTCGACGGGCCGGCCCTGGCCGGCGCTCTCGCTGTCGAGCCGCCAGAAGACGCGGCCATTGACGGTGCGCGGCTGCTGGGGGTTGTCCGGGTTCTCGACATAGAGGATGGCGCGCTGGGCGACGGCGATCTCGCCGCCCGGCTGCTGCACCGGCGTGCCGGCGGCGTTGTTGCCGCCCGCGTTGTTGGAGCGGCCCTGCGCCGGCGCATTGGCGTCGCCGACGCGGTCGCCGATCTTGCCGGCATTTTCCGGCTGGGCTGGCTGCTGCCGGGCCGCGGTTTCCGCGCCGGGATGCGTCGCGTCCTGCGGCTTGAGCTTGTGGACATAGATCGCGGTGCCGGCGATGGCGGCCACCGCGACGGCGACGACCACGCCGACCACGCCGGTGCGGATGTGGCCGGGCTTCACCCGGGACTCGCGCGGCGGCATGATGCGCGGGCGGGCCGGCTGGCTCTCGGCCGGCTCGGGCAGGGGCTCGCCGAATTCCTGGCCCTCGGCGGGCGGCAGCGGGGCAAATTCGGGCTGCTGCTTCGGCTCGGGCGGGCGCGGAGGCTTCGCCGCCGGCTCCTGGGGGCGAATCACCGGGCCGCGAGCGGGCGGCTGCGGCGCCTCGCTATATTCGGCCTCGATCCGGGCGACGGCCTCGTCGAGCGTCAGGCGCTCGCGCATGATCTCGGCCTCGCTCAGCGGCGGATCGAGACCGCGCAACTGCGCGACGAGGGCTGCCCGCGCCCGGTCGAAGATGGCGCGGCGCGCCTCGGGTGAGTTGTCGGGCAGCCCGGCGACGGCGCGTGCCAGGATCGGGTAGAAATCGGCCATTGGCCTCACTTGTCGCTGATGACGAGCCGCGTCAACCCTCGAACGGATTATGAACGAGGATGGTGTCGTCGCGTTCCGGGCTGGTCGACAGCACGGCGACGGTGGCGCCGATCAGTTCCTCGATGCGGCGGACATATTTGATCGCCTGGGCCGGCAGATCGGCCCAGGAGCGGGCGTTGGCGGTCGAGCCTTCCCAGCCTTCGATCGTCTCATAGACCGGCTCGACGCGGGCCTGGTCGCTCTGGCCGGCGGGCAGATGCTCGATGATTTGGCCGTCGAGCTTGTAGCCGACGCAGACCTTGATCTCCTTGAAGCCGTCGAGGATGTCGAGCTTGGTCAGCGCGATACCGTCGATGCCGGAGGTCTTGACCGTCTGGCGCACGAGGCAGGCGTCGAACCAGCCGCAGCGGCGTTTGCGGCCGGTGACGACGCCGAATTCCTTACCCTTCTGGCCGATCAATTCGCCGATCTCGTCGAAGAGTTCGGTCGGGAAGGGGCCTTCGCCGACGCGGGTGGTGTAGGCCTTGGCGATGCCCAGCACATAGCCGACGGCGGAGGGGCCCATCCCCGAGCCGGTCGCGGCCTGGCCGGCGACGATGTTCGAGGAGGTGACGAAGGGGTAGGTGCCGTGGTCGACGTCGAGCAGCGCGCCCTGCGCGCCCTCGAACAGGATGCGCTTGCCGGCGCGGCGCTGCGCATCGAGCAGCGCCCAGACGGTGTCGGCATAGGGCAGGATCTCGGGCGCGATCGCCTTGAGCTGGCCGAGCAGTTCGCGGCCGTCGACCTCGGCGATGCCGAGGCCGCGGCGCAGCGCGTTGTGATGGGCGAGGAGCCGCTCGATCTTGGCCTCGAGCAGGGCCTCGTCCTTGAGGTCGATGACGCGGATGGCGCGGCGGCCGACCTTGTCCTCATAGGCCGGGCCGATGCCGCGCTTGGTGGTGCCGATCTTCATGCCGGCATTCGAGGTCTCGCGGAAATGGTCGAGCTCGCGATGCAGCGGCAGGATCAGCGTCGCGTTGTCGGCGATGCGCAGGTTGTCCGGCGTGATTGCGACGCCTTGCGCGCGCAGCTTGGAAATTTCCTCGACGAGGTGCCAGGGATCGACGACGACGCCGTTGCCGATGACCGAGAGCTTGCCGGGGCGGACGATGCCGGAAGGCAGCAGCGAGAGCTTGTAGACGACGCCGTCGATGACGAGCGTATGGCCGGCATTATGGCCGCCCTGGAACCTGACGACGACATCGGCCTGGCTGGAGAGCCAGTCGACGATCTTGCCCTTGCCCTCGTCGCCCCACTGGGCGCCGACCACCACAACATTCGCCATGAGCGAGGTGTCCCTGCTTGTTCCGCGTTGCCTCACGCAAGCGGCCCGCGCAAATGCAAAACCCCGGCGCAAGGCCGGGGTTTCGGGGCAGGTCCTTGCAAGCCCTCATGGGCCAATGCGGCGCGAAGGTCAAGTTTTGCGTAGGTCTGTTTGAGGCCCCCCAGCCCTCATCCTGAGGAGCCATTGCCATGGGAATGGCGTCTCGAAGGATGATCCAGGAGGCTCCGGAGCGATCTGGAGCCGCCTTCGAGACGCCGTTGACGCCGCCCCTCAGGATGAGGGCTTGAGCGGCCCGGACAGGTGCAAAATGGAAGGCGGATCCATGGGTAAACAGCCGGAGCATGGCGGATCTGCAGGATCTGCGCAGTAATGCTGCCGCAATCGCGCGTAAGGGCTAAGGGGCATCGTCGGCGCGTGGCAGGAATCGTGCTTGCCGGCGCGGGCCGCAGAAGGGGAAGAACAGCAATATGACCAAGCTCGACGACTGGCTCGGCCAGCACCATGCCGCGTTCACGGCGATCCGCCGCGACATCCACGCCCATCCCGAACTCGGCCTGGAAGAGCAGCGCACCGCCAAGCTCGTCGCCGACAGCTTGCGCGAATGGGGCATCGAGGTCACCGAGAAGGTCGGCCAGACCGGCGTCGTCGGGGTCATCCGCGGCAAGCAGCCGGGCGAGCGCGCCATTGGCCTGCGCGCCGATATGGACTGCCTGGCGCTGGAGGAGACGACCAATCTCCCCTATTCCTCGAAGAATCCCGGTCGGATGCATGCCTGCGGCCATGACGGCCACACCACCATGCTGCTGGCGGCCGCGCGCTATCTCGCCGAGAACCGGGATTTCGCCGGCACCGTCAACCTGATCTTCCAGCCGGCCGAGGAAGGCCGCGGCGGCGCCAACGCCATGCTGGCCGACGGTCTCTTCGATCGCTTCCCCTGCGACGCGATCTACGGGCTGCACAACACGCCGGGCATGCCGACCGGCAGCTTCGGCACCACCGTCGGCCCGTTCCTGGCGGCGGCGGATAGCTGGAAGGTGACCTTCCGCGGCCTCGGCGGCCATGGCGGCTCGCAGCCGCATCGCTCGACCGACATCACCTATGCGCAGGCGCATTTCGTGCTCGGCCTGCAGGGCATCGTCGGCCGCAACGTCGCGCCGCTGGACACCGCCGTGATCAGCGTCGGCTACATCCATGGCGGCGACGTCAACGCCTCGAACGTGATCCCCTCCGAGCTCGTCATCGGCGGCACGGCCCGCACCTATTCGCAGGAGGTGCGCGATACGGTGGAGCGGCGCATCGCCGAACTCGCTCTGGCCACGGCGCAGGCCTGGGGCTGCCAAGCGGAGCCGTATTATCACCGCGGCACCAGCCCGCTGGTGAACGAGGCCGAGCAGGTTCGCGTTGCGGTCGCCGCGGCGACGCAGGCCGCCGGCGCTGAGCATGTCAACGGCCAGCTCCGCCCCGGCACGGGCGGCGAGGACTTCGCCGAGATGATGCTGGTGCGGCCCGGCGCCTTCATGCGCATCGGCAACGGCGTCAATCCCGACGGTTCCTTCGTCGGCCTGCACACGCCGCTCTACGACTTCAACGACGCGATCATCCCGGCTGGCGTGCGCTACTGGGTCGGCCTCGTCGACCAGGAGCTCGGCCAGGGCCTGCGGGCCGTTGCGGCGGAGTAACGGAGCGCCTGCACGGGAACTGTCATGCCCGCCCTTGTGGCGGGCATCCACGTCTTTGGCTCCCCTTGGTGAGCGATGCGGGCTAAAGACGTGGATGGTCGGGACGAGCCCGACCATGACGGTATGCGGAATGATGCCATGAAAACCCTCGCCATCTCGACCCTGACCATCTGCGGCATCGAGGAACTGCCGGGCAACAGCGCCCGCGAGGTCACGCATGTGCTCTCGGTGCTCGATCCCGACCGGGCCGAAATCGAGGCCTTCGGCGCCTATGGCACGCATGAGCGGGTGACGCTGCGCTTCCACGACATCATCGATCCGGCCCCGGACAGGATCATGCCGGCGCCGGGGCATGTTGCGGAGATCCTCGGCTTCGGCGAGGGCTTGCGCGCCTCGGCGGTGGGCCGGAAGGCCGGCCATCTGCTGGTGCATTGCCATATGGGCATCTCGCGCTCGACGGCGGCGATGCTGACCCTGATGGCGCAGGCCGATCCGCATGAGGGCGAGGACGCGCTGTTCGCGCGTCTGCGCGAGATCCGGCCGCAGGCCTGGCCGAATTCGGTGATGATCGGCTTCGCCGACGAGCAGCTCGGCCGCCATGGCCGGCTGACCGAGGCGCTGGGCCGGCATTATGCGCATCAGATCGCGGCGCAGCCGAAATTCCGGACCTGGATGAACGATCTCGGCCGCAAGCGCGAGCTGGAAATGGCGGTTTAGCTCCCCGACGGGGTGGCGCGTCCGGGCCTACCGACCCGAGAGGCCGCTAACATGAAAACGGCCCCGCCGAAGCAGGGCCGTCATCGACTTACGGCAAGGACTTACTTTGCCCAGCGGCCTTCATATTTGAACTGCGGCGCCGCCTTGAGAGCGTCCTTCGTGGTCTCCATCGTGGCCGACCACTTCTTGTCGTTCTCGGAATAGTTCACCTTCACGGCGGCCGGCGAGACGATCACATAGTGCTCGCCCATGCCGAGGAAGCCGCCGGCGGAAACGATGTAGCCGGCGACCTGGCCATTCGACATGACGATGTCCTTGATCTCGCCGATCTTGTCCTTGGCGGAGTTCTGGACATTGAGGCCGATCAGGTTGCTGCTCAGTACGTCGGTCGGCTTGGCGGCGACATAGACTTCCTTCACCGCCGTCGTGCTGGTAGCCGTTTGCGCATAGGCGCTGGTCGAAAGAACAGTTGCAGAAATGATGGCGATGGCGACATTGCGCATGAAAGTAAACTCCAAACCATGAATTCCCCAGGTGATAGAGACAACGCCGCCTCTCGCCATGGGTTCCTGATTCGGGCATTCTTTTATTTTAGATCATTTGCGCGATCGGCCTCCGGTTGCCGATGCAAGGTGCCTTCACGCCCCGGAGCGAGGCGCTCCGGGGCCGGTGGCGCAGGCCTCTGGCCTCAATCCGTCGCCTGCGGCAGCGGCTGCTCGTCATAGGAGAGCTCGCGGTCGCCCGGCGATTTGATGCGGTAGGCGAGACGGAGCTCCTTCTCGCCGCCCGGTGCGAGATCGAAGGTCCAGGAGGAGACGCCGCGCTTGTCGCCGACCTGCTTCTCGGTCGGCGGCGTGGTCTGGGCCGCGATCGTCTCGACCGTGATCGCGCTGTTCTCGGAATAGGGGGTGCGCTGCAGCACGGTGACCTTGACGGCTTGAGCATGCAGGCTCTTCACCACCGTGCGGAACTCGCGCTGGTCGGTGCGGGTCTGGTTGAGCCAGCGCGGCTCGTTCTCGCGGCGCTTCACCGGGGCGAAGCTGACCTTGATCCGATCGTCGGCGCCGAAGCCGAGCGCGACCTCGTCCCCCGGCGCGACGAGCCCGATCCGGCCCGTGCCGACATAAGTGCCGTCGCGATGCAGCGCGACCTTGCCCGGCAGGAGCGGAGCTTCCTCGTCATGATTGAAGGCGGCTTCGAGGAAGGCCTTCTGTTCCAGCTCCGGCACGCTGCGGGCCGATAGCGTCGGCTCGGCCTTGCGCTGCGTGAGCACGACCGTCTTCACCGTGCCGTCCTGCGGAATGGTGGCGCGGCCGGGCACCTGGAAGCTCGCCTGATAAGGGCCGGCTTCGATCCGGGCGGTCTGGACTTCCGCCGGCCTGGGCGGCGCTGCGGCGCGTTGCGACGCGGCCTTTGCCTCTGCCTGCTCGGCCAGAGCCTCGGCCTCCGCCTTGGCGCGGGCGGCGGCCATCGGCGTAGGCGCAACCTTGCGCAAACGGCTTTCATAGATCGCCGGCGGCTCGAAGAACGCGATCTGCATCGGCTGGAGATCGGGCGCGCCGGTGCCGCCGGCCGAGCGCGTCGTCGACAGGGTCAGCGCGACGTCGCCCCAGTCCTCGCCGGTGCGCTGGCGGATCTCGGCGCGGCGGGTCAGCGCCAGTTCCGGCTTCGCCGTCGTGGTCGTCAATCGCGCCTCGTAGCCGGGCACCCATTGCGCGCCGCTGACGCGATAGCTGACCGTGAACTCGGCCGCGACCGGCTGCGGGGCCTCGACCGCGATGGCGACGTCGCGCTTCGGCGCGCCGGGGCGGCCGCCTTGCGGGCGGGCGCTTTCGAGCGCGGCGATCTCGGCCTCGACATCCGCGAGCTTGCCGCGCTCGCCGCGCAGATCGTTCTGGACCTTGACCAAAGCGGTGCCGATCGCCTCGAACACTGTCGGCCAGTCGGCGACGGGCAGGGCCTTGCCGTCCGGGCCGAGCTTGTCGGGGCCGGTCTGGGCGAAGCGTTCGATGGTGGCGCGCTGGGCTTCGATCGCGGCGATGCGGCCCTCATGCGCGCCCTTCTCGTCGCGCAGCGCCTTGAGCTTGTCCTCGACGGTCTTGTCGAGGACCGGCTTCGCCTCGCCCGGGGTGACGCGGACATCGATGGCGCCGACCGAGAACGAGCCGTCGCCTTTCCCCTCGATGCGGATGGAGGCCGGGTCGATCGTCGCCGGCAGGCCACGCAGCACGATCTGCGAGGCACCCTGCAGCAGGTCGGCCTTGCCCAGGCGGGTGACGATGGCGCCGTCGGGATAGACCGTGACGCGGTCGATGCGGCTCGAAAGCTCGGTCTCGGCGGCGCTGGCGAGGCCAGGCGCGATCACGAGGGCGGCGGCGAGGCCGTATTTCATGAAGTTTCCCCCTCCAAATCAAAGTCACGAGGCCGTGATAGACGGTGCCGAATCCGGCGCGCCCAAGGCGAAATCGAGCCTAACTGCGGATAGGCCCGCTGGGCCATGGCCTCGTCCTCCATTCGCAGGAGCGTCGGCCGGGCGCGAAGCGCTTTCCGGCGGTGGCGGCAAGGCGTCAGCCCACCGGGAAGGGCATGACAGGAGGCCGGGACGACCGTGCTCGCCCTGTCAGGGCCCGCCACGCGACGATTGCCCTCGCAGTGGATGCGCGCCGGTCGCTTCAAGGGTCAGTCGCCGGCGTCCCCGCGGTCGCGCCGGTGCTGCTCGGTGCCCTGCCGAGGCGCCAGCCATGGCTCCCGGCGGATGGTCCAGAGCTCATAGGCGGGCACGAGCGCGCTCGGCGGGCTGTCCAGGGTGCCGAGCTTGATCTCGATCTCGTCCGAACCTTCCGCCCAGCAGAACAGCGGCGAGCCGCATCGCGGGCAGAAGCGCTCGCCGCCCGCCCGGCTCTGCCAGCAGCCGAGCTCGCCGGAGAGCGTCGCGCCGGTCCGGGGCCAGATTCCGAAGAAGGAGAAGGCCGAGCCGGAGCCCTTCCGGCAGGTTTCGCAATGGCAGATGCCGACGCGGATCGGCTCGCCGTCGAGTTCGTAGCGGACCTGTCCGCAGTTGCAGCCGCCTGAAAGTCTCATCGTGGTCTCGCGCGCGTCCCGGTTGTCGCCAGCATGGGCGACAGAGCAACGGGGCTTCGTGCGGAACGGTTCCGGCGAACTGTGCCGGACGGCGCGGGTTTTCTGCAAGGGTTTGCGGATGTGCGGGAGTGCCAAGGCAGGTCGGCGCTCGGTCCGAAATCAGCACTACGTCCCGGACGACCGGCGGTGGTCCGCGATGACCTCGGTGACGATCCTCCCGGCTTTTTCAATCGAGCGAGCATCCTGACCGGCGCTTGCGAGGGTGATGAGGGCCTTCCACAAGGCCCATCCGCGAGCACGACTCCAGGTGTTGTCGTCAAGCGCGAGTTCGGCGCGGAACGCAGCGCGGCTGTCTCCGGAAAACTCTGTCCAGGCCATCACCAGATCGCAGGCGGGGTCGCCTACAGCCGAGCTTCCGAAATCAATGACTGCACAAAGGGCTCCGTCCTTGACCAGCAGATTGCCCGAGGCGATGTCGCCGTGAACCCATAGCGGCTGGCCGCTCCATTCCGACGAGAGTGCCGTTTCCCACACCTCGGCGGCAGAGGCGGCATCAATCCGTCCGGTGAGGGCCGTCAAAGCGGACCGCGTTTCCGAGTCGTAGATGGCAAGGCGCCCGCCACGATGAAAATTGTGGTTCCTGGCGGCAGGTCCGCCGGTGGCATCGATCCGGTGCAATGCAGCCAGGAAGGAGCCCAATGATCGGGCCAAAGCAGGCAGGTCGGCAATATCGCCGGTCGTTGCAGGCTCGCCTTGAAGCCATCGATAGATCGACCAGGGCCAAGGGTAACCTTCGCCTGGCGCGCCCATCGCCAACGGAACCGGGATCGGAAGGGGCAAGTTCGGAGCCAGCCTCGGCAGCCAGCGGTGCTCCTTTTCGACCTGCGGGACATAGCGTTCTGCGCTCGGCAAGCGAACGGACAGCTCCTGGCCAAGGCGAAAGGTTCGATTGTCCCAGCCTCCCGGCTGGACGGCTTCCAGTGCCAGCGTCGCGTATTGCGGAAACTGGGCCTTGATCAGGCGACCAACCAGCTCAACGCTGATCGTTGCAGGCAGGTGCTTCTCCGGGTGTGGCATCGCCGCTTCCAATAACACCGGTTTCGGCTTCCCGCCCGTTGCGGACGCCTCCGGTTCATGAGAAGCCGCGCCCATGCTGAAACGGATCACGCAATGGGCAGGACGGGTCAAGCGTGACGCCGTCGCTCTTTGGATTGCCGCGCGCGATCCGCGGACGCCGTTGATCGCGAAAGCCGTCGCTGCCGCGGTCGCCGCTTACGCCCTCAGTCCGATCGACCTCATTCCGGATTTCATTCCGGTCCTGGGCTATCTGGATGACCTGCTCATCGTGCCCGCCGGGATCGCTCTGGCGGTCCGCCTCATCCCGGCCGAGCTCATGAGCGAGTTTCGAGGGCAGGCCGATGAGCGCGCCAGCCGACCGCGCAGCGCCGTCGGGGCTGCGATCATCGTCCTGATCTGGTTGCTGGGCTTGGCCGCTCTCGGCTTCTGGGCTTTCCGGCAGTTCCGCTAACCGGCCTCACGCCCTGCCGCGTTCGCTCGCATGCGGCTTGACGCGACGGTCGAGGAAATTGCGCAGCTCCGTGACGCGGCGCTCGGCGTCCAGCACCTCGCGGTCGAGGCCATGGGCCCAGGCGAGGTCCTGGCGGGCGGGGTCGGCGTCGAGCGTCTCGAGGTCCGCGAGCCAATCCTTCGCGGTGACCTCGTCCTTGCGGAAGCCCTCCTCGATCAGCAGCGGCACCATGCGGCCGAGGATGGAGGCGACCTGTTTCAGCGGGAATTCGGGGTGATACTGCACGCCCCAGAAGGTGCCGCCATTATGCTTGATCTCGGCGGCCTGGACCTGGCTGATGGCGTTCGAGGCGAGGATCGTCGTGCCATGCGGCGGCAGGGCGACGCTGTCGAGATGGATCGCCGGGGCATCGAAGGCGGCGGGGCGCCCGGCCAGCAGCGCGTGGCCACGGCCGATCTCGGTCGGCGCGATGCGCCGGGCGAAGCCGACCTCGCGCCCGTTCGGATTGGCGGTGACGGTGCCGCCGGCCGCGACCGCGCCCATCTGGATGCCCCAGCAGGAGCCGAAGCTGGGCGTGCCGCTGGCATAGATCGCGCGCATCAATTCGATCTGCCGGGTCACGGCCGGCTCGATCTTGTAGATGTGCAGGGCCGAGCCGGTGAGGAAAATGCCGTCATAGGATTCCAGCCCTGCGGCATCCGGCAGATTGGCGCCCTCATCCGCCGGCAGGCAGATATCCGAGACGATGCCGGGGGCGATCGCGGCGATTTCGGCCGCATAGGCCTCGGCCGGGGTCGCGCCATAGCCGGCGACATGCTCCTCGCGATGCTCGCGCGTATTGCCTTCGACGAAGAGCAGGCGGAGGGGACGGTGGCCGGTCTGGATCATGGGCAGGGTTCCGAGGGATGCATCGGGCGACGGGCAGGTGTGCGCGCAATCTCATAGGAGGGGCGGGTTGCGCAAGGTTATGCAAAGCTCCTTCCTCGCGACAGGGCCGAAACGTGTACCCCTCCCAGACATGGCTGCATCGGGCCTGGGCGAATGCCTATCTTCTGATGATCCTGACGACGCTGATGTGGGCCGGCAACGCCGTGGCGAGCCGGCTCGCCGTCGGCAACATCTCGCCCATGGCGCTGACCTCGTTCCGGTGGATCGCGGTCTGCGCGGTCCTGCCCTGGCTGCTGCGCGACCAGCTCCGCGTCCATTGGCCGGCGCTGCGGGCGCGCTGGGGGTTCATCGCCCTGCTCGGCATGGGCGGTTTCACCATGTTCAACATGCTGATGTATCTCGCTGCCTATTCGACCTCGGCGATCAATATCGGCATTCTTCAGGGCTCGATCCCGATCTTCGTGCTGATCGGCGCCTTCCTGGCCTATCGCACGCGGATCGGCCTGATGCAGGCGCTCGGCGTCGCGGTGACGCTGATCGGTGTCGCGGTCACGGCGAGCCGCGGCGATTTCCATGTCCTGACCGGCCTGCGCTTCGCGGCAGGAGACCTGTTCATGATCCTCGCCTGTGTGTTCTACGCGGGCTACACGGTCGCCGTGCGCAATCGGCCTCCGATGCCGGGGCTGGTCTTCTTCACCGCGGTCGCCTGCTTCGCCTGCGTGATCTCGCTGCCGCTGCTCGCGGCCGAGATCGCGCTCGGCCAGTACTACGCGCCGACGCCGAAGGGCTGGCTCATCCTCGCTTTCGTCGTGATCGGCCCCTCGCTCCTGTCGCAGCTCGCCTTCTTGCGGGCGGTCGAGCTGATCGGGCCCGGCCGGGCCGGCGTCTTCGTCAATCTCGTGCCGGTCTTCGCGCCGATTCTCGCCGTGGCGATCATCGGCGAGCCTTTCGGCCTCTACCATGCGGTCGCGCTCGCGTTGGTGCTCGGCGGCATCTTCATCGCCGAGCGGCTGGGGCGATAGAGCATTTCCGCCTTTCTGCGAAAACGCTCTATCTCCTTGTTTTATCGGATTTTCTTCACGCGAGCCGGTGTCCACCTCGCTCGACAAGGCTCAAGCCGCCGCGTGGCCTTTCAGCGGGCGTCCATGGGGCTGGCTTCCCGCGACAGGCGCCTGCCGATCCGCACCAGCAGGTTCTTCAGCTCGCTTTTGAGTTCCTCGTCGCCAGCGTCCTTCGCGACGCGGTAAGCCTGCATGACATGGTCGGCGACGTTTGCGGTCGGCGTCTCCGTGCCGACCGTCTCCGTGATGTCGAGCGCAATCCCGACATAATGCGTGGCGCTGCCATCCGCCATGCGGTGGCAGCGTGCGAACGCCGCAATGAGCCGCTCGCCCTCGGCTGTCGAGACGCGGTATTGGCTGCTGAAATCGATGCCGGCCCGCGTGCAGTGCGCGACTTCCCGCGCGACCCGCTCGCGATCCCCGGAATGGATGCCGTTGACATAGGCATCGACCGGCGCGCCGCGGATCGCTTCCTCGGGATCGACAGAAAACAGCGCGGCGAATCGTGCATCGGCGTAGAGCCGATCCTGCTTTACATCCCAGTACCACATGCCGAGTATTGTATTGTCGTTGAGGCAGATACTGCCCGGAAACGACATAAACTCCGACCTGCCGCCCTTGAAGACTGCGTCAGACATGTCAGCCTCTCCCTCGTTATTGAGAATGAGAGAGAATCTCCGGCGATACAAGCGCGGGCTCGCCAAAAACAGCGGTTCTCAACGCAAGGCTGAAACCGCCAGCCGCGCCGCCTCGGCGAGTGCGGCTTCCCGCTTCGGGGCATCGGCGCGCGAGCCGGCAAGATAGGTGACGATGACGAAGCGCCGCCCGTCCGGCAGCGTCGCGATGCCGATGTCGTTGGTGGCGTGGTTGATGCCGTCCGTGGTCAGGCCGAGCCCGGTGCGATGAGCGAGGACGGAGCCCGGCGGCAGCCCGGCCTTGAGGCGGCCGGTGCCGATCTTCGATTCGCTGATGACCTTGGTCAGGAAGGCAGTGTGCGCGGGGTTGCGCAGCCAGTTGCCTTCGGCGAAGCCCTCGAGGAAGCGCGCGCTCGCCTCCGGCGTCGCGGCGTCGCGCTTGTCCTTCAGAGCGGCGGCCAGCGCCGCGATGCGCAATTCGGGGTTCAGGGCGCGCAGATCGGCGCGGAAGCGCTGCTCGTCGACGACCTCGTTCCAGCCGAAGCCCTTGAGACCGTAGATCTCCGGCTGGAACTGGCGTTCGTAGCGGTCGATCGACATGCCTTCGATGCCACCGTCGCGCAGCATCTTCGTCACCACCTGCGGGCCGCCGATCTCGCGCATCAACCGGTCGGCCGCCGTGTTGTCGCTCTGGCCGGCGGCGAGGCGGATCAAGTCCCGCACCGGGTAGGTCGCGCTCTCGCCCTTGAATTGCCGGGCGATGGGGCTGTTGAAGAGCGACAGGTCCTTGCGGGTGATGGTGATCGGCTGGTCGAGCTTGAACTTCCCCGCCTCGACCTGCTGTAGCACGGCTACCGCCAGCGGCAGCTTGAAGACGCTCTGCATCGGGAAGGTCTCGGCTCCGCGCCAGGACCAGAGCTTGTGGTCCTTCAGGTCGATCAGCGCGACGCCGAGCCGGCCCTCAGTGCGGCGCTCGAGCTTGGCGATGCCCTTGTCGAGGCTGGGCCGATCCCAATCGGCGAAGGCGGGTGGAATGGCCAGGCCGACGAAAGCGAGGGCGGCGGCAAGGCGAAGGCGGGCAGGCATGGACGTTTCCTCGTGATGTCCGCATCAGAGAGAATGGACATTACGGCGGGGTTACGGCGGTGCGTCAGGCCGGTCCGTTATTCTCGCTGTCGCAGAGTTCGAGCTCTACAGGGCAGTTCTCGATGCCGAAACATTCCGGCAGGAGCTGCTTCACCCGCTCGCGCAGGGCATCGAGCGTGTCGGCCTCGGTGACGATGCCAAGCTCGCCCACATCCATGGCGTACCAGAGGCCCGCCGCCTCGTCGCGGCGGACCTCGAAGCGGATCGGCTCCATCGCCCCGGCGGGCGCGGCGACGAGAGCCTTCAGCGGATTGATCAAGATGTTAAAACCTCAGGCGCCTGGCGCGCTTGACCATGGGGATCTCGTGGATCTTGGCCAGTAGCTCATCCGAGATGGGCTCGTCCACCGCGACATAGCAGATCGCGTCGCCGCCCGGCTTGTCGCGGCCGAGCGCGAAGGTCGCGACATTGACGCCGGCGCCGCCGAGCAGCGAGCCGAAAGCGCCGATGAAGCCCGGCTTGTCGGCGTTGCGGACATAGAGCATGTGCGGCGCGAACTCGGCATCGACGGCGATGTCGCGGATCTCGACGATGCGCGGCTTGCCGTCATGGAAGACGGTGCCGGAGGCATGGCGGGGCATGTCCTCGGCATCGACGACGATGCGGATGACGCTTTCGAGGTTGCCGGCGACGTCGCGGGTCAGCTCCTCGACGACGATGCCCTTCTCCTTGGCGATCAGCGCGGCGTTGACCATGTTGATCTCGGGCAGGAAGGGCCTGAGCACGCCGGTGATCGCGGCGGCCGAGATCGCCTTGAGGTTGAGTGCGGCGACCGCGCCCTCATACTCGATGCGGATGCCCTTGACCGGTGCCTCGGTGAGCTGGCCGAGGAAGGAGCCGAGCTTCTCCGCCAGATCGACGAAGGGCTTGATGCGCGGCGCCTCTTCCGCCGAGATCGAGGGGAAGTTGACCGCGTTGGTGATGGCGCCCTTGAGCAGATAGTCGCTCATCTGCTCGGCGACCTGCAGGGCGACATTCTCCTGGGCCTCGTTGGTGGAGGCGCCGAGATGCGGCGTGCAGACGACGTTTTCCAAGCCAAATAGCGGGTTCGATTCAGCCGGCTCCTGCGAGAACACGTCGAAGGCGGCACCGGCGACATGGCCGGACTTGATCAGGTCCGCCAGCGCCTGCTCATCGACGAGGCCGCCGCGGGCGCAGTTGATGATCCGCACGCCCTTTTTCGTCTTGGCGAGGTTCTCGGCCGAGAGGATGTTCTTGGTCATCTGCGTCATCGGGACGTGCAGCGTGATGAAGTCCGCGCGCTTCAGCAGGTCTTCCAGCTCGACCTTCTCGACGCCCAACGCCACGGCGCGTTCCGGCGACAGATAGGGGTCATAGGCGATGACGCGCATCTTGAGGCCGATGGCGCGCTCGGCGACGATCGAACCGATATTGCCGGCGCCGATCAGGCCGAGCGTCTTGGCCGTGATCTCGACGCCCATGAAGCGGTTCTTCTCCCACTTTCCGGCCTGGGTGGAGACGTCGGCCGAGGGGATCTGGCGGGCGAGCGCGAACATCATGGCGATGGCGTGCTCGGCGGTGGTGATCGAATTGCCGAAGGGCGTGTTCATCACGATGATGCCGCGGGCGGTCGCGGCGGGGATCTCGACATTGTCGACGCCGATGCCGGCGCGGCCGATGACCTTCAGCTTCGCCGCGGCCTCCAGCAGCTTGGCGGTCGCCTTGGTGGCCGAGCGGATGGCGAGGCCGTCATAGTCGCCGATGATCGCGGCGAGCTTGTCCTTGTCCTTGCCGAGGTTGGGATCGAAGGTCACGTCGATGCCGCGATCCTTGAAGATCTGCACGGCGGCGGGGGAGAGGGCGTCGGAAATCAGGACCTTGGGTGCGGGCATGGGAGGCTCCGGCTGGCGCCGCGCTGCACGGGGAGCGTTCGGCGCGTAAAGAGGAGGAGAGCGTCATGGCCGGGCTTGACCCGGCCATCTCGGGACGCGGAGGCGCAGGGCGGCGCCTCTTCTGAAAAGAGATGGCCGGGTCAAGCCCGACCATGACGGCAGCTTGTTACGCCGCCTTCTTGCCCAACCCCGCCTTGGCCTCGGCGAAGGCGTATTCGATCCAGGGCAGCAGCGCCTTGACGTCGCGCGACTGGACGGTCGCGCCGCACCAGATGCGCAGGCCGGGAGGGGCGTCGCGGTAATGGCCGAGATCGTAGCCGGCGCCGGCCTTCTCGATGATCGAGACGACCTGTTTGGCGAAGGCCGCCTGCGCGTCCGCCGGCAGGGCGGTGACGGCCGGGTCGGTGAACTTCAGGCACACGCTCGTGTTGGAGCGCGTCTTCGGCTTCACGGCCAGGAAGTCGATCCAGTCGTTCTCGCGCACGAATTTGGCGATGACGCGGGCGTTGGCATCGGCGCGCTTCACCAGCCCGTCGAGCCCGCCGACCTTCTTCGCCCAGTTCAGCGCGTCGAGATAATCCTCGACCGCGAGCATGGAGGGGGTGTTGATCGTCTCGCCGGAGAAGATGCCCTCGATCAGCTTGCCGCCGGAGGTCATGCGGAAGATCTTCGGCAGCGGCCAGGCCGGCTTGTAGGTCAGCAGCCGCTCGACCGCGCGGGGCGAGAGCACGATCATGCCATGCGCGGCCTCGCCGCCGAGCACCTTCTGCCAGGAGAAGGTGACGACATCGAGTTTCTGCCAGTCGAGGCGCTGGGCGAAGGCGGCGGAGGTGGCGTCGCAGATGGTCAGCCCCTCGCGATCATCCGCGATCCAGTCGGCATCGACGACGCGCACGCCCGAGGTGGTGCCGTTCCAGGTGAAGACGACGTCGCGGTTCTTGGTGTCGACCTTCCTGAGGTTCGGCAGTTCGCCGTAGGGGGCCTCGAAGGTGCGGACATCGGCGAGCTTGAGCTGCTTGACGACATCGGTGACCCAGCCGGCGCCAAAACTCTCCCAGCTCACCATGTCGACGCCGCGGGCGCCGAGCAGGCTCCACAGCGCCATCTCGACGGCGCCGGTGTCGGAAGCGGGCACGATGCCGATGCGGTAGTCGGCCGGAACCTGCAGCACCTCGCGGGTGAGGTCGATCGCGGCTTTGAGCTTGTCCTTGCCGATCTTGGCGCGGTGCGAGCGGCCGAGCGGGGCGTCGGAGAGGTTCTTGAGGGCCCAGCCGGGGCGCTTGGCGCAGGGGCCGGACGAGAAGTTAGGCACGCGCGGACGCGTGGTCGGTGCGGTATTCGCCATCGATGTCTCCATCCTTACAGATGGGCGCGCCCCGTTGGGGGGGCGTGTCCCGTCGATGGGGGTAGAGCCGCTGGGGGTGGGGAGTCAAGCGGGGGAGGTGTGTCGCGCGAACTTTCAAATGGCAACAGATTGAAATATGGGCTCAGGCCTTCCGAGGCCATGCTTTCTCCAGTAGGCCTTCCAAAAAGACTCTCACGGCGTGCGCTTTAATGCAGAAGCCGAGGTTCATCATGACCTGGGTTTCGATGGCAGTTACCGCAGTAGGGATGGGCTCGGGTTTCAGATCACCTCTGGCGGTGAAGGTAGGGCCTCCCCATAGGAGGCCGAGAAATCGAGCTCTGCTTCCGCTCATCAATTTGCCGGTTGGATCAAAATAGGCCCCCCGTTGGCCACCATGATAGGCGAGCCCGACGAGCCTGGAAAACAAGCGGCGTCGATCACGAACTCCGGCTTTCCTTCGTCGTCCAGCGCCGGGCTCATTGCCAGCGTTGACAGGGGCCATTTTCGGGTTGCCTGCCTGAACTCAGCGCGAAAGCGAGGCTGGGCGCGTCCCAGCCTCATGGCAAAGGAAGCTGGCAGTAAGGTCGCAGCTACACCTCTCGCACAATTGCCAGCCGATCCCCTACTGTTCTTTCTTGAACATGTTCTGGAAGATCAGTGCGCCCCAGACGGAGCCGCGGGCGTGAACCAGCGCCATCGCGCGCGGTTTCGGCGAAGCGGTGGCCCCTTTGATCGTTCGCACCCACAGCAGGGCAGCACGCGATGTCCGCTTTCCGGCAGTCAGTTAGGTCAGCTCTTGGCGTTACCGCACGGTTGCCGACAGCTTGGCCCGCTCCGCCGCTGTCATAGCGAGGTAGTCGCCATAGGAAGCCTGCGGATTGTCCAGCCAATGGTCGGCATAATAGGGAACCAGCGGCTCGTAGGCGTCGAACACGCGGCGGAGATCCCGGATCGCGTCGCCCCCTTCCTGCGGAAGCGGGTTGGCCATGTCGATCCGCAGATCGATCAGTGGCCTCTCGATACCCGGCGCGCAAGCGATGATGCCGGCCGATTTGTGACCGATTGCCTCGCCGCCTGCTGCTCCACCGGCCTCGATTGCCTGCACCAGCCGCTCGAAGAACGGCAGGTCTTTGCCTGCCGCGAAGCTGTCGAAGATCGCATCGACCACGCCAGGCCCGACCAGCCCGTTACCCATCGCGACAAAGCCCTTGCCGACACGGTGCCCCGTCCAGGGCGCGCCCATCGTCGGGCTGTGTGCGGCGGCGCGTCCATCGGCCGTCACGATGCCGACCTGGCGATAGTCGAAGAAGCGATCCTTCTGGCGCAGAGCGCCCATGATCTCGTCAGGTGCCCAGCCCTGTTCGGCGAGTGCCATGCCGGCCAGTCCGTGGCGCCAGTCGGAATGGCATTGCGAGGAGATGGCCGCGACGCCTCCGCGCACATGCGGGCAGCGTGATGCGACACCGAGAGGGCTGGTCGCAAGGCAGATACCGAGCAGTTCCGTCTCCGGGCATCGGGCGACGATGGTGAAGGTCATGGCAGAGCTCTCGCCTGTTCAGAAGGAGCGCGGGGCCACCGAGCGGGCGGCATAGATTTCGACGAGCGGCCGATAGGCTTCATACAGCCGCGCCAGATCGGCGAGCGCGTTGCCGCCGTCCTCGATCGGGCGCGTGGGCAGGTCCACCCTGAGGTCGATCTGGCTTTCGGCTCCCGGCGAGCGCACGAGCAACGAGGCCGAGTTGATCGGAAAGCTGTCGACCAGCAGCGTCTTGGTTCGCTCCAGCGCCGTCAGCAGGCGTTTCGCCATCGGCGATGCCGGGTCGTCCGCATAGCCGCTCATTGCGGCGTCGAGAGCGGCACTGCCTTGCGTGAGGCCGTTACCCAACACGACGAGATCAGGACTGATGCGGTGGTCCGCCCAGCCCGTCGCCTGGCTTCCGGTATGGGCGCCGATCTGCCCGTCCGCGGTGAGGATGCCGATCTGCCGATAGTCCAGCCACCGGTCGTGCTGGCGCAGCGCCTCCAGCACTTCGGCCGCCGTTAGGCCGCAGCGTATCAGATCGAGCGCCAGCGGCCCGACCTTGAGATTGGTGAAGCCCTGGCTCGCCACCGCCGCGCGCCCGGTCTCGACATGCGGGCAGCGCGCCCCGATGGCGATGGAGCTGGAAGCCAGCGCGATCCCGAGGGTGCCGTCCGCGGGATCGCGTGCCAGCACGCTGAGCATGTTACCGCGTTGGGTGAGGTCGATGTTCATGCCGCCCGCCCGGCCTGCCGGGCCCGGGTATCGACGAAACTGTCGATCGCGGCCTCGGCTATACGTCGGATCAGCTCCTCGAGCCGTGCCTGCGCGGACGGGTCGCCGAGATCGGGCAATGCGATCGTGAGCGCATGCTGCGATGCTGCATACACCTCGGCGGCGCGCTCGGGATGCGCATCGACATAGGCGTCCAGGAAGATGCGCTCCTCTTCGGACGTCAGCTCCGCCAGCTTCAATATCGCACGAACCTGGCTGGCAGGGATGGCGAGATCGTAGGCGGGGCTCGTGATCTGCGTGACGAAGCTGCGGGTGTGCCCGAGCGACTCCGCGATCGTCTGCCGTGCGCCGGGGCCGCGCCGCTTGAGGAATGTCTGCAGCAGCAGCTTGTAACGGCGCACCGGCATCAGATCGTCGAACAGCTCGAACTCCCGACCGGCGGAGCTGGAGGTCTTTTTGGATTTTCTCATGCTGTGAGCAAACGCGATTTCCCCACTTGGATCAAGTAGAATGTTTAGTAGTCTCTGCGCCGCTCGGGTCAGCGCCCCGCCGCGAACGTTGCTCAGGAATTAAGCTCATGCGCCTCTGGATCGATCAGTGATTTACGGGAATGAATCGATATAAAGGCTAATTCGGTCGATTTTTGTGGGTATCTCCGCTACTTGGCGCTCTGCGGCGATGGTTGAAGGAGGGAGTCGAAGCCCGGCTAATTTTTTTGCTTGCCGCTCGACTTGTTTAGCAAATAAACTTTTTGAGCTTAGCAACCCTGGGAGGGGTCATCATGAAGGGGTCGAAGTTTCTGATCGGGGCGGCCGTTGCGGCTGCGCTCGGTGCCCAATCTTTGAGTGTGGCGAAAGCTGCGGATCCGATCGTCATCGGGCTTTTCGGGCCGATGTCCGGGGAGCGCTCTGCGCTCGGGTCGCGCTTCAAGGAAGCCGCCGGCATGTTCGCCGACGAGCTGAATGCGGCCGGCGGCATTGCCGGGCGCAAGATCGAGGTCCGTGTCGAGGATACGCGCGGCAACCCGCGGGAGGCCGCGACGATCGCCCAGAAATTCGCCGACGATCCGGCCGTGCTGGCCGTCCTGGGCGGCCAGACCTCGACCGAATCCATGGCCGCGGCGCCGATCCTCGCAGAAGCCAAGATCGCGCAGGTCGCGCCGACGGCCAGCCATCCGGACTACGTCAAGATTAGCCCGTACCAGTTCCGCACCACGCCGACGCAATCATCCATGGTGCAGCCGCATGTCGACATGTTGCTGAAGAAGCTCGGGATGAAACAGATCGCGATCGTCTACTTCAAGGACGATTGGGGCATGGTCACCAACACGCTGGTCTCCAAGCGCCTGAAAGACTTGGGTGCCGAGGTGGTGCTGTCCGAGGCGATGATCCCGGAAACTCGCGATTTCCGGCCGCTCATCACCAAGATCAAGGCAGCCGCGCCCGACGGCGTCTTCCTCGTCAGCCACTATGCTGAATCGGCGCTGTTCATGCAGCAACTGCGGCAAGCCGACCCGGCCCTCAAGGTCGCCGGGACCGACACGCTGAACGACCCCAAATTCATCGAGCTGGCGAATGGGGCGGCGGAGGGGGTGGTGATGCCGACCCAGTTTCTCGCCGATGCGCCCGAGGCAATCAAGTTCTCGAAAGCCTATGAAGCCAAGTTCGGCAAGGAACCGAACTACTATTCCGCCTTCACCTGGGACGCCATGCTAATCGTCACGGACGCGATGAAGGTGCTGGCTACCGCAGGCAAGCCCATCACGCGGCAGGCTATCCGCGACCAGATCGCCGACGCAGCGCCGATTCAGGGTGTCAGCGGCGCCCTCAAATACGTGGGCAACGGAGATCTTGGCGAGCGTTCGATCAACTACATCGTCGTGAAGGGCAAGGCCTACCAGCCCTTCAACTGAGCTCGCGAGGTGCCTGCTGCACAGAGGATGTCGCCATCATGATCGAATTCCTCAGCCAGATCCTGAACGGGCTGGTGATCGGGAACGTCTACGCACTCGTCGCCATCGGCTTTTCGCTGATCTTCGGGGTGACGAACCTGATCAACTTCGCCCAGGGCTCGCTCCTGATGCTCGGCGCCTTCTTCGCCTATACCGGCGTGCGCTTGGGCCTGCCGCTCGCGGCTGCCGCGGTGGTCTCGGTGGCGGTCGCGACCGCCATCGGCATGCTGATCGAGCGGGTGGCGCTGCGCCCGCTCGAAAATGCGCCATGGATCGCTCCGCTGTTGTCGACGCTGGCGATCACCTTCATGCTGGACCAGGCGGCGGAGATCATCTGGACACCGGAAGCGCATTCCTTCCCCAGCCCCCTGTCCCGCTACAGCGTCACGATCGGCGCCGCCTATGTGACCGGTATGGACGGCGCCATCCTGGCGATTTCGCTGGCTTCCATGACCGCGCTCTACCTGTTCCTGACACGCAGCTGGGCCGGGCGGGCGCTGCGCGCGATGTCGCAGGACATGGATGCGGTGCGCCAGATAGGCGTGCGGACCGACCGGCTGCGCCTGCTCGCCTTTGGGCTCGGAGCCGCACTGGCCGCGATCGCAGGCGTGATGATCGCGATGTATTACCAGTCGGTCTATCCGCAAATGGGCGTGCCATTCGGGCTCAAGGGGTTCACGGCGGCCTTGCTTGGCGGCCTCGCCAGCATTCCCGGTGCGGTCGTGGGCGGCTTGCTGCTCGGTGTGCTGGAGGCGCTGGCCGTCGGCTATATCGGCGAAGGCTTTCGCGACATGGTCGCCTTCGGCATCCTGCTGGTAATCCTCACCTTCCGGCCGCAGGGCCTGCTCGGCGACAAGCGGCTGAACGCGCTTGGCGGTTCGCGCGGAGCCTCCGGTGTGATGCCGTCGACCAGCATTCTGATCGGGCAGGGCGGACAGCCGCTGCCGCCGGTCAGGCGCCTCTCCATGAGCTATCCGCTGCTGGCGCTCGCCGTGGCCACCTGCGCTGTTCTGCCCTTGCTGCCGGTCTCGCCATATATCGTCCAGATCGGCCTCCAGATCGTGATCTTCGCTCTGCTTGCCGCGGGGCTGACCATGCTCTCGGGGGCATCGGGCATCATGTTCCTGGGGTTTTCGGGCTTCTTCGGCGTGGGGGCCTATGTCGCCGCGCTGGTGGCGAAGCAGGGCGCAACGGCCGATCTCAGCCTGCTTGCGGCGGCACTTGCCTGCGCCGCACTGGCCGGATTGGTCGGGCTGATCTGTGCCGGCCTGACGGGACATGTCGTCGGCCTCGCGACGCTGGCGGTCGGCGTGCTGATCTGGCTCGTGCTGCTGAACTGGACCGACGTGACCGGCGGCCCCAACGGCATCTTCGGCATTCCGCGCCCGCCATTGTCGTTCCTGCCCGGCACCTCGCTCGCTTCGATCTCGGCCCAGTACTGGCTCGCCGTCGCGATTCTCGTGCTGATGGTGCTGGCGGTCGGGCGGCTGCTTGCCTCGCCGATCGGGCTGAGCTGGCGCGCTATCCGCGAGGACAGGATCGCGGCGCATGCGGCCGGCCTGCCGGTGCGGCGCTATCTCGTCACCGCCTTCGTGCTGTCGGGGCTTTGCGCCGGACTCGCCGGCGGGCTGTTCGCTTTCCTCCAGCGCTTCATCAGCCCTGACAGCTTTCGTCTCGACACGTCCTTCCTGATGGTCGCGATCATCGTTCTGGGCGGGCTCGGCAACCTCACGGGGGCAGTGCTCGGCGCGGTCGCGCTGATCGTACTGCCGGAGACGCTACGGGATGCCGCCGAGTTCCGGATGATCCTCTTCGGTGCAATCCTCTACCTAACGCTGCGGTTCCGGCCGCAAGGAATCGCGGGAGTCCGGTGATGCACGGCATGCAGAACCCAGCGCAGGGCAGGGAGCTTGTCCTTTCCGGCGTCGAAGTCAGCTTCGGCGGGCTCAAGGCGATCGGCGGGGTGGACCTGACTGTCTCGCCCGGCGAGTTCGTCGGGATCGTCGGTCCCAACGGCGCCGGCAAGTCGACGCTAATCCAGACGATCACCGGCTTCGCCCGGCCCAGTGCCGGCACGATCAGTCTCGGCGGCCGACGTCTCGATGGATCCGAGCCGGAAGACATCGCCGCGCTCGGTATCGCCCGCACCTTCCAGACCAGTCGCGTCTTTCCAGCGCTGACCATCGGCGAAAGCGTCAGGGTGGGCACCCAGCGCGGGCTGATCGGTGGCGGACGCACACCGAAGCGCTTTGGTTGCCTCGCGGAGCCGATCGGGGGGCTTTTCGGCATCGCCGGCTATGGCAAGGCCGCGCGCGAGGCCGATGCGCGGGCGGAGGAGATTCTGAAGCTCTTCGGGGAGCGGCTGTGGCCGCGCCGCGATCGCCCGACGCATAGCCTGTCCTATGCCAACCGGCGGCGGCTGGATATCGCAAGGGCGCTCGCCACCTCGCCGGACCTCCTGCTGCTCGACGAGCCGACGGCCGGCATGAACCCGACCGAAAGCCATGAGCTGGCCGATCTGCTGCTCGACGTCCGCCGGCGCTTTCCGGCCATGACGATCGTCATGGTCGAGCACAAGCTCGATATCGTCCGCAAGCTGACCCAGCGAACCATCGTGATGGCGCAGGGCAAGGTTCTGGTGGACGCAGACCCCGACCGCGCCTTTGCCGATCCGCAGGTCGCGGCTGCCTATCTCGGCCAGGGCGGGGGGCGCATCCATGCGGTGGTCCGCGGCCATCTCGACCACGAGCCGGAGGCGCCGATGCCGGGGCCGCCGGACACGCCCGCGATCGAGCTGAATAATGTCGATGTGTTCTACGGCCCGGTCCAGGCCCTGTTCGGGGTCTCGCTCAAGGTCGGGCGCGGCGAGGCGGTGGCGGTCCTGGGTGGCAACGCCTCGGGCAAGTCGACGACGATCAAGACCGTGTTGCGGCTGGTCACGCCCAGGAGCGGCGAAATCTCGCTCTACGGGCAGCCGCTCAAGGCCAGGACCACGGCCGATGTCATCGAGCAAGGCATCGCCTCTATCCCGGAGGGCCGGCGCATGTTCGCCGAGCTGACCGTGCGCGACAATATCCTAATCGGCGCCTATGCGCGACGTGGCACGCCGCGTGTTCGGCTCGACCGCGACATCGAAGCGGCTGTGGCGGAATTCCCTTGGCTGCGCGACCGCCTCGACCAGCTCGCGGGCACCCTGTCGGGCGGCGAGCAGCAGATGGTCGCGATGGCGCGCGCCTGGCTGCGCAAGCCGCTGGTGCTGTGCATCGACGAGCCCTCGATGGGCCTGTCGCCGCTGATGGTGGACCGGGTCTACGACATCCTCACCCGCTGGAAGTCGCAGGGCCTGACCATCGTCATGGTCGAGCAGAGCGCCAACAAGGCGCTGGAACTGGTCGACAGGGCCTATGTGCTCCGCAACGGCGTCGTCTCGATGGAGGGCAGCGCCGCGGAGCTTCGCGAGAATCCCGGCATCCGGGAGGCCTATCTGGGCGGCGAGCATGCGCCGGCGCCGGGCATCATCACCGCGGGCCTGGAGCCCGCATCTCTTCACTGATCCGGCGAGATAAGCCGTTCCACACCGGGAGTTAGAACGATGGGTTTGCGCGTTGGCGTCGACATAGGCGGCACATTCACCGATTTCGCGGTGCTGGACCCCGATACCGGCCATTTCGAGATAGGCAAGGTGCTGAGCACGCCGGCCGACCCGGCAGAAGCGGTGATCGAGGGCCTCAAGGCCCGCATGGCCCAGAGCGGCCGGGCGATGGGCGAGATCAGCGAAGTGGTCCACGCCACCACCATCGCCACCAACACCGTCATCCAGCGCAAGGGGCCGCCGACCGCGCTCATTACGACGAAGGGCTTCCGCGACGTCATCCTGATCGGCCGCCAGAAGCGCTACGAGCTTTACGACAACATGGCCGGCCGGCCGCTGCCGCTTGTGCCGCGCGATTTCGTCTTCGAGGTCAAGGAGCGGATGCTCTTCACCGGCGAGGTCGAGACGGCGCTCGACGAGGCCGATGCCCGTGTCGTCGCCCGCGAATTGACGGCGCGCGGCGTGGTCGCGGTGGCGATCTGTTTCCTGCACTCCTATGCCAACCCCGCGCATGAGCGGCGTGTCGCCGAGATCCTGTCCGAGGAAGCTCCGGAGCTGATGGTCTCGGTCTCCAGCGAGGTGTCACCGCTCTATCGCGAGTTCGAGCGCACCAGCACGACCGTGATGAACGCCTATGTCATGCCGGGCGTCGCCAGCTATGTGGAGCGCCTCGACCGGCAGTTGCGGAAGCTCGGCGCGCAGGTGCCGATGCTGATCATGCAGTCGAATGGCGGCGTCGCCACCGCGGATACGGTCAAGCGCTTCCCGATCCGCATCATCGAGAGCGGGCCGGCCGCGGGCGTTCTGACCGCAGCGCGCTTCGCGCCGGCTGCCGGCACCGACAACCTGATCTCCTTCGACATGGGCGGCACCACCGCAAAGCTTTGTCTCGTCGAGGGCGGCAAGCCGCTGCTGACCAGCCAGTTCGAGGTTGACATGACCCATCTCAAGAAGGGCAGTGGCCTGCCGGTCAGCATCCCGGCAGTGGACCTGATCGAGATCGGCTCGGGCGGGGGCAGTATCGCCAAGGTCGAGCTCGGCGCGATCGCTGTCGGCCCCGAAAGCGCCGGCTCGGTGCCCGGACCCACCTGCTATGGCCACGGCGGCGCCAAGCCCACGGTCACGGATGCGGATCTGGTTCTCGGCTATCTCAACCCCGACTACTTCCTCGGCGGCGAGATGAAGCTCGATTCGGAGGCCGCGCTGACCGCGATCGAGCGCGATATCGCGGTACCGCTCGGCATCGACGCCATGCAGGCGGCCTGGGGTATCCACGAGATCGTCACCGCGCAAATGGCGCAGGCGGCCCGCGCCGTCACCATCAACAGCGGCAAGGATCCGCGCCTGTTCGCGCTGGTCCCTTTCGGCGGCGCCGGCCCGGTTCACGGCACGCGGCTGGCGCGCATGCTGGGCTGCCCGAAGGTGGTCTTCCCGCGCGCCGCGGGCGTCGAGTCTGCCGTGGGCTTGCTGATGGCGGAAATCTCCCTCGACCTCGCGCGGACGCAGGTGATGAACCTCGACGGCGCCGCCATCGCGCAGATCAACACGCTCTATGCCGATCTGGAGGGGCAGGCGCGCCGCCAGCTCGACGAGGCCGGGGTGCTGCGCGAGCGCCAGAGCTTCTCGGCGAGCTGCGACATGCGTTTCGCCGGTCAGGGCTTCGAGATCGCTGTCGACCTGCCGGCCTATCCCTATGCGCCTGATGATCTCGACGTGCTGCGCACCGCCTTCCACACGGCTTATGCCAAATCCTACGGCGCCCGCACCTTCGATCCCGACTGGACGATCGTTGCCGTCCACTGGCGCCTGCGCGGCATCGCCATCGGCGGAACCCTGACCATGGACGAACTGCCGAAGGAGCCCGGAGGCGTCGAGCGCGCGCGCCGCAGCCAGCGCCAGGTGTGGTTTCCCGAGACTGAGGGCTTCACGCTCTGCGACGTCTATGACCGCTATCGCCTGAGCGCAGGGGATGTCTTCTCCGGGCCCGCCATCGTCGAGGAACGCGAGTCGACGATCGTCCTGCCGCCGGGCAGCGAAACAACCGTCGACTCGCATGGCAATCTCGTCACCACACTCAACTGAGGATTTGCGTCATGAGCACGATCGATCCCGTCACCTTCTCGGTGGTGTGGGGCGGCCTTCTCTCCGCCGCCGCCGAGATGGGCAGCACCTTGCTGCGCACCGCCTATTCGATGACCGTCCGCGAGGGCTCGGACTTCTCGACCGGCGTCTTCGACGCCGAAGGCAACATGATCGCCCAGGGTGACTATAGCCCGGGCCATCTGGGCTCGATGGCTTTCACCGTCCGGCAGATGCTGGACTATTATCCCAAGGGCTCGCTCGGCCCGGGCGATGCGGTGATCTGCAACGATCCCACCATCGGCTCCGGTCACCTGCCGGACATCTTCATGGTCACGCCCGTCTTCCATGAGGCGGACCTGATCGGCTACGCGGTCAACATCGCCCATCACATCGATGTCGGCGGCAGCGCGCCGGGCAGCGAGGAGGTGGTCGGCGTCAGCGAGACCTGCCAGGAGGGCATCAAGCTGATGCCCGTGCTGCTCTACAAGGCGGGCGAGCCGATCAAGGAAATCCTGCGCATCATCGAGGGCAATGTCCGCATCAAGGACGTGCTCGGCGACCTCCACGCGCAATACGCCGCCAACATGACGGGCGTCGCCCGCATGCAGGGGCTCGCTCTGCAATACGGACCCGAGCAACTGGCCGCCTGCATGCGCGAAATCGTGGCCCGCAGCCGCGACGCGATGGTCGAGGCCATTGCCGAGCTGCCCTATGGCACCTATCGCTTCGAGGATGTCCTCGACGATGTCGGCCCTGATACGGAACCGGTGCCGTTCAGGCTGGCGCTGACCGTCGAGCCCGGCCGCGTCATCTGCGATTGGGATGGTACCGGCCCGCAGCGGCCGGCCGGGATCAACGCTTACATGCAATATACCCGCTCCTATTGCATCGCGGCGATCAAGGCGGTGACGCTGCCGCGCTCGCCGCAGAATTTCGGCATTATCGACTGCATCGAGATCCGTGCGCCGAAGGGCTGCTACGTCAACCCGCACCCCGGCGCGGCAAGCGGCGCCCGTGCGGTCAACGCAAACCGGATCTACGAGGTGGTGATGGGCGCGCTCGCGCAGATCGTACCCGACAGGGTCATCGCGGCCAGCTCCGGCTTCTGCAACCCCAAGGTGAGTGGCACGGTCAGCCCGCATACCGGCAAGCCCTTCCTCGCCTGGATGACGGCGATCGGCGGGGTCGGCGCCCACCGCCATCGCGACGGGCAGGAGGCCACGACGTCTCCGACCAACGGCACCAATACGCCGATCGAGGTGCAGGAGATGAATGCGCCGGTCTTCGTCGAGCGCATGGAGCTGATCCCGGACACGGCCGGGGCAGGGCAGTTCCGCGGGGGAATGGCGGTGCGCAAGGATGTGCGCCTCCTAGCCGATGCCGGGCTCGTCACCAATCTCGGCGACCGCTATGTCAACGCGCCCTATGGGCTCGAAGGCGGGCTGGCGGGCTCGAAGGCGGCGACCATTCTCAACCCCGGTACCCGGAGCGAGCGCAGCCTGCATTCCAAGGGCACTTACCCCCTTCGCAAGGGCGACGTGCTCAGCCTGCGGACGGCCGGCGCCGGCGGCTTCGGCGATCCCGCGACGCGTGATCCGGCCGCCGTGCTGCGCGACGTGCGGCAAGGCCTGGTCTCGGTGGAGACTGCACGGGGCGTCTACAGGGTGGCCCTCGCGGGCAACGATGACGCCATCGATGTTACCGAGACCAACGCCCTGCGTCTGCAAAATGAGTTCGTGGCCAGCGCCCCATAAGACATGGATCCGGCCACCGACGATCGTTTGAAGGGCCAGCGCCGGATCCAGTTAACAATGACAGCGAGAGCGATCATCTCGCCGTCATTGTTCATTTAAGCGCTCAATCCCATGTCCGGTTTCGGGCAGAACTACAGTGTCCGCAAACGGCGCACCGTCGACATGGTTTAAGCGCGATCTCTGCTTCGACGTTGCCGCGGTGCGACGCCGAAGCGGTTGCGGAAGGCCCGGTTGAAAGCCGACAGGTCGTTGAAGCCGACCGAATAGGCGATGGA